>Ga0209542_10000086_pt1 | contig 233797 bp, 279 predicted proteins | sample RifCSPhighO2_01_FD_184028 | JGI IMG/M metagenome (GOLD analysis project Ga0209542, IMG submission 184028) | Soil microbial communities from Rifle, Colorado - Rifle CSP2_plank highO2_0.1 (SPAdes) (version 2) | ecosystem: Environmental > Terrestrial > Deep subsurface > Rock core/Sediment ...
TGGCGACGCTGCGCGGGGCGATCTTTCAGATCACCCAGGGCGCAGCGCCCGAGCTGGACGCCCAGCAGATCGTGGACCTGGCATATGCGCTGGCGCAGATGGAAAGCCCGATCTATGGACCAGTGATCAAGAAGCACTTGGACGCCATGAAGCCGGAGGTAGCTTCCACAGCCGAAACGCACGTTCAACCTGCATTCTTCAGTCAACTCGCGAGTGCAATTGAGCGGGCACCCGCACGGTTGGGCGGCGCTCCAGCTTTGCAATGGCTGCAATGGCTCCATGCCAATGCCCCCAAAATGGCCGTGAAGGCGGAGGAAATTGAGTGGACAGGTATCGCAGACTACCTGGATACCCTTCACAACGCGAAGGTGACACATGAAGAGCTTGGCGCGTACCTCCGTGGTGCTGGGGTGCGAATCCAAGATGAGGTGCTGGCCGAAGAAGCTCCGTACCGCATTGAAGAGGATTCGACACAAAGCAAGTCCTATGGGGTTCTGTTGAGAGAGCAAGAAGTTGCTCGGTTTGCCACTGAGAGCGAGGCGGTTGAGTATGTCGAGGGCCAGGGTAGCGAAGAAGGTGACGCGCGATATGCCACGCGCGTTGTCCCCGGAGGGCGCAACTACCGAGAGCTGCTGATAACGATGTCCAACGGGCGCAGCCAGGAGGATTTCAAAAACGGCCGTTTCCTTGACTGGCTGAAGAGCCGCTATGGGATGACGCGCAGTGACTTCCTGAATCAGTTCGAGGCAGCCGCAGAGCGACAGAAGAGCGAATACCTCAGCGAAGGGACGCGGTTCCAGTCGAGCCATTGGAAAGGCATCCCCAATGTGCTGGTGCACGTTCGCCTCGATGACCGTGTTTCTGCGGATGGGAGGAGGACACTCTTCGTCAACGAGATACAGAGTGACTGGGGCCAACTGGGCCGCTCCGAAGGTTTCGCGAAACCGACGGTGCCGCTGTCGGCAGCTGAAGAACGTGAGTTTCATGAGCTTCGCTTCACTCCCTGGGCAGACCGGACTCAAACGCAGCACGCCAGGATCAAGGACTTTGTCTATCGGTCTGAAAAGTCGATGACTCCAGGGGTAATGCCTGGCCCCTTTGTCGGAAAGACAGAAGGATGGGTGAGCCTCGCGGTCAAGAGGATCGCGATGCTTGCCGTTGAAGGGGGCTACGACCGCGTTGCCTTCGTCACCGGCTCGCAGGCCGCGAAGATGTTTGGGCTCGAAAAAGTGGTCGGCCACATGGAGTACGAGCAAATTGAAGATCCTGCAGGAACCTATGAGGTGGCCGCGTTTGGCTTAGACGACAAGGAGATATTTCGCGAGGATGAGATCTCGCTTGATCGGGTGCGTGAGGTCTTTGGCAAGGCCATAGCAGACCTTATCGAGGCGGATGCCGGTGCGCCGATGCTGGACCGCCCGCTGCGCTCATGGCGCCTGATTGACCGAGAGGGTATCAAGATCGGAGGGGATGGCATGCGCGAGTTCTACGACGCAATCGTCCCCCAAGTGGCATCCGACGTTGTCAGGCGTCTGGGTGGAACAGGGGTAGATACCGTGACGCTGCCCTCTGATCCCGATGCTGACGTGAGCATCAGTCTCTACGGCGATGGGTCCGCGGCCGTGGAATGGCCTGGTGGTTCGCAGGAGTTTGATTCGGAGGATGCGGCCGAGGCATTCCGTGACACCCTCTCCGCGCCCACGACGCATCGGTCTTTCGAGGTGACCCCCAAAATGCGCGCGAGGGTGCAGCAGGGAGTCCCGCTTTTCAGCCACGCGAGTGCACAGTCCTGGTCAGAACTGCCTCAGTGGTGGATGCAGGGAGTTGCAGTCGCGGCCAAAATGGACGATCTGGAGGCGGCGAGTGCTGACGCACCTTTCATCCTAGAACTGGATGATGAAGACAAGGGCAAGGTTTGGCGCGTTGCTCACGTCCCGCTATCCGATATCGTAGTCTCCGATGTTGCGCCAGAGCCCAGCCGGCTCGATGAGCGGCTGGAAGCCATCCGAGCTGCAGATCAACTTGATCGCCCAATTCTTGAGGTCGCTGCAACGGGGGGAGTAAAGATCCTGGACGGATGGCATCGGCTGCAGGTCGCCAAAGAGCGTGGCGAGTCAGGCATCAGTTGCCTTGTCGGGATGGATGAAAGGCTGGCGAATCGTCTGGGCAACGGCCTGAACCAGGAGGTCCTGTACAGCTTCGCAGGGGTGACAGCTGCCACGATGGATCCGTGGGCTCAGGAGACGGCACGCGCCCTCTTGGAGGCTGGGGTTGCTGTGGAGACTGTGCGCCAGCAAACCGGCTGGTTCAAAGGGCCTGATGAGAAGTGGCGTTTCGAAATTTCCGACGACGCTGCTGCGATCAAGCCGGTTTGCAGCTGGAAGAGCAAGGCGGAGTCAGGAGCATTGACCCTCGGCGAATTCGTCGACCACCCGGCGTTGTTCGCGGCCTATCCGCTACTGGAGCGAATGCCGATCACATTCGAGCTTATGACAGGGGCGCGAGCATCGCTGTTCTGCGGCGAAATGCGCCTTGATGCCGGCACGTTCAAGATCGACGACCTGGACGGCGCTTGCGGAATTTTCGCGCGACATAGTTTGCTCAAGACCGTGCTTCATGAGGTGCAGCATGCCCTGCAGGCGGCTGAGGGATTCGCCACAGGAGGCAACTGGATGGATGCATTCGCCGATCCCCGTTTGCGTCCCACTGCTTCCGCGCTCGGATTGCGCGCCGCGCAGCAGCTGCTCAGCGATCGGATTGAACACATCGGTCGACCCCTCAGCTTGGAAACATTCGCCAAGCAGGCCTGGGGCAGCGACGTGGCTACAGATGAAATCGCTGCGAGCTACCGACAGTACCGCAAAGATGCGGCGGCAGCCGCGCTCAGCCCCGGCAATCTGCAGATGGCACAGGAGTGGGCGGCGAAGGAGTGGTATCGGCGGTTGGCCGGGGAAGTCGAGGCACGCAATGTTTCGACACGTCTGGCGTTGGGCCCACAGGAGCGGATTGCTACAAGCCCCTGGGTCACCAGTGATGTTCACGCAGCGGACGTCATCGTCGTATTCAGTGGCCAGGAGATGCAAGACGCGGCGATGCCCATCAATTGGCAGCGCTGTTGGCATGGTTCGCCGTATCGTTTCGATCGATTCGACCTTGCAAGGGCGCGTACTGGCGAAGGCGCACTCGCATTTGGCTGGGGGGTATACGCTGCCAAATCCCGCGGTGTTGCTGAGAACTACACGGGTATGCACGGCATTGGAGGTGCCACTGTGCCCACCTATTTCAAAATCAAGGGCGTACTTACCGAGCCGCGTTCGCCCGAGCAAAAAGCGGCGGATCTCATCCATGGCCTGGGCCTACCGGGCGCCCGCAAGTTTGCCCGTGGCATGCTCGAAGAGGCCCGTTCCGGGGAACCCTGGACGATGGACAGAGGCCTGGACTATTACGAGGCAGTCGCGCGCGTTACCCTGGATTGCGAACACAAGCGTGATGTAGAGCGGGCGAGTGGCTACTTGTACGAGGTCGACGTTCCAGCAGACGGCTTGCTTCTCTGGGATGCGCCAATGTGCGATCAACCACCAGAAGTTCTTGCTGCTTTGAAAGCCCAGGGGTTCGGTCGTGGGACCAATCGCGCTGGTGAATGGCTGATGCACATGTGGTCCAGCCTGGGTGAAGGCAAATTCGACGAAATCTCCAGCCTCGCCCCTGGCTCGTCGCAGGAGGCAATGTCGAGGTGGCTCTTGTCGATCGGTGTGCACGGCATCCAATACCTCGATTCGGCGTCAAGGGGCGCCGTCGCCCGGGGAGAGTTCAACTTCGTTTTTTTCAGTGATGACCACGTGCGTATCCATCGAGTCACCGAGGCGGCACCCCTAAGGCAGCGGGTTGCCTGACTCCGGCGACCGACCCCTGATGGAATACGGCCGAGGGCAACTGTTGCGGCCACGAGACTCTCGCTCGCGTCGCCAAGGTTAGGTTTGCGCATGCACCTTTTTGAATCGCGCGAGAGAATCAGCTTCAAATTTGCAACATGATATTGATGGAAACTACACTCTGGCGATGAGTACCTCTGTCTCTTCCTCCCCTTCGTTGAGTCTCGTAGGAACACAGGATGCGCAACACCAGTCCGATGTTGAGAGGGTTACAAGCGCCGTTACAGCACTCATTGGCGCACAGGCAGCCGCAAAGGTCATAGGTCGCCCAGGCGGGGTGCTCATCCTCGACTCCGATGAGCTGAGGAAATTGAACTGGACACGAATCGACGGTGCTCGGACACAACGTCGCAAGCCAGGAGGCCGGGATCGAATGATTCTCCCGCAGGCTTCCGAGCTTGGAATGTGGGGCATCGGGGAAGGAGGCGCACGCCAGAGCTTCAGATCGCCTGTAGAACACTTTGCGCAGGAACTCCTCAGTAAAGTGGAAATCGGTGCGATGGGCTTCGAGGAGGCGAACGAAGTCTTTAGGACCTTCGAAGGCGATGCAACGAGGTCGGCGCTGCTGACAGCCCGATATGCACAGGGCTTTTACATCCCGAGGGATGAGACGACAGTGCTCGTCGCAGATCGGATTGATCCTGGCAAAGAAAGCGCCGTCTACCTCCACGAGGTGGTCCATTCGCAGGGGATGAAGATCCTCGGCCCGGACGTTTTTGACCGGCTCGTGGGTCAGATACGGGCATGGAACTCTGCGCCAAGAACGACGCTTGAGTGGCGGGTTCAAGCTGTAGCGTCACGCAGAGCCTTGGCCAACGCGGGCGCCGACTCTGACCACTACGATGAGGAGCTGTTTGCGTACGCGGTGGAGGAGGCGGTGGCTGCAGGGGTACGGCCGACGCTGGAGGGCAGGGAGGGCAGTGCTGAGCAATGGCTGGGGGATGTGGTGGCGACGCTGCGCGGGGCGATCTTTCAGATCACCCAGGGCGCAGCGCCCGAGCTGGACGCCCAGCAGATCGTGGACCTGGCATATGCGCTGGCGCAGATGGAGTCACCTGACCGTGCCCGGGAAATCATGGAAGCACTGACTGAGGGCGATGGCGCGCAGCACGCCACCGTAGCAGGCAACATGGAGAGCCATCGCTTCCCGAATGGGCCTTTGTCCAAAACACCGCAATTTGCGCAGTGGTTTGGCGCCTCGAAGGTTGTTAGTCATGACGGAGAGCCGCTGGTCGTGTACCACGGCACTGGCGATGACTTCAGTGAATTTGATCCGACAAAAATTGGATCGAGGCACGTCGATGTCGAAGTTGGTGCCGCTTTCTACTTCAGCAGTGACATGGCGACAGCCAACTGGTATGCAAACGACTCTGGCTCGCAGCGCGGTTACGGCGCGAACGTGATGCCGGTATACCTTGCACTGCAAAACCCCAGAATTGTGGACTTTGACGGGGCCGGGCTTGAATTCCTTGCAGACGAGATAGCGACAGCAAAAGAGAGTGGGAACGACGGACTGATCGCCATCGATTATGACGACGGCGGGCGTGCCACCCACTACGTAGCGTTCAAGCCGGAACAGATTAAAAGCGCTCTTGGCAACTCAGGCGTCTTCGAACCAAACTCACAGGACATTCGGTACAGCCTCGATCCAGGACAGAGCGTTTCTTCGAATGGCGATTTGCGTTTTATGTCTGAGCTGCAGCAGTGCGGTGATCGGTTTGAAGCGGGGTTCCACTTTGAAGAGGGTGGCTGTTGGGGCATGGCACTAGCGTTGCAGGAGGCGGTCGGCGGTGAGCTGTTCATGCGCGACGGCGAATTCGTGCACGTCTACTGCAGGCTTGAAGGACAGCTCTACGATTGGCAAGGGACGGCCCCGGCCGCCCCAGGCCGCGTCATTGACCGAGAAGCTCTATTGGCGCTTGCTGCTGTCAACGGGGTCGACAAAGAGACGTTGCAGGCCGATTACGAGTGGGCTCATCAAATCATCCAGGCCGCGCGCGAGGAAGCTCAGAACACGGCAGGATCAAACTCGCTCCGCTTTAGCTTTGCAGGCTCGACAGCAGCGACTGCCGATCTCAAAGCCCATGACGATGCAGTTGCCGCCGTGGATGCTGAGGTAGACGCTGAACAGATTCGCCAGCGAACAGGCTGGTTCTTGGGGACGGACAACAAGTGGAGATTCGAGATTGACGACTCGATGGGGTTCACAAAGGGGGAGGGCACTTTCGGGGAAATCATCATGAAGTGGTATCGACTCGGTGTCGAACGCACGGGGGACCAGCTGTACCGAACGAGGGTCGCGGATCTCATTTGGCATACGGATCTGTTCAAGGCATACCCCCAGCTGCGGGACATCGAAGTACGAATGATGCCCGCTGGCATTAAGGCGCAGGGCTCTCTGATGCATGAGTCTGGTGACAACGAGAATCCCGTCTTGCTTGTTCAAGAAGGTCTGCCTTCGCGTAAATGGTACTCGGTGATGATGCATGAACTGCAGCATCAGATCCAGGTGATTGAAGGCTTTGCGATGGGGGGGTGTCGCGAGTCTTTCGGTCCTGTTCCTTTCGACTTGGCGCGCGAAGAGGGCCTCATCGGGCAAGGCCTCACCGACGAGCAAATCAAAGCTTCCCTATACCGCCGGCTGGCTGGGGAAGTTGAGGCGAGAAATACACAAAGCCGGCTGAGCATGGACAGGGAGCAGCGCGTCTCAACACCTCCAATGGCCACGGCCGATACGCCGGTTGGTCAGCAATTGGTGCGGTTCAGAGACCCCGCCACGGGCGGCCTGCGCTTCAGCTTCGCGGGCCAGCTCGCCAATACGGCAGACTCATCGATGCTGTGCCGGGCCCAGGCGCTGATTTCGCAGGGTGAGAGCAGCGAGGCCGTTCGCAAGGCTACAGGCTGGCACCAGGGGGTAGATCGGCAGTGGCGCTTTGAGATATCCGATGCCGGAGCCTCCCTACTTCGGGAGAGCAGCAATCCGCAGGTGTACGCTGACATCTTTGACGAGGCGAAGCACCGTAAGGGTGGGGTACCCCTCGCCAAGGTCCTTGAGCACCCCGTGCTATACGCGGCATACCCCAAACTGCAAGCACTCCGGCTCGTAATCAACGATGACATGCCGGCCGAGGGCATCCTAGTGGCGGCAGACAACGAGCTCCACATGAAGGCCCCTTATTCCTACCAGGGAGGGCATGCTGAGTTCTTGTCCAATTGCTGCCACGAGGTGCAACACTGGATTCAGCGTACCGAGGGCTTTGCCAGAGGCGGAAGTCCACTTGGCATGCAGCGATATGCAATCGAAGAAAGTCGCAAGGATCTGGAGAGTCGGTTTGGCGACCTTCCGAGCTACCGCAAGGCAGTGGCCGACAAAACAACGGACCAGTGGACGCTCGACGCCATTCAAGCCACAGGGATTGGAATCGCTCCGCATGAAGCCTACTGGAGGCTTGCCGGTGAGGTCGAGGCAAGGAGTGTTCAGGCTCGGCTCAAAATGTCACCCGATGAGCGCATGGTGACGGCTCCTTCAGCATCCGCTGATGTGGCTGAACATGAGCAAATTTTGCTGTCGCCGGGCGGGTCCGTCGGGCTTCAGCCGGACGCGCTAAACCTGCTTGCAGAGGGGCGGGAGGCGCTGGTTCTATCGGATGTGTTGCGGCACCCGCAGCTATTCTCAAGCTACCCGTTGGCCGCCTACTTGCCCGTTCGTGTCGGATGTTCATCTGCACCTGACCAGGTTGCAGCCCCTATCGTTGTCACAAGTGACGGGCTGCTGGCCGAGACTCGCGTTGTGGAGGAGCTCCGGTGGGGCGCTTGGCGAGCAATCGAGCGCCTTTCTGGACCCAGCGGTATCTGCGCATCTGATGCGCCCGATCCCGGAGGGTTTTCTCACCGTAGTGCGCGCATGAGCTGCGCTGCCTAAGAATACCGATGAGAAGCACAACAGTTGAGAGCATGGCGGCTGTCAGCTACAGCTTTGCTGGCCCTGGCGCAGCTACTGCGGACGTCCATTCCCTGGCCACTGCCCGAACCAGATTGGCGGACGGCGAGAACTCCGAACTTGTCCGCAAGGAAACGGGATGGCACCTGGGGCCGGACGGAAAATGGCGATTCGAGATATCGGACGCTACGGCGGCATTCTCCGCACAAGAATTCAGTGAGGAGCGCAATCGCTGGTACCCGGCACGTTTTCTACGCGATGCCAGAGATTCGGGCAACCCCATTGGAGGCACTGGCTTACTGGGCGCAACTATCGATCACCCTCGACTCTTTGCGGCCTACCCAGCATTGCGGGGCATCCCGATATCCGCTCGCATAAGAGCGGGTCAGCCGGTGGAAGGGAGCTACAACGGTAAGACGATCGACGTTCAAGCACCTGATGAAGAGGCCTTGCTTGACGCAATCATTCATGAGATTGCCCACGCCATCCAGGACCGCGAGAGTTTCGCGCGGGGCGGGAGTATCCCCCGTATGGCTGAGCTGTCTGCGCTGGCTCGCCAGAATGCAGAAGAATGCCGGGCGAAGTTGGACGTTTCTTCCAACGTGCTCGCTGAAGAAGCCAGGCGGCTGGTAGCCGCGAGAGCAACCGACGCCGAGGCTGAGAACTTCGTGGCCAGTGCCTACCAGCGATGGATGGACGAGTTTGGCCCACGGTCAGAAGACAACCCCTACGGCGTGACCCACGAGACAGCCACCGCATTCGAGTTGCAAGGTACAGATCCCTCACATCAGCACCTCGCTCATTCGTACGAAGAAACGCTGCACGTCGCGGCGCTGGACCCTGTTGATGGATACAGGCGGTTGGCCGGAGAGGTCGAAGCCAGAAATGCTGCCACTCGACGACGGTTGACCGATGCAGAAATTGCAGAAATCAGCCCTCTGGATACAGCAGATGTCCCGCTTTCGGATCTCATTGTCACGTTCAATGGACGAGACCTGGCCAGGGCCATGCTTCCCGCCAATTGCGAATCTTCTGCCCAAGCTGTTGCTCGCGTGAGAGGTTGCGTAGAGGCCCTTGTTGGACCTGTTGCGCTGCGAAAGCTGATGGCCAGTTCTGGTATGTCGATCGTTACTTCGCGTGCTCTTTGTTCCAAGGATGAGGCGATTCGTCTGAGGCCCCTGGCCCGTGGGCATGTTGTTCAGGCATGGACCGAGGGTCCGGTGGGCAAAGTCACCCTGATTGCTGACCGCATAGAGCCAGGGCGTGAGGCGGCGGTGTTCTTGCACGAGATCGTGCACAAGCAGGGGGCGCGGGTTGTTGGCGAGGCCGGCATGCGCCGCCTGGTGGATGGGGTGAAGGGCTGGGCGAGTTCGCCGCTGGCCAGCATGGAACGCCGGATCCACGATGTGGCCAGCGCCAAGGCGCGGGCAGCGGCGGGCTCGGCCGGCGCGGTGCACGATGAGGAGCTGTTTGCGTATGCGGTGGAGGAGGCGGTGGCTGCAGGGGTACGGCCGACGCTGGAGGGCAGGGAGGGCAGTGCTGAGCAATGGCTGGGGGATGTGGTGGCGACGCTGCGCGGGGCGATCTTTCAGATCACCCAGGGCGCAGCGCCCGAGCTGGACGCCCAGCAGATCGTGGACCTGGCATATGCGCTGGCGCAGATGGAAAGCCCGATCTATGGACCAGTGATTCGAAGGCAGATCTACCCTGACGGGCAATTTTCGCAAGAAATCACAGCGGAAACGTCCAGCATGATGGACAAATATGGCGACTCAGACTAATATGTCCTGTATGACGGACATCATTAGACTCCCTTCCGATTTGGGTCACGCCATCAAACAAGCGCGCAAGCGCGGAGGCATGAAGGCGACTGAAATTGCGCGCCACTCCGGGCGCAGCCGCGACGTTCTCAATCGGCTGGAGAGGGGCGAGGACGTAACAGTGGCGTCGCTCATGGCCATTTTGGGGGCTATGGGATTGGTCATCAAGCTTGAGCGTGCTGGGCTTCCATCGCTGGCCGAAATGCGTGAATCGTTTGGCAACCTTGACGAGGACGACAGTGCTCCCTGAAAAAATCAAACTACTCAACATTGCTATCGCCGGGGAGCCGCGCGGCCAGCTAGTGCGTGGCAACAGGTTCGAGTTTCGCTATTTGAGCCCGGAGCCACAACAGCCCTCGGTCGGACTGCTTATGCCGGCGACACAGCTCACGTACGTGGAGAGCGACCTCTTTCCGGTGATGGATCAGAACTTGCCGGAGGGCGACCTGTTCATGCGGCTGCGCGAGCTGTTTCCAAAGCAGCCTTTGACAGCGATGCATCTGCTCGCCCTGGTGGGGGCCAACGGAATCGGCCGCCTTGGTTTCTCGATGCCAGACACGGCCGTCGTTACGCCAGGCCGCGTCATTGGCCGTCAAGAGTTGTTGCGGACGAAATTCTCTCCAGAGGTCTTTGCCGAACTCGTTTCCGCTTACCTGAGCACGGGCGCCGGCGTATCCGGCATGCAGCCAAAAATCATGGTCCCAGATCGGCCGACCATTCCAATCCCCACGGTTATTGTCAAAGCCGCGTCTCCGGCCTACCCAGGCCTTGCTGCCAACGAATACCTCTGCCTCACGGCGGCGCAACGGGCGGGGATCGATACGCCAACTTTTGATCTGTCCGACGATGGCCAAGTGCTTCTCGTGGACCGATTCGATATCAGTCAGGGGGGCATACGTCAGGGCTTCGAGGATATTGCTTCGCTGATGGGCTTGCATGTAAGAGACACCCTATCCGATCGCAAGTACCAAGGGAGCTATCAGAACATTGCCGACGTCCTCAAGCGTCTGCGCTTGCCCTCACGGGACTTGAACAGGTTCTACGAACAAGTGGCTTTTTCCGCAATGGTGAGTAACGGCGATGGTCATTTAAAAAACTTTGCGGTTCTCTACAACGACCAGAGCGATATTCGACTCTCGCCGATGTTTGACGTTGTCACCACCTCCATTTATCGGTACGCACGCTACGAAGGCGGGCCTGATATGGAGGACCGAACCATGGCCCTTAAACTTTTCAACGGCAAGGGGCAGACAAGGACATACCCGACGACCACGGAGCTTTTGCGATTCGGCAGAGAGGTCTGCCACGTTGCCGCTCCTCAGGACGCATTGGCACGTATTGCCGAGGCCATGATCCATACGATCGAGGCAGCGCGTAGCGATGAGCGCATCCCCGAAACAACCCTTGCAGCGATGTCTGACGCCTGGGCCGGCGGCCTGGACTATGCAAGAGAAGCTACACGGAAGCAGGAGAAAATGGATGAAAAAATATCGAGCGCAGATCGACCACGGCCTGGCCGCTACTGACCCGTTCAAGGAGTGGTTTGAGGGAAGCCACGTAGTCGGTCTGGATGGTTTGCCGTTGCCCGTTTTTCACGGATCACCGGACGTCCGCGGCATCCTCGCCGAAGGTTTCAAACCCAAGTCTCGGGGCATGGTCTTTTTTGCAAGCGACAGCTATGAAGTTGCAGACAGCTACGCAGACGAACGACGCGCCTTCGACTACCAGTATGCAGAACCGCAGACACTCCCGCTGTACTTGGCCATCAGGAACCCCTACATGGTCGACGCTGAGGGTAAGCATTGGCGCAACACCCAACACCATGTACAGCTCGCTCGCGATGCTGGCCATGACGGTCTGATCATTCGGCACAGCATCGACTTCTACAACAACCCGAAAGCAGGGGCAGGAGGTCTCACATCAACGGTGTATGCGTGGTTCGATCGTGCCCAGGCAGTCGCTGGTTGGCAGGGTGAGTTGCGTTCGCGCCTAGCTGGGGAGGTGATCGGGGGCCAAGAGTCCGCTTTATCTCTGCGGTGTTTGCTGGAGGAGACGCCTTCTCGTGCCTCACGTGCCAGGATGACCTGCTGATTTGTGGATCAAGCCGGACGCTGGCGAATTCCGTCGCGTACTGCGGGCTGCTCCAGCTCGGCCCTATCGGCCGCCTGATCAGCCAATATGTCAAACTCATTCGCCGGCGACGCACCCCACCGTGAAAAGCGCTCCACTGCACTTGGAGCGCACGCCCAGGTGCGCTTATGGCCAACCCAGATTGCACCCAGGGCTTTGGCCGAATCCTTGTCAGCATAGGGGACCTGGATCGCCACCATGCGATGGGAGATCTCAAGAACAGGTAGAGGCGCAATCTCCGCGTCGGTTGCTGGCCCAGCGGCCCTGTCGCTCACATATGCGATGTCGCCACCAGGTGCGACCAATGCCCTGCTGTAAGTCGCGCAGCCACCAGCCGCGCAAAAGGATGGTGACAGCTGATGCCATCTCCAGCCTGCCTTGATCTTTGCAGACACTTTGTCCGGCGATAGCCTCAAAGCGTTGACTACTTGCGGGTGGAGAAAATGCAGCTGCATGACGAGTCACTCCTTTTGCTACGCGTAACTCTTGCGCTTTGCATTGCGCTTCGCCCAGAACTTGCGACGCGCTGCATCCGACGAAAACTTGCTGGAGCGCGTGCCAGAGGATTTGCGGGGGGAGGGCGACTTTGCAGACTTGTATCCGTCCTTTCCCTTGCGCTTCGTTGACTTCCTGGAGCATGTCGATGGGCTTGTCCAGGGCAACTCGATCTCTGGGCCCGGGCCCATACCCAGCAGCTGCATCGCCACGACGGTCGGAGTTGGTGCGTCAAAGCGAGCAAGCACCTCGCGGACAGCTATTTCAACTGGTGCTTGTGGCTGGCTGGCAAGGAACCGAAGGGCTGATGCATCCGCAGGGCCGCAAAGCCACATGCCGGTCGTACATGCCATGTACAAGGCTGGCCGCCAATCTTCCCCAGTCATCATTCCTTCAAGTTCGGCCGAAGTTGGTCGTTGTGCGTCAGCGGTACACCAGCGAAGGATCGCCTGCAGGGGGACTCCCGAAAGCGCAAGGCCCAAAAATTCCGCTTCTTCTTCACTTCCGGCATCGACTTTGAAACCAATCATCCCTGGGATGTCGCTGTCCAGAACGTGCATGGCCACGTCGAGCGGATTGCGTTTCATTTTGGTTGCCAGATCAAGGACGCTGGAGTCTCCTCTCGTTCCCATGCTCACTTCGAAAAGCAGATCCTCCTCACGTTGGAGCCATTGGTATGACGCCCGGCAAGGTGTCTCGAAATGAGAGGATGGTTTGAAGGTCATGAGACAATTGTTTCACAGAATAGGTGCGTTGCAAACTAATAAAGTGATTTAGTCGATGGAATTTGCTGGGAAAGCGTACTAGCGTAAGATAGAATTAATTAGCAACAACATCTTATTGCGAATCAAATGGAAGCACCAACCTACGACGGCTCTCAGATCAAAGTCCTTGAAGGGCTTGAGGCGGTACGCAAGCGGCCCGGTATGTACATTGGGGATACAGGGGTCCGTGGGTACCACCACTGCGCATGGGAGATTATCGACAACGCCGTAGACGAACACTTGGCCGGCCATTGCACGCGTATTGATGTGCGCATGCACGAAGATGGCTCGGTCAGCGTCCGGGACAATGGGCGCGGCATTCCCGTTGACATTCACCCTGACAAGGGCATCGCCGCTGCTACTGTGGTGATGACGGTGCTTCACGCTGGGGGAAAATTCGAGAATGAGTCGGGCACCAGCGCCTATAAGACATCGGGTGGGTTGCACGGCGTTGGCGCATCAGTGGTGAATGCCCTTTCAACGCGATTCGAGATGACCATAGAGCGTGACGGAGGCCGCTACGTTCAGGTTTTCGAGAACGGTGGGCATCCCCAAGAGCCACTGCGCAGGGTCGGGGATTCGGCAGGGCACGGCACAACGATCCATTTCATGCTGGACCGTTCGATCTTCAAGATTGAAGACGATGAACCGGTCCCAGAATTCAACTTCGAGACGATAGAGACTTCACTCTCGACGCGTGCCCACCTGAATCCCGGGCTGACCATCTCCTTCACTGTGGACAAAACTCAGTGCACCAAAGAATGGTGCGTCACCAATTTCGCGGAGATCCTGGACATTGTCAGCCCGCTGCGCACCACGCCGGTTCTGCCCGTCCTGTCGGTCCATGAAACCGTTGACACCAAAAACGGAGACGTGGAAGTCATGCTTGCGTTCCGCGTGCATGACGAGCGCCAAGGCAATGTGATGAGCTTTGCCAACAACATCATCACACCCCAGGGCGGAACCCACGAAGCGGGCTTCCGATCAGCGTTGCTGAAGGCATACAACAAGTATGCCGACGACAACAAGCTAATCAAGGAGCCGTTCGTCGCAGAGGACGTCCGGGAAGGACTTGTGGCAGCAATTTCCGTCCGCCTGACGGAGCCTCGTTTTGCGGGTCAGACCAAGGACAAGTTGGCCAACACGGAATGCACTGGTGCGACGACGAGCGTGACGTACCAGGCGCTAACAAGGTTTTTCGAAGAGAACCCGAAGATTGCAAAGGCGGCCATTGCGCGTGCCGAGCGGGCCGCGAAAGCGCGCAATGCGGCTGATCGCGCGCGCGAGATGGTTGAGCGGAAGAACCCGCTGTCGATCGGCTCACTGCCGGGTAAGCTGGCAGACTGCCAAGAAAGCGACCCGACGCTGTGCGAGCTGTACATCGTCGAGGGCGAATCTGCGGGGGGATCTGCCAAGCAAGGCCGTGATCGTAAGACCCAAGCCATCCTGCCACTCAAGGGCAAACCCCTGAATGTGCAACGACTCGACGATGTGGCGAAGGGTCTCAAAAGCGAAGAGATCCAGAACATCGCACAGGCACTTGGCTGCGGTGCCGGCCCATCATTCGATGTGTCCAAACTGCGCTACCACAAGATAATTATCATGACCGACGCAGACGTCGATGGAGCGCACATCACAACGCTGTTGCTCACGCTCATCCACAACTACATGCCAGGTCTCATCGAAGGCGGCCACGTCTACCAGGCCATGCCTCCGCTGTACCGCGCGCGCAAAGGAAAGTCGCAACCTCACTGGATTCGCGATGACGCCGAACTGAATGCATTTTTCGCAACGCGCGACGACCGCGCGGGATGGGAGGTCCAGCGTTTCAAAGGTCTGGGTGAAATGAACGCCGAGCAGCTGTGGGAAACCACGATGGACCCCGCTACTCGATCACTCATGCAGATCCAGTACAGCGACGAACCAACCAGAGAAGATGGGACCCGAGTAGATCAGGACATGTTTGAGCTGCTGATGGGCCCGGAAGTCCCCCCGCGACGGGCGTTCATTGAAGAACGCGCGGGATACGCGAATCTGGATATTTAAGCCTTCAACTGGACAACATCCATGTCAACGATCATCCAAACCCCAGTCAAAGATCTCATGCAGCAGTCGTTCATCGACTACAGCATGTCGGTCATCACAGATCGGGCGCTGCCCGATGTGCGAGACGGGCTCAAGCCCGTCCATCGCAGAATCTTGTTCGCGATGCATGAAGCCGGCAACGACTACAACAAGCAGTACAAGAAGTCGGCTCGCATGGTCGGCGATGTTATCGGTAAATACCACCCACACGGCGATGTATCCGTGTACTTCGCAGCCGTGCGCATGGCCCAACCTTTCTCGATGAACGCGCTTCTCATCGACGGGCAAGGGAATTTTGGATCGGTTGACGGAGATGCGCCGGCGGCCATGCGGTACACCGAAATGCGTCTGTCACGTTTGTCGGGCGAGATGTTCTCCGACCTGCGGAAAGAAACCATCGCCTGGAGGCCCAATTACGACGGTTCCGAAAACGAGCCAGAGGTACTCACCACCCCCTTCCCCAATTTGCTGGTGAACGGGATCGAGGGTATCGCAGTGGGCATGGCATCCAGCATTCCGCCTCACAATCTGCGCGCAGTGGTTGATGCGACGCTGATGCTGATGGATAACCCGGAAACCAGCACAGTGGAAATCATCTCCACGCTCAAGGGGCCGGACTTCCCAACAGGCGCCCTGGTCCACGGGCTCGGTGGCTTCGGTGATGCAGTTGAAACAGGCCGTGGCAGTGTCAAGCTGCGCGCGAAGTGGCACGAAGAGGATCGTGGCCGCGGTGCAAGCGCCATCATCATTGATGAGCTGCCGTATCAGGTCAACAAGGCCAAGCTCGTGGCGCGCATAGCAGAACTCGTGCGCGAGAAGGAAATTGAAGACATCGTTGACCTGCGCGATGAAAGCAACAAGGATGGCATGCGTGTGTGGATCGCACTTCGCAAGGATGCCTCAGCTGATGCGATTTTCGCGGAGCTGTCTTCGAAGACCGAAATCGAAACGACCGTTTCATACAACTGCGTCGTGCTGGACGGAGGAATCCCTAAGCAGCTGGGCCTGAAGGCAATCCTGCTGAAGTGGATTTCCTTTCGCCAGCAGGTCGTTCTCGCCCGGCACATCTATGAGCGCAAGCAAGCCCTGGCGCGCCTGCACATCCTAGAAGGGTATATGGCTGCCCTGGGCATGCTGGACCAGGTGATCGCCACCATCCGCGCTTCCTCTGCGCCCGCACAAGCGCGGGAGCAGCTCATTGAACTTCTGTCGATCGACGACGCTCAGGCACAGGCAGTGCTCGACTTGCGGCTGCAGAAGCTGACAGGCATGGAGCTCGATTCCATTCGTTCGGAGCATTCGGATGTAAGCGCCAAGGTAGCGGAATTGACAGCGATCATCGACAGTCCTGAACGCATCCGTTCGGTCATCCGCGACGAACTCTGCGCCATTTCCGAGCGATATGGACATGACCGCCTGACAGAGATTGGCGTTGGCATCGGCGAGATCACACGAGAAGACATGATCCCCCGCGAGGACGTCCTGATTGCGATGACTCGGGGTGGCTACATCAAGCGAATGCCTGTGAACGCCCTTGGGCGGCAAAACCGTGGAACCCGCGGAAAGAAGTCCATGGAAATTGCCGATGACGACGGTGTTGCTTTCATGCGCCAAAGCCACAGTCATGACAGTCTGATGGTGTTCGCCGCCAGCGGTCAGGTGTACGGGATCAAGGCATATCGGATTCCAGAGGGCTCCATGACCACGAGGGGGCGCCACATCAAGAATGTCATCGAAGGCCTGGACGAAGAAATCAGTGCTGTGCTTGCGCTCCCTGAGCATGACCCGGAAACCTCTGTCCTGACGGTGACCAAGCAAGGTCAGGTTAAACGTTCTTCCATCGAAGACTACAGCGGCGCCACTCGCAAAGGTGGTGTTCGCGGGGTCGGTCTCGACGAAGGCGATGCACTGATCGGGGCATTCGCCGTCAAGGAAAAGGACCATCTGATGCTGATCAGCAGCGCGGGCCAAGCAATACGGTTTGACCTCAGCAATGTGCGCGTCATGGGCCGTGCCGCTGGCGGAGTTCGTGGAATGCGCTTGAACGATGGCGAGGCCATCGTGGGCGCAGCTGTCATCCCCGATGGGGTTGATGCGAACCTGCATTTGCTGTGCGTTGGCGGCCGTGGCGTGGGCAAGCGCACGCCTGTCTCAGAATTCCCTGTCCAAGGTCGTGCCGGGGGTGGCGTCGTGGCTTTCAAGGCATCTCCAAAGACCGGGTTCCTTGTCACTGCCATGTCCGTCTCTCCTGACCAGGACCTGATCATGTTTGCATCCAATGGCGTGAGCAATCGCATCGCCGTATGCGACATCCGGGAAACCGGCCGAGCAGCTTCAGGCGTCATCCTCATGAACCTCGATGATGGCCACATTCTGGTGAGCGCTACAACGACCGAGCGAGAAGAAGAGGAGCCTTCTGCGAATCCTGACGCCCCAGGCGGAACGGTGGTCGCTACTTCCGATGTATCTATCAATGTCTCCGGCGAAGGTCAATCCCATGCTTGATCAACTTTTGCAACAGATCCGCAGCCTCACGGCCAGCGCGTGGGACCTCTACAAGGGCGAAGAAGGTGTTGACGACGCAGCCGCTGATCTGAACGAGGGCATGGCCCAGGCGCTGCACCAGCCCACGAAAGAGCAGGCTTGGGCTCACATCGAGAAGTTCATGTCGGCGCATAAGCGCACTGGCGCGAGCGATACGGAGGCACGCGCAGTGGCTCGCAGATTTCTGGATCAGGTCGACTGGAGCAAGCCGCGTCCTTTGTACCCCCTCCAATGGGATGGAAGCGTCTTTGTCATCGTCACCGGGTCGGCGTCCGAAGAGGAGGACGACGCGGTGCAGGGCATTTATCAGTTCTCTGTCGCGCCAGCAGACGTTGACCTGGCAGACCCGCTGCATTGCAGCGCCACCGCGACAGCGGTACTGGACAGCTTCCATGAGCACCAGGGCATTTCGATGTTGGACGATTTCGAGATCAAGCTGGTTCTCAGTGATGGCCGGGTGATTGGCGAACATGAACCCCATGTAGTTGACCTTGCAGGTGGTGCGGAGCATCAAGGAAAAGTCGACCCGAAGGATGTCCCGATCCCTGTGCGACACAGCTTTGAGGCAGACGCAGCTCCCGCTCTGTCAAACGTTCCCAGCGAGGTAGAACGTGGCTGACATTGGCGAGGAGCACATCCATATCCTGCAACACACCCTGGGGGCCGACATGTATGGGCTCGGCGGCGGGTATCGCAACTATTTCGTGGCTGACACTGGCCACTCGGACATGTCGCTTCTTCTCGACCTGGTTGCCGCCGGCTTCATGGAACGCAAGCCTGCCCCATTGCGCGACGGGTCTACGTTGTTTTGTGTCACCCCTTCAGGCAAACAGCACATGCAGGCCAGTAGCCCGAAGCCGCCAATCACAACCCGAGCAGCACGTCGATATCAGGCCTACCTTCGCGCTGACGCCTGCGACAGTTTCGGTCAATGGCTCCGAAAGGGCCACTGGAAAACAGCATGAGCAAGATCCTTCCCGTCATCCACCATCTCAACACGGTAACCACACTACGGGAGGCATACATTGCCTTTGAATGCGGCGCAGATGGCGTGTTTCTCATCTCGCACGACGGCCAGTGCATGGATCTCCTGGAGATCGGCCCTGTACTCAAGGCCAGGCACCCGGGCTCGCTCATCGGCATCAACATGTTGAGCAAGAACTGCGTCGACGCATACGACATGGCATCTGAATTTGGCTTCGATGCTGTCTGGGCCGACCATGTAGGGGTGTCATCGATTGGCACAACAGAGCTCGGGAATCAGTTGGCAGATCGCATGCGCGGCAGAAAGCTGATGGTGTTCGGGTCCGTGGCATTCAAGTATCAACCCGTTGATCCGTATCCCGCTGTGGCCGCGCGCGTGGCGTGCGACATGGGAATGATCCCGACGACGAGCGGCGTAGCAACAGGACGAGCGCCGACGATCGAGAAGATCGCAACGATGTCCCAAGCCGTAGGGGGAAGTCTTGCTGTGGCCAGCGGGATGTCGTGCGAGAACGTCGCCGACTTTGCTCCTTTCCTATCGCACATTCTGGTGTCCACCAACGTGAGCCGCGATGACTATCACCTCGACGCCGCCAAGCTCACGAAATTTGTTGCGATCGCCGGCCACTCCCTAGCGGTTGGCAAGGTGCTGGAACCGTAAAAGGGGGGTGATCGCACACCGCCAAAGTGGGTCACCGTCTTCGAGTATGCCTGCTGTGGAACAGCTCGCTCGTGACGATGACCTAAGCCGCATTTGCGGCGGGATAACCAGTCGAGGAGAGATTCATGGGTTGGAAAGCGCTGCGTGACAAGTACGGAATCCGTCACATCGTACATGTGAGGCCGGGGTACGTTTGCATCGGGTCTCCATACGTCACTGAGCTCGTGAAAGTCAACATGACGACCGGGGAGTTGATCGAAAGTCCGACGTTCAGCGGCTTCCTCAAGCGCGAGTATCCCGATCTACTCGCAGCAAGTCCGCGCGAGGTGTTGGGAGTCATCAACGAGGTTGATTCCTTCGAAAAAAGCGAAGTCGTCTTCACGTACGCAGACGGCAAGATCCACTCCCTGCTTTGCGAAAAGGTGGGTTGGCCAAACGCCACCCATGATGGGGAACTGATGTACGAGAACACTTTTTCTGCGGACAAAGGCCAGGTTGTCCGCTGGGCACACGCAAGTGCTGAGCAAGGCGTGAACTTTGCGGCCTCTGTCGTAGCTTCAGTCGAAGCAGAGCTGGCCCAGCGTAAGGAACATCTCGCGAAGCTACAAGCGGAGTACGCTGAACTGCGCGCCTCGCATCCAAACACTGATGAACAGCTTCCCTTATGAACAGGAATCGGATCTCAAGCAAAGCGTGGTGGAGACGGAATGTGAACTTGGAGAACGATTCGTGAGGCTGATTTCGATTTGGCTGGTGGGCGTTGGGATGATGGCGGTTTGGGCAACCATGTACGACGTTAATCCTATGCTGCTATTGGGGGTTGCATCCGTTTTTGGGGGACTCGTGTTGACCCTCTTGCATGGACGCCTTTCGCCACCCAGGGAGGCCGTTGGCCGTAGGCGTCCAGGGCCAGAGTGCGAGTGCCGTTTACATCTTCGAGATGTGGTTCATGCGTCTTGGAACAGCGCCAACTATGCGCACAATGCGCACGGCGGTGTTGATCCTCGACTCCGTCTGGCGAATCACCTCATGACGGTCGCAATTCAATGGCAATATGGGCGTGTACCGTTGGGGCCACCATACACAACCATAGTGGATGAAGCCGTCAAGATCGGCTATAGCATCTCAGTCGCATTCGGTGAGAGGGTCGAAGCTTGTCTGAGGCAGCAGAATTTAGCAGCGGCTGACGGATTGGCGGCGTACTTAATGAGTGACTTAATCGGTGAACGTGGCCAGCTACGCCCCAAGATGACGGTTTGACTGCCAGAAGCTCCGCAGGCCACTGGTGTGATTCGCAGGAAGCCGCCTTCTGGCGACAGTTATCTAAAAGAAACTGCGGTTGATGTAGCGCGACATGCTCGAAAGAAATCGTGAAGAGTACGTGGCAGCGCGCACGCTCTCCAGGCGGCCATCCAGAATCCAGAGTCGGCGCTGTTGCAAGCCAGGGCGGCGGATCAGTCGCCCGACTCCCTGGGTGAACTTGCGCAGCGCATAGTTGATTTCCACCTGCATGCCCACGCGCTGCACCTTCTGTGCGTGCAGGAAGCTGCGCTGGGTGTTGAAAGGAATGGCGGTGATCACCAGGTCTGTCAATAGGAAATCGTCTTTGGGCTCAACATCGTTGTCGGAAAGGTCCAGCCCTGTCCAGGCGCCTCCTGTTGCGACTGCAATCGGGTTGATGCCCATGCGGCTCTTTTCCCGGAATGCATGGGCCATGCCATCCACCCCCGTTGAAGGCCTCTGTTCGATGATGCGCTCTGGACTACCAATGGCGCTTGCGAGGGCCTTGGCGATGATGCTGGCTCGCTCGTAGCCTGTGCAAAGCACGAGAGTGCCTCCTGCAGCTGTTTGGGCGATGGTGTTGACCTGGATGGCGATTGCTCGCGCCCAGTCGTGTACGCCTTCCTCGTTCAGCGTCTCACCCTTTGGTGGTCTCGGAGCACTTCCGGGCTTGGGCAGGAGGAGCAAGGGGCTGGTGAATAGCCAGGATGGATGAATGCGGCTCGTGACGTGTAGGCGCGACCTTGGAATTGCCAATTCCATGGCCAGGGCGTTCGCGGCTCCATCCGCGGATTCGCCAGACGCGAAAAGGGTGCCGGAGAAAAGACCGGCGACAGGCGACGATTCCCATGTGTAGAGCAGCGAAGCTGTCACGCTCTTCACCCCCACTTGAATGGAGGGGAACCGGCGCGAAGGGCTGAATTCGACCCGACCTGTGTACTCGTCGAGCACCAGATCGATGGCTTTTTTGCTGGAATCGATGAGTGCCAGGTGTGCGTTCTGCGACGCCTTTTGACGCTTGGCGGCCTCGCTGCTCAGTGCCTGCAGTTGGTCGCGCAGCGCGTGGAGTTTTCCCTTGGCCAGGTTCCATGCCCTTGTTGTCTTATCGTTCCCTGGTGGGTGCGGCAGAGTGATCTCCTCGGGCATGCTCTGCAGCGCCAGGAATGCTTGTGTCCATGCCTCCTTGCAGGCTTCTGCTTTGCCGACGAGCCCCGTGCCAGACCAGGCATCTCCCTTGAGGCTTGGTCCGAGGCGTGACATAGCCAGGGATGCCCCGTTAACGGCGGCAAATCCGTCTTCAAGGGCATGTGCTTCGTCAACCAGCAGTGCGTAGGGTTGGGGGATGGGGGGCTTGTTGCCTCGGCTGAGTGCGATGGTGCGCATGGCCAACATCGCGTGTGTTGTGAAGATGATGTCGGCATGGTCTGCGGCAACCTGCAGCCGTGTGTATTCGACGCATTCGTCGTCATCGGACTGGGCAGATAGGCATGCGTCTTTGATGGGGAAGTCCAGGCCTGCGGCGACAGTGCGCAGGTCCTCCATGAGGCCAGAGGTGGGCACCCCTCGGGTTGCCCGCGACTGGCCTGCAGGCATCCCGGCATCGAGCCACTGTTGCACAGGGGGGCAGGGGTGGTCCATGAGCAGCTCTGTGATGGCCGATGGGCTTGCAAACTGCTGCTTCCCGATCAGCAGAGAGTGGCTCGCCTGGCTGGCTCCACCCTGCAGCTGCTGGAACTCGCGCAGCAGGTGCATCATCGTTGCGATCGTCGGCGCGGCGATCACGATGGGGCGGTTGGCCCATGGTCTTGATGCCTCTTCGGTCGCAGTAGCGTGCCAAGCGGCAACGCGGTCCTTGATGAAGGCTGGGTAGTGGTTTGCTCCGTCAGGGTGTTGGGGGGGCTTGGCACCCGCTTTGCGCAGCTCCAGGAGCGAAAGCGCGCAGGCGGCGATCACGCGGCTCTTGCCGGTGCCAGTGCCGGCTTCTACGGCCACTATCGAGCCCCGCTTGGCGCTCGCCATGAACTCTTCATGCAGCTGTATTTGGTCGGGCCACAGCTGAGCGCCTGCAGGGGGCTGCGCGCTGGTAGAGGGAGGGGGTGTGCTCGCTGTCGCGGCGCTCAGTTGGGCCTGGACGAGCATGCCTGCGAGGCGGCCGGGGGCGGTGCCTTCGGAGATGAGGCGTTGGCCAATGAGTTCTGCCAGGCGCTTCGACAGCTCCCCCAGCTCTTTGGTGAGGTCCACGGCGATTTTTTGCACGTCGTCTGGCAGGGCTTGTGGCTTCAGGTTTGAATTCAGCGCCAACTGCAACAGCTCCTTGAACTTGGTGCTCAACGTCTTGGCGGACGGGCTCTCCCAGTGTTCAACTTTTGCTGGCACGTGACACTTGACGTAATTCGACATGAAGACAACCGGTTGTTTGCGTATAGAATAAATTTATTCTAGCGCTTTTCAGGAGATGTGCTTATGTGGTTGCAAGCCAGTTTCACGATGCCGGATGAGGCGGCCTCACGGCTCTTTTCGTCGCGGCGGACCCCCCAGTCCGTCCGTAAGTGGTTGGCGTCTGCGGCGACCCGTTACGAAATTCCGCTGGACTCCAGGGTGTTTGGCTATGCCCAGGGCGGTGGCACGCCCAGCAACCCTCGGCACATCGGCATTGGAGTGCTTGGCCGCGGCATGAGCCTGCACGCTGTTGGTGAAGACAACATCCGGCTGGTCCAGCCACATCTGCCCGCCATTCAAGCGGCGCTGATCCGGGATGGCGGCGCCTTTGTGCGCGCCAACCTGCTCTCGGGCCAGTGCCAGTTCGAGTTCACTCGGGTGCCGCTGCAGTATTTCCTGCGTGGCGTCTATGTCTCCCATGCCGACAAAGACGATGCGGTGGCCAAGGTGTGGGACTCCCTGCAGGGGGAGGATCAGCAACGGCTGTCATCGGATGAGTTCAAGAAAGCGGTGGCGAATGTCATCGACCGCTCGCTCTCGCGGCAGGTCCGTATGTTGATGCTGAAGGGGGAGCTGGTGAGCGGCAGTGGTATGGCGCCCGATGCTCTTGCGCTGCCACAGGGGGGCTGCGAGCGTTCCGAAGACTACTTGGACGCGATTCGGGAAGTCCTTGTGGCCAACGGTGTGAGCGCAGAACCTCGCGCCATGCTGAGCGTAGAGGTCCAGAGCATCCGGCGCTGCACGTGGGTGGCAGCATCCAGCTCGACCCGTGTGAGCCGACTGCTTTTGTCGGACGTGGCGTTCACGGCAAAGGCCCACATGGGCGGCCTGTGGCTCGCTGGTATGGCGCTTTCGTTTGGTGATGGCGTGGTCGCGGTGCAGCCTCGCGGCAATCTCTCGATCAAGCGGGACATGCTGCGCAAGGGCGTAAATGCCGAGGTCGAGGCATGAACCGGGTAACTGCCTCAGACCTGGCCTGCCAGGCATTGCGGGTGCCGCCGATTGGGGAGCCCCATCGCGGGGCGGATGCGGTCTGTACGTGCTGCGCCAAGCCCATCCGTGCTGGCGACCCGGCTGCATCCTTTGAGCCAGCCAAGACATTCACGGACACGCTCAAGACCTTTCCCTCTGGACTCATCTGCGGAGCTTGTGCCGCAGTGACATCCAGCCAGGTCATGTTGCGCAACTTCCAACGCGCGGTGATCACGCGAGATGGTGTGTATCCCATTGGCACGGATGCCAACCGGGCCTGGATGTGGCTCACGCCACCAGAGCCCCCCTTTGCTGTGGTGATCAACCACAGCACCATGGGGGCGTACCACTACGTGTGGCGAACCCCGGTGAGCATGAGCAAGGAGCTGATCTGCGCGAATGTCGATGACACCCTTTACTGGGTGGATCGCCCCACGTTGCTCAAGGCCGTGAACGTTTGCAACGATCTGCTGGAGTTGATGCGCAAGCATGGGCTGAAAAAGGCCCAAGTGTGGAGGGGGCCGAGCCGGGAAGGCCGAGGTTCATCCCATGGCCTTCTGACGCCTGCCGTCCATGAGGTGGCGGGGCTGGAGCCCCACGCCAAACCTCTCGTGGAGTTCCTGAAAAACCTTGATGAGGGCGTACTGGTGGCGCTTGCATCCATCGTCAAAGCCAAACCAGTGGCACCTGAAAAGCCACAGCCTGTTGTCTCTTTTGCCGAGTGATCAAACCTGATTTTTGAATTGAAGGAATCTGTAAATGGACCAAGTAATGAAGCCCATCAAGCGTCGCATCTCCGTGGACATCAAGACCACTGCGCCCATGAACATCATGGCCATGTCCAAGGGCACCTTCATCCCTGATCGCAACAAAGTTGTGCGTTACAAGGTCTCTGGGGGGAGTGAATGCGGCCTGACCATGACCATGCCGATTCCTGGTGTCTACAGTGTTGCTTCAGACGTGCCAGGCGCTGAGGCGGAGGTGCGTAGCACCACGGTGCCCCTGCCCATCATCCCGTCGAGCACCATCACGGGCGGCTTGCGCCGTGCTGCGTGCGCTCTGATTGAGGACTCGGTGGTGGACCGGAAACTGAACATGTCGGTGGCTGCTTTCAACACGCTGTCGTCAGGATCGGCAACGGCGACGCTGACGGCCGCCACTCAGGTGACCACCATTCGGGCTGCGGCGCAGCACCCTTTCTTTGGCCTGTTCGGCGGCACGTCGCTTGCGCTGTCGAGCCGCATGGTTGTGGCAGACGCAGTGCCAGTCATTGAAGAAACCGTAGGCATGAGCTTGCTGTCTTCGACACAGCCGACCATGATCCTGCGGCCCAGCGATATGCTGATCCCAGTGCAGATCATCCGCAAGAACGATGCTCTGGGCCGTGATGCGGACCGTCTGGTGGAGCTGATCGGCGAGGCGGAGATCACGAAATACTGGGTGGAGCAGACTGAGCAAACCGTCAAGCGCAAGGAGTCCAAGGCCGCCGCTGCGGCTGCGCTTGCATCGGGTGAAGTTGTGGAAAAGGGCAAGAAGGAAACCTTGCAGACTGCGACGGCAATCGAGGCCGTGATGCCCAACGTCAACTTTGTCCTTTCCTTTGAGGTGAATGCGTATTCCGAAGCCCAGTTCGGACTGTTCCTGATGGCCCTGCAGCGCCTGCTGCGAAAGGGGCAGTTCGGCGGCCGTGCCGCCCGCGGATTCGGCCAGTACAAGGTGCTGTCCACCTCCATTGCCGAGCAGAGCGATAAGGGTGTTTGGGCTGTGAAGGGTGCGGTTTTCAGCGATACCAGCACGCTTGATTTCGATGCGGAACTGCGTGAAGTTGCTGGCCTGGCCGAGGATTGGATTGACACATGCTCGGTGCCGGAAATCGAGGCCTTCGCCAGCTCGGATGAGGACTTCTTTGCAGAGAAGAAGGCGGCCTGACATGAGTGAGCCACTGCGTGTAGAAATCCGCATGGCCACGCCTATCGTGGTCCCGTCACACATCAAGTGTTTTGACGGGCTTCTTGCATGGGCGCGAGTGGAGCAAGCCATCTCGGAAGGGGTGCCGGCCCCCGATTGCTACGCCGTGCAAAACGACTTGCCGCTTGAAAAATACGAGGCAGGCGGGCAGTGGGTGTTCAAGGCGTCCACCTTCAGCTACCAGTGGAGCGGAGAGCGATTTGAAACGCACCGCATCAAGCGGCAGAAGGTGGACGACTATGCCGAGAGCTGGATGCGATCAGCGATCGCGTCCAGTCGCAAGGGGCGCATCCGTGTGGATACGAGGAGTGGTGTGAACAAGGCAGGGCTCTATCCGCTGGCCTTGCGCCAGTGTGAAGTTGCGACGGCGTGGTGTGTGGGTGACGGTGAGGCAGTCAAGCGGCTGATGCGCCACGTCGTGACGTTTGGCAAAGGGCACAATCGTGGCACAGGCATTGTGCGATCTGTAGAGGTTTGTCGCGATGACCTGGCAATGAAGTTTTGGGATCGAAGGCCCATGCCAGCAGCCTATGAAGGAGGGGCTACCGAGAGGTATGCCCCTGGAGTCCATCCTCTTCAGGCCCCGTACTGGGACACCAGAAAAACGGAGGTGTGCATACTCCCGTTGAGAAACGCGCGAGGAGATTTTTTCACTTGAAGTTCGCCGATTTCCCAAAGGTGGCAGTCACTTAGGCACATCCAGTGCTGGACACCCCTGGTTTGAAGGGGTGCTAGAACATCGCTTTCATCAACTAGCTCGCAGACGCTGTGCTGGGCACCCCCGGTTTGAAGGGGTGCTAGAACTTCCGTGTATCTCTGCTGGCCTGAGTGCTGGTGCTGGCCCCCCTTGTTTGAAGAGGTGCTAGAACAAAGCGAGGAGCCTCCTGCAGCCTTACAGCGTGCTGGCCCCCCTGGTTTGAAGGGGTGCTAGAACTGCAGGCGGCTGAATTCGCGCCGCGCCAACGTGCTGGACACCCCTGGTTTGAAGGGGTGCTAGAACATCACCCGGGAGACGCAGGGCTTGCGGATTGTGCTGGACACCCCATGTTTGAAGGGGTGCTAGAACCACCAGGGGCGACGGCTTCGAGGTGACTGCGTGCTGGACACCCCATGCTTGAAGGGTGCTAGAACTACTTTTCAGGATGCGTTCGACCCCCACCTGTGCTGGACACCCCATGCTTGAAGGGGTGCTAGAACACAAGACCCTTCGCCTACTGCAGCTCTATGGTGCTGGAAACCCCTGGTTTGAAGGGGTGCTAGAACTAAATGACATGTATCACGCAGTCATGTGCAGTCTGGAGACCCCATGTTTGACGGGGTGCCCTAAGGCCGATTGGAGTAGCGATCGCACACAGCCGGAATACCGTCGCAGAGGGCACGTGCCGCGCCAGTCTCTACATTTTGCCGGCAACAGACGCTCCCGAGCTTCGCGACCGTTTCACCGCGTTTAGGTTTCCAACACATCGCAAGCCAACATCGAATCAATCGCCTAGAATTGACATCTTCGTTGTTCGCATGAACACTATTCTGCGAATCAATTACTGGTCATTTTTACAAGAACCAACGTTCGCAAAAGTAATGGCAAGCGCCTCGGAAAACGCTGATAGGTACTACATGGCCCATGGGGCATGCTGCGCTGGCTGTGATTGGTGGAGTCAGCTGAACAGCGTTGCGGGTGAATGCCGACGAACCGCGCCTGTGCCGGGAGAGCAACGCACCGCGATGCTCGGCATGCGCAACGTTTCCTTGCCCCTTGTTGCGGGGCACGTCATGACTCTTCGGGAGCACCACTGCGGCGACTTCAAAGATGAGTTCGATTGGCGAACGCTATCCACCGCATATCTGCGTCGCATTGGCTGGCCACCGGCCCAAAGATTTCAAGGTCAGTAGCAATGTGCCAATGGTCCGACGCCGATAGGGCGTACCAACTTCACAACCTGTCTTGCCAGACTTGCCGGGCGGCCGGGGTGAATCCAAATTTCGGCCAACGTTGCGACGCTGGTCAGACGCTGTGGACAGCGTACATCGAAGCGGGCGATCCGCCGCATATCCAATGGAGCAGCAGAACAGCAAGAGTTCAGCCGCCGCAGCCCCGAGAAGAGAAACGTATTACCTACGGGGCGGGGCCCCGCAAGTGATTGGTCGAGAATGATCCTTCGCAATGAAAACGAGATGATCCCAAGACCCGATGCACCCACAGTGGTGAGGATGATTGGCAGGATGCGGCTGGACCTCTCCAGTGAAAAGCACTTGCAGGAGGCCATGGCCAGGGCTTTCGAAAGTAGCGGTATTACATACGAGCGGGAAAAACGCATATGTGCCCAGGACATCCCCGACTTCTATCTCCCCGGTGGGGTCGTGATCGAGTGCAAGATGCGAGGCAAGGCTAGAAAGATTGATGTCTACCAGCAATTGGACCGATACGCGCAGCATGAAGCGGTAAAGAGCATCATCCTGGCCACCAACATCTCCATGGGACTGCCCCAGTTGCTAAGGGGAAAACCGCTCTACACAGCATCACTGAGCGCGGGGTGGCTGTAATGGCTACGTATGGGTCTTTAGGTTTGGTGAAAGGCGGTTCGGAGTGGTTGATGGCGGATCTTCCGCCACATGTCTCCATCCGGATGAAACACATTTTCCCCCGGGTGCCGAAACAGTCATCCGGGCCATTCAAGTTCCCGAACGATCAGTTCCACTGCGCCGACCTCGATTGGTTTCTGCAGCGATACCCGATGGCCATGACTGCAAGGGATCGGAAGATCCTTGTCAGTGGTCGCCGCAATTTTGAAAAGCACCAGTCAGAGATCGGGAGAATCCTGCTCCCGGGATACACACCAGGAGCTATACAAGGCCTGAGAGAGGGTCAGCAGATACGTCCCTACCAGATGCAGGCCGTGGAGCTTCTGGCCCGCCGAAGGTCACTGCTCTTGGGGGATGAAGGCGGACTTGGAAAGACCTATACAGCTGGGGCATTTCTTTGCTCGCAACCAGATGCATTGCCGGCTGCAGTGGTGTGCGATCCACACATGCAAATCCAGTGGCTGGATAAGTTGTCCGGATTCACAAAATTGCGTGTTCACGTGATTCGCAAGGCGAGTCCGTATTCCTTACCTCCCGCCGATGTCTATGTGTTTCGGATCAGCCAGATTGCTGGCTGGACAGACGTGTTCGCGCAGGGCTATTTCAAGGCCGTCGTGTTCGATGAGCCGCAGAGCCTGCGAACTGGGACCTCAACCTGCAAGGGGGCCGCGGCGAAGGTCTTGGCCACACACACGAACTACCGATTGGGCCTGACAGCCACCCCGATCTACAACTACGGGGTCGAGATGTGGTCGGTCATGCAGTTCATCGACGACAAGGTGCTTGGTTCATACGAGGATTTCTCTCGCGAGTTTGTAGACCACAACGGGCGGATCATGGACCCTAACGCACTGGGCTCGTATCTGCGCGAACAATTCGTGCTGCTCCGACGTTTGAAGGCTGACGTAGGCCTCGAACTGCCCAAAGTCTCTCGGATCATCGAGTACGTCAACACTGACGAGAAGGCGGTTCGCTCAGTTGAGGCCTTGGCCCAAATGCTCGCGATCAGGGCAACAACCGGCACATTCATCGAGCGAGGGCAAGCGGCCCGTGAACTGGACATGATGGTGCGCCAAGCCACGGGTGTTTCGAAGGCAGCCAGTGTCGCCCAGTACGTTCGTTTGATGGTTGAAGCCGGCGAGGCGGTCCTGCTCGTCGGCTGGCACAGGGCGGTCTATGACATCTGGCTCAAAGACCTGGCAGATCTTCAACCTGCGATGTACACCGGATCCGAAACCGCCGCACGCAAAAACAGCGAGAAGGAGAGGTTCATGTCGGGTGAGACCAACGTGATGATCATGTCGCTGCGCTCGGGGGCCGGCCTAGACGACTTGCAGCGCAGGTGCTCAGTGGTGGTCATTGGTGAGCTCGACTGGTCGCCAGGCGTTCATCAGCAGGTCATCTGGCGCATCGACAGGGAAGGGCAACAGCACCCGGTCACGGTCTTTTTCCTGGTGAGCGACGACGGGAGCGATCCGCCAATCATGGATGTACTAGGCATCAAGGCGAGCGAGGCCCACCAGATCGTTGATCCCTTGGTCCACGTGCGGACGGTGGACGATGACACTACGAATCTTCGCAAGCTGGTTGACCGATACCTGAACCTTGGCACCAAATCCAAACCGGTGGCCAGCATCGAGGTCGGAGAAGGATTTCACGGCGATTTCACGCACAAAAATGCTCTTTCTTCCGGCTCATGTGAGGAAACATATCTCCCGAGCCATTGACGTTACGCGTAACGCATGAAATCATGTTCACATGCTTCTCGCGAACACACAACACATTCCCTCCCCATCTGCCTTGGTGATGCACTCTGAAGAGCAAAGTGGCAATGATCACCAGCGTGCGCTGGGCCAATACTTCACACCTCGCTGGGCAGCTGAAGCCATCGTCCAGGCGTACTTTTCGGATTTAGACCCAGGCTCCACAGTCATTGAGCCGTCCTGCGGCGACGGTCGGTTTCTGATGTCTCTCCCTGCGCATTTGAACGCCATTGGCGTAGAGATTGATCCGCACCGTGCGGCCCAGGCGCGCGCCTTGTCGGGCCGCAGGGTCATCACAGGCGACTTCCTCGCAGTAGATCTCCCGAGCGAGGCGGCAGCAATCATTGGCAACCCACCATTCAATGCAGCTGTCGTAGCCAGCTTTCTCGATCGAGCTCACACGTTGCTGCGCGATGGGGGACGATGTGGCTTCATTCTTCCGGCATACATCCACCAAACGCATAGCAAAGTGCTTGGCTATGCGAAGGACTGGAGCATCCGGACTGAGCTGATGCCACGCAATCTATTTCCAGGCCTGAGCCTTCCCATTACGTTTACTGTTTTCACGAAGGACCGCAGGGGCCGCCTCGTTGGGTTCTTCCTCTACCGACAGGCCGCCGAGGTAGCCGACGCAACGCCTGAGACTCGCAGGGTGCTGGAAGCTTCACCAGTTCGTGGCTCGGTATGGCGACAGATTGTCAATGCAGCCTTCGATGCTGTCGGAAAAACGGAGGCCCGCCTATCGGACTTGTATGGTGCCGTCACGCGCAATCGAGATCGGCCATCGCAAAATCGATTTTCCGAGCAGCAGGTTCGCAAGGTGCTGCAGACCTACCCTGAGTTTCAGCCTGTTCAGCGCGGTGTCTGGGCGCGAGTCATACCTATGCTGTAACGGGCCCAGTCAACTACAAAAAATGGAAGAAGAACATGGCAAAGAAGAACAACGGCCAGAACGGGGTACTCATCGACAAGTGGACATGGAAGTACAACGGCGTTGAAGATGGCCTGAGTGCCCATCTACGCGGCGAGGAAGTCGAGCCTCAGGGCTCAGAAGGCCACCGAAATTCCGCCGACATGCGGCACATGCTGGTCAAAGAGAAGGAAGTAGCCATCGAGGTTCGGCTCCTCAAAGAGTTCGATGATGGCACCCTGCCAAGAACGGTAAATGCCGTTGAATTCGTAGTCATTTGCCCAGAGCTCAACATCCGTCTCACCGGGAGCGACATTGAAGTGCTGCGCGTCGCACTTTGGGCGAAGCTAGAAAAGGCCTACGAAATCCAATGGGAGCCTTGGTACCTAGTCCAGATCGCGTCGGCTCAATCCTTCCGTGGCGACTTGGAGACCGGTTTTGCGCTCAGCCAGAACACCATATACCGTGGGATCGGCCATGATGGGGCCGTCCTCATGCGCGAATTTGATCGGAGTCGAACCAGCGGCCCGTGGCGATACAAACCATGGCCAGGCGAGTACCAAATGGAGAACGGCAATGTGCTTGCCTGCATCCCGGCAACCTCAAAGAACGATAAGGCGCTCAGCGAGTTCCGTGCGCGCATCCGAGAACTCCAGGCCAGGTTGAGCGAGTTGGTCAAGCCCGAGGTGATCCATCAGACGCTGGCCAACCTTGCGGCCATCGGATTGCCGCCCCCGAGCAAGCGTCAAGCAATCGACGATGCACGGGGGAACTGAGACAGGAGGCAGCTCCTCAGCCTCCGTGGCTGGGTCGCAAGGACTGCGCCGCGGAAGCGGCCTCGAACACCTCCGCCAATTGCTGGACTTCACGGTGGACTTGATCGATCCGATCAACAGCAGTGGGCAGATCATGGCAGTCCTCTGAGCTGGCCAACTCGGCCATGAAGAATCGGAGCAGCGTATCTCCGCATTGCTCAATCGCATTCTTTCGCTCGGCCGAGGACTCGATCGATGCCAGCTCCGCGAAGTCGCCGTTCGAGTATGTATCCAAGAAAAGCCTCTGGGCGTCGTTCAAGGCTTCTGATGCGCCCTGGTGGCCTACCAGATTTCCCTGGGCATTGATGGCGAAGGCCTGAGCGAGCTTGGCAGAATCGTTCGCTGCAAACACCACGGTGAAAGTCACCTTCTCAGATGGCAGGCCATCGCCGACGCCGTCAGCCTCGATGTACACGTTACGACTCATCGAAGTGCCTGGCGTCGTGTACTCCCAGCCATCCTGGCCCTTGACGGACATGTGTGGCCCGAAGATGTGGGCCTCATAAGCGCTGTCGGCCACCTTCGAGCGCCGAGCATAGACGTCATCGGGAGCGGCCACAGCACAGTCGCTATCACCGTCGCTGGCATCGTCGTGTATCAGCTCCTGTGGATCGATATCAACCGGCCCAAGGCTGAAAGCCTGAATAACGATGTCGCCCTCATCGCTGGGGATGACCACCTCATCACCTTTGAGGCGCGCCTTGATCAAGTCGCCCACGGTGATGACTTGATCGAACACTCCCCCTTCACTCTCCCACCTTGCATGCAGCGCCATTTCATCGGGCGCCCCCAGATCGAGGCCCTCGGCGGTGTTCGCGGCGTCATTGAAGTCGTACCAGGAGCTCAGCAGTGGAGAGTCTTGAAACTGGAAGGCTTTTGCGTCCAACAACGCTTGGTGCATTGCGGCAACATGCTTTGCCGTGGCAGGGCTAGCGAGAACGACGAGGGCGCTCATGGGTGGAACCTTAAATGATTTATAGATGCGCAACTATACTTTTATGCAAACCAAACGGATCTGTTTCCACTCTTTGGAGCCTTCATGACAGTCATTGACGCTGCGCTCACTACATCTGCCAATCATCTCTTTCGCGAAATGCAGAAGATTGTCGAGTCCCGCCCCACTCCGTTGGTGGAGGCGTACCACAGCGACTTCTACAAGATCGATCGGGAAATCCTTGGATCCTTGATTGCCCCTGGCGGCCAGCTGTTGTGGCTTCTGCATCCATGTGGCACGCACTTGGGTGAAGTCGGCATATTGCAGGGCAAAGATTCGTACATGAGCGCGGTGCTCAAGACGTACAGCACCAGCTACGAAGCGGAACGCCTTGAGCTGTATTCGATCTCTCTTGCAGACCAGGCGGCCGGGGGGCAGTTCAAAGCAATTGTTCGGCCTATCACCATCGAAGCGGGCCAGTCTCTTCTGCGCGCCACTACCGGGCGATACACAATGCGCAACGAATCCTTGACCAAGGGCGGTGAAGCCATCGCCACGGTCTCGGTACGGCTGGGTGACCCAATCCGCTCAGAAAGCGGGTACATGACCCAGATCGTGAGTGGAAAGCCGATGAGCCGCCTTGATGCGATTGCCGCCGGCATGCATGCCAACCGCATCGCCGCGACGCTAGCGGGTCGCTTTGTGCGGGAGCTTTCCTGCACGGTAAACGGCCAGCCGTTTGACGCTCTCTACCCGCGGGTTGAGATCACACCCGTCGAGCGCGGCGATCTTGCGCATGCCGAGCACGTCGCAGTGCGCGAACGCCAAGCTGCGTAACCGTGGGATTTCCGGAAACCGCCTCAGCTGGGCGCTCAACACCGCACGGGGACGGCTTCGCCGAGTGGTTCGGCCACTCCAAGGTTCGAACGCCCGACGGCATACCACTGGTGCTCTTTCACGGGTCGCCCGATGCCTCATTCACCGAGTTCCGAGCGGAGCTCCGCGGGTCGAACACCGGATCCCGTGACGCAAAGGCAGGGTTCTATTTCACAGATGACGAAGACTTTGCCCGGCACTTCACCACAAAACGAGCATATGACTGGATCACTGGCGAGCGCATCGTTGATCGCCCGTCAGCGAGCGCGGGTGTCATGCCCGTCTATCTGTCGCTCCAAAACCCCCTGGACTTGCGAAAACTCACAGAAGGAGTGATCGACGCAATCCTCAACACGCGAGCGATGGGCAGATTTGCGACCCGAGAGTACATCCGGGCGCTTGGGAAAACTGCGGCCGGCACAAAAGAGCTTCAGGAGAACCTCGCTCATTGCGTTCCAGAACTGCTCGCACTGGGGTACGACGGCATCATCTCCAGGCTCGTTCATCAGCGCAAAGTGCGACGCGAGTTCATCGCCTTCGAATCAACGCAGATCAAATCAGCCGTCAACAACAACGGCATGTTCGATGCAAGGAATCCCGACATGCGCTTCAGTATGGCCAGTACACCCTCCCATGCAAGTTTCGACAGTGAATCGGTCCCACGCGTTGCCAACAAGATCCAAGAACTAATTGGTGAGGGCGCGGGCGCACGCCTGCTGTCTCAACCGGGTGGTGTCCACATCATCCATTCCAGCGAAATTGGCTCGATTTCGGAGCTCGCCGGGGTGAATGATGTGCTCAAGGACACCGACCCGCGCAGGGTGTTTTACAGCGCATTAGCCCGGGCGATTGAATCAGCTACTTTCGAGCGCGCACCTGCCAGCGCCTGGGAAGACTTCATTCGTGCGCAAACCTTGAAGGGAACGAAGGCGGAAGAGGTGGATTGGACCGGCATTATCGATTGGCTGGGCGGGCAGGGCGGTAGGATCTCCAAATCGGAAGTGCTGGCATACGCGAAAGCGAACGGTCTCCATATCAAGGTGGTTACCTTGGATGACCCTGCGGCCTCAGCAGAAAAGGCGACGCGGGCGTTGGAGGGCACAGGGTACGCGGCAATCTACGATCCTATCGATCGCGAGGTCCTGTACGTTGACCAGGATGATGACCTTGTCGACTACGCAGACCTCCCTCCGGTTGCCAAGTCGATCGTGGACAGCATGTCGAGTGGTGCATGTGGGCCTGCGCAGTACGCTCAGAAAGCCATGCCCCATGGCAGAAACTACCGCGAAATCCTCATCACCTTGCCGCATGACGACGGCTACACAGTCGCTGAAAAAATTGCCGAGGGGGACCAGGTCTGGGCAATCGTTGATGCGACGGGCCAGATCGCGCCCGGTACCGCCTGCTATGCACTCAAGCGCAGCGCACTCGAAGAGGCCAGGCTGATGAATCTTGAGCATGGTACGGGCACCTACGTGAGTGGGCACTGGTCTACGCCGAACGTGTTGGTGCATCTGCGCGTCGCGGACCATGTGGACTCGGAATCCAAGCGGGTGCTGTTCATTGAGGAGATTCAATCGGACTGGGGGCAGGGAGCCAAGCAAACGGGCGTCATGGGCCCCCGCCTTTCAAGCAAGGAGCGCAAGGAGTTCGACGAAATGCTGGCCTTTGGGCGCAGCAGACTCCCGCCTGAAAAGCTCACGCGCTTTGCGGAGCTCGATGCCAAGGACAACCGATCCAAAATCGGCGTACCGGCCGCGCCATTCATCAAAACGACTGACAAGTGGGTGAGCCTTGCGATTAAGCAGGTTCTAGCCACGGCGGTGATCGAGGGTTACGAGCGCGTCGCATTTATCAATGGCGAGCAGTCGGCTGCCCGGTACGCCTTGGGCAAACATCTGCAAAAGCTCGCTGCCTTCAAAACTGGCTCTGGTTTTCAGATCATGGGTACGGACCTCGGCGGCAACACCGTTGATTTCGGCATACACCCTGTTGAAAAATTGGCGAGCGTGATCGGTGCTGAGTTGGCCGAGAAGGTGGCCGCGCAAACCACTCCCAACGAGGTCTACCGATGCGCAGGCAACCGCATAGGAGGATCTGGGATGATGGCCTTCTATGACCACATCGTTCCAACCGCGATGAAGGCACTGCTTAAAAAAATGGGCGGGACAGGGCTTCACAGCGTCAAATTTGCCGAGAAGCTCGAAGCCCGCGAGCGGCTCGGTGCAGACTACGGGCTGGAAGAACTGGATAGCCAGCTGGGCTTCGATATCACCCCGGCGATCGCCGCAACCGTCATGGCGGGCATGCCGCTATTCAGCCGTTCCGACAACGGCGCACAAGCCATCTATGCGCCTGCCAGCGATTCCATTTACCTCATCGCTGACAGAATTGCCCCCGGACATGAACGCGCTGTGTTTCTGCACGAGGTAATGCATGCGAAGGTCCCCTCGCTTGGTGGGGCGGAGGCAGTGAAGCGCCTCGCTGGCCAGGTTTCCGCCTGGTCGCACTGGCCTCACAACTCCCTGGAACGACAGATCAGCGAGCGCGCCATCCATCGCGCTGAACATGCACTCGGGATTTCCCACGAGCACTGCGCGGAAGAACTCATGGCCTACGCTGTCGAGGAGGCGATTTTGCTAGGCGTTCAGCCGAGCTTCGAAGCAGTTGAATACTCCGCAGAAAGCTGGCTGGCTGATGTCACCGCGACGATCCAGGGGGTAATCTTCCAGGCGACCCGAGGAGCTGTAATCGAACTTAACGCGCAGGAGTTGGTCGACCTGGCGTACGCACTTGCTCAGCTCGAAAACCCCGCATACTCCGACCGAATCCTGGACAACCTAGCTCTAGCTGACACTACCGGGCAATCTTTGACGCCACCTCATGAACGTCTGATCTATGCGTAGAGCAGCTCAGTTCCCCGCCTTGACGACAACCGGAGTTCTGGAGGTGGCTGTCGATCCGTTGCCCAGCCTTCCGCTCCCGCCTCGCCCCCAACACCTTGGCGAACCATTCAACAAAGCGCAAGTGTGACCCGCACCAGCTGAGATTTGTCCGGAAGTACCGGACTGCCCAGATACAAGCACTGGCGCGCTTGCGTTGGTAATCGTGCCATCACCAAGCTGTCCATAGCCGTTATGGCCCCAGCATTTCGCTACTCCATTATGCAGTGCACAGGTATGCTCGCCTCCGGTGGAAATGCTGGTCACGCCGGATGTCAATCCGAGTGCCTGCACGGGAACGTTTGAGCTGTTGGTCGTACCATTTCCCAATTGGCCCTTCGCATTATTGCCCCAGCATTTGGCTACACCGGACGTTACCGCGCAGGCGAAGGAAACTCCAGTCCCTGCCCCAACACCGAGGCTGCTGACACCTGATGTCAGACCAGAGACCTGCACCGGAACAGAGGAATTGAGATTTCCACCGTTTCCCAATGTCCCATCCCCATTGCTACCCCAACACTTAGCACTGCCAGACACAATCGCACACGCTACACCGTTCCCGCTTGAAACGGCTGTCGCACCAGTCTGTAGACCAGTAACCTGAACAGGCACGGTACTGGATGTTTGAGTTCCGTCTCCCAACTCGCCGGCCGTGTTCGTACCCCAGCACGTCACAGCCCCAGCAGTTGATAGTGCGCATGCATGCGCAGAACCAAGCGATACGCTCCGCATTCCAGAGGTCAACCCCGAAACCTGTTGTGGAACAACTGCGTCAACCTTCGTTCCGTTCCCAAGCTGGCCAGAGAAATTCAACCCCCAGCACTTGACGGATCCGCCATGCACTGCGCACGATGAATCAGAGGCCGATATTTGGGTGACCCCAGAAGTGAGACCGAATACCTGAACGGGAACGGTGGAAGACGTTTTCGTTCCGTTCCCAAGCTGGCCATACGCATTCATGCCCCAGCACTTCATTCCACCCGCAGTCGTGATTGCGCAGGAATGGCTGGAACCCGCGGCAATTTGTGTTGCATCGAGTGTCGACTCGCCCACCTTGATGGTGTAGACCTGCTGCCCCGTCTTGTCCACGTACGTGCCCACCACCGTGAACCCCGCACCCTCCGGCGCCGTTAGCGCCGTCGGCGTGCCCGCCAGCTGCCCCTCGTTGCTCAATGAGATACCCGTCGGCAGCGACCCACCGCCCAGCGCGTACTGCGCAGACCCAATGCCAGGCCCTGCCGTAACCTGGGTGAGCGTCTTCAGATCAAAGCTGTACGCCTTGCCCTCCATGCCGTCAGGCAGCACCCCCGCCGACAACGCGATCGCCGGCTCAGCAGGCACCGCCGCGGCCTGTGGCTTCAGGGATGGCGTTGCCTTCAGGAACCAATAGTCCGCCGCTTGCGCGGGTGCACCACCGAAGATGTATGCCGCTGTGGCCACTACGGCCGCCACGAGAGAACGCTGCGCCTGTTTCATTGTTTAGCCCGCATTTAATTAGTGTCCAAGATATGCATTATAGAAACTAATGAAAAACAAACAAGAATGCAAATTGGATCGCTTCTAGTTGGCGCGCGGCCTCAATCGATCGGGCGCTCGAAGTTGGACTCGCGTCCATGCATCCAGCGCAGTCGGATGGATCACCCCTCGTGGTGCTGAAAATAGTTCAGGAGCGAGTTCGTCTTTCCACCAAACCCCATCGACTGCGTGAAGCGGATGCAGGACATCCTCAACGAATAACGTCAAGGCCATGTCCTCTACCAAGCCAAGTGGAACTTTGAACCCCACGCGGGCGATCATCAAATCCGAAGACCCGAGCACGTGAACTCGCTCGAACAAAGGTTGGCTGCCCTCGTCCTGCTCCTCGAATTCAGCCCGCGCCAGCGCGTCGCCAGCTGGATCTGCCGAATCAAACAAAAAGCTGACCCTCGTTCCTGACTCAGGATCGTCGTAACTGACCCTTGCAGCCGGGGTTTGCGCTGCAAAGCAATTGGCAATGGCCCAGCGGGCAACCGCTTCGCGGTGTGATTGCGTCAAGGCATGGACGTCGAGGAACTTGGAACCGTGCCGTTGCATGACCCACGCAGGGGCATCCCCCAGCCTGGCAATCTGTCTCCAGGCATCCGGGCATGACGAAACACTAAGGCCGTTGCCTTCAAGGCTGGTGGAATTGTGCGTGGCGCCTTTCAGGGACGAGTCAAAGTAGCCAACGTGAACCACGCTAGGCGAGGCCGATAAGGGCCAGTCCAATCCATCCGCAGCTACCGGCGCGGGCAACCAGCGCTGTAGGAAGTGGCGCAGCGCAGCAGCCTGAAAAACAGTGCATTCTTCGCGCGACCTCCGCACTTCGCTCCATTCGTGGCTATTCGGGCTACAGACCTCGCTCGCGAAGATGGCGGCCTCATCCGCCAGGTGATCCGCAAAAAGCTCTTCCAGAGCCTCAGGACACGTCAAGGGTTCCACCTCATGGGCGTGCAGTGTTGAAGAGGAGTGCTCAGACATTTCGGGTTCCATAGCAGGGAACTCAGGTGGTTCAGTTTTAATTCGCGAGATATATTTACTGGGAATATATTGCATCAATCCCGTTGTGTGTCTGTTTCCTCTCTAATCAACTGCAGCTTGAGGCAAGCGGGCCGCTCGTCGAAGACCCTAGTCTTTTCGCCGCCGCACCCCTGTGGGAGGCGCTGTCCGCCGCCCAAGCTCTGCTTGAATCTCCTCGATCTTTGTGAGCAATGCCTGCGTCTGGGCTTCCTTCGCACTCAGCACCATCTCCCGTCGAGCAGACTCAACGGCTGCACTGGCAATTTGATCGCGTAAATCAGCCTCCACCGCTCGCGCCTGGCTAACTCTCACATCCGCAGCGTGGGCCCTGGAATTCGCATCCTTGGTGTCCTGGCGCGCGCGGTCAACCTGCTGCGCAGCATCCATGCGCACTGCGCTGATTTCATCGCTCAGCCTGGCCACGGCTTCTCGATAGCTGCGGGCATCTTCCGCTTGTCGGGTCTGCGCTTCATGGGCCCGGGCACGAAGCTCCTCTTCCCTTCTCTCCGCCGCATCGCGACATTCTTCGAGGCGTAGTGCCGCTGCCTCCATCTGGATCGCTCCGGTGCGCTCCCATTCAAGCCGTGCAGTTTCGTGCTCCAACAGCTGTGCATCAATGACGCCCTGCAGCGAGTCTGCACGTGCAGTCACGTCAGCGTGCGCACGAGTGAGGTTCCCCAACTCATCCGCCAAACTGGTGGCTCGCTCGGTTGTCTCCGAAAGGACGGCCTCTGCATTTGCGAGCTTCTTTGTCAGCTCCTCAATTCGCTCCTGGTATGGGGCAACGGCCTGCTGACTGGCTATCGTCCATAGCTGCTCGAATAGGGCGTTGGCCGACGCCATCGCTTGAGGTGGAATCTTTGCACGACTTCTGTCCAGCGCCTGAGATAGCGCGCCGTACCAATCCGAGACGTCCCCATGGACGTCTCCAGCAGAACCCCACTTACCGATCCTCAGTACGGTACTTCCATTGGGTGCGATTCGCCGGCGTGCCAGTTCGTCACAGACCATGAAATTGAAGCTGGGCCTGTTTCGATAGCTTTTCTTCAGCTCTTTAAGCCTGGCAATGAATTCCAGCGATTCCGGATCGGCAGGCAAGTCAGCGGGGCTGTGCGCATAGAGCCCCAGCCCCGGGAGAGCATCCGACGAAGTGACGCGCGGAGCCGAACCATCGTCAGTCGTGCCTGGCAGGACTACAGCGGACTCATTCGTCATTCAGAACCTCACTTGGGATGGCCACAGCCTTGCCGGCGATGTAGTCGCCCGGCAATAGAGCGTTGAAGCCGTTTGCAAGACTCGTGGCAACCAGATTTCGGGGAAGCCCCAGGAGCTTGCCCTCAGCGTTAAGCACCAAGCACTCATTCATTGGGCCCAAAAGGGATCACCTCGATGTCCCCACCGACGGCTGCAGAGAGGGCAGCAAGGTCGCCTGTCGGGCTCCCCGGAAGCACCAGCCGCGTCACATCGCCAGTCAGATCGAATAAACGGCCAGTTTTTGAGCCCAAAACACCACCCATGGATACCTCCCAGATGCGCCAATTCTGCCATCGTTTCATACGTTTTACGTGTAAATCGTTAGATTCCCTACATCGCAACCTAGCTTATTTGTGTTTATCTACATAAGCACAAATGTCACCAAGGAGTGCAGGGGGCAGCCGGCCAAAAGATGTACCCACATCCAAAATGTGCATTTGCATTGAACGAGCATTGCAATTGCAACTATGTTAGGGTGCTCGTTATGAACTCCACTGGCACAACCCTCCCGAAGACAAAGAGCCCTGCACGTGAAACATCGTGGCCATCGCATTCGCAGGCAACTGCTGCGACAGATATGGCAAAGAGGTTTGAGGACGTCTTTGAAGATGCAATCGCGTCTTGGCAAGCAACCGTCCCCGGCGGCGTGGCCCAGAGACTTGGCGGGAAACGCCTTTTTGTCCTGATCGCAAACCACGAGGCCCCAACCTTGAATCGCGATGCCGCCGCGTTTTGGGCTCGCAATGGCCTCCCTACAAGCTTCCTTACGAAGTGGTTTGCCGCATCTGGCCTGGACAAGAAAAAGCACATGTACTCCGCGCTGCATGTGAACCCCTCAACACTCTCGCGCGCCAAACCAGAGACACCGCTCGACGCCGCCGTCACGGAGCGCGTGCTTCGCCAGAGCGATCTGTTCTTGCGAGCAGCTGAGGTATTCGGCAGCGAGGGCACCACATGGATGACGAAGCCACATGATCTGCTCGATGGGAAAAGTCCCATGGAATACGCCGCCAATGAATTTGGGGGCGCAAAAGTCCGCCAAATCCTGAACGCCATCGAATATGGCGGTGTAGTGTGAGCACCTCAGTCTGGCGCATCGGCAACAACAAAGGCCGCTCACTCTCAACTCTTGCCTACGGCTCTTCCCTTGAGGCGGGCCGCTGGCACCGGACTCCTCCCGACGGCCAGTCCGTCGTCTACGCAGGATCGAGCCGCGCGCTTTGTCAGTTGGAGAAGCGTGTTCACTGCAATGGTGTGCAACCACGCAATCAGATTTTGATTCGACTGGACCTACCAGATAGCGCTACGCTGCAGGACATTCGAACGCTTTTGCCGCTGCCGCCGAATTGGCGAGACGACGAGCCCTGGACGCAAAATGCAGGTGTCCAGTGGCGTGCTGCGGGCTCCTCACTTGGCCTCTGGGTCCCCTCAGCAGTCGAGCCGGGTGAGTCAAATCTGATCCTCAATCCCGATCATCCGCAATTCGCCTCCGTTGCGATAGAGATCGAGCGTGACCCGTTTGAGTTCGATGACCGGATGTTCAATCCCTGAAACTCTTAGGGCGCCTGGTAAGAATGCTCCAGATAACAAGTTTTTTTCGCTTGCAATTTGACGCTCATTGCTTCGCAGCGTAGTATTGTTGCAAACCAATAAACCGTTATGCAAACCGAACTTTTCACCAACATCCTTAAAGCGTACGCCACAGCTGGCGGGCCTGCAACCAACAGCGAGATTTTCGAGCGCGCTGGAGCCGCGTCCGGAATAGACCCTAGCGCCTGGAATGAGCGAGTTGCTATTGGCAAGGATGGGAAGCAGCACAGCGCCTTGAAAGTTCGTGCCAGGTGGCACCAAAACTCGTTACAGCGCCTGGGCCTCATTGAGCGTTGTCCTGAAAGGGGCCGGGGCGTCTGGACACTCACAAGCAAAGGCAAGGACAGACTGACACCTGCCGAGCCAAAGACAGTAATGCTCGGCTTCAGCACAGCCCTCGGATTGGCTCTATGGGCGACCTCGTCAAGCGTGTTCCCGGGCCTCGACGAGCCCATCCACTTGCTGCTGAGCAGCCCACCCTACCCCCTATCCAAGCCACGGCGGTACGGCGGCCCTACAGAGATTGAATACACGGACTGGACGTGTCATCAGCTGGAGCCGATCCTGCGGCTCCTGGTGCCAGGCGGCAGCATTGCCCTCATGCTTTCGAACGACGTTTTCGAGCCGGGCCTCCCATCCAGGTCACTTTACAAGGAACGGCTGATTCTTGCGCTCGCCGATCGATTCGGGCTCCACCTGATGGACAACATTCCTGTCCAACTCAACAAGCCCCCGGGACCAATGCAATGGGCGTCACGGACGCGCCAACAGCTGAACACCGGGTACGAGCCCGTACTTTGGTTTACCAACGATCCAAAGCTCTGCCGCTCCAACAATCGTCGCGTCCTACAGCCTCACACAGAGGAACACCTGCGACTCATTGCAAGGGGTGGCGAGCGGCGTGTAGCAGCCTATGGCGACGGGGCGTACCGTCTCTACGAAGGCAGTTTCGGCAACACGACCCAAGGCCGCATCCCGAAGAATGTTCTTCAGTTTGGCACCAGCGACCGACACAAGGTACAGATGCGTGCCGCCGCAGCACAGCAAGGCCTGCCCGCCCATGGCGCGCTGATGCCCCTGGGCCTGGCACGCTTCCTGGTGGAGTTCTTGACCGAGCCTGGCGATCTCGTAGCCGATCACTGCGCTGGGTGGATGACCACTGGCGTAGCAGCCGAGGCACTGGGGCGCCGGTGGATCTGCTCCGAGCTCATGGGGGAGCACGTAATAGGGGCTGCGAATGCTTTTCGAAACGCCCCAGGTTTTGAAATGAACATGGAGTGGAAGCTGCAATGACACAGGCTGACCAGGGTATGACCGTGAATGCCATCATGAGCCTGATTGACGACTATGCCGAAGTACGGCACAAAGCGGGCCACTGGACCTACAACGACAAGGCCCGCGAAGCTCGGGGTGCCGTACAAAAGGCCCTGATGGGCTGCAAAGAGCCTCTTTTCTGGGTCCGCCTTTGCAGCTCCGGCGGCTACGAGGGACCGCTGCACAAGGATCGCATTGAAGCAGTTCGAAAAATTTCCGGCGCTTGGTCCCCGCTCTACTTGGGAGCGACTCCTGCGCCAGAAGAGGTAGACGAAAGCCTGCAAGACCTGCAAGAACAATTGCACGAGGCCCAGACGTCACTCGCGTTCTACAAAAGCAGATGCGAGCAGCTGCAAAAGGCTCAAATCCGGATGCGAGACCCCGAACGTACTGTCGTTTGCGACATCCTCGCAAATGGGCACCTGCTGCACGGCGGCGATGGACAACTCGACGCAGATCGATACAAGCAAGCGACTATTCTCGTGGACCCCGAGCGCCGCGAGGCGGCACGCAGGGACGAAAGCTTGGCAGACTACTGGCGCAACCGCGTGTCGGGATTTGTGGAAGAGTTCACCACAGACGCGCAAGCTCGCTACATCGCCGACCGCATCGTCAGTAGCCTCTACGATTTGCCCCCGCGCGGCATTGCACGTCCGGATGCGCAGCCTGAAAAACACGACGACCCATTGCGAGCCCTCATCGCACAGCACGCGGCATTGCTCGAACAAAATGAGTACGCCTACTTTGAGCTTTGCTACCACCGTACGACAGGCTGGATGGCATGGATCACTGACAAACCGATGTGCATGCCGCCTGTCGTCAATGCCGACCGCAAAGTGTTGGCGCAAGGCCAAGGCGGAACACCTGACGAAGCATGCGCTGACGCAGCCGCCGCTCCGCAGGGCAAATGATGGCGAAGCATCGAATTTCGAACCGTTGCCCAAGGTGCAAGGGCGGAACGTTTGGCGTAACCACAACAGTTGTGATCGACATGTGGCGCGAATTCGAGAACGGCGTTCAGACCTTCGGGCCAGCTGAAGCGTCCCTGCACAGCGACTTAGCCAGTTTTGGGAAGTGCCGTTGCGGGCACCAGTGGCGATTGCGCAACCCTGCGCTGGACTACGTGGAAGTGGATGCGGATCACACCAATGCAGGCGCCAACGGCGGAAACAAGGAAAGCAAGTGACATGGCTGTCTATGTAGACGACATGGCCGCAAAGGTAAGGATGCGCGACGGCCGGACTTTCGTCTTCTGCCACATGGTGGCCGACTCAGAGGCGGAGCTCCACGCCATGGCGGATCGCATTGGCGTGCGTCGCAAGTGGTACCAATACCCTGAGAAATCTCGCTACCCCCACTACGACATCACTCTCAGCAAGCGCGCACTTGCCATCTCGGAGGGCGCCATCGAGATCAGCCAGCGTCAGGCCCCGGCCATCTCGCGTCGATGCCGTGATGAGATTCACGCGCGCGCGAAAGCTGCAATCGCATGAACGAAAGTCGAGTCGTCCGCGTTACGGAACGGATCAGTTCTGGTCGTTAATTCTCGACCTTGACGCACAATGACGTTCCTTCAACCTCACGTTCACTGAAAGAGATAATGTGACCACATATAAAGACCTACTCGCTCAGAGAGCTGCTCTTGATGAACAGATTGCAAATGCCAGGCGCGAAGAGATTTCTGGCGCACTTGCAACGATCACTCAGTTGATCAGCGACTATGGCCTTAGCCAAGAGGACATATTCCCAGCTGCCAGTCGTCGGCCTTCGAAAACTGGGCCTGTCGCACCAAAGTATCGCGACCCAGATTCAGGAAAAACCTGGTCAGGGCGCGGCAAACCCCCGACCTGGATCAAGGACAAGGATCGGTCACTATTCGCCATCTGACTTTCCGCATCAGGCAGCACACCTCCAGATCTATTCTGGCCGGGCCGATACGCCATTGGCCCGGCCAATATTCAATGTCTCTCTTGACGCTATTTGGTTCGTAGGATACTCTGGTTGCAAACGAAAGATCACAATGTTCATTTCTGCAACTGAGTACGCAATCCCGGTCAACGAAATTCCTCTTCAAAGGCAGGAAGAACCTGACGTCAAGGTCGAGCGCAGGATCCGGGATGTGCTACTTAGTGGGCATCCTGTCACGATAGCGTTTTCCAGCGGCAAGGATTCCAGCGTGTTGGCATCCATCGCCCTCATCACAGCGCGCAAACTGGTTGAGGCGGGGCACAAACTCCCCCCCCTCTTCGTTGTCAATTCAGACACCGGTGTGGAACAGCCTGAGATCAGTCAGCTCGCTCGCATCGAGCTCACGAAAATCGCGGCATATGCAAAGAAGCACTCAATTGACCTTCAAGTCCTGCGAGGTAAGCCTGCCCTTTCCGATCTCTGGGGTCCAAAGATTCTTGGCGGCAGAGCTCTGCCCGCATTTCCAGACTCCCAAGCTGATTGCAGCACTAGCTGGAAAGTCGATGTCAATACTCGCCTCATCAAAGCTGCAATGCGCCTGAAGGAAAACCAGGGTTGGAACAAGCCCGTGGTTATGACTGGTGTGCGCTCCAATGAGTCCATTCACAGAAATCAGAACATCGCAAAGCGCCAAGAGGTCGCGGAGGGACTCTGGCAAAACGAGCTTGGCCAGCTTCGTGCATCACCACTACTCGATATAACCGAGGAGGATGTCTGGTACCACCTTGGAGCATGCTCCTCGGGTCTAATCGACAGCTACTCCGATTTCGCTGACACGATACGAATCTATCGGGATTCCAGCGGAGGATGCGTAATCGTTGCGGACATTAAAGGTCCGACCCAAACAAAGCCGTGCGGGACGCGCCACGGATGCTGGACATGCACCCGCGTTTCCAGCGATAAGTCCATGATTCAGATGATTAAATCTGATCCAAATCGATATGGCTATTTGACTCCGCTTTCGCGGCTGAGAGACTTTATTAGTAATACTCAGTATGATTGGAATCGCCGTCAATACGTCGGCCGCACGATCGATGATGAGGGCTATATTGCTATTCAGGCAGACGTATACAGCCCAGCCATGCTTGCTGAGCTTCTGCGTTACACGTTGAGTGCGCAGGCCATATCAGGAGTGCCCATCCTTGATACGGTTCAACTTATAGCGATCGACGCCCGATGGTCAATGTACGGCCTCTTTCCTCCCTTCACGGCTCTGAAGATCTACTTCGAGGTCATGAATGGACGTATCGAGATGGCGCCCATCGTCGAGCGCGCACCGAAGACACCTGTCCCCAGGCTCGGTAAGCTATTTGTCGGCACTGACTGGGTCGAGACGACCGGACACGACGCGACTACAGGTCTGCGAAACGTGGGCATGGAGCTCCACTTTGAAAGCTGCGGCGTCGAATCTAAACGTCTCAAAAATGGGGCAATCGTTTCCGACTTCGAAGGAGGCCGATCCATGACCATCGACCCTGAAGGTGCCGAGTTGTTCATGGAATTCGAAGCTGAACGGCACATTGCCCAGCACTGCCGCGATGACCACCACGACTGGACGCACGGTTATCGAACCTACCTTCAGTTCGGAACCATTGACATCGGCAAGGGGCGCAGCAGAGTCAATGACGAAATCATTCGGAGAACTCAATGGCGTCAGGCTCGCGGCCTGCACGGCCAGGTGAGCCAAGCGAAGCTCCTGAAGCTACTAAACACATGACTAAACCAACCAAAACCAAAACGGCCCCTGGCGAGGGCATCTCCCGAATCGCCGACGGAGGGCTTCGGTACACGGCTAAACCATCCGGCTCGCCCTTCCCAGTCAGCCAAGCTGGCATTGGAGCGACGCGCTCCTGCTACAAGTGCGGAACGCACAAACCGGTCCCCGAATTGGAGAGCAAGAAGTTCCTTGGGAAGAATCAGCTCGTGTGCCGGGGCGGATGCGGCGCCAAGAAGTGAACCCACACACAACACCCCAGACGTGACCCAACGGCCCTGAGCTCGGTCTGACCATCACCGGCGCCGCGCCACGCATCTTGCACGCTGACGAGCCGCAACCAACGATGAGAATCAACTCAGTAGATAGCTTTGTTCGTATCATAGGTATGTTGCGAACTCTAGAATGGCAGTCATGCAAGCCACTGATACGATCCTAACCTTCCTTCGTCAGGAGAGTAGCGGCGTTACAGCCGTAGGTACTCTGACGCTCCGAACATCAGTCTGTGAAGCCGATGCCAAGTTTGCGCTGACCGCAGCCATCTCGGCGTGGGTAAAGTCCACCAAACAAGGGTTCCAACTCTGGAGATCGATCTCAGCCGACCTGAACATCGGAGACTTGGCCAATGCCGGCGCCTTTGATGATCAGGCGCTGCAGACGGCATTGAGTGAGCGCGGCCTCGAAGTCATCAGCTGTCACATAGGCAACGCGGAGAGCTGCATTCCATTCGACAGGGTGCTCGTGGACGCAGCCGCGGTCGAGAAGCAATTCACAGTGGTCATCACCAGCGAGACTTGGGATGAGGCGTCTCGCGCAATTGGAGAGACTGATGCCAAGGAAGTGCTTGTACAAGACGAGATCGTAAGCAATGAAGATCTCCAGGGCTTGGCGAAGAAGTACGGGACAACGGATCCTGTAGAAGGCTCGGGCACGTCCATTTCGCTCCGATCTAGCTACCCCTCCGAAGACCGCGCCCACTTTGAGCGCGGCGAAGACACGTACTACCTGCTTCACGTCACCGAGGTGAACGGCGCACCGCCGACGTCGCAGGATCGACCCCTCGTCTACCTCCTTGCGGGAGCCAACTTACCCGAAGAGGAAAGCCCCGAACACGACGTGCAGCAGCTCGCGGCCCAATGCCAGCGTCGCGGATTGCCGCACGATTTCTTTCACGAGCACCTGATGGAGGCTGCATGGCGCAATGCGACGACCATCAATCACGAGGGTGCCGTCCGCCAGCTCGAATTTCTAGCAGCACTGCCCCCGGAGCTGAAAGTCATGGCGCCGGGAGAACGAATCGAAGTCGTCGTCGACCGCGCCCTCCAACAAATAGCGCATGAGGCAAGCCAGAAGGACATGACTGAGCAGCTCTTGACGCTGGCCAACTTCACAAACATCACCCATGCAAGGCAGCTCGTTCTCAACTACGACGCGCCTACATCACGTGATCACGGTCAGCGCGGGTAATACACATGGATGCACCAGCAGCGAATGCCGACTCTCTTCGGCTCACAGCCCTCGCCTACCTCAAATCAGCTGTCGGATGCCAGCTTGATTTCAGTGGAAACGACGCGGTCATCTACTACTTAGGACAGCTGAGCACCGAATCCGGAATGCCGGATGAAGCATTGAACGACCTCGTCATCAGCACGGCGACGCAGGGCGCAACTGGCCCTGCACGCGACGCAGCCTTCGTTCAGGCGTGCCGAATCAATGATGCTGGGTTCCAAATGCAGTTGCGCTTCCTTTTTGAGACGTGCGGTGTAGTGGCAGGACACAACGCTGTCCGCGCCCTGATAGTCAAACACACATTGAGCCAAGGTGAAATGCGCCTTGAGCGGGAGCGATAACATGTTTTCCAAACAACTTTTCGATTCCATCGCCGACGTCGTTCGGGCTCGACGGACTGCGCTCCTCAATGGCAATGGCGGCGGCACTTTCAACCGTCATGTCGCACCGGCGATCACGAACCTGAAGGAAGCGCTCGCGCTTGAACCAGACTTGCTTGGCCGCGTCAACGGTAGCGCGGAGGCAACGAGTCTGGTGAACGCGGCTGTCGCCATCACCAGTTTGCCATCGCTGAGCGACGAGCATTTCACGACCCTGCACCTGGCGTATCTGAATCTACCAGCCAATTTAGTTTCGGCCACCGACCGAACAGCGCTGGCCACAGTTGCCACATTCGCTCGGACGATGCCGGGCGCAGGGATCGAAGGAATTGGCGCGAAAGCTGCCCTCGACGCCATGTCGCGCCACTGGGATGATCACCTGTCGCAAGGCCACGGCACCGAGATCCTGATGGCCGATTTCGATGCCCTCATTTTGCTGCTGCAGGAACGTCGGAACGAGTTGGCCAACGCGCTGCGCCTTCCCTCAAAACCGGATCCAATGAGGCAAGTCGCCACTGAAATGCAGACGGTGCTGCAGGATGTTTCGCGACGCTGGGACGAAGACGATCAAGCCGACGCTCCCGAACTTGGTGCCTCGATCGACCGGTACGCAAACTTTCCACTAGGCAGTGTTGAGTCCGCGGACGTCCTAATCGACACGCAGCTTCAGCGATGGGATGTCAGCTCTGGCGCAGCGCCTGCCCACGCTGATGAGCCCAAGTACCGACTTGCGATCTCCCATGAGCGACTCACACGCCAGACCTATATCACCGTCACACCAGCCACCAACCCTGAGGGGCCGAGCGAGCTGCCGCAGCTGATGCTCGGCCTGGAGATCAACGAAGGGCTTCCATGCGTCCACATCTATGGCGACACCCATGGCGATGTAGGTCTGTCGGTTTTCGGGAAACCCCACGGCCGCCTCGGGGTTCGCCCTGGCGATGCCTCCACTGACAGCGAAGCCGAAGACTTCCAGCCCAAGATTGGTGAAGTCATTCTCGACATCCAGCGCATCAACGCCGCCCCAGGTGCAGCAGTTGTGCGTGAACGCAAGTAGACAACCAATGATTCAAGCTAAAGCCAAGACCATCATCGCGTTCAACGCCATGTGGGCATTTGCCAGTGATCTCATCGAGGCGTACGGTCCAAATGGCACGAACATCCTGACTGATGCCCAGCTCGTCAGTTTCCAAGAAGCGGCGGGGACGTGCCATGACGCACTGCGAGACGCGCATCTTCCTGTGAGCTCCGGAGACGTGGCCGTCCGCGCAACGCTGGACGACGGGAAAGGTCGTCTCGTCACAGTGGATGGCGTCTACAACACGGCGGAGGGAAGCCTCATTCTGGCCCCGCGCGGCGAAGACGAAAGGGCCGAGTGCAAGTGGCTCACGTATCTCGCGGCCCCCGGTACTGAAGGACTGGACTACACACCCGCTGAGCCCATCGACCTGTCAACGCTTACAGCACCTGGCCAATGGAACATCAACGTGCCCCGAGTCCTTCTTCTTCGCGACGAGATCCACGGCTTTCTCCAACAGCCGCCCGCGCAAAGACCACGTGGCTGAAGTCGATGGTGTCCCCCCAGGCTTTCTTTGTCCAGCAAGAGGTGCGCAAGGTCCAGAACCGCCTGGATGCGGCGGCCAGCCAAATCAATCGTGCCACGAATGTGCAGGACGTTGTCCGCCACCAGGACGTTCATGTTCCGGCTTGGCTTCGCACCGTCGTCGCACGTGAGCGAAACGCCCTTCACGCTACCGCTGAGCGCAAGGCAGGAGCCTTGATCGAGAGGCTTCTCCAGAGAGTGCACGAATCAAGTGGTGCGGCGCGAACTGACCTGATTCATCAGCTGCAGCAAGCTGAGACAGCCCTGCGAGGGCGCTTCCCAAGACTCGCATACCAAACTCAGCAGTTCCTGCTCGCAGCTCGCCGTACTGCCGAGAACTCGCGAGACCCCAGCACGGCTTCTGATCTGTCGGAGGCCGCAGAAACGGCCGACGTTCTCCATCGCGGCCCCTCCCATACGGGCTGACTTTTTTCACTCAACTCATCACCATCATGAAACGCGACCCTCTTCCCACGAACACGCCGACCGCCCTGACCTCCATTCAGCCTATCAGCCTGGATGTCCTGCGGGAAAAGTACCTCAAACCAGGTGAGAGCACCGTGGAAGAGCTCTACCAGCGCGTAGCTCGTGCTTTAGCTTCGGCCGAGACACCGGATCTGCGCGAAAAGTACGAAGGACTGTTCTTGGCCAACCTGAGAGCGGGCGGCATTGGAGCTGGCCGGATCATGAGCTCCGCAGGCACCGACATCCAGGCCACCCTCATCAATTGCTTCGTGCAACCCGTGGGTGACTGCATCCAGGGCACAGACGACGAGGGTTTCCCCGGCATCTACGAAGCCCTGCGCGAAGCGGCCGAAACCATGCGGCGAGGTGGCGGTGTCGGGTATGACTTCTCTCGGATCCGCCCCAAAGGCGCTCAGGTCAAAGCGACACAGTCGGTTGCGTCTGGCCCCTGCAGCTACATGAACGTCTTTGACCAGTCCTGCACTACCGTCGAAAGCGCAGGTGCACGACGCGGCGCACAAATGGGCGTTCTGCGCATCGACCATCCCGATGTACGCGAATTCATAACGGCAAAGCGAACGCCAGGACGCTGGAACAATTTCAATGTCTCGGTGGGCGTTTCGGACGAGTTCATCCAAGCCGTCGAAACCAATGCCCAGTGGGACCTCGTGCATAACGCAACGCCGGGAGCATCCCTGATCGCCCAGGGCGCGTTTCAGCGCTCCGATGGGAAGTGGGTATATGCCAGCGTCCCGGCGCGCGAACTGTGGGACACGATCATGAAGTCGACCTACGAATTCGCTGAACCTGGCATCCTCTTTCTGGGGCGTATCAACGAAGACAACAACCTTCGCTACTGCGAAGAAATCGCCGCCACAAACCCCTGCGCCGAAGAGCCTCTCCCCCCTTACGGCTGCTGCGATCTCGGGCCCGTCATCCTCCCACGTTTTGTACAGCACCCTTTCGGTTTCGGGGGCGCGCCTGCTTTCGACTTCGAAGGCTTCAAAAAAGTCGTGGCGCTGCAGGTGCGCGCCCTGGACAACGTGCTTGACGTCACCTTCTGGCCTCTGCCCCAGCACCGGGACGAGGCGATGGCCAAGCGACGCATCGGCGTGGGCTTCACCGGCATGGGCAATTTGCTCGCAATGCTCTGCTTGCGGTACGACGCTCCGGAAGGCCGTGCAATGGCCGCGCGCATCACAGAGTGCATGCGCGACACCGCATATGAGGCCTCCGTGGACCTGGCGAAGGAAAAGGGTGCCTTCCCCCTTTTCAACGCCGACGGCTTCCTGGCACACGGCACGTTTGCGAGCCGCTTGCCTCAACCACTCAAAGACAGCATCCGCCAGCACGGCATTCGCAACAGTCACTTGCTCTCCATTGCGCCCACCGGCACTGTGAGCCTGGCCTTTGCCGACAACGCTTCCAACGGCATCGAACCTCCCTTCTCCTGGATGTACAAGCGAAAGAAGCGGGAGACCGATGGCAGCACGTCAGAGTACGCCGTGGAAGACCACGCTTGGCGCCTGTACCGCGAGATGGGCGGCGACGTAAACGCTCTGCCCAGCTACTTTGTTTCGGCGCTGGAGATGTCCGCCCAAAACCACATCGCAATGATGGAAGCCGTGCAACCGTTTGTGGACACGGCCATCTCGAAGACAGTCAACATCCCGGCAGACTACCCCTACGAGAGCTTCAAGGATCTGTACCTGCAGGCCTGGCGCGCCAAGCTCAAGGGCCTGGCCACCTACCGGCCCAACGCAATCCTGGGCTCGGTGTTGGAAGCCCATACCCCGCCGACGCCCATTGCAGCGCCAGCGGCAGCACCGATCGACCCCATGCGCACCGTCATCGAGAGCCGCCCGCAGGGATGCCTGTCGGCTGTGGCTGAGAAACTTGAATACTGGACCCAAGAAGGCCACAAGGCCCTGTACCTCATCGTCTCGTTTCTCCCCGTGCCTACGGGTACTGGCGAGGGCACGGTAGACCGAGCGATCGAGTTCTTCATGCCTGTGGGTCAGAGCGGCGAATCGCAGCAGTGGATCACTTCCAGCATGCGTCTGCTGTCTCTGGCCGCCCGCGGCGGGTTCCTGGAGCGCGCGTTGTCCGATATGCGTAAGGTGGCCTGGGACAGAGGCCCTGTGCGCCTGGGCACGCATCGCAAGGATGACGGCACCCTGGTACCGATGTGGCATGACTCCGAAGTTGCGGCCATCGCCTATGCCATCCAGAACATCCTCGCTCGCCGCGTCTCCAGTTCTGGCCAGTCGCTGCCGATCGACCTGCCGTCACCCTCCCCTGTTTCAGTGTCTCAGCCTATGGCTGGAAAGAAATGCGGCGAATGTGGTGCGCACGCCGTGATTCGCAAGGACGGTTGCGACTACTGCACTCAGTGCGGCCAGCTGGGTAGCTGCGGCTGATCCGTGGGCGATTAAATCGTCCATCTATGCGAGGGTACCGCCAGGCGCCCTCGCATGCAGATCAAAATCTGATGACGCAAAAGCACCATGCGTTGAATTCCCTAAATCCGATGCCAGAAACTGAAACCCTTCATACCCCTGCGGACTCCGAACCCGCGGTGTCAAATACCATCGTTGCCCGCGAGATGTCAGCACGCTGGCCCAACCTGTTTGGCCCCGGCGTGTACGTTCCCCTCAAAGTAGGGATAGACAAGACCCTTTTCGCTGACGCTCAGCGCAAAGGCTCCGCCCTGTCGCGGGAGAAGATCCGGCTTTTCCTGGGGTGGCATGTGCGGCGAGCACCGTACCTGGAGGCCGTGAAGCTTGGAGGCCCACGCCACAGCATCAACGGCGCAGCCGAAAACGCGCGCCCCGTAAGTTCAGCAAACGCTGCATACGCACAGGAAAAGCTGCAGGCGGTGCTGCGCCGCGAAGCACCGTCCCCTGTGGGGCCGGCCTGCGAAGACAGCGTGGCTTGGTGGAATGGTCTTGAAGCCCGCGAGCGCACAAAATGGATGAAGGCAGCCGGTGATACCGGGGTGCCAGCACATGCCTGGAAAGCCTTCACGGAGGCGCTTTCAGTGCTTGCATGAGCCCACGCTTGAACTGCCAGGACCTCGGTACACAGGCGGTGGTCAATAAAGCAGGGTGGGAACTCAGCCGGCACCCGAGCAGTTCGCGTCGCCAACGGGGTCGGCAGCCTCGTTCTCATAAGGCCGCCCTTCCGCCGCGGCAAGGGCCAAGGTCCCAGCATTGAGCGCGATACCCCACTCAGCAAAATCGCACTTCGCCGCCGAATGCGGCTTGAACTTCAGGGCATCCTGTTCATCCTGTTCCAGAATGATCCACCGGTACAAATCCTCTTGATCCGGGTCGGAAATGACTTGCAGGCAGTAAGGCATAGGCAACTCCAAATTCAGATCAGTGTATGTCGGCGTGGCCATCAGGCTCTTGCTATGGGTACATCCTCCCACCGCGTCGTGTACTGCGGCGTGCGCCTTTCCTGCCTCATTTCCCAACCCCTCTCGCTGGTTCTGCCCGTGCTTGCCGAGTGCACCGTGCCCCTTCCGTAACGGGCATTGAGCTTATCTAGGACTGCCATCAGATTGGAGCGGTCACGCTGGAATTCATCCTCCAAATCGAGTTCACCTTGCCCCACGCTCCCCGATACGAGGTCCAGAAGCATCACACCCGCCTTGGCCATTGCGTAGCCTGGCTCGTAGATTCTTCTCATGCCTGCTGTCGCGGCCCACACAAGCCTGCCAGTGTCTGCCGTGGGGCGGCGCAGCGGCACGACCACTGACTTGTTGAATCTTGGCCCAGGTCTGAATGGCGAGGTGTGAGCAAAGACCAGCAGCTGGCTGGCCAGGCTGCCTTGCTTGCGCAGCTTCTCGGCCGCCCGGCTGGCGAACTCGCTCACTGCCTGGATCAATGGAGGCAGGTCGGTGATAGGACTTCCGAAAGAGCGGGTACACGCAATCTCCCTCTTTGCTGGGGGCGGATCATCCATGTCGATGCACTGGACGCCCTGCAGTTCGCGCACAGTGCGCTCAAGGACTACGCTCCAGCGCCTGCGCACAGTGGTCGGGTCCATGCGTACAAAGTCCAACACTGTGTGCACATTGACGTCGTGCAGCTGAGCTGCGTATTTGCGCCCGACTCCCCACACCTCCTCAACCATCGTGGCCGCCATGAGGTCATCCAAATCCTGCGCCGGCAGGCTGGCCAGGTTACACACCTGGGCCAGCTCGATGGGGTAGCTGCCAGGCTTGCGCTCGGCTGTCTTTGCTATGTAGTTGGCCAATTTCGCAAGGGTTGGCGTACTACCAATGCCCACTCCACATGGGATGCCAACCCAGCGGTGGATGCGCTCACGAATCGCACGAGCCCTGCGGGTCAAATCACCGCGCACGCCATGCAGGCCGACGAAACTTTCATCCACGCTATAGACGTGCTGAGTGGGGCCAAGGCCTGCTGCAAGGCTCATCATCCGATCGCTCAGGTCCGCATAGAGGGTGAAATTGGCACTGAGTGCCACAAGCCCTGCGGTTTCCTCAAGGTGCTTGATCTGAAACCACGGCACGCCCATCTTGATTCCAAGCGCTTTCGCTTCGTTGCTGCGGGCGATAGCACAGCCATCGTTGTTCCCGAGGACTACGACTGGGCGGCCCTCCAGAGACGGGCGTAGCGCCCTCTCCGCCGAGACATAAAAATTGTTCCCGTCCACGAGCGCGTACATGCTGACTCCATGCTCAGGTTGGGAACAGCTTAACGCAGCCTCGCACCACGCCCCACACTACAAGCGTTTGCCCATCTTTGGGGATGATTTCAGGATATGTGGGATTGGCCGCTCGCAGCTTCACGCTGCTGCCCCGCTGATGCAGGTATTTCACGGTGCATTCACTGTCCACGATGGCCAAGACGATGTTGCCGTGCTTCGGCCGCAAGGCTCGGTCCACGACGATGATGCTGCCGTCATCAATGCCGGCATCGACCATTGAGTCGCCGCGAACTCTCCAGAAATAAGTGGCCTGAGGGTGCTTGACCAGCAGTTGCATGATGTCGAGGCGTTCGACCATGAAATCTTCTGCAGGTGAGGGGAAACCAGCGGGCACGCTCACCCCGCATAAGGGCAACGCGATCGCCTGGGCCTTCACATCGAACGACACTGGCAGGCATGCTTCCACTAAACTGTACATATTTACAGTATAGCTTCGAAGTGCCAGAATGCCTCCATGTGCTCCTACTACGAGGTCCCTGGCGGCGAGCAGCTGGTCCTTCACTTCGGCGATCTGCCTGAGGGGGAATGGCGCGACAAGATGAGCCCGCTGTACCGGGGCCCCTTCCTGCGCGCCTACGGTGATACACAGCGATTGGCAGTGGGACAGTGGGGGATGATTCCGCCTCACTCCACAACCAGCATCCCGAAAAGCAAGGAGGGCAAGCGCATGTCCACCTTCAACGCTCGCCGTGAGGGGGTGGCCAGGTCGTGGACCTTCGGCGGCCCATGGCGCCGTGGCCAGCGCTGCATCATTCCAGCCCAGAACTACGTTGAGCCCTATTGGCAGGACAACGTTCACACCGCCTGGCAGTTCGCTCGCGCCGACGGTGCGCCGTGGGGCTTGGCAGGCCTGTGGAGTGAGTGGACCGATCCCGCCACCGGCGAAGTGCTGGCCAACTACACCCTGATCACTCAAAACTGTGATGAGCACCCGCTACTCAAGCTGATGCACCGGCCGGATCCAAAGCGCCCGCCGCACATGCAAGACAAGCGCACTGTGGCGCCCCTCGAAAAGGAGGATTGGGATGTCTGGCTACGCGGAACTGTGGAACAAGCTGAAGCGTTGATCAAACTGCCGCCCGTAGAACTGTTTGTCCACGGGCCGAAGGACCCAGCCCATACGGTTGCCTTGCCGCCCTGCTAGCTGCTCAAACACGGCGTCAGCGCGGCGCAACTACCTGAACAGTCGCAGCGCGTGTCTGGGTGCTTCATGATGAGCCCTGACTTTCGCAGATGCCAGAGCGCATCTCGGGCGTCTGCATCACCGCATGACGTAAGCCGTTCTCGTCGCAGTGCGCCGCTATATTCTTTCGAGCGACGCATGCAGATACTTCTCAAACAAATACTGGACACGACTGGCGTCTGCAGGGCCTCCCTTGTACCCATAGGCACCATCAACAGCCCGATCAAGCGCAGCGTGGGCGGCTACAAGTTCTGTCGGCATGGATGCAAGGTTGTAGAGTTGGGCAAGGGTGCTATCTGGGTACATGGCCCTCGCATCAAGGACCTCTTGTGCTGCCGCCTCAATGGCCTGTTGCTTCTTGGCAGTTGGTTTATCCGGCCAAGGATAGTTGTTGTAAACGATGTCCTTTGAGTACCGGTATCTGCTTTCGAGTCGCCCGCAGACAGCCCGCATCCAAGCGTTATGCGCGCTACTCGACAAGACGCCAAAGTGATACAAGGACGCGTCTGGGACAGTCATGAGCAGATCGCTGGCGAGGATATCGGGCTCTAGAATCCCAATGGGGATGAATCTTCGCTTTTCTGACGACACCTTGGGGACCACCAGGTAGCTTCGCTCCGGGAAAAACTCCACATGGAACCGTCGAGGAGTGGCGCCCAGTGCAATCGTGGGACTACTGCCACTTTTTTCCCTGAATGCGCGAACGGCTTCAATTCGCTTGCGGCACTCGGGAAGGGCTGCCAGCTGGTTGGGTGTTGCGTCCTTGAGCAAAAGACACCAGCGCTCAATGCCGTTGAGAAATTCATCTGAACCGAGCCACCGCCGGAAGAAGGACGCGCTACCTGGTTCCTTCGCTATGAAGGCATCTTTTTCCTCCGGCGTGAAGAGATAGTTCCCATCGTCAATCGGCTTGTTGCCGATCCCCATTGCGGGGACAGAGCACAAAGGAGTTGAGCGACGTTTAAGCACCACGTCCGGGGCATCGACGAGGTATGGGTTGATGCGCTTCACGAGTTGAACCTGGGCCTCAGGAGCCTTCACGTTGGAGCCGTATTCGAAGAGGCGGGGCTGCTCTGCGGGTTGCATACCGAAGCCCACGATGATGCAGTGGACAGCGGCCACTCCGCGCCCTTCGTTGCTCCATTGGAAGGTGCGGTGGGCGAAGTGAATTTGGATCCCCTGCTCTAGCAGCAGTGGCCACAGAACACCAACCTGCTCGCCCTGGCAGATGCTGTTTGTGGAGACAAGAGATGCGCGCACCAATTGGTTTTTGCGCATGTAGCGCGCGGCAAGCACATGCCAACAGGCCACGAAGTCCAGCAAGCCGAAGCTTGGGACGCCATTCATGACATTAGCTACGTCCTCACGCTGAGCGGGCTTGAGGTACTTGGCACCCACAAATGGCGGATTACCAACGATGTAGGTGCACTCAGCTGCTGGCAGTACCTCATCCCAGACAACTTGGAGAGCGTTCCCGTGGCGGATGTGAGGGCTGTGTATGAGGGGCACGCTTGGGCGTGTACTGCCAAAGCGGTCGGCCGCTTCGAGATTGAGTTGGTGATCCGTGATCCACATGGCCACCTGGGCAATATGGGCCGCGCTTTCATCAATCTCGATACCGTAAAACTGCTCCACACTCACGCGAATCATGGTGCTGATGTCAAGCAGCCCCTTGCTCTGGCCGCCCTTGCTGAATAGCCGGCCGATCAGATCCATTTCGAGACGACGCATCTCCCGGTATGCGATGACCAGGAAGTTGCCGCACCCGCAGGCAGGATCGAAGACACGAATCGATGGCAACTTGTCGTAGAGCGCCTGCAGCTTTGGGCGACTGGTACCTGCCGCGGCCAATTCGTCGCGAAGGCCATCCATGAAGAGCGGGTTGATCGCTCGCAGAATGTTGCGCTCCGAGGTGTAGTGGGCGCCCAACTCGCGGCGCTTGGCCCCCTTCTTTGCCTTCTTGGTTTTTGCGCTGCCGTCTTCGTCCTGTCCATCGTCTGCCTGGTCTAGCACCCCTTGGAACATCGCGCCGAAGATTGCAGGGGAGATCTTCGACCAGTCCAGACGAACGCACTCCAGCAGCAGATCTCGGAGCGTGCTGTCGAAAGCAGGAATACCTGATCTCTCGGAGAAGAGCTGACCGTTGATGTATTCGAATGCCCTAAGGTCCTCATCGAGCAGCTTGCTTCGCTTCTTCGCTGGCGTGTCCAGCACTGCAAAAAGCTCGCTGAGCTGAGAGCCCACATCCTTGCCGTCATCGCGCGTGCCTTCCATGAGCCGCCGGAACAAGCTGTTGTCCCCGAAGATGGCCGTATCGTCTGCGAACAGGCAAAACAGCAGGCGCGTCAGGAAGATCTCCAAATCCCGGCCAGTGAAGTTGCTCTTGAGCAGCGCCTCGTGGAGCGCAGCCATTTTCTCTGCCGCGCGGCGGTCTGCTTCGCTCTCCTCGGTGATCTCCGGGGCCGTGTCGCCCACCAGGAACCGAAACCATTCGGCACGCTTGGACAGCTCCGGCAGCAGGCATGAGTGCGACTTGTCCTGCGTCAGGTCGAAGAGGATGAATTGGTTGAAGTCGTGCAACAAGACATAGCGGGGCTGGTCTTGAGGGAGGCAGGCCCACCGGTATTCCTCTGCCTGGGCACGGGCCTTCTTCAGGTCTTTCCCAAGGCTCTTGCCCTCGATGATCACCTTGCCGGGGATGAATCCATCCATAAAGCCGTGACTGCCGTCTCGCATGGTCAGCCTGAACTCTCGGCTGTACTGGTGCGGCTGGACGCCGAAGCACGCCAGGAACTGTGCGGTGAAAAGCTTTTCGTCGGCCTTCTCGCTACTTGTTCCGGCCCATTGGTGGGCAAATGCAGACAGCCTCTTGCGCAGTTCGTTGGTGGTGATCTTCGCCATCCGTAATCCCTCAGGTAAAGCGTCAAGTCATATGCCCGACTCGACGCCATTTTCAACCATGGAAATGCGGGTGGGCTCAATTCAACGAACCAGGTGCAGAAGGTGCATCAATCTCTGTGGACTTCAGCTGCCATTGGTCGCCTTTGGTCACGTTGAAGACAACGTCAAGGCATCCACCCGCGCAAGAAACAAATTTGAACTGAGCTATCCTATCGTTCTAGCAACATCATGTTGCAAACCAAATGGGAAAAAAGCTCTACTTCCGCTTCGCCGCCATGAATGCCGGCAAATCAACCGCCCTCCTTCAAGTTGCGCACAACTACGAAGAACGGGGGATGGCGCCACTGCTTATGACGGCGGCCATTGATGACCGTTTTGGCGCAGGCAAAATCACAAGCCGCCTGGGGGTATCACGCGCAGCGCACTGCTTTGACAGCTCCACCGACTTTGAGCAAGTCGCCCTTGGCGAAGCCGCATGCCTCTTGATTGACGAGGCGCAGTTCGTCAGTGCAGAGCAAGCAGCCCAACTTCATCGCATTGCGGCCCTGCGTGGCGTGCCCGTCATCTGCTATGGACTGAGGTCTGATTTCACTGGCGAGCCCTTTCCGGGCGCTGCAATGCTGCTCGCGCTCGCCGATGACATTGAAGAGATCAAGACCATCTGCCAATGTGGCAGCAAGGCCACGATGAACGCACGCATTGCAGCAAGTGGATCGCGCGAGACCGCGGGCAATCCGATAGAGATCGGCGGCAACTCTCGCTACACGGCCATGTGCGCCCCATGCTTCTATGCACATCCAACAACCGAATAACCACATGAACATACTCATCAAGGATGGCCAAGCCAGGGTACGTGACCTCCATGAGGCCACAGCATGGCTTATCGGGCAGGGCGTGCCGATCGGATCGACTTGCGTGGTCGAGCGCTACGGACCCAATTCCACGGCCCGTAACGGTGTGTTCGCGTACCAGTTCATGTCCGTTGACGACACACTGAACGTTGCCACCTACATAGTACGGGACGGCGGTACGGTCACGACGATTCCAGGCCCGGAGGGACGCGGTCGGCTGTACGAGATTCCGCGAAGCGAGGTCCAGGATCTCACGCGGACCCTTCGTTCCGTTATCTCGGACATGTGCCGGCATATCTCTCCCGACGCCGCGGCTCACGCGATGCGCCTGTCTGCAGATACTGGCGAGCGCTGCACGGTGTACTACGGGTTGACCAACGGAAAGGGCTCGATCTTCGTCCGCCGTAAGTCTGAAGGACCCCCGCCAGGTGGTCTTGGTGACTACATCTTTGCCAATCATGAGTGGCAAGACGGCGAACGTGTCCAGCTCGACGAAGACTTCGACTACTCCCCCGCGTCCGTGGTGGACCGTCCGCGCGAATGACAACGGCGAACGCCGACCTGCTGCGTTCAGCCGCGGCCGCGATCGATGTGCTTGCCAAGCAATGCAACGCGGAAGAGAGCCACGCTTGGCTATGCAAGCTCTTGGAGGCAGCAGCAGGCGAATCCGAACCCCGTCGAGAACTGCTTTCACCGCAAGCCATCCAGTGGCTGGCCGAAGGGGATCGAGGCGCGAGTGCTGAAACGATCTTCACCCACCTCACGGGTGTCGACGCTCTGCGCGGCACCATGGCCTCACATCCAGACGACGCGGTGTCTTTTGGCCGGTGTCGGAAGCTGCTTGAACAATGCCCGGAAATTGCAGAGCGATTCCACGGCATGCGGTTCGTGTCGCCCTACTGGAACGCGCTGTTTACGCACTGGCAGCTCTTGTGTGAAGAGATGGACATTGAGGCCCCCAACTGGCGCCGCAATCGTGGCGTCGCACCGTCTACTTTCTCCCGCATCAAGAACCTACTCAACGAGGTGCGTGCCGGAGACACAACTTGAGCACAACGCCAACCACACAACGCGAGCTTTTCACGAAATGGCACGCAGAATTCATGCGCGCCGTCGACGCCCGGACTGCTCATGCCAGCCGACACCTAAACCAGCCGAAAAATGCTGAGGTCGAAGCTCGCGCTGCAGTGGTCCAAATTGCCAAGAAGCGACTTGCGCCACAGCTGGTCAAGACCGAATGGTTCGGTGAATGGCTACGCGATCTACTGGCCATCACGGATGAGCTCGCGGCCGTGGCGCGGCAGTACCCGCTCAACTCGCCCGCAGTCGCCAAAGCGCGCCAGCTGGTGGAGCACCGCTCCAGACAGATCCCTGGCGACCCAAGTTCCAGCATCGACTACCAGTACATCTCAGTGGTGTATCGCTTGGCGCCTGAAGATAGTCTTAGCGAGATCCTCGACCACCCCTGCCGCTACTCTCATTCGATCGGGAACATCAATATCACGCTCAACAAGGCGCGTAGCGACCTTGCCCGAGCGGAGGGCCAGCTCAAGGAACGAGACCGCACCTACCTGGAGCAGGAGCACTTGAACAACCTGCTGCAATCCCATCTGATCGAAGCAACGAATCTGCTGCAGAGGATCCTTGCGCACGGGCAGTCGTGCATGCCCTCGCAGGATATCGAGAGCATCCACGACTTCTTCAAGCTGAGCAACGGAGGGCATGCTGACTAGGCGGGGCATCGCTTGACCCTATATACCTCGGAGGGTATTCTCCTCCGGATGCCAGCACCCAAACCGCCCGCAAAGGTCACAGCATTGACGGTATCCCGCACCCTCAGCCAACTGAGGGTCGAGCGCGGCATGTCCCAAAGGCAACTGGCGGACACGCTGGGGATCCGCCAACCGTCTGTTTCTCGCCAAGAGCGGCGGTCAGAAACAGCAGACATACAGGTTTCATCGCTACGCGCCGTCATAGCGGCCATGGGCGGAACACTGGACGTTATTGCGCGTTTCCCAGAGGGCTCCGTCAAAATCACAGATTGCTCGGGCAACGATGTTCCGTACTGACCGAATGCTGGCCATCACCGCCCTCCAACCTCATCCCCAGTTCGTCCTGGCAGAGGCGCACCATTCCCTCGAAATGGACGACGAGTCGGCACTGCAGGACTGGCTGGCCGTCTTCAAGAGCAGGAATCAGCGCACCTACCGTTCCTACTCGTCTGAGGCGGGAAAGTTGCAGCGCTTCCTCCAGCACCTGCATCGCGAACGGGAGGGCACGCCGGCCTGGCGGTATCTGCTGCGGGATGCCACGGAGAATGACTTGAGGTTGTACCAGTGCGCCCTTGGCTTCAAGACCGACCCGCAGATCCCCCCAGGGTTGCTTACGCTGGTCATAGGCGAGGGGCGGGGCAAGAAGCGTCCATTCACCCGCGCCCTCAAGCAATCGAGCATCGACCAAGCTCTCCACATCGTGCACGCCATGTATGAGAACTTCAGAGTCGCAAACCAGAGGACGAAGCTACCCTACGTCCTCTCAAACCCGACGGCCAGGCTCATCAAGGTAACCTCCCGCGCCAGGGCGCAATCCGAGCGCATGGTTCCCCAGGAGGCCATGCAGGCGATGAGCGAAACGATCCGGCACAGAATAGACGAGAGCCTTGCAGGCAATGATCCTGTTCAACTTGCCAGGGCCTTTCGGCGGCGATGGATTTTCATCCTGCTCTTCGGCCTCTGGGCCCGGCGCGCTGAGATCTGTCGGCTGCGAATGAGCGATTTCCGCCTCGATCACGATGGCTGGGTGGTGCTTATCCAGCGCAAGGGCAAGAGCGAGCCCGAACAGGTTGCTGTGAGCAACTGGGTGATGGACGGGCTCAAGGCATACAGGGCAACACTGGGCCTCCCCCCTACCCCATCAGCTGACGACATGCGCCCTGTCATAGCGCCCCTCGCGAGCAAAGGCGCCCGGATACCCAGCCAGACACTTTCGCCCGAGACCATCTATCAGGAGGTGAAGGCCATCGCCAAGGACACGGCCGCGCGTGCAAGAAGCGGGGCAGCACTATGCGACATCTCACCAGACCGGCGCGAATTCATCATAGACAAGCTCGACCGTTTTTCACCACACTGGTTTCGCCACACGGGGGCCTCAATCGCGATTTCGAAAGACCTGATGAGCTTGACCGATGCAAGCAAGTTGCTCGGCCACTCCAGCCCAACCATGACCTCGAAAATGTATTACCACCCCGACCGGGCTGCCCATCGCAATGGCGTAGATCAACTAGCTGGCGGGCTCTAAAATATTCAAGGTTCATTATTTGTTTCGCAACATGTTCATGTTGCAAATAGTAAAATTAGGCTATGTTTGGCCTACCCTTCTTCCGCCCACCCAAGCCTGTCGCTCCTCGGCCGCAAAAGGTCGCTCAGCCGGGTTTTGACGACTCCATACCGCCAGGGCTTTCTCCAAAGCAGATCCTGAGCGAAATCGTTGAGGAAGCAATCAAGCTCCACGGTTTAAGTGCCGCGAGGCCTGCAAAGCTGGTTCGCAGAGAAGGGAACCAGGTGATGGTGCTCATCGAACTGCAAGGCGATACCCCTGAGCAGGACACGATGCAAATGGTCGACAACATGGTCGCTCAGAATGCAGACGCGATTCTTCGCATCAATACCGTTTCCTACTGGCGATCCGGGGACCCCCAGATGAGTCAAGATGACTTGGTTGGCCAAGCGATCCGAAGAGAAATCACGCAGATGCGTCGGCAAAGCAGGTGTCTTACCGCGACCTGAGGTCAGATCTCGAAAATCTTGATGTCCTGCCCCTGCAACCACTGGGGCATGGACCCTTTGCCTCCCCAGATCTGCCCCGTGAGCGGGTTCCTGTAGCGAACTGCCCGAGCCTCTCGCCCCAACTCCCACGACCCACTCCTCATCTTGAAGATGTCGGAGATTTCAAGGTCATAGTCATCAACGATCTCTTGGGCGCGTGCGCGAGCTGACTCCTGCTCCTTCTCGGCCGCGTTCTTTGCTATAGCCTCCAACGCAGCGAACTTGTCGATCAGCTCCGAGTGAGCCGCCACGGCTTCGGCTTGTATGGCGGCCGGCACCTCGTACCCGGCAATTGGGATGCCCCGCTTCTCACACCATTGGGTGACAAGCCTGCTCTGAATGCCTGCGTGGTAGGCCAGCATTGCTTCGGCGGCTGTTTTCGCAGACTCCACGAACTGGACTCCCAGCCGTCCGCGCTCCTCACGATCGACCAACTCTTGAACGCGACCATCCAGCCGGATCCAACCCACCGACTCACGAAGGTGCTTGTGCTCTTCGAGGAATTCCCTGCCCGCTTGAATGTATGTGGCCAATTCCTCAAGCTGAGCCTTACGTTCGTTGAACAACGGGACTCGCAGCAACTGCAAAGCACGAACTGAATCGAGCAGTGCCGGCAGACCCTCCAACAGAAGATCGAACTGCACCACTCCATTGCGATACTGAATTTTCGCGTCAAGGACTTCGTTCGGGGTCGCCCCTTTTTTCGCCTGGGTCTTGGTGATATTCGCCGGATCGGCCGCGCGCAGCGCAGAAACAAGCGAGCTGACTAGGGTTGAGAATCGCACCCCTGGAGCATCCGACATTGCCTTTGTGTAGGCATCGAGAGCGTCCGTGAAGCTCTTGCTTGCAGGGGTGCTGTCACCATAGAAGGCAACCGCACTGTCACCCCGGATAAAGGACGGGAGGACTTCGGACTTCAGTTGCTGGATCGACTTGGACATTTGCGCCATTCTATGGGAATGGCGCAAATCTAATTCATCGAGGCATTTACCGATAAATAGCGTATGCGGACCGGTCCTTGCCCTGAATCCAGGCCGGCGCCCGACCTCGGCCTGACCAGGTGCTACCTGAGATTGGGTCGCGGTATCGCGGAACAGTAGGCATTCGCCGCGCCGCCTCCATAGCCTTGCTACCGAATACGTCCGCAGGACCTAGCTTGTACGCGCCGACCAGCGAGCGAACTTGATCGATGGCGTTCGCAACTTCAAGCTTATGTGCTGCGGCGATTTTCTGATTCAGATCTGCGAGCTCAGCACGCAGGTTTTGCAAGTTACTCATGCATGCTCCGGGGCGCAGGCTGCCCATTTTGCGCACTGGCGCTGCACCATTCCGAGCTCATTTCGCAGGCGAACATGAGGGGTTAGTTCTTCGCAGCCGGAACGGCGGACGTCGTAGCCCCTTCGGATGTGACGGCAGTCTTCACTGGCGTTTTCACGTCACCACACTTTCCAGCGACCATCGCCTGGTTCAAAGCGTCTTGCTCGCCCTTCAGTCGCCCGTACTCCGCCTCCTGCGCTTTCGTACCGCCCACTGCCAACAAGGCTGGCCAGAACAGGATCATTCCGACGCCTACGAGGGCGGCGTCATTGGCAGATGCCTTGTCGAGCCGACCGGCCAATTCGTTAGCCCGCACATTGATACGGACGGACTCAGCCGCGAGCTGGTCGCAGTCGTATCCGCGGTATTGCATGGGCGACGAGTAGGTCGAGGCGATGTCTTTGGATGCGGTAGCACAACCGCCCAGCAGAATGGAAACAGACACCAGAACGGAAAGTGCAGCCTTCATACAAAATGCCCTTGATTGGTTAATTTATTCGCAGTGAATGTATTGCGCGAACCATATTAAAACACGGACTCATGCATGTCAAACATCTGGATACAAGTGATGTCTGCGCCTCTGGCCGCCCTCGGACATATGCCGGCGCCTCTCTACCCCGGAGAATAGCCTCCGCGGCGAGGCAGCTGGCGGGCTACGGCCGTCACGGCCTCGGTTGTTTGAAGCCCGAGCCATTCAGCAATGCGCTCTTTGGGAACATCCATGAGCAACTGTCGGACCGTAAAGGTGTGCCTGAGAGTTTGCGGTCCCTGGCGTTGCCCGGTGTGGCCAATTGCGACCATTGCCTCCTGGATAATGGTGAACACTTCTGTGGCGCTCATGGCATCGAGCCCTGGCTCCGCCAATTTGAAGTCACTGGAGCGGGCCAGGAAAAACGCATCCGATTCGAGAAACATCGCCTTCCTCAGGCGAAACCAGCGCGTGATCCCTCCCCAGGCCCATGCAGCCACTGGTACGACGCGCGCGGTCTGCCCGGCATGGTGCCCAACGATCTGCAGTTGCGTTACTTCCCCCTCATCGTCTGTGACGATGGCGTCTGATACGCGCATGCGGCGGACCTCATCAACCGTAACGCCGCAGGCAAGAAAGACCATGCGTAAAGCCTTGTCGCGAACATCAACCCACCCCTCAACAGGCTGTTCACGCACCCACTCGATATACCGTTCCGACTTGGATTGACTGAGAAATACAGGGGCCGGAGGCTCCTTGTAGCGATACCGCGGCAGACGCAGCAGGTCCCGCGCCGGATTATCCAGCGACCCGCCTTGCGTGCGATCAACGCGAACGCCAATGTCGTTGAGGTGGTCGATGACCTTCTCAACCAACGCCAGATACCGTCGGACAGTTGAATCGGCAGCGGCAGCGCCCCGCCCCCCTATTGACCCAAGGAACCGCTCCAGCTCCTCCGGTCGAACCGCGACGATGTGCGAATCATTCTCTCCGAGCCAGCGACAAACCCTGCCAAACATCGCGGCGTATTGCCGGGTCGACCGCTCATCCAACGATGAACGCTGGTTTACCCCAATGAGCCGTCGGCGCTGCCAGATGTCAAACGCTCGCACGGGGTCGGCGCGCCACAGCGCACATTCGAGTTCGGCCTCTTCATTGAACAGATCCTGAACCACCTCTTCGCGCGTACTACTTGCCATGGGAACTCCGATGCACAACCTTTGTGAATATACGACGGCATTGTCAAAACCGAAAGGCCTCATTCACCAATAGAATCAGCGACTGTAGGAGTGCGCACGAATTTGCAGCCTGCCGTATATTCGTAACACCAGATTGACAGCCGCGATCTGCTCCGGTACTCTGACTGCAAGACATGGCTGCGGGGGCCGGTATTGAAACTTCCGCGGCCTACGAAAGGTAACTGCAAGCGCACCCCGCAATCCCGCTCAGGCGCTCGAAATGGAACACAGAATGAACGCGCTCTACTTGGACTTTGACGGGCCCTTGCACCCCAATGCCGCAAGCATTGACCCCAGTGGCGCCATATTCCTCCGTGAGCCATTCCAGTATCACGAGCTGTTCGAACACGCCCCCATCCTTGACGAAATCATCGGGAACGCGCAAAACCTGCAGATCATCATCAGCAGCACCTGGGCTATGGAGTTCGGCTTGAAAGAATGCATACGCCGTCTCCCTGAACGCATTGGCAGCCGAGTAGCCGGTGCCACCTGGTGCAAGGAAACGATTGCACAGCTTGGCCACGAATGCGTAGATCTGGACTCGAAGCAACTCAGGAATGAATGGCGGCGCAATAGCAGGCACGAACAAATATCTGCGCATGCCAAAGCGTTTGGGATTACGAATTGGCTCGCACTTGACGATCAAGATGCCCGGTGGCCAGAAGCTGAACGTGGGCGACTGGTTCTTTGCGATGAGCGAGATGGCCTCTCTCGCAAACTCACACAAGCCGAGCTGTCCCGCGCCCTCGCCAAGCTGGCGACCAAAGAACTTGCAGACGCTCAAGCATGACGGTCACTTCACGGAAACCACGTGCTCATCCCACTTGGCGCACAGCCTCAGCCATAGCGTGCCTTCTCGTTTCCAGTCTGGCCATTGCCCTCCTCCTCCCAACAGCCACAACATTCGGACTGATGTGGGCGGCCTGCAAAACCGACTGCAGCACCCTCGGCTGGCACGCCATCACCTACGCCCCAGTCATGAGCGCGGCATTCGCCGCTGCAGGGATGTCGTATTTGGGGATGCGGGCATTTCGTAAGCACCAAGCCATCACCCCAATTGCTCAACAGCGCACGCTGCGATATGCGTACGCCGCGGGCGCAGTGGTCGGCCTTATCGTCCTGGCAGCAACTCCGCATCTGCCGGTGGCGGAAAAACCCATCCTCAACATGACCAGTCGGATAGCCCAGCAAATCTGAGGCGCGTGACGGCCGTGGAAACAGGATTGTTTCTTTGCTTTCCCATATAGTGATCCTACGACTCAATTCGTAAGAGGAATCACATAATGACTACCGCATTGCAGATCCCAGCTCTGGCCAAGCTCCATCAAGCCGGGTTCAACCCGCTCGTCCTGCGTGCCATCGAAGACAACGCCATGATGCAGGCCGTAGAAATGCGGCTCATGGGCGGCTTTGCCGCTCACTCCACCGAAGACGTTGTCCGCACTGCCAGCGACCTGCTGCCCCAGGGCGCACAGCTGCAGGCTCTCTACGCGCAGACCAAGGCTGACATCCGCGACTACCCGACACAGGAACTGCAGCTCTTTTCCGAGCACCTGGGCCGCGTGGCGGAAGATCTGGAATTTGCTGGCGCGCGCCTACTGGCAGCCAACAAGGGCGGTATCACCGTCGAGCGTTTTGCGCAAGCGCAGCAAACGCTCAGCGAGCGCTATGCGGATATCATCGACGCCGCCCAGCAGATCGAAAAGGCGGGCGGCCCTGCACCATTCCACCAGCTGTCTCTTCTGACCGAGCGCCCAGAAGGCCCTCTCGAAGCGTTCTACGACAAGGCGCAAGCGTTGCTGCAGAGTCGCCAGAGCGCTCGTGCTGAACACCGCTTACTCGACTCTCCACACTGATCCATTGACGACTGCAGGAAAGCATGGGAACCCTTCAGAGCATCGAGTCCGCACAAGCCCGCCGAGGCTTTGCGGCTCACAACTACGCACCGACCATGGACACCAAAACCTCAAAGCTCGTCCGCGTTTCGCTCCCACTCGCGGCCGGTTCTCCTCCTGTTCGTGTGCTGGCCCTGATGGTGAACCGAAGCGAAAGCTCTGTGCGGCTGGTCTACAGCGATCACGAGAACTCGGTGTTTTTCAGAACCTACATTCCAACCATCCCTGACGCTCTCAAACCTGAAGAACTCGACTCTCTGGAGTCTTTCCTGGGTCGTCACGAACGTTTGTGCGAGGACGCGGCGCTGCTCGGGTCTGCAGAGCACGGCCCACTGACCCTGGCCCGGGCCGTCGCCCACGCTGTCGATACAGGCGAGAGCATTGAGCTGTCCATGGCGTACGCTAAAAACCTGTCACTGGATTGCGGGGAATACTGCCTTCGCATTGCATCCGCAGCCCGGGGCCAAGCGTCGCGCCCTACCTCTGCCTGACGCCCAATTTTTAGGCACCCTACTTCGGCCCTTTACTGGCGCGGGTTTTTGATCGCCGCGCCCTGAGTTATTCACAGATTTACTGAATAACTTATTTTGTGGACAGCGGCTCCGGCTCTATCAGTTATCCACAGCATTCGCCTCCCCTTCTTTCCGCCGACCTCCCAGGGCAGAATGGGGGGGTACTACTGCGTGCGATCGAAGTTCGAGTGCTCAACGCATTCAGTCGTAGCTGGCTCCGTGAGCAATGCCTTCAAGGCGTCTCGCGCCAGCTCGTCCTCGGGCGCCAGGCATTCCATAGCGCGCTTGATGCGGCACTGTGCTGCAAATACGGCTTGGGCTTGCGCCGAGCCACCGCCGTAGAAGAACGTGTCCCTGTCGTCGTTCATCTCATCTGTGCGTAGCTGTACTTCAAATGGAATTTCCACGTGGGCACTAGCCTCCAGACAGAACGTCTCAACCCGCGACGACATCGACATGGGCACATCACTGGGCTCCATGACGAGAAGGTACGAGAGTGACCCGTCTACCTCGACATGCCCCACCTCCAACTCAACGGGGTAGTGATCGAAGTGGGTCTCCAGCAACTCCTCAAGCTTGCTGAGCTGGTCCTGATTCGCAGAAATGAGCGTCGAGGCGATGTATGCGGAATGATCCATGGGGAAGTGGCCCGGGTGGTTGAGAAGCTATTCGGATGGTACCCAGGGATTGCCCAATCAAAGTAGGTTCCCGGCCACCTACAGCTACGCGTGCGCAGGCAACACCAACCCATCATTAGAGGCCAGGGATGCACCAGCGCCCTTGTTCTGATCACTGGGCATGCTCTGGTTCGCCGCGCGCAAGAGTCCTTCAAGCAATGCTGATTTCAGGCAGTCGCTCGCGCGCATCAGCTCACGCAAAGCGGGTGCTGGAATGCGAAGAACGCGAACCCGGTCGGACTGACCTACCCCCACGAAGGGCACGGCCGTGAGTCCCGCCTTCAAGCCGAGAAGCTCGGTTGCGCCCCAGCACCCTACAGCGCGCCCTGTAGCGGCATCCCGGACACCACCCTCGATCACGACACAGACATCCCCCCCAGGGATCACCTCTCGATTTTGATATGACGCAACGCTGGCAATGCCCTTCAAGGCCAGCCAGTCGCGGGCACGCATGGATGGAAAGGCCTTATCTCGCAGTGCCAGATCATCACCGCTCAAGACCGGTTCAAGCCCTGCAAGATGCCCCGTGATCAACCGATACACGTTGACCACAAGGAACAGCACGAGCCACATAACGGAGATCCACAAGGGGCCCGAATCCAGAGTGGCATTGAAGAAGATGCCCAGCATCAAGGCGACAACTGAAAGCACGCGAAGCCGCACGATATTGGTCGTCATGTAGCTTGCGGCTGACAGCGCAAAGCTCAGGTGACCTGCCGCCGCGCAGACCCATTGCCAAGGAGTCATTGCGGTCAAATCAGGCAGATTTTCCACAGCCCGCAGTGCGAGTTGGTAAAGCCATTCACCTTGTGCCATTTTCATTATCTTTCGTAAACGCGAGGATGGCTCATTAGATGGGCCATAGAAACAGGTTTCTTTGTTTGCAAGATAGTCTTGCTACGCTACATTGTCAATCCAGCTCTAAATACATTCCCCGTCGCCGTATGCCTCCAAGTCTTTCTGATCTTTCCCCCCACAGCGCAGTGCAGCGCGAGGCGATCAGCGCAGGCTTGGCCACCCTCGTGACCTCCGGGCACCCACGCGCCCGCCTCACCATGGCCTGCGGCACCGGCAAGACCTTCACCCAGCTCAAGCTCTCCGAGGCCCTCCTCGAAGCCTCCGGCACCGGCCCTCGCCGTATCCTCGTCCTGGTCCCCTCGCTCTCGCTCGTGCGCCAGTCCCGCGATGAGTGGGCCTCTTCCCACGCCCTGGGCGCGGACTACGACAGCCTTTGCGTTTGCTCCGACCCTTCGCTCAAGGCCGGCATCCTGCAGGACAGCGGCGAGGATCACGTGGATCTCTCGCCCGAGGATCTGGCCGAGCTCGGCGTCAATGCCGCCTCCACTTCCGCGGCAGCCGATATCGCCCGCATCAATGCCTGGCTCGATGCCCGCGAGAAGGGGCCCCAGGGCTCCGCCAACGCCACCAGCGTGATCTTCACGACCTACCAGTCGGCCAAGGTCGTGGGCATGGCCATGGCCGCCCGGGCGGCCGGCGATCGCGCGATCGATGTGGGGGTCTTCGATGAGGCCCACCGCACGGCTGGCGCCGGCGGCAAGCCTTTCTCCTTTGCCCTCTCCGACAAGAACATCTCCGCGAGCGCAGGGAGCGGCTGGAAGAGCTGGACGTGCAGTGGAACGTCATGGACGCTGAATTCGAGAGGCACTTCGCTGCGCTCGTGACCTACATAGAGCAGTTCCGGCACTGCAATGTGCCGACTTACCACTTCACACCCGATGGGATCAAGCTGGGGCAGTGGCTGGGCAACCAGCGCCAGGCCGTCAAGAAGCCGGACTACCCCAGCGAGCGCAGGGAGCGGCTGGAAACACTCGGCGTGCGGCTGACCGTGAAAGCCGCCAAGCCATCCACTGCACCTGAGCACAGACGCCGCGCCCCGCCTGAAACCTCATTCAGCCACAACCTGGCTCAGCTGGCCGCATTCGTCAACGCACACGGCACCTGTGATGTCCCCCACGATCACGAGCTCTTCCCATGGAGCCACGAGCAGATCCTGGCAGCCGAGCAAGGCACACTGCCCCCTGACCACCTGCAGCAGCTTGTTGACGTCGGGCTCATCACTCCGCCGGATCAAACTCCCAGGCAAGCTATGCGAGGCTGAGGCTCCCAAAAAAACGTCGATTCATACCGTCCCGTTTCCGCACAGGCAACCCATCTCGAACCCGGTCCGCAGAATCAAATGCTCGCGCGCCCCCGAAGATGGCCATTTCAGCCCCATTGCTTTTCCCTCATAGCCACAATTACTTGTTATGGCAATGTTTTATAGGCAATAATATTTGCCATGACATCTCGAAGCCGTATTCCTCTCAAGCCAGTTCCCGTGGTAGTTAAGCACGCGCTTTCTCGCCTGGGTGAGCGCTCAACTGTGCTTCGCAAGGCGCGCAGGATGACGCAGGCGGACCTCGCCCACTTGGCCGACGTCGGCCTCAGCACCATCGCGTCGATTGAAGCCGGGCATGACGGCGTCACCATGGGCAGCATGTTGAAAGTTCTGTCCGCCCTGGACTTGATGGCCCAGGCTGATCGGCTATTCGAGCTTGAAGGCGACCGAGCCCTGATGGAATACAGCCGAAGGCAACTGATGCAGCCACGTGATTCGCACCCGGCGGGCACGAAACCTGGAGGGCGGAATGTCCGATGAAGTACCTGTATGGGTGTGGCTTCCTGGCGCTGATACACCCGTGGAAGCTGGGGGCCTCAGGTTCCAGCAGGGCGAATATCGATTCGCGTACCGCCCTGAGTACAAGGGAAATCCTGCACTTGATCCGGTGCAGCTGCGGATCAAGGCCGGAAATGCGGTCAGCCAAACGCTGCCGGGCGTCTTTCAGGATGCGAAGCCCGCAGGCTATGGAGAAGATCGGCTGAATGCCAAATGGCAGGCAGAGTATCAGCGCGACCTGACAGACCTTGAATTGCTGGAGCTCGGGCCCGCAGACTCGGTTGGGGCCATTGAGGTGTGTGAGGACATACAGAGAAAGCTGCAGTGGCGTCCCACTCCCGTAGAGGCACTCGGCGAGGAACTCGCGAGGCTGGAAGATGATGCGCCGGCATCTCGCGCGATGCGCAGGGCAAACCAAGACGAGGGGACAAGTGCAGGAGGGGAGCGCCCAAAAGCGACGTTCTCATTCATGGACAAGATGTGGCTTGTGAAGATGCAGGACCGCGGGGATCGCCAGGGCATGCCAGCAATGGAGTTCACGACCATGCGCCTGGCAGCCCTAGCGGAGATCACTGCCGCGCATGTGGAGCTGAAGTCGGTAGGCCGCCATCAAGCGCTGATGGTCGAGCGATTTGATCGCATTGGCGCTTTGGACAAGCCGCAGCGTCGGCTATTCGCCTCTGCGCATACGGTTTTGCAGTTGCCCGCAGCTGCTATCAGAGGCGACCACCCAGGCCGGTCTTACCTGGCACTGGCTGACAGAATGCGAGTCTGGTGTCGCCAAAGTCCGACGCTCGAAATGGATCTTCACGAGCTGTGGAAACGAATGGCGTTCAACGCACTGGTAGGCAACACTGACGACCATCCGAGAAACCACGGGCTGCTGCATGACAAGGGCGGATGGCACCTCGCTCCCGCCTTCGACATTACCCCCATCTGGATGCCTCCTTCGCAGGGGCAGGGTGCGAGCATGCCATCGCTCGCGATGGCCACCGGCGAGGGCACCAGCGGGGATGTTGAACCATCGAGGCTGCTTGCGTCTGCGCCTCACTTCGGGCTCAAGCCGGAAGATGCCGCGAGCTACCTCGGCAGAGCAAGCAAGCTCATTTCCGAACGCTGGGAAAAGATGATGCGCGACGCACTTGAGCCCATAGTTAGCCAGCGCGAGCCGGGATACCGCGACAAGGTGATCGATCAATGCAGGCAGTCGTTCTCAATCAGCCTGAGGCTGGTGGAAGACAGTTCCGCCTTGGAAAAGGCGATAGAGACTGTCATGGCTCCGAAACGAGTAGGCCGACCCCGCCGCAAGGGATAGCTATCACTTCACAGGAAAGGTCGGTCTGAAAGACCTATGGACAGATTGCATGCTTTTCGGTCCGTGAGACCCCCATTCGTTGTAGTTGTCGCGTACCAGAGCCAGCAATCCGTACGTGCAAAACGCCATTCGTCCATTGGGTAATGAGATCGCAGTCAGAGAGGAGCATCGCAGGCGTAGCCTGCAATGCCGGACTACAGTTTTCCAAGCGACGAGAAAGGCCAGAGGTATGCATGGGTCCCGCCGCGCGCTCAATCGTCTAGGACGGGTAACTGCCCGGATGCTCCGTAAACGAAACCAGGCTCATACCCATATCAATGCACTGGAGCGCCTCGCATTGCCGCTGCGCGGCCCGAAGGGGCATTGCCTGTGATGGGGCGCTGCCCCATACCCCAACAGACGCCCCGTGGGCCACGGCTGCCATAGGGCTGCACGCCCAGGAGCTGTACCTTGATAGGAGACAGGCCTGCTGCGACGCGCCGACGAAAGTGACCCAGATACTTCTGAATTTGAAAGTCGCTTAGTAGCCATCTCAGCACATTGGCTTTAATCGCACTCGGAAGCCCGCGAAGCTGCTCTTTCACCGAACTGGCTAAACCGCTTTCACATGCAGCAGGCCATCCACCTTGGCAACGGCCTCATTCTTATCACCAAGCCATTTTTTTGCCAAAAATGAACTGGCAATGACCGCTGCGACGGTGAATGCTTCAACAGCCACCCCGATCCACAGATTGTTTCTCGTCGTTAAAGCCACATTCGCAAAAACATATGCCCACGCGAGCCCTGCAGAGGTCCCCAAGAGAAGTGCCTTTGCGAAATTCCGCAGCGGGGTTTTGGTGGTTCCAGCAATTCCAAGCAGAACAAATACATAGAAAATGCTTGCGAGCATATTCAGGAAGGGGATAAACAGCGCGATCCCCAGCATTGGGTTGACGCCCAGGATCAGCGCAATCCCCTCATAGACAGCGTTTCCATTTCCGACCTTTTTTACGGGGTCACCGATGTGTTCCACTCCGAACGCAGTCCAACCTGTGTCCTTGTTCATACCCTTTACCAGCTGTGGTCCATTGCCCAGATCGATGGTCGCGATCTTGACCTTATTCCCCACCTGAAAATGAACATCTGCCCCGCCGTATTGGATTGACGATTTCTTGCCGTTCGCATCTTTAACCCACATTACCCGCTCACTCACAGTATCAACATCGCCCTCGTGGACTTCGATATTACTGTTGAGGATTTCCTTCATTCCGAAGCTCATGGGTTCCCTCGTATAGATGATGAGTCAAGTTGCGAACGCTTGGCTCGCCAAAACGTCGTCCCGGACTTGCTAGATTGCTCCGCTAAAACGCAAGATTTTGAACTCCATGCGCTCCGGCCTTGAACGGTTGTTCATGCAGTTGGGTGAGCAGCCCAAAACTCACTGGGCTCGATCTCCCGCGATGCCATGCCGTAGTGAGCCTCCAACGCCGGCACGATTTTCGATGCAAATGCCGTCCGCGCCACCTCGCCGCCGTGAAACACCGCTCCTCCGCACTCAAAACACAGTGCCCCATCGAGACCCGTGACGTCCACACGAAGCAGGTTGGCCACATCATCAAGGCCAGGATTGGGGTGATGACCATAAGGCACGGCCAAATAGCCTACGCCTCGCCGCTTGGGGACAAGCACGTGGAAATTGTTCGCAACCCATGAGTACAACAGCACCAAGTGCCTCGCTCCAGGTTCTGACACGGACTGGGGTTTGCCCCGGCTCATAGCATCGTCACCCCGTCACGGTGTGATCACCGATGACCAGGCCGCCCGGAGAACTGGCAGCTGACCATGCATCGGACCAAATTGCCTTCATCTCATTGCCTGACGGGTCATCCCAGTCCCGCCGGTACTTCTCTTCAAAGGCAGCCTTCATCCGGGCCACTGTGGCGGTGGCTGGACCTGAAAACACTGCATCAACCTCGGAGGCAAGGTAGTATGTTTCCCCGTGGGTTGTGTCATCGCGATTCAACAGCGTGAACATGCTTCGCTCGCTCGGCCGCAGTGGCGTCAGTCGCCTCTGTTCAGCCCGTGTGGGAACCACTCACGGATATCAGCAACCCCTCGGTCCTTCATCGCAGCAATGGTCATGGCGGCCTTGAGCACGGTGGCATCGGCATACGGAACGTTGATGGTTTGCCCCTTCACGATCCGGCAAAGGCGTTCGTCGTTGTCGACATTCAGCTGTGTTCGGCACATGTACGGCCGGTTCTCATACACCTCACACCCCTTGTCCCCAAGGAACGTGCATGGCACACCCATCCAACGCGAGTTGTCGACATCACCCTCCAGCTCCGCCAGGCCCACCAACTTCTCGGGGGCTGCCGGCTTCACACCGATCTTGCTACCCATCAGCTTGGCTTCCGCGGAGGTGACCATCACACCAATGTGACAACAATGCGAGCAGCCGTTCTTGCAGGCGGAGTGCTTAACAATGAGGTCATTCCACTGACCTGCGGCAAAGCGCATCTGCTGCAGCTTTTGCGGCATGGCCACTGGTGCCGCGGCCAAACCCAGGACGCGCTTGCTGATCTCCTTCATCGCCGGCCCAGATTCCTGGAGTGCGCGGCCCATGTTTGCATGCGCGTTCGCTTCTGCAACCGGGTAGTAGGCTTCGAGTTCTTCCGGGGTCATATCGCGAGTCATGATGCATCAGCTCCCGGTCCCGGTCCGCACTCGGCCGATGGCTGCGACGCCTACATCTGCAGCCGTCGGCGCCACGCGGCGCGAGTCGAGGGGTACTGGCGCAGGAGTTGCTCGTTCCGGCCGTCGGGCTCGATCGAGTGGCATCACTGGCCCTTCCAGATAGGGCTGGTCGGACTTGGGGATCTGGCGAGAGAGGTTGATAGTCGCTTTGCCAGCTTCGACCTGCAAGGCAGGCAAAGCGGCAACGAGCCCTTCGAAAAGCCGGGAATCTGTGGCCCCAGCCATCTTGAGTCGTTGAGCAAGGCGGGTCACATGATCCCTCGTCGTGTGGATGAGTACGGAGAGTGGCTCCTTCCCAGCCTCGATCATCTCACGCTCCTTTCGGGCGGCCCTGTATTTCGCCAGTTGGTACCCCCCCGCACCAGTCATCAGGGCGAACAGCAACATAACCACCAAGCCACCGAGAATGAGCCAGGTGGTCTTGCTCAGTTGCGCCGAAAGCCGCTCTTCAGTCGCTTGCAAACGCCGATTGGACTCGCTCACCCTGCTGGAGAGGGTGAGTAGCAACTCCTGCCCCGCCATTGCTTCGCGAGCTTGTTGCTCCCGCGGCGACATGGGAGCTACGGGTTGCCCTTGTGCAGCAGCGGGCTGCACTGGCGTGGCTGTTTGCGCAATCGCACCGCTATCCAAAACGACGCAACTCACGGCAAGAATGGAAAGGGCTATGAATTTATTTGCAACTACACTCATTTGCGAACCTTTGTTTTCGCAGAGTTTAGCCGATCAATGCCGGTTGCACAATGCAGCGTCAGGCTTCCGCGTACATATTGACTGCATCCATGGTTAGCTGGATTGCACTGTCCATGTAACGGCGATCCAGTTCATCGAGTTCAAGAAGCATCTGGGACAAAGTCGCGGCAGAGGACAATGCCTCCGAAGAGGGCAGCCCTTCCTCCACCATGCACCTGGCGGCACGGAGCAGAACCGTCGGTGAGACGGCACTCAAATCCTCAGTGATGGACAGTTCGCCGATCTGGTTGGCATGTTGGTCCGCCAACTCTCCAAGCTCACCGAGGTACCGCAGACCTCTGGCCGAACGTATCGGCAAAAGCACCGGGTCGTCAAAGTCGATGCCGTCGACCCAAAGGTATTCCTCCCCATCAACGAGTACCGCCTGGGCCTCTATCCGAAAGGGCTTGAACCCGGTCGAGAACGCGGTGTACTCAAACTCAAAAAAATACACCCCCGGCACCGCCGCCGGGTCCTGCCCCAATAACTCTTCGAGTACGCCCATCACGCGCTCACGCTGCGACGTGCCGCTCGCTCGAACCTCGCGTGGCTGCGTAGGCAACCATGCGACCTTGCTCATTGAGGGCGTAGCGCACCGCGGAGTTGGTGGCCTGGGAAGCAAGGCGCTGGAGAATATCCGACATCGTGACTTGCTGATTGCGAAGCGCATCAGGAGCCGCCGTCGCTACCTGAACGTCCTTCAAGAGTCGGATCTCGGGTTCCACCTCAAGACGGGCGTCCAGTGTCGAAGCTCGCATCTTGACGAGATCCCCCCGATCTGCCCCTACCAAGTCCGCAGCACTCTTGTCTCTCAAAAGCGATGTGAGGCTGCCAAACGATGCAACCGCTTTAGTCAGCGTCGGGAACTCGGTGGAGATCGGCTGCGCGCCTTGTGCAAGCGATGAAGGAGAACTCAAAAGCCTGGACCGGACCATAGCAATCACATCGCCGGCCGAGGCACTCATGAGACTCATGGCATCGGCCAAGCGCTCCAGGCCTTGATGACGCAGCGTCATCACCTGCTGATTCTGCGCCCTGCGTGCCAAGTCCTCGGAGGGCCGCAGCGCGCTACCGGGGAAGCCCTTCATGCGCATGCGCACGCTCATGCTACCGGCGTCAGCTACGGCCATGACGTGCTCTGCAGCGGGCGCTTTGTGGCGACCGGCCAGGAGATCAGACACCCGGGCCTTGAGGCGTATGCCATCCTCCCCTTCAAAGCCCATGACGGGAAGACTCGCGATGTGTGCTCGCTGACTCTCCAGATCCTCGCGCACAGCGTTCTGGGACTGTATGGCTTTCTGCGCAACAAGAACGAATTTCTCGTACTTCGGAGCGAGACTTGTAGCGATCTTGTGACCGTCACGAAGGTTGCGCACATGGTTCTGCGTTGGGACCGGCAAAACATGGAGACTTTCTCCATCCCATGCGTTGCGCGCCTTCGTGGACAAGTTGTAGTACACGGAGAGCGCCATCCTCTTATCAGCATGCCCCCTGGCCCGGGCCCATGCCGAGGCCTCCTTTAGCAGGCGAGAGACCCCTAGAAGCGCATCACGCTGATCGGCTGGATTGATCCCCAGGGACTTCGCCGTAGCCTCTTCCATTTGGGCAATGCCGAAGCTGGGTTTTCCATTGAGGCCCATGCCATCCCGAGAAGCCCACCCGCTTTCGGCCTGGACCACGGCGTAGATATCCCTCCAGTCCAGCCCAAACAGATGCAAGCGCTGCTGCGACGCGATTTCCTTACACAACCGCACCCGCTCCATCGGATGCAGCGCCTCGTAAGCCTTGCCCGCAATCATGACTTTCACTGGCTGGAGATTCTTGGCCTCCGCCATATCACGGAGTTTGTCCGAAGGCATCTGAGCGCCGGCGGCGGCGCCAGCCACGGTCAACGCAATGGCCCCCATCGCGCGGCGTAACCAAGGACTCGCCCCGCCACCTTCGCCCGCATTCGCATGCACAACGATGGGCGCACCGCATTCGAGCAGCGCCTTCAAACGGCCTCGGGCCACCTGATTGTTAAGTTCTCGGTCCAGCTCAGCCATAGCAACGCTCCCGGGGCAGATTCATGGGCTCAGCACGTACGACCTGGGCCGACGATTCAATGATTCCTGCCTCCTCGAACTCGACAAGAACTACTCCCGCGACCGACTGGATGCGCGCAAGGAGCACAGGGTCGGAGCGCAGCGAGACGCCCTCCTCTTCACCATCGCTGGAAACCCAGGCCAAGTGAGCGATGCCATCAACGTCTGCGACATGCACCGAAGTGACTGGCATCCGACCAGCGCGCCGCTCCACCGAAAGACAAATGTCTGTCTCTCCATCGCCAATTTGAATGAAGTCGTGAATCTGCATTTCTTGCCATAGCCTCGCTACAAATTGAATCCAGTCTAGCACCCAGGATGTCTTGACGAAGTTGTTTCGCCCCTCCAATGTCGCGTGAAGTTGCCAAAATGTGAGACCGTTGTATGATTCGCGTCTGCATGTAGCTGCAAAGCAAATGCGCTTTACATCAACTCACACAGAGGCGCGGCAATGACCGACAGCGATATCCTCAACGACATTCTTTTGGCCTGTTTGGAAAACGATCGCGGGTTCACTGACGTCATCATTCACGAGGGATACCCAATCATTGCGCAGTCCCCCGCCGGCAATGCACCGCTGCCGTCCATGCGGTCGGGGGATGTGCGCAAAGTAACGCACGAAGACCTGCAAACATTCGCAGGGACAGTGCATGCAATGAGTTTGCCCAACCCAGCGCAAGAACGCGATAAGAACTGGAATGATGTCGCACTCACGCGACTCGATCGCGGAGCGATCAAAGAAGCCATTGACTGGGACTTGGAACGCAATGGTGAGGCGGTAACGACGCGCTTACGCTTCACCATCGTCAAGTCGGGTGGCGGAAAACAACTGGCCGCAGTGGTGCGACACATCCCCCAAACGATCCCCAGCTTGCCCGATATCGACTTCCCACATCCGGCAAATCAACTCCTCAAGGGCTCAGGATTGGTGCTCCTGACCGGGCCTACGAAAAACGGCAAGTCCACGACGGCAGCTGCAATGCTCAAGCACATCCGCGACACCCGGCCTGGTCACATTGTGACGATCGAAGACCCGATAGAGTACGCCCTTCCGCACTCCAATGACGGCTCGTGTCTTGTCACGAGTCGCGAGGTCGGCTCTGACGTTTCGAGCTATCTGGAAGGTGCAGAAGACGCACTGCGCATGAATCCAACCGTCATCATGATCGGCGAGATTCGGGATGAGGCGACCGCTCGCGCGGCCCTCACCCTGGGCGAATCGGGCCACCTGGTAATCTCGACCATGCAATCAACGACGGTGGAAGGTGCCCTGTTCAAACTCTGGGCTCTCACGGCAAACCATGCGGGAGCCCAAGCCAGCATCGCCTCGTGCCTTCGCGGAGTCGTTCGAACAGCTTTGATCCCGACAAAGGACCGGTTGCGCTATGCAACCGCCTATGAATTCATGATCAACCAAGGCGACTTCGCCACCGTGATCGCAAAAGGGAATAGCAACGATGCGAACCCTGCGCGCCAGATCCGCGCCTTGCTGGACGGCTCTCGCCCCATCCTCGGGCGTTCGCTGAATTTGAGCCTGATGGATCTGATCAAAGATAAGAAAATCACGCCAGAAACAGCTCGTGAGTGCTCCAATGATCTCGCAGACTTCAACAAGCTGAACACGGCTACCTAACACCCAAACCCCTCCACCCGGCATCCGCCGGGTTTTGCCGACCTGATTAATTTCATGGTCGGTTTTTTTTGGCCAGCAGCGACCGTACTGGGTTTCTGCTGGTACAACGTCTCAGCCTCTGCCTCTGGCAGGAACTCGCGGCCGAGAAGTCCTGGAGCAACACCAAACCGATCCACCAAAAAAAACCCGGCCAGGGTCGCACCAGGCCGGGTTTCGTTGCAGCACATGGGAGTGCTGCTCAGATCAGATTTACTCCGCGGCGCCAGTTCCAGTCACCCGGATGATCGCATCCTGAGATGCCGTCGCGCCGGCTGGGAAGGCGGGGTCGAAGCTAGCCTGAATGTTGAAGACCAAATCCTCAAACGCACCCGGCACCACAGGCGTGAAGAAACTGATGCTGGCAAGGTTCGGGGTCTGGAGCGTCACCGCAGTGCCGCTGACCTGCGTCCAGCGATAGTAGACGGGCAGATCTTCAGGGTTATCCTGCACCGTGGCAAACAGCGAAGTAGCGACACCGCCTGCGACTTCCGTCACCGCTGGCAACGAAATGCGTGGCGCAGCGGCCGGTGCAACCGTGATGTCCACATAAGCCACCTCGGTGGGTTTTGGCACGTAGGTGTCGGTGAGCGGCTTCGCTGTCACGATCAGCTTGAACCGCAAAGCAGTAACTGTCGTCTGGTTAGGTGCGCGGAAGCTCGGGCTGACACTGGCGTCGCCGCTCAGAGAAACCGTTGGACCACTGACCTGGGACCACTTGTAGTACAGCTGCGGGTTGGAGACACCAACCATCGTAGAACGGCTGCCATCGAGCACAACGACCTCACCGATACGAACCGACCGCGAAGTGCCGGCATTGGCGATGACCGTATTGGCCACAGTAGTACCGTCATACCGGTTGACGACCGCTTTCACATCGACTGTCACGGTGCGATTTGCATCATCCGTAACGCGGCACTGCAAGGTTACGGGAGCCGTGTCCTTCGTCACCGAAGGGGGCAAGCTGCCAGGCTTAATGCGAACGGTCGGCTGATCACTTCCCACCATATCGAACAGAATGCCGTTCACGTTCGTTTTCACCACCCAGCGATACCGCAGGCCTTCACCTTCATTCGCGATGTAGCCGCCGCTCCCCTGGCAGCTCAGTTGCGATTCCAACCCGGTGTAGAGCTGGATTTCGGGCGAGGAAGCGATAACGGTGGGGGGGCGTACGGAATCCGCTTCCGACGTGATGGTCACATCGATATCCGCAGTTGCCGAGTGCCCGTTCGCATCCGTCACCTGGCACTGGAATGTGGCAGATTTTGGAGCACCGTTAGCGACCACTGGCGCGGTAAACCGCACTGTCGACTTGTCGCTATCAGTCAAGGCCAGGGGAAGACCACCGGGATTGGCAATCACGCGCCAGCTATAGCTCAGCGCGGAGGACACCGCGCTTTTGCCCGGCGCACCAGCGCACGTCAGGCCAGCATCGCTGCCGCCACGAATACCCACTTCGGGCGTTGTCACCACGGTTGGGCGGAGCTCTGCCAGTTCACTTTCAGACACAGCACCCACCACAATCTCGGTATTGCGAGTTGCCATTGCGCCCTTGGCATCCTTCCCGGAGACTGTCACCTGATAGGTGGCAGACGATTTCAGGACGGGGGCCACGGTGCTAGTGGGACAGGTCCACAAGCTGCTTGCAAAACCGTCCGAGCCGGACAAATCATTGCGCACAGCCGCCGCACAGTTCGGATCCGTGAAGACCAGCGCTGGGGCGCCAGGCGTCATGGCCACTGCAGACCATTTCATTTCGCTGAGCGCCGTCGCATAACTTGCCGCCTGTGCGGTAAGACGGATTACAGAACCACCACGTGCGCTGACCTTGGCCGGCGGTGCGTCCACCATCTCGATCGTGCGACCGGGCAGAACGACATCACCACCACCAATTTCGGCGCCACCACCGCAACCCACCAGCGCCAGCACCGCGAGGGCTGAAGCACCGGCAATAATTTTTCGCTGCATTGAAAGAATCCTTTCGTGAATAAAACAAGCGAACACCAAATCGGCCCGCAAACCCGACAAATGAGCCGGTACTGGTCGCACCGGTTTCAATTGTTTGCAGGGATTGTAAGTGCGCAACGTAGCTATGTCACGAACGAAATACATAAAATGCGTGAACCGTTTGACATGTTCGCCTATTTCGCAACCAGCTGTTGCTACGAACAAGCCGCGGCTGGAGCGTCCAGCTGGGCAAGAAAAGGCGGCGCCGGGGCACCGAAAGGCCGCTGAGAGCCCGAAGGCCCGCGCCCCTATGCCCGCATGCGCATCCCTTCACGGCTGGTCTGGCACTCTCCAAAGGCCAAGATACGCTCCACCAGAGCGGTATTCCGAGACGGAGAGGGCGTCGCCGCAATCTTGCGAAGATCCTCATCGTTCGCAAACACGCGAAGCTGATCGCGAGTCCTGCTGACCCCCGTCAAAAGCATCGTGCGATTCACGAACGAAGCGTGACCTGGAGTGGCGACCAAGATCACCTCCTTGTACTCACTCCCTTGAGCCGAATGCACAGTCAGCGCATAAGCGTGGCCGATGGAGTTGACACACGCCCCGGGCATGTTCACAGTGCGGCCGTCATCCAGATCGACGTCAATCCACTTCGGCAGGAGGCTCGCGCGCAGGCCGGACGTCTTGCGGCCAATCGCAACATCCCTGATCGTCCCAACATCTCCATTCACGACCACCTCGACCCTTGAGGGATCTGCATCGCCATCGCTCCCGCGCTGTTCTAGACCCATTCTTTCCCGAATGATGATGCGGTCGCCGACATGAAAGTTTGTGCCAGCAATCTTCTTCCCATTCGGGTTGCAGAGTTGCCGCAGCATGCCATTGGCGTAAGTTGCGTTCCACCCCGGTGTATCTACATCCCCCTTCCGCCGACTCATCAAGAGCATCACGTTCTCAAAGCCGCTACGCTCGACTGCGTCCAAATATGCGGATGCGACATCGCCCACCTGGGCTGCGGCCTCAGAGAGCCCATGCGAGAACTGAACCGAGGGGTCCTCGGTGAAATCGATGTCGCCATGTCGGATCGAGTCAACAAGGGCAAGGATCTGACCACCATTTCGGTGCGTCTTCGAAAGACGGTTATGGTCCACTCCCTCCAGCTGCAGGATGTCCTTGAGAACACGCCCAGGCCCAATGGACTCCAACTGCTCAGGATCACCCACAAGAACCAGATGCGCACCATCGGCGAGCGCCGCAACGGCCGCGTCGGATAGAACCAGGTCGGGCATGGAGCTTTCATCGATCACGAACCCATCAGCTTCCAGCGGCTCATCTGGGCCATGCGTGAAAACATCTTCCCCTTGGCAACCCAAGGTCGAATGCAAAGTAGCAACGGACAACCCATGCTTGGCCACACGTGCGTGCAAGACCTTGGCCGACTTGCCCGTGGGCGTTGCAAAGACGATATCTTTCCCAGGAAGCATCTTGGCCAGGACCTCCATCACCGTGGTCTTGCCGCACCCCGGCCCACCGGTCAGAGTGTGGATGCGCACCGACGAGCGAAGAATTCGTGACACCGCATCGAGCTGCGATGTATCGAGGCCAGAGCCGATGCCCAATTGCTTCGCCATGTCGGAGATCCTTTGATCCACGACATCTTTGCTCTCCGTCATCAGAGGTTCGCCGGGGACGAGCAGTTCCGCAATGCCTTGGGCGAGCCTGGTTTCAGCACGAAGGATCTCAGGCCTGTAAGCGCGCCCCTTTTCATCGAGCACAACAAAACCGTCGCTGATGGCTTGCTCCATTGCCATGGATGGGTCAATCCGAGAATCGAGCTTCATGATCCAGCCGTGTAGCTCTCTTGGCGACAGATATGCATGACCGCCGTTTGTACAGCCCAGACCCAGAGCATGCTCGACCAGCGCACTCAGTCGGCGGGGCAGCTCCCGAGGGACTCTCACCTCACGGCCTATGGCCTCTGCCGATGCCCATGCATACCCCACGACTTCCTTCATGGGTTCATACGGATTCAGAGCAAGGGTAGCCCAGCACCTCTCAGCAAGGTCCGATGGCACTCTCCCCCCCTCGTAAGGCCCGTGCTTCGAGATCAGCCAGGTGGCCAACGACTTCAGGACGTTCGCTTTCATTCCCGGCACGCCACCCAACCGTGTCGCTAGCTCACGGAACACAACTGACTGTCGGCCGAGACCCAGATCGACTTCATCATCCGAACCTGCCCCCTTGGGCCGAAACTGCGCGTTCTCGGCTAGCTCGGTGAGATCCAGCGAGTACGGGTCATTGATCAACTGCTGGCGCAATGCCTCCAGCGCCTCTTGTCCGCCAGCTGCAAGTACCGACTTCACGTACTTATCAGCCTTGGCCAGACCGATCCCTGTAAAGCAGTTGGAGATGTATAGCGTGATAGCCATCGGTTTTGGGCTGATGTGGGGGGTCGCCGCAACGACTTCCAGGTGCTCTCCATGCTGCGGGTGAGTCTTGGGATATCCGACAAACAGATACTCCAACCCCTCCACAAGCTCACCAAGGCCCGTGCCTGTGATCTTCAGCTGGCGGCGTTCGGGATGCCAGATCGTCCCCACAGCCCAATCATTGATCGTCCGCAGATTGTCCAGGCGGCCCACAATTTCCTGCGTATCAAGGCCGGCAGGCTTAGCTCCAACACGGGCACCACCGGAACCAAATCTCGGCCGCCCCTCGGTCGATGACAACAGCTCTCCCGGCTCCGCACGCGCGACAAATACTGGAGTGGGTGTGTCTGCCTCGTCATCGAATACGATGCCTGGCGGCCCCTGCAGGTCAATGGACGAAGCCGGTGCAGCGGTACCGAACCGGGGTCGTGCTGCTGTCTCTGAATCAGACTCGTCCATATCGAACGGGAAGGCTGGCGGTCCATCGACATCAACAGGACCCCTCCTGCCGAAGCGGGGGGATACGGCCTTGGGGGTTACCGGGGAGTTCACGTCTGCCTCCCCCTGCGCCTCCATGTCTTCTACCCCGCGAGGAAGAGGGTCGGCAAGCACTCCTTCCACACCGCCAGCATCAAGGGAGTTACCGACAGACGGTCTCGAACCACGTCCAAACACGGGTCGGCCAGGAACACCGGCAGAAGGCGCTCCCAAAGGCACAGGGCGCCCCGAATCAATCGCAACGGGTGAGGCAGCCGTGTTGGGTACGGCAGCCTTCACAGAAGCATCCCCCGGTGCCTGACGTGTACGTTGCGAGCTGGAAAAAACAGGACGTTGGGCCACGATTACCCCCTTTCACGCGATGCGGGGGGCGCATCAGACCCGCCATCATGATCGACGGCAATGTACGAGATGGAATTCTCAAAAGTGGCCGTACCCCATTCAGTCACCCGAAGGTGTCCCATGGCATCCGTCACCGTTCCGCGCACGTCCACCCAATCCGAAGCGCAATGGATCAATGCTCGCTGCTTGAAATATCGGATCGCGGGGTCCAGCTCACCGGCCAGAACGTCCACCCGTTCGCCATCTATGACGAGTTCGTATGCTTCCCCACGGCCGAGCAACAGCATGTTGCACTCCGGCTTACTGGGGTTCATGAAGCCAAAAATGATGCCTTGAATTGCCATGAAGACTCCTACGCCCGCTCACGGGGCATGGCACGCGGTTCATCCTTTCGAGCGACGTCCCCCGCGGACTCGCACTCGCCTTTGTAGGCGTAGCGGAGCGCCAACTCCGGACTCAGGCGTTCCTGGTGCAGTACCAGGAAAAGTCGCCCTTTCATCTCGGGGACTTCGATGCTCGCGCTGTAGAAATCACTGCTCCCGATGTCACAGTTTTTCGCCAGGCTCGCGCGGATGCGCGCGATGAACTCGCTCTTCTTTTCGCCGTCCAGGTGCGCGCCAGGAGAACGGTCGTAGACAGTTGCGAGCAATCGACGGAGGTGGCTCTCGTCCCCCGCAAACTGAGTCAAGGCGTCGCCACGACTTCGCCCCTGGCGAACCGGCACAGGAAACGCAACACGAACAAACTCCTCATAGCTGAGCGCGGAAATCGCGCGCCGGGATAGCACTGTGATTTCCGCATCGCGACATGCGGACTCGCGCCCACTGGGACTTGCGCCTAGTATTTCGCCGTCGGCAGAGACAACCTCTTCACGGGGGCCGCCTGATGAATCAAAGCCGGTACGAAAGCTCGCCCCTGAAAGGTGAGGACTGAAATGTTCAACTGGGCGCGCGAGGAATTGCAATCGTCGCCCTGCTGCCAAAGCAGCGCCCTGCACGCTGAACCCGCTGGCGATGACCCTCTGCTCATCAGCTGTCATCACCAGGAATTGCAGATGGGAACTGCCATCCAAATCAACCTGCCGGCTCCGCCAAGGTAATCCTTCAATGCCCTGCGACTTCAGCAGGGACAAGTGATCAGGCGAGTGGGTATATGGGTTGCCGAGATCCAACTGGGACATGAATCATGCTCCGACGCAAGTTGCATTAGTTGGCAACTATACGTCGATGCAAACAAATCAAAGTTGTTTCCAACGCCACAAGAACGCACTTTAGTGGGTTTGCGTTCCGAAAGGCCTCTACCGCACACCTGGCGGTTTGTAGTTCATGCCCGCCTCGCGCAGCTTCTCAAATCCCACCCCAGAACGGAACTGACGAACGCCTTCGTTAAAAATTGCCCGGGTGCTTGCATTCAATTCATCAGCCGTTCGCGCCGGGAAGAAATCTTCTACGTTCGCATTGTTTGCGCGAATTGCAGTCACCACAGCCGCAAGCAGTGCCGCATTCAGCGCAGCGTGTCTTGCGCAGTCAACATCAGCGGCAGCGAGTTCGGACTTAAGCTTTTCTTCAAGGGCGACTTCATCCCCCGCTTGCCGCTCCCGCTTAGCGCGAAGTGCAAAGGCACTCTCATCAATCAGGGACGTCCATGCACTACCGGCCATGACTACCCCCGGGAGATTGCGATGGGCGACGAGAAACCTGGAACTGAGGTTCCGGGGCCACAATGCCTCGCTTCATATCCGCCAGCCACTGTCGCCGAGCGGTCGTGAATTGATGCACCCTGGCAGTGACATCCTGCGTATACGGATCGTTGGCCTCGGTTCTTTTGGCCATCTCGGCGCGTGTTTCAAATTTCGGGATCGAGAACGATCGGCCAGCATCACCAGCCGCTTTATATCGCTCTGGCCGACTGCCAGGAGCATCGGAGAACGTAAACGCCCCCCAGCGTGCCACCTTCTCGCGAAACCCCACATCAAGAAGGGGGTGGTTTGGCTCAAGCCGCGCCAGAACGGACATCAAATAGCGATTCAAAAACACCAGCCCGGCACAGTCGAGTTCTCGTGTGCGAATGGCTGGTTGATACTCCGTTTCGATTTGACGGAGGTTGCTAGCGTGTACGAAGGACATGGTTTTCTATTTCCTTCACATCAAGATACAGCACGAATCAATAAGCGTCAAACGCCGCTCGCTCAAACTCGCTCGCGATCCAAACTCTGGCTTTCTTCGGCGTCGCCAAGATCAATCCCAACGGGGCCGTCGTCAAGCGCGCCAACGCCAACGGATCGCTTGGAGAAGACCGGCCTGACGCCGACCGGGCCAGGCTGCGGCTCCTTTGGTGCAGATGCCGTTGCCCCAGCCGCCTCTTGCCGAGCCTTCAGGCGCGCCATCAGATCCATAGACACGGTCACATCCGCCCGCACCGGCCCAACTTCAGCAACGGGAGTACCCGTAAACGCGAACGCTTGCTGTGCCGCCTGGGCGCCACGGACCGAGTCGGCCTCCACTTGGAGCGAGGCTTCTTTCGCGTAGGGGTGCCGCGACAGCACACGTTCCAGCCCAACATCACCATCTCCGGCCAATCGCTGAGCACAGGCTACGAGCTCCGAGACATAGACATCCAGATCGGCTTTCGCGGTGCGCAGATCCCGAAGCTCCTTCATTTCCGCTGCCACCTCGTCGGGAACAAGAACTTCCGCCTTGCCGCCCACGCTCAGCATCCGGTCAATGGCCTCCGCCGAACAGAAGGGAGTCTGCAGGGCGTCCCTGACGGTTTCGTATTTCTGCTGCTGAGCCGCAATCAGTTCGTCGATCCGGACGTATTCAGCACCAATCTTCGCCAACGATGTGTCCAAAGCGTCCGCGAGTGCTGAAGGATTAGACTCGCCGACCTGCGCGATGGCAGCCAGCAGTGCCTGATCTCTGCAAAGCGCATTCACCGCGGCAACCGCCGACTGAGAAATACTGGCAGCAACACCTTCGTTCAGTGCATCACCTGGGACCACGCTCTGGATTGCCTCCGCCGAAGAGGCCGTTTGATCTTCCTTCACGCTTGGCTCGGCTGGCTGCCCCCCGAGCGCCCCCACGACCCGGCCCACCACCCCCCGAACAAAATCGCGAATAAAGGCCAACAGACGGGCAAATGCGCTGGGCCCCGCAGGAGCGTTGAGCTTTTGCAGAGTTGTGTCGCCGACGGGATCGAGCTTTACACGGGGTGCAGGCTCAGGCTCTTCGTGGGGAAACAACTTCTTGTAGGCATCGCGTGCGGCTTCCTGCGCGATCTCCTCTTGACGAATCTCGGCAGGCTTAGCCGGATCTGCGCCTGGGAAGGTGTAGAACTGTCGGACGGTGAAATCTGGGCGATCGGTGGCAACTGCAGGCATTTCTCTCTCCTTGAAGTCAGCGCTCAGCGCATGCGTTCAGCGTTTGGGAGCCGGGGCAGAGCCTCCGACAAGGCCGTAGAGACCATGGCATTGGGGAGTCGGAACCCCACAATCTTGGGATGAACAAAGCTCTCGAAGGCTTCCTGAATACCTAAAGCGGCGCCAACGATCGGGGCACGCCGACACAAAAAGACAGGTGTTCCTTCGGCCCAGCCACGCTCGGCCAGCGATGCCGCAAAACCGCCCAGCTTCGCTCCAATCATTTCAGCATCGAGAGTCGCCTCATCGGGTGGATCCGCGTCATGGCGAATTTGGAATCCGGCTGGTTGCGCAGTGACGAGATTCTCGTACCCCAGAAACGTTACGAGGCGAGTGGCCAGTTCGCACTGGGCCTCGTAGTCCCCGTTCTCATCTGCAGAAAAAGTTTCGGTGCCCACCGGCGAGTGCTCCAGCAACCGACTCATTCTGCTCAACAGATCACCTGGGGCGCCGGGCATCACCTTGAATCCCTTGATCCCATAGAAGTTCGAGCCTGCGTTCGAGGCATCGACGGGCAAGAGAGATCCTCCAAGAGACTCGGCATCCCTGCGTGCCATCGCGAGCATTGCCGCATCAACCTCAACAGATGTTGACTGGGCCACACTGCGAATCGCAAAGTGTCCGTCGCCGAGGGCTGCCTGCTGTGCGATGACCTGGCTCAGCCTCCCACGCATGACAGCTTGGCCCTTCTCGTCAAAGAGGAGCTGATCGTCAGCAAATCGATCAACGAGCATCACTTTAGCTATGACGCGCGCGACTTCGGCTGTACGTGGATTGCCGGTGTCGTACGCTCGTCCGATCCTGGTGATCCATTGAGCGCCGGTAAGCCGCTCGCCTGGTTCGACGAGGAATCCGAACGAGTCGACAGCATGGGTGAAAGTAGATATGTCGGCCTCGGTGAAGGCTTCGCCCTCAGCCGACACTCCATACACGCGATCACGCAAGATCACGGGAGGCTTTCCGATAATTGGCATGCGAATTCCTAATTTATCGCTGACGTTCTTCAAAATGCGATCGCTGTTCATTTGCGAGATCGCTCATCGACTGCTCGATATCCTGCGCCGCGATCTCGGCCGCTGCCAGAATCGCTTCTGGCAGCCGCGAAGCCTCAAACGAAGTCGGCCTGTGGCCGATGTACAAGGTGAAATTCCCCGACTCAAGCGCCGGCTCCACCTCCAACTTCATCTCCGCGTGCGTTAAGTCGCGGGAAGCGTGGCCATCGAAGTCCAAGGCTCTCATGGCGATCGAGCCATCCCCGCCCACATTCATGCGCAGACTCAAAGGGGTTGCCGTGTGTTTGCCGACGATCAGGATCACTGGGTCAAGGGAAGCCGCAGCTACAGAACGTGCTACCGACTCCACAGCCTGCTGTGCCGTAACACTCCACCGCAGGTGTTCCACGGCGTACGCAAGCGCATCAACATGACAGCGCTCAGGAATAATTCGCCACGTCTGTACCTTGGCGAACCCAGCGGAAGATGGGAGGCACAAGTCCTCAAAGACGCCCGTCTGCATCGCCGCGCACGCCAAGGCCTCGTTCTCCGCATAGTCCTTGACGCAGATGGTCCAAGGGACAGCAGGTTTTTCTGCGTTCATCGTCAGCCGACCGTAGGGCTCAGGCCCGTCAGCGTCCACGCGAAAGCACTGAACAGCGGCAACAGGCGTCGACGGTGACGCGTAGCGGGTCATGTACAGGCCAACGTCACGTCCGGCCAAAGTAGCTCGTGCGAGCAATTTCATCGACTTACCCCCTCGCGCGATCGCGAGAACATTGAATGACGGCCGTGTCGCAGTCATCACCAGGCGCCGCCATTTCCAGATCAGAGACGTCCGCCGCCAAATTCACCAACGTCAACATCCCCACAACTTTGTTGAAACCCGACAAGACGACCCCCTCCTGCCGGTACACGGCTCCCGTATCGATCGACCACACATTGCCCCGTCGCTCGGCACCCAGGAACTTGGGATCATGACCAACGAACACTCGATGAATGCCAGGCACATCTTCAAATTGATCGGGGTGGCTTCGACTTTCGAGGGCGGTGGCCAACGTGCGGCGGCGACCTGAATTGATGTCCGCAACAAAGTCTTGCCACGTAACGCCCGTCGGGACCTGCGCATGCACGATCCCAGTCACGCCGGCCAACGTCTCCACCTCAATCACGAGGGGGCACGCCCGTAGTGCGTCCTGAATGGCGTGAATGTCATGCTCGGGCAACACTTTCGCCCACCCCATGCCGTGGTAATTCACGATCGCATGAACATGGGCTTCCCTGGAGGTCATGCACGCAAAGTCGTAATCGTGGTTGCCCAAGACCGAATGAAAGTACGGCTTGTTCAGGAGGTTCCGCACCTGCGCAGAATCAGGACCGCGATCAATGAGATCTCCGACACAGAACAGCCGATCAACGTCAGCGTCGAAACCGACTTGTTCAAGCGCACTCTCCAGCAGCTTGAATGCGCCATGCAGATCTCCGACAACAAAGTCCCGCCCGTGCTCGTTCATTGGGAACCTCTTCACCAGAGGACCTGTGAGAACTGAACCGGGATGAATGTCAGGCTTGAACATTTCCTGCACTATACCCACGCTGCAAACCTAATAATTTAGTTTCCATCCAGGGCCTGGTTCAAAAATTCGAAGCGTCAAGGCCTTGAAGGTCAGCAAAACAAGGTCTATTCTGTTTGCATGAACTCCAAAAAATACATCCTCAGCCTGATCCTCGTAGCTGCAAGCGTCGCAGTGTCGTACGCCAATGCTGCGCAGGATTACGACCCCATGAGGTCCGCCATCAAACCACGGGCACTCCCTCCCCGCGCGCCACACGTCATCACAGACTTCGATACCGAAGCCCAGATGCACAGCTACAGAACAAAGGGGGCCCCTGGCGCCCCGCTCGTCGCCAATACAGGAGCTCGTCGTTCCCAGGCCATCAGTAAAACCAAGCTGGAAGGAACTCTGAAAAAGGGGAAAAGCGTCGGCCTATACGAAATCGAATACCTCGATGTCGTTCTTGCAAACATTGACTGGCGTGACCGAGGTGACCGCCAGCATGCCGATCGACTGATGGACAGCTTGGTGGGCACCAAGGTCACCGCGAACTGTCACGTGAGACTTTCCAACGGCCCCCTGGTGTGTGAAGTCACTGGAGAAATTGAAGGCAAGAGCCAGGATGCCGGGGCATACATACTCGGCAAGGGCTGGTTGGGTTGGCAAACGGAAGTTGGGGCGTTCATAAGCCCGGCTGCCCAGACCAGGGCAAAAGAGGCTTACTGGGCCGGCCTCGGCGTGTGGTCCAACCCGTGGTACTTCCCTGACGGATCATTCCGCAACGCTTACGTGTCCCAAAAATAAAACCCAGCCGTGGAGAATTACAAAATGAACGATTCTATAATTCGCGAAATGCCCTCGTCGCAAAATCATTTCGGCGCCTTCTCCATTGTCCCTACGCCCATGGGAACCGCAGTCATTGGCCCGGACTCTGACCTCAGCCTGTCTATTCACGCACATTTCAACAGCCTGACCTACATGGCCCATGACGGCGTGCGCATCTGGCTTGAGAACGGCGATGTGCATGAATTCAAGGGTCCTGTGTGCGTCCGTGGAACCAGGGACTACAAGGTCACGGTCAATGCCGTGGAAGGCGCTGCATGCGGCGCATTTCTGGCGACGCAGATCTTTGCGATCACACCTTTGAATGGCAGCGCAACGATCATGAAAATGGTTTTGTCGAGCGCACTCAAAAACCGAACAATGCATTAGGAAGCGTGCCGGACGTAACCCCACGGCTCACAGCCGCACAATTCCTCTCCTCCCAGCGGGCGCCCAGTGCGCCCGTCTCGCGTTCAGCCACTCGCAAATCAAAATACGGCAACACACGGACTGCGGGATACGATTCTGCAAAGGAGGCTCGGGTCCACGCAATGCTCGAACTCCTGCGGAAAGCATCCCACGACGATACGCGCGTCATCGACATCAAAACCCAGGTCAGCTACATCCTCATCCCCGCTCAGCCCGGGGAACGAGCAACAACCTACAGAGCGGACTTCGTGGTCACGTATGCAAGCGGGCGCATTGAAGTAATCGATGTCAAGTCCGAAGTAACCCGGCGAATTCCCACCTACGTTATCAAACGCAAGCTGATGCTGGCCCGGCATGGCATTACGCTGCGTGAAATGTGACGTCACGGCAACCAACTTCCATCTCTGAGAATCTCCGCCCAACCATGACGCCCAGCACGGTCTTTTATTCTCCTGCGGGCTCTGGCATGCGCGTTCGGATACTTGAGACGCCTACCCGCTCGGGCGATGATCTCCTCTGCGCTGCGGTGTTTGAAGGGGGGCCCAGACACTCCCCGCTTCATCTTGCGAGCCGGCTCATCAAGCAGCTGCGCTCCCCGCCTTTCAAGGTGGTCAATGCCACACTCGATCACAACATCATCTACGCGCCCTGGCCAGACAAGGAGGTGCTCTGCAATGCCCTCCAGTCTTTGCTCAGCCACCCCACCAAAACCAGCTCCGACGCGTCACTGCGACAGCAGATCGACAGGAACACCATGGCAAGCCTCGTAGGCTGCGGTGGTGGCATGTTGGCCCATCTCGTGGGGCCACGACGGCGTAAATGGCGCTTCGCACAGTTCACGCTTGTCGAAGAGTTCCGACTGCTTTCATTCACCTGGATCGCAATTGACGAGTCCGTTCGCGCGAACGGGCAGCAGCCCGCCCAGATCGTCATCAAAGGTCGTCTGAACTCCTTGCAAGAGCGGGCGCTGATGGCCGAAAGACTCGAACGCGGGGCGGGACTCCTGCTGTCGTAGATGAAGGTTCTCCCTTGAACTGCCAGCGGAGGCGCTGTCAGTATCAAGGGACAGCCCATTCGAGATGGGCCAACACGCTCCCACACCTCAAGCAGCCATCCGCTCCCTGGGGGCGTCTCCCCCCCCAGCATCCCTGTTTGTCGCATCGCGCCCCAAAAGCCGACCTGCTCTGGCGTTACGAAGCTCTTCCTCAGCGCGGGCCCGGCGTACTTCGAAGTAGTCATTGACGACTTCCTGCGCCAAGAGGCCTTCCTGTGAATGTCGTGTGGCGTACAACTCCAGGCCCGATCCAGAAATCAGCACATCAAGGGCGCGTGACATTTTCTCCGGTGTCTCGGCCTTGATGGTCAACACGCCTTTGCGCACCCGGGCGGAAATGGTGACGTGGAGTGGATCCTCAGAAGACTTTGTTTTCACGTTCCCGGCAGCCACAAAGCGGATCCGGTCTTGAGCCGTCCTCAGCGCAGCGGCAAGGCGACCCATGCCCCCCCCGGAAAAGCCCGTCAAATTTATCCCCGCGCCACGATCGAACGCTACTACGGCTCCTCGGCCTACGGCATCCGCTTGGGCATGAGCCCACGCTGACCCGAAAGTTCGGTCTACTCGCAAGTGGCCGCCAAACTCCACTTCGTGATCCCCATACAACGCGCGCTCCACGTACTCGTGGATCATCTCAGTGGTCCACAACCGGACAGGGAGATGCTGCACCAGCTGATTTGTGAACTCAGGCTTGAGCAGGATTCCGCGGTGTCGAACCTTGCGATCATCCGTGAAGATCACACCGCGACCCAGTTTTGTGGCACTCGCCCATTCACTTGCCAGGTACATGTTGCCCGTCAAGACGTTGGCACTCCGATCTACCAATCCGCTCGGAGCCTGGTCAAAGTAACGTTGTATGACCGCACGCATTCGGTCGCCGGGGCCCGCTTCGTAGAGGTCAGTACCCAACACCGACTGCGCGACGCCAGGCTGCTCACCCAAGCTGCTGCTGTTGATGATGGCGGCAAGCGTGTACGAGACAGTCCGCCCTTCGCGAGGGGCAATCGTGTTTACCTTCCACTTTCCAAACTGGTGCTCTTTGCCTGGGGGTGGGATCTCAACCGAGGTGATGACTGCCTGGCGCTGGGTCAAGGCATCGACCTCATCATGGACGGACAACAACGTGCCCGGAATCAATCGCTCCAGGTTTGTCCGGACCCAGAGAAGGCGATCAACGCCACGCTTTACCGGGTGGTTTTTCCCCACCCGCAACAGCGCGGAGTCAACCGAGTCATACGGCGTGGAAGCAAGCGCGATACGCACAAGAGCGTCCAGCTGCTTGGCCACAATCTCGCGAAGGTCGCCCATGTCTACGAGCGGCATACCGCCTTCGTGCTCGCCTGAGATTGCCACACGCCCAGATTCACCAAGAGCACGTCGCCCAGCAAGAATACGACTTTCCACATCAGCCCAAGACATCGGACTAAGACGCTGCGTCCACTTGATCTCCTCGATGTACACGGGACCATCAAAGGCGGACCCCAATCCTTCCGTCTCAACACCGATGAAAGCGGTCTTATTTTCAATCTTGGCCCCGATATCCAATTCTTCTGACTTGAGGGGGTTGGTGCCCGCCAGCTCGTGCCTCAGGATCGCATCATCGAAGGCCTGATAGATCTCGGAATAGATCTTCTCCTGGTCGGAGTGGATGAGCATCGGAACGCGGTTAAGCCACCGCGTAGGATCACTCGAAGGATCGTCAAGCAACTCAACAGGGATCCCCATACGCTGCACAAACCCGGGGTTATCGATGAGAACCTGCCGCACAGCATCCCGGCCAACGTCATTGAGCAAGTCTGGTACAGCGTCATGCTTCACGGCTGCGTCACGGCTTGACCGCACGTTGCAGGCCAGCATGACTTGTTTTTTGTTGTTCTGCATGATCTGCCGAACCTCCCCATAGAGACCAGTGGCAGCAAAGAGCATCCGCGGAGCCGTAAGCTGGTCGTAGCGGTTGGCGCGCCCCGCCAGCTGCGAAACCTCCGTGGGATTTTCTGGACTCTGCAGCCAAATCGCTGCCCGTTTCCGCGGATCTGCGAATCGTGGCTGAGCATGCAGGCCGATGCCCGTGGCTGCCGCACGATTGATCACGACGACATCAATTTCGCCATTTTGATAGGCCCGCACCGTGGCGGTCACGAACGACTTTTTCTTGCTGCGGGGGACCACGCGGCACATGTCCCTATCTCCTGTCTTGACCAGCTGGAAGCTGCGGCCAGAGATTTCGCCCGTCCTGTAACCTTGCGCCCTCAGTAGGTTGTGAACAGTGTCGGGGGCGTTCAATGCCACATTCGGCAGCGCGTCAATCTCACGCTCAATATGTGCAATCCCTCGCCTGTAGCTTGCCACCTGTTCCTCAGTGAGCCCGGGCAGTTCCTCAACACCGACATAGCGGACAGCGGCTTTCCCGCGTTTGGCAGGAACATCTTCCTCCATGGCAGCAATGGCGCCCTCCAAGTCTGCTCTGTCTGCCTGCTCAACATCAACCTCCTCCGCATCTGGATCAGTCGCCTGAGCCTCTTCAACATCCTCTTGCCCATTCGTTTCCGCGCGTTCGGCCGCAAGGGCCGCTTGCGCGCGTCGTTCGCGCTCGATTTCAGCGGCAAGCAGCACACTCGCATTTTTGGGCGTCACTCGGACGCGATCGAGCCGTCGCAGGATCTGGCGCAGGAGGTCTTTCACAGTCGGCTCGCGCAGAACATCAGGGCGCACACCATCCGGTGCCAACCGTGCTGCTTCATCAAGCAGACTATTCGTAAGGGCCTCCCCTGTGTCGTCGAAGATCACGATAGGGCGCAGGCCGTCCGCCATGGACTTTTCGCACAGCCGAACCACGTGCTCCGCATTGATGGCAGCCAACACCCGCCTGTTGACCTGGTACAGCATGCTGCCAGCGCCGAAGGAGGAAGAGAACACATCCACACGCAGCATGGAAGTGCGAACCTCGCTGGCAGCACGGAGATCCTTCAGGACATCCGAGTTCAGTCGCACCATCATCCGATCAATATCCCCGGATACGAGAGCAATCTGGTTCATCACACCTGCAACCGCATCGGAAAGCTCAATGCTCTTCGATCGACCCACGTCGTCGATCTCTATGACCCTTTCCATCCGAGATAGATCGTGCTCTCTGCGCGTCAAGGCACCGTCGCGTGCCAGCATCGACGAGAAGAGCTCGCTGAACGCCTCTCCGCCCCTCTTCATAGTCTGTGCCAGAGACGCCGTATTGATGGTCTCCGGGAACGCCCGGCAGTAGATCCCAAGATTTCTCGACGACTTTGCCCATGTAGCAGTCGAGTATTGAACCGCCCATGCAAGCTGGCACATGGACTGAATCTGGCTGCTAATGTTGGAGTTCGCACCAGCTGCCACATGCGCTTCATCCACGATCAACAGCGCATGTGGCAGCTGGTTTTTCAGCCACGTGGCTTTTTCGCTCTCGGCCCCATTGAGCTGAGAGTACGTGGCAAACACAAGATTCACCCCGAGGTCATCAAGCGACTGATTTTGCTCAATGATGCGCGCAACATCATCGGCCTTGCTTGCCGAAATGAGGATTGGCGGCGGGTCGAGTGGCGAGTTTTTGTCGACCACTGGCTCACCCGTGTTGAGGATCATGGGGCGAAACCGCCCGCGCTCCCCGAGGTCGCCCAGGTCGCCCGCGAAGAAGTCGCTGAAGAGATTTGCTCGGTCTGTGATGAACACCACATTTTTGCCCTGCTTGTTGGCCCAGACAGCAAGCGATCCCAGCGTTCGCCCCTTTCCGATGCCAGTCTCGTCGCCAAGGATGTTTGCACGGCCCATCTTCATTCGTGAGATGGACAGTCCGACTGCATCCACCTGCTCAGGCGAAAGACGCTCACCCAATGTGTGATCAAGGAACCCCAGTTCTGAAGAGACGAATTCGTCGATGGCTCCGTGGCGAGCCTCCACATCAGCCAGTGCAGCGTTCAAGGGACCCTGCAGATTCGAAGGCACCATGGTGCGCGCTTCCCCAACCTTGCTGAAGGGGAGATATGGTCGCTGGACATTGTTGTCTTCCGCGATGGCCTTGAGGTTCACATCGTCCGACGAAGCCTCGCGCACAGCGGCGCGAGCAAGCGTCTCATCAACGCGTGACTTCACCTCATCCCAACCGTGCACGACAGGCAGCAGACCTGGGAAACCCGTCCCACCAGACAACGGCAAGGATGTTGCCGGGGCGACGTTTCTCAGCGAAATCACACGCAGTGCAGCTTCCGTGCCCACCTTGACGGCCATCTCCGACCCGAGCTCGAAGGCGTCCTCGATCTCGAAGCGGCCTGACAACATGCTCAAGAATTGTTCGCTCTCGGCGCTTACAACCCCTGGCGCTGAAGGATCGTCACCAGCGATCGTCAGGACTGCACGGCCGCCCGGGACCAACGTGCGCAACAGGCGGGCAGCATCAACGTAGTCTTTGCGCTTACCCCCCGGACCAACCGTCGGATCTGCATTGAAAAAGATGGCGTCCGACTGTGTGCGCTCGATATCTGACGCGCTCGCATGCCAGGTCACATTTTCAAGCTGCGGCGCAAGTGACGATAGATCCTTGCCTCCGTGAAAGGCGTGGACTCGCGTTTCACCGGGGAGAAATGAGAAAGCGGCGCCATCAAAGGCATTAGGAACCAAGACCGTCTTGCCAGCTGTATCTCCCAACAGACGCTGCGATATCACCGCCAGCGGCAGCGGCATCGCGCCAGCTCCTGGCGCCTCACCCCAATACGGAGGGAGGTAGTCATACAGCCGCGCAGAGTCCCCGAAAGCGTCTTGAGCAGTGTCATGTGCGGCGCGTACCTGGCGCAGCATGGCCGCATGGATTTGCGCTCTCACACCGTCCACGCGAACTGCATCTTCGCTTGCCTGTTCATCGGCATACACGGCCTTGACGAACCGTTCAAGATCCTCGCGGTACTGGACCTCTCCGCGGTCCATGGAACGAACAAAGCCGTCAGCACACAACCCCATGTCCTCGGCACTCTCTGCGCGAAGGAACATGGGCGCTCTCATCGTCTGATCGCTCTCACGAACAACCGTATCGTCGGGCAATCGAACGATTCGACCAAGGGACCCGGTGAGTACCTCGTCGCCATTGGAATTGCGTCCCAATCGCTGGTACAGCGTCAGGTCAATTTCGGTACGTCGGTCTTCTTCCGTACGTGGCGCATCCTTGCGACCCTTTGCGAAGTCGAGAAAGAAGTCTCCCTTCTCCATCAAAGCAATGCTCGCCTGCGGCCAAATCGTCCTGAAGGTAGAAGCACGCGGAGACTCCCCATCGCGGATGCGGCGGACGAGATAGCGATTGTTCTGAGCGGGCACGAAGCCCAGCTCAGATACCGCCCGTGGCCACTGCGGAGCGGCATTCGAAAGGCCAATGATGAAGAGGTACAAGCCTCCACTGATCTGACCAAGCTTGAGTTTTACCGTCGGTTCGCCCAGGTCAATCCACTTCGTTTGCATTTCGAATGCCTCTCTCATTTCACACACAAAAAAAGGGCATCACCCGATGCCCTTTTTATTCACCGAGGGCCGATGCCGGCCTCCAGCACAGACCCATCAGGCGCGTTGACGTTCGTGATGGCCATTGGCCGCTTCTGCCGCCGCTTCAGGATTCACAGCGTCGTCATCGCTCATGGATTCCGCGTCGGCCGGATGCAGCTTGGCTTCGATCGCGGCGAAGAGGTCTTGGCCAACCTTGTCCCAGGGACGCTTGTCAAAGAGGGTTTTGCCGGCGAACTCTTGCGAAGGCAGAGGCGCCAGCTTTGCCACTTCAACACCGTTTTCGATGAACTTGGGGGTCAGCTTCACGCCACCCTGGTAAGCGGTGATACCAGCACCGTCGGAGCTGCGGGGGACCTTTTCGGGGCCCATGGGCGTGCCCTTGGGCATGAACCAGGGGCGCAGAACCAGCGGTTTGTTCAGGTCAGCGGCGTTCAGAGCGGCCAGCAGGCCCAGGCCGAAGCGCGACGTTTCACCCACGCTGGGGTCAGGCTGGTTGGCGGTCTGGCGCCACAGGCCGAATTCGATCTGCATATCAGGCTGGCCTGGCTCCGTGTCGCGGAGCAGGAGGATGCCCTTGGTGATGGCCTGACCATTGACGCTGTCTTCCTTCGTGTGAATGTCCACCAAAGTGCCTTCCACAGTCGTGCCGGCGTCGAACTTATGTTGGGCCCAACGGCCAGAACCTTCGTCCTTCACGCTGGAGGTCAGCGTGCCGTCCTTGCCATTGATGCTCAAGAAAAGGCGGCCCTTGACGCCGCCGGTTGATGCCTGGATACCCATGTTGCTTCTCCAAAAAAGTAAATTGCCGGACGCTCAAGCCATTCAGATCGAGGGGCGGAGCGCCCAGCAATTTCATGCCCCACTCGATCGATTCCTAATTCGCACCGTACTGTTGTTGCGAATGATTAATCGAGAATCTAAGTTGATTGGCAATCCTCGTCAACCTGATTCCATCAATTCGTTTAGGAAACTTGCAGGATGTCGAATCGACGATGTTGACCTGAAAGGTGCGCAAGTTGCAGCTGTTTTTTTGTTCGCATATACTCCACACCGCAAATCAATTTCACAGGATCAGTCATGGACAACCTTTCCTCCCTCCTCACCGCCCCCAACGAAGGCACCGTTTTGGCACCAAGCATCACCTTCAAGGGGGTCATGGAGATCAACGGTCCAGAGTCAATCACCATCAACGGCACTTTCGAAGGCGAGATCGTTGCGGCAGCAGGCACTGTCTTCATCGGCGCCAGCGGCGTGATGCGTGGTTCTGTGAAGGCGGCGAAGCTCATCGTGGCCGGGACCGTTGAACCCCTGAACGATGCAGACTTGATCGAAGCAACCGAATACCTGGCGATCGCCAAAGACGGCTTCCTTACGTCCAACGAAGTGGTGTACGGCAAGATTGCGATGGAAATGGGTGCAGTCGTCCAGGCCGGGATGCGCCCCATGGGCCCCCGTCAAGTCAAGGCAGCTTTGCACGAAGGCGCCGCCATCAAGGCACCCGCTCCATCAGCGGCGACCCCTTCCGGTTCCATCCTGCACTTTGAACGCGAACGCGCTTCCGCCACTCAAATCCCAGCATTCCTTACCCCCACACACGCAGTGGTATCGGACGATCAAACGACCGTCGGCAGCGAACACTCAGAGCCTCGCACGGGCACGCACGACAATGTGCTCACCCCCCTTGGGTCTTGACCCGACAACTCCAAAGTTCTCCTCCTGGTGATTAGTGCCCGCATCCGCGGGCATTTTTTTTCCTCGTAGATTCGACAAGGGCGAGCCCAAACAATTGGGGGTTGACCTCGACAATTCACGGGGGAGTGAACTGGTCAGAGTCAATCAAGCCCAAGGAGACTTGCAACTGAAGGGGCATCGCGCCCCATCACGGATCACTGGTCTGCGCCCAGCTCCTTGGCGCGCTTCTGCATCAGCTTGTCGATCAACGCCTTCACATACCCGTTGGTGGCCGCCTCGTTACCATCAACCCCTGCCGCGGCCTTCATAGCGTCGATACGAGGGCGCGCAGTACCTTCTGGAAATTCCCTGGCCAGGATCATGATGCTGTCCAGGTAGTTACCCACGCGATCTGCGAGCTGGCGCCGCAATGATGCGTCGATGCCGTCGGTGTTGAAAGCCCAGCGCTCAAACGGACCAGCATTCGTGTGCAGCACCTGGCTGATGGTGCCACGGCGAGTTTTGAAGAGCCCAAACAGACGCCCGGGCCCGGTGCACTCTCGTTCGATGGCGCGAACTTCGCTGTGCGAAAGGCTGAAGGTACTGCGGACGTTTTCGCTAGAGTTGCTGGACCCCACGCCGAGCACAAAAAAGTTGAAGCAGTTCTCCACGGCTGCCGGCGGAAAGTCGGCCAGGAGCTGGGAGGTCATCACAGTGACCACGGTGTATTTACGCCCCTCCCGCAGGTCCTTCTGAAGCAAGCGCTGCAGCGATGGAATGCCACTCGCGTTGTGGACTTCGTCATATTCCAGGAACTTGAGCTGCTCCTGCATCTTGAGCACCCTGCTGCTGTGGTGCAGGTGGTATTGAGGAGGTGTCAATGGCTTGAGCTCCTCGTCCCAACGCAGGAAGAAGTTGCGAGCACCGAGTCGGCGGGCAAACATGTACATCAGGGCCGACTTACGACGTCCTTCTTCAGACGAGGCAGCCACCACTTCTTCAAGGTCAATCGATATCGCACGTGCGTTGCCCACATCGAACTGTGTGATGTTGCTGATGAGCTGGTACTCCTGGATACCCGTCGTTACGGCACGAATGAATGCAGGAATGATTGCTTCGCCGCTGTCGGTTGTGGCCGTGGAAAATAACCCTGAGATTTCCTTCTCATTGACCGCCGTGATCAGATCCGCCAGCAGTGGACTTGCATACCGCTGTGCACTGATCGCCTCGGACACCATGCCCTTGGCAAAGAATGCGTCAACAAGATCCCAGACCCGAGTCTTGTTGTTCTCGTACGGAATGCCGGCCTCAATGCGTTTGCGCTCCAGATCCAGGTTGTATGTGCTCTGCCAATGGCGGGCCGTTGACGCATCCCGGCCCAACATCTTGTACACCTGCTTGATCGCCTGACCAACCAGCTTTGGCCCATCGGGCCCGAGTCCCGGGCTGATCGTCTCCAACACAACTTGCAGGAAATCCTCGTCTGCGGGAGTGGGACGATCAAGGCCGAGTTGGGTGTCGAAAGGATTCACCGCATACTTCGCGTCGTTCCGAATCCGCAAGCTCAATACCTGCTCTGCCAGATGTGGCGGGAGCATGGATCGCGCTAAATCCATCACCAGTCGGGAAGAAGGGCCAACATCGATGACCACCAGAGATGGCAATTCTGTCAAGCCTGGGGCGAACAAAATGCCCAGGTTGAGCATGTTCATCAAGAAGGATTTGCCTCGACCAGTCGGAGCAAAGATCCCAGTCCCCCAGAAATCCTGCTCGCTGGTGCCGAATTTCACTGGGTAGGGGCGTCCCTCTGCGGTACGGGCCACAAGATGCCCGTCCTGCCAAATGGACGCCGGGCGAAATGCAGGAAGCATCCGCGTAACCTCGGAGAGAGGCGCTGGCAAAAATGGTGCAGGCGTGCGCGAGGTAAACCCTGCGCAGCTGGCCATAGCCGCCATGGCCATGGCAGCCGTTTCGTTGGAGGCGACTGCGGACCCCCACGATTCGATGGATGACTTCAAGAACGAGATGTTGTCGACGCATTCCTGTTCTGACTTGCCCCAGGTCGTGAATGTGGCCCGCAAGGCAACGATTGTGGAACCGGACTTCTTCATCTCCTTGAGCTCATTCCAGCCGGCCTTCACCCTCTTGTTCTGGTCACCGAAGCCGCCAAACAACGAGGCGAAGAGTTGCTCAATCTTTCGGGTTTCCAACCCATCTGGCGAGACCTCAAAATTGACCGTCCAGGGGATCTGGCGACCGATCCGACTGGCGAGCACGGAGAAACGCTCGCTGCCAGACTCCGGGCACTGCTCCATCACGACAGATCCATACCAAACACCCTCACGGACACACATCTCGAAGTCACCAAAGTGCTCCTTGAACCGCGAGGTCAGCATCTGACGACCGATCCTCATTGGAAGCATCGCGTCTGTGCTCTTTGGAATTGATCGGTTCACCCCGTGCTGTACATCCCCAAGAAGTCTTGGACGCCACTTGGTGGGCACTTCATCAGCGCCCAGGTGGCGGCGCATGAGTGCTACAGCCTCATGGACCTGCAGTGTCTCTGCAAGCACCCCTACACCCCCACCATCCAAATTCGCATTGAGGCTATCGACCAGGTTGGTCAACATGGCCTCGTGACGCGGCAGCAGCACGGGCACCCCCATCTTGGGGTTCTGGGCAAAATCGTCGGAGAGCGGTGTTCCTGGCGAGGCCTTAGCGAAGGCCAATCCAGTCTTCTCGCGCCACTCTGCGTTGCGCTTCAAGTCGTTCGGGCTAAGACCTTGCTTCAACGTGAAGACCACCAGGTACACCGTCTCCTCAACGCAAACGGCAGTCAATGTCTTGAGGCGGTCTATGAAGATCTCCGATCGCTCGGCCCCGAGTCGTTTGGATGTGTTCACCATAGGCTCGAACATCTCTCGCAACTGGCGAGCGGCGCCCTTGGGATTGGAGCGAAAGCCAAAGGCGTATGCGTGTTGACGGCCATTGCCTGAACGCATGGCCACTTTGAGTGCCGTATCCAGACGCTCACTCATCAACTCCGCCTCTGGCTCACCCACCAGATTTTTTGCACCCATGATCCGTACGACGCTGAACAGGTCGTCCGTCGTCGTGACAAACGTTTGCTCAGTACATGGCGCACGCAGGCGGCAAAGTGAGTCCGCGTCGGCCTCCAAAAAGTACGAGTTGAACCAGTACAGTCCCGCCTCGATCGAATCAACCAGCATTTGCAGCCTCTCGTGAACGAACTTGAACTTCAGGTAACAGCGGCGGCAAAGCAACCGCAGCACCAGCACTTCGCGCAATAGCATCTTCGCGAAGGCATTGCATCAACGCAGATCCGCGAACAATCTGCTCACACACAGGGTCAGCGAGGACATCAGGCAGCGCACGCGCAATAGTGATACACCGCATCGCGGAGGCTTGATGAATCAACGAGTCATACACAAGCGCCATCCGCGACCGGAGTCCAAGCTTCCTAAGCGCCTCCATCGCAGGCCCATCTGGTGCGTCAAAATGTTCAGTCTTCATACGTATCCGCCAACACGCTCTTGATGCCGTGCTGGGCCTTTAGCTGTGAAAAACTAGGGTAGCTCGCCCCCACCTCATCCGCGAAAGCCTCCAGATCAACCAACCGGTCCCTGGACACACGAACAAGAACTACGCCGTTGCCATATCCACCCACATGGAAACCCGCACGGTAGGCCTGCAGAGCCATTTGAAAGCTGATAGCCCTATCAGTCGCCCGAAGCCAGACGGCCCAGGAACGGGTGTCCTTCCCGCGGCCACGCTTCCATGGCTGGCTGGCATATGCATTCCAGTGGCACTCGGCCACCAGGCCGGTGCTGTACGACAAGGCGAAGAGCGGGTCAGCGGTCAACGCGGGCGGAAGCTGAGCCTCCTGTGGCAATGCTCGCGTCGCTGTGGCGATGTAGCCGCTCGAAACCTGGATCCGTGCATGCTTACTCATCCAACGCAGTTCCGGTTGCGATATCCACTTCCGCAGTAGTCCTCGGCTGCCGGTAGGCGCCGCGCCAAAGGCAATGAGGGCTGCAATGTCAGGGTCAGCTCCAGAGAGCTCTACAGTGGCCTCAACAAGACTCGGGTGATCCGGGTCGAGCCAGGAATCAAGCGACCGAGACCCGGCCCCTGGGTCAAACCGCCAGCCTTCGTCGGGCACCAAGGTGCTGAGAACGTCCGTAGCGTGATGCACTCGGTTACGGCGCAGCTGCACGAACACCGAATTGCTCTCGAATGGCGACGACATCGCTGGAGATGAGTACGACTGGTAGGCGCTTTCAAACGCACTGACCATGTGATCCTTGGTTTCAGGCGCAGCAGCAATAGCCCGGCGAACATCTTCGGAGAGCAGGCCGTCACGCAACGCCTGGAGAGGGTCTTTCCATCCGTACGCCTTCACAGCGATCTGCATGGTCCGAGAAAAAATCGTGGCCAATACGCTGGAAGTCTCCTGGGCAAAGGCTCCATCCAGCTGATATCCCAGATCATCTCCGATCTGTTTGAGGGACGTGCGCAGATAGTCGCTACGGCGCAAGTGATGGTGCTGGCGGCCTTTGGTTGCGAACTCGTCGAAATCGAGGCTTGTGATCCACATTGCAGAGTTGGACAACTCCGCGACGCTCGAAAATCGCGATGGAGCTTCACCAGGAAGGCAGCACCAACCGGTGGTTCCTAGCTTTGGGTTGTCGAAGATCGCCACCCCAAATTTTGGCGTAGCAGACTCAGCCGGCGAACGCCCGGCATCAGCGTCAGAGTCAGACCCCTGAATTGGTTTGGACCTTGCGACCAACATCCGCTGCAACACCTTCCCATGTCTTGACAGGTAGAGCCGGGTAGTCCAAAAGGAGTTGCCGGCCAAACTGCTCAAGAATTCCTTCGTTGAAAATAATGCGAAGGTGACCCACTGTCCTATCGCGCTGCAGATATTCCTGTTGCGACAACTGCGCAAGAGCAGCTGCAAAATTCACAGGCAGGCAGGTCTCCCATACCTCTTTGACCGGCCGACATCTTTCTTCAACAAGATGTTCAAGAATGGCCCTTGCGGCGTGCGCCTCCTTCGGGTCCAGCAGTGCGGCCCCAATGGCGCGCTGCAAGTGATTCAAGTCCTGGGCGGAAATCTCAGGGATTGCGGCCAGAAGCGTTGCGGAGCCGAGACCCTCACCAGCCAAATCACCGGCCTTTGACGGCTCGCCGATGTGCTGATAAGGGTGGCAGGCACGACATGCGATCGCAAAATTCGAGCGATCATTGTTGTGGTGGTCATCATCGAGGTGATGAACCTCGTTGTGCTTTTTGCTGGAGTAGTTGCAGTAGCGGCATCGTCCATTGCTCTGTTCGATAAACCCCGGCCGTATGGCGCGATACTCCGCGTCTGCGGCCTTACGGCGGGCATCATTGGCACGAAAGCGCATGCGCTTTATGCCAATGACGAGCTTGTCGACGATGCTCATCTCAACCGTTACAGCGATTGCGACGTGGACTGGCCACCCAGGGTTTCAACCGTGGTGTTAGCGACCCAGCCGAGTGCCATCAGAAACGCACCACCGACCATAGGCCAGAGAATGTGCATGGCCTTGATGTCGTCCCCACGACCTTCCTGGCCCTTGTCCCACAGCTTCTTGCCGGCGTAGCCGAAGGCGCCGATACCCGCAGCGAAAAACACGTACACGAGCATGCCCGCCACATCCTGGCCAAGCGACTTGACGTTGTTCACGCCGGTGGACCACCCTGCTGCCTCTGCGCGGCCATGCAAGGTCAGGAGCGCACTGACAACTGCAGTGCTGTAAGCGCGGGCCGCACGGCCTTTGACTGATGCGAAATTGATCTTCATGGAAACACCTTCATTTGAAATTGAACACTCTGGCGGCTCATCGGCACGACAGATTCCGCAACGGTTTTTGAAAAACACGGGAAGGCCGTTTGCCCCCTTCCCTCGCGATCACACATGGCAATGCCGAACCTCCCTTTCCTACGTAAAAAAAACACCAATATTGACAGCGGCTGCACCGCCTACGATGTGCCACAGGCCACGCCAAAACAGATCGCCAGAGCCTTGGTTTTCAGTCGTTGAGCTGTTCCAAAGTAAGAGTCCACGGAACATCCCACACACGCCGATCAGCACAACCCACACTACGCAAACCCCCCAGGCCAACTGCCAGTAGGCGTTGCCAGACATCTGGGCCACTGGTGCGTACGCCATGGCAGTCCGATAGCTTTCCTGCGAGTCGAAGATCGTTTCGATGGTCTTGGTCATGTACATCCCAAAACTGAACAAGCAAGCAGCAATGCCCAAACGAATGAGAAACGGGGAGATTCGGACTCCACCATCTGGGTGCGAAAGGGGGCCTTGCCCTCTGTGCGCATTCACTACGTGCAGGATGGTGCTGCCCAGCAAATAAATCCCTGACATGAATGCGATGACCGATACGACGGGGATAAACGCTTCAGCGAAGGATTTCAGGTTTTCGAGAAATGCCAGTGTGTCAATGGCCCAGGCAGGCGAGGCGGCGAACAGCGCACCACCGGCGATCAGCGAGATCCTCAAACGTTTCTGGCGAGACATCACCATCACCTTTGAGCGCGAATGACACCTGAGTCTGTAACCACTTCCATGGCTTCAGGACGGATGCTCTTCACGTAGACCCCGGCGACAGTAGACCCAGCAGACACTTCCACGAGGTCATCGCCCACATTGATCCAAGCGCGAGCATTCCTGCCGTTCATGGGGTAAATGGCCCGGACACTCAAGCTGGCAACCTTCGACTCCCTCGGCTCGGTGATCACTTGATCGTCCGGCACCTTGTTACCTCTGCCGCCAGAGCTGTTCTTGGCGTGGTGGGAACCCGTCGCTCTTCTCTGAGGCTTCGGTGCAGCAGGCTTCACACTCTTCTCAGCGGAGGCAGGCGCTGCTCGCGATGGCTGATTCGAAGAACCCTTGGCTTTCTCGCGCAATTGCTGGTTCTCTGCGTTCACACGAGCAATCTCCTTTTGCATGTAGTCCATCTGAGTGGTCAACGCTGCAACCTGCGCAGCATCCTGAGATGCAGACTGCCCAACCTGAGGCTGCGCAGGCGCAGTTGGCTGTTGTTGCATGGGGGCCTGACCGGCCGGTGCTTGCTGCAGCCCCTGCCCTGCCCCGGCCGCCATGCCGCCCGCTCCAGGAGCGTTGTCTGGGACAAATGCTGATGCCATCTCCTGCGGCACTGCGGTCTGCTGAGGAGGGGGCACTGATCCGAGCAAATCAGCCGAACCATTCGTAGGACCACCCAGCGTCATGCCTGTGTTCCCTTGCTGTACTGGATCCGTCGAGGCCATCGTCGCCGATGGCGCCTCGTCGCCAGGGTTGTTACGCGCTTTCATTTTGAGGAATGCGAATCCAGCACCTCCGAGCACAACAAACATCAGCAGAACGGCCAGGATGCGCGGGCTCACGCCGCGGCCGCCGGCCTTCTTGGCTGGCACGGGTTCTTCGTCCACCTCGTGGAACGAGGCGGTCAGCACATCGTCACTCAAGGGATCACTTGCTCCATGGGAGTCGCTGTGATCGTTGTGTTCTTCCCAATGAGATTTATCACCCGACATACCTAATCCATTTCAATCAGTTCTTTTTGTACGAGTTGCTCTGAGACGCCATCACTGGCTCTCTGAACATCACACCTATGGCAGTGTTCGTATCCATCGTGACGCGCACAGGCTCGGACGCGCCCTTGCCAATAGCCTGGTTGCCAAGCTGGACCGCGGCAGCAACGCCAGCCGCCTGCGCCTGCTGGTTCGTAGGAGCTGGGCGGCTCACCCCGTAGTCAGCCCCCCCACCAACGTTCCCGTAGCCGATCGAAGTCGTGGTCGTGGCGACCTGGGACCTAGCGGTTGCATACGCCCCTGTGTAGGCCATCAGAACAGGGAATACGTATCTCGTCAGAAGCTTCCGATCCAAGTTCCCTTGCACAGCACTCGTCGAGGTATCCTGATCCAGAGCGATCGCATTGATGGGATACGTCTTGTTCTTGTGACGCATGCCCGTGAACTTGAACTCAACCCCGTTCCCAGACAACTTGACCGTTCCAATCAACTGCGCTCCGGCCTTATCGCCTGTCGTGATCTCGGCGCTCGCGAAGGAGGACATGTCGGTGTCCACCGGACTCGTCAAACGAGCGCCTGCAATTTCCATGATGTCCGCGACCATGAAATCGTCCTTCATGCCTGGCGCACTGGCGGCCGAAACGGGAGCTGACGCAGCAGCTGCCGGCGAGTCGATCTTGGCAACCTGCACGCGCTCGGGTGCGGGCCTTTGAAGCATGGATGTGAGCATCGCTTGTGCGGCCTGTAGGCGCTCCTGGTTTCGACGATCACGCCCAGGGTCGTTCACGGGTTGTGCGTATGCGATCTGCTGCTGAGCCACAGGTTGCTGTGGCGCCTCGGTCTTCTCCGGAAGAATGTCGGGGGGGATGTAGCTGACGCCCTTCTCTCCCGCCTCTTGCGATTCACGCTGTTGTGCGCGGGTCAGCTTCTCCCGCATAGCTGGCGTCAGACCGTCACTGGATGGAACAGCCCCACCATCCTGGATCGTGATGCTCGACTTCGTCTCGGTGATTGCTTTGGCACCACCGCGCATCATCAGTATGAAACCAGCGAAAAGCACCAGCGCGCCGAGGAACACCAGGCCTATGACAATTACGTTTCGCTTGAATCCGGGATCAACCTTCTTGGCTGCAGGCTGCTCATCCCCAGCTATGTTGTTGCTGCCATCAAGCACTTCTGCGTCGCTCATCGCGCTGCCTCCTTGGAATCCTTTGATGAGGCAACCCCATACACCTGAATCCCTCGTACCACTACCGTTTGATAGATGGCCCGAGGCCCCTGGACTGTTAGTACAGGAGTGATTGGCAACTCATAGACATGGGTGCCATCTGCAGACGAATGACGGCGGTAGGCCGCCGGAGACACGATGGACAAAGCAGTGCGCACGATCATTCGATCCTTAGCCGATTGCCATGCCGTGACATCCGGCGAACCCTCAACCTTCAGCTCCTTGGCTGTTTCCGGTGGAATCTTGAGGAGGTACTTGGACAACTCGGCCGTGTTGAAGTTGGGCACCGACAACGACGCAACGCCTCCATCTCCTGCGGTCGTCTCTCCCAACGCAAGAACGCGAGGGACGATCATTTCGGCCCGATGATCCGTTTCTGCCTGCGCGGGCACCACGGTGAAGGTGAGACCACTCGCCAGGCCGTCGAGAATCACGCCAACCGAGCCAGTCGCGTACGGCGAGATCAAGGACACACTCAGGACGTGCGCTGACAGCTGGGTCACTCGGATGCCCTTCGCATTGAAGTTATCGGCCTCCTTGATGGGCCATGGCTTCGCATCTGCGGATAGAAAAGTGACCAACGCCCCTTGCCCCAGCGTCACTCGCACGATTGGCGGCGTAGCACCTGGAGAGAGATCGAGCCGGAATTCCGAGACAACGGCCTTCGGTTGCGGCTTCTTACTCAGGTTTTCATACCAGGCGCGCTCACGCTCCTCCAATTCACTCCTGAGGCGACGAACCTCAGAAGGTGAAAACGGAGAAACGCGATCCTGCACCTCTTGCACGAGGTCAAACTCAACGACTGGCGAAGGCATCTGCTGAGGCTGACTCCCCGGTGTTCCTTGCGCCCCAGCCCCTACGACGTACGGCCGATCTGAACGTGCGGCCGTACCCTGTCGCGCTACACCGGATGGCGGTGACAGCGACGAGGGCTGCCCAGCGGGCGCTTGTGCGATCGCCGAAACTGCGGCAGTGGCAAGCGCCACCATAGCGAGGGCTGAGCGCATCAGTCGAACTTCCGATCCGTCATGCTTGCGATGGTCTGACGCATGATGAAGAAGCCATACACGAGACCCTTGGCATAGTCATTCGGCGCTGTGCGCATCAACTCCACCAATGTTGCGCGCTCAGCGGAATCCGCCTGGGAGTCTTCATAGAAAGCGAACCAGTCCGGCGCGGTGTTCTGCAGATCGATGAGTGACTGGTGGCAAGATGCCAGGGCCTGCTCTTCCACTGCACGCAAAGACGCTTCCATAGCCGCAGTCGCACCTTGACTCGTTTGTTCATCGGACATGTGTAATCACTTTCTTCACGGAGCGCTGGATGCCCGTGGTTTCAGGTTGATGAAGGTCATCCCAACTCCCCGCACGTTTTCCGACAGAGAGATGCGCCGCAAGCCAATGGTTGCGGTGTAGTGACTCGGGGGGATTCGCTCATTCAGGCCGATCATGAAGACCGTCACATTGGTCTGCACTTCCCACTCATAGACTCCAGCTCGCGCGCCCTTACGCACAACCACAGGTGGGTCCACAGTCACCGACATCACCATTCGCCGACGCGAAATCGCATCGGTGAGAGGGGTGATCTGGCCAATGTAGGAATCGACACCACTGCCCGTGAAGCAGGAGGTAGCGGCCTGAACAGTCCTGCGATAGTGTTCAAAGTCGTGTTCGAACGCTTGGCGCATGCACTCAGACGTGAATGCATTTACGCGGCTCTCGGTCAGGTACTCATCGGTCAGCGGGACCATGCGGATAGCCTGGCCGCTGTCGCTCATCGCGTACGCCTCAATCTTCTTGGAGAGGTATGCAGATGCCAATACGATGACCGCCACCGCGAGAACCGCGTTCGCGATCACAGACCAAACCGCCACGGACGACAAGAAGCGAACCTGCGTTTCTGAAGAAGCGCTCATTTTCGATACGCCTCCAGTTTGAATACCACACCAGACTGCGTCACGCCAAAGGCCTCCGATTTTTTGAAATACAAACCAACCAGCAGTGCGCAAACCAGCAGCACCTGAACAAGCATGGCCAAGATGGATGCCTTGATGAACCGCATCAATTGCGAGGCGATCTGCCGAGCGGCCAAGGAACGCTCGTCCTCGAACTGGGGACCGAAAACCTGAATCATTCGATGGCCCACCACTGCCAACCGCTACCGGCCTCATTAGCAACGCACACATGTGCACTTCCCAAGAGGACAGATGAACCTGGATCACACCGCATGTCGACCCTCTCTCGCATTCCTGATTGCGGTTGAATGTCCGCTTGGCACACCCTGCTCCTGAGCGTTCGGGCGACTGCGCGACCCAAAAATTGGACGGGTCAGCAATTGCCCCTCCACCGGGTGGGCGCGTGGTATTGCCGGCAAACCGAAATCCCGGATCAGCATGTCCACGTTGCCCGTGAACGCCGCATCCCAGTCGACAAACCGCTGATCTTTTGCCCGGGCATCGGCCAAAAATCTATCCATCAAGAAGCGGTGGTGAATCGGATCTACGATCCCCCGAAATTTCTCCAGCCAACGCACGTGTGCGTCAGTCAGGTTGAAGCCCTTAGGAAGCTGCCGCAGCACTGCTTTGCGGGCCTTGGAAACTGCGCCACTGGCGGAAAGCTGGAACTGAACCTCTACTTCCCGAATCTGTGCGTGAACCCGGTTAACGTCTTCGTTGAATTCCCTGATGAAAGCAGTGCAATGCTTCGCAACACCATCATGTTGCAAATTTCCATCATTGGTCAGAACCCAACCATTGGTCAGTACATCCCACATCTCTATAACTTCAGCCTCACGCAAACCGGTCACCTCTGCGAGAGCAACAGATGATGAGGGCAGCACGCCTGGCTCACGCGCTCGTACCGCCTCTTTCAGCATTCGGAGATACCCGCGAACAACCGCCCCATTCGCACACTCAAATGCGGGGTGGCCATCCGTCCACTCGGCCAGGACGGAGGGGTTGCTGAGGAAGCTAAGGCAGTTCATATTTCTTCTGTCGGATTCTGACACAAGGCGGAGATCTCTAGCAATCAGACTATGCTGCAAACCAAAAGAATAAGTTGATAGCCAATTCTATCTCTATATTTCGTAACAACACCTAGTCACGATGCAAATCTGCATCTGATCGATGCATCTCTCCATAGGCTGGATCTTCATATCGGTAAGCCTTGGATCACCGATTTGCGTTTTCGATGCCTCCATCCACCGCTTCTGGCTTCCGTCCGCACGTGGCCGAAATACCATGATCACCTTGATCTCATGCTATTTACATTCCGATGAGACACCATCTAGCGGCGAGAGATTTGCTTCGTGGAAAGTATAAAAACGAATGAAGATGATTCATGAACGCCGCTGCGGGAAAAGCGCATGCAGCACACCTGGCGGCATGCTGCATTGAGGCCTTATTCAGTGCCCGTTGTGGGCATCGCAGGGTTGGTCGGCATCCTGCAGGATGCCCTCAGCGCTGCTCGCTTGTCCTAAATTTCAGCGATGGGTCCGTCGCAGCTGCAAGCGAGCTCGCGGATGTTAAGCGCCAACAACGCAGTGCAGCGGTTGCGCCTCCCGCGGCCGTCGGAACACCAACGAAAAGTTGTCGAACTGGACTTTTTCCGCTGCGACCGGCGGGGAGAACAAATATCCCTGCATGCGATTGACGCCGAATTGCACCAGCTCACGGGCTTGGGCTGGCGACTCAACCCCCTCAGCGACTATTTCATAGCCCATTGACTTTCCGATAGCGCAGATCAGTTCTATGAGACGCATCTCTCGGACACCATCAAACATCGCACTCACGAAGGACTTGTCGATCTTGATGGTCTGGATGTTCAAGCGCGAAAGATAGCTCAACGAAGAGAAGCCCGTACCAAAGTCGTCCAGGGCAACAGAGATGCCTGCTTCGGCCAGCCGTTCGAGGTTCGATCGCACCAATGGGTCAGCGTCTACAACAACGCACTCCGTCAATTCAAGCGCCAGCAGGTGCGCCGGAACGCCGTGCCGTCGCAAAGTCCGCTCTACCTCGGCAAAAAAAGATTCGCTATGGAGTTGTGTCGCGCTCACATTCACGCTGACCACTATTTCCTCCCCCGCTTCCAACCACTTTGCCGCTTGGGCACATGCGGCGTTCAAGACAAAAAGGCCAAGTTCGTCGATGTGCCCTGCCCGCTCAGCAGCCGCGATGAAGTCTTGCGGGGGAACTGATCCCAGACGATGCGAACTCCAACGAAGCAATGCCTCGCATTTCACAGTCCTCATGGTGTCCGCATCCACGATGGGCTGGTAGACCACAAAGAACTCATCCGCCCTCAGTGCAGCAGGAAGCTCTCTCTCCATCTCCACCAGCCTTGCGGCCTCTTCAACCTGCTCATTCATGAACAAGGTAAACCCATCCCTCCCCGCTTCAATCTTCCGGCCCCTACTGGTCCTGGCCAGATTGGCATGCATAACCAGATCCTCAGCCGTAAGCTGCGCGGAGACATCCTGGGGAGCCACAATCTCGCCGCCGATCCGCACACGCAAGGGCACCTCGTCACCGGACAGCTCAATCGGCAGATGAAGACAATCACGCAAGCCCTCGCAGAACCTGCGAGCAGGCTCGGCAACATCCACCTTCCGATCTCCCGCCAGAACCACGAGGAACTCGTCTGCGCCCATCCTTGCTACGAGAGCGTTCTCAGGTGCAAACCTCGTGATTCGTCGGGCCATCTCTTTAAGTACCGCATCCCCTGTCGCCTGGCCATAGACCGCATTCACCCGCCCAAAGCGCTCGATGTCAATCGAAAGCACCCCAAGCACCCCACCGGTTAATTCACTATGCGAAAGCCCTTGTGATATCTGCGCCAGTGCTTCTCGACGGCTCAGAACCCCGGTCAAGCCATCGCGTCGGCGAAATCCTGTCTCCAGCACCCGCGAGAGCCGCCACACAAGAAAACCTGAGGCCGTAACGAGTCCGGCCACCCAGACAATTACGGTTAGGGGGTCCACCTGATGCCAGCCGGGACCCGCGACAAATGCAACAACGATGATGAGACATGCCGAGGCGAGGGTAAGAACCCTGATTGGCGACAGCATCCATTTCACCCGGTAACGTGGCGGCCGTGATAGTCGCGAATCTGAGCCTCTCGCCTTGCCGCAAGGCTTCCGTCTGAGAGTGCCACGAACATCTCATGAGGTGTTTGATACCCGCGCCCAAAGACGCTCTTGCGGATCCACTGCCCCAAATGCTTCATGGCGTCTGCGACGTCAGCGAAGATGCCGGAGACAGGCTCGTCACGCACGTCAATGCGGTTGTCACGCCACAGGGCGAAACCATGCGCTGCGGCCTCTTCCGCAATCTCACACTGCGCCGCAGCTTTCAGATCGCCACTTGCAATCAATGCATCCTTGACTTGGTAATTCAAGGGTGTACCCGGCGCGAACTTTTCAAGAATGATTCCCCGCTCAGCGTCATTGAGCATGAGGTCCATAGCCGCGTGAAATGTCTCGTGATTTCCTGCATAGGACAAGTTCACAGCCTCTTCCGAAAGCATCAGCTGCTTGTTCGTGTAGACACCGGCTACGCGAGCGCCTGTAGCGGTGTCGTAGAGCCGATCAAGAATCCGCACGCGCGCGATGTTTCCCAGCATGTCCCCACATTGCTTCATCACCTCGCACTTGAGCTCATTGCTGTGTTCGATTTTGGGCCCCAGATTGGAGCGAGAGAACATCGGCTGCCGATCCATCAAGCGTTCCCGCACTCCATCTGTTATCTCGAAACCAGGGACTTCGAACTGCTGTCCGCCCAGCATGACCGGCATCATTCGAACCTTACCGCCAGCCTTGCCTATCACCTTGTCCATGATCTTGGGGATGATTCGGGTATAAAACTCATCCAGGTTGTCATGGCTCACCATCTTTCCGCCATTACGCATGGCACCCGTGATCCATGCAAACCGGCCGACGCCAGGCCGAGATGCAGCGATGGCAGCGTGCCGGCGCAAAACCAGTCCGGCCCAGTCCTCGGTGTCCTGAACATACGGCCCCCGCGGAACCGAACCGTTCTCGAAGCCGTTGAGTCGTCGGCCGTCTGGGGCGATGTTGCTGGTTTCACGCCGCCCTTTCTGCGCCCAGTCGCTCTGGATCTCGTCCAAGAAGTACAAATCACCATGTACCGATACGCGGGCATGCGCTACAAGGTTCTTGCCATTGCGGCCAGACAACGCTGCCGTGAAATGGTGCTCGGCAAAATCTGGAGCCTTTGATTCCATATGCCGCAACCCGTACAACCTGCGCTCCAGACGCGTGAGCAAGTCAGGCTCACTCATGAGCTTCTCCATGTGGAAATTGAGATCGTTGATTTCCCACTGCACTTGCTCGATCTCGTCAGCAACGCAATCGCGCTCTGAGTTGGCCACGTAAAGGTACTCACGGTAGTCGCCGCCTGAGTAGCGATATGCGGCGAAATATGGGCTGCCCAGGGCAACCTCCTTGATCGTCACCATATTGCGGTCAGCTTCCCGCACTACATCCTCACGGGTCAGCACCTCCCGATCCGCTTTGGTGTCGAAGTAGTCCATCAAACCCGACATCTTCAATTCGTTGGCTTTGACACCCTTTTGGCTGAGTCCGGCCACCCACGCCCTCCACTGACTGACCGGCGCTTTCGCTTGCTTTGACTCGCCAATCAAATCCAACAACTTATGGCCCATCGGGCTGCCTGGACCTCGATTTAAGTACGAAATTTCGTCAATCATTTTTTGTTCCCAACATGATGTAGTTGCGATTGTATTGATTGATTAGCTCATCAAATATACGATGGCGTTTATTCACCCTCCGTTGAGACCATCTCGCCGTGAAGCAACCAAATCAAGAAATCAAACGAAGTCGCGGGCGCCCAGCGAAAGGACGACCACTTCCGGCACGGATAAACGATGACGAGCGGATGATTGCAGAGCTGCTCGGGAACGGCGTAGCGGCAGAAGGCATCCGAATTGCCCTACTCGGAGCGCACCTTCTCGGAGTGGAGACTTTCCGGGAGATGGTTCTCAGCTACGACGGCAAACAGCCACCTGCGATGGCATGCACGAGATGCTCGCAAGTGCGAGATTCGAAAAAGCGCGAATGGTGAGCTCCGAAACCAACCATGCTGCCCACCAGGACCAAGGTCGATCACCTCTCAAGAGCCAATCTCTTTGGCTTGAGACAGATCTGCTATGGACTCGTCCAAAAGAAGGCAGCAAACTGCAACTTTATTCTAGAGCCCAAAAATCGATGCTGAATTCACGAAATTTTGCCCCAAAAGGCTAAATTTTCCAAAAACCCCAATGAATTCAACCACTTACATGACAAGCAATCGCAAGCTTGGAGCGCATCACATCGCTTACCTTCGGGCTCTCGCGGAAGGAGTCGACCCGCTGAAGTGCGCGAGAACCTATTTGGATGCCAACGAACCCATTGAAGCAAAGGCTGCGCACAGGGAAGTTATGGAAACGGCCCGCGCGATTGCCCGCCGCATGGCTGCCGGGGACTCAGCATGGCGCCTGCTCGGTCTCATCATACGGCCCAAAGCAATACCGAAGCAAGTGACCCTGGACGCCTTCATCTTGGAACGAGGTTTGGAGGATTTCCCCATAGATGAAGCCAAGGACCACTACTTCGAGGCGTACCCAGAACAAGCGCTGCACCAAAGAACTCCTGCCCGGCGCGCGAGACTTTACGAACGCCAGATGGCTCTAATCAGGACCATCGAAGCAAAAGCAACCTCGGCACCGAGCAAAACCGATCCGGTCGAAGGCTGGTTTGACCCAGCCACAGCAGAACGGCTGTTGGCCTCCGGTTTGCCAACGCTAGGCGACCTGGTGAACAGGGTTTACCAAAGTCCTACTTGGTACGCCAAAACACAAGCCATCGGCGTCACAAAAGCCCTCCGCATTGAGGCGCAGGCCAAAAGGCTGCTGCCTAAGCCTGAGATGCTGCGTTTCGATATTCCGCCAGGAAAGGATCAGACACTGATAGACGCATGGCTAGAAAGTGGCCTGGCACCATCCACCGCGAAGAACTACCGTCGCGAAGCCCTGCGTTTCCGCATCTGGCTCAGGCTTGAGAAGTCCGACCTCCCGCTGGACCTTGTCACAGCAGATGTTTGCGAAGACTACAGGCGTTTTCTGCATGCCATTCCCGCGGCATGGATGTCCCCAACCGCATCTCGGGTGGCGCCCTTTTCACCGGGCTGGGCGCCCTTTCGAGAATCGCTTGCGGCACACAGCATCGGCGTATGTGTCAGTGCGCTGAGCAGCCTCTACGCATGGCTTGAGCATTCTGGCCGAATTCAACGCAACCCATGGATACAGAGCGAGAGTGTGCCAACTCGATGTGGCAGTGCTCATCTCGATAGAGCCCAACTGATCTCGTTCCTCCAATCCCGACCGCTCACCATTGAAAGCGCTTCAGTCTTGGGGATCACAGCACTCCAGGGTGTTCCGGGAGTAACGGTCAAATCCTTGATTGAAGCAACCCGCAGCGACTGGCTGCCGCACACGGATGGCTCAGCTATCTTTAAGACATCGCGCAGGGATATCGACATCAATCCGGATGTGGCGATGAAAATGAGCCCGTACCTGGCGATTCGAGGCGCAGCTGCTGCGAGTGAGCCACTTTTTACGCATCCAAGGTTCAATACGCGTGGATTGACGTTTCGAGGCCTCAATCAGCTTCTCAACGAATGGCAGGAGATCGCCAGAAACGAGATTCAGGCCCCTCCCGCCTGAATTGCATACAGTGATTGCGCTTCTAAACTTACGGACCTGCCGATTGTTCGGTCTGGAGAGCATCTAGGCGCCAAGAGAGCCATGTCTCAAGGTTCGTGTCCTCAGGATTGCAGAGAAGCGACGCATAGTCCTCAGGGCGATTTTCAACCATCCAGGTGCGCAGCATTGAGAGCGCACCAGCATTGGAGCTTGTCCAGCCAGATTTCGACAGGAGAAGCTTTGCGCCTGATCCTGCGGCGCTCTCCTCAAACGCCGATGTGATCGCCTCGCGGGCGCTAGGACCGAGCTCAAACAAACGGGTCACAAACACGGTCGCTTGGTGCTTGGCAAACCCTTCGCGCATCCGTTCTTGTCTAGCGGCGGCAACCCGCGCCGCTTCCAACGCCCGGCCTTCGGCTTCAATGGCTTCCTGATCCACTTCCCCATCCCCCGCTCCTTCAGCCACATTGGCAAGGATCCCGTTGAAATACAGCTTGCGGGACGCGATCGGCCGGCCACTCACCTTTGCCTTGTCCTCAGCCGCCTTCAATCTCACGAGCGATTCCATCACTTCCTCGGACGAGTAAGACTGGCTGAGGTCAACAACCTCAGTCTCCGAGAAGCCGATTTGCTCCAGTACCTTCAGGACATCTGCCTGCCAAGTCATCGGCAATCCCAGGGACGCTTGCTTCTTCGGAACGAGCTTGAACTGGAGCTTGGAAACACGGTTTCCTGACCTTGTCTCCTTCAATTCCAACACATACCCGAGAGCCTGAACATCGTTGACGCGTGCTATTGCGTCCAGCAGCACCCTCCGTTTGAAGTCCCCATAGTGCGTGGTGACCTTGCCAGTGGCAGTATCGCGCTCGACGTACCTTGAAGGCCCCACAAGGAGCTCAATCCAAGTTTCAGTAGGGAGGGGTGCCGTTACCTTCGCGTGCGTGTTGGCGTACCTGAAAGCGTTCTGGAAAAGCGCGTAGCTTGCTGGGGTGCCAAGTTCCTTCATCGCCTGCAGAGAGAGCGCCGCCCAAATGCGCGGCTCCATGACTATCTCAAGGATGGACGGGTCAATGGAGAACTTGACCATTCCCCGCTTCACACCCTTCCCCACTCCAAGCGAAGAGAGAAAGTGCGACTTCATGTCCCAAATCACCTCGGAGTCCTCACCAACAACGTTGAACTTCAGGACCATCTCGAAAAGGCGATTCAGATCCTCATAGATCCGATTGAAGTTCTTACCGGGGATGCCGGCTATGCGAGCCAGGTCGGTAATTCGAGTTTCAAATGAGGGGGTGATCCGCTCCGCAAAAATCTGCGCAACCTGTTGGCGCCCCCGTTTTTTGAAATCCAGTTGCGCGATGAAAATGCAGGCATCGAAAAGTCGCCGGGTGTTGAGCGTGTGATTCTGGTCAGTCCGAACAGGAATCGCGTGGATCGCGCTGACCGCCTTCCGCAGGCTCATCATCGACGTGGGAATGACGAGATCGTCGGAGCCAAACAATGAAGGCTGTTCTTGCTCCGGGTCTCCGTGGCTACGCATCTCGTAGCCCTTCAAGGGCGCCGCTATGGCATGAGTGAGTTTGTCTTGCACATGAAGATCATAGTCGATGGCGCCAAGTCATCAACTGTTGCCACAGACTTTTTACATCTTCGAAAAGTATGCAATCTGTCCATAGACTTTCTAAAAGTCGATCGCCAACTGTCGAAAGTATGCAATCTATCCATAGACTTTGCGTCTGCTAGGGCCAAGTATGCAATCCATCCATAGACTTTTAGTCGCGGCGGTGGACGAGTATGCAATCCGTCCATAGAACGCACAGAGCGCCCTAAAAAGTATGCAATCCATCCATAGACTTATCCACAGAGGTCTTGTCTTATCCACAGTTAGCCGTATGCAATCCGTCCATAGAAACCGCACAAAGTTTCCATAGACAGTATGCAAACCTGCCATGGAAACCGCACAGTCTGTCCATAGACAGTATGCAATCCGTCCATAGAAAAACTTCTAACTTGTTGATTTTAAAAGAGAATTCGGACTGGGAAGTTCTGGAATGTCTTTTGGAATAGAAGGAACAACACGGAAGTGGCCGCGGCTGGAAACCCACCTCCTGTGAAGGTGCGTGTTGTTTCTTTTTTTCTAAATACCAGAATACAAAACAGCCGCGCTCTTACCCGTATGTGCACCGTCTGTGACGCACAAACCTACGGAACTCTATGGACAGATTGCATACTTTTTCTGGACTCAGGCGTATGCAGAAGGCTGAATACGCCTCGATGCAGGTGAACACCCCACTTGCATACTTATGAATACAGCAAAAAGTATGCAATCTTGTCGGTACGGAGTAAAATCCACTCAGTGACGACCCCCACTCCAACTGATGCCCAACTCGTGAATGCCCTCGTAGGCGAAGCTGTGAAGCTTCTGTCCTCCGCTGGCGCCTCTGCGGATATCTTGGGCGCCTTTGCTGTGGGTTACCCCGCAAAGGTGATGGAACTCGTTGGAAAGCCACGGCCAGAGCAAGAGGCCGTCGATCTTGAGCAACTGGTCTTGGACACCATGACCACGGCGCTCAGACGCGCCGGCTTGGTCAGATCCGAAGTCGCAAAAGATCCAACTCGGATGACGGTTAACGTTCAAATCCAGGGTCGCCGTACTTCAGTCAAAGTTCGCAGCGCGCTGTTGAACACGCTGACGGAAGTCACTGGCACAAAAGAATCGGCAAAGCGCGCGATCCAGGACATCGCAGATTCCATGCCGGGCGATGTTCAAAACAGATCAGCATGGATCGATGACAAGATCAATGGCTTTCTGATGATGTCGAAGACCGATCAATCCAAGGCGATGACCCACTAAAGTAAAAAGACCAGGAGGCCGATGCCACCCTGGTCTTTCGTGAGGTTCATTTCGTGGAGCTCAGTCACTATTGGGCTTTGACTCGGGCTCAATCTCCGCTGCCTTTGCTCCAAAACGCTTGCGTATGTCTTCAACAAATTGTGCGCGCTCAAGAGGGTTCTCGATGACCAGGTCGAGTGTGACCTTCCCTGCGGCATCCCATTCTCGGAGGGCACCAGTAATCCCTTGGCCACCTACCAGGTCATAGCGACGACTCAGCTCTTTTGGCTTTCTGGCGGAAGGCGTTTGGATTTTCGCCCGAGCTGCTTGCACTTCTTTGCGCCCCGCCTCCCCTGCCGCGATCGCCATGACCAATGCTCGGGTGTTGTCAAAACCTCCCAGCGGTTCATAAAGAGACAGCTCGTACAGCGTTGTCATTGCGAATGCGGTTGGATCTTCCGCAATAATTTCGCGGATTCCGTCGGAGAGCTTGAGTATGGCCAGTGTCTTGTTGACGGTTGGCAGCGACTGCCCAAGCTGAGCGGCCAAGTCGGTTTCCGAGGCATAGACGCCGTCGGAGAGTAGCTTCTTCCACGCGAGCGCGTTGTCGAGGGCGGACCCCCCTTCGCGTTCATTGTTCTCGCGGAAGCTGAGCTCATATAGCTGCTGATCCGTGACATTTTCATGGATCATGAGATCCATCGTTTCAGCCCGTAGAGCAATCAAGGCCAGCCGTCGATAGTGGCCCGCGGCCAGGATGTAACGGCCATCGCGGATAGTCGCGGTGCCAGGGGTTTCCTGCCCGTTGCGTCCAATGCTTGCCACCAACTCTGCAACGCGCTTCGGTCTGTAGATAAATCGCGCGTTGTAGTGCCCTGGGTCAATCAGGCTAAGTGGGGCCTTGATCAAATAGGCACCGTTTGATCCCCTGGGGCGCGCTTCCGAAGAGACGCTCTGCAGGCCCTGCGCATGGCTTGAAGGAGCCCGATCTGCAATTGGGTGCGCCTGCATCATCGCTTCTGACTGCCGAATGCGCTCCTCGATGCTGGGGGCGATGGCCCCGACCGTGAGGGCTCGTGAAGCCATGGTTGACTTGTTAATTCTCGGAGCGTTCATTTCTTTCCTTTCGCTTTTGACTTCTTGACAGGGAGGCCAATCAGATCAATCACTCGGTCAACTACCGCATCCACTTCTTTTGCTGCGGGAGATGGACCGAATGAGTGGACAGAGCATCCAAACATTTGGCACTCAGGGAAAGCGTTGCGCATGGAGATGGATTCCTGCAGGACTGGAATCTGAGCGTTTTCAGTGAGTGTTTTACGGCACTCCGTGAAGACATTGCCTCGACGAACCATGCTGAACAGGTACGCAGCCTTCAACTCAGTCAAGTTGCCCATCGACGCACGCAACTCTCGGTTGCGCAAGATGAGGTCCTCCGCAGCTCTGGAGGCCCAAACGTTATCCATGACGGGGATTACTGGCACTAAGGCCAAGTCAGCAATCCCAAGGGCAGCCCAGGGGACATTTGAGCCCAAAGCTGGAGGGCAGTCGATGACAACCACGTCGTATTTCGTCGAGACAGGCAATAACTTTTCGACGAACCTGTCCTGGAACGCTGCGAAAGAAACGACCGAAGCCGGGAACGGTGTTCCCTCGTCGGCCGTCATCGACCATAGCGTCGATGTGTTTTGAGGATCTACGTCAGCGACAAGGACTTTTAAGCCGCGGTGGGCCAGCGTCCCGGCGACCTGCATAGTTGTCATGGTCTTCGCGCACCCTCCCTTCTGGTTAAAGACAGTGATGATCTTGGGTAGGGTGGCGGACGGCGCTGCAGAAGTCTCTGATTGCATTGATGGATTCCCCTGGTTGAACTTTCACGCGTGAAAGTGACGCGGTGTGGCGGCGTAGCAGCCAAAAACAAAAAAATAACAGAGTTTGTATTTTACGGAACGAACGATAAGAAATAAAGAGACAACTATCTCTCAAATGCGAAAATTTCGGCCTTTTCATCCGTTTTCACACGTGAAAGTGAAGAGCAGTCGGTTTGCCGCACCTCTGCAAGGAAAAGGCGGGCCAAGTTGGCGGCTTGCCGGCTGTTTACTCTCAAGCACCGGGTGGCTATGTTCTTTCACGCGTGAAAGTAATGAGCAATCGGTTTGCCGTACTCTTGAAAGAAAGAGGGGCCAAGTTGACAGCTTGGTGGTTCCATGCGTTCAGGCATCGGCGGACCTATGCTTTCACGTGTGAAAGTTGATTGTGATGAGTGCACGCCGTGTGGACTCCGTGCAATCGGATGAGTGTCGCCCAGACTGGCTCGTTTTTTGGCAGACCGCCATCCAGTCGTGCTGCAGACGTTGGCAGTTCCGTATGGATTCGGTGCTTTGTCCGATCTGCGGTGAGTGGCGGAAGCTAGATCATTCCGTGAGGTGAGGGTTGCAGTCCGTACGCGCTGGGGTTTGACGAGTAGCTGCGAGGGCGCTTTCACAGGTGAAAGCTGCCAGTTTTATCTCTGCGTGTGCGTCGAATTGGAGTCCGCAAAAACAAAAGCCCTGAGCGGCAAACTCAGGGCTTTCGAAAGTCAGGCCTCAGTAGTAGGTTGACTTACCAACTTGAAATTGTAGTCGTGGTTCATGGCAGATTCAAGAAATCAAAAAAATTGATGTCCTTCGAAGTTGTAAGTATTACAACGTGCACGGGCCAAAAAAAACCCGCCGAAGCGGGTTTCCTACGCGCGATCTGAATCAGAAGGTCGTGAAGGAGTAGTTTTTTGACCAAGGGGTGGCCGTGTCATTGAAGTTCTTGGATGGATACGTGTTTCCACGGGCCTCAACACGATACGTTGTCTTCGGTGTGAGGTATCCCTTGCTGATCCACATCGAGCGCCAGAGGAGACCATCCAGTGTATGCGTCTTAACCTGAACGACCGGGATCATGTCGCCGGTGCTTTCGTTGCGAAGAGAAAGCGACGTGACGGTAATCGCGCCGTCCTTGTTCGTCTCGAAGTTGAGGCCGGGCCCAAATTTGCCGCCCAGTTCCGGGGCGGGATCTGGCTTCTCAGGGCCTCCCTGCGATGAGATCAGGGTACTCCCGTCGCACGGGAATGACCGAACGGAGTTCATTGGCACGGTGTTCAATCGGGAACCGCCGTAGTTGAATACCACCGCCGCAGTATCGCCGGCTGGGTTGAGGGTTTCGGGCGTCGAGCCAATACCAATTTCGGTCCATTGGCTCAGCAAGTCGGCCTGATGAAAAGGCGCCGCCAGGAGCGCAGTCGTTACCCGTCCGTTGGAGCCGCCAAGGGTGCCGATGCCTTCACTGGTTTGGTTCGCCCGGTCTGACGACGCGCCGGCTGCAACGATCCGCTCGAAGATTGTTACGCCTGTAAATCCAGGACGGCCCGGATTTTCTCCATGATCCGTGGGGAAGCCGTTGAGGGCTTCGTAGTTTGCATGCGCCTTGGCTGCGTTTGTCAAATCCAGGGCAGGGGTCATCCGGTTGTAACCACAATGAGCAATGGCGTTGTTAACCATGTCCAGCGCCATTGCGGCAGTCGAGCCTGCGGTGTAGCTGACCGGCGTGCCTGCAGGGACCGTCGGAGGTGTTCCAGGATTGCCTGGATTGACGGGATCGCCAGGCTGAGCGTTGTCACCTCCGCCACCGCCGCAGGCGACAAGCAAAGATGTGACGATGAGAGCTGCGGCGGAGCGCGTGAAGTGAGAAGTGGTCATTTTGGTTTCCGGTGAGTTGGGGCAGTCACACGAATTAGTTTGTAATTCACCTGCCCTACGAATCAATATACGCGAAATCTTGCGAGCGTCAAGAGAGCCGGTGCAAGTTTGTTCACACCAAGACTATAGTATCGGTGCATGGCTACTGTCGTGAGCCACCCTCTATGCTGTAGTGCGAGGGAAACAGATCGTTTCTCTACCGTTTCGACGCAAAAACCCGCTTCCTTCGCGAATTCATTTTGGATATGCGAAGGAAACGAACGAGTAGCAACGATAGGAGCCATTGCTTCGCACTTGACGAGTAAATCTGCGAAGCAAACGTATTTACGCGAACAAAAGTGCTCAGAATCCGTCTGCCGGGTCAAATGACTCTGAAGGCTGTCGCCTGTTGATCTGGGCGACGATGCACGGGCAATCATGCGTGGCCTTGGGAAACTGGGCCAAGAGCGCCGCAACCCCTCTCTACTGCGCTAGTGCGCTGCAGTATCCTGGAATGAAGGGGAGGGAGCCAAAACCTGGAGGCCGCTCATGCGAAGCGTTCGATGGCCTGGTCTTCGCGGCAAGTGGCACCCGGCCGAACTACGAGATCGTTTTCCATTCTTTTGCACCGCCCGACCGGCTCCAGGTATGACCAGTGCGAAGAGCTACTGGAGCGTCTAAGGGATTGGCTGCAGAGGGTAGGGTGCGTTTGTCTGCTGCGTGGGGATATGGTGCTCATGGCTTTTGCAATGCGGGGTCAATCAACTCCGCCGCCAGTGCCTCGACATCACTTCCGGCGTGCTTTCTCGATAGCGAAGTGATGTATGCGTGCAGCGCTCATGCGGGTAAGTTGGTGCGAGGCCAGGTTGGTAAACCAGTCGCGTGTCTCGGCGTTCAAGGTCAAGGACTTGCGGGCCCGAGTTATTGCCACGTAGAGCAAGTCGACCTCCTGCACCATTTCATCGGACAGAGGCTGACCTGGGTGGTCAATGAAGAATTTCTCGATCTCCTGTAGGAATTCGAAGTCATCGCCGATCTGAACACAGTCCCAGTCGAGACCCTTTGCTTTGTGACCCGTTGAAAGAGTCAACTCGGCCTCGTCCTGATTGGCGACTGCGTTGGCTCGAATGTCGCGGAGCAGGTCTGGTGTGTCGTGGCGGTGCTCGCCGATGATTTTGAGAATGACCCGCGCATCAGAGTCCCGTGAATTGGTCGCGTACTCTTCGTAGGCATGCCAAGAAGGGAAATTTTGGTAGAAGCGGTCCTGGATCTTTTGCGGTTCACGGCTGAAGAGGTGGTATGCGTCTTCTAATGTGGAGAGCCGGTAGCTATCGGGCCCGCCAACCCAGTGGATGCCCTTGCCCGAACGGGATGCAGCGATGCTGATCAACTGCGAGTTGGTGCGGGCAAGATGGGTGTACCTGGAAGCGTTCCAGGGACCCGGTGTGCCGGCCCCAATGATGCGAGTCTTTTCGCCCTTGAGCTCGTTGAGAAGAATGTTGGCGAGGTCCGCAATCTCTTGGCCAAAGCGCCAGGTCTTCGTGAGATGAAGTACCTCGGCGCCACCCATGCTCGCGAAATCTGTCATGGCGTCGATGGAACCGCGGAATCCGTATATCGATTGGTGCCTATCGCCGATGCACAGAATCCGGGCAGAGTTTTGGCTGGATTGCTGATGGATGATCTGCGCCGTAACAGGATTTGAGTCCTGTGCTTCGTCGAAGATGATTCGGTCAAATGGCAACCGCGGGTTGCTCAAGGCGAACATCTTCAGATAGGCGTCAGGGGGAATGGATACCTTCGAAGTTCGATCCCCCATCTTGGACCACGCATCCTTTGCGTGGGAGACGCTGGCCAGGATTTCCGCCTCCGTCGCGTTCCAGTTCGTGGCAATTTCGAAGGTGTGATCCTCAGAGATTTCGCGATCTTCGGACTTGAAGAATTCCTTGAGGACAGTCTGGGTGAGGGCGGCGCTACGCGTTGTAGGGAGCTGCATTTCCTGGCGCACAGTCAGCGCGCGCCATTGCTGCACGACCCGGTCGCGTGATCCCAGGCTCGCGCCCACCTGGGAGAGGGCCACGGCATGGGTTGTCATCGGCTTGACGTTCGATGGGAAGCGAGAGGCCGCCTCGATCTGGTTCGCCTTGGTGAGCGAAAGATAAAGAAAACGCTCATTTGGGTAGGCCTCCGCAACGGCTTGTGCGGTGGTTGTTTTTCCCGTACCTGCAAAGGCGTTGACTACGCACACGCCGGCCGTGGATCTAACCACGCTGAGCTGTTCATCACTCAGGAGCCTCTTTGGAGTGATCGCAGTCGCTCGACGAGTTTGCGATGCGGGCGAGACTCTGCTGGGTGCTTGCTGAACCTGGGTTGAAGGCGCAATGCGTCCGAACACGGGCCGGATGCTTCTCACGGCTCCTGGGTTGGGTGTTCCGGTTGGTGTTGGTGTCATTTTGGTTCCTATCATGATGTTGTCGCGAACATACAAGCTGGTTTCACTAGCGTCAACAGCTGCCATCACTACTCACAGACCCTGGGACCAATCATCCCTGCGGTTGGCCGTGATACGAGAGGAGGGGAACCTGCTTAGCTCAAATCAGTTTTGCACTTGCCGCTGGTCGGCATCTGAAGGGGGCACGACTACGGGTGCACCGGCATCAGCGGAGTGGCTCTCAGGTGGCGTTGTCTGAGCGTTGCGATATTGCCGGAATTCGGGATAGCCCTTGCTCCGAGAAGCATAGTCCTTCGGCGCGGATTCAGGGCAGTCGTGACCCATCAAATCAGCAACGCGCTCCTTAGGGTATTTATTCTTTATGTTGGCAGCAAACTGGTGGCGCATAACGTAGAGGGTGTAGCGCTTCTTGCCGTCGAAAACTTTGAGACAGGCCCGGTAGAGGGCTTGACGGCAATGCTGGTAATAGTCATCAAATGACTCTCCCTGGGCAATATGCGCTTCGATTGCTGCTAAGTGGTTCTGAACCCAAGAGAGATCACGGTCGCTTATAGGAATTTCACGAGTCATCTTTCGATCGATGCTCACATTCTCAAACCCGAGTGCTTCAATATCGAAGCGATTTTTAATATTTAAATGCGGATACTTATCTTGGTAGAACTTCAGCTCCATGTGGGCTGGAATAGCGACTTTCCGCTTGGAGTTCAGGACATGCAAAACCCATTGTCCCCCATCCATCTGCTTTAGATTTGCATGTTCCCACTCATTGGGTCGAAGACCAGTTGCAAGTGCGGCCAAGAGCCAGCACTGAGTCTGAACCCCACGGTTACGAGAAGCCTGGTTTGAAGACAGAAGTTCATCAATGAGCTTGTTCAAGTCCTTGAGTGGAATTGAAGTAGCTGCTTTAATCTCTGGTAATAAGCGTTTACTTGGCTCAGGGCAACGCTCTGCATTCATTTCCTCGTAAATCTTTCGATTCGATTCTGATGGGTCCACATCCATAACGGCGCGCATGTGCCAGAGTACAGCGGCTCTGTAGAGATCCCACGTGGAGCGCTTTTTACCGATTGACCAATGACGGAATTCATGCAGCAGCTCCAAGTTGCTGCATTCATCAGGCGTGGGAGTCCTGAGGGTAAACGTTTCGGCGGTGTTCTTTCGCCCGATAGCGCTCATTTGGAGTTGGAGCACTTTGCGGCGGTACTGATCGCAGGTGGATGCGGCTCGACGGGTGTTGGACATCTGGTTTAGGGCCCTTTTAGCGGTTTGATTCGTCGGGTAGTCAATCGGGCGTGTGGGCACCTCGGTTTTTGCTCTTTTGGGTTGTGAGAAAAAAGGATTTGGACCCCAAAGGTTTGAGCCCTATGTTACCCTTACTGATGCAAATGGAGCATGCCTAGAAAGCCACTGAATGCCAGCAAAGAAAGCATCATTTATGTATTTAGGAAAGACACAAACAGCCCTGTACAGGGCAGTTCGTGAATTTTCAAACCCCTGAGGCGTCGTCTTTAACTAAGCCCAGGTGTTGCGCTTGAAAGCATGCTTGCAAGAGCAGCCGATCCAGCTCGTTTGTGGCTTACCGGAGATGGCGTGGAAAGCGGCACATTTGAACCTGCCAAGATTCCATCGGGAACACCAGTTTCACCGGTTGCGGACATCTTCCCAGCATGGGTGGAGTTCGGTTGAGGAGGCCTTCGTTGCTCCGGAGGGATATTTCTGTGGCTTTCTGCTGCGCCACTGGAAAGAATCACATCAGTATTGTGTGGGTTTCCAGACGGGATGTGGAAAGCCACGCCATTGGCCTGCATCAGTTGCTGGCCCTTGGGCATGACCAAATATTTTTCCGCGCAGTTGCGCACAAAAGAAGCCCGGCTGCGAGCACCCGTTATTTTTGCAACTGCATCGAATAGTTCTGGGTTGAGTTGCCTGTCGATCAGAATGTCGCACCGGATCACCTGACTGGGATCTAGTGTCTTACGCGCCATTGCCTGCTTCCTCCTGGCGACGAACCGCCTCGTTGGCGAGAGCTTGGTAGCCCCGGAGGTTGGCGAAAATACTTCCCGGCGACACATAAATGGGTATGTTCTTGAAACGGCTTTTGAGCTCGTCGCGATAGAACTCGGGATGACCGCCCACAACACCGATGATTTCGACTTGATCTTCCAAGCCTTTCAGGCCTTCAATCATTCGGTTGATTGGATCTTTGATCACTGCGCGAATAACTGGCTCAAACTCGCGAAGGTCATATACGGTGCCGCTGATTTTGAACTTCCAATCACCACGAAGTGCATCATTGATGCGAGGCCAATGTGCTTTATTGATCGGAGATCCGATTTTTGCTTCCAAAGCCTCAGCAACAGCCCGAACGACGCGATGGCGACCAGCGTCTGATGTTGCGCTGGATGCTTTTGTATTCATCGCACCCTTGACGACAAGCAGCCAGTCGAGAGTGTTTTCGCCAGGATCAACTACCAGCATTGTCATCTCGGCCAGTTCTTCCGAACTTTGGAGTTTAGGCAGGGAGTACCCACCTTCATCAATTATGTTATTCAATATGTCGATATGGTCGGCTAGCTCCAAATACCCGCCCAACGGCTGGGGAATGATTCGGACTTCCCCAATAGAGACATGAACACCGTCGCCAAGGTCAATCGTGCGATTTTGATACATGGAGATCAGACTCTCCTGGCGCTCGCGAACTGTGTAGTGGGAGACTGGCAGTCCCAAATACAAGATATCGATTCGAGTTTGATTTTGATACCGAAGGGCACCTTTCATAAGCGCTTCATAAATGGGAGAGCTAACCCAGTGGTCGGTGATTTGGCGTCCAAAGTCATTCCCGGTTTGAGCCAACGTAACGTCAATACCGACTTCATAAAGTGAATCACCGACGGGGACGTCAAAGGTATTCCGAGCGCGAGTGTGCAAACCGCGCATGAGCGATGGGTCGGCCGGCACGGCGATGCTTGGGAAAGACATGTATGAGATCTCTCCTTTGTCGTCATAGCGCGAGAGCTTCACTTGGCCATAACCGATATCGATCGCAAGCGCGATAGCGCGGTCAATCTGGGGGAGGGTGCCACTGGTCTCAACGGTTACGCGCATGTTCATCTGTGCTCCTGAAAAGTTGATGCATGAAATGTCTGCAGGCGGTCTGCCGCCGGTTTGCAGACGGTGAGTAATCATTGCATATCTTTGCAACATAGACAAGCTGCGAAGCAAAAGAATGTTTGAAATCGGTCTGTAGACCGGCTGTGTTCCATGGCATCGCTGCTTGACCAGCCACAAGAGTTCTTGGAATCGCAGCATTGGTCTGGATACCGTCTACAGACCGGCTGGTGGTGCTTGAATGCCGGAAATGTGCTGTGCAGCGTAAGTTCCCAGAACCGGCTGTAGACGGTGCGGAGGTTTGCGAGCGTTGCGGTCCAGGCGCAGGGGGGGGCTGCTGGAGTGTGTGGACGCTAACTAGCAGAATGGTGTTGTTGCAAACCTATCTCCATATCTTCAATAGAAACTGAAAAGCATTGAGATGTTTAGCTGCGCATGCTAGTATCGGCGCGAACATAATTCTTCGAGCGTCGATCGCTACAACGTAGAACGGAAGATGATGAAACCTCCCTATATGGCCCTTGTGTTGGCTGCTGTTGTGGCGACCAGCACTGGCTGCTCCTCATGGCTGGCGCCGGCGCGCCCCGCCTCAGTGGGCGCGGGTGACCCAGTCGCTGCGCGGCTTCTGGACGCTGAAGTGGCGCGGAAGATGCAGGCCCACACGATGAGTGAGGACGTAAAGGCTCCTCCGCCGGTGCTCATTGGTCCCGTGGTCACCATTGATAAGTACCAGGGCGATGCGGCGATCCTGCTCAAGCGCATTGCCGCGGCCAACGGCAAGGCCTTTGAGGTCATTGGGACGGAGCCACGGCTTCCACTTTTTGTCCACGTGCATGCGGTTAACAAAGACCTGCGCTCTGTGCTCGCCGACATCGGTAGCCAGTTTGGAGGGCGGGCCGATCTCGTGCTGACGCCTTCGCACATTCAAATCCAGTACAAGCGTGCCAAGACTCTCTAAGGCATCCTTTGCGGGAGTTGTGTTGATTCTTGCTCTGGCGGACTCTGCGTTTGCGCAAGACTCGTTGCAGCGCTTGATCGACGCAAAGCCATCCGAGTCGACGGCGATGGCATCCGTGTCACTCGTCCGTAAGTCCATCCTGCAAGACGCCGCAACCCGGCTAGGTACGCAGGCTGGGTTGGCCGATAGAGCAAAGATCATTCTTGCTGAAATTCGAAGCCGCGAGACTTCGCTCGACGCGCGATATCGATTTCAGCAACTGATCATTGACGCGGCATTGCTACCGCCAGTCATCGTCGAGACGCGAGATGCCGTCTCTTTGGATACGAGCGTGATGCGTGTGGCCAAGTCGATCTATCGGATTGAGGAGCCGCCGCGATTTGTGGATGTGGCTCCGACCTGGCGAGACTGGTTGTGGCTAGGTCTAGAGGGGAGCCAGGTTCCCACTGTTGTCGACCCCGATGCGAGTCCAAAGAGTCCGGGCGAAAAGGAGTTCTGGGAGCGCGAGTTGCGGCTGGCCTACGCCGAAGGTGAGCGTCAGGCTCAGAAGATCTTCGAAACGAACCTTGCCACGCTCAACAGGACGTATGACGGCATGCGTACCTACTACGACCTCTACGCCCGCAAGATGGTGTCCGCTCCCGTGCTCGTCGCTGCGACTGACGTCGTGACGATGGACGACCCCAACACCATCAGCGTGGGGTCCACCATTTTTCGAGTGACCGTCAACCCGCGGTTTGTTGAAGATGCAAAAGCTTGGGTCCCGCTGGGGCGATAGACATGACATTTCCGCACCATTTCCCCATGGGGTTCAACAAGGATCAGCTGTCGGCCTTTTTGCTGAAGTGTTCGGCTGAGAAGGTGGCTGACATCACCATCCAGTCAGGCGACTTCATCTGGGGGCGGCACAACCGAACGTATGTGCGCCTCAGTGACCGACAGCTGCAGGGCGTGGAGCTAGATCAGATCGTGACTTGGCTTTACTCGAACATTGCTTCGGCTGAGCTCCTTTCTGGTAAGCCTCTGGACTTTCGCGCCCAGGCCAATGAGTCCCGCGATCTTGTGAAGTTCTTCCGCGCGAACGCTGTGAAAGCGCGTATTGGAACAATTGACGGCGGAGTCCAGCTGACCCTCCGGACAATCCCTGAGCATCCGCCCACGCTCGACGCTCTTGGAATCGAGCAAGACATTGTGGATAACCTCTTTCCACGCTACGGCCTGGTACTGATCGTTGGCACAACTGGCTCGGGTAAGTCCACATTGCTGGCCGCGGGTAACCGCTGGCGCCTGGAGCGTCGCCGCGACGATCCGGTGAAGATCATCACCTTCGAGGACCCGATTGAGTACACGTACGCTGGTTTGGCAGAAGGCCATATGCCTGAACCCGCCCAGACGGAGATTGGACGTGGGCATCACCTTTCGGATTTCGCCCTGGCAGGTCCAAACGCGATGCGTCGGGCTTCCGACGTGATCATCATGGGAGAAATGCGGGACGCAGAGTCGGTCGGATCTGGACTGGAGATGGCTGGCACAGGTCATGCAACGTACAGCACCTTGCACGTTGACACACCGGCAGAGGCTATCGATCGGATCATCTCGTTCTACCCATTTACAGCACAGGCAGCGACAGCCAACAAATTGTTGTCATCGCTTCGGCTGGTGGTGGCCCAAAAACTAGCACGTCGCAAGGATGGAGGCGTAATTGCCTTCCGTTCGTGGAAAGTGTTTGACCAGGAGACGCGTCGCCGTCTGTCGGCACTGCCATATTCGCAAATTGCTGCTGAAGTTCGTAGTGACTGCGCACGTGCGGGGACTGATTTTGAGGCGCAAGTTCTCAAAGCTTACAAGGCGGATCTGATCACCTTTGATACAGCCCGCGAGGTGGCGGGGTTGACGGTCGGAGAGGCCCAGGATCTCCTGGGACTCAAGGAGTCTGTTGATGCGTGAGCAAGCCCGCTGGGTACAACTTCCCGAGGGGCCTGTGCTCCCATTTACTCCTTTGAACGCGGTCATCGCTGTCCCGATCTTTTTGATCATGGTGATGCCCAGGTGGTCCACCTTCATCTTCTTGATCGGCGTGGCCATCTTCATGGTGATTCTTCAAATGAAGGGCAGAAGCTTCACCTGGTTCATCCGCTATCTCAAGTGCCGGATGCGCGGTGGACGCGTTGCAGCCAGGCCCGTTTGGTATCGACGCAGGTTCCAGCATCTCCACCCCGTCACGGCCTTGCGCCGCTATGAATGACAAGAGGTTCTAACGTGAAAAAGAAATTTGTACTTGCGGCATTGGTCGCGGCAGCAATCCAGGTCCCGGCAATGGCTGGTTTTGTCGATATGACGGTGCCAGGTGGACACCCATATTCGAATGCGAGCCAGGTGCGGGTGATCATCGACGATGCATACCAGACTCCGCAGTGGGACCAGCCCATTGCTCCTCAAAACTCCTACGTCAGCCTCCCCGAGGCCTTGGCGATCCTCCTGCCGCGTGACCTGCCTGGCATGCGCGTTCACATGGACCCGAGCCTCGAAGGGTTGCGGGTCAATTGGGACACGGGTCTCACACGCCGTCAGGCCCTGGCCTCGGCGCTGCCCCCTGGCATGGTCCTGAAGATTTCTGGCGGGAGCATTCATGTCTCGCGGGTGGTGGAAATGGAGATGCCTTCTCGCGGCCAGATGCTGGGTGGATCGGGCTCATATGTCGTGCGCTTGGCGGATAAGACGGTCCGACAAACACTTGCTCGCTGGGCTCAGCAAACTGGTTGGGCGTTCGAAGATGCCTACTGGGCGGTCGATCGCGACATCCCGGTTGTTGCTGCGAGCTCGTTCACCGGGAACTTCAAGGATGCTGTTCTGGGGTTGCTAGCTACCACGGAGGTAACGGATCTGCCAGCAAAGCCGTGCTTCTATACCAACAACGTTGTTCGCGTGGTGCCGAAGGCCGAGAAGTGCGACAAGACCAAACAGGAGTGATCGACATGAATCCACACAACTATTCTCGCTTTGCGTTCGCTGTCATCGCTGCTGCCTCTCTGAGTGCTTGTGGCACCTATACGTCCATTGCACGGACCAAGACAGATGTGGTGGCCGTATCGTCAATGGCCGACGCAGGCATCAGCCGCCTCGCTGCGAACATTGTTCTGCCCAGCGATCACGAAGTGAATCGCCCGTATGTGGCCGGCAAATCGGTGCCATTGGCGCGCGAGGTGACTTTGCCCCACAGCTTGCGTCAGGGTGTCAAGACGGAGATCGTTTTCCGTGGCGCAAGCCGAACTGATCTGACCGCCGCTGCTCAGGCGCTGTCTGTCGCGATCGGTGTGCCCGTGCGTGTGCGGCCTGATGCACTGCTGCCAGCGGAGAATTTTGGTCCCCGCGGCAGCGGCGGCGGTGCCGGAGCTCCAGCTGCTCCAGGCGGCCCCTTGGGTAGCGGATCCATCAACATGCCGGTAGGCGAGCTGCTGGCAGCGGATGTGCTGGATTCAATCACCGCGCAGACTAGCACTTACTGGAAATTTGATGCTGGTGTGGTTGAAATCTATCGGCTCGTAACGAAGAACTTTGAGATTCATGCACAGCAAGGCAAGACCTCCGTCTCGACCGGCCTTGGCCGAACTGGCGTACAGGGCGGTTCGTTTGAGTCCACCAGTCAGACGAAAGTTGACCAGGCAAACATGGATCCGCTGCTCGACATGAAGGCAACGGTTGAGGGCATGCTATCGCGTGGGGGCAGCGTAGTTGCGGGTAGCAACAGCATGGTGGTTACAGACACCAAGGAGAACATGGACCGCATCACGGCGTATATCGAGGGCCAGAACAAGGCCCTGACGCGTCGTGTTCGCCTGATGTTTGAAGCCATTGAGGTTACCTCGCGCGACAACAACGAGGTGGGCCTGAACTGGGACGTCGTGTTCAACCGACTGGCGCGCATGCCGGGGGGGAATCTCGTCAATACGCTGATTGGCAACCAATCGCCCGCGACGTTATCCAGTGCTCAAGCGGGACAGGCAAGCTTCGCTGTGTCGGGGAACTCCATGTTCAGTGGCTCACAGTTGATGCTCAAGGCGTTGTCTGACGTGGGTAGTGTTGTGAATCACACGCGTGTGCCGATGATGACACTCAACCGCCGACCTGTGCAGTACGCGGTGCGGACAAACTTCGACTACGTGTCGTCCATCCAGGTGAACACAGTGGCGTCGAGTGCAGGCACTACGACCGCACCAGCGATCACGCAAAAAGAAGAAACGGTGGGAACGGTATTGACCGTGACTCCGAGCGCTTTCGTTGACGGTCAGATCATCATGAACTTGGCCTACGACAATACGACGCTCCGTTCGTTGGAGCCGTACTCCGCCGGTGGCAAGGCGGGGGATGCAAGCTCCACCGTGCAGCAGAGGACGATTGACGGTTCCGGCACGGTTCAGTCCGTATCGATTCGCTCGGGCCAAACCTTGGTGATATCCGGTATCGAGAAGGTGGCGAATCAGTTCGATGAGCGCCGTCTGGACAAGAGCACGCCATTGCTCTTCGGCGGTAGCGATCGCAACAAGAGCACTCGCACTACAACGGTGCTGCTTGTGACGGCTACGTCCGAAGACGGAATCTGACGCCATGGCGGTGTCCCCCATCATCATCCAGGACGATGCTGGCAAGCTGTTCGCATTAGGGCTTGAATGGAAGCGTATTGTCGTTTCTGCTTCGGGTGCAGCCGCTGAGCAGGCCGGCTATGAGACAGCATACAAGGCCGGATCCAATCGTCTTGTTTTCTCCAAGGATCCTAAGCGCGGCGATGTGACGGGAGTCGGTCACGCAAAGCTCGCGAAGGCGGACTTTGAGGCGCTCTCGCTCGCGCAGGCCTTTGTGCTGCGGCACGAAGCCAGCGACCGCGCTGTTGTTGCACTGACGATTGAACCCGGCAAGGTCTGGGTTTGTGCGGTCTCAGAAGGCATGGTCGTCAACGGCTTCGACTTCGTCGCCGACGAATCGGATGCGCTTGAGCGGGTCAGCAGCTTCATGAAGCGGTTTCCCGATGGAGCCGTCATTCAGTGGGGCGATGTACTGCCTGATGCACAGGTGGTTACTCTCGATGAGCTGCAGGAAACAGCGACGCTGCACGCTTCCGATTGCAAGCTTGTGCCCACGCAGAAGAACCAGGCTGCCTTCCGCAAGATGGTGGTCATCCTTGGCGTGCTGCTGTTACTACTGGCTGCGAAATCAGCATTCGACTACTACAAGCGGTACAGGGCGGCGGAAGCGGCGCGGATTGCTGCTGAGTCAGCTGCTCCACGCATTAACGCGCAAGAGGCTTGGGATCAGGGACTCGCAGCATGGGTCCAGAAGTCGAGCCAGGCAACCCCATTTGCTCTCCAGCAGCTTCTCACCGGCTTGGCCGCTACACCAGTGAAGGTCGCTGGATGGGATCTCAAAGCTGTGGATTGCATGCGGACTGGAGGCCGTTGGGGTTGCGTGGGGAGCTTCGAGCGATCAGCAATGACGCGGACCACCACTGAGCAGTTCCTGCGGTCGCTGCCTGTTGGGTGGGAGGCCGATTGGGGCAGCATGAACAAGGCCGCCGCACGCTTCGGCTTTGACGCGCAAGCGAACAAAGTATCGATTCAATCGCTTCGTGAGTCGAAGGCGACTCTGCTGCCTTTGCTCGGGCATCTGCAAGCGAACAGTCGAGCTTTCGAGCGAGTTGAAATTGGCTCGGCAGCAGCAGTTCCTGTCGAGCTCCCAAAGAATCCGGACGGCTCCGCCATCGTGATCGATCCATCAACCGTGAAGCCGTTGGTCGTATCCATGGAAGTCACTGTTGCTGGCCCCCTGCGCTCCTTTTACAAGCTCGTAGATCAACAGGTCTCATGGCGTGTATTGCGTCTGACCATTTCGAACAACGTGACGCCGGATTCGCCCGAGAAGTCGGTGCTCCAGGTTACAGAAGCAAAGGGTGAGGTGTATGCAATCAAGTAAAAAAATATTGGCGGCTCTTCTGTTCGCTCCCTTCCTGGCCACTGCTCAGGCCCCGCTGCCTGGTGGCGCAACAGCACAAGGCGGGGCTGCAGCTCCACCACCGATTCCGTCTCATGCGAGCACCGTCGAAGCGCTCCTCGTGCTTGACTCGCAAATTGCGATGGAAAAACTCAATGCGCAGGCCGCCAAAGCGGCCCCACCACCTCCAGTGGCGGGTGGCGCTCAGCCAGCAGCGGCTCCACCGCCAGAGGTTATCGAAGTCATTTCCATTCTTGGAATCGGCAGCGAAAAGCGCGCGGTGCTGGCGATCGACGGTAAGCGCTACAGCCAGCTTGCCGAAGGATCCAAGGTCGGGCGGTACGTGGTGCAAAGCGTCGGCGGTGGCTGCGTGAAACTTGTACCCGCTGCGGGAAAAGCCAAACCGAAGCCGGCCCGGGCGGCTTCGAAGTCAACAGGGAAGGCGAAGAACGTCTGCTTTGACCCGGACGCAGATGCCGAGACGCTCGCTGCGCCAGCTGGTGCATCCGGGTACGGGGGCAATGTGGCGGGAGGTGGAATTCAGACGCGCATGACTATTGCTCCGCTCCCTTTGCCAGTGGTTCCGGCGCCTATGGCTGTCCGCGTGAACCCTCAGTAATCGCATAGAGCAGGGCCTATTTATGGATATGTTCAGGAAGTTGTTTGGCATGGATCCAAAGGCCGTGCCTCGAACGACGCCCAGGGCGCGCCCGGTTGGTTCAGCGCCCGCTCGGACTACCTCTTCGCAGGCCAAAACCGTCGCTGTGAGGGAAGTCCCCGGGCAAGCGAAGCCGCATCGACCGACAGCCGGGTTGAAGTGCTTCGAGCGTGGGGGGGAGCCGTTCGTGGTCCACACAGAAGCGGAGATAGTTGAATTGAAATTGTTCTTTCAGGGGATTGGCGAAAGTGGGGAGCCAGTGCCGAAGGACAAGAAGATTGAAATCTCCGGATGGCTGTCCAACAAGGTTTTTCCAGTGCTCGCATCTGGTCGGCAAAACACCTTGTGGCTGCTCGCTACCCTGGAATATGCGAACTCGGACGACTTGGTCGAGATTGCGAAGACAGCCCAGCAGAAGGGCTATCAGATGCACCCGGATTTCCAGGTGATCGTTTGTTCCGAGACTTTGCTACTTGCGGTAAGTCGCGGCAACCTCGGCGGTCGGCGGATGCAGTTGCGCCGGAAGATTGCGAGCGATCGCAACCAAGCGAATCTATTTTCAGCCTTCTCCGAAATCATCGCTTGGGCCCACACAGAGGGCGCCGCGGACGTGGATTTTCGCTATAGCCGTCGCGACGAGCGGTCATGCGTGGGGTTCAGCATTGGTGGCAAATGGGTCTATCCAGAACGCCACAAGATGCACAGCCAGCTGATGATTCAGATGCTGGGCCTGGCATTTCAGTTTGGTGAGGGCGCTTCGGAGCCATCCCTCGATACGCAGATCGAGCAGCAGTTGCGAATCTTCATCGATCTGCCAAAGAACAATGTGAACGTCATGCTTCGTTGGGCCTCCATGGCTGGCGATGAGACTTACAGCGTCACATGCCGGATCATCGAACTCAATCGGCGCGTCGAGGCCATCTCTCTGGAGGCGTTGGGCTATCTTCCGACGCAGATTTCGACGCTGAACCGCGTCTTGAATTCGGACGGTGGGGCAGTGATTTTGAGTGGTGTTGTGAACTCCGGGAAGTCCACGACCATTGCGACGCTCATGGGCATGGTCCCGAAGACCAGAAAGATCGTCACCATTGAAGATCCGGTTGAGTTCATGATTCCTGGTGCCGTGGCGAACACGGTGGCAAGGCCTTTGACCGGAGAGTCGTCACCGATTTTGGCGGCGAAGCTTCGCACCCTGAAGCGCACCGGCTTCAACGACTTGCTGTTGGGTGAAATTCGAGATCGTGAAACCGGCGCCGCTGCGCAGGACGTCTTCGAATCGGGCCAAAAGCTCTACAGCACCGTACACACCGGGCGAGCTTGGATGATCCCCGATCGACTTGCAGGGCAGTCGATTGGGATCCCTCGGGAAGTATTGGCCACACCAGGGAATCTTCGCTTGCTGGTGAACCAGTCGTTGATCCCCAAAAACTGCCCCCACTGCAAGCGTCCATTCACCAGTCTCATGACGTCGGCGGATCCGCAACTCAACAGGCATTGGATCAACTATGGCGAGCGGCTTCGGCGCTTGTATGACGTGAACCTGGACGGCATTTTTATCCGCAGTCCTGAAGGTTGCGATCACTGTCGGCGGCCGGATATGCCAGAGCTCAATGGGTTCTCTGGCCGTACATCAGCTTCGGAAATGATCGAGCCTGATGAGCCTTTCTGCCGTCTCGTTGCTAAGGGCGACGGGGTGGGTATGCAGTATTACCTGGATGAGTTGAGGGCAGGGCGCCGGTACGACGACAACAACATGACCGGCAAGTCTTCCATGGACTGCGCAATTTACAAGATGTCTGTGGGTGAACTCGATCCCCGCGAAATTGAGCCTCGGTATGCTGACTTTGAAACCTGCGAGCTTAAGCGCGCCAGCTTCAACGCCAGCCGTGACTCGGGCAGCAGTGGCCTTATCGGTGTTGGTGGAAGGAGATCTGCATGAGCGTTTTTGATACGCGGGGCGCTGTGGCCTGGGTAAAGGGGTGGTCTGACCCCGTGATTCGGGCGTCGCGTTCGTTCTCTACGCGCGAACGATTGGAGTTCTACTCCGTGCTCGCCGACCTGTTGGATGACACACAGGGGCGGACATCCATTCTTCAAATTTTCATTCGCGACGCAGGACGCTACGCGGGAACCCCCCGTGGCGTACTTTCTCGCCATTGGGCTGAGCGGTTTGAAGCGTCGGGTGCAAGCCTTCGCGAGGCGTGGTCTGGGACTCTTCCTGCGGAAGAAGTGAACATGATTGGGGTTGCAGAGAAAGGCGGGGCAGAGGCCACGATCATGGCGTTGCGTGACCTTGCCCGTGTAGGGGAGGTCGTGCGCAAATCTCGCCAGGAGTTCATGGCGACTGTTTTGGTGGGATGTGTGGCCGTGGCCATTGCCGCTGCCATGCTTATGGCAATGCCGTTCTTTTTTGCCCCGTATCTGAAGAAGACCTTCGGGTTTGTTCCCGCCGAGTATTACGGCCGGATGAGCAAGGGGTATTTCGGCGTTGCCGCGTTCATCGAGAGCAGCTGGTTCTTCATGCTGGCTGCCGCAGGATCGCTTATGTGGTGGATAGCATGGGCGCTACCCAATTGGACCGGTCCTGGTCGGTCAAAAGCTGAAGAGCGTTTTTTGATTTTTAAGCTCTACCGCGACTTTCGCGGGTCCATTTTCTTGGCAATGTTCGCTTCCCTGACGAAGTCACGCGGTGGCGCGACGACCAACCAGCGCGAGGCGCTCATGATGATGCAAGTGAATGCGGTGCCATGGCTCGGCTGGAAGATTCGGATGATGCTGGATCGCTTGGATGAAGAAGGTGGCCTAGATGCGACGATGCTGGATGTTGGTGTCGTAGACAAGCCCGTGTACTACCTCTTCGCCGACATCTTCGAAGCCCGTGGCGCTGCCGCGGGTCTTGCAGCAGCGGGGCGTCGAAGCGAAGAGCGTGCGACCTCGACGATTGCCGCGAGAGCAAAGGTTCTGCGGTGGACTTCATTGTTCGGAGCACTGGCGATCGTCATCGTGCTGCTTTCTTGGCAGAACGTGGTGGTTTACGAATTCAAAGGTGCGATGACTGCGTACATCAACTCGCGTTGAGTGTGGCCTCGTGTCAATCAATCGATTTCGGCTGATCAGTAGAATTGCTTTGCAAAAGCATGTTGCTGTGAACTGGAAATTGCTCAATAATTCCCCTGGTCTTTGGCTCTCGTTGAGAGCCAAAAAATTTGTTTCATTAACTCATACGATACGCATTATGGAAATCAATTCTAAAAAACTGCTTCGCAAAGCCGTTCGCGGTTTTACCCTCATTGAATTGCTTGTTGTGCTTGCGGTGATCGCCGTCCTGGCCGTTCTCGGCCTGCCCGCTGTGCAGAACCTGGCCATCGAAGGACGTGCCCCTGAAGTGGCAAAAGCACTGCAGTCAGCGATCGTGAAGGTGACCAACAACCGTCAGAGTGGCGGTGCATGGACCACAGCCTCCACTGCTGAGCTGGCGTCCATCCTGAACGGGAACACGGTCGTCAAGGTCGTTTCTGGAGGGACGCCTTCTGTCTCGCATGACTTGAACCGCTCTGGCGCCACTGGGGTAATTACCTTGGCCCAAGGCAGCATCGCTTCAGGCGCATCTGGAGCCATTACGGTGACCGAAGTGGATGGGGTAGCGTGCCCGATCGTGTCTAACGCACTCTCGAAAATCACCCAGGCCATCAAGATCAATACCACGGATGTGAAGACAGTGGCTGTACCTGCTTACAACGGCGGCGCTGCGCAGACTGCCTGCACTGAGACCGGGAACACCTTGGTCTTCGAGTTCCGTTAATCGACTCATGGCGTCCCATCGTGAGGTGGGAGGCTCCTGTCGAGTTCGCCTTTGTCAGGGTGAACTCAAGAGGTGCATACATGATGTCGATTTCGTCTTCCCCCAGCCGCGCGCGATCTTCGCAGCGCGGTTTTACTTTGATCGAGCTGATCGTCGTGATGGCGATTGCTGCGGTCCTCGCTGCAGTGGTGAATTCGCAGAAGACCATTGATGAGGCTGAGGAAACCATTGCGCACGGAACGGCGGAGTATCTGATGGTGCTTCGAGAAGGCCTCAATCTCTACCAGCAGACCAATTACCTGCCGCTTGAGCAGGGCGATCCCGTGACGGGATTTGCCAATCCGCTGGCTCCCACGGTTGCTGAGCTCAAGGCTAAATCATTCGTGAGTGGTGGAACGCCAGCGACTGGCCCATTGGGGTTTGTTCCGGTCATCACAGTCAACAAGGCGGGCTGCCCAGGGGCGACGTGCCAGATTACTGGCGTTGTCCGTACGCCCGGGTCGTTCACTTCACCGCGCACTGGTACTCAGCCACGGTACGACTTGGCAATGAAGGCCCAGTCGATCATGCGTGGCACAGCCGGCCTGAGCTTTCCTGGCGACACCGGTGTTATTCGCGGGTCGTCCTTCAGTATCCCGAATCCGGTACCAGGTACTCCCGGCGCGGTGTTGGCCACAGTGGCTTTCATGAACACCAGCTTTTACAACCAGTTCGTCCGGATTCAAGACACGCGAGATCCTGATCTGCAGGGCAACCTGAGCGCCAAGGGAGACTTGAGTATCCAGGGTACTGCGAGCCTGGCGGGCAATACCACGGTGGGCGGCACATTCGCCGTCGCGGGCAATTCGACGTTGACGGGCTCTCTTCTGGTCAATAACACCATCAATGCCACGGGTAACGTGACAAGCCTGGGGGTGATTGGTTCTTCCCAGGGGCCTGGGTGCAATCGCTCAGAATTGCTGCCGGATGGGAAGGTGATTGGGCGCTCCGATTGCGCCAACTCCGTAGTAACGCAGATGGACCCACTTACCGCCGGGGTTAATGTCAAGGTGGCGGGCGTCGACCGCGTGCTTCTGGGCGGGCCGAACGTCGAGCTATCGCTCCGCAATGCGACTGGCACCATCCGCGCGCGCGTAGGGCAGGATGGACAACTGGCTGCGGCTGACGTGGCCGGCTCTGTGACTGCTCAGATGGATGGCGCATCGGGTCGTGGCACTCTGCGAATGGCCAATCTGACATCTACTGCGGTCGCCAATACAGCATGCACGAACGATGGTGACATCGTGCGAGACGCCGATACATCTGGAGGCACCATTTTGCTCTGCACCAGTGGTACATGGAAGCCGCCAGGCCTGCGTTCGGCCAACGCAGGGGCGCTATGCCCTACGGTGGGTATCGTAGGGCAGGATTCTGCTGGCATCGCCTACATCTGCCGAGGGGCCCCGACGCCGACTTGGCAGAACATCAATGACCGCGTGACGCGCAGCGTGTTGATGGCGCGCTATCTGGTGTCTGATGGGGTCACTATCCCTAAGCCGTCTTGCCCTGCGGGAGCTTCTCAAGCTGTGGTTGTCATGCCATCCGAGTCGGGCGCCGACTATGCTTCGGCGCCTCCACGAAACCGCTTCACCGCTTCCGCTATTGATTCGGGGGGTAACTGGGTCGCCTTCATGCGTTTGAGCGACGGGACAGGCGTTTCATACAGCAACAGTTTTGCTGGACCGGCATACAACTTTCAAGGCATCGCAAGCACGTATTGCGACTTTACTTCTTAACCCCGAGGGGATTTCGATGCGTTCTATTGGAATTCGTGCTGTCCTGACCGTGGCAGCCTTGCTGGCGTCAACCGGCTCGTTTGGACAGATGGCAGGTTCGCAGCAGGTGGTTCGTCCCGGAAATAGCACACCGAGTTACCCGCTTGGGCAGGCAGGTGTGCCTGACTCGGACTCTCGCAACACGGCAACCGTCACGAATTGGACCCCAGTCACGGCGACTGTGAGTCGTCCTGGTGCAGGTTGCGCATCTGGCTGGGTGTGGGGTGCTCCATATGGCGTATCCAATTGCTTGCGGCCCGTGGACAAATGCGAGGCGGCCTATCTAACCTGGATCTCTGGCGACGCTATTTGCCAGGGGTTTGCTCCCGCTACGGCGGCATTTTTTTACGTACCCAAACGCTATTACCTTGGCAATCTGGTGGAGAAGTGTCCCCAAGGGGTTTCACAGGCCAGTTGCAAGGAGAGCTATGTCCGTGAAGATAGTCCACCTATTTCGGTGATGACCGTTTCCGCGATTTCAAATTCCAAGGGTGCCGCGGCAGTTGTTTGCCGAGGTGGAAACTGGGCAATCTCCACCAGCTACTGCACACTCCCGACGGCCGGGGCCCAGTGATTGGTGTGATGAGCGCCGTATCAGCGCAGGCTTCGCTGTTTGGGCGATCAGACTCAGTCTTGCGCTTCAGAACTTGCGCTTGCGACCATCCCTAGCGCCCATATGCTGTTGATCATTGGACGATTCTGAACCACTTGAGGGCGTGCTGCTCGGCGCGCCCCCCCGTTGGGCGGGCGTCTTGTCAGGGTGGTTCTGGCATATGACGGTGAACCGATGCTTTCCCAAGTCGATCTTTCCCCGCGGTTCTGGACGCGCAGAAAACGTATCAACCCCGCTGCCTTGAGTGTGCGCAGGGCGGTGTAGATTTCAGGCCCCGGAGTTCGCAGATGCTTGGAAATGGTGTCAGCGTCCATTGACGCGCGAGACCTGTGCAGCAAGCGCCAGACATAAAGGCAAAGCGCGCGTCGAGTCCGGGCTCCCGACGGCTCGGAGCGGGACTTCACGTGTCGTATGACTGCGCCCACTTCGCCGCACCGACTCCATAGGGCTAGTCCGCCTTTTGTTTCGACCTTTGCCAGGCCGCCTTGCTGCAACAGGCCCAGAACCTTCCGGGTGTATTGCGGCGTGAATGTCGTTCCCATGCACAGGCGAGTTACTGAGACCGGGGTGTCCTCGGAAAGGGCGTCCCAGACCCGTCGTTCTGCGCAGTTGTGGACATCCAGGGCGCCGACTCGGCCTGCTCGTGTGCTTTGCTGCATATGCAAGGGTGTTGTGGCCATCGTTTCAGGCGGGTCCTGGCAGATGGGAGCGTCTCGGTGTATGAGGGTCGCGCTTCTCTCCAGTCGCGACGATGAGCGTTTGCTGCACCACCACGAAAGCGGTGCTCATCTTCATGGATGTACCGCATGACGTCGATGAGGAGCAGGGCCGCATGATGGAATGTAGATTGTTAGTGCGTAACAAAGGTATTATATGAAACAAATACTTTTTGGAGAAATCCCAATGAATCCAGCTATTTCGGTGTTCGGTCGCTGCCTGGTCGCGGCGTGCGCAGAGGCTGTCAAGCCTCGGATGATCGCGATCGCAATGGCTGCCGCGGTGGCGGTTGCAGTACCAGATGCGGCCAAGGCGACCGAGCAAAATCCCGACGGGTCTCCGGTTGTGCGCCAGGGGCAATACCAGAACGACGATGCCGGTGGCGAGGCGGGACCTAGCCAGGTGGGGAAATGGGTGGGTGGCCTCTTGGGCGCAGGCGCAGGGGCGGCGGTCGCTGCAGCAAGTGGAGCGAACAAGTATTTCACTGCCGCCGCGGGTGTCTTGGGTGGCATTGGGGGTGCAAAGGTTGGAGAATCGCTTTCTGCCAACTCGGCGAGCCAAGCACGCGTTGGCGTGGTGGGCATGCCTGCTGACGACGGGGGGGAGGTCAATGGGCTGCAAGGCGCACGGGGCCTTGAGCGTTCGTCGATCTTCCCGAGTGATGTTGGCCGGACCGACAAGGCGCGGATGGGTACGGAGACCCTGCGGTCCTACGATCAGTTGGCCGTCAACGCGGCGGCGTACCGTCTACTCGTCCAGTCCTCTTTTGTGGAATTTTCAGGCGCCAAGGAACGACTCGCCCTTTCGCCTCGCGATCTTGATGCATCGCGTCAATTCCTTGCTTCTAAGAAGGCGCTCGAAGGGGACATTGCAGGGCTCAACATTGCGATCGCTGACCTCGGGAATGCCACGAATGTCCTGCGGCAGCGCTACCCGGGCAACAACTTCGGCGGCTACCAAGCGCTCAGCGTTAGCATTTCAGCGCCGGCCGCCGTCCGGGCCCGTGAAGTCGAGCCAGATCGAGCTATCTTCCCGATGGCGGAGCTTTTGGCTCAACAGATTCGAAACGGGGAGGTCGAGCGAGTTACTGTTGCTGCACCTGGCTATGCGACTGGCGGAGAAATGATCCGGAGCACGCTGACCCGGCAAGAGGCTGCTTTGGGCCGTTCGGGGACAGGCAGTGCGGCCGGGCCCGGCGAAACCATGCGCCGCCTGGGCATGGGTCGATGAGGAGGCACCATGCAACAAGCAGAATTTGAGAACGCCGAAGGCGTCTTGCCGGTCCTGCTCGTCGATGACGAGATCGATGCTGCCATTCTCGCTGCTGGCTTCTTGCCGACGGCATCGATGCCGATAGAGCGCATGCGCTGCTTAGTGGCGGACCTTTCGATGGCCGTGGCCAATGCCGTGGCCATCGATGATGACGCGGAATTCGCTCGGGCCACTCGGGGCCTTTCTGTCCTTGGAACCGCTGAGGAGCGCCAGTTTGCTGCGGGGTATCAAGCGTATCTGATTGGCGAAATTCGTAGCCAGTCGTTCGGACGGGAGCTGGATCTGGCTTCCAATGCGGAGCGCTTTGAACAGATCAAGCAGTTGGTCTGTGGTGCTCAGGCAGATCTTTGATCGAGTTCATATAAAATCGCAGAATAAACACGTTGCAAACTAAAAAACTTGTTTATTTACCCCGTCTTATTGCGGAAATTCACTTCTCATCGGAAAAGTTTATGAAAAAGCTTCATAGCGCGGCCATTGCTGCTGCCTTGTGTGTTGCATCTGCATTCGCGCACGCGTCGGATGCCGATATCAGGAAAGCCCTCAAGGCCGCGTATCCCGAAATGCCCGAGGTGGCCCTGATCAAGCCCGCCCCATTGCCAGGGCTGTTTGAGGTCGTTGTTGGCTCGGAAATGATCTATTCTGATGCGAAGGGCAAGTACCTCATTCAGGGGAGCCTGATTGACGTAGCCACCAAGAAAAATTTGACTGAAGAGCGCATGCAGGCGATCAACAAGGTCGATTTCAAAGACCTGCCCCTGGCCAATGCTGTGGTCAACAAATACGGCACAGGTGCGCGCAAGCTGGTGGTTTTTGCCGACCCTAACTGCGGGTTCTGCAAGAAGCTTGAGCGGGAGTCCATCCCCAAGCTGAAAGATGTCACCGTGTACACGATCCTGGTGCCCATTCTCTCGCCCGACTCCGGCGTCAAGTCACGCAACATCTGGTGCGCTGCGGATCGGGGCAAAGCCTGGGAGGACTGGATCCAGCGCGAAGTGGCAACGCCAGCTGCGGCGGAAAGCTGTGACAGCAAGGTCATTGACGCAAATATGGAACTGGCTCGAAAGCTGCGCGTCACCGGCACGCCGACGATGTTCTTTGAGAGCGGGACCCGGCTCCCTGGTGCGCTGCCCCTCGAAGAGATCAATAAGCACCTCGCAGCTGTAGCGCGCTAAGGCAGGCAGTGGAGCACATTGTTGGGATGGATGACGCCACACTCAAGTCGAGTGGGGCGTATCACCCCATCGTCTTGGACACGCGTCGCCTGATCAACGGGCACATGCTGTTTGCGGGCATGTCGGGCATGGGTAAGTCTTTCCAGCTTTTGAAGTTGCTCGCTGCGGCAGGTCGGCAGGGGATTGATGTCGATGTCTTCGATCCACACGAGGAACTCGATGGGGTCCCAGGTAGCGTTGCAGTGAAGTTCTCGGAGGCCACCCGAGCGGGGTACAACCCGCTAGAGCTAAGCCTCGATCCCCACTCTGGTGGGGTTCGAAGACAGATCGCCTTCTTGATCGACATGATCAACAGGACTTCGCGGCAGTTGGGTCCGCGCCAGGAAACCGCTTTGCGCAATCTCTTGCTGGATGTCTACCGGGCTCGTGGGATCGATCCGGATGATGCAAGTACCTGGCATCGAATGAGTTTGAGGGAAGACCAGTTTTACCGGATGGTTCAAGCAAGGGACTACGCCGGTCTCAAGGCCTACTACCCCATCCTGCAGGATGTCTTGAGCTATGCAGAGCGCAAGCTCAAATCGCTTTCCATGGGGTCGGATTTCATGGCGGTGAATGCACTGGAAAAGGTGGAGCGTTCCGCCTCTCGCATTCAATCGATCCAAACGAAATTTCGCAAGGCTGACAGTGACGATGAACTCGATCGTCTGGAAAAGCAAATGATCGCGGAGAAGGCCAAGGCCATCGAGGCATACACCAACTTCATCAACTCGATTGAGACGGGGCGTGAGTACCAGGACGCTTTGAAATACACCAATCGCGAGACCTTGATTTCGGTGGTGGAGCGCCTTCAGGCATTGCTCAACTGCGGAATCATGCGAAGCAATCCACCCGATTGGGGTGGTGCACGAGTACGAATCCACAAGGTCGGGTCACTTTCTGACGACGACCGGAAGCTCCTCTTTTACACGCGCGCTCAGGCAATCCTGCGGGATTGCATGGATGCGGGCAAGACTGATGACGTACGCAGAATTATTCTGCTCGACGAGGCGCACCTGTACTACTCGGAGGACGGAGACAACCCGATGAACCGAATAGCCAAGGAAGGGCGCAAATTCGGCCTCAGCCTGGTGTTGGGTTCCCAATCGCCGACGCACTTTTCAGAGGATTTCATCACCAACGTAGGGACGGTGTTCCTTCTTGGGATTCACGAAAACTACTGGGATATGGCAGTGCGGAAGATGAACCTGACCAAGGCTCAGCTCATGGCTGTGCGCGCGCAAGAGGTTCTGTTGGCGAAGATGAGGGTCAAAGGTACGGAAGCGAGCCATTTCGTGTTGGTGAACGTATCGCAGCCGGTTGTAGAGCGGGGCCTGAAGTCGCTTATGTCACGCGCAGCCTGATTGGTGGTGCCTGTTGTTGGGTCTTTGCTGCAAGGAGCGAATCCATGCCCCAGATTCCCATGGAAACAGCTACATGCGAAACACTATTTGTGGTTGAATCGTGGTAAATGTCCTTTTTACGTTGAGGCGAACTTATGTTGCGAATTAAACAATTCCTTGGAGGGCTCGCCTCATTGGCGGTCCTCGCTTTTGCCGCGCCAGCTGCGGCGACAGACACTCCTGCTGTCAATCCAGGGTTTGCCTGTCCCGCCGGTTACCAATGGTCGGTGAATACGCCCATTCCGAGCTGCGTGCCCTCCGTTGGCGGGACGGCTGCTGCAATCCCGTGCAATGGCGGACAGGTCACGTGGTCAGGTGCGCCTGGCGTGACGTGCGGCGCCAGTGTGTCTGCGGCGCTCGATGGGGTGGCTAAAACCGTGTCGTCGAACAATGGGAGCTCTGGCAATGCGACCTTTACCTGCACCAATGGAGCGTGGGTGAAGACGGGGTCGTCTTCTTGTACGGCGGCGCCTTGTGCAGCGGGTACAAAGTCGTGGACCGTCGGTGGCCAGACTTGTTCCGGGACCATTGCAACGACCGCAGCTGGTTCTACTTCCGCAGTGGCCTCCACCGGGGCCAATTCTGGTTCGGCAAACTTCACCTGTAGCGCCGCAGGTACCTGGGGGGCCGTGAATCCAGGAGCTACATGCGCGGCAGCAAACTGCGGCGCGCTGTACGTGGCGTGGTTTAGCGCGGACAACGCTAACAAGTGCCTCGGCTATACGCAATCCACGCCGCCGGGAGGGACCTCGACAGCGATCGATGACATTTACCCGACCATGGGCAGCGCTAACTTCCAATGTGCGGCTGGTGGCGTGTGGGGAGTGATGCCTGGGGCAGTTTGCGCTAAGTCGGATGGACAATGCCCAGCAATGGCTAGCGCGACTTGGACCAACCCGAACTTCAGCGAATTCACGTGCACAAGCGGGCCGCTGCCGACAGGCAGTGCAGGGCAGCAAGTGACGTTGACGGACTCGATTGCCCCCCTCATGGGGAGCGCGGCCTACTCCTGTGTTGGTGGAGTTTGGACACCAAGTCAGTCTCGCACCTGCTCAAGTGCCCCTGCCCCCTCGGCTAACTGCCCGGCGACCACATTGGGTTGGTCCGTGGGAGGGAACTATTGCAACGCGGCAACGGGGAGCGCGGCAAATGGCGCCATTGCAGTTTTGTCAGATACGTTGGCTCCAACGACAGGTAGCGCTTACGCATCCTGCAACAACGGTTCTTGGAGCGCACCCTACAGTGCCACGTGTGCGGCCGCTGCTGCGGCCGGGTGTCAGCCTGGGCCATTCAGCTGGAGTCAAGGCGGAAACACCTGTTCTGGTTTCGCAAATGCCGCCTCGGCGGGTCAGACGGTGACATTGACTGACAACACAGCACCAGCGACCGGATCGGCTTTGGTGTCTTGCACTCCCAGTGGCTGGGGTAGTCCGTACAGCCCATCTTGCTCGACATCGGCGCCTGCGGGCTGCCCAGCAGGGACTTTCAGCTGGACCTCGAATGGTTCGGACTTCTGTTCCGGATATGCGAACGCTGCGGCTCCCGGTCAATCTGCGACGCTCACCGATTCCACTGCTCCAACGACTGGGTCGGCGAACGTGGTGTGTAACGCGGGCAATTGGGGTTCGCCAGTTGGAACTTGCACTGTCGCCCCAGCTGCACCTTCGGGGTGCGCCGCCGTAAAAAGTCAGTACGTGGGCGCACAGCTAAATCTCGGTAGTGGAGGTATGTATTTGACGATGCCGTCTGCGCAATCTGGTTATTCTGCGGTGTTGAGGGTGGTTAACGAAGAGCTGTGGGCGACCACACCTGGACCTAAGCTGGTTGGGGTTGGGGAGATGATGGGAGGTGGCTGCCGAGGGACTTGTTACGGATCGGCAGTAGCGTCGTGTTCGGCTGGAGGTTGGTCCCTCAAGCCCATCGCTGGTGATGCGCCGTACTGCAAACCGGCCGACTGCAACGGCAACGGCGCCTGATATGTAGCGTTGAAATTTCAAGCGCAAAGAGCGTATGACCCCCGGGTGACCATCGCCCGGGGGTTTTTTTTCGCCCTTATTTTCTGTAACGAGGTTGACGCTCCCCGATCTGGTCTGTATTCTTATTTGCAAGATAAGCTAGTTGCAAAACAATAGGAGTGGGCTATGGCACAAGATGAGAGTTTTGATATCGAAGAGTCTTCGCGCTTTCGGGCCAACTTGGTGGCGCCTTCGCACAAGGCGCTCATGTCTGGGTTGGCCAGCACCAAAGGTGGGCTGATATGGGTCATGGTGGAGGACCTGCTCGTGCTGGAGGGCTTCAATCCCCGCACCCCTAGCGACAAGCTGAAGGCGCACATCCGTGCGCTCGCCGACTCGATCAAGGAAAACGGATTTTTCGAACACAAGCCGATTTCGTGCATGGGAGCGCTTCGCGGAAAGAAGCCTGTCCTCTACGTGCATGACGGCCACTGCCGACTGGAAGCGGTGAAGCTGGCGATTTCTGAGGGCGCAGAAATCAATGAGCTGCCAGTCGTTATCAAAGATCGTTCGTGCTCGGAAGAAGAGTTGCTGGTTGGCATGGTCAACAGCAATGACCAGGGCCTCGAATTCAGCGTTTTGGAATTGGCCATCGTATGCCGTCGTCTTCGCGGTTTCGGCTGGGACACCGCCCGGATTGCCTCCAAGATCACCAAAACAGTTGACTACGTGGCGAAGCTGCTAATCCTGGCGGGCGCGCCGCAGCCCATTCGGGTGATGGTCGAGCAAGGTCTCGTTTCTGCAGCGCTTGCAACGAATGCACTGGTACGTCATGGCGAGCAAGCAGTTGCAGTTTTGCAGCAAGGAATCGACACAGCGAAGGCTCAAGGTCAGAGCAAGCTCACTCCGCGCCACATGCCCGAACAAGTGCGTCGTCGGGCAATGGTGAAGGCAGCTCCCCGGATGGTTACTGCTCTTCACCGCGTGGTGCAGCACCCGGGCTTCAAGGATATGCCGGCTGATCTGCGCGAGCTTGTTGCAGGGCTGCTCAAGGAGGTTCCACCCGAGGACGAAGGTGAATCATCTTCCGAACAGGAGCGGGCATTTCAAGAGAGACAGATCCCCCTCGACGGCGTAGTCGCGTGAAACGATTGGAGTTGATATGACGATTCCAGTCGTGCGTGATGCTGCCGCGGTGGATGCTGTGATCCAGAGCCTGGGCAATCGGAAGCCGCTGTTGGCGGCTCCCCGACATCCTCAGATCGATGCAATGATCATCGTTCTTGGCGACCGCCTGGAGGTGGCCGAGATCCTGCAGCGGTGGCCGGCCAGTCCCGGCGTCCTGTGTGGTGCGCTGACGGCGCGTGCCTGGCTCATTGGAGATCTTGATGATCTGCCAGACAGCCATTGATGCGGCAGGTGCGGAGCAAGCCTCCAAACCCTACTTCCTGTACTTACTTGAGTGCCGTGGCGGCCGTCTGTATGCGGGCATCGCCCGCGATGTCGAGGCGCGTTTCAAAAAGCATGTGAGAGGCACTGGTGCCAGGTTCACAAGGGCCTGGCCGCCAGTCGGTCTTTTGGCGACCCGGAAGTACCCGACAGTGGGAGATGCATTGCGCGCGGAGATTGTCCTTAAACGGCTACCACGAGCAAAGAAGCGAGCCTTTTTCGACCTATGAGCTCGATTGACACAGCTGCATTGAAGCGCCGCCTGCGCAAGATTTTGGCATTGACTAAGTCTGGTGAAGCTGGCGAAGCTGCCGCTGCGCTTCATCAAGCGAAGAGGTTGATGGAAGTGCATGGCCTGTCTGAGAAAGACGTCCTCGACATCCAGGAAGCACAACTCAAACTCTCCGGCACAGATATCTCCAGCATGGAGGGCGCCCTTGTCAATGTGATCCGACAAGCCTTAGGAGTTGAGGTTCTGGTTTGCTGCCAACCTCGCGTGAAAGGCGGTGGAAGGCGAGGCCGAGCCAGTGTCGTCTTCATTGGAGAGGGGGCGAATCCACAGATCGCCCTGTACGCGTTCTCGACCTTGCGCAGACAGATCGAGGCCAATCTTGCAGCCAGCCTGAGAGATCTGCAGATTGAGGTTGGTAGAGAACCACGTGATTTGCGCTTGCCGTCGAGGCTGCGTCAAGAGTATGCGCGTGGTTGGTGCTCGGCAGTAAGGAAGAAGATCATCGAACTTGGTGCGACGGGGCCAAGTCCTGAGGTTCAGGCCTTCGCGGCCAAGCGAAAAACCTGTGATGAGGTTGCTCCTGTTCGAGCTGCGCGGGGCACTGGCGGGCGGTTTACCGACACCTTTTTGGCATTGGGGGCGCGGGATGGGCTTAGAGCGCAAATCCATAAGGGTGTTCACGTCAATCAGAAAGTGGGAAGGCTCTGCTTGTAAGGGGTGGCGTGGCCACAAAAGAGGAAGTGAACGGCCATGAGCTGTTGTCTGTAAAGAAATTGGGGTCTTAATGTTCAAAAGCATGATCGTGTACCGCATTGCCCCGCAATGGCAGGTTGATTTGTCGCAAGTGGAAGAAGCTCTGGCCAAGGTGCCCTTCATGGAATGCGGCGCTACGCAGGAGAAGTCCATGGGTTGGGTTCCGCCACGCGGCGAGCAACACGGCCCCCTGGCGGAGTCGGTTGGCGGGCAGTGGATGCTGCGTTTCATGGTTGAAAAGAAGACTCTCCCAGCGAATGTGCTGGCCCGCCGTGTGAGGGAGAAGGCTGAGCGCATCGAAAAGGAAACCGGCCGCAAGCCCGGCAAGAAGGAAAGCAAGGAGCTGAAAGACGAGGCCAAGCTCGATCTGCTGCCCATGGCCTTCACCAAGCAGGGCTCGATGTGGGTGTGGATCGACACCGCCTCGCGCCTGCTGGTGCTGGACACCTCCAGCCAGGGCCGCGCGGACGAAGTGGTCACCCTGCTGGTCGAGGCGCTGCCCGGCCTGTCGGTGTCGCTGCTGAACACCCAGACCAGCCCGCAGGCCGCCATGGCCCACTGGCTCAAGGAACAGGAGCCGCCCGTGGGCTTCACGGTGGACCGCGAGTGCGAACTCAAAAGCGCCAACGAGGAAAAAGCCGTGGTGCGCTACGCCCGCCACCCGCTGGATATCGGGGAGGTGCAGGCCCACATCGACGCCGGCAAGCTGCCCACCAAGCTGGCACTGACCTGGGACGACCGCGTCTCCTTCGTGCTCACCGAAGGACTCCAGATCAAGAAGATTGAGTTCCTGGACACCGTGTTCGAGGGTACCAAGGCCGATGATGGTGGTTTTGATACCGATGTGGCGATTGCCACTGGCGAGCTGGTCAAGTTGATCCCGGACTTAATCGAAGCGCTGGGAGGGGAGGCTGACAGCGGCGTGGCGGCGGCAGTGCCTCCGTCGGCAAGTCATAGCGTCACGGCAGCGCTCGCAGTGACGGGCGCCGCGGCCCCCACAGATTGCGAGCCCGAATCCGCGCCGTTCTGACCTGCTCATTTGGACCAACTTCAAGCGCATTGCACCGATCCTTCGCAGTGTGCCGATCTCTGACCATCAATTGAATTTTTCACATCACCGTGAACACTTTGGAGAAACATATGCACAACATGACATCAGCACCAGAAACCACGGAAATGAGCACACTCAAATCTTTTCTGGGATCGCTGGACAGACGAATCGATCCTGAAAAAATGCTGCAGGCAATGGCGTGGACAGTTCAGGCGATGGCCCCTGCGTGCCAGGCTACGGAGACGGGGGAGGTCTGGCATTGGATTCGCCTCAACGGTTCGGACTGGATGCCGGCGAAACGAGTGGGCGATTTCTGGCATTCTGTCGGTCTTGCTGCGGTACCTCTGGCAATGGTCACAGTGGGGCCGTCGATCGACCGGACGTTCGGACGCGATGCAGCACTGGATATCCCGTCGGAGGAGAGTCCGTTCGCCATTGTGGAAAGTCTTCGCCGCATGACGGAGGATGTCATAGCGCTTCGTCGCGGAGTGTTGCAGGTTCGCTCGAACGCGCATCTGATGAATAGCGCCTTGGCTTAATCTTTTGTTGATGGGATAGAGCCATGGCCTCCGTGAACTTAGTCATCTTGGTAGGCTATTTGGGACGAGATCCCGAAACGCGCACCTTCCCCAGCGGGGATAAAATTGTGAACGTGACGATTGCCACCACAGACAAGTGGAAAGATAAGCAGTCGGGGGAGCTCAAAGAGGCCACAGAGTGGCATCGAGTGGTCTTTCTCAACCGCTTAGCTGACATTGCGGCCCAGTACCTGCGCACTGGATCGCAGGTCTATATTGAGGGCAGTCTGCGCACCCGAAAATGGACAGACCAGGGCGGGGTGGAAAGGTACAGCACCGAGGTCCGGGCTGACGAGATGCAGATGCTGGGCCGCAAGAACGACAGCAGTCATCAGAGTGACGATCACGTGCGAGGTCAACACCAGGCGTCGCGGCCGGCCTCCGCAACTCCGCCGTCGAGAAGCCCTTCAACAACACCGCGGCAGGCCCCTCAGCCGACACGTTCTGCATCTGGGTTCAATGATGAGATGGATGACATTCCCTTCCGTGACCCGTTTGGTAACCGCGCTTTTTGCTTGGCTGCGTAGCCACGCTCATGTTGAAATATTGGCAGCGTCGGCCTGAGTCGGCCGAGGTTCGTGAATGGCTTGGCGATAGTGCCGTGAAGACATGCGTCTTCCATCGCACCACATCTGATTTCGAAGTGTTTGACACTTCGCGTGGTGATCTGGGTACGCACTTTGGGCCGTTGCAGCTGGTCAACACATTGCCCCGGTTCGAGGCCGCGGACGGGGAAGTGATGCCTGGCGACAGAATCATTCCGGCTTGGTTGCGGATGAGACGCCCCTTGCGATTGCGGGATGAGGGGAGTTTCCACGCCGATGGAATTGCGATTCAACTGGCGCAAAAAGGGCTTCTATCGATGAAGCAGGCCAGAGAGATTTTCTCGGAATGCGACGCTAATTTCAGGGCTCGCAAACATCACGATCCGTACTTGCTGGCGCTCATAAAAAACGCTGGCTACGACGGAGTAAGCTACCTAAGTGTCTGGGACCGTGTCCGTGGCGGGTGTTTCATCGCATTCGAATCGACTCAAATTTGCCCGGCTTTCGTAGCTCGGGATGGCCTATTTCAGGATGAATATCATGCCATGCGAGAACGCATGCGATAAACATGGTTCGTTGACTTTGCAAACGGCATAACTTACATTTGTTGATATGTTCGCAACAACGCTCTTCTGCAAATAAATGACCCCATCCGAGATATTCAAAGATTTCTCCGACCAGTTCCTTCGAAGTTTGGCTGATGAGGTAGCGGCCCAGGAGGCCAGCGTCGTTGTGCGAGACAGTCCTGCTTTGTCAGAAGCTGTCAAGATCTTGTTGGTCAGAGCCAAGGTTGCCGACGAGCGCACTGCCGAGCGTCTGGTTGTAAGTTGCACAAAGAACGAGGCTTTTGCTAGATGGATATCGAGCGCGTCACATCCGCCAGCGCTCCCCTCAGCAGCGGCTTCGGAATCGTCCTGAGCTGCTTAATACAAGATGGAGCCTTCGGGCTCCTTTTTGCTTGTGAAAAGAAGATGAGTGCCATGCGTATTTGGTTTGCAGCATAGGTAAGCTAGAATATGAAAGAAACAGATTGTTTCGGTTGTGGTCGGCCGCCGTTGGGTGCTGGCTCATGTCATTTCGTGGATCTAAGGAACATGCACTTCAGACGTTGGGTATTCGGGTCTGTGGCTCTCGCGTGGTGCGTGGCAGCAGCGGTGACTCCACCTGTTCACGCTGCAGACGTTTTTGTTGCACCAGGAGCGGCAGACCTGGCTGCATCGGTGCAAGAACAGAGGACAGCTCGTCTTGAGGCGCAGCTCAAAGCGGCGCTGGAAAAACTGGACAAACTCGATTCTGGAAAAGAAGCGAAGGCGGCCGGCGACGTGAAAAGTGGCTCTGATGAGTCGAAGCAGCCGACGCCAATTCCAATGCCCCTTCCGTCACCTTTCCTAAAGGGGTCGATGCAGGGCCTGAGCGTAGTGCCCGCTCCTCTGGTCGACGTTGAGCGTGTTATTGGCGTGATGAATGGCCAGGAGATCTATGTGCTTGAAGGTGTTGTACGTCAGCGGGATGTCTCTGAACCGGCTGCGAAGCAACAAGGCGGAAAGCGATGATGCGGATGAAGGCTATATGCACGGCGGTCGCAGGAGCGATGTTGGCTGGCTGCGCTTCTTTCCCCGCATCGGTAGACAAGCTGCCAGTGAGCGATGCGGTTACCGGCGATTTGGACAAGAAGTGGGCATCACTCCCGGCCGTGAAGTACGTCCGGTCACAGACTGGTGCGAGTGTGCGAAAGCGCAAGCCGCTTCCGCCAGCTCTCGCGCGCAAACCGTTGCGGTTTGCTTTGGGCGCCAAGGCAACGGTGGGAGAGTTCGTGGCCGCCTTGGAACTGCAAGACGTGCGAATCGTGCTCAAAACGGCAGGTTCTAAGCGCGATGAACGGATGCAGCTTTCGACCTACGAGGGAACGGTTGCTGAGTTCATGGAGATGCTCGCGATCTCGCATGACCTGGACTACGAGTTTATCGACGGCTTGATCCTTGTGACTCAGGGCACGCGATACATGGTCACAGTTCCGCAGAACAAGGAATTGATGGACAGGATTCCAGGGGCGCTGGGCGGCCTGGGAGCTACGAATGTGAAGACCGACATCGATTCGGGACTTGTGTCATACGAGGCCAGTTCCGGTGTGAGCAGGGATGTGGATCTGTACCTTGAGCGGATGGCAAACAACGCTTCCATGGTGGCTCTGCAGGTCGCAGTGATCGACGTCCGCCTCAACCGCGATGCTGCAAGTGGATTCGATTGGAGCGAGTTTTCTGCAAAGTGGGGGTCGGCCATTGACGCCAAGACACCAACTACCGGTGGTGCGAATCCAGCGCCTGCAGCGAGCGTAGCAGGCGCGGTCGCCTCTGTTGTAGCTGAACGTGTTCTCGGGTCGGTTGCCTCCCTGTCGGGGGGCGGAGTTGGCCTCAAATTCGACGACGCGAAATTCTCTTTGGTGGCAGCCGTCAAGCTTCTGTCGAAGTACGGAAAGGCGCAGACGAATCAAGACGTGTTGATCAGCACGATGAGTGGCGCGCCTGTAAAAATCAGCTCAGGATCCCAGATTCCATACGTTAGCGGGGTGGGCGCGGTCGCTGCCGTCGGCGGTGCTGTCGCAGGGTCGGTGAACACGAGCACCGTCAATTCCGGGTTGAAGATTGACATCGTGCCGCGATACGACGCGTCGGAGCATCTTGTCGTCACCAACGTGAAAGCGAAACTCTCTTCTTTGGTGCGGTTTCGCGAATTGAGTGCAGGCAACACAGTCGGCTCCATCAGCCAGCCAGAGATCCAGGAGTTGGAGTTCGAGAACATCTCGCGCATGCGGCCTGGCGAAATCATCATGCTGGGCGGTATTTCCTACGATCAGGTCAGTGATAACTACACCTCACTGGCCGGAATGGAAAAGGCCAAAGTAGGCAGTGAGGCGTTGACTACGAATCGACACGCCATCTTCATCGTTATCCGGCCCTCAGTCACGATTTTTAGCCGGGATGGTGGCGATCGCGTGCTGTCGCCCGAAGCGCCGCCGCTGGTTGCTCCACAGGTCACGCGCAGTCCAGAGTTCCCTGTGATGGCGCAGCCGGCCTCTTTACCGCGCGGCCCCCTAAGGCCAGGCCCCAGCGGCGAGTTTGCTGGTGATGCTTCGGATCTCCTTCGTGGCGTGGCGTCTCAGTACGGGATGGCTTTTGAAGTATCTGGAGCCGAAAAGCCGTTGCCGGTTCGACTGCAGACGATGAATAGGAATTTGAGATCACTCCTTGCCGAGGTCGGCGCCCAAATCGGTGGGCGCGCCGATCTCGTTCTCACGAACACCCACGTAAAGCTGAGCTTTCGCCGTGCTGAAAATCGGTAAGGCGCGCACGCCGCGCATGAAGAATGATTCGTCCATCTCGGACGTTGAGACATTCCTGGCTCACCCGCCGCTACTGCTCATCGTCGGTTCGCTCGACGCCGGCAGTCGCAAGGATGTACTCGCTTACGCGCGAGGGCTGGCAGAGTCGCAGGTGGTGGCCAAGGATGCTTGTTTCGTGGATGCGATCAAGCTGGAGGGCCGGTGGCTGTATGAGGTTCACGAAGGTGGGCCCGGCCGGTCATTGGCGCGCTGGATCAGCCATCAGCTTGAAGCGAGTCCCGGAACGAAGGTCGCTATCCCATTGGCAGGGGATCGTGTGGCCTCTGTCAGCAGCGTGAGCGGTGATCTCGTGACGATCATCTATCCGTCAGATGAGAGGCGCTCTGAAGAAGCGTCGGATGAAGTACAGGCGATGGCCTTTGGTGCCAGGTTGTCCCCGTTCTTCGGGTCTGCATCAGCACTGCGAAATGTCTCGGCGGTGATTTTTGGTGTTAGTGCCCTGATCTTTCTTGTGGCAGGTCTGACGTTCTTTGTCCGGGCAAACGCTATCGACATAGGTCGGATTGCGGGTCGAGTTGCCTCCTCAGGTACGGGTTTTCGAACTGATATTGCTGCATTGCCTTCAGTGCAACTAGGTCTTGCTGCGAAGGATATCAAGACATCGTCAGGATATCTTTCCTACATAAAACTGGATAAAGGGAAGTGGACTTGGGCTCAAGTTTCAGCGGGCCCAAATACGGGGATGGGGAAAGACAATGAATAGACGGTTGTTGAACATCAGGTTGGCATGGCTGTTTTTCTCAATGGCTCTAATTCTGGTATTGGCGTCCATTTACTTCATTTATGCAGCCTCGACCACTTCCAAGTCGGGTATGCGAGAAATTCTCGGAGCTCAGTGCATTAAGGAATTCGAGGCGGTTGGAATTAAAGCCAGCATTCGACCTCAAGATCATGCGATCGTGTCATATCAGCCCGCAGTGGACCTGATGCAGGATCGAGTGAATGCTTCATCGATGGTAATTGGTCGTTGTGCTGGTTACCGATTGGTGGAGTTTTGTGCCGGGAGCGGATGCTCTAAACCCGGTGTTTTGTTTGTGATGGAAAGCCTTTGAGGAAGTTTCAGCTATGTTCAGTTTGATTATTTCGATCGTGTCGATCGCGTTGGTGGTCGTTCTCGCCGCAGCCACGATGTATTACGGCGGTGATGCCTTGACGAAAGGTCGCAGCAGTGCCGAGGCTTCGGCATATGTGACCGCGGCTCAGCAAATCGGTGGCGCGGCCGTGATGCACATCACAACTCAGCCTGCTGCCCCCGCAGCGGTGGCTGATCTGGTGACCAGCAACAATCTCAGCGGCGTACCCAATGTCAAGAGCCGCGATGCGGCCACGAACGAATGGCAACTGGTGGCGGCCGTTGCTGGCACTTCGCCGCGCATGCTCACTATCAACCTGGCGGGTACGCCTGCATCCAACTTGCAACTGTGTGAGCAGATCAATAAGAACGCAGGCGGCACCGGCATGGATGCTACGAACGGCAGTGTTGCGACACTCGGCGCCCTGCCTTATGCGTGTGTTCCTGGCGCAACGCCAGCTACCGATCCTCAAGTGTTCCAGTTCAAGTATTGAACGGTTCGCTGGTTGAATGCCCTTGTTGCTTCGGCAACAGGGCAAGTATTCAGGAGATAAATATGCGATTGAATGTTGGTAATGTGGTCAGATTTGCTCGTTATGCGGACGGCGCACTGGCGATAGTGTCGCTTTTGGCCGCTATTTATTTTGCAGCCGAGCAGAATTGGGGTGCGTCGGCGTTATTTTTGACCGGCAGCCTGATTAGTACGGTATGTTTTCGTTGGCCTCCGGCTAACTGGGTGGCGAGTCATTTTCTATCGAGCAAGCGATAAATTGGTATTAATAACATGTTTAGCTTGATTATTTCAGTAATGGCCGTTGCCTTGGTGGTCCTTCTTGCTGCAGCCACTATGTATTATGGCAGTGATACGGCTACAGAGGGTAAAAAACAAGCGAATGCAGCTGCATTGATTAATCAGGCTCAGCAGGTTGCGGGTGCTGTGGATTTGTATATTGCTGATAATCCAAGTGGCAGCCTGTCGAACATCGAAGATTTGCAACCCCAGTACATATCTTCCGTTCCAGAGGGGTGGAACATTTCCTCGGCCTCGTTGCCTTCAATACCAGGCTATGTGGCATATCCGATTCAAGGCGATAACGTCAAAAAACTGAGCCTTTGCGAAGAAGTAAATAAAAAGCTCGGGATTACCACGAGCATCCCGCAATGCAGCGCCATTGCGGCGAATTTTGTTGGCTGTTGCACGACGCCTTAGGGACATCTCGCGATTGCGCCCTTGATATTGATTTGAAAGCCATCCATGAGCAAAACATTTCGCGCATTTTGTCTCGCCTCCGTTTCTGCAGTTATTTTTCTTGGTGCGCCCGCACAAGCGGCGGATTACTGGGTCCTGAAGGCGACGCCATCTCTGAAGCCGCAGGCCGCGGAGATGCCTGCGGAGCCGGCGATCGCGTTGTCGGCGGGGGTGCTGCCTGACGGCATGGAGGGCAAGGCGTACAGCTTTGATCTGAAGACGCTCACCCAGGTTACGGCAGGGCCTGGCATTGGGTCTGTGCAGTACGCGCTGGGCGGTGGGTCGCTGCCGACGGGTATCTCATTGAGCAACGATGGGCAGCTGGCGGGCACGCCGACGGCGCTAACGGCGCCGGAGGGTGCGGGGTTCACGGTGGTGGGCACGTACGTGGACAAGACCGGCCAGCAGGTCTACACCATCAAGGTGGGCGAATCTGTCCTGCAAGCGGTTCAGATCTCCCTTTCGCGTTCATCCCTTGCGCCAGTTGCATGTGCGGTGACCACTTCAGGCGCGGCGAAGTGTTGGGGAAGGAATGGCTCTGGCCAGCTTGGGAATGGCACTACGACGAATTCTGGCGTGCCAGTTCAGGTGATCGGGCTAACTTCAGGCGTCACCAGTGTGTCAGTAGGGGCGTCTTACGCCTGCGCAACAGTTTCCGGCGCTGCGAAGTGCTGGGGGACCAACGTCCAGGGGCAGTTGGGAGACGGATCGAAAACGCCCTCCACCGTGCCGGTACAGGTGGTGGGTCTGACTGCTGGTGTTTCCTCTGTGGCGACGGGAGACCTCTTTGCCTGTGCGTTGGTAACCGGCGCCGTTAGGTGCTGGGGAGACAATCCCGTAAACCAATTGGGGGACGGGACTACGACAAGTTCCCAGGTGCCTGTTCAGGTAGCCGGACTAAATTCGGGCGTTACCAGCTTGACCACGGGGGGGGCGCACTCCTGCGCAGTAGTTTTGGGTGCAGCCAAATGCTGGGGCTACAACGGCAACGGCCAATTGGGCGATGGAACGGCAGGCAACGCGAGCGTGCCAGTTCAGGTGGCCAACATGACGGCGAGCGTCAGTAGTGTGTTCGGGGGGGCGAGCCACACCTGTGCGATAGTCTCCAACGCTGCTTGGTGCTGGGGATCGAACAGCTCTGGGCAGCTCGGAGACGGCACAACTGCGAACTCCGGAGTGCCCGTCCTGGTGGTTGGTCTCACCGCAGGGGTCAGTAGCCTTCGCCCGGGGAACACTCATACGTGCGCGGTGGTTTCCGGAGCCGCCAAGTGTTGGGGCACGGTTGGTACCGGCCATCTCGGCGATGGAGTGTCCACGCAATCCAATACACCCATCCAGGTGTTTGGCCTGACCTCCGGCGTTAGCCAAGTGGCTGCGGGCGCGTCCTATTCTTGTGCGCTCGCCGCCGGGGTGGCGAAATGCTGGGGGGTGAATTCGCTGGGTCGATTGGGTGATGGTACGACGATAGACCGTGCCACTCCTGTGAACGTCAAGGCCGGCATCTGATGGCAGTCATTCCGACGGCGAAACCCCTGGGTGAAATCCTCATCGAGCGTGGCCTCATCAACCGCGACAAGCTCAATGCGGCGCTGCAGGAGCAGAGAGTCACGGGAGCGCGACTGGGCAAGATACTGGTGCGCAATGGATTTCTGCGGCAAAAGAAGCTGTTGGAGATCCTTCATGAAGTGTCCCCAGAGTCCATGCATGAGGAGTCGGTCTTCTTGCCTGCCGTGCCGGCTGAACTCCTCATCTCAACCCGCACGATGATCACGGCAGACATCGGTGAGCAGATCTACGTTTCCACGTTGGATTCGACTGCCGTGGTGCGGGCACGGCTACAGGAAGTCCTGGGGGACAGGGAGATCATTTTTGCGCCTTGCAATCCCGCTAGGTTGGCCGAGTACCTCGACAAAGTCGCTGAAATCGGCAACGGTTCTCCATCTGGCAAAGGTGGAGCATGGGAGGCCGTTGTTCGTAGTGCGATGGACAAGGAGGCATCCGATATACACATCATCCCGCGCCAGGCCAGCTACACAGTCATGCTTCGCCGGCACGGTGTTTTGAGCCCGGATCACGAGGGTTCGCTTGAGGAATACACCGCCCTGGCATCGCGCATCAAGGACCTGGCGCGGATGGACATGGCCGAACGTCGCAAGCCGCAGGACGGCGGCTTTTCAGTGGACCACAACGGCCGCATCGTTTACCTGCGTGTTGTCGCCATTCCAACGACTGATGGTGAGCGCATTGTGGTCCGTCTCCTCGATCCAGATTCGATGAACCTGTCCCTGGATGATCTGGGCATCTCGGGCGTGGCCGAATGGCGCAAGGCCGTTTCCCGGCCATACGGTCTATGCCTCATCTGTGGGCCTACAGGTTCGGGAAAGACCACGACGCTGAACGCCACGGCTCGCGAGATGAACTTCCTTGAACGGGCGATCTACACGGCCGAGGATCCTGTGGAGTACCGGATTGCCTACGCAGGCCAGGTCAACATCAACAAGACCGTGAACCTCGACTTTTCGGAGGCCGTGAAGACCTTCATGCGTGCAGACCCGGACGTAATCATCGTCGGCGAGGTGCGCGATATCGAGACTGCGCGAAATGCTATGAAAGCCGCGGAGACGGGCCACTTGGTGATCGCGACGCTGCACACGGGTTCGATTTTGGGTGCGGTAGGGCGCTTGCGTGATATCGGTGTTGCTCCCTATGAGCTGAACCACCTACTGCGCGGGGTTATGGTGCAGCGCCTGGTGCGCACACTGTGCAAGAGCTGCAATGGCGCGGGCTGCAAAACATGCCGAGATACGGGCTATCGCGGGCGCACCATTGTGTCAGAGGCCACATACCTTCCAGACGAAGCGGCAGTAGCGAAGGTGCTCAACAACCAGCGGAGTTGGAAAACCATCGTAGAGGACGCCCTGGACAAGTTGCGGGCAGGCGAGACCGATGTGGAAGAAATTCGGCGTGTGTTCGGTGCGGAAGTCGATGACGCGCTTGCGCAGCCATCGGCGGCCTTGGAGCCGACCTGACGGCACAAAAGTGCCCGCCTCAAGCCGATGGCGATTTTCAGTGAATTGGAAACATCATGTTCAGCATCTTGATGGTGATTGTGTCGATCGCGTTGTTCGCGACAGTCACGCTGGTCACCATAAACTACATCCCCATTGATGCGCTCATTGCGTTCAAGGCAAGGTCCAAAGCGCAAGAAGGATTGCAGTCCCTGGCGGCTGGATCCGTTCGCTACATCAAGAGCGTCACAGATGTGAATGGCATCACCACACTGCCGGCGCCCGGCACGGATCTTTCCGCAACGCTGCAACCCACATTCGCATTCATTCCTGTAGCTCCATCCGGCATGAGTTGGAAGGTGGAAAGTTCGACCTATTCCGGGATGCCCGCTGTCGCGATTTGCCTTTTTCCGAGCGGCGCAATTGATGATGCAACTCAGCGCGGGGTGGCGAGTGTTCGAGCCCAGTTTCCCGCGGCCGCAGTGTTCGTGAGCTCCAATTGCCAGGCCGTTTCCAATGGCACCGGTGCATACGTGACCTACTGGGTCATCGCGAACCATCACGGCTGAATATGCGTTCCTTCAAAGCGACCATCAAGTCATCTTCGGGGATCGAGCACATCCTGGTCGCCGCACCTAACATGGAGGCGGCGCGACGGGAAGCCGGGCGCAAAGGGCGTGTTCTCAAAGTCAAGCTTGTTCCCAGGCTGGTTTTCGGTGGTGGCATGTCTATCACGGACAGGACGGTGTTCTTTCAGCGACTCTCCAGCATGGTTGCTTCGCGCGTGAGCATGTCTGAAGCGCTCAAGATCATCCACAGCTCGTTCGGCGGCAATGTCCGCGAGGTAGCAGCGATCCTGCGCCAACATATCGAGTCAGGCGCTTCACTGCCTGAGGCGATGTCGCTTGCTGGCGAACGGTTCTTCCCAGAAGCGGTACAGGCGTTGGTTCGCACGGGTTCGCACGGAGGGGACATTGCACATGCGCTGCGCGAGGCGGCACGCTTTGAACTGGAGCTGGAAAGCGTGAAGAAGGAATCAAGCCAGGGCCTCTGGAGTGCTGGGATTGGTTTCCTCACCGGCGTAGGAACGCTGTTCGGAAGCACGCTCTACGTCGGGCCGATGATCATGGGGTCGGACCTCATGAAAATTGGCAAATCCTCTGTGGACATCGGTTGGGTCACAACGCTATCCACTTCGCTGAACTGGACAGTTGGTGTCTTCATGGGGATTTTTTTAGTTTCCCTGTTCTCGTTGATGCTCCTGCGCCCGCTTTTTCCTTCCGCAGTAGACAGGGTGATTTTGAAGATCCCTTTCTATCGGGACCTGGTGCTGGCAAAGCAGAACTACATCGTGTTCTTTGGCCTCGGGATTCTCCTGGGTGCAGGTTTGAGGCTGGAAGAGTGCCTGCGGCTATCGAGAGATAACTCGCCTCGGGGAGAACTGCGTGATGACCTTGAGCGTGCGCGCAAGACCATCGTGGGTGGAAGCTCAAGCCCATGGCCCTACGTGATGACAACGCTCCATCCAACCGATAAGGCAGCACTGGCCACGGCGCAGGACCGTACTCAAATTGCAACGACCATCGGCGAGCTCGCAATCCAGTACCGCAACTTGTACCGGCAACGCATCGCCGTGTTTGTGCCCGCCGCGCAGATCCTGGCGGCCATCTTCCTGTCCCTGGCGGGCGTGGTGCTCTTCGGTGTTGCGATCGTCCCATTGCTGCAAATGACCAGCGGCATCCTGAGTGCTGTGTGATACCCACAACCCGCGGCAGTGGCTGCGAAACAATTTTGATAGTTGACCGTTGCTGCTTGTGGTCGGTATATTGGTTTGCATAACAGACCTAATGCAAACATATGACGCGTTCACGATACTCCGTTGCAAGTGCCGCGCTCGCGCTCGGTCTGGCTTTCGCGTTGGTGCCTGCGACGGCAGGATTGATGGATGGATTTGTCCGCGAGGTTGGCTCGACGGTGCTGACCCAGGTCGGCAAAGCTTTGCCTCCCGTCCCTGCAGCACGGCATGGGGACCAGGAAGGGAAGACCTTTGCGGGGTGTGAGCAGGTGTTCCCCAATGGGTCGGCAATCTTGTCCGCAGGAGCGGATTCCGTATCCCCGCAGTGGAAGCCCTACGCCCTTTGTTCGCGCTCCTTCGCGGTCCTGTATTCGGGACTGACCAAGACCCCGCTCGTGGTGGTGGAGCGACTCAACCGCTCGCAAATGGAACAGGCATCGGGAGAGCCTCGTACCGATCTCTTTTATTCTGACGAAAGGATTCCCAGCAGGGCGCGTGCGGAACTCAACGATTACCGTGGGTCAGGCTTGCACAAAGGACACATGGCCCCTGCTGCAAACCAGCCTGATCGGAGGGCAATGAACGATTCATTCGCGCTGTCGAACATCGTCCCGCAAGACCCGCACAACAATCAGAAGGTCTGGTCAAAAGTTGAATCCGATGTTCGAAAATATGCGCGACGAGCACAAGGGAATGTGTACGTTTTCTCCGGCCCAATTTTCAAGAACGAGCCACGAGTGATCGGGCGAGGCAAGGTCTGGGTGCCGTCGCATCTTTACAAGCTCGTCCACGACGCTTCAACAGAAAGAACCTGGGCCTACATCCTGCCCAACACGAGCGATGCGCGGATCGATGCCCCGATGGACTATGTGACCTTTGTTCGTGAATTTGGTTGGGATCTTCTGGCGCGTACGCCAGCCACAGTCGCTGGGAGTCGGTAGTCATGCATAAATTTCAGAATCAACTCTGCGTTGGCACCGACACATCAACCTCACGGGCCATGATCGGTCTGCTGGTGTCAGGGCTTGCCCCTGCAGCAGTGTTCATTCGGGACCCATTTGGAGCGGACCGCGAAGCATTCGGCGGTAACACCCCGGAGAGCCTTGGTGTCACGCTCGCCGACGACGCAGAACTCAAGCGGTTAAACGAGGCCCTCGATACCGCGGTTGACTCGGCGCTCGATGCGGGCTGCCTGGCCATTCAAGAGGCGCTGGGTGAGACAGACGGGGGTTTCGCTGGCATGTATTTTTCAGGGGACGCTGGAGCGGCGGTTCGTGATGTTTTGGCGAACTATTTGGTGGCCCAGGCCAACGAGGTCTATGCCAACGCGGAGGCCGACGAGGCTGCGTCACAGCGTAGTGCCCCGCGCAATTGACTGACCCCTCGCGGCCAAGAGGCCATTGAAGCCTGCCTAAAGATAGGGGAGGGAAACAGGTCTGAAAATCGCTCCATCATCTATATTCCAGAAAAGCTATGGTGCAAACATAAAAGTTATGCACTTAGCTCCCTCGTCTTTTTGTCTTCGGCGGTGTTCAGGAGTTGCGTGATGGATGCTTGGGTCAAGAAAATTGCCACTCATCGAGGCAGTCCACGGGTCTTCCTCGATGGGGTTCAAGCCGTCCGCACGGGCTTCGCCCCCGGCGAAGAGTTCGTGGTCGAGGTGGAAGGGCAGCGGATCACTTTGCTGAAGAAGGATGATGGCTCGCGCGTTCTGAAGCCGTCCGGGAACCGGGTCCGAACCGTATCTTCGCGTGAGAAAAATGGGCGCATAACGCCGGTGATTGACATCAACAGCGCTGAGCTGCTCAAGGTCTTCGAGGGCATGGAGGCAATCCGTGTCGTAGTCACCAAAGGAGCTGTCCACTTCCTTCCGCTGGCGTCGGAAATCAAGCGAGTAGAGCGCTTGGATCGATTGCGGAAAAAGCTGCATGAAGGCGAGCGGCTGTTGACGGGAAGTGTTTCTCACGGGGGCGGGGTGCTTACGCATGCAATTCATCAAGGCCTGATGGACGCGGGCATTGATAGCACCCTGGCGTTGGCCAATGAGATCCGTGAGGATCTGCTCGTCCAGGCCATTGAGCACAACGGCGTATGGGACGACCGGACGATGGCATTGGCACTACCCATGCAGGAGCTCGTGCAAGACGATTGGCTCATGAGCAAGTTGCCAACCTTGGAGGTGCTGGAGCTTGGCGTGCCTTGCAGCGGCGCCTCAAAGGCGGGCAAAGCCAAGAAGGGCCTGGACATGATGGAGGCTCACGAGCACGTTGGCCATCTGGTGGCCCCGGCCCTGGCGATCATCAATCGGACGCAGCCGGTGATGGTCATCATGGAAAACGTGCCCGACTATTTTTTGAGTGCCTCTGCCTACATCCTGCGCCACATGCTCCGTGATATGGGCTATGACACCCATGAGGCTGTTTTGTCCGGCAAGGATTTTGGATGTCTCGAAGATCGTGTTCGTCACTGCATGGTCGCATGCACGCGTGGCATGGCTTTTGACTTTCGGGATATTCAGCCAGTCCTGCGAGTGGTGCAAAAGGTCGATGACATCGTGGACAAGAGCATCCAGCCGGACGACCCCCGCTGGCGAACATTTGACTACTTGCAAACAAAGCGTGATCGAGATGTAGCTAAAGGCAGCAATTTCAAACCTCAGTTAATCGACGTCAGTTCGAGTCACATCCCGACGTTGCGCAAGGGCTACAACAAGGGCGGATCTACGGACCCGCGGCTGCCGCACCCTATTGATCCGGAGTTGTCTCGCCTCCTCACTCCTGAGGAGCACGCGCGCGCGAAGGGCGCGCCCGTTGAGCTCATCGCAGACATGTCTGCTACGCAAGCGCATGAGCTGCTTGGCCAGGCCATTGTCTATGAGCCGTTTCGGGCCGTTGGCGAGCGGGTTGGCGAGTGCATCCTCGCGTTCTCTGCGGGTGTCGAGGCGGAAGATATTGAAGAGGTGGCGGTCATGCGCCCCCGTGTCTGCGGGTGATGTCGATGGCACATCCTGTATTGCGTCTTCCCGCTAACACCGCCGGCCGTGATTTTGTAGTGGGAGATATCCATGGCGCGTATGACCTGGTGATTGCCGCCATGAGGGCTGTTCGATTCGATCGGACGCGCGATCGGCTTTTCTGTGTGGGGGATCTGGTCGATCGTGGTGCGGGGTCCGCACGGTGTCTGGGTTTCCTGTCTCAGCCCTATGTTCATGCAATCCGCGGAAATCATGACCACGATCTGACGACGATAGACCACCGTACCGCCCAAGTCCTGGCTGGCATCAACTTCAACGGGACAGCCTGGCTGGAGGATGTTACCGAAGAGCAGTTTCTTTCAATCCAGTCGGCGCTGGCTCGACTGCCGTTTGCGATGGAAGTGCAGACAGCACGTGGGCTCGTCGGCATCGTGCATGGGGACGTACCCGCTGGTCTGTCGTGGCAAGAATTCACTCAGCGGCTTGAGGAGGGCGATGAGAAAACGATCGAGATTGCACTCACTGGGCGCGACCGGCTCCGCGCTCACAGGGACGAGGGAGTAGAGGGAATTGGGCGTGTATTCGTTGGGCACACGGTGCAATGGCAAGGCGCTCGGCGACTCGGGAATGTGTACGCAGTCGACACCGGCGCGGTGTTCCGTGAGGTGTTTGAAGATGGCCGAGGTGCGCTAAGCATGGCCAATCTGACCTGTACCACTGGGGCGTTGTTCCCTCCGGCCGATGAGGCACGACGACCGGTGGAACTGTATGACCGTCCTGGAGAGGGTCCGTTCGGTGACTACGCGCGCCCACGATGCCGATGAATCCTTGCGAGCTTTTTCTGAATATGGAGGACTGAGATGGGAATGCGGAGTAAAAATTACCTGGTGATCAAGCCTGGACACGAGCTCGCCGCTGATGCTGCGAAGTACCTGAAATCATCGCTCGAAGAGAGGACAGGGGAGGGCGCGCTCTACGCATGGGAGAGCAATTTCACTCCGATGTGGGCGCGTGACGCGGGCGTAGGTCACAACGTCGGCGATCTACGGGAGGAGGCTGCGATCCAAGGCTTTCTGAGCAGCTTGCCACGCGACGCGTTTTACCTGAAAAGAGCCGGCGCTGAGTGTGGTGCGCGTGGGACGTGGTCAGATCACCCCTTCTCAATTCATCCAGTGGTGATTGATGTCGACACTGACTATGCGGGCCTGGTCGGAACAGAGTCGCCCGGCCAACAGAATGCACACACCGGCCGGAAAAAACAACTCACGGTTGCCCTTGCACTAACGCACATGGAGGGCCGCTTGGGGAGTGACGAGTCCCTTCGCGAGTGGATTCATCGCTGCTTGAACTGCAACACAAACAACATCGTTGCGGATGTAGTCGTCGTCGACTCTGACGCTCAAAGTATGCAAGCTCTGCGAGCCCTGCAGGCGCGGGTGGCGGCATATGACGCGACTCTGCAGGGCAAAGAGGTTTCGCCCTCTGGCGACGACTACGAGGCCCTTGTGAAAATGTTTCGCGACATGGCGCCCGTCGCGGATCCAAAAATTCGAGCGGTCGATACCGCAGCCGAGGAACTCCTGAAAGTGCTGGACCACTCCGGTGTGCTGGAGTCGGCGTCAGTGCAGCGCAAGGCGTACGCGCTGCGCTCTGCAGTGGTTCATGCGCTCGGTGACGCCGGCCGCATTGCGGCTGCAGATCAATCCCTTGAAGAACTGATCGCCGTGGATGTCGAGGCCGTGGCGGATGACGTTCTCGAAAGAGGGCGCCGGTACGGATTTCGCCAGGACGCTGATTCAGTTCGTGAAGCCGTTCGCGAATCCTCGGAGCTACTGTCGATTGAATTGGCCGATGCGCATGTCGCCCGTGCATGCGAGCGCATTTTGCAGGCCCAGCAGTCGCAGCGGGATCGGGATCGCGCATGAGCTTAGAGCAATCAAAGGAATTGAATACCATGGCTACGTCAGACCGGGTCTTCCACCAGGACAACTTCATTCCCCATGGCCGTGAAGCCTACTGCTGGGTTTTCGGATCAAACCTGGCAGGCCGACACGGGGCAGGCGCAGCGAAGGTGGCGCGCGTGAACTTCCAGGCTGAATATGGGGTTGGTCAAGGCCCAACAGGGATGGCCTACGCCATACCCACCAAGGACAAGGCGCTAAAGGTTCTGCCCCTTTTGGCAATTGAAGCTAGCGTGGCCGATTTTTTGGCCTACGCCCGACGCTTCCCCGAGAAAAAGTTCTTTGTTACCGGGGTGGGCACAGGGCGGGCTGGGTATAGCGACGACCAAATGGGCCCGCTTTTCGCTGCAGCGCCTAGTAATTGCTCTCTGCCGTTGCAGTGGAAGCAGTATGTACTCGCTTCGAGTATCCACGCGCCAGCATGACTGCGATTCGATGATGGAATTTGTAGACGCCGGGCCTGTTTGTGCGTTCGGCAGGGCGTGCGATGCTTTGGTGCTTAATTTGCGCAATTGGCTAGATGCGAAACAGAAATGATTTTCTCTATCATGGGGCAACATCGCATCTGAAAGGCTGGTCAATCCCGTTGCTGGCGTCTCAGAGAGGCTCCGCGACGGGTGATCGCTAAAACACTTTTACCGCCAAATCATCATGCCCCGATCCAAAACAGACCCCCGTGGACTCACGGACAAACCGCTTGCCTCTCCAGGATTGCTCAGCTACCGGTGCAAGAACTCATTTGGCTGGACCATGATTGGCGCGACTGACGACGCCGATGCAATGAAGCAGGCCAAGAGGTCCGACCCGAAGGCCAGAAGCGAAGACCTGCAGCGGTGGGACGGCGCTTCGTATGTCCCTTGCCAGGCCAAAAGCTCGCCGCAGATGGCCAACGACCTATACCGTGCTGCGGGCGGCAATGCCCTCATGGGGGTGTTCCTTTTCTCGCAAGGTACACGCATAACCACTGCTCAGGCTGACTCACAGAAGCCGGTGCAGTTCTGCGTCGGTGACCGCACGTGGATTCAGTGCCCAGCCGGGATCGCCGATGCCCTTGACGTTCTGAAGGCGCAAGTGCGTGAAATTGACAACCAAGGAATGCGGCACTCTGATCTTCCCGAAGATTGGGGCGTTATCGCGAATGAGGCTGGAGAAATTACCCATCGTGTCTTGGGTATGTCTGGGATCAATCCTGTGACGTATCTCGGCCGGGACGGTGGCCCTGCGGTGCAATCGAATCTCACGATCGAAGAAGCTGGTATTGCGGCAAGCCGTAGCAGGCAGCGCCACCGTGGTTGAGCGACAGGAGAATTTCATGAGCCATGCAGCTTCAGTGACGGGTGTTGAAATCGACCCAACGTGGCTGGTCGCCTACGGCCCCGGCGGGGCGTGGTCGGGGTATCCCTATGCCAGCATCATCGTGGCTAAAAACAAGGCTGAGGCCATGGGCTATGCGGGCCGGATGGCCGTGCGAGAGCTGCAGGGGAAATACCGGTGGCAAGGTCTTTCCTTTGATGTCGAGCCCGTGGTGACGGTACCGTCCGAGACGTCTCACTACGCAAGTAGGCTGAAGCCTGAGGCCCGGGTGATGGTCGACACCCATTGGGCCAGCAAAGATGCGATTCTGAAACACTGGGCGCAAGTGCTCGGCGCCCAGGGCAATGACGATGCGCAGGCCGCTGCGATGGACTCGACTCCAGCCACGGCCAAGGTGAAGTCCTCCCAGGCTGCTGCCAACGATTACCTGGTCAGTGAGTACGAGTCCTATGTCAGCGATGTGGCTGAAGGGGCCCCGATGCAACTGGACGACTGGCTTGCAGGCTCCGACATCCCCGAGATTGTCCGCGCACGCAACGTGTCACGCGGCATTCAGTGCATCGGCAAGATCTGGCAGTGCGCCGACAACATGACGGAGGCCAAGCAATGGGAGTCCGACCTGTTGGCGAAAGGCGCCATCAAGGTTGAGCTCAAACCCGAGGACGATCGTCCCATCGTGGATGTGATCGTCACGCTCGATTGCTGCAAGGCCAATGAGATCCTCGGCTACGACGTGGAGAGCCACGAGTGGATGGAGGAGGATCCTGAGTCAGAAAGTGCGGCGCAAGTGCAGGGCGTCGATGACTCTGCAATCCAGGCTGAGCGCCCGCGCGAGCGGTGAGCCATAGCGCATGCGACTGCATAACACGAACAGACAAACGCGGTGGGTATGAAAAACATTCCAGGCTTCATTCAGGCGGCGCCACTCTACATACTTCCGGCTGCCCAGCGCGCTGAAGACCGCGTGGTCCCAGCCGATCGGTTGCGGATTGAACCGGACAAATCGGGCGCTCTTTTGGTATCGATTGAAGATGCAGATCCAGTGCGGTATGCCACCGTGTTCCCTTGCCTGTATCGGCCTACATGGAACGATATTCGCGACCCCCTGGCAGAGCAATCCTTAGGGCTTGTTCAAGGGGGTGTGTTGCCGGACGGCGAAATCGTCGATGCGCGCGCGCGTAAGTGGTTCGCTACGGCGGATGGCCAGGTGCATTCCGTGCGTGCGGCCGATGCGCGTGCCTACGGCCGGTACTCGGTATGTGTCGAACCCCTGCAAATACGCCTGGCGGCCGACTGGATAGCCGACTCGCGAGAGCCAATGAGGCGACGAGCTCACATCGCAGAGGTCGCCGGTGCTTGCTTGGAGGAGCACGGCTGGGACCTGAACGAATCAGGGGCCATCGCACGCAAGGAGTTTCAAACCGCTGTCGGTATCAAGGACGCGCACGCCTATCTTGGCCCGTTCGATAGCGAGCGCTGCAACTGCACGTTGAGTGGCGAATACTTGAGTGAGGGGCGTAATCAGCTTGAATCGCACAGCGTGCTCATCCCGTGGGACGCGAGCCCAGATGATGTGCGCCGGCTTACCACTGAATTTGCGACGGGCACCGATGACGTGGTCGGCCAGACCTACGCAGCACGACTCCACGCGAGCCGTGGGCAGCGCGGAGGTTGACATGGCAGTTCAGGGATGCAAAAAGGCCGACGCCACGGGCGTCATTCTCACGTTCAATGGAATGCGATACGCACCGCTCGGCACGGATCTGATCGCTGGGTGCAACGGCTTCTATGAAGCGCACAAGAAGGCTGGCGACGTTAAGCTCTACAAGCCTGACGCCAGGCTCGCCGCTCTTCTCATCAACAACCCACGTCAGGGCCAATTCGTTGTTACTGCGCGCATGACAGACGAAGGGCCCTGGTTCATGTTCTCTACGGACCCAATTGTCGAGAAATGGCTGGGCATAGAGTCGATGAGACGTTCCGAAATTGACGATGCGATACGCGGAATGGAGTTCATGGACTCCGAGAGCGACGTTGACGATGGCGGATCCGGGTTTGATCGTCCAAGGGGCATGGCATGAGCCGTGAATCACAGGCTGAGGTCCTTGCCGCCGACAACAAGAGGCCTGGGCACAAATTTTGCCGGTTGGCGCTGGTATATGGCTGGAGTGATGTTCTCCTCGCTCATGCTATGTGCGGCTATTCCGGTGATGATGAGGAGGCTTACGAGGCAGTGCGTCGAGCGGCCCAAGACCTGTCCCTCAGCGTGCTACGGGGCGGAGATGCCGACCTTCAGGCCAGTGGTGCAAGAGGGCTTGGTTTCAAAACATTTGAAGAGTACGAGCGCTTCTTGACCAGTAATGTGACCTTGTCGGAGCGGCTGAAGGCAAGGCCTGCTTCATATGGCCAATGCGGCCGGGTGGTAGGAGTTTCGTGGACAGAGGTCGTGATCGAAGACGACAATGGGCAGCTCCTGTGCTTGGACAGAACAAAGATCCCCGACGAGTTCGAGAATGGTGATGTTCTGGTTGTAGATCGCTTTGGCAACGGCAGTCGCTGCAACTCTCGCCCCAATGATCGGTCAATGGCGGCGCGCGGAGCGTAGATGGCCGAAGACCGAGTGCAAGCTATCTGCGATCAGCTTGACGTTCTCACCGAGCAGGCGGCTCGACGCATGCGTGAGTGCTCCCCCGATTTGTCTACGGCGATGGGGGGATCTGAGATTTCATTCATGACCCAAGAAGAGCTTGCTCATCGCCACGAGCTGATGCTCCAGCTGCCTTCGACGGGCGAATTGGTTGCGCAAGCAAGGACCCGAATTCTGGCACGCATAGCGGAGCGACGCCAACGGCGGCGGCAGGAAGAAATCCAGCAGGTGGATCCTGATGTGGCGCATGTTGAAGGTGTCGTACGAGAGACGGCCGCCCTGCGCTGGCCACATGAGGGTGAAGAAGACCCAACCCAGGCCTGGGCAGGAGAGTGCGGCGTCTTTGCGGACGCCGTCTGGCGCGAAGCGCTCAAAAGTGGTGTGGAAGTCGAAGTCGTGGGGTTGATGGGCCGATTCAGCGACTTGCCGTTTGAGGTCACGCCACCGCCTGGCCTGTCTCTGCAAGAGTTAACCGATTTCGGTGTGGAGAGAGCGCTGGATCATGCATGGATACGCTTCCGGGGTCGCCACTATGACGCCTCCTGCCCTAGTGGGGTAGCGCAAGTATTCGACCTTCGGTGCCTACGCCAATGCGCAGTTGAGATTCTGCGCGTAGAGCACCCTGATGTGCTGTCCCGTTTGTGCGTGGATTCTCACTGGTGGCAAGAAAGCGCAGCGTTGCTCGATGAATTCCTGCAGCATCGAAAGATGGTGCAGTCAAGTGGGCGCACAAGTGTCTGGGCCCGCGAAGGTCGTTCCTGTGCATAAAACTGTCGCGTTTGAGCAGCGAATCAGGTTTGCGAGAACCGCCCGCCGATAGCATCACGATACGGTCGATCTCAGGTGAGTCGATTGCTAGAAAAACCGTGAACGAAGGATGCGCACCATGGCCGATTTGCCAGCAAATGAAGACCCCGCTTTCAAGGAGCAAGTCGCCGGGTTGAAGCGAGTAACAGCATCGTTGAATGCTGCAGAGGCGGCAAGTCGGAACTACTGGAATCAGGATCAGGTGCCTGATCCGCGTCCGGGCAACTTCTATGTTTCTGCAATGGATGGCGGTGCTGTTTTCCCAATGGCTGGCCCATTCGTGAATGACCATGCGAGTGCTCTGGCGGCGGTCCGTGCGGTAAAGGATGAGGCAGGCAATCAAAACGGGCGCGCGCTCTTTATGGCTTGGGGTACGACTCGGATGGCTGAGACGTATTCGAAGCCAGGTCCGCTAAATGCTGTCGTGGCGTCTTTGTTGCCCAAGGCAGTGAGCCAGTTTGATGACTACCTGCGCTTCAAGCAGGAGCATGCGGCTCGAATCAGCGCTCTGGCAGATGACCTTGGGCAGATCGACGTTGACGCTCACTGGGAGCTGGTCGATGAGATGAAGTCGTTGATGGCTGCGAATGCAGCGAACGATTCGGGGGATTCAGGCCGCCGCCAGGAAGCCTCCATGGAAGTTGCCGAGGCGATGGTGTCGGATTCTTGCTCGGATGGAGGGAATCAGGAAGATGTGGCCATGGCCCTTTGGTTGCGCGGGGACGAAGAGGGCGAGAGCTTTCTTCGCAGTGCGGTGGTGGCATCTCCGCGCCCTGCTGCACGAGCTTGAGGCCCCCTATGACCAAAGACGCATCGGTGCGTGATGAGCGCAAATTCTCGATCACGAGCAGTTTGAGCTCCGAATATCGTTTGTACTGGCAGGGGAACTGCTGGTCTGCCAGCGTGCCCTCGACCCTCATGACGTCCCAGGAGGTCGATGTTGAACTGAGGCGCCTGAGAGCAGCACGCCCATACGACAAAACCATTCAGCGGGTTGATTCCGTTGAGGTAGATGCGATGTCGAAGCTGTGGTCCGAGAAACTTGAGGCCCTGCTGAGCGACTCCGGTTACGGCGCGATTCCTCTGCAGGAACGGTCTACCCCCAGCGCGAAAGCCTTGCGGTCGCGGGCAGTCCTGGCGGCAGATCAGATGCTCCGTGAAGCTGGCTATCCGGATTTTCAGGGCTGGTCCGAGTGGACATTCCGAATGGCATCTGATGTCGAGCCAAATCCTGAGCAATGGACTGTGAGCGTTTGGGATGGCTATACGAACAGCCAGTTCCCTCGAACCGGTACTTACGAGCAGGTTGCTCGCTCATGCGAGGCATATCCGCCCTCCTATATCTGGTCTGTTTCTCGCACCTCGGGGTGCGACCAGGCCATGGCCATCAGAGAAGTTGAAGGTCCCGTGGCGGACCCATGCGAAGAAGAACCTGATCCGAGCGCGTGTGTGCCTCGGCCCCGTTGATTTAAGAAGGAAGCCATGAATCAAGATCTGCAGAGTAGCGCCGCCGCAAAACACATAACGGTAGTTGTCAGCGGCTATGCCACCGTCGATGGCGAGGATGGCCCGAGCTATGCCTCATTCCGTGTGAATCAGGCATTCATCGACCGTATCGCTTCGGTGTCCACTGTATGTAGGCAGCACAACTTGACAGAGGCCCGTGTCTCGAATGGCCCCAACTGGGGCCCTGCAGGGGTTGAGGAGGCGATGAGGTTGCGGTGCGCCGAACTCGTTGTTTTGGCCGATGGATCATTTTGGTTTACTGACGCCCCACGCGATTCGGATGGCGCGATCGAGGCTCAGGCTGTGGAGCTGAGCAATCTTCAGTCCGCATTCGATGCGGCCTCTGACAATGATGTGGTAGTCCTGGGCAATTGTGATGTTGAGGCGCTTCGGGCTATGTATGCGGAAGATCATGAAGCTGGAGGGGCTACGTCGTCACCCGGGGACCGAGTGGCCGGCCCTTGCGAGGAAACTCTCGCGTCGCGGTATGGGTTCGAGCGGCCTCTTGAGCCAGGTGACAAGGTATTCGTGGCATCTGAACAAAGTCTGGCGACAGTGCTGGACGTGTATGGTGACGGAGCCAACGGAGACCATGGCGAGGTGCGCATAGATCTGTGCGGCAACATCCAGATGTCGATGCTGGAACTCTACGACTCGGCAAAGCATGCTGAATACGACGCAACCTTTGTCCCCATCAAAGCGGAGTGGAAGGACCGCTACGGCATCGTGAAAGACGTTCCCGTGCGCGAAGCTGTTGGTGCTGCGCAAAGCGAAACTCAGCCGGAGTCTGCATGGGAGCCGGTCTACTCCCGTTGGCGCCATGGCGGCTGGTATGTCCAGAATGTGAACTATCCAAGTGGTGCCGTGGGCTGCGTGAGCAACAATTACCCCGACGGAAAGTGGCGCATCGTGTGTGACGAGCGACGGGTTGATCTGGGCGGCGAAGGGGACGTTACTTTCGAAACGCGTGATGCCGCAGCCCGGGCAGAGCATCACATCGCTTTGAGCGCTCACGAGCAGGCTAGATCTGCGGACGGCCAGGCAGACGGAGAAGATGATGAAACAACGCAGCTGCGTTCAGATCGGCCACGGGGTTAAGGGGTAGTCATGACACATACTGACAAAGAGCTCGGCGGCATTCCGGATTCGGTTACTCGGATGGTGGGCTTCTACATGGGTCAACTCAGGGACCACGCGGCGGCTCTTGAGGGCGTGCGCCGAGCTCGTGGCAACGGGCACACTCTTTCGCTCGAAGTTGCGGATCGGACTGAAGCGATCAAGAAGTCGTTTCAGCGTTTGACCGATATTCACGACGCCGCGCTGAGCAACGGGGTCGGGGATCGTTTCCTCGGCCTGGTTGCAGGGCACGGCATGCCAGACTTCGCTCATCATGGATTCCCGGCCGGCGAAGTCCCCGATTGGGTAAAGGGAGTTGTCCGCTATGCCATGGACGAGTGGACTAAGGTATATCCTGCCCCCACAAGCGTTCCCTTCGAACTCCGGCCTGCTGGGGGAGTTTTCCGTGGGATGAGCGACTTCGATGCTGCTGTGTCCTATGCCGGGGAGGTTGCCTCGTTCTTTGGCGAACACGGAGTAGCTGGGGATGTGTTTGTCGTGGCGGGCCCCACATCGACGACCAGGTCGCGCTTCGAGGTGGTGTCTGCGAGTGCTGGGTACCCTGTACTTCACCGTTCGCCTTCGCAGCTCCAGGAGGCTGAAACTGCGACAACGGTGGATCGGCCGCGAGGTTGAATGGAAGACGCAGGCGTTGTTTTCGCGGCCGCGGCCCTGGCCGCCCTGAATGATCTTCCCCTTGAATGCGACGGTATTGCAAGATGCTTGTCCCAGCTCCTGCTGCGAGAAGGGATCGAGCATGAGATCCATGTTGGCGCGCTTGAGGTTGAAGGCGTTGGCCGAATCGATCTGCATTGTTGGGTGAAGCTACCTGGTGGGCAGATTTGTGATGCCCGGGCAGAGATGTGGCTCGGGGGCGGGAGGGGGGTGCCTCACGGGGTTTTTGAGCCTCACGCTGGTCAGCGGTACCTGTCCCGAGGTGTCGTTCAGAGCGAGGCGTCGCCTATCCTGTTCTTGATCCTTTCCGATCAGTCACTTGAAGAGTTTGTGGTAACCATCCCCAGTGAAGCACCAATGCAGATGATGAGCGCGAACCGGCAGCGTTGACCCTTTGCCTTCGGTATAGCGGGAAGGGTTGTTCAATGGAATCGGAATTGTTTTGGTACGTGTCTGGTAACCTAATAACATCGCAACATAGGCATGTTGCGAACAATAATGCTTTCAAAGCAGGGAGACAGCGGATGCCAATTGACGATGACGCAGCGCAATGGGTAGGCATGGTGCCGCAATCATTGAGAGGAGGGATGAAACATGTCGACGTTTTCTGAGCCACCGTATCTGAATCGACGCATTGCTGCCTACAGCGAACATGCTGACGAGCAAGCAGCCTATGAGCTGATGCAGCTCATCAGTTTCGAAGTGGCCGAATTCTTGATGAAGCATCCCCGCGGGACCATGGCGGCTGGCATCCAGGGGCATGCCTACTGGGTGTCGCAAATGGATGGAATGGTGGAGCTGTTTTGCACGCCCGACTATGAGCCCAGCATCCCCGATGACTGCAACGTCTTCGCGGTATCCGGCTTTGAAGGGCAGAGCGTAGTGGACTTGCATGCATGTCGCCAGGCGATGGAAGCGTGGCTCGCTGCACCGGTGCTGGTTTCTCGACCCGTTAAACAGCTCGATGCGATGGTCGGCAAGATGCTTGCGTCGCACCCCGTCGATTCGGCCAGCCAAGTCCCGGGAGTCGAGGTGGCGCCTGACTGCCAAAGAGTTACGAAGGTCACTCAGAACTTGCAAAGACCGGATGGCTCGCAGGTGAGGATCGTCGCAGAAGAATTCTATGGGCGAGGGCTTCATCCTTCCATCGATGTGTTTGTCCTCAAGCGTGAGAGCAAGGACCACGATTGGGTTTTGTGCAGTGACCGGCCCGCCAGCAATTGGCGATCAATGTCGGTCGAAGAATACAAACTGCATGGTCGATCGCCGATGTTGCAAGCGGCATCGCCAGGCGAGGTGTTGAGGGCCATCTCTGCCATTGGCCGCCCGCTTGCGGAGTTCCAGGAGAGTGTTCCTGAATCGGCAGAGCCTCGCAATGGGTACTCGGCTCCTCGCATGTAAATGCGCCCGTGCGGGCCTCGTGATGCGAGGCCTGGAATCGAACTTTAACGATTAAAAAAATGTCGAATCAAGTTGGAAGAATGACTCCCTCAGCAGGTTTGCTGCTCGCGACATTGCGTAATGTGTCGTTCGGTCTCGATGTGGTTGAGGAAGCGCTGAAGGTTGTATCTTCGGGTGACCTGGCCGATGCGCCGTTCCCCCTGGCTGGACGGGCAGCCCAGATCCACCTGGATGCTAAAAAGCACGCTTACCTGCACGTGCTTGAAATGTGCTCCGCAGAATCTCTCAAAACTTGGTTGGCCCAAGATCTAGGCCGTGCTCATGATGAGCCCACGCTGCTGTTGAAATTGCAGGAGGTGGTCCAGGGCCTGGAGGTCGTCGAAGTCGCCTTGAAAACTAGCACGAGCGGCGACTTATCGCAGGCGACCTTCCCCTTGGTTGCGGACGAAGCTCGGCTGCAATTGGAGGCCACAGCTGGGGCCTATCTTCACGCCTTGGAGATGTGCAACTCGACTTCGGTGCGGGAGGTCCTTGTCGCATGTGGCCAACATGCCGTCGGGATGAACGAAGAGGTGCCAACAAATGCGACTCTCCAGGCAGGCATCCTCACTTTGGCTGATGGAAGGGCGATCGATCTGAACAAGATCCAGGCTGCCATCAACTTTGGCTTCCAGGAAACGGGCGACCCTGAATTCATGGAAGTCGGTACATCGCTGTCGAGCATCACAGGGGTTGAGCAAGGGCCGAGTGGCGAATTCGTGGCCGCCGGAGATGATCACAAGGCGAATGTGCCGACGAGGTTTGCGACTGGCGACTGGTATCACATCTTTGGTATCGGCGGAGGTGAGACACGATGCCGCATCGTGATCGACCTGGAGGAAGAGAAACTTGTAGCAGCGCAGGAATGGACCGGTGACAAGTTCAAAGACATCCGGGGCGTCAGGTTGAATGACCTTTCCGAGAGTGTCATTGAGGTCAACCAATTGCTTTCGAGCCTTGGTGAATGGGCGCCCGATCCTGAATTTTCGAACCAGTTGCCCGGATGGGCTCAGCGGGACGGTCAATCGAATACCGACCAACCGGAAATGTCCATCGCACCAGGTGGTGCAGCTGATTCCGCTGGAATTCGAGAACGGCATCTGGTGGTCGATGGACTGGACGAAGCGGGCTGTTTCGCAGGAGATGGTGAGCGCGCCCCATTTGTGGTTTTTGATGTTGATGCTCAGGGCAACATTGCGGGCCCATTCGCATCACGCGATCTTGCTGAGAAACATCGCGATGAAATCCTCGCAGGGCATGAGCCGCGTCTTGATGCCAAAAGACTGACGCAGCAGCTAGCGGATATTGATGAAGGGCGATCGCCGAGCTCGTCAGTGAAAGATGCGGGCGCCGAAGTGACCCTTATCAGGGCTGCTGTCGAAAGCTACCGCGAACTGATGAGTTCCCCTACTTCGGCAGATCGAGCGGCCAATGGAGACGATTGGGCAGATCAAGAGATCCGTGCATGTGACGCTTTGCTGAAATCGCCGTTGTTGATGGGCGGTTCGCCTAGCGCCGGCGAGCTTGTCGAGCTCGGGCCATTGGATCAGGGCTTGCATCTGCGCAACCAGGCTCTTTCACTGCTGCAGGCGGCTCAAGATGCGGACGGCCTCAAGGCATTCACGGTGACGCACACCCACAGCTTCGGCGCTTCGACCTACGTCCTTTGGGCCGCTGAAAAACCGAGTGAGGAGGTTGCACAGGCTGTTCTCGATGAAAAGTTCGAGCCTGAACGCGACGAGACGATTTTGGTGGAGGACTGCTTCACTCTCCAAGAGATGACAGGTGTGGCAAACACATCCCGCCTGCATGACCTCCTGGAAAGGGATGAGTCTTTTGATCACTACGAAAGGCCTTCATTTTGAGCTCGGATCAACGATCGGAGTGGCTAGGTACCTACGGACACGGGCAGTGTGCTTCACTTGCCATGGCAGTGTTGGAGCACTTGAAGTTGCCCTGTGTGGTGTTTTTCAAGACGGATCCAAGTGACGATAGTGCTATCCACGTTGCCAACGCCATTGACGGAGGCTTCTTGGACATCTACGGGATCGTGACACATGCTGACTTGGAGAAGCGCTATGGCTGCGAATTGCGTGCGGTGTTTGACCCTAAGGGGGAAGACACTTCAATCCAATTCGAGGTGTGCATGGGGCAGTGGGCAGACGATGAAAGCGACCCATATGGTGCCAAGCGAGCGTGGAAAGACTGTGGTGCAGAAATTCGCCGTAACGTGCGAGGGCCAATCTGTGAGTTTGTGCGCGATGGGAAACTGCAACCGTACGCAACTGGCATCGCCATCGTGGCTGCACGGAACCTTTCATTGGATCCCAAATGCACCGAGCCAGTATGGGACCGCGCTCAGGCGGATGTCTTCCTTCAGAGCATCAACGGTAGCTTAGCCAAGATGGGCGTTTCGGCACAGATCGTTGGCTCTGTGGCAATCGCAGGACGAAGCTGGAAAGATTTAGATGTCTTGCTCATCCCGAACCCTGGAACGGTTATGACGACATCGATGGCTTTGCAGGCGATCGAAGACCACCTGATGCAGGAAATTTCGGACTGCAAGAACACGAATCCAGTGGATACGTCATGGCCAGAGGAAGCTTGGTTCGCCAGCCTCTATCTGCGTGATGGGCGCCTGGTTGAGTTCTACCTTCCGGAGCGTTTCTTTCCGAACGTCGAGTCATTGGCCGATTTGCCCAGTCGAGGGGACTATCCGCGCCCTAGGATGTGAAAGCCCAAAAGCCCAGCGCAACCCCCACAAGGGGTGCTTGGGCTTTTTCTCTTTTGTGCGTCGCCTTCCAAGATTCCTTGATGTCGAGGCTCCATGCGGCCTAGTCCGCAGAAACTGCTGCCTGAAAGCACCTCATGATCAAACTGGTGGCATAAGCACGTCAGGCACCTTCGTGCTGTCCCACATCCAGGCTGGCCATGATCGCGCACCGTCCGAATACCTGATCTCGCCCATGCGCAAGGCACCTGCAGCGACACCGGCACCGAAAGCCTCCAGTGGAAGCCTCAGGAAGGGCTCGGGACGATCAGTCGGATAGGCCACGACCCTATGCCCTTCACCGTCGCCTACGGGCCCAACCAGGGGCATGCATGGCATATCCTCAAGGGCCCGGTTCATGGCCTCATCGATGGACCAGCCCTGCGTCATCAGGAATCGAATCCTGCTGTTCCCCAGCGCTTTGAAGTGCGCATCCCGCACCAGCCACACAACAGATACCCCACTGGCTCGGTAGCGAGCGGTCCTGCTCCGGTACTCGTCCCAGTGCTGTTGGGCCAATTGCACCTCGACAGCAAGAGGCCCGCGAGCCGTCTGCACCAAAACGTCTGCCTGCCATTGCTCGCCCGAGGGTGTCGAGCCAGGCTGCTCAACCCTGGCTTGGTAGCCAGCAGCCCGCATCCCGAGCACCAGTTTGATCTTGGCGATTTGGTGCTCGATGGACTCTGGCGCCGTCGCGCCGCCCAGGCCCGGTGCTGTAGCAAAGAACTGTAGGCCGCGAGCGCTGCGCTTGAGAACGGCCGGAATGCGGTGGCGGCCGATGACAAACGTGCCTATCGGCAGCTTGCGCCATTGCGCCCAAACATCTGAGGGGGTAGTGAACGACTCGACTTCCAGGCCTGTCGCTGCGACGGTCGCAATGAGGGTCATTGTGCGATTGTCCTGCAGGCCGAAGCTGGAGCGGAGTTGCGCGAGACAGTAGGGTGCGCCACAGTCATTCAACCGGCGTTCTGTGGCCCGCTCACCACAGGATTTTCGCTGAGAGAAACTGTGTTTCGTGGTGCGAAAGAACCCCTTGATATTGCCCAAGTCCCGCCCCAGACTGTTCAAGTTCTGACAGAAAGGCATGTGATGGGGAACATGGAAAAATCGCTGGTGGACAGGTGCCTAAAACGCGCGATCGATTGCAATGGCACGTCTTACACAGAGCACCGCCTGGTAGAGCGGTGCACACTGGACATTTCCTACGATGGTCCAGAAGCTCGCTCGTCAGTTCGAATGAAGGGCGTGCGAGGGTATGGGGTTAAAAGGACTCGGCGGCTCTTGCCCTCGGGGCCGCTGGGCGAAATCCAATATACCTCCCCAGGGTTGCTCCACATCGACTTCCCCTCGGTTCCGCTATTGGCCGCATTGCGTGGCCACTCGGCCGTCCACAATGCGCTGGCAGGCTACTACACGGACTCATCGGGGGCTCGGTACCCGCAGCAGATGACGGTGGAGTTGGGTGTCCAGTTTTCGCATGAGCACATCGACGTTGAAATCGATTTGGATGTTGTTGAAGCGCTCATCCAGAACAATCCACAAGCCCCCTTTGGTAACTCGCGCCTGTTCATTTTTGAAATGCTGGAGGTCGAGCATGAGGCCCGGAAACGGCGATGGAAAACCGTGGATGTGGCCAAGTGGCGTTCGGCTGGCTTGACGTGGCCTTTGGTTCGCATGGAGCGGGCGCGTTCTGCAGCCCCACCACGTCCCATGGGGACTACCTACCGGGTGTCCGAGCGGCACGCAAAGCTGCTGCGCTTTTTCGACCTGGCCGACGAGACGGGTAGGGTGAACATTGAGCAAGCCGCACTTGCCGCTGGGGCGGCTCGCTCAATGTGTGCCCCAATGGACTCGACGCCTACGTAACGGACCGTCGGGCACAAACCTTATGGTATGGCCTTCCGACTTTCCTTGATGTTCAGGATTGGCGCCGTTTATCATCGAAAAAGACCCCACCCGGTTCTCTCTCTGCATTTCGTCAATCCCATCGAATTACAGAGAGCTACATGACCGAGATCACCCGCGCCAAGACCCTGCACCAGGGGCAATTCAACCGCCTCATCAAGATCATCCAGGCTACCTCACGCTACCCGGAGCGTGACGTTTTAGTGCTGATCCTCGGGCACCATTGCGGCATGCGCATCACCGAGATTTCGCGCCTGACCGTGGCCGATGTGATGCATGCGGCTGGCAAGCGGCGCAGCGAGATAAGCATGCGCGAAGCGATCACAAAGGGGTGTCGCCAGCGATGCGCGTACCTGACCTCCAAGCCAGCCATCCACGCCCTGGAGGCCTATCTGCAGTACCGGATCGAGCGCGGCATCGGCACAGTTGTCGGCTAAGGTCCGTACAGGGGCTTGCTACCGCACCAGCCGTTGATCTACAGCAGCCGGGGCGACGGTATGTCCCAGAACACCAAGCGGCGAGTGCTTGAGACGGGCGAAGAAAAAGCCTACCGGGCATGCGACTCGCTGCAGGCGCATGTGACCAGGCTGTACCAGCGCGCGGGTATCAAGGGCGGTTCCAGCCATTCTGGTCGCCGCACGTTCGCCAGCAGAGTGCTGGCCACAACGGGCGACACGTTGCCCAACTCCTTGGGCACTCCAGCATTGACTGCTCGCAGCGATACGTGGGTATCGATGAGCAGACCATGTGCGACATGTTCGCGAATGCTGTTTAGCTTAACGGCTGGATGTGTATCATCGGGGCTATGAACAAACACCAGTTTGATTTTCTTGCACGCAAGCTGCGGTCAAAGGAGCCAGCGATCAGCGCTGCGCGGCTCGTTCTTCTTCACGGAGTTCCCCCAGCAGAGGCCGCAAAGTCCACCGGCATCAGCATTCAGTCGCTTTCACGCAGTCTTAAGTCGTTTCGGGAGATGCACACGGAGATTGTGAATCTCTACTGTGAGCCATCAAAAGATGCTTGACACTTAACGGCTAGAGGATAACAATAGAGCCTCAAACGCAGTCTAGGACATCAGACCATGAAGCCAACAACACTGACCAAGAGCGAATGCGTTCGCCGTGCTCGCAACCTGAACCAGCAGGCGGTTTCATACCGCTTGGGCGGCCAGATGAAGTGGGCTCGTGAACTGGTGCAGAAGCGCAAGCAGTACATGGCCGCAGCGCGGCTTTTTGCTTAACCGAGGCAATGACGCTAACCATGATTCGCACCAAAGAGCAGCTGGTCACAGCCCTTGGCAACGGGAAGCGCTTGCATGGACATGCGGGTTCGCGTCCTTCGGCTCCATGGAGCTACGAGGTCGATGGCGTGACTGTCCATGGGAACGCATTCCACGCTGCGGACAAGGCTGGTTTGCTTGCCTGCGTGGTAAGGCACTGGAACCACTGCACGTACCGCGCAAAGCGCGCCCCCAAGAACACGGCCTGAACCAAGGAAAGAGTCATGTTCGAAGGAAGGCGTTTCGCACACGGTGGCGGCTACAAGGAGTGGGCAATTCGCTTCGCGGACTGCAAGACGAAGACCGGGGTTGCGACCACTGCCTACAGTTTTGGCATGAGCGATTCAGAGCGCACGGAAATGGCTCGTCGCATCACTGCGGCGCTCAACTTCACCACCAACATCCCCACGGATCAGCTTGAATCGGCTGCTCCGTTGGCCAAATAGAGGAAACCACATGAATATCAAGATCGCCCTCAACATGATCCGCTTCTTGCTGATTGGGTCCGCTGCCGCACACGTTGGCTTCGTAAGTGCGCAGTCGTCGGCTACTGGCGGACACAACAGTGGAACTCGTACCAGCAAGCTCGTGATTGAAAATGACCTAGGCGTTCTCTATGTGCGCGACTTCTGCGCACACGGCATGCAGTTTGTAGCAGTGGTTCAGGACAAGAAATACGGAGGCGTCTCGGTGGTTCAGGTCAAAGGTGATGACGGGAAGCCAATGCGCTGCGGAGCCGCGCCTGCAAGCCCAAACTGAACGGAATCCAAGTGGCTGATCTGCAAACCACTCCACTGACAAAAGAAGAAGCGGCTTGGTGCAAGGCGTTGGAAAAACTGCTTCTTGCTACCCCATCAAGGCTTGGTCTTCACACCGTTGGCGACAGTTGTCTTCACGTTTTTGATGAAGCTGCGGTGGACCTTCGTGGCGTCGATATTGCCGATGGAGGGGTTGAGCAAGCAGGCCTTCAGCTCGTCACGGTTAGAAGCCGTGTTTGTATTCATAGCCTTTCGGGCTGAATTCGAGGAAATCATCGTGAAGTCGGAAACAGTGCCTTTCAAAAACTATCTACTCATCAAGTCGGGCGGGCTGGATGCAAAGGGTCGTGAGTGCTCCGCGCGTGTCTCTGCAAAGCTCTTGCTTGATGCGAGGGTTTGGCCACTTTGGGAGTTCACGCGCAACCGCAAGGTGATCGCTTCCGGTGATCGTATGGCCATCTATTTGGCTGGCGTAAGCGAAGTGATTGCAACGGCGCAGGTGCAAACAGTCGGGCGATGGTCAGTTGCTCATGCAAAGGCGTACCCATTGATGCTGGACGGGACGCCCACAGCGGTTCTGCTGCTGGACGATGTTGCCTGGTTGCCCGAGCCTGTAAAGGTCAAGGCGAGGCTGTCGAGCCTGAGCTTCATAAAGCCTGATACGCCGAAATGGGGTGTGGCCTTCATGGGCGGGACCAGGGCGGTCAATGACTTTGACTTCGAGATGCTGACCAGCCCCGCAGCGCTCAAGATGGCTTAACCCGCATAGAGAAGGAAACAGCATGAATGTTGCCAAGCCTGCCATCTCAACCAGCCATGCACCTGTCAATTGGCTCGACCGCAGCCTCTTGGTCGGCCCTCATATTGCATTGGTGAAAAATCAAGAGGAGTTGAGCAGCGCTGTTGAAAACTGCGGTGGTGAGCCTGTTGAATGGGATTTCGAAACTCTCGGTTGTGCTTGCATTCACTTCGCTCTGCCAGATGGTAGTGATGTGTGCCTGATCGCCGTGAACCCATCAGTCATTGAGGCTCATTGCGACCCGATCAAAGCGGTCGGAGTATTGGTACACGAGGTTGTCCATGTCTACCAAGCTCATCGAGAAAAGATGGCTGCTGCGGGCCACAAAGACAACGGAGAGCTTGAGGCGTACTCAATCATGAACCTCACTATCACTGTCCTGAGAGAGTATTCGCGTCTCCGAGACCTTCACCTTTCCAACACGATGTCTTCGATGAATGATTCAGCAATGACACACCGGCCTTTAGCAGCCACGGTTCTGCCTGGTCAATCGTTGACCGCTGGCATAGAAACATGGCCGCTTGCCAAAACTACGCCTTGAAGGAAAACGGCCATGAGCATGTTTGAGTTCCCCGGTGAGGCCATGGTGCGTAAAGCAAGTGATCCACCGCAGCCTGCGGGCACCCGCTGGTACACGGACTTCGGGAATGCGGCAGGCACCGCGCACCTCTACACGGCCGAGCGGAATGGCTTGCTCGTGTCGCACTGCGGTCGAGAGATCCTGATCAGTGATCGCCAGGGTGAGTGATCAGCCCTGGGTTATTGCAAGCGTTGCATGAAGCACGCTGGGCGCGAGTAACGAAGGAAAACAGCATGAACTCCAACCCCAAGACGCTCGAACCGGGCGGCTACTGGTACCTGGTTCCTGGCAAAGACCCGGTGATCTGCGAGAAGCGTGAAGGCGAGGCTTTCGTGCGTTTCACGAATGGCGGTCGTCAGGACTGGGCGCGCGACGGCGAGAGCTTCGTTGGCCCACTTGCGGTGCCGGTTACCGCCGAAATCAACTGATCAGGGGAGCCAGGCTGTGGAAACCTACGAAATCAATATCGCTGTTACCTACACGTCGAATCGCTGGAAGGGGGATCGTAAGGTCACCGACTTGAAGCGCCATCGTGGCCAAGATGCAGTAGTGCACTACCTTGATCTACGCACGCAGCGGACCGGGAATGCCTCGTTGCGCCAGTTCGCCAACAGTGCCTCTGCTGTTGCGAAAGTCCAGATCTAAAGCAAGGAAAGATACGTGACTTTCTTCGATTCATTTCGCAAAGAAACGAAGCCAGTGAAGGGGACTGTCGAGAGATTTGGCCCGTCTTTCGGTGCCGGCCAAATCAATGGTTATATCGCTCTGCTGGTTGGAGACAGAACGCCCTATGTCATCTTGCGTGACAACCAAGAAACGGACACCACCGTTGGTTTGACCGCGCCAGGGGACTCTGTGGAATTTCTGGCGAGCAAAAGCCGTAGCGTGGACCTGTCTTCCTTCGTAAATCTCACATTGGCGTCGAGGATGTCTGGCAGAAGTTAAAACTGAACGGAATACAGAACCATGCGGCAAAAAGCGAACGAAATTCCGAGCAATCCAATGAGTACACGGGCGAAACTTCTGGTGGGTTTTGTGTCCCTCGCGCTTGTCTATCCAGCATGGCTCTTAGGTGATGCCGTGGGAAAGTCATTCTTCGCTGCAGTGATCGAATCAATCCGATGAGCTAGGAAAGCCGTATATGTATAAGCCAATTGACGACTCCCCTTCCAAGTTTGTTCGATTCAGAAACGCTGTCATAAAGGAACTCCTCAATTCGTATGTTGTTTCCGAAGAAGAGGCTGAACAACTCCTACATGGAGAACTGGACTTACTTTATGACCTCTTTGACGATGGATCGGTTGAAGGTGCTGCGGCCGTCTTGGCAGTATTGAACGACTTGGCTGACAAATAGGAAACAACTTTGTTACCCGGAACTCCCAATTTCCCAGTTGACGCCGCCGCGCGCAGGCAAGTGGCATGTCTTTTCGCTGTCGCTTTGCTGATGGCGACCATGTGTCTCGCAATGTGGATGGCCTGGCCAGAGCAAACGAATTGGCTGATCCGTATTGCTGGAGTCGGAATGCTGGTGATGTCGGTGTACTTGGGCGTTGTCTGGGCTGCGCCATCGCTACACGAAAAGCTGAACAAACTCTGATTCAACTGAAAGATCGCGATGTCTTGGAAGCTCATGAAAGTTCGCAATGTAGACGGTCGAACGGGCGTGATTTCAGTTGACGCGCCGGGGTTTTCGCACCGTGGCCTGCACATCAAGTGCGACGATGGGTCTAAGGGATATGTGCAGCTCAACGCAGATGGCCAGGATTCTGGTGATCATGGCTGGGAGTGGTTCTGTGAAGGCTTTGACAGTGCTCTTGGTGGTCCATGCTGGATCGTACTTGGTGACCACAACAGCCCCGATATGGTCGCGCACAACCGTCCTATGGCGGCATAAACCGAAGGAAAGCAGTCGTGAACCTGTTTCCATCATCGGACTACGCTCACTGCCCGCACTGCGGTTCAACCGAAGGCATGGGCCTGTGCTCGGGGCCAGGCAACGTTGGTTTTGTCCGCTGCCTTTGCGGAGCCCAAGGGCCACAGGTTTCGCGCACTGACTTCACAGATGAATCGGGATCGCTTGATCTGAGACGCTTCGATGATGCTGTGCGTCATGGCTGGAACTGTCGTGCTGGCTCCAATGGGCTGGCAGAGATACAGGTGCAGCTCAACGATGCGGTGGCCAGGATGATCGACTTCAACAACCCCGCCATCTTGCCAGAGGTCAAGCGCTGGGCAGCGCTGATGGCTGCAGCACACAACTGATCGGAAACAGAATGCCAATCGAATTGACGCCAGCCCCATTGCGAGTCGTAGACGTTGAAAAAATGCGTGAGGAGTTTGCCGCCATCGAGGCAAGACAGGCCGTGCTCACCGAGGATGGTCAAAAGCTGCTGGCCCGCATTCGGTCTACGTCGAAATACTTTGGACAGGGTGACGAGGGAACCTTGTTCCCTGTTTGCATTGGGCCAGCGGGGGAATACTGTGTTCTCGGTGGGCCTGGTGGTCAATACCGCCTACTGGATGTGGATCTCTTTGCGGTCTTCGATGACAAGAGGCCTCCAACTCAAATCTCCTTTGCCAACTGAACGAAAATCATGTCCGTAAGCGCAATACAAAGCCAAGACGAGATGATTTGCCCAGAATGCGACGAGACAGTCGCTGTGGCTGCGACTTGGACAGAGCAGTATGGAGATTTTGTGGTCCGTGGATGCCCCGTTTGTGAGTGCACTTCGGACGTTGTTAAGTGGATCAATGCCAGCGTCGAATTGACTGGCCAGTGAAGGAAATCCACAAGATGCGCCGACGGAAACCTACAGCGAAAGTCGCAGACAACCAGCCGATCTCTGAAGAGGTCCTTTGGCAAGTTGAGTGGCCGTCGTCCGCGCAGGCTTGGGGAAAGACGAACTTCGCTGCTGTGCATGGTCAAACCGGCGCTGTCCGCGTCATTACCGCTGCAAAGCGAATGCCGGCATCAGCGGCTGTAGCGGCCAAGTTGGTTCCTGCAATCCAATGCGCGATTGCCCGTGCCCAGGCGAGCTAACACCGAGGAAAAAGTCGTGAATTTCTTTAGATTTTTCGTAAACCCAAGCGCTGATAGCCCAACAGCTGGATTCCGTGGAATGCTTGTACTCGCTGCCGCCGCCACTTTTTCATATTGGGCTTACAGGCAGTCGGAATGGCTGATCTTGCTTATCGTCGCATTGGGGGGGCTTGTTATCTCGCTGGGGTTGTTTGACGAAGCAGCTAGGAACGTGGACAAGTGAACGGAAAACAGACGATGGATCAGCTCGAAAAATTCAAGGAGATGTTCCCCAATAGCGCCGTGTACGTCACGGATGATCGGGATCATTCGCCGGAGAACCTGCGTACCCTGGTTATCTTTCCTGGCGGCAATGGAGATTGGTATGTCCAGGTGGCCGGGGTCAACGGGATAACTACGCATGGCGTGCGCCTTTGCACATCGGGCGGCGCCTCTACGCAATGCCCTGGTCTAACGACAGGAATTGCGATGGCCTATCGAGCAATGATGGCGGCTCAACGCGGTGATTGTCTTGGGGCACAGCCGACCTACGTTGACCTTGAGCGAGAGGTGGCCGCATGGCGTGCCAAGGCTTCAAAGTACGAATACGACCCACGCCGCAATGACATCGTGCTACGCGAATCCCAAGAGGTTTGAGGGAAAGCAGATCATGCAGATGAGCAAGCCCAAGGGGCGCCTGGCCAAGAGAATGGCCTTCTACGCCCTCCAACGCCGCAAAGCGCAGGGACGAGCCTTCATCATGCAGCTTCGCGCTGCCCTACCTGCCAAAGCCGGGCAGCAGCCCGTTGCCCATCCTCCACCGTGTATCGGGATGAGTGGGAGGAGCCAACCTTCGATGCCTTTCGTCCTGGCGCACGTAACTGATCGAAAATCGGGCCATGGCAACTTTGCAGGATAAGCCGATTGACGATGGTGGGCCGTTGTATCCAGTTCGCGTGCGCGGAATCTTCGGTGCCACCCTGGCATGGGTTCCTAAGTCCCAAGTCGACTGGTACAAGCAGCAAGAAAGCGCCCGCGCTACCAGCGCACCGGGATTATGGGAAGGTCATTGAAATGCCATTCAAACGAAGTGAAGAACACGGGAGAGGCTGTGAATTGGATTGAGCAAGGGCTTGACGTGTAGCCAATGGCTACATATGATGGAGCCCATATGTTGCACAGGAAATATTCCAGATGCCTCTCGGTTACACCAAGCCTCCAATGCGAACGCAGCTCTTCTGCCGACTGGATGAGCTGACCCTTGACATTTTGGGTTGGGGCGATGTTGTGGAAATGATGGATGGCGATATTTCTGCGCCCAATGCACTGCCTTCGGGAAGTGTCAAATGCGACGGAATGTTCGGCCCAATGACATCATTTGTGCCGAGGGAGTGGGAGTTTCATGAGGCGATTTTGATGCGGCTTCGTGTTGGAAAAGCAGAAGCCCAGGCCGCTGCAATCTAAACAGAGAAAATATGAATGGACAGTACGTTTGATCAGCAACGGTACAACGAAGGTCGCATAAAGGCTGATGAGTGGATGGCTTCAGGTGGACGACTGGACCGTGAACCACCAGCATCGGACGAACCCTTTGAGAACGGCTACGCCGACCGACTCAATGAGTTGCGCGAGCAATCTCGGCTTGCACAAAAAGCCTAATGGAAACAGGATGAAGAAGACCATCATTGATATCGCCAACGCAACAGGATTGAGAGTGATCTCACCTGCATTCGAGTGCGACTTGGCTCCTGGCATCCATGCAGCGCAAGGTGGACCTGGCGAGCATATGTTCGAAATCCTGCACCGCTGGATCGCAACGACCTTCCCCCAATTAACTGTGGTTCGTGTTCAGCAGGCGTCGATGAAGACTTGGGAAGCGCGGCTTGCTGATGGCCGTGTTGTTGAATTTCGAATCGTCTTCTAGGAAATCATCATGGGAGCCGTAATCACCTTGGAGGGCTGGCGAGCTAGCAAGGCCCAGAGCCTGCAGTCCGCGCCGGACTTGGAGTGCCCTCAGTGCAGCAGCACCGTGTCAGCGACAAATGTCCAGGCGGACAGCACTACGACCTACTGCTGCGCTGGCCATGGTCACCGGCCTCTGACGTGGCGCATTGATGCTGATGGCAACATGCTGCGCGGTGCCGCAGGCCGTCGCTATTACTGACTGAACTAGGGAATCACAGTGGACAGAAACATCCCAGATCAACTAGATGTGGCCCGCATTCCGCCGTACACGACCGTGTATCCGGCTAAGGCCTGGGCGTTCCCAGCGGCCTCTTTTCGCACCGTTGAGGACGCGCTGGGTCACATTTCCAGTATTCAGTTCGATGCGCCGTGCGGAATTTGCTCGTGCCCTGCAGGCAGCTATGACCGTCACTTCCCCGGAACCCTTTGAGAGAAAATCACTGTGCCTGCCCCGCAAGAAGTTGATACCTGGTTCTGCAAAGATCAGCCAGACAACAACCGTTGTTCCGCTGCATGGCAGTCCTGCGATGAGTGCGACGGACATGAAGCCGATGATGAGGCCTGTGCAGTGTGTTCTGGCTCTGGCGGTGGGTATGTTTGTGCAGTCCACGATGCTGACGTTTTTACCAAGCTGATCGCGGCTTAAAAATCACGGAAGAGCTGAATGACACACGACCAAGCGCGGGCGATCCTGGCGGACGCCGAGGCCTCTATAGCAGTAGACGAAGAGGCGGGAACAGCGACCATCATCGGTACTGTGACCGTCGAAGAGCTGCATGCTATTTCGCAGTTGCTTGAGTACACCGCCTAAGTCGAGGAAATCATCCAGTGCCGCGCTACAAGACGCCTTCGTTCCAGAAGACCTACGACGCGATGCTCGCAGCCGCGCGTGAGACTTCGAGCGAGCTGTACCACGATGGCAAGCCGCATCGAGGTGCGGGCCACCGAGCAGCGTTTTGGGACGGTTATGGAGGCTTGGTCAAGACGGCGAACGTGATCCCTGGAACGCTTAGCGCTGTCTGCTACGCGGCCGGCAAGGAGTTCGCACGGACGAACCCAGGGATTGCGGTCGTGGATGCAGTTTGGACACCCGGAGTGACCCGCCAGGGTGGCTCCAAAGTTTGATCGGAAAGAATCATGAACATCAAAGCAGGCTTCAAATCAATCGACCGGCGAGACTTGGCAGCGCTGGCGCTGGGCGCGGTGCTTTGCGCGCTGGCTATGGTCACCTTGGGTGGTTGGCCTGCGGAGCGCGCGGTATCGACTTCGATGGGTGGCTTCTTCGTTGCCATTCCAATGATGGCCGTTCGCCGCGCCTTCAAGCGTTGAACAAGGAAATCGATATGTCGATCTACGTAAGGAACGCAGCTGGAGGTGGACTGGAAATTGTCGCTGGGCAAATCCGGCTGAAGGCAATGCTGAAAGTTCAGGGAAAGGCCTTTGTGCACAACACATCGACCAACGAGCAGCTTGAAGTCCATGAGGTGGGAGGCCAGCTGGTGGCACTTACGCCCGATGCAGTTGCTGCGGTGCAGTCTGTGGCCGCGGCCACCATCTCCAACGCCGCAAAGCACTGACAAAGGAATACACGGATGACCGGAGAAGAGCTTGAGGCGCTGCGGATGAGGATAGGTGCGCCCAGTCAGGAGGCTATGGCCGAACTGCTGAAGTGCGACCCGGTGGGGTACCGCCGCTATGCGACTGGAGCCAGGACCATCCCGCGCTACGTCGAGCGCAGTGCGCGGGTGCTGGAGTTTGTGCACGAGCGAGGCCTGTTGTATCAGCTTGCGAAATGGCTAGACGTGTAGCCAATGGCTATATAAAATAGAGCCAACAAATTGGAAATAGTTATCACCATCATGGGATACGTACTCACATCGACGGCGGCATGCCAGACAGCGCATGCAATGGCTCTAGAGAAAGCTCGCGGTGGATCTGGCGCGCAGGTAATGGGGAGTCGCCGCCGTTCGCTCGACAGTTACGACCTGGAGTACACGGTCCGCAGTGCGGCCGGCGTAGAGAAATCTGTTGTTGTCTCGGACCGCGCACTGCGCATGCGCCTCAAGCGCGCTGGCCTGGTCATCGTCTGAAAGAAAAGGCCATGAATTTCGCCGTGTCCCCTACCTCGCTCAGCGCGAATCCTCTCAACCTTCGGTCAGTCGGTGAACGAGTCGAAGACTGGCACAGCCATGGTCTTCCTGCAGGCGGCCTGAGTTCATCAGAGCGCGCTGAGGTGATCGCGGACGCGCAGGGTTCTTTCATGACCGAATTTGTTGGCAAGGCACAAGCTGAGCTGCAGGCGCTCGATGACAAGGAGCTGGTGGCAACCCACTACTGGGCCATGCACGAAGCCGCCCGGTAACCGATCAAGAAAACCATGGCTGTTGATGCAGATCTGATTTTGGACGTTGCTCGACGTGCGGCCGGGTGCCAGTCGGGAATGATCGAGTTCCCTGTGCCGTCGGTCGAGCAAGAGGCCGTGAAGCTCGCGGAGAGTGCTGGGTACATGAGTGTGATCGCCAACGGTGTTGCCATGGTCACCCAGGCTGGCCGCGAGTTGGCAAACTGAATACGAGGAAGCCATCAATGAGCGCGAGTATTAGAAGCATTACTGAATCAGATTTTGCAGTCCTTGCGCGTGCCGCCCAGGCTGCAAAAGAGCGTGGCGACACAGCCGATGCCGATGAACTGGATAAGCTGGCCAGGAAGGCATCCGCATCTCTCACAAACACCAAGTACGCAGGTGCCATGCGCTTCGCGTCCTCGAATGTCAAGACGTTGAAATGGTCATCCGTTCCATCGACTCTGCTGTGAGCTGCGTTAGCTATGAAATTCTTCAAATTCTTCGTTAACCCAAGCGCTGAAAGCCCAACAGCCGGGTTTCGTGGAATGCTTGTGCTCGCCATCGCGGCCTCGTTTTCGTTTTTGTTGGACTGGCCTTCTGACTGGCTGGTCCTGTTTGTCGTTGTAATGGGGGCACTCGTTACCTCGCTGGGATTATTTTCCGAAGCGGCCAGGAATTTGGACAAGTGAAATGCAAGAAATTCATGCCAAATTTATTCCGGCGTGGCCGCTCAGATGATCTTGAAAGCTAAAACGAGCGCGGAGCGCGGGCAGCAGAAAAATTGGAGTAACAAATATGCAAACACAAAACGCGGCAGTAGCTGCAATTCAATATGCGCTGGAGACCGATGACGGATTGGTGTTCCTTCGGTGCTGGAACGAAGGCAACTTCGACGCCATTCGCCGCGAGTGGCCGGAAGCACCGGAGGCGGTGTTCGTTGGAGCTGATCCGCTGCACCCTTCGACTGCCTCGTGATCTAGAAAAGCAACATGTCGATCTACGTCAGGAACTCAGCCGGTGGTGGCTTGGAAGTGGTTGCAGACTACGTTCAACAGTTGGGGAAGTAATGAAAAGAACAGTTATTTCGTACGCCGTACAAGTGGTCGGAACGGGCGTTGAGGTAGACATCGAAACCGACAGAAAGAAGCCGCACAAGTACCGGATCTTTGCTGATGTACGTCACCCCAACATCAATGAGATTGCTAGGCATCTTGATGCGGGTCTTGGCGAGGCCCAGCGCCTGGGCGCCAAGATTGACATCAGCGAGTATTTTGAAAGGATGTACGTGTTTATCGTCACTCCTATCGAGTATCACTCAGACCAATACTCCGCCAGAGAACGCTAGGAGACCCGAAAGATGGCCATGACCCCCTGGGACCGTATTGCAGCGCTAGCAATCGCCTGCCGCGCTGAATGCGATGCGGCGGAGCGAGCTGAGAGTGCGGGCAATAGAGCTGCTGCCGAGATCAATCGCAAGCGGCTGACGGTGGCAATGAGTCGCCTGGCTGCAGCAAGGCAGCGGGCACCGACCTGACCAAAGGAATCGCCTGGTGCTTCGGGTGCATTGGTGTCTTCAAGAATGAAGCTGGCGCCCCGTTCATTCGGTTTGACGATCAAGGAAAACATCGTGAGCACTATCCCATCAATCGAAGCGATCAAGGCCCTGGACGGGCGGATCTTTGCAATGCTCAACACCACCGAACTGGAGACGCTGGAGTTCTATCGGGCGCAAGGGCGCAAGTACGGGGTGTCCGTGTCCATCATCAATAAAGCGGACCCCAATGCGGTTGCCGCCGCAAAGTCCCGCCAGGAAGCGGACCACATCATGAAGTCAGCCAACAGTCTGATCTCTGTTGTGGTCCAGTAATCGAGGAAACAGTAATGCAAACGACAACTCAACTCCCGAATCAGAAGGCGACCTGGGGCGCGCTCAGTGCCACGATCGAAGAATTTGCTGACTGGCAAATACGGACGCAGGTCATCTATGGTGGCGAGAGCGCTGAGCTACTGGCTTACTTGTCCGACCAGCTCAACGCGGAAGGCTCCGCGTTGAAAGGCCGTAATTTCAATCACCCTGTATTGGGCTTGCTGAGTCACATGAGTGAGCAGAACAATCGCATGCAGGAACTGCTCTATGCATATCTCGCACTTGCAGTAGCAAACGATAGCGTTCCTGCTCAAAAGCTCATTGCAGGCCAGCGCCTCACTCGTGGTCTCCATCCAGACTACGTGGCGGCTACTTGCTGCTATGGCGCTTCTGGCACGCTGTAAGGCAAGGCCATGGACCTGAGCACCTTTGATCCTATCGATGCTGCGCCACGTGATGGCACGCCGGTCATCGTTGCGTGCGAGAGGCATCCAGAGTTTGGCCAGCACGTCATGGGATGGTCAAGCGCAAATCGTCGCTGGGAAGGCCGGGCCTTCGCGCTGCTAGGAAAACTGCCAACCTGGTGGGATGAGTCGCAGCCGCAACCGACTCACTTCAAGCTCGTAGACGGGTAGAAACTTCAAGTCCTAGAACGGATCGGCAGCGGCGACGAAGCCCAAAGGAAACACTATGGCCATTTTCTCGACCTCTGTTCTTCTCCACCAGGAAAAAACAGATGGCACAACGATCACCTCTCACACGCTCCACTGGGGGGAAGCAACTGACCATGATGAAGCGATAGCTGCGGCATTGGCCAATGCAAAGAAGCTCAAACCGCATCTTGCTGTTTTGGATGTGATTTGCGGGAACCAGGAGACAGGAAACTCCAAGCGTGTTTCATTCGACGGAGCAATTGAAACCTCCGTTTACTGATCGCCAGGAACTCTGATCGTTCACATCTACCCATCGACAACTGTGCAGGATAGTTCATCAAAGGAACTCAATGTCTAAGGCTGTTGGGGTTGTAATTGACGGAGACGTTTCTTGGCATGCGCCTGGCGTATTCGATGATTACACAACCCTTTGTGGGATTGACTCCCATGACGAAACGATCGCTCACCTGGGCACAGTTGAGCCGAAGCGAGGTCAGAAGATCGAGTGCTGCACCTGCAAATCCATCTGGACCAACACTATGGCCTTGAAGTTGCGCGGACCTGACTTTCTTTGAATTGGAAGCAACCCTGCAAAGCCCGCCCGTCATCTATTGACTATGCGGCAAAGTAACTAGCCAACACGCCGCAGAACTGTGCACTTCGCACCTAAGCGCTCCAGCGCCAGCCTCTTAGCTGGCGCTTTTTGCTTTATGGCACGGCTTGATGCAGGGGTAGGTCGAGAATGCGATCTGCAAGTCGTCTGAGATGCCTTGACAAGGTATCCATTGGATACCATACTCAATGCGCGAAATGGCTTTTTAACGAACGACCATGATGATGCGCAACATAACGGGTGCACCGTGATCGAGAACGCTGAACGCATGAAAACTGAATCAAGGGATCGCTGACGTATGAGGCCACTCTCCGACAACGAGCTAACAGCGTTGAGACTGCTTGTTGAGGCCGGCGGGTCCGTGATCGAGTGGCGAGTTCCCGATACAAACGAGAAAGACCCGGTTTTCGGAACGGTGTCGCCAGGACACAGCACCTATCGGAAGCTGGAAAAGCTGGGTCTTGTGTTCTACACAATCGAAGAGCCGTTTGATCTCCCCGGGGACCCTTTGGACGGGTTCTGCTTCTCACGGGAAATTTACATTGATGACGCGGGCCGCGACGCATTGCGCAAGGCACACCAGTAAAGGAATGCAGATGAGGGTCAAACAATCCGATTTCTCCATCGTCGTCGATGACGGTCCCGATATTCGGCGCATCGAGTCCAGCAACCCTCTGGAGCCAGGTCAATACTGGCGGGTGAAAAAGGAAGGGACAGCGCGATCGACTGGCTCCTTTCCTCGTGACGTGAAACTCCGCGAAGGCGATATTCACCTGATCACAAAGCTTTTCGACTTCGAGGGCGTGCTGCATTCGGTCACATTCCTGGGCCATCCCCGCGACACGAACAAGTCGAACTTCACGAGCTTCATCATGTTGGCATTGGATTTTTTTGCCGCGTTCGATCCAGTCCCTCTTGACGAGGCAAAAGCCGTGCGATCAAGCGAGCAGGCGCAGATAATGGCGCGCGTCCAAGCTATGCAGCAAGAGATGATGGATGCCCAGGTGAACCCGCTGCAAATTCCTGGCGTGCAAAGAGCCGCAGATGAAGCTGCTGAGCGCTTCGAGCACGAGGAGGCTGTGCGCACTGAGCGAGAAGTCTCCGAACGGCAGAAGAAGGGGTCCGACCTGCGCCGGATCCATCGCCGCGCAGCCCGCCGTTCAGATGCCAGGGGCAACCCCCTGGTGGTGCGCAAGGCCACCATCTCTGATCGTCTCGACGTAATGATCTCGGAAGGTGTCACATCCGATGGCGTGCGTGACCTGCAGATCGAAGCAGGGCGCCGCCAGGCCATCGCCGAGGCCTCTGCCAAGTGGCTCACGAACCGAGCCCAGCGCATGGCAGAGGTCATTGGTGAAATCGCGCCGTACGCGGCCGAACAAGGGCAGCTCGCGCTGGCCATGGCCGGCGGCGCGATAGACAGGGTGAAGGAGATCAGCGCAGGCATCGCCTCGCTCAAGCTCTACACAGGCGATGGTGTGGAAGTCTTTGCCGTCTCAGAGGGTGAAAACGCTCCCTCCAACGAGCCTTTGACCATTGTGCAGGGCAAGGTCGCGATGGACGAAGAAATGGCCCTTCACGTGGACGTGGAAGATTCATTCGACTGGCACAGTCAAGAAGCATTCTTCAAGCGGCTTGCCACTGACGATGAGTTGCTGCGGCAGATCCTGCCCACGCCGCGCTGCGTAGTTTCCGTGATGGTGACCCGCCGTGAAATCGATTACGGCGAGAAGATGCACCCCTACGACCGTCTGGTCAACAAGTTGAACAACCAGCGCGTTTTCCTGCTGGTGCGTAACGGCCGCAACGTACATGCCGTCTATTCCAGCGAGCCATCCCACGAAGCGGCTGTTCGGCTTTTTCCAACGCGCCAGGACATCAAGGCTCCTTTCCAAGGCATAAACGGCGTTGTAGGTCTTAATGACGTGGCATTCAGCAAGGCCGCAGGCCAGTTCGAAGACCAGGCCCTGCACTACCGTCGATTCCTGATCCTGCTGTGCGGCTTGGACCACCGCCTGAACCTTTTCGGCGACTTCGCCCCCATCGAAGCCAAGGTCAACTTTATGACCGAAGAATTCCAGCAGGGGTACCTGTGTTTCCTGGAGAACGACGACCCGAGCATGCTGCTGGGCGGACGTCAGGAGTCCGTGCATGCCTGGATGAAGCGGCACAACAGCCAGCTCCGTTCGGGCTCACGAGTGGTGGTTGATAGCGGCACCAGTCTTGCATCTGCTGTTCCCTATCTGCGCAAGAATCGTGATGCCTATGTCGATCACGCAAAGCTCGACGGCAATGCGCTGATTGCCGCGGAAAAACTTGGCAACCTATACCTGTCAGTCCCACTCATCACGGAACAGGACAAAGCAAAGCAGGGTAACGCCTGGCTCTCTGGCCCGGAAAGATATGAGAGCCCTGAACTCCTCCTGGACTGGTACCTCTGCATTGATCGTGTGAAGGTCGATGAGGTCAGGGCCTACCTCTACGACCGCTATGCACGCGTGGGCTCCATCGCGTGGATCCGCACGTTGCGGCGAGTCGAGCGCACCCTGGTCGCCGATGCGCAAGCCGAACAGGTGATGCGCTCGCACGTTCGTGGCGCTGCTCTGGATGCTGGTATCCAGTCCGAGGCCACTATCGACACAGTGATTGACGGCGCCGTGGCTACATGGCGGGCGGACCATCGGGGTGCACCAGCGCCAGTGCTCGCCGACAAGAAGGGCATGGCCGAGTTGCTGTCCCTGATATTCCCGGCAAGCAGCATTGCCGCATCCATGGAGCCGCTGATCAGTGCGCTGTGTGCCAAGGAAAGTCTGCAGCCGTTGATGGCCACCCGTACCGGCAAGAACAAGCTGGCGCTCTATTGCGTTGTGAGCGAGGAAGAGCGTAAGCCCTATGGCACGGGCGTTGTCTGGGGATGGGTCAAGCGCTATGTGCTCCAGGTCAACAGCAAGGGTGCGAAGCTAGGCTATAGCTCCATGGATTGGCTCATGGCCAAGACACTGGAGTCAACCGAAGAAGCCTTCCTACGGTGGCCGGAGCTGAAGGACTGGGTCCACGAGAAGCCGGAGCCGATCAAGCTCAGTACCCTGCTCAAGGCCAAACAGGAGGTCGAAGCGGGCAACATCCTTATCCAACAGCTCCATGACTCCAGAATCGCCGGTGTAGGCCTGGACCATTCCATGCTGCGCGATTGGGTTGCACGTGTTCGCGAATCGTCAGGAAACCTCACCTACACACAACACTTCTACCTCTCCATCCCCATAGCTGTCTACCAGAGAACCAAGAACGCTCCGCCGAAGTTCGCGTATGCCCGCATCAACTTCATTGACATGGTGCGCCACTACGGAACTACAGAGCAGATGCAGCTTGTGCTGAATACCCGCGGCATGCGCTCTGCAGAGATGCGCAACCGCGCAAAAGCCACGGAATCTGTGAGCTGGGCTGCTCGTTGCACGAAAACAATGGCTCCCATGTGGCTGCAACGCGAAGCTGAATTGGGTGACAGCGCTGCTCCGAGCTGGTGGATATTCAAGTCGCACGAAAAAGGCGGTCGTTCTCGGAAGAGCTTCTCGTTCTGTCCCCCCTTCGGCAAGCGAGTCAAGAGCAGCACACCCTATCACAACGAACATCACGCAACCCTTTCATGGAATCGGGCAATCGACAGTCTCATGGGCATCCAGCCGCTGCAAGAGCGCGCGTTCTACCGCAGCGTCAAAGAGCGTGTGAGCCATATCTTCGGCATCAGCGAGCCCGAGCGAGTCGCGCGGGAGCGGAAGGCAGAAAAAGAACGGCGGTTTGAATCCAAAGCGCCGGTCGCTGTTGAGGTTGCGTCGTGCTTGTTCGATGCTCGGCTTGGCCGAGCTATGGCCAATCGCTTTTTTTCAGGTAAGTTGTCGGTCAAGTCATAAATGCGCAGCGCTGAACATCATGAAAGAAAAACCGTCGATGTCCCCCGAAGAACTGGAGGCCATTCGTGATCGCCTGGGTCGCACACAGGGGCAAACTGCGAGCCTGCTGGACTGCTTGCCTCTGAGCTACAAGCGTTACGAGAAGGGCGCTAGGACCATCCCAAGCTACATTGCTCGCAGCGCCAGGATGCTGGACTTCATCCGTGAAAACGGGTTGCTTAAAAAATTCGAGAAGGGCTTGAAATCCCATGATTGAGTATCCTTTCGTGCCGTCAAAATGACCAAGGAATTCGGATGTTGACAACCATTCAGGCGGACCATGTTGCTGCCGTATTCCCTGAGGTGAAGGCTCAGATGGAGGCCTACCTTTCTGCAGGTGTTGATGTGGTGGTTGCCAACCAGACCGAGTGTGGGCCAGACGTGCCCCCCATTGCTATCGCAGTCGCCGCCGATCAGGCTTTTTGGATCGATTGCTGTGAGACGGTAGAGGCTGCAAAAGCACGCGCGCAGGCTCTTGGCCTGCGAGTCCTGGAACGCTGAAAGAAAACAATGGCCAAATCAATTTTGAGCCGATATGACGGTCGTCGGCACATTCGCGGGGCTGGTTTGACCGGACTTGAAACGCTGTGCGTTGCGTGTAATTTGGTCTGTAGGTGAATTGTCAAGGAAAACCGCTGCATGAAGCTCAGTGACCCCCAGGAGTTGCTCATCAAGAAATTGCGTGACGGTGCGAGTCTCCGTCACAACCTCGATACAGGCCTGTTCCGCCTGCAGGACAACACCACTACCCGAACTATTCGCTCCGCAACGGTGGAGTCGCTCTTACGGGCGGGTGTGATCAACAAGTCGCTTGATGGCGAATGCCGTTTGGCGTGAAGGGAAACACTATGGACCGTTGCCTTATCGTTTTTGATTTGGACACCAAACGCCTTGAAGAGGCGTACCACAACGACAGCTGGCGCAACGCCTACGCTGACGTGTCCCGTGTGCTTACACGGCATGGATTCAACAACATTCAGGGAACGGTTTACCTGAGCAACCCTGGCATCCGTCAAGCCCACGGCACGATTGCTCTGCAAGAGGTCGCGGTCCGATTTGAGTGGTTTGGTCAAAGCGTCAAGAACGTCCAGTTCTATGACCTGGCAGATGACTTCAATGCGCAGTTTATTGTCGATGGGGTTACTCAGGCGCGTCAGGTGTTTCAGCGTCGGATTGACGATCTCCGTGGACAGCTCCTTGCCGCTGGCCTCGATGCTGTAAAGATCGACGAGATCATCGGCAAGCAGAAATTTACATTGGACAGCCCTGCTCCCGTGGGTGTGCTTCCACCCTCAACGAAGTAGGGGGCATTGAATGTCCAAGCAATCTGAGGGATCCTTGAGCCACACGATCACAAGGTCGGCCGCGCTTATTGAGATCGACGGTGAAGTTTTGGTCCTGAAGCTGTCACCCGCTGGCTGGGCCCAGGTCTTTGCTATCGCAGTGAAGGAGGGGGGTGGCCAGCTTGTGGCTGCTCCAGTCCCCAATCAGTCGGTGATGGATGTGTTATCCATTGCTTCGCCTAAACACTAAACGTATAGCCATGAGCAAACCTGCGACAGTTAGAACCACAGGGGCGATCTGGAGCCTCTTCTACGCCGACAAGAAGGCATGGCCTGAGGGTTCATATCACGATGACACCCTGGTGGCTATTAACGGCAAAGAAAGTCCTGACATTGACCTTGATACTCTACCGCTGGACGCGACGATTGAAATTCGCTCTGGCTACGTCATGCTGCCGGATGGCTCTGATGTTGATTTGTGCGAGCACTTCAATAATTGGGAATCGGAGCAGGCGGGCCGCGGCGTTGCTGTTGGCTCCTTTCGAGTGAGTAAGGCTAACTTGCAAGCCGTTCGGCAAGCCATATTGGCTGCCGGTGGCGAGCTGCTTGAGTAAGAAAAATAGAGATGACTGCAACCATTTTTTAGAGCGCGATAGCAGCTGCAAAATCCAGGCCGAAGGGAGTGATTGTTTCGCCGGACCTGTTCCGCGCCCTTGATGAGGAAAGCGCGCTCGATCGCAAGATGGCGACGCCATGGGGCCTGCCAGCCCCATCGCTTGGAATCGAGCTGCCCTACTACGGCCATGATGTCTATGAGGCTTGCGATCCCGGCTTGGATGGCTTTGATTTCAAACTGCCCCTGTCGTAGTTGGATGCCAAGACAGCATCATGGAATCGCCTTTTAGTCTTCACCGCCTGCAGCGGTGTCGGTGGGCCGATGGTTCACTCTTCCGAGAAGCGCAACAGTGGAAAGGTCGAGATGAAGGAACTTACCGCCCAAGCTGTATTTGATTTGGCTTTTCAGCCCGGGCGCGAGCCTCGCAGCGAAGCATACAAGCGAGGGGTGATGCATAGCTTGCGAGTGCGCATTGACGGCATGGAACTCGGGCAGGACTGCCCCTATGCCGCATGGTCGGCTGAGACTGATGCGTACTTCGCGGGTGTTGATGAAGGGCGTCATCTATCACCTGTTGGCCAGGCGCCGGCGGGCTTTGAGTGATCTCTGGCAAGGCGCACCTGGCTTTCATTTGACGTGGCCTGGCATGCATGTAATAACGTGCTTACAATAATCCATCTCCACCAAAAAAATGGGCTGTGCGCCGCAAAGAAGTTGCCTTGCAATTATCGCGCCCAGCACAAGTCGTAGAAAGAGTTAAATGCATAACCAAATCGCACAACGTGTGCCGTTTAACGCAGCCAGGTCGGATCTTATTCAGGCGACCATTTCTCAGGATGAGATTGCTGCATTTAAGCCAACCTACAGCGGATTCTCTTTCTGGTTGAAAGGAATCCCCGCAGAAATCAAGATTGAGTTGTCAATCAACGGGGAGCACGGCGGCTTCAATTTCCACACGAGCCATTCCATCAAGACGCCTCTACAGGCGGGGCCGTACCACCCAAGTCGCCCATGGGGCGATGATGCCTCATACGCACTGCATATGGCAGTGACGTCGATCACGCAGTATTACAGGGAGGCGGTGAATCATGGCCTGAATCCCGATTCAAACTGGCTTGTGGCAAACACCTAGCTGAGCTAGGAGAAGGTAATGTGCAAGAAGGCATACATGGAAGCAAATTTCTCTACTTCATTTTCCGGGGGGATGAAATGGCTTGAGAGCCTTCGAAGGCTTCGGGAGATGCTGTTCATTTTGGCTGTGATGGTCGCTGGTGCGCATATTGCATCGGAGGGGGTCGCTTCCATCGTGACTACCATTTCGAAGTTGTAGGGTTGTCCGTGGCCATGGACGTCATCCCTTTTCCTAACCCGCCGCACGCGCGGATGCGAAACCTTGAGCTGCTGGAGTGGTCGGTGCAGCGGCGAGATCTCGCCACCTGGCTGCGTTCATTGGCGGACCTGGTTGAGTCCGATGCGTTGGCCTGTGAGCCCATTGCTGCGACAGTCGTGCTCTCTGGCCATGCTGCAGATGAGGTACTGCATATGGGGTACGGCGAAAAGCATAGTTATTTCAACGATGTTGCATCCGCCGTCGCGAAGGTGGCGGGCCTCTCCCCAGACCGACGAGCTGGAGAGAGTCATCATCCCCGCACAACCTAAACCTGTCGATTGAAACACTACACGCGAGCAGGCGCCCGGCCGGGATGAGCACGCTCGTTGTGAAAATCGACCGAGTTAACCTATAGAGGAATGATGATGCAGTTGAACGAGGTTGGATGGCTCTTCCACCGCCAGTTGGGCGCCGTACGAATTGATAGTACGTGTGTCACCCTACAGGCCCAAAATCCAGACTCACATACCGCCTTCGTTAAGCACAACGACGAGATTAGGGAGGTGTCCCGAGCGTTGTTGGTGAATGTGGATAGTGCGGAGGCGATAGCCGATGAAATGCGGGATCTGCTTTGGCGGCGCGTAGATCCACCAATTTGGTGGGCAGCCATACAAGACCATGTCATTGCCGATGGAGCACTCGGAACCATGCGCGCTCACATGGTCCGCGGTCACGTTGAGCCGGGGCGGATTGTTGCCAATTGTCATGTGATTGGCGAGGCGGACTGGCCCAATGCCCTCTATAGCGATGTGCCCAGTCATCTTTCTGCGGCCTGATTGGCCCGTGCATTCCCAAGGAGCAAATATGGAGCAGGGAGCCCTCATCGTCCAGCAGCTCACTGGGAGTTGGCCCGTGTACCCGGGACATCCATTGGTCTTGGCCACAGCGATCATGCGAGTTTTTCCCTCCTTTGGGGCGGCGAACCAAGCTACTGAGCATGGCTGGAGCGCGGCGCTTGCTGACTCGCGGGTCCCTGGGGCGGGAGACCACGTTGGCGCTGCTATGCGTACGCTTGAGCTCGGCTCGCGTGGCTCGGATGCCGACGCAATGATCGAATATGCTGCAAGGTACTGGGAGGCTGGGCAGGCCGGGGGCCACGTGAAGAACCAGGACGCTGGTAGGGCGCAGGCCGAGCAGATCGAGTCGCACTTTCGAGCCCTGGCCGAGCAGTGGTTCAGCGATGTGATGGTTGAGCGGATTGATGTCACCAGAGCAGTTTGATGCGCTTGCCAGGTTGACCCGCGCGCGGGATCCGGCGCGGATCGCGGTGCGCCGTGTTCTTGTCGATGGGATGAGCCAAGTCGAGGCAGCTCGCGAGCAGGCTATGTCGCCTTCAGCTCTTGGCAATTCCGTGCGACGCTATCGTGAATTCGACGCACTGATTCGGGCCGCTTACAAGATCAAATGAAGCTTACTATGCACGTTATAACGTGTATATTCGAGTTGTCTCTTAACCTAAGTCGAAACCATGAGCAAGCGCGGCGATCCTGAAGATCGAGTTTTCGAGGTTGGTCAGAAGGTGTGTTTTACAGAGCGATTCCTGAGCGGCAACCCAGAGGCCAAAAAGCGGTTTTCAGGTCGCATTGGTGCCGTCGCGGGCTATCGCGCGGGGGCGTCAGAGCCAATTGTTGATTTTCCAAAGGACGGGCAGCGGAAGGCGCGAAGGCTTTTCGAGGTGTCTCACACAGATCTCCAGCTTGTTGAACGTGTGTAAAGAAGGGGGGGCAGAATGAGTCACTCGCTAACTTCAACGGCTGCATGTCATGTCGCCCACGCGATGGCACTTGAGCGTGCAAAACTCGGAAGCGGAGCTCAGGTTACGGCGTGTTGGCGCAATGCACTCGACAGCTACGACTTGGCCTATACGGTTCGCAGCACCATGGGTGTCGAGAGGTCTGTGTTGGTCACAGATCGTGCTCTGCGTATGCGTTTGAAAAGGGCTGGCCTGAGCAAAGGCTAGGTTATGTACGAAGCATCAGCTCGGAGCGATAAATGAGAATTGCAGTCGAAGTTTCGTCTACCGATCTCGCTGAAATGGCGCTGACAAATGAGCAGCTGCAGGTCGCTGTGAAGCGGCAGGTCGAGAGCGGCTTGGATGTGGACGGTGACACGATCTACCTCAGCAATGTGCAGGTTTGTGTGTTGGTCACCAGTGGAGCGGGATCCGGACAGTGAGGGTCGCGCCAGATGCTACGTGACGTGCTGAGGGGTGTAGCTTCGACCGGTGGGGTTGAGTGTTGTGATGGAGGCGTAATGGTTGATTTCGGTCTGACACGCGAATCACTGGATTCGATTACTGATCTCGACATCGCTTTCGGCACGACAAAGCTTCTTCCTGCTTACTGCCACGTGCCTGAGGAATTCAAACACGGCAATCGGTACACGCAATTGATGGACCTGATGTTCGGTGAACAGCCTCTTCCCGATTGGGAAATAGTCTTCAGGAAAGGGTTTGATGATCCTGATGCTCCTGATGCCTTGAATCGAGCAGTAACTGCGCATTTGCGTTCTTTCGAGCCAAAGCATCAACACAAAATCGCAGGCCTGGGCTACCTCGTTAGCTTGGTGTTCGAACTTCACCCGTCACCGGGCTGAAGTGCTGCACGCGATGGATCCGGCCGGCAGTCTCAAGGTCCTTGGTTCGTGGGGATAGACCAGGAGCTTGGTCCGCTGGAAAGCCGTAACTCCACCGACGACGTCCATGCTGTTTTGGAACTGATTGAGGGTTGCCGCGCCTGACTTGAGGGTGGGTATTTGGGGCCCGCACTTCTTCGTGTTAGAGGAACTGAGGAAACAACATGTCAGAAAGATCAATATCCATCGTGGTGTGCGTGCCTGATGACGAAGCAGGTAAGGACCCGATCGAATGCAATGAGGGAGATGGCTCTTCCGCAGCCGAAGCGGCCCGGGCCCTGGTGAGGCAACAGCGACAGAGTGTCTCTCGCTGAGGGCCTGATGTGGCATACAACGTCAAGGCGAAAGAACTGAAGCAGCCTACTTCAGATGAGATCAAAGAGGTACGGCTGAAAACGGGTCTGACTCAGCAGCAAGCAGCGGAGAGTGTCTACCGTGCAGATGGCGCGAGGTGGCGTGAGTGGGAGGGAGGAAAGTACCGGATTGACCTGGCTGTTTGGGAGCTGTTTCTTATCAAAAGTGGGCTTCGTCGCATTGACGAATAGACGGAAAGCGTCTATAGTTGAATCAAGTACAAAGTAGTTCAAATAGGCCCCGAAGTAGTAGCTGCGTGAGCAGGTTCATTGGCAGAAATCAGATCATGAGAAACATCAGTTTTATGCTCACGACCGGGCAAATCCGAGCGAGGACCAAGACTGTGACGCGCCGCGCTGGATGGGCCAAGCTGGCTCCAGGTCAGCTGCTGCGAGGCGTGGAAAAGTGCATGGGGTTGAAGGCGGGCGAAAAGGTAAAAGAACTCGCAGTCATCCGCGTTGTTAGCGTTCGCCGGGAGCCACTGATGGCGATGACCGATGACCTCGATTACGGGTTCAACGAGTGTGTGAAAGAAGGGTTTGGTGATCACCACTCTTTGCGGTGGCCAGCCCAATTTGTGGACTTTTTCTGCGAGTCGCACCGCGGATGCACGCCGGCGACACTGGTCACTCGCATCGAGTTTGAGTACGTCAACTGAACGGGAAAGGATCGTTATGACTCGGACCACAAAGCAGGTGGCTGGTGCGCAACGTCGCAGCTTGAAAGCTCTGAAGAGGAAGATTCAGGATATGGCCGCTGAGTGGGCAGATGTTGACGAGTTCAACGCCAATGAGCTGCATGCGCTGGCCAAGCAATGCGAAGAGGTTTCGAAGAACCTCGTGGCCGAATGAGCAAGCGAAGCGATGTGCAAATGACGCGCCCGAGAAAACTCACCAAAGCAGCAAAGCGACTGCTCGAAGAGGCCGGCTGCAGCGAGATTGAGGACACCTATGTTGTTCTTGGGCAGACCGATTTGCGAATTTTGTTGTCAGACGATGCGGTCGTGGATCTGAACGCCCAGGCGCGTGAACTCGATGAGTTCGCGAAGCCTCGCAAGTGATGAAACAATGCCCTGTCGCCGCCGAGGTGCAGGTGAGCGCAGATGGCGGCACCGTGTGGGTGCACACACAGGGGTCCACTGTGGGTCGTTTTTCTAAACGCTTCGGGCTCGACGTGCACGCGACGGTTGATCAACAAATGGCAGGTGCACCCCAATGCTTGCACTGTACGCATACGTCGCCAACCCATTCGGACTGGTTGATCTTTTGTGGGTTGATGGCCGAGCACTACGGGATTGATGTCGATACGGCTCTGGTCCATTTCGAGCAATAGGAATAACGATGAATCAGCCCACTGCAGTGGAGAAAAGCTACTGGCTTGAACTGGCCAATGATCAGATGGTCGACCGTGTGATCTTTGAAGGTGTCCACTACACGATCGATGAGCTGGGCACGGGACCTGGGTTCGGCGGTCAGGCATTTCGTATCGATTGGATGGATGAACAGCGGGCCGCAGTTACCTGCAACTTGTTCTTGCAAGGGGAGATTCCTGATTGGATTCGAAACCGGCTGGCCGACAACGCACGGGCTGTAACTCCGGTGGACGGGCCAGAACTGTGCAGTTGAAACGACGAGGAATTGTCGCAATGCACCCGCAGGAAATTCATCGTTTGAAAACGGCAGCCGCACATGTGGTTCAGGAGGCATTCAGCCAAGAAGCGCTACACCGTGGTAATCGCTCAGTGGAAGAGTGGTGCAATGCCGAGATTCAGGCCGTTTTGAAGGCCGCCCGTCGCTTTGCGTTGGAGCACGGTTTGAAAGAACCAGCGCTCGACGATGTAGCCCGTTCTGAAAGGTCGGCCAGGGGGCACTGCGACTACAGCAGCAAGTGGGCTCTATACGTTGCAGAGGATCTACTGAAGACTGTACAAGGACCAAGGGGTAACCATGGGTGAGGCAAAAAATAGAGGAACGCGTCCAGCGTTGACGGAAGCAGAGCGTGCTGCGATGTTGGGTGACAACTTTTTCTCCACGGCGTATGAGTTTCTGTTTGGCATGATTGAACGCATGTACGTGGATGCTGGGGGTGTTGCCAACGAATTGATTGGGATCGATTTCGATTCAGGAAAGGTTTGCGGCGTGAATGTTTTGTTGGTGCGCCGCACCGAAGACGTTCCGCATCTTCGGGATCAGATGCTTGAGAAGTGGCCCATGGTGGCTCACGTGTTTGAAGCGTGGGCTGCACCAGATACCTCGGTGCCGCCGAGCCAACACCCGTTGCGTTATGACGTTGTGAGCGTTGTTTTGCACGTGAGCGATATGGTTGCCGCCGGCATGTGCCGGGTTGATCCTGGCAGCAGAACCATTGAACGTGGTGAACTGTTGCATCCGACCGAGGTTCGGGGCCGGCTTGGTCGCGATCTTCCTCCTCCCCCGGGTGTGCTGGTTTGATGGTTGAGAGAGTACGGTGCAAGGAGGTAATCCATGAATGATCAAATTGTCGAGCACGCTATGACGCCAATCCGTTACCGCATGCGTGGTGATCTCCAATGGCAGTACACCGAACGGATGGAGCAAGCAGCGCATGCTGCGGAAGTGCAGCGTCTTCGGCCTGAAGAGGATTGGATGCCTCTGACTGCCGAGTTGCTTAATGACATAGAAGCGGGCGAGCACGGAACATATTTCTGGCTGGCAGTCCAGGGACTCGATACAGCGGTGGTGGGTGCGTACGCGTGGAGGCAGGGTCGAAATCCACATGGTTTCGAGTCTGGCGGTGGATCTCGCTGGGGCGTCGGTGAAATCACCCACGTGATGCCATATCGCCCACCTGTTCTGCCCACTCGGACTACGCTTTGAGCTAGGTGGCCGGCATGCCAATAACCAAACGCCCATGCTCGAATTGTCCTTTCAGGTCCGACGGCGCTGGCATTGAGCTTCACCCAGGGAGACTTGAGGGAATTGTGGCCGAGCTTTTGGCGGATGACTCACAGACGTTCGTATGCCATAAAACCCTTAATCAGGAGCGTATGACCTGCGCAGGCGCATTGGGCCTCATGTCCAAGCTTGGGCGCCTCCCTGTGGTCGCTCGATTGGGTCTTGTCTGTGGTGTCATTTCACAGGATGACATCGCAGCGAGTGCATCTATAGTGATCGATCCTGACAGCTTGGATGGGGAGCTTTTCAACGGTGTGCGCGTTGCAGTGGCCCCCCGGCGACCGCGTAGCCTGTCTGGTGTTGAAATTGGGCCATATGAGAAAGCGTTCTGATACGGTGAAATCTGTGGAGGTGAAAACTGCTGCGCAAAGGCAGGCGGACCTGCGCGCGAGAAGGTCGGGCCTGGGTTTGAAGGAGGTGCGAAACCTCTACGCATATCCAGAGGATCATGAGCGCATTAAAAAATACGTCGCTAGACTCGTGAAAGAGCGCACTGGTGTATAGCCAGGGCATGCCAGGCCCTTTGGGGTTGGAGACTTCGAATGAGCTCAAACGTTGAGCATTTGGCACGCGCCATGTATGAAGACTGCCCAACTGTGAAGCCCTCTTGGGAGCAGTTGGGGGAGGTGACCAGGTCGGTGTGGCGAGAAATGGTGGAAGCGCGTGTCGTCACCGCGCAGGCGGTCGGGCAAAGTCTTCCTGCCGTTGCGCCGCCAACTGCGAGCGCCCAGGCTGCGCTGTTCTGACCAGCGCAGTCGGCATCCTCTTCGCTCATGCCGACGGCTTCGTAGTAGTCGTGCCAATGAGAATGTACCGGGAGGCGCAAGTGGTCGCAGAGCGTACGCAACACGATCTCCCTGAACAACGCGCGATAGATTTGAACCGCAGCGACCTCGCGCCGTGAATAATTCAACTTCCCTGTCATACACCATCGCCATGAAAAAACACCTTGCATGCCTTGCGCTTGGCTTATCGCTTGTTGGAGCCAGCACCGCTGGTGCGCAAGAGCTCACACCCAACACACAGCCGTTGAACATCTCGAAGTTCTACTTGATGGGACCGAACGGAGACATCGAGCGGTTCCAGGCGGCCGGTTTCTACGAGCCGCCGGTGGCGGGGGCAAAATCCAAGCTCTTTCTGATGCCGCGCATCACAATGGCCAAAAGCGGTGTGGTATTCATCAAGAAGGACGGCTCGAACATCGCTGATGAGAGTCAGGCCACCGAAGCGAATGTGTCCAAGATCAAGGTGTCGTTGTGGATCGATTCTCAGTTGCCTAACAAAGAACAGATGGTCGGCGTGATGGGCCAGGTCTATGGCTCGGGTGAGATGTTCCTGCGGCCCAAGGAGGCGCGCGTCGATGTGGGCAACCTGTTGGGCAGCGTGCTGTCGACTGCGCATCCGGACCTTCTAAACGGCCTGAAGAGCAACGCTGCCGCCTCTGCGGCCCAGCAAAAAGCCCAGGAGGATCTTGGTGCCAAGATCGTCAACTTCGCACCCCAAGTGGTCTCCATCAGCGGGGTCAGGGTGTCCCTCATGGTGGATGGCGACAAGGTGGCCGAGAAATTCGTGCCCAACACCTTGATCTCCGCTGGCAGCATGCCCGACCTGTTCATCCAGGACCCGAGCGGCTACACGATAAACCGGATCAAATCTCGACAGTTTCAGATCATGCTCGACTACGCATTTAAGGATGCGAAGGTCGGCAGCGTCCAGGCGCATTTCGACTTCGAGAAGACCATGAACCAGCTGGTTAAGGAAGAATGGACCAAAACCACCCAGTCCAAGCAAAGTGGCGTCAAATTCCTGGGCTTCGGCAAGCGCAAGTCCAAGCTGGTTGAATCCCTGAGGGAGTCTGCCAGCGAAAAAATCACCCAGGACAACAAGGCCAACACGCTTATCCAGATGAGCGATGCGGACGATTCGCTGATCGCGATGTTTGAGGCCAAGTTTTTCCCGCAGATCACGAAGCAGCAAGCCATCAACGCCCACCTCGACGCGGCCAAGGTGGCCGAAAGCGCGGGCAACGTCACGTTGGCCAAGGCGCACGCTGGCTACGCGCAGGCCTTGCAAGAGGAAAAACTGGACCTATCGGTCGACACCGCCGCGGCGATGGCATCTCTCGCAAGCAAAGACTACGCTGGCTTCATCGCCAAGGGCGTGAAGATGGACCGCATCGAGGGCAACGCATCGAGCCAGTATTCGCGCGTGATCACCCGCGAAGTCGATGTTACGGGCTCGGTCGACTGGGCTGTGGTGAAGACCGTGTCGGTTCAGCGCGTGGTGACGCAGATCATCGAGCCAGAAGTGACCGCGGCGAAGGCCTACCTGGGACTCTGCGACGCGATGCCCTACAGCCTGATGGATTTTTCGAGCATGCCCGCGATGGTGTACCCCGGCACGCCGATGCCCATGCCAAAGCAGGTGGCCGTCACTGTGATCACCTGCGTGGTCCACGGCAGCCCGCTGGCCAAGAAGAACATTGGCCCGCACACGGTGATCCGTCGGGTCGCTGGGGAAAGGATTCTCACGGGACAGGACCTCGCCGACGTGCTGGCCAAGCACGTGCCCGGGGATGAAATCGAAATTGAAACGCTGTCGTTCTTGGCGAATGCGCCCGGGGTCCCTCACCAGTGGAAGACGTCCACGGTGAAGCTGGGTCGTGGCATGCCCGTCGCCCCATGAAAAGGAGTCTCTTGGCTGCCGTCGGCTTGGCGCTCGTTTGCGCGATGCCGGTCTTCGCAGCGCCCGCCGGGTGCGCAAAACTGGTGGTTTACCGAGATCAAGACCTGGTCGCCGACTTGGACCGTGCGTCCAAGAAGCTCACCATGGCATCTGGCGCGCTGGAGCTGCTGCGAAAGACCGAGAGAGAGGCCAAGGACCTGGAGGCCAAGCAGCCAGGCGTTAACGCCGCGTTCCAGCTGACTTTGTCCCTGCAAACGGTTGCTTCGGCCGTGGGTTCTATCCTCAAGCTCAATCCCGAAACCGGAATTCTGATGACAGGCGCCGGACGTGCTCAGAGCTGGGTAGTCAAGGCCGCAGAGAGCGGGCAAGTAGCGATCGCTTCGGCGAGCGACGCTCTGCCGGCCTATGTCTTTTGGGAAACGGTCGGCGACGCGGGCATGGTCGGTGCTGCGCTGAAGGGCGCCTACGAGTTCGCCGAGCACGTCAAGCAGCACAAGGAGGAGTATGCCGACGGCAAGGAGATCGTCGAGGATCTGCGAGTGCGGATCGGGGCACTCAAAGGTGCGCTGATGCAGGCCCAGGCTCGTGTCGACCAGCAGAGCAACATTCTGCGCGCGGTGAATCAGTTCAGGAATGAAATCGACAAGACTTGCAAATGAGGGGCCAAACTAGCGCATGAAAGAAGTCGTGCACACCGGCTAACAGGACGGCCCAAGTGTGGTGCAAAGCTGGTGGCATCGCCGCTGGCGGTTCGAGCCGTCGCGAGAACGGTGTCGTCACGATCACCGACCGCCTTCAGAACCATTCTTGAGAACAGTTCCTGTCGTCCCTGACTAGATTCTGGGGATAAGCCAGAGATGGATTTCTGCCAGGCGCGCGTGAGAGAAAAGGGCGCGATCACGTCCGGAAGTCATGCGGTTGTATTCTGGCTCTGAACTCACCAGTGATATCCAGCTCGCGTAGTGCAGTCTGCATAGGCTCCCGGGAGGTCTATCAAACCTCTCGGTCATCAGTGTGGACCCGAGCGCTGTGTCTTCTATGTTGATCGGGAGCGACCATCTCGATGGCTTTGCCATCACCAAGTTGACCATCTCCCCACGTTGGCGACCAATGGGTCCCCCGGCACGCTGAATAGAGCTGTGTGATTGGGCGGCCAACCTCACCCTCAGCACGGGCGGGCGCAATGGAATCAGTTTGCATAAAGGTTATGTTGGAAATAAACTGTAGCAATGCAACTGCAGCCCGCCCCAACATCTTTGCCGAGTTCCCAGCCGCCCGGCCTGACTACAAATTCAATCTTGCCGATTCCCTCTGAATGGGCTTTGTTGTCTGCGGGCGGCCGCGTCATGTTGACGCTTGTCCATTCCGAGGGGAGGGCGCCAGCCCGCTTGCTGAGCATTGCTCCGGAAATTCGCTGGGAGAGATGTGATGGGCGAGTGGAAGCTCTGGATATCAGTGCAGCATCGCCAGCGCATGTGGCAGTGATCCGCCGCGAACTGCTTGGGGCTGGACTCCTTGTCGGGGAGTACGGCGATGGAGGTGAAGAGGACATGTTGCCACGCGAGGTGTGGATCCTGGAAAAGGCGGGGGGGCACAGTGTCGGCTGAAAGAGCCCGTATCCGATTTGACGAATTTGTGCGTGCTGCGCGCGCGTCGTCCATCAAAGCGGTCGTTTACGGCGGCGGTGATGCCATGCGTTTGAAGGCGGCAGCGATTTTGATTGCCATTGCCGTCGGTGTGCCTACTATGGCCAGGGCAGATTCAATTCCGCAGGGAACGGGCGAGTCGCTGACGGTGGCTGCTTTGTCGAGCCATGTCAGGTCGTCTCGTGCAGAGTCAGGCAAGGCTGACCCGGTCAAAGAGATGTTGCTGGGCATGATGGGCTTGCGATGCCCTTCAGCGTCAATGGCTGAGACGATCGCGGCGAGGAACATGGAATGCCGCAATCTGCGTGATGCGGGCGTAGAAAGCAGCTTGCATTTGATCCCGGATGCCGAGCTACTCGGTGAGCTCGACCGACTTCCGGTTTTCCTGTCGCCCTCCGCCAGGCCGTATGTCAATCATGTCGAGTCGCGCGGGGGGAACGAGCGCGAATGGGTGCCCATGCTCGTCATCAGTCGGGGCATGGCCCAGGCGCTGCTGCCTTTGCCGGAAGCCGAGCGCAAAGCCGCAGTTGCGTTTCTGCTTGGCCGCGAGAAAGAACTCATGCGATCTCCCTTGGATGAGGTTGCTGACTTTTGTGGTTTTCAGAGAGCTCTTTTTTCGGTGTCGGATCTGGCCAGCGCTCAGGCCGGCATTGAAGCCGCATTGAGAGTTGAGGCGATGCCATCCAATTCGCCAGGCGCCATGAGGCAGAAACAGCGCGAGTCCGCCCTTCGCGGGCATTTCCAGGTTGCTCGTGAAATGGCGGCAACCAACTCGCACTCTGTAGAGCGCCCCCGATAGCGAATTTATTTCATTCCATACCAACTGAGGATTTTCATGCCTGATATTGTTGACGTCGTCGAGTTCGCCCCACGCTCTTCCGCTGGTGCGATCAAGGAGGTACTTGCGCTGTATTCACCTCGCCCCGGTGAAACCCGGAGCTATGCAGAACGTCGCACTGCAGCGCTGGAGGCTGTGATGGGCCAAGTCCGTACTTCCGGGGTGCAATATCAAGCGCACGTAATGGAGGCATTGAACGTATCGTCCTTGCTCGACAGGGGCCTGATTCAGCGCCCAGCGCCCGAGCCGACCGCGTTGGTGGCTGACGGGGCTGCTGCCAAGTCGCGCTATGTCCAGGCCATTCGTGAAGATGCACGGCTTGCAGCACGGCTCATGCGACGTTGTGGTGAGGTGAATCCGCCAACGGATGGGGAGACCCTCGATGACCATTTCAAGCGTGTCGCCGAGTGGGACTTTGACCGCGGTTTCGATAACTGCGAATACCCGCACCTGCAAGCTGCTGCTGTGTCGGCGATCTCTGAAGACGACGGCGCGGCTCCTGACGGTGATGGCCTTGTGGATGAGGCGCGCGTGAGCCGTGAAAACATGGCTCTGATCTCGCAGGCGTTGGAGCTTGCCTATCGGAGCGAAGAGAATTTCTTCGGGTGGAATCAGGGAAATGGCGGGGTCGCACAAGCGTTGGGCGGGCCAGAGGAAGAGAGTATCGATCCACGGGCTCTGCTCATGGCACTGGACGGACGAGCGAACCACTCGGCCGATGGCGGGCAGACTGTTGATGACACAGACGCGTCTCAACCGGTTGAACGGCCACGTGGCGCGTGAGACAGGGGTGCTAGCCGAGCTAGGGGCGCCCTATTCACTGGGGCGGACCGAGGCCGGAACAGCGTTCTGGGGGTTGCTGGCAGGTATTTTTGTTGGGTTGTTTCTAGGCCTGGCAGTCGCGGTTGCGGTGAGCAAGGTCCCGGTGCCTTTCGTTAAGAAGGACCTCGTCCGAACGGAGGTGGACGATTTCAGGGAACGGTTGCACAACGAGCGATGGGATCCGAATGCCCCGTTGGCCGATCGCCGGCGCGACTCACTTCCCCGCGGTAGTGCTGTGGCACCGATCGCGGTTCCTCCAGCAAGTGCGGTGACTCATCTGGGGGTCGACCCAGAAGATATTGACGGCCCCGATGAATCCCCAGAGGTCGTCGAACTCGACCCCTATGAGTATTTCATCCAGACTGGGGCCTTCGAGTCGCAAGCGGAAGCAGATGGCATGCGTTCCCGGATTCAAGGGACCGGATTCAACGCGCTCGTTGTCAACCGCATGGTTTCGGGTCGAATGCGCAAGGTTGTCCGTGTGGGGCCTCTCCAGGGTCGCAGCGACGCTGAGCAGTTGAAGCTCGACCTCGACGCAGCAGGCTGCAGATGCACTCTTGTGAGAGTTGAGCGATGAGTTCCTGCAGATTGGTGCGAATCAGGTTTGATAGTTCTTAGCGAAGCTACCATAGGAACTATTAAATATGAGAGATCTTTAATGACTGATCAAACCGAATCTGCACTTGGACGTGACGAAAAGCAGCGTGCCATAGAGGTCTTGCGCGGCACGGATGACGGTGATGCTTTGAGTCCGGGAGATCTGGGCTTGTTGCAGTTGGTCGTAAATGAAGGATTGGCGGGCCTTTCGCGCAAGGGGGCAGAGCGCTGGGAAGAAATCTGCAGGGCTGTCGCTTCCGGCACCTATCAAAACGAATGGTTTCACGGCGTTGAAAATCTCACTCAAGACCATTATGGATATGTGAAATGGCGTGGCAAAACGGTGGAGCACTTCAGCTACCCATCGGAGCGGGCGTCTGAGGAGTGCATCGCCGCACAGATGCTCGGCAGAGTGTGTGCCAGGCTGGAGCGCGACAACGTAGCGGTGAGGTCGTCAGAGGTGATGCGCTTCTACAGCCATATGAGATTTGGTGGTGAGTTGGGACCGAGTGTTCTCCGGCGGGCCGTGATCTTCCGGGCTGGTAGCACTACGGGTTTGGATATGAAGGTCCATCCACTGACCACGTCCACTGATGCTGATCTGAGCCGAGAAATGGCAGGCATCCTGGCCAGCATCAACATGGGGCCAGAGGGGCAGGGATCAGCGCAGGTCTCTGGGCTTCCACTCATCACGAAGGAAGACTACGACGTCGTCGTGGCAGCTATCAAAAACGCAGCCGAATGGGGGCGAGGCATGGCATGGCGGGCGGGCTCTTTGACGCCCACGCATGGACTCTTCAACGAACCATCCTCAACGCTCAAGGCGTTGGAGTCGCAGGTGCCACGGTCTTCGCTGATCGACGAGGCAGCAGTTCAGATTCATTACCTCGGGACCTCCTTCGCCGAGCCGCCGCCGGAGGTGCGTGCCGATATAGATCGCCCGCGAGTTTCGGGTTGATCAACTTCCACAAGACGACTTACTAGGACTTTGCCATGTCGAAGATTCATCCCCAGAGCGAGATGCTCAGAGCCTTGCGAGAAGAGCGAGTGCATTTCAATACGCCTGAGAACCCAGCGTACAAGGACTTCCCATACGTCATGTTCACCTCAAAGGTGGACGGGATGTTTTTTGTGGACGCCTGGCATGTAAATGCGCAGGGGCAATCCCATCCGGATGAGGCCGTCCCGGTGCCTGTGGCGGTCTCGGGGACGTCGTCTCTGGATTTTGCTCCTCCGGAGATTCGGCGGCCCTTCATCTCCTTCGCCATGACTGCACCAGCTCCACCCAGTCATGAAGGGTTCACGAACTTTGAAACCTCCGCACTTGCCGAAGCGCTTTCCTCCGATGGCAAGGTCTGGGATCTGCTCTTGGCTGCGAATGCCGTCCCAGGCCGAGGCGCTCCAGATGGTGAGGCGTTCAAGAATGCCGTACTCTCGTATGTGCGGACCAACAGGGCAAAGCTCATCGGCCGAGACTCCGATCTGGCAAACGTTCGGTGGGAAGAGGTGGCCGCGTGCTTTGAGGCCGAGTCGTGCCCCAGAACTATTCCGGTGGACCCTGCGCCGGGCCAGGTCACGCCCGAGGCGCCTTTGCCTGATGAGTTGGAGGGCTCGCCTGAGCTGGCCACGCGACCGGTTCCCGAAGATGTTCTGGCCGTATTGCGTCGTTGTACGGTGGAGGGCCGAGTGATCAAATTGCCGCCTGAGCGAATGGATCCAAAGGCCTACAAGCGTGTCAACGAGGTGCTCGTTACGCTCGGAGGTAAATGGGTTGGGCGCAGCACGCAGGGCCACGTCTTTGAGGATGACCCAGCTCAAATGCTGCAAGCGGTCTCCACCAGCGGTCTCTACCTTAATCCGAAGGATTACGGCTTCTTTCCTACACAGAAACCTGAAGCGGACAAAGTAGTTCTATTGGCTGACCTGCGCCCGGGAATGAAGACACTAGAGCCATCTGCAGGCGCTGGTGGGCTGGCCATCCCTGCTGCGATGATCGTGGGTATCGGCAACGTCACAGTGTGCGAGATCCTGAATGGCAATGTCGCCAAGCTGCGCGAAGCGGGCTTCGCCAACGTTATCCATGGAGACTTCCTGTCGGTCAAGCCGGAACCAGTATACGAGCGGGTTGTCATGAACCCGCCCTTTGGGCGCCTGCAGGACATCGACCATTTCTTGCATGCAGCCAAGTTTCTCGACCCGGAGCAAGGACGCTTGGTTGCCATCATGTCGCCGTCGTGGGAGTTCCACACATCCAGGAAAGCGCAGGACTTTCGCGAGCTGATCGAAGAATGCCAGGGGACGGTGCACCAAGTGGACGCCGGGGCTTTCAAATCGGCGGGCACCAACGTGCGTACGACTATCGTATGCGTGGACGCGGAAAATCTGCCTTGGAACAGACGTGAACGACCTCGCGAACAAATGCGAGCCTGATGGAGCCCTGCAATGAGCGCGGATAGCTTTGACCCGGTGCAGGGACTTGCCATAGAGGACATCGAGTGGGGTCGAGCTGCGCTACATGAGATCGCCGATGCTGCCGGGCGTAAGACCTGGCTGAAATCACTGGCCGAAGAGGAGTCGCTGCGCATGGCATGCATCGTGTCGCTTATGGCGGATCGGAGGGCGCAAGTGCGCGCAAATCCGCCCCAAGACGCCGCTAGCGCTGCTTTTGGTTGGGTTGTGAAGGATACTCAGCTAGCTTGGATGTCTCGCCAATTGGAAGGGGCACTGCTGGATCAATTGGACATACCTGCGCGACCACTGGCTGGGGGATTTCAGGGTGGCGAGGAACCTGACAGGAGAGATGTGAGGGATGGCCGGAGTATGTCGCTGTTCTAGGTAAAAATCGATCGAGTGAGATGACGGCCAGCGGTCGTATAGAGAATGTGCGCGATACGGATGAATACATGAGAGACTTCAAGGACTTGATCGAGGCGGCACTGGTTAAGCTGGGGGGGTGCCGAAACGGGCCCGAATCCAGCTACCAGTACACGTTGCACACGATTGCTGGGCCGTTACTTTGCTCTCCAGAGGAAGATGCGTTGCGGGCACGCTTTAGTCGCCCCGAAGTGGCACGTGGGGTCGTTCAGACAGGGCGCCTGAATGCGAATTCCGGTACATGGGACTTGCAGTTCAGTGCGCCCGGCCCGGAACATGCCAGGTCAATTTTCTTGGATCTGGCAGGGCTGCTCCCAATACTTCCCTTCTACGGCGACATCCCTGGTGATGCGCGGCTGCAGACAGCTCCAGTTCGTACCATCCTCAACTACATGTATCGCGACCACGAGAACAACAAAATGGGGAGCAGCGTGGTTTTTCAGCCCGAAACTCCACCACGCTTGTTCCTTGCGCAAGCGCTGATCAGGACAGGTCATCTTCCTGACGGGATCTCGATGCTGATACCAGGGCAGGTGGGTTTGAAGGACCTGCAGGCCAGTTTTCTCGGGTGCGAGCATGTTTGGAATCCTGACATAGACCACGTATTCCATGAGATCACGGGTTTCGGAAGTAGTCATGCGGCGTTGCCCACAGACCCGCGGACCTTCAGCCAGTTCGTGGGAGAGTGTGTAGACGTGGCACTCTCCGCCCACGGGTGGGACGAGAACTACAAGCCCCCTTTCTACGAGCAGATGAAGGCCAACTACGACGCCTTCGTGTCGCGCATAGGGGCCGGACAGCAGAGTAATACGCCTTGACCGGCACTGGAGGCAAATATGGAAATTTCCCAAGACATCCACACGGCATTGAACTGGATGGATCGTGCCGAGATTGTTAAGATTTTGGAAGGTATTAGCATCCAGTGCTACGACCATGAAAGCGACCAGACGCTGCGTGATGCGGTCGTCCAGAATCTGGAGGATGGGACGCTTGATCCTTCGGACATTGATACATCTCGCATACCTGAACGCCCGCGGCGCTATTGACGCAGCACTCGCGATCGGAGTTCTTTGCGGAAGGGCATTGCTGGCTGCCCTCGCTTCCCATGGCAGGTGAGGGTGCTTGGGCTGCATCCGATTTGCGAGGTGAGAAACCTTGATGCTCAACGCGTAACGCGTTGAAGAGGCAATGCGGACGCCTTCCTGTTGCGGATCCACGGGAGCTAAAAATGATCAATTTGCCGTAACGACATCATTACGCGAACATAATAGCCTCTGTGTTGTAGGAATAATTCTTGTTTCTTCGCAACGAGCTCACCAGCAAAGTTGACTGTTGCGCGATTTTTTGCATGCAAGTTATTTGTTTCGCAGATACCATTGGCGGGAAGTATTGCGGAGCCTCTGAGATGCGTGACGCCCGGTGGGCTCGTAGCTCTCAAATTTCTAAAGGAACTGCATCATGAATGCAATGAAGAAGTCTTCAACGAACGCCTCGAAAGGAGGCAAAAAGAAAGTCGGGGGGGCCGCCAAGAAGGCGGCGCCAGCCGCTGCCGCAGTTGCCCGTAAAAAGAGCGCGGCCCCGACGGTCACCGGGAAGGTGCGGACATCTGAGGAATCGACAGGTAAATCTTCGGCGCTGAGCCAACGCTCGCAAAGCGTTTCTGCAAGCGCCAAGCTCGTAACTGCGCGGTTGAAGGCGGTGAATTCAATCCCGGTTGATATGTCGGTCGACCCATCCTCGCGCCCGCTTACCGGGTTGGATATCGAGAGCTTCCGGGCGCGCCATCGGCTGCAGATCCCTGACATGACATACATGCTTGCCTTGCAGAGCGGCTCGCAGTACAACAAGTTGGCCAACAGCCCGCTGCCGCTGCCCTACGCGGCCGAATTTATGATCCGCATCTGCGATGCATTTCCCTCGCCACCACCGTGGATCAACTACTCCATGCACGAGGCGTTTGACCAGCTATACGGCGCAACTCTTTCGAAGTTCGAGGAGGAGAGTCCGTTGCTAGTCGAACATGCCCGGGTTGTGCTCTATTACCGCTTCACAGCGTTGTTCGGCCGCAGCTCCTTTACTGGGTACCGCTGGATTGAAAACGAGGGAGCCGCAAAGCGGAGCCTGTACCGCGTTGTTGCCAAGGTGTTCGAGCGCTCGAATCCTCTGCAGACTGTTGAGGAGATGGCGCGTTTGATCTGGCGCGTCCGCGGCATTGACTTCGACGAATCGTTCCCCATGCCGAGCAAGGACAATATCTACACGGGTCCACGACGTGGCCGCCTGCCAGGCGCCGCAGCACGCAAAGCTGCGAGCCTCCAGGCCGATCTACGAGGAATCTAACTATGAAGCCTACGGGTCAAAACAAAAGGCCAAAAGATTGGCTGCCGTTCGTGAACTTTGCGATGCTGAGGGGCGTACCCTCGCATGTGAAGCTGCAAGAGCACCTGTTCCCGTATGTCGGCGTGCAACCGTCGGATCAATTCATCTGGGGCGTCTATGGAACCACGTCCATCAACGCAGCCATCTTTTCGGCGTCGTCTTACGCAATAGAGGCGACTGCTGCCGCGCCCGGTGAGCCGGATGTCAGGTCACTTCAATTGACCACCTGGTTCCGGATTGACGACTTCAATTCCATTCCATCCCAGCAGTCAGCTGAGGATGTCAGGAAGGGCGGTTATCTGCATTTGGGGCGTGTCAATTCGGTTCTTCGAGAGGAGCTGAGAAAGCAGTGGGTTGACTGGGTTCGTGAAGCGCGTCCGAACGAGGCGGCGACCATTGGCGCCAGTTTGGAAACGATGCATCTCGAAGCGCTTGCTGAGAGGTTTCCGCAATACGTTCGCGTACTTCTCTCGGAGGATCCTGATCTGCATGTCGTCATTCACCCAGTGCAGCAGACATACCAGAAGTCACGCATCCCCATTTGGGTGCTGACGGCGAGATATGACCGATCCCGATTGATGGCGGCCGAAGCCCGGTTTGCGCCGATGGTTGCGGTTGAAATTTAGGGGTGATTCGCCCTATGCCACTGCACCCTACGAGGCATACGATGCCCCAGGATCTGGCCCGCATTCTGCGGGCCTTTTTGTTTGCTTTTGGCAACGGTATAACCCGTAGCCTCCAGGCGGTTGTCAGCCCCCTCAGACGGTTTCACATGTGAAAGTGCGCTCTCCGTGAGCCATGCGGGAGCTCGACATGCAGTAAGGCTGACACAACAGGGCGCGAAACAGTTTGGCATCTGTATTTAGTTCCTATGATAGCTTCGATGCAAGAAAATATAGGATCTTTGATGCCAACGCCTGCTCTGTATCTTGACCCGTCTGTTGCTCGCGTGAGTGAGGCGATAGCCGGCCTGCTGCACCATCGGCCGATGGTGCAGCTCGGCGGACTTCCAGGAGGCGTGCGTGTCGTACACAGCTCAGAGCTTCGACAGCAAGCCGAAGAGGAATTCCGGCGCCTGGATTTGCAGAAGAATCCATGGACTCCAGGTGAAGCGATTGCCGATGGATTCGATCCGGGGCGCATCTGGTACACCGTCGAGCAGGACGGGCTCTTGGCGAGTGTGTCGACACGCGCCCAACCAGACAAAGTCGGTTTCGATGCCAGTAAGACGTGGTTTCACGGGACAAATGCCAGTCGAAACTTCAGGTCCTTCAAAGCGGGTGACAAAGGTGTCGATGAACTCGGTACCGGGGTCTATTTCACAAGCGATCCTGATGTCGCACAAGCGTGGGCGGGGCGACCAGGTGACGGTGGACGAATCATTCCTGTGATCTTGCGAAAGGGCGAGGTGATCGATCTGTCACGCCCTCTCGACTACCTGGACCTTGCAAGAAGAATCAAAGATCGCAATCCAGTGACTGACGATGAGCGGTTGGCAGCCAAGATCCGATCGGAGAAAGATATCGGCTCCTGGTCGCGCGATGAGCAAGAGATTGTCAACCGCACGAGCGTCGATTTGTGGCGCTCATGGCTGCACACTACGGACGAAGAGTTGGCCGCCCACATTCGGGAGGGCAGAAGGCATCTCGGCCCTCGTTGGACCATGTGGTTGGATCGGGCAGGGTACATCGGTGCGGTCAACCCGCAAAGTCAAATACGCGGGCAGATCGTCGTCTTCGACCCGCGCAACATCCGCACTCCTTGGGCGCGGTTCAATCCCAAGAAGTGGGACAGTCCGGACCTCTTGCATAGCGTGGCAAGGCCAGCGGGTTCTACACGTTCGGTAGAACAGGACTTCGTTTTCCACGTCACGCCAGCCTCGAACGTTGAAGCGATCTTGCTGAATGGCATATCGACGCAGATTGGAGCTCGGTCTGCGATGTTCGGCGAATCGGTGCCTGCAAGCTTCCACTTCACCAGCGTTGAGGCGCTGACCGATGGATTGATGGGATGGGCTGGCGATGCCTTCGCATCCGACGAAAAACTCGCAGTGCTGGCAGTGCGAAGAGATATGGCATTGTTGCTTGAGACGCCCGGTGCTGAGTTTGAGGCCGTCTCCACGCGTGATATTTCGCCTGGGGCCATCTCCCTCATTACGGCGGACTTGGACTCGGAAATCGACCTGGAAGGCGTCGTGTCGCGGGTGCTGCAACAAGCTGTTCAGGATGGGCAGGGGTTCATGCACGACCGTGGGGCGAGCTCCCCGCCTGTCTCTGATTTCAAGGCCTGGTTCGGGGATTCACAGGTCGTTGATGAGCGTGGCGTGCCGCGGGTGGTCTACCATGGGACGTCCGTTTGGACGCGTGATGACCGTCAGCTGGGTGATATCCAACATTTTGACAGGATGGCGTCCGTCAACATTGTCCGTCGGAAGGCGAGCATCGACACGGTGGGCAGCTGGTTCAGCACGAATCCAGGTGCCGGTGGCGCGGAGATGTACTCCGGAACAAGCGGGGCCATCTATCCGGTGTACCTCAGCATCCGGCACCCCCTCGTGACGACATTCGATGGCATGGCGACAAAGGCACGAGAGCTGGCAGGCCTGAAGGCAGGTGAATTTGTTGACGGCGTCGCTGTCGAAGCTTTCAGGGACTGGCTTCAAAGCGAGGGCTACGATGGTATTCGGATCGTCCATGACGAGTCGCGTCAGGCCGAGAGCACTGAATTCAAGGGACAAGACGCATGGATTGCCTTGCATTCCGACCAGATTCGGTTTGCTCTGGGAGTGCGCATCACTCCAAGCCAACAACAGCTTGATGAGGTCATGCATCCTCGTGTTGGAGATGGCATCTTGGCAAGCCTGCCAGCAGAGGGACTTCATCGCATGTTGCGTGAGTTCCGACTGGCTAAAGCTCGCGCGATCCGGTCCATAGGCGAAGTTGGCGATTGCGCAATCGTCCAAAACGAGTCGGCAGATGCCTGGCAGATGATCCTTCGAGATGCCAGCGAACCAGGAAAGTGGCGGACGCAGCACTTCGATGCGCGGGGGTTCTCCGGGCATATGACCTTTGATACGCAAGCCGAAGCTATAGAGGCAGCGGCTAGGGCTGGGTTTTCGATTCGAGACGATGACGCTCTGGATCGTATCCAGAACACACCGGCGTTCCAGCGGGGTATCTACGCCGCGGAGTTGATCCAGTTAGTCAACTGCCGGGTGATTAGTTTCGAAGAGGGGAGCCGACGCTTGGCGCTTTACGATGCCCGAGCGACAGCGCTGGCGAGCGTCGGCGCCTCAGCCGCACAGGCCTATTGCATTCCAGCTACTGGCACCATCGTAATGGTGGCTGACCGCATTGCAGTCGGCGAAGAGGGCGCCGTCTTTCTGCACGAGATCATGCACGCACATGGTCGAAAGACGATCGGCAATGCTGGGTGGGATCGGCTGGTCGGAGGCATTCGTTCGTGGTCGCAAGCCGCATCTGGCTCGTTGGAACGAGATATCCACGATGCTGCGTATCGGCGGGCGAGCAATGGCGCCTGGGGCCGCGGCCCCAGAGTGTTCGAGGAGGAACTGCTTGCCTACGGTGTCGAAGAAGCGGTTCTTCGTGGTGTTCGGCCCAGTTTGGAGGCTCGTGAAGGTTCTGCGGATGCCTGGCTTGCAGATGTTCAGGCCACTTTGCAGGGCGTGATATTCCAGTTTGCTCAGAGCATTCCGCAGTTGTCCTCCCAGGAGCTCGTCGACCTTGCATACGCATTGGCGCAGCTAGAGAATCCGGTCCATGGGCCTGCACTGCGGGCGCGGTTGGGGGCCATGGACCCGGCGGTTGCACAAAGGCTGGCGCACCTAGTGTCCGAAGTGCCCTTGGGCCACCAGGCGGAATTCCAGCAATGGACCGGAGGGCTGCCGGTTATCCCCCTCGGCGAGGAGCGGGTGTGGGCGAGTGGAGAGCCGCTGGTTGCTGAAGTTCTTCATGGGACGATGTCAGATTTTTCGCAGTTCGATGTTTCTAAAGGTCTTGTCGATGGGAACCTCGGAGCCGGCATTTACGCCAGCAATGATCTGACGGACGTGAACACGAACTATGCAGGTTATGGCATTGACAAGACCACTCGTATAGAGACCTTGAAAGAGGTTATTGAGGCAGAGCTTTGGGATGGCGGGGAAGATCCGCTCTCGCCCACTGCATTGCATGAGATGGCTGAAAAACGGTCGGGGATCGTGAATCAGGGATTCGTTATGCCCCTGTACATGCGGCTCAGCAACCCATGTGTGATTGGGGGGCATCACGAGACCACCTTTACGTGTGGATTGGACAAGTCGGGCCGCATGTCCGGATCGCTGGTCGATTTTCTGGATGCTCTCAAAGTTGAGTCGCAAACACAGCATCTGCTTCGAAGTGGGGTTTTGGATGCCATCGCCGCAGAGCTCTTGGACGATGCTAGAGATGACTACGGTCGCATTTCAATTTCAGCGGTCATGGAGGCGTTGCGGTGGCAGATTGACGCCATTGACTGCGAAAGCGGTGCGCCTTCGACTGGAGAACTGATGCGCAGCGCCTTGGAGGCAGTGGGATTTGATGGGGTGATCGACACTCAGGTCTACTCCCGCTTTAACAAGATGCCAGGCACATCGCCGTTGACCGTGCACTTCGTTGCGTTCCACCCCAAGCAGGTGGCCAGTTGTCTCGGCAGTACCTGGGGGCGAGGGGATGTCGGCGCGGACATTCTGAAGAGTGAATTTGCCGAGCATATGAGCTCAGTCGAATCGCCGCGCGAACTCTTGAGGGCATGACGGGCCCGCTTCGGGTCGCCCTTTGGTCTAGCTTCGCGCCCCCTGGCAAACAGGCGTTCAAGCCCGCCGAGCAATCTCGCCATTGCGAATATACGACAGACCGTATCAAATTTGAGACTTCTGCTTGTCATTGATAGACCACTTTTTTAATTTGCAACACAGCACAGATAGAAACAAATAGAATTCAGACACATACTTTTACCTGGAGGGTTTATGAAGGTCTTCAATGCACGGGTCTGGGTTCTTCTCCTTTGCACCGTAGCCACTACTGGCTGCGCCACAGCGTCTTTCCAGGGCTACCCACTCTCTGCCCGCTACGGTCAGCCGAGCATGGGAGGTTTCGTTGTTGGCTCCACGGCTGGCGGGCTAATCGGGTCTCATGTCGGGCGCGGAAATGGTGCTACGGCGGGCGCTGCTTTAGGTGCGGCGACCGGCGGAGTCGTTGGATCTGGTTGCCGGCCCACTCTTCTCAGCGGTATTGGCGCGCTGGCCGGCGGCCTGCTGGGTGCTCAGGTAGGTTCTGGGAATGGGCGGAATGCAGCTGCAGGAGTGGGCGCAGCAACTGGCGCGGTCATAGGCGTTGACTGCCGATAAGCATTGATTCTCTACGTGCGGGCTTGGCCGAGTGGTTCAGGCATCAGCTTCCCAAGCTGACTACGCGGATTCGATTTCCGCAGCCCGCTCCAGTTCTTGGGTATTACCAGCGTTACCAGGTGACCATTCAATGAACACCATGAAATTGGGCGATCACCTGCAGAGAGCATCCATTTTGGTTCTCGTGCATCCGGGCAGCGCCTGCGGATCAGCAAACTTCAATCTTGGCGATGCTCAGGCGCAAGCGTGCAGAGCCCTTATCGCCGACGAACTGGCCACCTGGGAAGGTGGGGTAATCGTCATTGATGGAGCGCTGAGCGATGAACTGCCGGCTTACCCAGAGCTGCAAAAGACCATTTCGGACGCATTGTGTCGTGCAAAAGCCTCTGGCCAATCCAGCGTCAGGGTCTGGGGAGACGATCCAGACCAAGTGCCGAGGATTCGTGAGCTTGCCGAGCAGGCCGGCCCAGCTTTCAAGGCCGCTTCGTTCACCGTTACCGGCGCCTGGTACCACCCCGAGGATGCTTCTGGTTGTGTCGGGAGCGTCATACAAGAGCTTCGTTTGTGCGGATGCGAAGCGGAGGTCTCATCATCTGCAGTTTGTTTGCCGATGGACCTCGATGCTGTAGGGCACGTTAGTGCCGCAAGAGAGCGATGATCTTCGAAGAATGTAACAAAAGATACAACTGAAACTGATTTCGTACAATAGAGATCTTGTCAACGCTATCTTTTAGTCCAGAGCATGTTCCCTTCATCCAGTCTTTTTCGTGCTCTGCAGCTGTCCAGGCCCGCTTGGCTTGAATTCGCCCCCACAAGCGCTAAAGGCCACGATAGACGCGGTGCACGGCTCCATGGAGAAGTGACAGATTCCATCCACTCAGCCGATCTTCCGGAGCCTGATGGGGATCTTGATGACCCCGGGTGCCCACGCTGCGGAAGTGACATGCTGCTAAGTAGATCGCGGCGTCGCAATGGGAAAGATGGGCGTGTGTTCTGGCGCTGCGTACATGCCGGATCCCCTGATTCCTGCAAGGGAGCACTTTCGCTCTAAGCGCGAGACACAGGAGTTTCGCTGCAGATACAAGAGCAACTAGCGAAACAGTTTTTAATTTGCGACATGGCTATGCTGCGAATACACTCGCGGCATGATGGATAGCCAATTTGCTGCCGATAAGAAGCGCGTTCGCGAAGCTGTTTCAGCCCTTCTGGGACCCATTGATGCGCTCGTTCAGTTGGAGCACCAGGGTGCGATCCAAATCGTTGACTCTGGCACCATGGCTGTACAGGCGGCCGGATGGACTGATCTCCCTGTCGTCTTGCCAGACCTGGATCAGCCAACTGTCCCGCTGCGCAAGTGGTTCGGAGCCTCTGTCGTAACTGATCATCAGGGCGAGCCTTTGACGGTCTTTCACGGGACCACGGCTGAGGACTTCTCGGTGTTCGACATCAATATGGCGAGCCCGGCAAGCCGCTTCGGTCCGGGCTTCTATTTCAGCAGGGACGAACAGACGCTCGACGTCTATAGCAAGGCCGGGCGGCTTGTTCCTGTCCACCTTCGCATCGAGCGGCCGCAGGTGAGTGACGCACTTTCTGTTGAGCAAGTGCATCTCTTCTTTGACTCTCTGCAGGACAAGGTCTTCTCGAACGGTTTCGACGCCCGCATCGCACATGAACAGGCCCGAGAACTTGCATTGGAAGACCTGGATAGGGCGTTTGCTGTACTCCTTTCCACGCAGATTTGCTACATCTCCCAGAACGACTGGTTGCGAGGGATGGATGCGATTGGGGTCGATGGAATCATTCGCGAGGTTCATGGCCACCCCGAGTTTGTTGTCTTCCGACCCGAGCAGATCAAGAGCGCAGTCGCAAACCTGGGGCAGTTTGACCCAAACAACCCTGACATCTTCCACAGCAAGGCAGTGGTGCATTGGACTCATGTTGGCCAGGCCGAAGGGCAAGTCGTTGCGAATTTTCCAGACGGAGCCCTTGCCAGACATGGGCAAGATCCGCAGTTGGAGGCGCTTTGGGCCGATGAGCGTGCCGCGATCGCAAGATCCATTCGAACCCTCGTGGGTAGCCAAGCAACGTTTGCGCACAAGGATGGCTCCGCATGGATGGCGATCGGCGTTCTGCCAGACGGACGTTGGTTTGGTCAGTCCTTTTCAATCACGGGGCCATTGCCACCGATCTACCACGCCAGTCACGATGCCGCAATGCAGCACCTGGCCAGCAAAGGGTTTGCGGAACGGGATGATGATGCTGTTGCGAAGCTCTTCGGTTTGCCGTCGTTCAAGAGGGGTCTGTTTGCTGCAGACCTTTGGCGCCGTGTGTCCGATGGCGAGACCTCGTTTGCGCGGGCCAATCAGGCGCTGAGCGACTATGACGGCCACTGTGCAGCGCGCTCCTACGTGGGAGCTCGGGTAGCTCAAGCCTTCTTCTCGCCGCAGGACGACCGCATTACCCTGATTGCTGACCGCATAGAGCCAGGGCGTGAGGCGGCGGTGTTCTTGCACGAGATCGTGCACAAGCAGGGGGCGCGGGTTGTTGGCGAGGCCGGCATGCGCCGCCTGGTGGATGGGGTGAAGG
>Ga0209542_10000087_pt1 | contig 233258 bp, 225 predicted proteins | sample RifCSPhighO2_01_FD_184028 | JGI IMG/M metagenome (GOLD analysis project Ga0209542, IMG submission 184028) | Soil microbial communities from Rifle, Colorado - Rifle CSP2_plank highO2_0.1 (SPAdes) (version 2) | ecosystem: Environmental > Terrestrial > Deep subsurface > Rock core/Sediment ...
CAAAACTCTTGGGATGGAACCGACCAATAACCTGGCAGAAAGAGACCTCCGCAAGCTGGTGATCTGGCGTAAGAAAAGCTATGGGACCAGAAGCGAACGTGGAAAAAAATTTGTTGAGCGGATCACAACAGTTGCTCAAACCATCCGAAAGCATGGGGGGAATGTCTTGCATCTCGTGCAGCATGCAGTCAAATGTTTCTATTTGCGGAACCCGCCCCCTCTTATTTCCGAGGCGCTGGGCTTTTAGCCGGTTTTTTCACCTGCCGACGAAGGAGGTAGGTGAACATCTACAGAACCGCTACTGATCATCTAAAGAGGATGTGCCAAGAAGGGTTACTCATTGAACTCTCTAACGGGCCCTTTTGACTCTTATAAAAACAATGCGCCTGTTAGCAGCTCTCCGGGAAAGAGCTTATCCTTCCAATAGACTCTTGTTTTTTAAAGAGCTCTAACATGCCATGACTGATCAACTAGAAAAAGATGCGGTTCTTTTCCCGCTTACTTTCATAACGCTAGATCCATCAAGAATAGAAGTAATCAATTTCCTCATTTTTTTTTGGGCCGATTACCCTCCAGTTCAAACGAAGACTATAACGATCAAAATGAATCTGTCCAAAATAAGTATCTCCTTCACAAAGATGCGAATCAACGGATGACAGGGAGTGTTTGCCAGAAGGAGCAAGGTGAAAAAGAAAAGCAGGGTGATCTGGACCTCGACGCAAATGCTCCAAAGAAATCACACCAGCGTTACGGTCTAAGGTCCAACGAAATATATTGCTAAAACTGACTTCTCCACCCTGTTTGCCTTGCCAAGTCCCTTTTTCATTAAAGATTAACGTATTGGGACCTTCCTTTATCATGACAACCTCTCCGTGACCTTTCCCATCCCAACCCTTTTCTTCTTTCGATTTGGTTTTCGCGTGGAAGGTGAGTTTCGTGACGCCTATAAGCTTTTCCCAAAAAGACAGGAGGACTCGGCTTTTATTTTCTTGATGGGCTGGTGAGGTCTTACGATCTTCTTTTACAACATAATACTCTTTCTTCTTATGCGCTGGAAGCAGCGTATACGCTTTTTTAAGCAACTGTTCTAATTCATTTATCAATGGATAAGACGGACTAAATTGATAAAGGCGAGTCTTTCCCTCATAATGGCTTGTGATGAGGCCGCCTTTTTCCAAACGATTTAAAGCTTTCTGAAGAGGTGTCAGCGGGGTTCCAAGAGATCGATGCAATTGAGTTCCATAACATTTTCCATTTACAAACAGGAAAATGAGAATTCTTTGGACGTTTTTATTCCCACAGAGGACTTCAAGCATAAAAAATCAACCCTCTTTTAAATCTATATAAACTACTTTTTAGTTTTTATAAATCACACCTTTTCTCTCGACAGGTCCCAACAAATAACCAATTTGTAAACCGTTTTCGGTTTTTCATAAACTACTTTTTGGTTTTAACAAGTCAATTCAGAGAGCATTTCCTATTGAAAAGGCCAAAAAAATCGGGCTACAATCTCTGTTTCAAACACAAAACGGCTGAAATCATGGGAGATTTGAATGTCTACAAGGTATGACTGGACCATCGAAGAATTAAAAGAATTGTATGCAATGCCCCTCCTAAAACTCATTGCAAAAGCAAATCTTCTTCACAACCAACTCCATGAACCAGCTGAGGTTCAAGTTTGTAGCCTAATCTCCATTAAAACAGGAGGGTGTCCAGAAGATTGCAAATACTGCGCCCAGTCATCTCGTTATCAAACATCTGTCTCTGTCCAACCGATGATGCAATATGAGGCCGTCCTCAATGAAGCAAAAAAAGCCGCAGAACGAGGGGCAACTCGGGTTTGCTTGGGAGCTGCCTGGAGAGAAGTGCGAGATAGCAAGCAATTTGAAGAAGTACTCCAAATGGTTAAAGGGATTACCGATTTAGGTGTAGAGGTATGTTGTACTTTGGGAAGGCTCAAAGAGCGCCAAGCTGAGCGGCTTAAAGAAGCTGGACTGTATGCCTATAATCACAACCTCGATTCTTCTGAAAGGTTTTATAAAACAATCATTACCACAAGAACCTATCAGGATCGGTTAAATACACTAGACATTGTTGAAAAAGCCAATTTGAGTGTCTGCTGTGGTGGCATCTTAGGAATGGGAGAAGACCCCATAGACCGATTAGAACTCCTGCTTATGTTGTGCAGGCGAAATCCCCATCCTGAATCTGTCCCTATTAACCGATTAAGCCCAATTCCTGGCACACCCCTTGAAGACCAACCTAAAGTATCCATTTGGGAAATGATCCGTGTCATTGCTGTGGCTCGCATTGTTTTGCCTGAGGCGATGGTTCGCTTATCTGCTGGACGTATTGAGATGTCTTATGAGCAGCAAGCATTATGTTTTCTAGCTGGTGCCAATTCAATTTTTGCAGGCGAAAAACTTTTGACAGTTGCTAACACTCCTATTGATAGAGACGAAGAGATGTTCCAGCTCCTTGGCCTTAAGAAAAGATCCGCATTTGCCAAGGGCTGCTTAAAATGACATTACATCTAGAAAATAGATTGCTGAAACGCACAAAACTGGGAAATCTACGAACCTTAAAAATTACCCAGCCAATGATCGATTTTTCTTCTAATGACTACCTGGGGCTTGCTCGCTCTCCTCAACTAGCCACATCTGTTTTTCAAGAATGGCAGATGCATTTAAGCCATCTTAACGGGTTAGGATCAACAGGCTCCCGTTTACTGACGGGTAATACGCTCTATGCTCAAGAGTTAGAAGAGAAGATTGCCAAATTGCATGGCTACGAGGCAGGACTGCTATTCAGCTGCGGATATATGGCCAATGTGGGTCTTCTAACAGCCATTACAAATCAAGAAAGTATCACTTTCTATGATGCTGCGGTACATGCTTCCACTCACGATGGGATTCGCTTAAGTCGAGCTAAAGCTTTTCCTTTTAGACATAATGATCTAGAGCATCTTGAAAATCGCCTTAAAAGCTGTCCTTCTCAAGGAGATCGCTTTATCTGCATCGAATCTATCTATTCTACAGATGGTTCCATGGCACAGCTTCCTGAAATCAGTCAACTTGCCAGGGAATATGAGGCTCATCTAATTGTAGATGAAGCTCACGCTGTGGGTGCTTGTGGACCAAAGGGACGTGGCCTTGTCGCAGAGCACAACCTTACGGCTCATGTTTTTGCTCAAGTGACAACCTTTGGAAAAGCACTTGGCACTTACGGAGCCATTGTTCTTGGTAATCATACCTTAAAGCAAGCACTCATCAATTTTGCAACATCTTATATCTATACAACTACCCTTCCCTTTCAAACACTTGCAGCCATCAAATGTAGCTATGATCTATTCCCTGAAATGGATCAGGAACGAGATCATCTTCAAAAGCTCATTCAAATTTTTCGTGCATCCTATCCAAGTTTTTCTATGAGCCATATCCAATCTGTACCAATTGAGGGAAATGAAGCCGTAAAGCATGCAGCCCAAGCTATTGTCAAACAAGGATTTGACGTAAGGCCGCTCATGAGTCCAACTGTCCAACGAGGACATGAAGTACTCCGTGTCTGCCTACACGCTTTTAACACAGACGATGAGCTAGCCCAGCTAATACACCACATCCAATTCCACGGGAGTCATTGCTATGCATAGGATCATGGTGGCAGGAATAGGCACTGATGTAGGGAAAACGATTGTTAGCACCATCCTTACTACTCTTTTGAATGGTGATTATTGGAAACCAATTCAATGTGGCGATGAGAAAAGTTCTGATACGGCTACAGTGAAAAAATGGCTCGACACAACGATACATACCATCCATCCGCCTGCTTACTCTCTAAAAGCACCTCTATCACCCCATCATGCAGCTCGCTTAGAAAATACTTTGATTAGATTGGATTCCATTACCCTTCCACAAACAACACGTCCCTTGATCATCGAAGGTGTCGGCGGAATTTTTGTTCCTCTAACCCCCAAAATCTCAAGTCTAGATTTGTTCCAATCCTGGGATTGTCAATGGGTTATTGTCTCAAAGTATTACCTCGGAAGCATTAATCATACTCTTCTTACTCTTGAAGTCTTAAAAAAGCTTTGTCTTCCCATCCTTGGCATCATTTTTAATGGCGAACACAACCCCGATAGCGAATCCGCCATCTTAGAAATTTCACAAGTTCCTGTTTTAGGAAGACTACTTCCTGAAGCCAACTTAAACCCACAAATCATTCAAAGGTATGCAAATCAATGGCAACCACTCTTCTCCAAGCTTCTTCCTTAGTTGAAAAGGACCGTGCTTGCATTTGGCATCCTTTTACTCAAATGCATACGGCACGTCCACCGATCCCTATCGTTCGAGCCAAAGGTGCCTATCTTTATGCTGAAGATGGAAGTAGTTATTTGGATGCCATTTCCTCTTGGTGGGTTAATCTTCATGGACATGCACACCCCTACATCGTGCAAAAAATCAAATCTCAAGCCGAGGTATTGGAACATGTAATTTTTGCAGACTTTACTCACGCTCCAGCAGTTGAATTAGCATCCAGACTCCTCTCAATCCTCCCTGGAGCCATGTCAAAAGTCTTTTATTCCGACAATGGGTCAACGGCTGTTGAGGTTGCCCTCAAAATAGCACTGCAATATTGGCATAATCGCAATACTCCTAAGACAAAAGTCATTTGCTTTGAGAACAGCTACCACGGTGATACCTTCGGGGCGATGTCTGCTGCAGGGAGAAACGAGTTTAACAGGCCATTTTGGAAACATCTCTTTGATGTTAAGTCAATAGACCCACCCCTCAAAGACCAAGAAGATAAGTCTTTGATTCAGCTCCAATCGATTCTAGACAAAGGCGAAATTGCCTGCTTTATTTTTGAGCCCTTGGTTCTTGGTTCAGGTGGCATGGTAATCTACCCACCTAATGGGTTAAGTCGTCTTATTCAGTGCTGTCGGCAACATGATGTTTTAACCATTGCCGATGAAGTCATGACAGGGTTTGGACGCACAGGCACTCTTTTTGCCTCTGAACAAGTGAGTGAAAAGCCCGACCTCATCTGTTTATCAAAAGGATTAACAGGAGGCTTTTTGCCTTTGGGAGTTACTGCCTGCACGAATGATATTTATAATGCCTTTTTAGGCGACCACTTGCATCAAGCTTTTTTACATGGTCATTCCTATACAGCAAACCCACTTGCCTGTAGCAGCGCACTAGCTAACCTTGACCTTCTTTTAGAAGATGCCTGTAACGCACAAAGAGAGATGATTGCGGAGTGTCACAAAGAATTCTGTCAACAGTGGCAATTACATCCAAAGCTCAAGCGATGTGAAAATCTCGGGACCATTCTGGCATTAGAATACCAAGTAGAAAACAGCTCTTATTTTCAACCGATGCGTGATCGTCTTTATCACTTTTTTTTAAGGAAAGGAATCCTGCTTCGCCCACTGGGCAATGTCCTTTATATTTTACCTCCTTATTGCATCCAAAATAAGGAACTTAAACTGATCTATGACCGAATCATTCTTACTCTTAAAGGAGACCTATGACCTCATTTATGTCCTTTGCCGAACCAATTAAGAAACTCCTTACAAGAGTCGTTGCTTCCCATGAAACACATGCTAAATGGCTCAATACTCTTTCTTACCTCGAAAATTGCGGAGCTAGAAAAATTGCTGCCTGTGAACATCCGACATTAGTTAAAGAGGAAATGCTCAAACATGCGGCTGAAGAATTTCGGCATGCTCATCATTTGAAACGGCAGATTGAGAAGGTGTCTACTAAATCTATGGATACTTATTCCCTTGCCCTCATGTTAGGGGGGATATCCTCATTGCATTATTTGACTGTTTTAGATTTAAAGGCTTCCCGTTACCTCAAGCGAGCAGGTCTTACCAAAAATGCCATCAAAGAAGCGGCTTACTTACTTGTTACCTATGCAATTGAACTGCGAGCAGATGAACTTTACCGTATCTACGATGATGTTCTAAAGAATGCTGGATCAAAAGTAGCCGTGAAATCAATCCTCCTGGAGGAAAAAGAGCATCTTAATGAAATGATTGAGGGACTTCATAAGCTGCCTTCAGGCTTTGTCCATGCAGAGCAAATCTGTGCATTTGAAGGGGATCTTTGTAAGAAATGGATCCTCTCCATAAATAGAACTATTCAAGAATAGTGCTTCGCATCCACGCTCCCACATTCACCCTATTTCGTTATCTTTCAATCCTGAACCGGTCAATATAAGGACCACTGATTCATCTTGTTTGATTTTGCCTGATTAGCATAGTTTTTTTACTGCAATCAGAGAAGTAGCAGAGCCAAGTCCTTCTATTTTCACTTCGAGTGATTCATCATTCTCGACAAATTCTTCTAGTCTTTCGAAGGGATATTTCGCTTTAGAAATTGTTGAAATTAGATATTTTTTCATGATCTAGAACATAACAAAGAAATCTTAATCCAAGAAGGTTTTTCTATTTACTTTTTGGGAAGCACTACAATAGCATCAGATACTCGACGGACAGCATTTTGCCCAGCTCCTTCCTCTTCATCCCCATGAGGAGAATTTTTAATGACGCCTTCGCATACCATGGTAGAACTCCCACCTCCATCTAAATTCAGTGCATGCATACACCCCAATCGTACCATTAAGTCAGAAAGTTCATACATTGTCATCCCGTCAAAAAGCCCAGTTTTGTCAACCACTACAAAAATCCAATTTCCATTAGGCAGTATACCTATAGCTGTTCTTGCATGCCTATTAGACAAGAAAGTTGGAATGGTTTGTTCCGATTCAAGATCGACGATTCTTGCATTATTGTAGAGAAGAAGAGGAGTACCTCCAACGATGTAATCCAGAGACCCCCATTCATCAGAAGATGTTATCCCCATTAAGGAGTTGATTTGAATAGTGACTGTGAGAGGCATTCCCACTTCAAAACTATTGAAAAGAGGGTGTTTTTCTTGAATGGAAAGTACAAACCCATTTTCAGGAATTTTTGTGCTTCCTCCTCTGATAATAGATTGAATGATGCCATCTACTACAACCATCTCTTTTCCATCTGGGATAGTTAAGGTTGTTCTATGAAAACATGGAGTGAAAAGGATGATTTCTCCATCTTTTCGAAGACGATTCAATCCATCCAGAGAAATTTCGCTACAATTGTAATCTGCAGTGGCGCTGACTAACAGTCGATCCATTATAGGGTTTTGATTTTCAAGGGACCATCCAATGCAACCTCTAGGCTTGATCGGAAAAGCATACCAATCATGAATTTTGAGCGTTCCGCAAGCTTTGCCATCAAAAGTCCCTCCTATAGAAAAAAAACCGCCATTGATAGAAGCTGCTGCTCCATAGCGGGTGCTGATTGAAAGAACAGATTCTCTCCCAATGCCATTATCTAAGGCTTTGATTGGCTTAACTTCATATTGCGACGGATCAACTTCTATTACATGAATAGATTGATAGCCTGTAATATAGTAATCAAAACAGGAAGTTCCAAGGAGCTCTAAATGGGTATATTCCAAGCCTAACGCAGAAAATAGCGAGAGAAAAGGAGCGAATAAGAACAGGAGAAAACGTTTACATCGCATGATAGGAGAAAAATGTCATGTGAATGAAGTTGAGAAGGAAGTGACAAAAAATAGAGCTCTCAATCTTGCCTGAAATCAAATAAACACCCCCATAGAGAAGGCTTGCGAGAAAGACAAATACTAAAATCTGCAAGCCTGGACTCCAATAAACATGGGCTGCTGTAAATAAGACAGAAGTTGAGATCAACGCGAGTATTTTTCCTAGCCTGATGTTTTCAAAATACTTGCAAAAAGTGTTTTGAATTAATCCTCGATAAAATCCCTCTTCGGGCATAGAGGTTAGGAAAAAATTACTGAGGGTTCGAGCAGCTGCAAAAGTAGGCGGCTCAAAATGCCAATGAGTGGCCCCGCTAAATGTGGCAAGAACAGCTAAAATGGCGATTCCAGCACATCCAATGACCAATCCTTTCATAACAGCTGCCCAATCTTTCATTCCTCGAGCTAATGGAACTAAAAAAGCTAAGGGAAATAGTCCCATTAAAGAGCCCTCCAACCCAACTGCAAATTTGGGAGTAAAAAAGAACGGAGTATATCCAGGTAAAAACCTCATTTTCAAGCTGGCGCTGACACAGATAATGAAGATAAATAGTGCTACATTTGGCCTGCGATCGTAAAAGACCCATAATAATAACAAGACAATTATGAAAATTAAACCGATCCAGTTCATGTTGCCGGCGACTAGCCCAGACAACAAGCTCAGCCCAAGCAAAGTTCCCCAAATTTTAGGATCGCGTCGAACCCACAGACTTAAAAACGAAGTTCCTAAGAAAATGAATGCGCAGAGAGTCCATAGAAGCATATTACTGAATTCCTGAATAAAAGTAAGAAACATCGGAGTATAGCAGATTTGCCTATCAATTTGCGCCAAAGTTATTTTTCCATTGCTATGTATTCTACGATCCAGATATACTCTTTCAAAGCAAGGTAAAATTTTATGTTTACAGCTCTCAATACAGTCACTTTACGCACCATGCAAGATAGTTATGTACGAAAATTTCCTGCTGAAGTGCCTATCAAAGCAGCTCAAGGGTTTATAGCTACAACAGTCATTCATCTTCTACTTGGATCGGCTAGCAGTCTAGCTCTACTAGGAGGTACTATTGCAGCTGTAGCCACAATCATTGAGGCGATCACTCGCCCCATTATTAACACGATCTTTCCAGAACACAAAGTGATTGCACAATGTATTCAGATAGTTATGCCTAAAATGATGGCTTTAGGTTTAGCCTCCTCAAGGATCCCTTGGCTTGATACGACGACCTCTACAGTGACTTTCCTTCTAGTGAATCTTATAGCATGGCCTACCCTAAATTACAGATTCTACGAAAGAAACGTAGCAATGGTAGAAATTGTGTAAAGCAGAGTTCGGAGTGTGGAAATCACCTTGGTATATGTCTCGATTTTCCAGGACCGGTCAAGGCTAAAAGAGCCCCGCTCACAATCAAAATAACCCCGAGCCCAATCCAAAGATCGTATCTTTCACCCAAAAATAACCACCCATACAACCCTCCCAAGGCTACACTCAAATAGTTCAAAGAGCCCACTTTTGTAGCGGAAATATGGGTATAAGCCTTGGTCATCGTATATTGAAAAATTAAAGCAGATAGGCCTGCAGCCAAAAGATAGATCCACTGGACTTTATTTGGCACTCCCTTATACCCAATGAGCATGGGAAAAAAGGTAATGACCGTACCAATCAAAAAATAGTAGGTAAGCGTGGTCAAGGCTGATTCAACCTTTGAAAGGCGCCGAATATTAAGTGCTGCTAAAGCGCCCAAAAAGGCGCTGGCTACACCTAACAGGCTTGCGAATTTAAAAATGTCGCCCGATGGCTGAAGAAGCACGATTACGCCCAAAAAACCGATAAAAAGTGCGATAATTCTTCTTTTTGTTACAACAACTCTCCATGCAAAATAGGTAATGACGGGGATGAAAAGTGGCGCCGCGTTTCTTAAAGTTACAGCATCGACAAGCGGCAGGTGTTTGAGCGTTCCATAATAACAGTACAACGCCCCAAGCCCCGCTAAGCTCCTAATAGAATATTTGTAAATCTTTTGAGGCGAGATCACCACCTTCTTTCGCCAAAGCAACACCAGGATCATCGGCAGTGCAAGAGCAAATCGAACGAAAACTAACGTTGTCACGGGAACTTCGGTAGAAAGTTTGACAAAAAGCCCCATACCAGCGCCTGTGACAGCAGATAAAAGCCCCCAAAGGTAGCCGTAATGCTCAGTATTTCTCATCTGAAGAGACTCAATAACTCATGACTAAACCAAAATTATAGCGCGAGTGCGTCGGGTTATCAAATCCCCTATGCCCAATCTGAAAGCCATAGTCAAATCGCACCATGCAGTACCGATCGATCTGATAACGCGCCCCAGGACCGATAGAAGAAAGGCTTTGGAAGCTTTCCCCATCTTCCACAATCCAATGATCCCTACCCACTCCATAATCGAGAAATGCGACAAGATACAACTCATCGATAGCGCCATACCGGGTTCTTCTTAATACGCTCACTCGTGGCGTTTCATAAGTAAGATGGACCAGAAGAGCGTTGTCTAAGTTAAGAATTTTTTCCTCAAATCCTCGGACAGCATCGTAGCCCGTCATGGTCACCTGCTCCGATGGGAGAAGATTGGTAGACGAAAGTTGCCCTAAGATATCGTAGCTAAACAAACCGCATTTTGTCTTTTTTGCCAGTGCATGGGCCGTCTTGATATAGAGATACTGATCTTTCGCGCCAGGGCGTAGCTGTTCATAGAAGAAAGTTTTATTGCCATATGTAATACCTCCAGGATTCCCAAATATCTCCGTATTCCACGTGACACTGAGCGTCTCTGTTCTGTAGCCCAGCTCATATCCCAAGAGGAATTGATTGATATCCGCGCTGGTTTTGAAAAGGCTAGTTCCATCAAAAAGAATCGTATTATTCGTTTCTTTAAAATCGTAGCCTATCGTAAACGTTTGCATAATATGCGGATTGATAAAAATAGGAATACGGTAGCGCGCATCGACCTGCCAGCTAATTCCGCGGTTTTTTACGATGGAAGAGCCTGTGTCGGGCTTGACACTCGAATATCCTCCCCAAAGAACAGCAATGTGTCTCCATGGAAGAGGAAGCCTTGCACTCGCCGTATGGGCGTAAAAAAGGTTCCAGTTAGGCGCATACGTAAATTGATACGAAATTTGACCATCTTTCAATACCGATTTTCCAAAATTAAAACCAAAAAAGAGGCGATTGCGATTGGTTGCGATGGTGCCAGTATTATCCGCACCTGCATAGACACGATAAGGCCAGCGGTCAATAGTAACTAGTTCAATATCTGTGGTATTAGGTTTTGCTCCAGGCTTAAAAATCGCATCGGTTCGGCGAAAAGGGTTCAAATTCAGCCAAGCGACATCTTCAAAGACTGTCTGCATATCGATGGGCTCCCCTGGATTTACGCGCATTGCGTCAGAAAGCCAGGAAGTCGGGAAGTAGCAATTTCCAGAAGAATAAATGCAGCCGAGTCTCGCTTCTTCCACAACTACCTGAAGAATGCAGTTTGTGATTTCTTGGCGCGGGATACTGACCACCACAAAGGGTTGATTTTTCGAGTGATAAAAGTCAGCAACTCTCTGTTTCAGATCTACAATCGTCTTTTGGGTCAATGGTCTATCTAAATACTCATAAGTAAGTTCGCGTAAAAAATCTGGGGATTTCTGAAGAATAGAGACCCGATCCGCCACTACGAAACCGCACTCACTGGTCGCCTCTTTCTCTACTTGCTGCCAGCTGCCTACAAAAACAATCCCTTGCAAACACTGTACCAAAGTTTCCTCTCCATTCGCAGCTAGGAAAAATACCTGAAACAATATCAAGGCGAGAAGTTTTTTCACCGGATTTCCTCAAGCCATTCGAGTGAATCCAAAAGATACGGGGCGCTCCAAAAGGCGCCATTTAAAAAATTTTCATATCCATCGAGTATGCGAATCGTTTCTCCAGATAAAGTCGCTTCTGAAAGATAGTGCTTCGATTCCGCTACTCTATAAGTCGACGGTATCATTCCTTCGCGTCGAGCGAGCCTTGCTACATGATTTGTCAGCGCTTGATCACGACAGAGAATCGAAAATTTCTGGATCCAGAGCCTTTCAGGGATTTCCGATCCCAGGGCTTGCAGCGCATAAAGGGTATTTCTCGTATCAGGATAGAACTCCGGATGAGATTTATACCAAATGACCGGGCTTGAAAAAACTCCCAATCCAGCTACATAATTTTTTTTGAATCCAGCACCATGGATCTTACCCCCAGCCTGAAAAGAGGTTCCATATTTGGAGAGGAGTCCAAATGCCTGATCTGCATCCCACTTCCTCACAAAATCCATATTTCCTAAATGCACCTGCGTAGCAAAAGAAAAGACATTTGGAGAGGTGGGTCCACTAGCTGCATAAATAGCAATTCTTTGTTCTTTATCACTCGTTGACAAGCCATCATTCCAATTGTGAAAGCCTCCGCCCCCATTGCTGGTGGGAGCTTGCTCATCGACAATCACTGTAATAGGGCCCCCAGCGAGAATACATCCGTCGGGCTGATGGATCCTCAGATCGTTGTCTGTTGCGATAAGGATGGCACCCTCCGTTGAAATGACATCTTGCACCTCTGTATTGCGAAAGGCTCCGATTTGAATATTCCCGCACGTTGAAGAGATTTTTTGCGCATTTGCCACGGTAGCTTTATCAAACACGATATCGGCTGGCGTGCCATCAAAAAAAGTCGAAGAAGAGTAAAGAGTGATCTCTTGATCCACAGTGAAAAACTCCACTCCATGCCTCGCCGGCGATGTATCCACCCGATAGGCCCCGCGCTGTTTACTCACCGTCCCAAAAGGGCTTGCAAGCGGAGTCCCCACTAAATAGGGCCCCGTTTGCGCAGGATGCAAAATGGCTGCGGCATCCGCTTCGATATAAATGGGAAAGCCCGCTGTTGTTTGACTGAAAGAAAGCGCATTTTGAATGTCCCCTCCCGCACGAAGATCGCACCCAAACCCCTCGTCTACGACTCCCCCAACACCATTGACAGATCCTTTGTAAAAAAGGAGGTGGCGTCCTGCCCGTACAGATGGCGTTGATGCTAAGGCCGTAATGGATGCTCGATTGGCGCGAGCAGGACCAGCCTTGATGATCACATCTTTGTGGGCTGCGCAGTACACCTTATCCGCAGAGACGAGCGCAGCTGCTTGTGTGCCCGTTCCTCCTAGTATGCTGAGCATATTCCCCGCTAAGAGGATAAGTCCATTTGCTCCTGTTCCAGCATTGAGGATCGATGCGCCTGTCACGCCCGTCCCCCCTTGAACAGTGATGTCATTTCCGGCCCGAATGGAAAGATCTCCAGTTGCGAGCACAGAGACGGTGGAAGAACCTATCCCCGTGCCGCCAACGGTCCAAACGTTATTGCGTGCTTGAATTTCCACATTTGTACCCTTGACCAAGACGGTCCCTTGAACGTCTAAAGCAGGCATTGCGCCAGATAGGGTCACGTTATGGCCGCCCATAAACACGTCCCCGCCGCTTGTCTGAATAGAGGAGGGGATGCCCAAAGCTGCCTGAAGTCTGAGATCTCCTTCCCCACTCCGATTATAGTCCGCTTGGATATCAATCTGCAGTCCTTCTACATCTCCCGAAGAAATGATCCCCCCTCCAGGAAAAAGGTTGATGTGGCGATTCGCGTGGAGGGTAATGGTTCCTGTTGAGGATACAAAATTTTTCGAGGATCCTCCCACATGGATGTCTCTTTCTGCAAACACATCAATCGTTCCTCTACTCGTTTGGTGAGGTAAGGTGGCCGAAGAGGTGATATCACAGCCCCTGAGCATCAGCTGGCCCTCTTTCTGTCCGCCCGTAACCTGAATCGTATCGAGAACACTGTTGAGGAACAGGCTACCCGTCGGGCTATGTCCAGAAATGCCCGACTGGGGACCCGCTAATAAAGAGATATTCCCCCCATTAGTGATTAGATCGGCCCCCACTACAATGTTTCCACCTGCTTTTGCAGCGATTTCTCCGCCTACACCAGAGCTCTGCATGCCAATCACTGCTCCTTGTAGAATGTTCAGATCCCCAGCAACGAGTAGTGTTAAACCGTGAGGCGCTATCCATCCACTAAAATCTGCAGTGCTGTCAATCATTAGATGACCGCTATGACCTTGCTCCATGGCGGTACTAATCGTCACAGAAGATTGATTGAGCAGGCTTACAAGGCCCCCTTCTCCAGACGTATAAAGCACGGAGGATTCTCCGACTTCGCCATCCAAAGAAGAGATCCCTCGAATCATAACATCTGTCGAATCGATGAGAAACATTCCCACTTGCCCATTGGATGCCATTGTTGACATTTCTCCCCCCAAGTGAAAGCTGCCGCGACTCGATACCTCAATCTGTCCTCCGTTGCCTAAGGCTGTCCCCCCTTTGGCATGCATCGCTCCTAAAAAATCGATCCGTTGTTCTGCCCTGATCTTCGCCTTCCCTGCATGTCCCATGTCGCCTCCACTGACATCAATATGGCCTCCTTTCTCAAGCACAATATCGTTGCCGAAAACTTCAATCTGGCCAGATTCAGCAGTCAGCTTCCCCCCAATCAACACCTCGTCAGCAATCAAAAAAATGCGTCCATTCACTTTTTTGCAAGCACTCGCCTCAATGCGCCCTTCTACATGAATCATTGAAGCAACATCTTGTACGGAAAAATGGATATCCCCCTTCATGAAATCATCGTAACGAAGAGAAGAGGTCGAAGCGAAAAACGAGGCAGCGTTAATCACTCCCGTTTTTCCAACGATCACGCCGTTGGGATTGACCAAAATCACTTGCCCATTTGCATCGAGCGTTCCATAGATTTTGCTGCTATTTGGACCGATCACCTGGTTCAGTATAACCGAATCTCGACTAGGCTGGAAAAATTGCATCCGCTCCTGAGAGCCTATGGAAAAATCTTGCCATTCGATAATGGCCCGCTCTGAGAACTGGTGTACTTCCCCAGGGACAATAAGGGCATCTCCAGAAATCAGAGACTCCCCCAGGGGGTTAGCTACAGCTAACTGGGAAAACAATAGAAAGCATGAAACGACTGATTTCATGCATACTGTAATATAGGAAAACGTTTATTTTGACAACTCCTCGAAAACTCTAAAAACCTTGACTGCAGTCTTTGATGATGCTAAGGAACTCACGTACGAGAAATAGCGGGTTGTGGATGCTCAAGGATTCTTGAGGCAAACAAAAATTACAAACTAAAGAGCTTTGCCAATGGGTAGCGCCATTGGTGTGAAAAAGAACAACTGGCTCCGAGTCACTGTACATTATTCCGCCCTTTTGGAAACTCCCGTTCATACCATTATACACTTTTTTTGAATACTGAGCAAGAATTAATAAATACTTGAGAATAAGCTAGTTAGGCAATCTGAGGTGGGGTCCTTTTTACGTAAGCAGGGGATAAGGATAGGCTATTTTTTATTTTGTTTAATCTCTGAGAAATACTTTGCAGGTGCCCTTGTGCCACAGGAAGATAGACGTCTTTTAAAGCCGTCAAAAGGTAGGCATCTACACCTTTAGGAGTTGGATGCAAAGAATGAATCTGTCCAGCAGTCAGAGAAAGCTCAGAAAAGCAGGTTTGTAGGGCATCCAAATAACATAAAGCGATGGCGGTAGCTTTATAGGCTCCTCTAGACCTGAAGAAAGTGTCCACATCCACCGCAAGCGTTTGCGCGGTTTGAAAAGAGTCGGACCAAAACTTAGGGACACGAATCAGAGACCGACTTAAAGTGGGCATGCAGACTAAATCATAAGACATGTTCTTTCTCCTAAATGGGAAGAGGGGGGGAATGTTACCTAAACGAAGGATTGACTGCAATCTGGATTTTTATATTGCGCGTATTTAAAAAATAAATATAAATAAAAATCATTTTGATTTATATTTCTGTTTGTTTTTGCTATTATCGTGACCATGGAAATTGTATTTAATAGTAGCGCAACACTTCACCGTCCACCATCCCACAAAAAAAAAGATAAGGATGAAAAAATTGTTCGCAAAACACTTGTCAAAGTTTGGACGGATCTTTTAGTTCAGTACGCTCGGCCCGGTGTAAAAATACCTGGCTTGCATGAGCTTCGAAAAGAGCTACTGCAGAAGGGTATAGATGCTTCTGTCGAAGCTGTGATTGCCTCGCATTGGTTTGTTTTCGATTGGATGGTCCGTGATGAAATTGAAACCAAAGTCAAAGAAGGTTTGGATCAATGCGATCTGGCAGAATTTATAGAAGACGTGAAAGCGGCTCAGAATGATCCTGCCCTACTTCTCAAGTTAAAAGAAGATATTCAGTTCTACGTCATGGCTGATTTTTTACATTCCCATTGAAAAAAATATTTTCATTTCCTATAAAGCGGATATGCTTCGTGCTTGGATTATTTGGTTTTTAAGTACTCTTTTCATGTTTTATAAGTACGCGATTGAGGTTTCTCCAAGCGTCATGAGCACCGACCTCATGCGCGAGTTTTCCTTGACAGGCACAGAAATGGGGAATTTTGCAGCGACCTATTTTTATGCCTACCTCCTTTTTCAAATTCCTGCTGGGTTGCTCATTGATAGGTGGGGACCAAGATGGGTGACAACAACAGCTATTTTGGTGTGCGCTTTTGGGATCTATCTATTTTCTATGGCGGGTACGTTTTATATGGCCTGTGTAGGTCGATTTCTGACGGGAGTAGGGGCTGCTTTTGCGGCTGTCAACTGTATAAAACTCATTGCAAGCTGGTTTTCTACCCAACGATATGCCTTCATGATGGGTTTAATGATGACGCTAGCCATGCTGGGAGCCGTAGGCGGGCAGGCTCCGTTGGCTGCTTTTATTTCCTCCATAGGATGGCGCCCTGCAATGGAAATATTAGCTTTTATAGCAGTTATCCTCGCTATTATTTTTGTCCTCATCGTCCGAGACCGGCCTGATCAGAAACAAAGCACATCCTTAAGAAAGATCTCTCTTTTTGTCAGCTTAAAAAAAGTACTCAGCGATCGGCAGTCTTGGTATCTTTCCTTATACAGTGGGCTTGCTTTTGCTCCTGTATCTACGTTTGGAGGGTTGTGGGGTGTTCTTTTCTTCACCCAAGCAAGGGGATTTTCTCATCATACGGCAGCTACAGCCTCTTCTCTTATTTTCTTGGGGTTTGCTCTCGGTGCGCCTCTTTTCGGATGGCTATCAGATAAAATCGGCAAAAGGCGCCCGCCTATGTTCTGGGGAACTCTCACAGGGACTCTTGCGCTCATCCCTGTGCTCTACTTACCCGAGCTTCCAGTGTCTTTGGTGTTTATACTTCTCTTCCTTTTCGGGTTTGCCATTAGCTCATTTCTCCTCTGTTTCAGTATGATCAAAGAAAATTTTGCCTTAATAATCGCCGGAACTTCTTTCGGTTTTATGAACGCTTATGATGCTCTTTTTGGCGCTGTCTCCGACCCTCTAACTGGGAAATTACTCGATCTTTGGTGGACCGGGGAGAAGGTCGGTGGGACTCGCCTCTTTTCTTCTACGGCTTTCCATGTTTCGCTGTCTATTCTGATCGTTTATCTGCTCTTGTCCCTTCTTCTTTTAAAGCCCATTCGAGAAACGCAATGCAAACAAGCGGAACCAGTGGGCTTGCCCTAATTTTTTTTTATCACCCCTCGTAAAGAACTTTTTCTAACCCTGCTGCTTGTATTTTTTGATAAGACCGAGTATATATCTGTCACCCGCTTAAGAGCAGGAGTAAAGCTGGTGAAATGTCCTTTTTGTAGTCACGAAGAACTGAAAGTTACCGATTCTCGCGATGCGGTGGAGTTTAATGCAATCCGCAGAAGGCGGGAATGCGCTCACTGCATGAAAAGGTTTACCACATTTGAAACGATAGATCTTAGCCTGCAAGTGAAAAAAAGAGACGGGACTTATGAAGACTTTAGTCAAGACAAACTGACTCATGGTATGGATGCCGCTTGCCGCCATACTCGCGTTAGCCATGATCAGGTCAGGGCTGTTGCATATAAAATTAAATCAGATCTCATGGCCAACGGAAGCCGAGAGATCTCTAGTAGAGAACTGGGTGATATTGTTATGCGACAGTTAAAAGAAACAGATGTCGTCGCTTACATTCGGTTTGCCTGTGTTTACAAGCGTTTTAAAGATATCCGCGAATTGCTTGAGGCCATTCAAGAATTAGAACAAGGAGAAATGATTCATGCCACTGAAAAAAGCTGAAATAGAAGAATTTAAAAATAGGCTAATTGAATTAAGAGAGCAAGTGACTAAGACGGTTCGTGGGGCTAAGGAGGCTGTTACGCAGCCCGATGAAGCCAAAGGCTATTCTCAACATTCAGCGGACGAGGGGACGGATGATTTTGTAAAAAACATCAATTTAGAGGTGACAAATAAAGAATTCGGCCTCCTTCGGCAAATCGATCGAGCTTTGGAAAAAATTGATGAAGGAACCTATGGAGTATGCGATATTTCTGCAGAGGAAATTCCTCTTAAAAGACTGGAAGCCATTCCGTATGCAACGATGACTGTGAAAGCTCAGGAAAAATTTGAAAAGGGTCTACTGGAGTGAAAAAGTGGTGGCTTTTGTTTCTATCTTTACTTCTCTTGGACGCTTTGACAAAAGCGCTCGCCATGCAATATCTGCCCCAGAGCAACTCTCAGCCTTTTCCCTTTGGGGGAATTCCCATTTTTACCTTTAGCGGCGTGACCTTCTCTTTAAATTTTGTCACAAATACTGGAGCTGCCTGGGGCCTATTGGCAGGACATGCCGGAGAGCTTTTTTTGTTCCGTATTTTGATCATTGCGATCCTGCTTTACTCTATGCCAAAGAGGATACCGGCTTGGCTTATTGTGACAGGTGCGATTGGCAATGCTATGGACTATTGCTTTTATGGACAGGTTATTGACTTTTTCCACTTCACTTTTTGGGGTCATTCTTTCCCCATTTTTAATGTAGCAGACTCCTGCATTTCGATCGGGGTCTTCAGTCTCTTGTTTCTCTCCAATAAAGCGAAAGCGGCCCAATCCTTATGACTCTGAAAATTTCAACACCAGGAGTAGAAGGCGTCTATCAAGGGTCGAAGTTTTTAAAATACCATGTTCTCGCTGCCCCTGAAGAGCTGGAGATTTTATGGAAAGATCTGGGCTCTTTTTCGATGTATCCTTTAACGCAGCTTGCGCAAGGAGACCCCACCCCTCATGGGGCATTTTTAAATGCCTATGGTTCATGGGTGGATCTATTAAAAAAGGGACAAGTGCCTTCTGATACAGATCTCAAAAAGTTTTTAGCCGCAGTCTTAACTAAAGAGGAAGATGCTCTTTGGAAGCAAGAAATTCCAGGCAACCGGTATCTGATTAAAATTTCCAAACCGTGTGTGCAAGTACAAGCGCATTTTTTCACCTATTCTGGGATCGATGGGGTATTTCGCCCTTTGACCATGGGCACGCATGCTGTGTTCTGGGGGCTATCCTTTAGCTTCCCTCAAATTTATCAAGATCCTAGGACCCTCAAGCTTTTGGAGGTGACAGAGAGCCCAAATCGAGACCTGTTGCGCACCATTCAATTGTGGGTGAGAGAAAAGACCCGCCCAACACCCTTTGTTGTGCAAGGGAAAAAAATCAACGTCCCGATTCGATTGGGAAAGGGCTGTTTTTCTTGGATTCATAATCACCCGCAGCTTAAAGTACAAAACATCGGTGTATTCCATGGAAGCTAAACACCTCCGAAGATGTTCCTTATGTCTTCTTCAGGAAAGCGAAGTGGCTCCTTTTATTCAAGAGCTGAAAAAAAAACATCCCAAAGTAACAATGGCCGTTTTCCCCAGACACGGATCTCTCCACATTCTATTTCAGGGGGAGACGCCCGTCGACGATCTGGTTGAGAAGGTTCGAGAGAGGTTCCCGAGTTTTTTTTATGGTGAGGGGCGAATCGAGGAGGTGTTACAAGAAGCGTTCATCGCAAGTAAAAATACGTTAGCCATCGCAGAGAGTTGTACAGGAGGGGCTATCAGCGCTAAGCTCACCCAAATTCCCAATGCATCAAAATATTTTTTAGGGTCAATGATCACTTATTCCGATAGTTGGAAGGAGCGTTTTTTAGGTGTTCGGCGTACTACGCTAGATAGATATGGCGCTGTTAGCCAAGAAACTGTGATTGAAATGGTCAGCGGCCTTTTAAGCGAAACAGAGGCGCATTATACGGCCGCAGTGACAGGATTGGCGGGCCCAGGCGGGGGTTCCTCAAAGTGGCCTGTCGGCACCCTGTTTGCTGCGATTGCGGTGCGGGGAGACCGCATCGATGCAGGAGTCATTCATGCACCTTTGGAAAGAGGGGCTGCCATCGAATATGCTGCACAACTCATTTTAGGCGCATTGTGGAGGCGTTTGGTTCATAAAACGGTAACTTTTTCATGAATGATTATCAATTGCTCGATAGCGGAGGCGGTCAAAAGCTGGAACGGTTTGGGTCCTATGTTCTCGAAAGGCCCTGTACACAGGCGGTTTGGCCCCGTACGCTACAAGAGAATCCGGACGCCTCTTTTAATCGGGATCACAAATGGGTCTTTCACACAAAGCTTCCCAAAACTTGGACTGTGATGCATGGTGGTGTTGCCTTTCAAATCTCTTTGACCGATTTCGGACATCTCGGTGTGTTTCCAGAACACAGCGATCTTTGGGAGTGGATGCGCAGGCAAATTAAGCCGCAAAGACGCGTCCTAAATCTTTTTGCCTATTCGGGCGGCGTCACGATGGCGGCCCTACAGGAAGGATGCGAAGTCTGCCACTTAGATGCGTCAAAAGGGATGATCGAGTGGGCGAAAGAAAATGCAAAACTAAATCAATTGCAGCAGGCGCCCGTTCGTTGGATTGTCGACGATGTTTTTAAATTTTTGAAAAGAGAAAAAAAGCGCAGATCATCCTATGATGGGATCGTTCTGGATCCACCCACATTTGGCAGGGGAAGCAAGGGAGAGGTGTTCAAAATAGAGCGGGATATCATGCCTCTTCTCGAGCTGATTTCTCAGGTGTTATCCAAAGATCCGCTGTTTGTAATTCTCTCCTGTCATACTCCAGGTTTTACACCGCTTTGCTTGCAGCATCTTCTGGGCCAGACGATGCCTAAAGGCCATCTTGATGTAGGCGAAATGGCCCTTCATTCTCCAGGCACCCTTTCGATCCCATCAGGAAGTTTTGCAAAATGGACCCCTTAATTACTAGCCTCCAAAATCCCAAAGTAAAGCTCGCTGTTACGCTCAGGGACCGGCGCGCAAGAACTCAGACAGGCCTTTTTCTTATAGAGGGGTATCGGGAGCTGAAAAGAGCCCTCGATGCAAAAAGAAAGATAGAGACCCTTTTCTATTGCCCAGAGCTATTTTTAGGCTCCAACGAACAGGCGTTAGTCGAGCGTTGCAAAGAGGCCTTGCGCTGTTCCAAGGCAGTGTTTTGTAAGCTCTCTTATCGCGATCGCCCGGATGGACTTTTGGGGGTGGCGCCTCAAGTGCATTTTCAACTCAAAGATCTCAATCTTCAAAAAATTCCCTTTTTAGTGATTGCAGAAAGCATTGAAAAACCGGGCAACCTAGGTACGATTCTTCGCTCCAGTGATGCAGCAGGCGTTGACGCAGTGATTGTTGCAGATCCTGAGGTAGATATTCATAACCCAAATGTCGTTCGCTCTAGTGTGGGCACCCTGTTTACTCTTCCGGTTATCGAAGAGGAAAGCGCCAAGGTTTTAGAGTTTTTAAAACATCACAAGATTGCTTCTGTAGCGGCCACACCCCACGCCAAGCAAGAGTATACGCAAGCAGACTTTCAAGTTCCCCTTGCTATTGTAGTAGGAACAGAGCAATATGGATTAACAGAAACTTGGCTAAGACATGCGGATATTCAGGTGCGCATCCCAATGTTCGGGGTCGCAGATTCGCTCAATGTAGCCTCTGCGACTACTATTTTGCTCTATGAAGTCATCCGACAGCGAAGTGCTCTTCTCTGATAACCATATTTTGGTGGCCCATAAGCCTTCCAACCTTTTGACTCAGCCCAACCATTCGGGAGATGTATCGTTAGAGGAGTTTGTAAAGGATTGGGTGAAAAAGACCTACCACAAACCTGGCAATATTTTTTTACATGCGGTGCATAGATTGGACCGGCCTGTAAGCGGGCTTGTCCTTTTCGCCCGAACGAGTAAGGCGCTTAGCCGCCTGAATGAGGCTCAGAGAAACTTGGACATACAACGCATATACATTGCAGAGGTAGAAGGGCAAATGCCCTTTTCATCGGGTAAACTCGATCATTATCTCATTCATGGAGACCACAAGGCTATCGTTGCCCATCCTGACGATAAAGAAGCGAAACATGCTCGTTTGACCTACAGTGTCATGCGCCATACCCAGACGACGACCTTTGTTCAGATAGAATTAGAAACAGGCCGCTACCATCAAATTCGGGCGCAATTTAGCGCCAGTGGCCATCCGATCGTTGGAGATCAAAAATATGGTGCCCAGCAAATCAGCGCATCGATCCATCTCCATTCGGCAAAACTGGCTTTCTTGCATCCGACGACAAAAGAGTTTTTGGAGTTTGAGGCTCCCGCTCCCTTTTCTTAGAGGGGGTCAAATAATAGATATCTTGCATAACCCAGGGTGCGTCAAGTTTTTGGATGAATTTGAAGTTTGTTTCGCCACAGATGCTTATTTTTTCCTTTTTTCTTTGATTTTCTGGATTCACTCATAGCTATCGCAATACTTTGCTTTTCTGGATAACCGGAATGACGTAATTCTGATATATTTTCACGAATGGTCTTTTGACTTTTACCTTTCTTAAGAGGCATAATTATCTCCAATTTCTTGGTTGTTATAGTCGCTTAAAATTTTATTGATAGCTTCTGGGAGCGTCAAAACTCTTTAAAAATAAATTTCTAAAAATCCGCAAGAAAAAAAAATGGTTCCTTCGACTTTGCACATTTTTTGAACGCATCTATCGAGAAGGGCTGCGAAACGGTGCGGAACGATTCTAGGGTGCCGCTATGAGCGGCGTAAAAACTGGACGTATTGATTCCAGATAGCTGTATCTTCGAATTGTTTATTAAATTTTCTGGTAATTTGGATCGTTGTACACCCGCTTGGCTGAAGAGCTGTTTGCAACCGTGCCACTGTATTTGGCGGTGTAATGCTGTTTTGAGGATCAATGATGAGGCAAGTGGAGGCTTGATCCTTCGATAACTGGCTGAGTGTTTTTTCATTATCCAGATCGTACTGATCAGTCGAGACAGCGCCTAAGCCTAGTAATCCCATTCGATTGGATGTTTCTATAACATCACGAAAAGAGGTATGGGGGTTGATGAGAATAGCATCTACTCCCTCAGTGTGGTGCTTTAATTTCAAATAGGCCGCAACATAGGTAGTTCCACAATAACCTAAAATTTTAATTTGATCGGGGCGGTAACCTTTCTTGAGAAGTGCTTGAAACGCAGCTTCTGCATCTTCGATAAAATCTTTCATTGAGACCTTGTCACCCCATTCGAAAACGGAAAAATCAAAGTGAGCAGAGATGTGTTGATGTATAAAAAAATAATAAGATTATAATTAGCGATGTCACTCAGGAGAAAAGAGACATTGGTAAGATAAAACAATTGACTTGTTATAGTAAACCTATGGAAGGGTGGTTACCCAGTTTCTTTAACAACTTTTTTTATCGATATTTTGGTGTGCACAAAGTTTCTCTGACGGTTTGAATCTCTCTCGCATTCATGCGAGAGAGATTCAAGCCACATAACTCTTCCAATGACTGGGAGCCAGGATCATGGCAACAGCCGCTATTAAAAATGGCTTGGGAACAGCCGTTCGATTTTTGAACCAGCCTGTTATTAAAGAAGGCGTTAAAAACATAGCTAGCACTGCAGCTTTCACTTTTGGAATCATTGAAGCCCATGATATTTATCAGATTCTACGTGGCCGTGAAATTTGCACTGAGACCCATTCGGATGCACCAAAATGGGTTCAAATAGCTTCTAAGGTAGCTCTTGTATGTGCAAAAATCTCCCTGATCTTGAGCGCGGCTACATCACGACCAGGAGTATTTATCATCTCAACACTCATGGGATCTGTTTTTTCGAGTGGTTCACTAGAGCATGTCTTCGGCCCTAATATAATTTTTGCTATGAATCCCTGGCATCCTCGCCATGTTTTCAGCGTTGCTGCGGCGATTCTAGCTTTGCCTGCTTCAGTTCAATCTACTTGCCAAGGAATACATTGGGCTTATACAAAAATCTGCCAAAACGAAAATGGCCAAGCGCAAAGCATCGAAGGAAGGGGAGTTTGGCTGACGGATGCAAAAGTCTGTATGATGACACTGTTTAACTCAATCATAAGCCGACCAGTGCAGCATCTTGGAAATCTGCTGTGTCGAGCCGCAATAGCAGTTCTGTGAAAGATCCGCTCAAAAGAGCCAGAAAATTGACGAACCATTCCTTTGTAGCCACCCTCTTAGTTTGGATCTAGAAACTCTATCAGTTCGGCATCCTTGATCTTCCCTGTATAAAGAGCCATTCCTAAAACACTGCTGATGCCTTCTCTTTGCAGCATAGCAATCTCATCAAGGCTGGAAATGCCACCCGCAGCTACAAGAGGATAGTCAGTCAATTTCCTTAATTTTTTTAGCCGCTCAAAATCAGGACCCTGCATCAACCCTTCTCGTTCGACCTGTGTATAAAGAAATTCAGAGCAATAAGGCTCTAAGATTTGGATAATGTCCTCAGCACGCACCCTAGTTTTTTCCTTCCAGCCCCGAATGACGATTTCGTCTCTAAAAGAATCTAGCGCAATAATCACCTTCTCTTTTGGAACGACGCTTAAGAGCCGCTCCAAAAAGGTTCTGTCCAGAGCCTTGCTCCCGATGATCACTTTCTCTACTCCTGCTGCTAAATATTCTTGCGCTTGTTCCACTGTGCGTATCCCACCGCCTACTCGAATGGGAAACCGTTTCGCTAGGTTTAAGATGATCTCACGATTATCCCCTTGCTCTAATGCCGCATCTAGATCGATGACATGAATAGGACCTATTTTGGAAAATTTCAAAGCTAGCTCTATCACATCCAGCACCTCTAACGTCTTATTTTCCGCTTTCCCCTGGACAAGCTGCACCGCTTTTCCATCCATTAAGTCGATACTGCAATAAATCATAATCTCACCAAAATGTTTTCTTGGGCTAAAAGCGTTTTTACCTGCTTCACCGAACAACCGTTAAAGTGAAAAAGGGAGGCAGCAAGCGCAGCATCTGCTTTGCCTTTGGTAAAAACATCTTTGATGTCTTCCCATTTGCCCACACCTCCGGAAGCAATGATGGGTATCGACAGGCGTGATGCAAGCGTTTGGATTAATTCAAGATCATACCCTTCCTGTGAGCCATCGCGATCAATGGAAGTAACAAGAAGCTCTCCAGCGCCCAACTGTTGTCCAATAAGTGCCCATTCAAGCGCGTTTTTACCAGTAGAAACAGTTCCGCTGTGAGAAAATACTTCCCATCCTAACTCCGTCCTCTTTACATCCATGCTTAAGATGATGCATTGAGATCCAAAATTTTCAGCCGCTTGTCTGATTAGCTGAGGAGTTTTTAAAGCCGCTGTATTCAGAGAAACTTTATCTACTCCAGCATTCAGGAGGTGGCGAATATCGGAAAGAGTACGAATTCCTCCTCCAACAGTAAGAGGAATAGAAAGGTGTTTAGCAACCTGAGAGACCACATCTAGAAATGTATGCCTATCTTCAATGGAAGCGGTTATATCCAGCAAGACCAGCTCATCCGCTCCTTGATTCTCGTAAAATGTAGCCATTGTAACCGGATCACCCGCTAATTGGAGATCCATAAAACATTTCCCCTTAACAACCTGGCCATCCTTCACATCAAGACAAGGAATAATGCGTTTAGTCAACATGTTGTACCTCTCACAAAAGATTCGAGAATTTTCATTCCTTCACTTCCTGACTTTTCCGGGTGAAATTGAACCGCAAGAAGCTGCCCTTTTGCCACAGCGCATACAAAAGATTCTCCATAAAAACCTCTTGCAAGAATGCATTCCTCGTCCTCTGGAATGCAGAAATAGCTATGGGCAAAATAGTAAAATGCCCCATCCAAGCGCTCTGTATCATTGCTCTGCACTCGGTTCCACCCCATTTGTGGCAGCTTTTGTCCAGGACTAAACTTTTTCACTTCTCCTTTCAAAATGCCTAATCCTGAAATGCCAACAGCCTCTTCGCTTGTTTCAAAAAGAAGCTGCATCCCTAAGCAAATCCCTAAAAATGGTTTTGTGCAGGCAACCTCTCGAATGACCTCGAAAAGCCCTTTTTCCTTGAGCGCTGTCACGCAAGCACCAAAATGTCCTTGCCCCGGAAAAATCACCTTATCAGCTTTTAAAATCACCTCTCGCTCATCTGTAATCACCGAAGGGACTCCAAGCCGATCCAAAGCATTCTTCACGGACTGCAAATTCCCTGCACCATAATCAATAATGACAATCATAAGACCCCCTTTGTGCTCGGGATAATGCCTTGGAGAGTTTTGTCCAAAGAACAGGCCATACGCATTGCCTTGCCAAATGCTTTAAAGCAAGCTTCAGTCTTGTGGTGCGGGTCTTTCCCGTAAGCTAAGACGAGATGGAGGTTCACGCGAGCTCCATTCACAAATCCAGCAAAAAAATTAGGCAAATTGATTGTCTCGAAATCACCGATCTTTTTTTGAGCCATTTTCATTCGATATTTTAGATAAGATCTACCGCTTAAATCGACAGCGCAAATGCTTAAGGATTCATCCATTGGGAAAACGAAATAACCAGTGCGATGGATCCCTTTTTTATCGCCTAAAGCCTTCGCAAAAGCTTCTCCTAAAGCAATCCCGATGTCTTCTGTTATGTGATGCTGATCCACTTGCAAATCCCCTTTTGCTTGGATGGTTAGATCAAAACAGCCGTGTTTCGCAAAAGCGTCAAGCATGTGATCAAAAAAGCCGATTCCTGTACTAATCTTCGAAATTCCTGTCCCATCCAAGTTAATCTTGAGGAGGATCTCCGTTTCCTTGGTGGTGCGGGTTAATTTTACCATTCTTTTTGACATACAAACCTCTCCAGTATTTCTGTGATCCCAGGACCTTGTGGTATCACTTCAATGAACGCAACAGAGGCTCTTCTGGCCGCTTCCCTGTCATCCTTGCTATCACCAAAATAGATCACCTTGTTTGCCCTAAGACTCTGGATGGCTAAGATTAACCCTTCAGGGGCAGGCTTCTTTTGTTTTACATCATCGTCAGTGATTACCACTTCAAAGATAGATTCCTTACCAAAGCGCTTTAAAGCATCCAGGGCATCTCGCTTTGGCCTTCCAGTGAAAATGCCTAGTTGAAAGTTTTCCTTAAGCTTAAGGAGAAGCTGTTCATCAAGAAGCCACTTTTCTGAGAATTTGAAATCTTGATAATAAGAATCAAACCGCTCTACGATTTCTTCTCGCTTCACTGCAAGCCCATATTCCAATAAAATGGCTTCTGTACAATCATAATCATTGTTATAACCACCTTTCTGCTTGAGTGCCTCAACACTCTCTGGATGGATTTTTTTTCCTAAAAAATATTCAGCAGTTTTCACAATGCACGGTCGATAAGAACGGCTCTCATCAATCAGCACTCCATCCATATCGAAGATCAGGGCCGGTTTAGAACAAAGGGGCTGCAAAATGGCAAGAACCCTTTGCATCTGCTCCGCAGTCCCAATGGTAATGCGTAAAAATCCCTCGAGATCTGACCTTTCTCGCACAAGGATCTTCTGTTTCCTAAGCGCTTCTTTCATTTGCCCTGCCCATTTTCCAAATCGTATCAAAACAAAGTTAGCTCGGCTTGGAATCACCTGAAATCCAAGAGAGATCATGTTCTTGCTGAACTGCTCTCTCACTGAAATAATTTCATCAACATAAGCATCTACATAGGCTTGATCTTCCATAGCGGCCAAGCTTGCGGCTACAGCTAAACAATCCACGCTATATGAAGGAGAAAGAACCTTGGAGATCGCTTCGATATTTTCTTTTGCCGAGATCAAATATCCGATTCGCAATCCGGCTAAACCATGTGCTTTTGAGAAGGTTTGTGCGATAAAGACATTCGAATACATAGCAGCCAAATCGATATTTGTCTCTTTGGCATAAGAACGATAGGCTTCGTCAATGAGAACTGCCATTTTTGGATTCGCTTCGACAATTCTCAAAAGATCTTTTCTCTGGATCATAGTGCCCGTCGGATTATTTGGATTGGCGAGTGCGATCAAACGGGTATTCGGTCGAATGGCATTGAGGATTTCTTCAATGGGAAAAGAAAAGTCGTCTAACCGATAAGAAATCCAAACAATTTTGGCTCCTGCTACTTGTGCATAGAGCTCATACATGGAATAACTGGGAGAGAGTAAAAGGACTTCGTCTCCCTTCTCCACGTAGGTATCAAAAATCGTCTTGATCGCCTCATCGCTTCCATTTGTGGGGATAACACAATTCTCTTCCACTTTTAAAAATTGCGATAAAGCTTTGTTCAAATCTGGATATTCCGGATAACAACCACACTCTTCTTTTGAGATATTTCTCAAAGCCTCAATGACTTTTGGGCTTGCTCCCAGAAGATTTTCATTAAAATCGAGACGCAAGGTATCCATTCTACCTTCACCAGGGCTAGAATAAGGCTCCATTTTTTGGATAGACGCTTTTGGAGTTAACATTTCATCCTCACTTTGATTGATTCAGCATGTCCTGCCAATCCTTCTGCTTCGCTCAAGGCTATAATAGTAGGAGCAATCAGTCTTAATCCTTCTTCAGATAGGTATTGAACAGTCGGAGTTTTAATAAAATCTTTTACGCTTAACCCCGATTGTGCCGCAGCAAATCCTCCGGTAGGTATTACGTGATTGGGGCCACTGGCATAATCGCCTGCCGCTTCGGGTGCATATTTACCTAAAAATATGGAGCCAGCATTTTCTACGCACTTCAGCCAAGAAATCGCATCCTCCATATGAATTTCCAGGTGTTCAGGGGCCAAAAAATTACTGACTGCAAAAGCTTCTTCCAAAGAGCTCACTAAAATAATGGCTCCTCGAGCCTCCAAAGCAACCTTTGCCGTTTTTTTTGTAGGCAAACTCTCAAGCCTTTTTTCCACGGCTGAGATCACTTCCGCTCCCAGTTTTCTTGAAGGGGTGATACAAAGAGCCATGGAAGTCACATCATGTTCTGCCTGCGCAAGTAAATCGGCTGCGATGTAATACGGGTTCGCATCTTCATCTGCAATAATTACGACTTCGCTTGGACCTGCGAGGCAATCAATCCCCACATCGCCATAGACAATTTTTTTTGCTGCAGAGACGTAGAGATTTCCTGGCCCTACAATTTTATCTACTTTGGGGATCGTTTCTGTTCCATAAGCCATCGCAGCGATAGCCATAGCCCCGCCGACTTCAAAAATCTTGTCCACGCCACAAAGCTCACAAGCAAACAAAATTTCTAAAGAAGCTTTAGGAGTACAAACAACAATCTCTTTCACTCCAGCAATGATGGCTGGTAGGACTGTCATTAAAACCGTAGAGACGAGCGGATATCTCCCTCCAGGAATGTAACATCCAACTCTTTCCAGCGGTCGAACAAGCTGCCCCGCCTGGATGCCAGGAAGAATTTCAACCCACCATTCTTTTGGCAGTTGGTTCCAATGAAATTTCATGATGTTTTCCTTAGCGATAGTCAAAGCTTCTTTCAAGGTCGGCGATACTTGAAGCTTTGCAGCTTGCCTCCTTTCTTCAAGAACCGCGATGCTTAGACACTCCCGTTTGTCAAATTGCTTGGTCCATCGTTTGATTGCAGCGTCACCCTCTTTTTTGACTTCTCGAACAATAGGCTGCATTGCCTCAACAATTGCACTAAAATCGATCTTCCTTTCTTTCAGCATCTCAAGCGCTGCTTGATCTGTTGATTCAACGATTCTCATGATCTTTCCTCCGTTTCCGTAATTCTTTCTCGATCTCTTCCAGAGAAATACCGTATTTGCGTAAAAGGACCAGAAAATGGAAGATCAGGTCGGTCGCTTCATAAAGAATGTCTCCTCTCTGTCCCTTAAATGCTGCCTCAATAAGCTCATATGCCTCTTCATTCACCTTTCTCTCTACAAGCGTTCCTTCCGTCAAAAGACGGCATGTATAAAAGCGAGGTTCATTCTGCTTCTGCCTTTCTGCAATCATTTGTTCTAATTCCTTAAAAATCTGACTCATTTAGGGCACCATTTGTTCGATGTTTGTGACCAGGATTCCGCTAGCTCCCAGCTTCTTTAACTGATCGATGGCCTCCGTCATTTCCCGTTCATGAACGACAACCTGGATCGCACACAGATCTTCTCGACCTACAATGGACATCACAGTAGGTCCACTCAGACCAGGTACAATAGCAGCTAGATCACCCAAGCTCATTTTTGGAAGATTGGCGATCAAAAACTTTTGGTTCTTTGCCATCAAGACCGATTGAAACGCCATAACCATTTGATCAATCCTTTTCCTTTCACTGCGGGCTTTTTCCTTATTAGCGAATAGACATGCTTTCGTCTTAAAAAGAGTCATCAAAGGAAGAAGATCATTCATCCTCAGAGTTTCCCCAGAAGAAGTAAGATCGACGATGGCATCGCTAAGTCCAAGCTTTGGGGCCAATTCCACAGCGCCTGACATATCAATGATGTCTGCATTCATTCCTTGAGCTTCGCAAAAATGTAAAGTGATTTTTGGATAAGAGGTAGCGATCTTCAATTTCTTTAAAAAAAGTTGTTCTTTGTCAAAATCCTTTGAAACGGCAAGAACAAGTTCCGCTTGCCCGAAGTCCAGTTCTAGAATTTTCTCCACTGCAACTCCTTTTTCCTCCACCAGGTCTTGCCCTGTGATCCCCAGATCGATAATTCCTTCCTGAATAAAACCAGGGATATCGCCCGCTCTTACAAAAATCACTTCCATCATAAAATTTTCACAAAAAGCTGAAAGTTTCCTATCTTTGGTTTGAATCTGGAACCCTGCTTGTTTTAAAAGTTCTAAGCTCTTATCGCTGAGGCGACCTTTATTCGGTAATCCAAGCTTAATCATTTTTTCCTTCCTTAAGAGCTTGAAAACAGCTCTTGGTTCCTTGATGACACACGACCCCTTTGGGTTTAACCCGAATAAGCAAGGCGTCTCGATCGCAATCCACAGCTACTCTACACACAAGTAAAGTATGACCTGTTGTTTCACCCTTCATCCAAAGACGTTTCTTAGAACGGCTATAAAACCAAACCATCCCCTCTTCTTGCGTCCTCTTCCAAGCTTCTTGGTTCATGAATCCAAGCATTAGCACCTCACTCGTGCCTTCCTCTTGAATAATCACAGGAATAAGACCTTTTCCCTTGTTAAAATCTAACTTCAACATCCCTTGCCTCTAGTAGACCTCTTGCATAATTGAGGTCTAGTGTTTAAAAAGTCTTTTACCTGTAAAAATCATGGCGATCCCATGCCGATTACAAGCATCGATCACTGCTGGATCGTTCTTCGATCCACCCGGTTGTATGATGGCGGTAATACCCGCCTCAGCTGCTAACTCAATCGCATCTACAAAAGGGAAGAATCCATCGCTTGAGAGAACCGCTCCTTTTGCCCTTTCTTTAGCTTTACGAAGAGCCAGAAAAACGCTGTCGATTCGGCTCATTTGTCCAGATCCAACACCTACGGCAATCCCATCCCTAGCAATGACACTGCTATTGCTCTTGACTTCCTCGTTGACTTTAACCGCAAAAAGAAGCTCTTGGATCTCTGCCTCTGTAGGCTGTTGATCTGTTACTACCCGCCAATCTTTTTCTTGAATGAGAAACTGTGCATTCGTTTGCACCAAAAGCCCACCCCTTACTTCTTTAAAGACTGTTTGCCTTAAAGAGGAGGTGAACATTCCTGTTTTTAAAACTCGTAAGTTTGTTTTTTCTCTTAAGATTGCCAGGGCACTTTTTTCATAATCAGGGGCTATGACAAGATCAAAAAACCTTTTTCGCATCCTTTCTGCTGTTGCAAGATCTACGCAGCCATTGAATGCTACAACGCCTCCAAAGGCACAAAGAGGATCCGCCTCGCATGCCTCTATAAAAGCTCGACAAGCATTCTCTTGTATCGCTACGCCACAAGGATTATTGTGTTTGATGATAGCGCATGCTGGTTGATTGAATTTCTTTACGAGTTCAAGCGCAGAATCTGCATCGAGGACGTTGTTGTAAGACAAGGGCTTTCCCTGCAGTTGTATTGCAGTGGCAGCCGAAGTTCCCTCTTCTTGGCCATTGAGATACAGAGCCGCTTGAGAGGATGGATTTTCTCCATAAGCCAGTTCCCTTAACTTGCTAAAAGATAGCGTCAACTGAGTAGGGAAAACATCGTTTCCAAGAGAAGCCGCAATGGCAGCATCATAGGCTGCTGTGAGTCTAAAAGCTTTAGCCGCCAAGACTTTTCTAAACTCGAGATCTATTTCGTTAAAAGCCAATCTTCTGGCCACTTCCTCATAATCACTAGGGTCGCAGACAACGATCACATTTTCATAATTTTTGGCAGCGGCTCTTAAAAGCGCCGAGCCTCCAATATCCATTTCTCCCTTCCCTATCGGATAAAGATTCACAACAACAAGACGAATAGGTGGGATTAGGTCTGCTTCTTCAATACACAAAATGCCAGCAAAAATCTTAGGATGAAGAGTCTTTACCTTTCCCCCGAGCAACTCCGGAACGCCTGTATAATCCTCAATCTTTTGAACAGAAATTCCCTCCCTGCTCAAAAGCTGAAAAGTTCCAGCAGTTGATAAAATCTCAAATTGCCGAGCTAACATTCTGGAAAAATCTAATAATCCAGTTTTATCAAAAACAGAAATAATTGCTTTTTTCATATCAACACCAAACTTAAACTAACTACAAAAAATACTAAAAATAAAAATTCGAAAATTTATTCGCTGCTATAGAACAACGAACAAAAAATATTAGGAATGATGATGATGAGAAGGAGAGATGAAAAGAATGAATGAAGGTAGAACGAGTGATTCTTGCGCTGGCAAGCGTTGCTCTCGGCGCAGCCAAAAAGTAGGGATAAGATCTTGTTCCATAATTTTTCTCTTTTTTCGTGGCACAATAAGCCATTAATAAGTTAATTATACAAAGCTTGTATTTTTTTAGCAACAAAAACTTTTTTAGAAAAATACAAGGTCCTGATTATCAGGATACAGGCCTTCTGCCGTAAAAACCATCGTAATAATTATGCAAGAGGCCTACGGCTATTGCCAAATAATGGACGAAAAAACCAGCTTATTTTTCTCTCGTCCAAGGAATTCCGGTCCAGGCGGTGACACCTCCATCGATCCTCAGTTCAGTGCCTGTGATGTATTTGGATTCATCTGAAGCGAGAAAAAGAACCCCATTACCAATATCCTCTGGTGTCCCCATTTTTCCCATAGGGATGCTCCTTATGTACTCCTGAAATCGCGCCTCTTGTTCCGCATCTCTTTTGATTCCTGCAAGCATAGGGGTAGGGATAAACCCAGGGGAAATCCAATTGCACCTAATGTTATATCCCTTCTGGCCACAATAGACAGCGACGGATTGAGTAAGGTTCGTAACAGCAGCCTTACTAGCAGAATAAGCAATACCTCCCGGTATTCCTCTTGTCCAAGCAATGGAAGAGATATTGATAATCGAACTATGCTCGCTTGTGTCTTTCATCGTCTGTATGGCATATTTACATCCGAGAAAAACACCCTCTAAATCAACAGCTTGGATCTTCCTCCATTTCTCTAGCGTACCATTTTCTGGATCTACAGCTCCGTTAAGACCAGCATTATTTACTAAGATATCGAGCTTAGAATACGTTTCTAGAATCCTTTGCATAGCCAATTGCCAATCGCATTCGTCACTGACATCCAAATGCATATAGCAAGATTTACTACCTATTTCTTGAACGGCCAATGCACCTTCTTCATCGTTAATATCAGCAATGACCACTTGAGCTCCTTCACGTACCAGAACTCGAGCAATTTCCTTGCCAATGCCCTGAGCGGCGCCAGTAACCAATGCCACTCTCCCCTCTAACCTACCTTTAACCTCATGGTTTCCACTCATCACATCACCCGCCCAAATAAAATTGGAGTTCAAGAAAACAAACGCCAATAAAATATATTGCATCATTGTTTAACCTCTTATGATTTCCATTTCCCTACAAAAACTTCATGAGGAGAATAGTATGGCCTTAGTGAGTTTTTGATCCTGCCGTAATTAATACGGTAAAGCACCTTGCCTCGACTTTGTACATTTTTTGAACTCATCTGTCGAGAAATGCTGCACCCAGCATAGTAACTTTTCTCGGAAGGGTAAAATATACCCTTCCTGTGAAATTTCTTAAGCTGGATTTTGCCTCTCTCGGCAGCTTCGTCCAAAAAATGTACAAAGTCGAACTTGCGGAGAGGGATAGCGTGATATAGACTACAAATATGAAAACAAAAACGATTCAGGAAAATATCCAATTGGTGCGATTCTTGTTTGAAGAACAAGCGAGTCGAGATGACACTTCTTTGTATGATCAATTATTTTTTGAAGGAGTACAACTCTACGGCCCAGCTAGCGGACAGATGACTAAAGGACTGGCGGCCCTGAAGAAGATCGACAGAGGTTATCATCTCGCTTACCCTCGCGCACAATTTAAGATAGAGGAGATCTTTGGCCATAACAATGAAGTGGTTGTCCGCTGGACGTGTAAGGGAGCTTATAAAGAAGGTTACAAAGGGATTACTCCCAAGAAAAAGGAGTTCGCTATCTGGGGACTTAGTATCTACCGCATCAATAAAGGAAAAATTCAAGAGATCTGGCAATTTTGGGACAGGCTGGGGATTCTCGAGCAGATCGGAGAAATTCACGTCCATACAGACCCGGTAAAGCCTGGGTATTATGAAGACCTTTTAAAAGATCTCGGTATGAAAAAGTACGTGGAAAAAGTTTCTCTTCTTTCTCGTAGAGAGCGAGAATGTTTGGAATTTTTGCTCCAGGGCAAGACGGCCAAAGAGACAGCAGCCATTCTTGCTCTTTCACACCGTACCATTGAATCCTACTTTGAAAATATCAAGAAAAAGTTAAAATGTGCCAATAAAGGGCAGCTGTTTTCCACTGCAGAAGTTCTGAAAAAACTGGAGCTGCTCTAATTACAGGGCCTTCTGATGAAAAAGATTTGACATATTAGCTCATAACTCATCGCAACTCGGCTTCGGCAAAGGTGGAAAAATGATCGGCAGGACCACCATGGCAAGCTACGGGAGTTATCGTCTGTAATAGAGATATGAAACGCGATTCATCCTCTTTGGCTCCCAAGGCTTGTGCTCGAGTCAGTCCAGTTTTGGCTATTTTAATCGCCCCTTCGGTATCGTTCATCGCAATCTTCAGTTGTGCTTCCAAATAATCGACATGCATTGCAAGTCGTTCAGTTGTTATTTGAGGACGGACCTCATTGATCATTTTTTCCGTAAGGTCATATCTTTTTTGAAGGAGATAAACTTTACCTAATCGAATGCTGGTACGAATGAGATCGTCGGTTGCATCTGTGGCTGTATAGCACTGAAGCGCTTTTGCGTAAGCTATCCCTGCTTTTGCTAAATCACCCTCTGGATTATCGGCATGAGCCGCACCCAAATTAAAATACACTTTTCCTTGTAAGTTGTTATCATCAACACCTTTCCTTTGATAAGTAAGAAGAGCTTCTTCTGCAATTTGAACAGCACGTATATAGGACATCTGTTGCCCATTTTTTCCCGCAAAGGCGCGATGAACAGCTGATTCTAAATAAAGAGCTCGAACAGAAAGGGCGGGATCTTCAAATTTTTCTGAGAGTTCGTGGCAACGATTAGCGTATACAAGAGCTTGATCGTAATCACCCAAATAGAAGGCTGTCGAAGTGAGTTGGGCGCAAATTTTCGCCTCATCTTGAGGTCTGTCTGACTTCCTTGCGGCTTCCAATGCCATTGTACCCTGAAAAAGGATCTCCTTCCATTGTTCTGATCGAGCAAGAGATTCGAAATTTTTAAAGTAGGTTTCGATCATATGAATCGAGTCGTCAATAGAGTGGATAAACTGATGACCGCTAATGGCAGATGCAGTGACAGTAGTCATGGAAAGCTTCTTTACATGTGAAGAATCTAGGGCAGCGATGGAAGAATGAGACAAACAGGTTAAGCAAAAGACCTGGATACTCAAGAGGTAATGGCTACAATGTCTCATGCTACTGTTCCCTTTTGCCCATCTCTTCGTACACTTGTTTTCGCTGAGCCAGACCACGGTTATACAAAAACCGCGAGGCTCCGGCAAACTGGGAGCAAAGCTGTCTTTGGCTATCCGTAGGGTCAAGGCGAAACCGAAATCCCTTTCTCAAAAGCATAGAGCCATGCTAGACTTGGCCTATGAAAAAGTCAACTGATTTAAGACATGGCAGAACGTGTGTTTTTGGATTGCATGTGCATTTGGTCTTTGTTACTAAATATCGACGTTGCGTGTTTACCAAGGAAATCCTGAAGGATTTATCTGATATTTTTTCGAGTGTTTGCCACGATTTTGGAGCTATTCTTGAAGAAGTGGAGGGGGAACGAGATCACGTACATCTTTTGGTTAACTACCCGCCAAAATTTTCTGTCACTAAACTCGTAAACTCACTGAAAGGAGTTTCCTCTCGATTAATTCGGAAGAAGAAGCACTCCTCGATCGAGAGAGCCTTGTGGGGCAGCCAGTTGTGGTCACCGAGCTATTTTGCCAGTTCATGCGGAGGAGCTCCGATATCAGTGATACGCCAATATATTGAGAACCAATACCCTCCTGTAGATTAGCTACGCCCGAGCGGCTTACATCTCGGCCGTGGACGGCCGAGTTTTTCGCCGTCAACGGATAAAGATGTACTTTAATCAAAGAAAATAGTTTTTTAGCCTACTTTTGGTGATTTCAATGTACCTCAATCAGCTTGGTGACCCAACCCAATCAGTCTAGACCGTCTGAAGGTCTTGTTGGGCTTTTACAAAACATGGAAACAGCTGATAATCCTGCGGAATTGACCGATCAAAGAAATGAGGATAAGAAAGATTAACAACATGTGAAAAAGGGAATCGAGCCCTTTATCCACAAAATCCACTATTTTCGATACAGAGCAGAAGCCAAGCTATCACAACCGCATTCCAAATTTGTTACCCGATTCATATTTTTTCAATCCCAAATGAAATACTAAACAAGCTACGCCCAAAAATCCTAGAGAACAACTCATGAGGATAGCGAATTTATACCAAGAAAAAGCGCGAAGAAGTTCTACAGGTACATAGCCAATAAGACCTGCAGGGATGAGTGTAAACATAACGAGTTGAAGAAGCCCGGAGTAAATATTGGTTGGATAGAGGGCGAAAACAAAGAGGGAATCTAGATATTTCTGAGAGACTGATTCGATTGAGCCTAACCAAAAAGCAAGGCTGTGAACGATTAATCCTAGAGAAGTAACGATAACGGCACCTGAAACAATTAGCATAAGAACTAGCGGGAGAGAAGATGCTTTAAATCCACCTAAAATGAGAAGGATGACAGCAGTGATGAGATGTCCCCACCCTTTAGAGCGCGATTTTGAGCCGGCAAGATGAAGGAGGAGGTTTTTTGGTTGAGTCATAAAGGGATCTAAATCGCCATTTAGAATAATAAGACCTAAATTTTTGACACCTCCAAAGCAAACATTCGAAATCCCATAGGCACCTGATAGCATAGCCATGGATGCGGCCATATCATTGATTTGCCAGCCGCCTATTGTTTCGAATTGTCGAAAGAAAATCCACCACATCGAAAAGAAAATGAGGTTATTTCCGACCATCAGGACTGATTCCAGAATGAAAGCTCCTCTCACGCTAATTGAGGCTCGGATGCTGGTCCGAAGAAGGCATGCTAAAAAAATTAAGGTTTTCAAATTTAGCCTCCCTCCACATTTAAGATTTTGAGTCCTTGACGATAGAAGAGAGATAGGCATCCTAAAGCTAAAAGGCCCCAGAAAAAGAGAGAAAGCATAACATGAAGAGCTTCACTAAATGAAAAATCAATGGCGAGAGCGCTTCGCTGCCCTAAAATAGCTGGAAATGGAGTGAAATAGGCGATCTTTTGAATCCAGAGGGGGTAGACTGCAAGAGGGAGAATCAGTCCGCCAAGGGCAAAAAGAAGCTTTTCCCAAATCCAATTAAAAGGGCTTACTTCTTGCAGCCAAAAAGCAGAAATGCCCACTAACATCTGAAAAATTACGCCTACTGAGCCGGCAAGAACCCCCAAGGCAAGCAATATAATTAAGCTGGGAGCGTCAAAGGGGAAGGCGCCAATTCGCCACCAAGTAAATAAGAATGCGACGGCTCCTAGAACCAGCAGATTTACGGTGAGCATTCCCAGTCCCTCAAAGAAAATGCTTTTTAAATACGAAATAGGCCTTGGGAGAAGATAGGCAAGCTTCCCGCTTCTTAGGTCTTGTTCCATATCGACTTGAATATCCGGGATGGAAATCAAAACCCACTCATTTAGGGCGATGTACCACAGTAGCTGATCTGGATGAAGATGGACTGCCCCCATTTTGGCTGCAGCGATCTTCCAAAGATGTGCAAATACAAGTAGGCAAGTAAGAAGGAAAAGGCTTAATCCTATCAATGCTTTGTAATTTTTTATGCTCTGAATGACAGCAAGATTAAAGATAAAAAAATACTTAGACATGAGCTGTCCCGTAGAGAGTTCGAATGATCTCTTCCATAGAAGGGTCTTCGATCGTTACATCTTTCAAACTGGTTTTTTTAAGGGTTTCTTGAATTACGCGATCAATCGATACTGTTTCTATGTTGACCTCGCAGACAAAGTGATGATTAGTATTTTCTAAGACTTTTACACCAGCCAAATCTAATAAGAAATGCTCCTCATCCGTTGTGAGGGTCAGAATTTTCTTTTTGACGTAAGTTTTCTTCAATTCCTTGAGGGTGCTGTCCAGAATAATAGACCCTTGATCGAGTATAATTACCCGCTCACATACCTGTTCGATATCAGCAGTATCATGCGAGGTCAGGAAAAGGGTTATTCTATACTCTTTGGAGAGGCGATTTAAGAGCCCCCGAATTTTTAATTTTGCATTGATATCCAAACCGATGGTTGGTTCATCAAGAAATAAAATCTCGGGTCTATGAAGTAGACTTGCAACCAATTCGCAACGCATCCGTTCTCCGAGAGAAAGTTGTCTGACTGGCTTATGGAAAAAGGGCTCTATTTCAAAAACATCCAGTAATTCTTTGAGACGGCTCTCATAGGTAGGTCGGTCAATTTCGTAGATTTTTGCAAGCAAATCGAAGGTGTCTGAGGGAGGAAGGTGATGCCAAAGCTGGGTTCTTTGTCCGAAGACTGTCCCTATCTTATAGCCAAGAGCGTGTCGATTTTTCCAAGGGACTAAACCAAGAACTTCAATCGAACCGGAAGAAGGGTGGAGAATGCCTGTGAGCATCTTGATCGTGGTTGATTTTCCTGCCCCATTGGAGCCGATAAATGCAACTCTTTCCCCTGGCTTTATGGAGAAAGAGATTTCCTTAATAGCAGGGATTTCTTGTTTTTTTGAAAAACAGAGACTCTTAATAGCTCCCCAAATACCAGGGAAAGTTTGTCTGGTGATAAAGCTTTTGGATAGCTTTTTAGCTTGAATGACATAATCCATTGTGTGCACTACCTGGCACATTTCAGATTTTTACTGCTCGCTCAGTAACTACGATTTACTTGTAACTCACTGAGGAAAAAGAATCTGGGTGACAGGATTTGAACCTGCGGCCTCTTGCACCCCATGCAAGTTTTTTCATGTTTTCAACCATATCATCCTGTCTCATTCCGTACCACTAATTTCCGCATAACTCTCTCTCATTTATTGATTTGAATCAACGTTTTGTCTTATGTTGATGCAACAAGATTTATGTGGATTTACCTGCCACATACCTGCCACACGAAAAATAAGAGGCCGCTCTATGAAAGACACAATCCCCCGCAATGGAGCGGACAAATACTGCCAAGATTTTAAACCAGAAGATAAGGCCATGTATGTGCGCGATTCTGAAGTCAAAGGCTTGGTTCTCCGTGTCAAACCCACCGGCACGAAATCCTGGATTTTTTGCTACACCGTGCCTTGTCATAAAAACAAATGGCGTGAACGGAAAAAAGGGCTTGGAGGGTTCAGATGCGGTCGTAATGATATTGCCGGCCTGACGGTTGCAGCAGCCCGTCGTGAAGCTGAACGCTTGAAAAACGAGGTGAAACATAATGGGGCTGACCCTGTTGAAGATAAACGCAAACGAGCGGCGGAATCTATTCGAGAACAATCCAATAGAGTTTTGGTTAGGGATCTCTTTGATCGCTGGGCTGCTACTGATCTCATCAACCGCAAAGATCAAGGCAAAGAAGCTAGAAGAATGGTGTTGAAAGATGTTCTCCCTTTCATTGGCGATTTGAACATCAAAGACGTTCGCAAAGGACACGTTGCCGAAATCACAGATCGTCTTCTGCAACGAGGAGTGAATCGAATGGCTAAGGTTGTCCTCAGTCTTACTCGACAAATGTTCCGTTTTGCTGTTACCCGCGATCTCCTCGAATCAGACCCAACGGCTTTGCTCAGTAAGAAAACCATTGGTGGAGCAAATGTAGAAAGAGATCGAGTCCTTGACGAAGATGAAATCAAAGAATTGGCCAAGAAACTGCCCACAGCCAACATGTCAGAAACAGCAACTCTTGCAGTTTGGATCGTCCTTGCTACGTGTTGCCGAATTGGCGAGCTGCTCAAAGCTCGCTGGGATCATGTGGATTTGGAGCGCAAATGTTGGCGAATCCCCGCTCAAAACAGCAAAAACAACAGAGAGCATACCGTTTATCTCTCTTCTTTTGCAGTCTGTCATTTTACCAAACTCAAAGAGTTAACGGGTGTTGGTGAATGGTGTTTTCCGGCAAGTCGCAAAAGCGACTGTCTCTGTTCAAAAACAGTGACGAAGCAAATCACAGATCGCCAGAGAAGTGAGGGGCTCAAAAACAGAAGCAAGCGAATTGGAGCACTCAAGCTCTCTCGAGGGATTTGGAAGCCGCATGATTTACGCCGCACGGGAGCCACTCTCATGAATGCCTTGGGCGTTCTTCCTGAAGTCGCAGAGCGATGCTTGAATCACATGGAAGAAAACAAGATAAAGCGAATTTATCAGCGCTACGGTTATGAGGCGGAAATGAGACAAGCCTGGGAAAAATTGGGCGAACGATTGGAGCTTCTAACCAAGGTGGCACTATGAGCAACACCTTCAAAGTGATCATCACTCCTCGACTTCTTCAATTCGTTCAAAAACACCCAATTGGAAAAGGGATCAGTGAGCTGACTGGCTTTGACTTGGAAAAAATACTCACGCACTGCTTTTTAGAAGTGCCCGATGAATCTCTATCAGGCGTCGGCTGGATTGTAACCTGGGCTTCCGATGATCTGGACATCAAGCCAGAACATGTTCACATCATCCAGGTTTTACTCAAACTGGTCTGGCTCTATTCCGAACAGGAGGACTCTCCCTTAAAAAGCATGGTTGCTCAAGAGTTAACTATGTTTGAAGCTGGAATGAAGTTGGAAGCGAGCAGGCGTCAGAGAATCGAAGCAGCCAAAAAAGAACGTCCTTGGCCAGCTCTTGACCAATGGATCTGCAAAAAGGTCGAAGAAGAGGCTTTGAACGGCAACATGCAGGCTGCAAAAATGATCTTAGAGAGGTTTTTACCACCCAGAAAAGATCGATGTATCGAAATCGACATTCCCTCTGTAGACACATTCGAAGATGTCCTTAATGCCGTTGGATTCATCGTCAACGCAGTAGGAAAAGGCAAGATCACTCCTTCTGAGGGAGAATTGCTCTCCAGAACGGTAGAAAGCTATTCAAAGGCGTTGGAGACTTACCAATTCGAATCCAGGCTAAAGAGCTTAGAAGAAAACCTAAAAAGCAGAGGAAAATATGAAGCTTGTGAATAGGAAACGAATAGAGGAGCTGGAAAAGGTTTATAAACCGGGGAAAAGGCCCTCTTATGCTCTAGTCATATACGACGGAGACATTCACGATCAAATCGTTGCACTCGAAGTAGATGCCGATTTTGTCGTGGCTTTGCCCGATAACGGAAGAGATGATATTGGCGAAGAAATACCCAAAGGAGGGTACAAGGTGTTTTTTAACTAGGTTGTTTAAAATCATTTTTCTCACTATGCTCTATTGAATTTTACGAATTCTCGAGAGTGTATATGAAAAAAAATGGCGATAGCGAATTGATTCCCAGCAACGTTTCATTCGAAGATTTAAAAAAGCTCAATCAGCACGGGATTGAGTATTGGAGCGCAAGAGAACTGCAATCTCTTTTAGGATATACCAAGTGGCAGCGCTTTGAAAATGCACTAGAAAAAGCTATTGAATCGTGCAAACAGTCGGGAAACGATCCTAAACATCACTTTACCGGCTCCGGTAAGCAGATCCAGTTTGGCAAAGGCGCTACCCAAATGGTTGATGATTATCATCTTTCGCGTTTTGCGTGTTATCTGATCGCTCAAAATGGGGACTCAAGGAAACCTGAAATTGCCCATGCTCAGAAGTATTTTGCGATTCAGACCAGACGGCAAGAACTCTCTGATGCTGCTATTGCTGATCTCGAACGACTAGAGTTGCGCAAACAAACCTCTCAAGACTTCAAAGCGCTTTCTGGCGCGGCTCGCGATGCTGGTGTCCAAAATAAAATGTTCGGCATATTCCACGATGCAGGAGACAAAGGTCTTTATGGAGGGATTGGTTCTGATGCCATTAAAGCTCGTAAAGGGATTGACCCAAAAGAACAGCTGATGGATCGAATGGATAGGACGGAACTAGCCGCCAATCAATTTCGGATGACTCAAACACGAGAAAAGCTCAAACGCGAAGGCATCAAGAATCAAAGGGATGCTATTGAGGCGCATGAGACAGTAGGAAAAGAGGTTCGCGCAGCCATCGCCAAAATTGGTGGGACGCCGCCTGAAAATATCCCTCCAGCGGAACACATCAAAAAAGTAGAAAAGCGCTTAAAAAAGGCCAAGCCAAAGCTGCTTCTAGATGACAAGGATGCTGGACTATTGCCGCAAAACCCTCTCACATAATCTGGCAATGAGATTTTTAAGGAATTAAATTACGTATAGCCGGTTTATTATCAATGAGTTGCTCTAGCTGTGCAATTTTTTTCTGCAGAGTACTGCACAGTAAATTGCACAGTCTGACTAGGGAACGGCGATCAATATTACAAGAACGCAGTAAAAAGACGGGAGAGCTCAGAGTAGCTCATTGCACCGCTAACACAAAAATTATTTAAACCAGGGGTCTGAATCCATCATCACGGGAGTGTAATGATGATGTGTATGGGCATGCCACAAGTAGCCAGAGAGCGTCACAGTTTGGCCAAGATGCTCGCGTAGCCAGCTTTTGTCAAAGTCACCCGTCAACTCCAATTCATGACATCTTAAATTTTCCCGAATGGATTCAGGCGAATGGAAAGCCGCATGCACAGGTGTGCTACAGGCGACCTCAAATGATTCTGAGTCCATTTTTATAACAAAGAGGTCTACGGTCCCAAGCTCTGGGTTTTCTGATTCTCTGTCCAATACTTGTAAAGTTAACTCTCCCGACATCGAGACTAGGCGCTCGGGCTCATCCATGGATAAGACCAATGAAGTATCGCCCTCCCACAACCAATCTTCTTCACTGAAGCAAAAAGCGGAAGAGAAAAAACATAACAGAAGACTAGCAAACCATCTCACGAAACCGTTTTGCATGATATTCGGGCCTCAGATACATCGTGCCATTTGAACAATGAACAACAATAGCATGAATTCTCCATTCCTGAGCAAGAATTATGACCTCTTGCTTAGACATCCAAACATCATTTCCATTTTGGCGAATACAGTACTCAGAAATCACCCCTTGTTTCATGTGAACACCTGTAATCACCCATTTTTCTATGAAATCTTCTTTACCGACCTTCCATTTTTCTGTGGTCTCAATCGCTTGCCAAAAAGCCTTGAATTCTTGATCGTTCAATGATTTTACTTTGCGTTCAGGGTTTAAACCCGTTTTATCCACAATGATATTGATATAGTTGGGGTTCGGCTTATCGTAGCGAATCATCGCTTCTCGTAAACTCAAAGGAGAGTAGATTCCACCCTTCAACATTACGACCAATGCTTCGTGACCTGTTTCGTAATCGGGATAAACTGCATATTCATTTTCTCCATATCCAGCTGTTCCGATGGCTCGTCTCTTAGCGCTTTTGCTATATGAACTGGCCCTGAGATTTCCAGGATTATTACATCTCCATGCTACAGTTCCTCCTCCACGAATCGTCATATTTCCTTCTTCGTCAAAATATTGAACTGTGAACAAACTTTCCGGATCGCCGCAATTTGGAGGTCCGCTTTTAGCTTTTACAAAAACCATATTTCCCCTTTTTCAATAAGAGGACATTTTACCAGACACTTGCTTCTCTGTCTTACAAAACTATTTTTTAATAGGGTGTATTTAAGGCTAATAAAATATATGTTTTAGGATGTTTTTAGTGATTTCAATATACCTCAATCTAATTGGGGAGAAACGACTTACCCAGTACCCAAGCCAGACCCCTGAAGTTCTTGTTGGGCTTTTACAAAACATGGTAAACTATTGTAAACAAGAGTTGTACGAAGCCATCGTATTTAAATTTATGCGCTGAATTTTACGACCTAACCAAGCCAGAAGCAGGGCTTTAAATGTTCTGCTTGGACGCAAAAAAATGAGATTAGCATGGCTTATCAATGGGAACCGCAACAGACGCTTGAACCTCCATTGGCACTTGAATTAATTCGGGAGCAGTTTCCCGATCTTTCTCCTGTACAGATTAGGGTTTTAGGAGCAGGCTGGGATAATACAGCCTTCGTGATCAATGAAGATCTGATTTTTCGTTTTCCACGCCGAGAGATTGCCGTCCCTCTTTTAGAGGCTGAATGGTGTATTCTGCCAAAACTCGCGCCTCGGCTCCCCTTGCCTATCCCAATCCCTAAATGGAGAGGATCTCCTGCATCGCGTTTCCCTTGGCCATTCATTGGTTATAAGATGCTTCCCGGGTTCACGGCTTGCTATGCCAACTTATCAGAACGGGAAAGGGAAGCTCTAGCTCAGCCTATTGCCCGCTTCCTCTCCCATCTTCACGCAACTCCCAGGTCAATCATTTCTGGATGCCAAATTCCTGGAGATAATCAAGGTCGGATCGATTGGAAACAATTGATGCCAAAAATTAGGAAAAACATTGAAGAGCTATCTCTGCTTAGCCTTCTGGAAAAAAGAAATGAGCTGGAAGCCCTCCTCGAAAGTCTACAGAATTTAAGACCTCCTATGGCCTCTATTGTCGTTCATGGAGATTTCTATGTAAGACACATTCTTGTCGATGAAATACACCATTTCGCAGGAGTCATTGATTGGGGAGATATTCATCTTGGCGATCCTGCAATTGACTTATCGGTTGCCCACAGTTTTTTACCTTTCTGCGCCCACGAAAAATTTAGAGAGGCTTATGGAGAGATTTCTACAGACACGTGGTCTCTCGCTCTATTGCGAGCAATTTATAGTAGCACCCTGCTTGTTCTCTATGGGCATCATTCAAAAGACCCGGTCATTCTTCGGGAAGGACTCCGCTCTTTGAAGATCATGGTGGGCAAATGAACTCATTGACCTTAAGTCAAGGTATTCGAGATGAATATGATCGATTGATAAAAGTTATAATACACATCTCTCCTTCTGTCCGAACTTCAAAAATTATCGAAGGAACTGGAGGGAAAGTGAGTGTTGCAGACATTATCGCCTATCAAATTGGATGGGGCAAATGCTTGATTCGATGGTATGAAGCTGGAATCCAAGGGAAAGTGCCTGAAATGCCTGGGAATGGATTTTCGACATGGGATTATTTGGGCATCGCCCAGCATTTCTATCAACGATATCAGTTTGACAGTAGTGATGAACAAATTGGGGTATTTCATCAGGTAGTGTTGCGCATTCTCGAGATTGTGGAAGTAGAAGATCAAACGGGCAATCTCGATCGAACGGGGGTCTGGCCATGGTGTACGCTCCCTTCTGGAAAACAGTGGCCGCTAAGTAAGTGGATCCGAGTCAACACAGCATCCCCTTACAAACGAGCCATACGATTGATAAAGAAAGGGAAATAAGCATGACTCAGAAGTTTATATTTGACTCATCACCTGGAGCACGATTTTTCCAGTAGTGTGCCCTTTTTTGATCTCCTCAATGGCCAAAGGGGCTTGGTCGAGCGGCATTTGATGTACGATTGGCGGTTTTGCTTTACCCAATTCGAATAGCTTGGTGATTGTTTGAAGTTGTTTCCCATTCGGAAACGTGAAGAGATACTCTGCCCTAACTTTAAACTTTTGCGATAGGTCTAAATCGGGCTGTTCCCGAAGGCTGACGATTCGGCCTCCTGGTTTCAGAATTTCATAACTTTGTCTATAGACCGATCCGCCTATCGTATCAAAAACGACATCGATGCCCGAAGGATAAGAGCACCTAATTTGATCGACAAAGTGATGTTTTTGGTAATCGATAATCTCGTCCGCTCCTAGCAATTTTACATATTCGAACTTAGGAGCACTTGCCGTTGTGATGACTGAAGAGCCGTGAAGCTTTGCCCATTGGATTGCAAAACTCCCAACCCCTCCTCCACCTCCATGAATGAGAACCACTTCGCCCGGTTGAAGATTTGTTTTATCAAAAAGAGCCTGCCAAGCGGTGAGCCCCGCAAGAGGGACTCCAGCAGCTTGAGCCATGGAAAGGTTTGTTGGGACAAGTGCCCCATGCTCTGCAGAAAAAGTCAGATACTCAGCCCAACTTCCCCATTGCAAAGTTGGTTTTCGGCAATAGACATACACTCTATCTCCCTTTTTCAACGAAGTTACGCCTTTGCCTACTGTGTGAACTGTACCCGATGCCTCCCAGCCTAAAATAAGAGGGAATTGATGAGGCACACGCGATTGGAACAGCCCCTCTGCGACTTTTGCATCAGCTGGATTTACACCTGCATAAGCAACGACAATGCCAACTTCCCCATCCCCGACCTTAGGACTAGGAACTTCACCTACTTTTATATTGCCATGGGAGGCAAAGGACTTGATATAAACTGCTTTCATAAGCTCCTACATTAAACCAATAACCCGAGCTGGCGCTTCAGGACCTTTTTGAATTTTCAGATGAGTAAGGTCGATCATTCTTAACTGTCGGAATTGGGCAAAAAAATCTCTCATTTCTATGCCGTTGGTGGTTGGATAAATTCGATTGGAACCCCTTTCTCTTCAATAAACGCCATTTGGTACCCTTGATAATGAGTCGGCTCCATCAGTATTTTTTTGCCAAGAACGGCTTTTTCTATATTCGTGACAAGAAAGCAAACATGGGAGACGGTCTGAATCAGAGGATGCATTTCACTTTCTTGTTCGAAAAAAATCCATTCAATTCGGTAAGGATCGCTCTCGTAATCAGAACACCAGACTTTATACTCCGGAAAATAAATCATTCCGTTACGTTTTTGTTTTATAGGCACCCCAAAGTGGTCATACTTGTATTCCATAAACCCTCTTAAATCCTGTAATAGAAGAAATGACCAGAATTTTCAAGTATTGAAAGGATTGATGCTATAAGTTCCTCACGGAGGAGAAAAAGTCGGCTATTCGCGTCTATAAGGAATGAGAGAGCTTCTTTTTCATTTCGTTATGACATAGCCTTGATCTTGTCGATGAAGGAGAGTAAATGGTTTTTTGATACGACAAAGACTGTTTTATTATGGGTATCTTTAAAGCGGTCATCATCGTGGAATTGCATGCCGAATGCGGGTTTTCCTACGTGCGAGAGGTTGTTTTCATATTGATGACCCCATCTAAGGATTTCAGAATGGTTGAAAGCCGCGACGCTAATTGGTTTGAGTATGATCTTGGTTAAGTCTGCATTAGAATCGATATCTGAGGAATCATATGTGCAGGAAAAGAGCGGGGCATTGGTAACGATCACAGGGATAAAAATCCGATGGCTTTGACCTTTCCAAGTTTCATCATTCAGGAGTTGAGCATGAATCAGGATCTCCAAGTTGAAAAGCGCCTGCCTGATGGCCGAGCGAGCTAGATCTTCTCTGGCGCTACGCACGGGCAGCACGATATTTTTTGTTTTTTGATTTTGTGTTTGCCGATACAAAGCCGTTTTATCATCGGTAGGCAATACTTCCACAACCTGCTTACTGACGCAATCGACGCAATTCAAAATCCTATTGCGTGTAGATACAGTTTTCTCTGGGCCGCTGATGATGTGAACATCTTTTGCTGTGCCCTGGTTTTGAAGAAAAATCCAATCGTATTCAGATTTTTTGGATTCGAGCAGAAATATGAAGTTGCCGCTTTGTGCCCATAAATCAATTTCTATTCGATCATTATCTCTATGCGGAACGCCCTCAAAAACATCGCCACGATGCAGCTTTAATTCATGTCGGTATGTGGATAGAATCTCGTAGACCGCATCTTCTAGTGCAAAGCCTTCTCGGTTTAAAAGATTCAGCAGTACTTGATGTTCATTTGGATCTTCATGCCAATAGCTCGGAGCGTTTAGTGTTCGTGCAACTGTAGAGTTTTTCTTTACTTCTGCCTGAATTGGGTTTTGTTGTTGTGACATTGTTCACCACCTATCCACCACCTAGTAAAAAATGCTGCGTTTTGGTGGTTAAAGGTTTGTTTGTAAGTTGTTGATAAAAAAGAATCTGGGTGACAGGATTTGAACCTGCGGCCTCTTGCACCCCATGCAAACGCGCTAGCCAAACTGCGCTACACCCAGATGGTCTGACAATACCGCAGCAAGCCCTTCAAATTGAAGCTCAGATTTCTTGAATTCCTTAACCCCATGTCGCGCACATTCTTCCACAATTTTTTCCAAAGAATCTCCAGGATGAAGCTCTAAGGCCGAAATATCCACAGAAATCGAGGCTGAAAAAACGACTCCGTTTCTCAAACCTTTGACTTTAAAATTGGCAAAAATCGCGTCCTTTTTGCGAGAAATATTGGTAAATCGAATCAGGTTATTATCTGCTAAATTTTTCAAAATGATCGCTCCTAAAGAGAGTGGATCTTAATCTTGTATACGCATTTGAGTCAAATGCTTTCTGAATACATCGATCTCCCCCTATCAAACGATTTGTAGGATAGCTTTTACGCTCGCCAAAAACCCGATTCTTGAACTATCTTTGATATAAATTGGCTCCGCCTAGCTGAATTTTGTTCATTTACCCTGCAAATTGTGCGATTGTTTTGGCTCAATTTTTCCCATTTTCTTGAGACAAAGGTGGCTTTTCATGAAAAAAAAAGAGGCTCTTATGGAGGCATCTTGGCTTGAAAAACTGAAAGAGGAATTTGACAAACCCTATATGAAAGACCTAGAAGTCTTCCTCGCAAAGGAGCTAGGGTCTGGCGTCCCAGTGTACCCTCCTTTTAAAGACATTTTTAATGCTTTTTGTGAAACTTCTTTCGAGGACGTCAAAGTGGTCATTATAGGACAAGATCCGTACCATGGACCCGGTCAGGCCCATGGCCTTGCCTTCAGTGTTCCTTTGGGAGTCGCGATCCCCCCGTCGCTCCAAAATATCTATAAAGAAATGCACGAAGATGTAGGCATTCCTCTCCCGCCTCACGGATGCTTAGTGGATTGGGTTCGGCAAGGGGTTTTGCTTCTCAATGCGACACTCACTGTTAGAGCGGGGCAGGCCAAATCCCATTTTGGACACGGATGGGAACGATTTACGGATCGGGTGATCGAGCATTTAGCCATGCGGAAAGATCCTATCGTTTTTCTATTGTGGGGAAAATCTGCCTACGAAAAATGGGCGCCAATCTCCGCTAAGGCTCAACATCATTTAGTTTTAGTCTCTCCTCACCCATCGCCCCTTTCAGCGTATGCCGGCTTTTTTGGTAATCGCCACTTTTCAAAAACCAACGATTTTTTGACAAAAATAGGTAAAGCTCCCATCGACTGGGAGATTCGCTATCACCTCTCCTGCCCTAATTTATGAATTTATTTCTCGCAAATGGTATAACTCACGTTCGGTATATAGTCGTTTAAAATTTTATTGATAGCTTCTGGGTGCGTGAAAGCTGCCATAAGTTATCAAGAAAAATTTAAACGAATATAGTCGTGAAGTTCTCATTTGTGTATATCTAGGCTTGATGACCCAAGCTTCGACAAGGCGCACATTCACATTTCTATCGATCTATCTGACCTTTTTTGTCGATAGCCTGGCATGGGCTGTGGTGTTTCCTATTTTTGCACCCTATTTCCTCGATACGAAAAGCCCCCTGTTCTCCCCAGAGACCGCAGCAGGGACCCGCTCGATGGTATTGGGATTTTTTCTCATGGCTTTTTCTTTAGGCCAGTTTATCGGCTGTCCTTTGATTGGAGAGTATGCAGATAAACACGGCAGAAAAAAAGCGTTGGGAATCAGTGTTTTCTTTACTCTCGTCGGCCTTGCCGCCACCGCACTCAGCATTGAAAACAATCATCTCTACTTTCTTTTTGTCAGTAGGCTTATAACCGGGATTTTTGCAAGTAACACGACCGTTTGCTTAAGCTGTATTAGCGACTTAAGCCATACTGAACACGCGAAAGCGAAACATTTTGGCACTCTCTCCATGATCGCTGGGATTTCTTTTGTCATCGGAGCGTTTTTAGGCGGCAAGTTATCAGACAAAACAATCAGCTTAAACTTCAGTCCAAGCTTACCCCTTTGGCTCGCTGCAGCACTAACTTCCATGAACTTCCTTTTTATTCTTTTCGGCTTTCGGGAAACAGCTTCCACTCACCCCTCTTTACGCTTTCACTTCCTAGAGGCATTTACTCATATTAAGCTCGCTTTAAAAACACACCGGATTAAACGCATTTATACTGTCTATTTTCTCTTTTTATTTTCTTGGACTATTCTCTTTCAGTTCATCCCGGTTTTGACAGTCGAAAAGTTTTTTTACACAAGCTCCAATATTGGAGACTTAGCTCTATTTATGGGCCTATGTTGGGCCATAGGTTCCGGGTACATCAACCAGGCATTACTTCACCGTATCGATTCTGGACTGGTATTAGAACTGTGTCTCATTGGCTTCACCACGTCGTGCGCCCTGGTTGTATTTCCCTCTCACGTGTACGGCGTCATAGGACTTGTGGGACTATGCGTCGTGATCGGAGCCGTTGCATGGCCTATCTGCACCAGTTTAATCTCCAACATGGCTCCCAAAGAAATGCAAGGAAAAGTGATGGGTTTAAGCCAGTCGGTTCAGTCCCTTGCCATGACCTTAGCCCCAGCCATAGGAGGAATCGCCTTTCAATCTTCTTCCCATCTTCCCTTTTTCATCGCCGCTTCCGTGAGCTTTCTTGCTGTAGTAATCTACTATTTTGTCTTGAAACAACGGTAAAAGTGGGTCTACAAAATCGAAAGTACCATTCCTTGAAGAATAAAGGCCGCAACGCCAGCAAAATAGCTAACCAATGCAATCAGGCTGACCCGTTTCAAATACCAAATAAAATCCACCTTTTCAAGCCCCATAAAAGCGACCCCTGCAGCAGAGCCAATAATCAGGATGCTCCCACCAGTTCCCGCACAAAAGGCAAGCATTTGCCAAAGAGAAGAATCTGCTGGATACGTTTGCATATCCCACATGCCCATGCCAGCTGCGACCAATGGCACATTGTCAATGACCGCAGAAATAAGGCCGATCAACGTGGCAATGATTGGCAAATTGCCAATGGCTGTATTTAAAAACTCGGCTAGTTCCTGCAAAATGCCGCCTACGTCAAGGGCGCTAATGGCAAGTAGAATGCCCAAAAAAAATAGAACACCGGATGTATCAATACGCGTGAGAATATGCGGCAAACGAAGGTGTTGTCTCGTTTCATGAGGCGAATGCAAAACATCAGTAATAAGCCATAAAACACCTAGCGAGATCAGAATGCCCATAAAAGGAGGCAGTCCCGTCAACGCCTTAAAAATCGGAACAAAGATCAAGGCTCCCATCCCAGCACAAAAGATCAGTCTTGCCCCCGGCTCCACTTCCTCTCTATGAGCCCTAGCAACAATGTGAGGATAAACTCCTTTTAGATTCCAGCCCAAAAGTAACAGCGCCACCACAAGACTTACAAGGCTTGGAACAATCAACATTCTCATCACAGTAAGCGTTGTAATATTCCCATTGATCCAAAGCATCGTGGTCGTCACATCCCCGATAGGCGTCCAAGCCCCCCCTGCATTCGCCGCAATGACAACCATAGCCCCGAGCATCCATCTTTCTTTAGGATCAGGCACTAGTTTTCTAAGCAGTGATATCATGACAATGGTGGTCGTTAAATTATCCAAAACAGCTGAAAGAAAAAAAGTAGCAAATCCGATGATCCAAAGCATCTTTTTCTTAGAACTCGTCTGAATCAGATCTGTCACCACTTTAAACCCCTTATGAGCATCAATGACCTCAACTAACGTCATTGCTCCCATGAGAAAGAAAATGATCTGGCTAATATCATTCACTTTCTCTCCTAATGCGTGTACGTTGGGCGAAACAAAAAAAAGAAACATCCAAGTTAAGGAGGCCATCAACAAAGCCGTCGCCGTTTTATTCACTCGGATTGTATGCTCAAAAATAATGGCGATGTACCCTAAAATAAAAATAGCGATCATGGCGAAAGTTCCTTTTGAAGAATATCGTGCATTCGAATCAATCCTACCACTCTCCCTTCATCGAGAACGGGTAAAACAGTAATTAGTTTTGCTGAGTCCTCTTCCATGATTTTAGCAGCCTCAAAGGCAAGCAAGTGGGGCGCTATCCATTTCGGAGAAAGGGTCATATGTTCAGAAAGGTGCATGCGCAGCGCCTCCGACCCTTTGGCTTGAATCGCTCGCCTCAAATCTCCGTCGGTAAAAATTCCTTTCAATGTCTGGTCTTTGTCAACCACCACTAAACAACCGCAACGCTTGATAGAAAGCTCATGCAGACAATCAATGAGTGGGTCTGTGGATAAACAAAGGGGAATTTCATCGCCTTGAAGCATCAAGTCTTTGACCCTGTAGGTAATCTTTTTGCCCAAAACCCCCCCCGGGTGGTTTCTGGCAAAGTCACTCACGGAAAATTGCTTAGCCTGCATGAGAGCAACAGCCAATGTATCTAAAAAAATGAGCTGAATCGCGCTCGAGGTAGTAGGTGCCAGATTGTGCGGGCAAATCTCCCTCTCAACAGGCAATACAATCGAAAGATCGCACATTTTAGCGAGCTTGGAATCAGCGCTGGACACGCAGCCGATCGTTTTTGCCCCTTTTTGACGGATATACGGCAAAAGATCAATCAGTTCTTGGGAAGCGCCGCTTTTACTGAGAGCAATCAGAATATCCTGGTCAGAAACCACCCCGATATCCCCATGCAGGGCGTTCGCTGGATTTAAGAAAAAAGACCGTATGCCAAAAGAGAGGAAGGTCGCAGCAGCTTTTTCTGCAATATATCCACTTTTTCCAATCCCCACAAAAATCAGAGTCCCTCGAGATTGGATCAAAACTTCCAAAATCTGATTCGCGGCAGCTAAATCGATCGCCTCGAAAAATCGGCTCAGATATTTTTTTTGGTTCTCGAAAAGCGCCTTTAGCATATGGACAAATTTTACAAAGTGCTAGACTAAGAAACAACGGAAAATAAAAGGCTCCCATGACAAAAACGCCCATCACTGTCGCTGAGGGAGATGGAATCGGCCCAGAAATCATGGCCGCTACCCTTGCGGTTCTCGACGCTGCAGGCGCGCAAATAGAACTCCATGCCATTGAAATTGGCGAAAAACTGTACCGCAAGGGACTTACAACTGGAATCGACCCAACAGTCTGGGATCTCATCCGCAACACGAAAGCCTTCCTCAAGGCCCCCATTACAACTCCACAAGGAGGCGGATTTAAAAGCCTCAATGTGACCATTCGCACTACTTTAGGCCTCTATGCTAACGTGCGGCCTTGCGTTTCTTATTTTCCCTACGTTGCAACGAAACACCCTGAAATGAACGTCCTCATCGTCAGAGAAAACGAAGAGGATCTCTACGCAGGCATCGAATATCAGCAAACCCCTAACGTCTGCTGCTCCTTAAAAATCATCTCCCGAATGGGTTCAGAGAAAATTATCCGTTACGCCTTTGAATATGCAAAAAAACATGGCAGGAAGAAAGTCACGGCGTTTGTCAAAGATAACATTATGAAGTTTTCCGACGGGCTCTTTCATACAGTCTTTCATGAAATGGCTCAAGAATACCCAGATATTCTTCATGAAAGCTGGATTGTCGACATCGGAGCGGCAAAGCTCGCTGATACCCCGGAAGTGTTTGACGTGATCGTAATGCCGAATCTTTATGGAGACATCCTCTCAGATGTCGCAGCACAAATTGCCGGTTCTGTGGGCCTTGCCGGCTCGGCGAATATCGGAGACAAGGGGGCGATGTTTGAAGCGATCCATGGATCTGCTCCGAGAAGGGCAGGGCAAAATGTCGCCAACCCCTCAGGGCTCCTCCTAGCGGCCATCCAAATGATGGATCATATCGGCCAGCCTGAGGTGGCAACAAACATGCACAACGCTTGGCTCAAAACCTTGGAAGAGGGGATCCATACCTACGACATTTATAAAGAGGGCCTAAGCAAAAAGAAAGTGGGTACGAAAGAGTTCGGCGCTGCGGTCATTAAAAACTTAGGAAAAAAACCAACAACGCTCCAACCTGCCATCTATGGACGAGCCAAAGCGACGATCGTGCACAAACACTTTCAAAATAGAGAAACCAGACGCCTGGTCGGCGTGGATGTTTATATTTTCCACGTGGGTATTGTCAACGATTTTTATGTGAAGATTTCCCATGTGAATATTGGGCAGCTCCACCTAAAAATGATTTCCAACCGAGGGGTTCGCGTATGGCCAGGAGGACACCCAGACACGACGTGCATTGAGCAGTGGCGTTGCCGTTTTGAGTCCCCTGATCGAAGAGCCGTATCTCAGGACGATATCATTAAGCTGCTCCACGCATTCGACCATGTCCAAATGGACGTGATTAAGGTGGAGTTTCTCTATACGTTTGATGGAAAACCTGGCTTTTCTTCCGCTGATGATTAGCTCGACTTTGTACATTTTTTGGACGAAGCTGCCGAGAGAGGCAAAATCCAGCTTAGGGCATCAAATGATAGTTTAAATTGCTCATGATCCATATTGTCCCACCCACTACAATGAGGACGATGAGAGCTGTAAAGAGGAACGTAATCATGTACCAATAGGGCCTGTTCTCAAGGCCCAAATGCATAAAAAAAACCAGCTGCAATAAAGCCTGGACAATTCCCAAGGCAAAAACTCCCATGATAAGCCCTACGTTAGTGAGGTGATAGTAAGTGACGATTCGATAGGATGCAAGAATGAGAATAACCGATAGAATCAGCCCTATATGGAGTGGCTTTGTGCTAACAGTCCATCCATGAAATTTGTCCATTATTGAATTTCTCCCATCAAATAGACGATTGTAAAAACAAACACCCAAAGAATATTTAAAAACTGCCAAAACATCCGCATGCAGGTAAGCCTTCGCAAGGTCTGCGCCGTGATTCCATCTTGAGCTACCGAGATGAGAATCAAAACCATCCATAGAAGCCCAAACAAAATGTGGGCGCCATGGGTGCCGACTAAGGTAAAAAAAGAGGAAAGAAAAGCGCTATTTTGCCAGCTATTGCCGCTAGCTATAAAACGAGCCAATTCCCTGCCTTCCAGGCCAAGAAATAGAACGCCTAAAAGAAAAGTAATTCCGAAGAACAACATAGCCTTGGAGGCTTGCTTTCGGTGAGCAAAAGCGCCTCCCATCCCAATCGTATAGGCACTACCAAGCAAAATAAGAGTCTGCCAAAGAGTGTAGGGAAGCTCGAATAACACATCTGGCGGAGTCCCCCCAAGTACTGATTTTCTAAGGACAGCATACACAGCAAAGAACGTTCCAAAGAGGATAAAATCTGTTAGCAGGTACATCCAAAACCCAAAAATAGTCCTGGAATACTGGTCATGGTACATGTCAGGGAAGGCTTTCATGGGGACCCCTTTTCTTCTAATCGCTTTACTTCCTCTTTGGACAAGTGATAGTCAACGTCTTTAACATAAAACCGCGTAATGATGGCTGCCAGAATTCCTACAGCGCCGAGAGCAGCCAGCCACCACATCCACCATATCACGCCAAAAGAGCAAATAAAACTAAACAGGCCGATCCAAAAACCCACCGCTGAATTTTTCGGCATGTGGATCTCTTCGTATTCTTGGGTAGCGCGTACGCCAGATCGCTTCATTTCCCAAAATGGGTCTCTGGTCTTCACCTCGGGAGTCATGGCAAAATTATAAAAGGGAGGGGGGGAAGAGGTAGACCATTCCAGAGTTCTTCCATCCCAAGGATCTCCCGTTGTATCACGATTTCTCTTTCTTTCTTTAATGGTTGCAAGGATTTGGAGCACCTGAAAGCCTACGCCGATAAAAATAAGGATAGCGCCCAGTGCTGCCACCACAAAAAGCGGCTGCCATGCAGACACACTATAGTGGTCCATTCTTCGAGTCGCTCCCATAAACCCGAGGATGAAGAGCGGGAAAAACGCGACGACAAATCCAATCATCCAAAACCAAAAGGCCACTTTCCCAAAGGATTCATTCATCTTAAAACCGATAAACTTAGGAAACCAGTAGGTAAAGCCGGCAAAAAAACCAAAAAGAACCCCTCCAATAATGACAAAATGAAAGTGGGCGACTAAAAAAAGGCTGTTATGAATTTGGAAATCGGCTGCAGGAATGGACATCAACACGCCTGTCATTCCTCCAATAGTGAAAATCAACACAAAACCTAAAAACCAATACATCGGTGTAGTAAACTGGATTTTTCCTCGGAACATGGTAAAGAGCCAGTTGAAGATTTTAACCCCTGTCGGCACTGCGATAATCATCGTCATGATCCCAAAAAAAGCGTTGACGTTGGCTCCAGCTCCCATTGTAAAAAAATGGTGAAGCCAAACGATGAAGGAAAGAACGGTGATCGCGACAATCGCCCATACCATCGAGGTGTACCCAAAGAGGCGCTTTTTTGAGAATACAGGAACTATTTCTGAAAAAATGCCAAATGCAGGCAAAACAAGGATGTACACTTCAGGGTGTCCCCAAGCCCAAAACAAATTGATGAACAGCATCGGGCTCCCGCCATAATCAGCAGTAAAAATCTTTGTGTCGATGAGCCTGTCAGTGGAGAGCATCGCAATGGTGGCTGTCAAAATGGGGAAAGCGAACACCACTAAAATCATGGTCGCCAAGATCGCCCATACAAAAATTGGCATCCTGCGCAAAGTCATTCCTGGACAGCGCATCTTTAAGATAGTCACAAGAAAGTTGATGCCCGAAAGCATGCTTCCAATCCCTGAAATCTGCACGGTCCAGAGCCAATAATCCACCCCAACGCCGGGGTTATATTTCAGCCCTGCCAAAGGAGGATAACAAGACCAACCAGTCCCTGCGAAAAATCCTAAGATCAAGGAAACAAAAATATACATTCCGCTAAAAGTAAAGAGCCAAAAGCTGATATTGTTTAACACCGGAAAGGCGACGTCTCTTGCACCAATTTGGAGGGGCAAGACAAGGTTAATGAGACCAAACATCACCCCCATGCCAACAAAAAAGATCATTGTTACGCCGTGAGCAGTAAAGATCTGTTGAAAATGAGAGGCCCCTAAATAGCCAAACGATTCTCCGCAAGCAAAGGCTTGCTGGCCTCGCATCATTCCGGCATCGACAAGTCCCTTAAAAAGCATCACAAATGAAACGACAAGATACATCATGCCGATCCGTTTATGATCGACGGATGTAAACCATTCTTTCCAAAGAGTTCCCCACTTTCTATAGTATGTAATGAGTAAAAAAGCGACGAGCCCGCCGAGCACCATGGAACCACCCGCCATATACTCGATCCAGTCGTGTTTCAAGGCCTGTTCTGATAATCTTCCAAACATGCATTCCTACTTTGTGTGGGCCATGTATTGATCGATAATACGCTCAAAAAGCTCTCGGTCCTGAAGCGAAAAAAGCTGCACGGGAGCATACGAGCTGGGTTTAACCAGCTCATTTTGATAATCGCTAAATGAAAGCCCTCTTCCGGAACTTTGCACAATTCTTACCCAGTTTTGATATTCTTCTTTTGAAGTAGCCACAGTATTAAAATTCATGCCAGAAAACCCTTTGCCGCTGATATTGGCAGAAGCTCCCCTGAAAGTACCCTGTTTATTTGCGATGAGATACAGCTTGGATCTCATGCCAGGCATAGCATAAATTTGCCCCCCGAGTGCGGGAATCCAAAAGGAATTCATGGGGGCGTCTGCAGTAATCTCGAACTCAATCGGCACATTTTCTGGAATGGTTAAGAGATTGATCACTGCAATTCCCTCTTCAGGGTAAATAAACAGCCATTTCCAATCCAGAGCGACGACCTGTACCTTCAGACGCTCTCCCTCTTTTCCAATCGGCTTAAAAGGACTGAGTTCATGGCTGGATTGCCAGCAAAGAATAGCCAGAATCACGATAATCACCAAGGGGACTCCCCACCAGCACATCTCTGCAATGTGATTATGCTCCCAATCGGGCTCATGCCTTGCCTTGTCGTTGTTTTCTCGATATTTCCAGGCAAAAAACAGCATCAAGATAAATACGGGAATAACAACAATCAACATCAAAATCGATACTGTCACAATGAGATCCCGTTCTTTGACACCAACCATCCCTTGTGGATAAAGGACGACAGTCTCGTGACTCATGAAATAAAAAGCTGAAAGGGCTAAAAGCATGATACAAAGAAGAGACAAGAGAACGACTTTTATTTTTGTGCTCATGAAACGCTTTTTTCGACTTTTCTCTTTCTACTAAATGACAAGCGTGATTGTAAAGAAAATAGTTCTCGCGAAAATCTCTGCAGCGCGTTAGAATCTTACCCATCACCCATTTAAGGAGTTCAGAAATGAACGCAATTCAGTCCGAGTTCTCTTTGTTTTCTGCATTACAAACTCGTAATCAAGAAGAGCATCAGCAGCCTCGCATCCAAGCCGCATTCAAGAACTATGAAAAAATGCTGGAGAGCTTCTCCCAAAGTTCACGTTCTGAAAATTCTTGGGAAAAATGGAGCGATTTGAATCAGTTTCTAGGCCTTCTAGACACAAAAACAAGTGTCCCTTTATTCGACACTGAAGAAAAAGCACAAAATTTTTTGTCAGCCTTCTGGAGGATCAATGGCAATGACTATCCATTGATCCAGGTAGGAGGGCATCTCAGGACGGCCTTCGATGAATTGAACTGCTTAGGGTGGATTGTATCTTATTATTGTGGAGCTCTCGACCCTTCATATCGGCAGCCGGGGCTGTGGATGCACAGCTTTCTGGAGGCTTTGGGCCGAGGTATAATACCACAGAAGGACTTAGAATCCTTTGCTACCTATTTAAGTCCCCAGGATTATGAAAAGTTCCTGGCTAACTGTGAAACGTTTCCTCTTCGAGGTGCTTTTTGAGCTCGTTTAAGAAACCGCAGCCATAAATGCCATCCAGAACGCGATGGTCAAAGGTCAGAGAAACAAACATCGTACTTCGGATCGCAATGGAATCGTCGGGCATGGCTTTGACTTTCTTAGTGATGGCTCCCAATCCCACAATGGCCACCTCTGGATAACGAATAATGGGGACTCCGATCATGGTTCCGGTCATTCCAAAATTCGTCATCGTAATAGAGCCATCCTGGATCTCATCCAGGGACAGATTGTGACTCCGCGTTTTGTCGGCAAGCTGAGAGATGTATTGAGCAAGCTCAGACAGCGTCTTCTCTTGGGCGTTTTTTATAACGGGAACCATGACACCGTGGTCGACGCTGACCGCGATTCCCAAATTCACAAAACGCTTCATGACAATTGTATCCCCTTCTAATGAGGCATTGATGAGAGGATAAGCCTGAACCGCCCTTGCAATAGCCCTCGCCATAAACGCTGTAATAGTGAGCTTGGAACCATGAGTTTCCAGAAAAGACCGCTTCTTTTCATGAATGAATTTCAAGACCTCTGTGACATCCACCTCAGTAATCAAAGAAGCATGGGGCGCTTCATAAAAAGATTTCACCATATTGTCGGCGATCGCTTTTCGCATCGAGGTCATCTTGACGCGCTCCGTGGCCATTACACACTGGCTTTTGGGCGAGTATTCGTCGACGTCTTGTTTTGTGAGCCTGCCGCCCGCTCCTCTACAAGGGATCTTTGCAATATCACTCAGTGAAAGACCTTTTTCCCTTAAAAGGCGTAGCACAGCAGGGGAAAACAAGCCTTGTCTATGAGCATCGGGAGATTCCTGTTTACAGCAGGGGCCCCCATTCTCTAAAACTCTAGCGGCAAGAGTTTCCCCAGTACTCACGATCGCAAGAGGCTCCCCCACTTGGAGCTCTACATCGACATCTGCTAAAATTTTCTCTAAAACTCCAGCTACAGGTGAGGGAATTTCGCTATTGACCTTATCCGTGGACACTTCGAGAAGAGGTTCATCAAGAGCTACAGAATCCCCTGCTTTTTTAAACCACTGAACTACTGTCGCACTGACGATACTCTCACCGAGCTTAGGTAAGGTAATTTTTACATTTTCACTCATAAGGTGCGCCGATTATCGATGGTTTCCTCGATTTTTTCAATCAACATTTCCCACTTTTTAGGGGAAGCCGCGATTTGAACTTCCATTTCCAAATAATAAATGGGCAAATCTGTTGTAGGGAGCTTTACCACATCCTTTTCTGTACAGAGGATCGGCCTGACATGAGAAAATTCTTGAAGATCCGGTATTTCGTGATCGAAATAATTTCTTGTACGAATGATCTCTGCACCTAAGCTTTCCACTGTTTTTTTAAACTGGCCTGCATCAGCAATCGCTGAAAAAATATCCACTTTCCAGCCCTGAATGGTTGGAATTTCTTGAAAAGAAAGATCGAGGATTCTTTTGACAACGAGCGTAAAATCGCTATCTGGAACAAAGACAAAGTCTGCCTTTCTATTCGGGCTGTCTCGTAAGAAACCCCAAGGGAGATAATGATCCGGCTGTTTTCTTGTAAGGAGTACGTCAATATCACGATGTAGCTTTCGATGCTGAAACCCGTCATCGAGTAAAATCAGATCCACATCTTGGATCGTCCGGGCCAGTTCTACCCGATCTTTTCCAACGCATATTCTAGCTTGAGGGAGCCTTCGGGCGAGTAAAATAGCCTCATCAGGCATCCTCCCATACCCTCTGGATAAAATCGCGACGCTTCGATGGGAAAGCGCGCGGGCTAGAGCAAGGGTAAACGGAGTTTTTCGAGTCCCTCCGGCTACAACGTTGCCAATACTGACAACAACAGGGGTCACTTTGGTGATTTTCAAAAGCGAACAGTCGTAGAGAAAATTACGGAAGAACACTGCAAGAGCGTAAAGAAAGCTAAAGGGGGCGAATACCCAAGATAGTCTTAACTCAATCAGCCTTTGGCCGAACTGCAGCCATCTATTGCGAAGCATAAGAAAAAAGCTGTGCTTCAACCATTTCAATAATGACATGGATCGCCGCCATGTGCGCTTCCTGAATACGGTCAGAGTATTCAAAGCCAGAAACAATCCACTCAAGATCGGCTTGTCCTTTGATGCATCCTCCCTTTTTGCCCAAAAACGCAATAGTCCCCAACCCCAATGCTTTCGCTGCCGTCAATGCCAATGCGATATTGGGCGAATTGCCGCTTGTAGTGAGAGCAATCAACAGATCTCCGGGCTTCCCAAAAGCCTCAACGCCCCTTGCAAAAACTCTCTCGAACCCAAGGTCATTCGCCACACAGCTCATATGCCCAGGATCCGCCAAAGCGATGGCAGGGAGAGCTTCTCTTTTGTGGCGAAACTGACCGGTCAACTCTTCTGCAAAGTGCATTGCATCGCAAAGACTCCCTCCATTTCCTACAATGAGGAGTTTACAACCACTTTGAAAACAGTGCGCAATTTGTGTGGCTGCCGCTTCCATAAAGCGAAGAGCTTCTTCTGTTTTTAATGTCTCAGCCGCTCGCACTACGGTATCCACTGATTGAAGAATCAATCGTTTCATGCTAGCATCTTATCTAGGATGGAGAAAAAAAAGAAAACAATATCTGTGATCGGGGCAAGCGGGGCCGTTGGAAAAGAAATTGTTAGGCTGTTAATTGAAAGACGGTTCCCATTTAAAAAACTTTTGCTCTTCGGTTCTTCCCAATCGGCAGGGAAAAGAATCTTTTCCCGCCCCGTGAAAGAGCTGGCCACTTTAGAGGGAGTTGATCTCGCTTTTTTCGCAGCGGGAAATGAAATTTCCAAAGAGTGGATTCCCAAAGCGGAGTGCACCTGTATCGACTCGAGTTCGGTTTTCCGCAAAACCTTTCCCCTCATCATTCCTGAGATCAATGCGCATGCGATGCAAGGCAACCGTTTTGCATCGCCTAATTGCGTAGCGACCCTTCTCTTAATGCCGCTCTTTCCGCTCCATCAAAAACTGAGGGCTAAGCGGATTATTCTCTCGACATACCAGGCAGCAAGCGGGGCAGGCTATCCGATGATGAAGCACCTAGAAAACGAGACAAAAGCCTGTTTGAAAAAGCGAGCCTTTCCTCCGCTCTTACCTTTTCCTTATGCTTTTAACCTTTTCCCCCATAATTCTGAGTTAGATCATTCTGGCTATGTCGATGAAGAGATAAAAATTAGAGAAGAAACGCAGATTATTCTGGAAGATAATAAACTGCAGATTAGCGCCACTTGCGTGAGAGTGCCCGTTTTAAGAGCTCACTCCCTTTCCGTCAATGTCGAATTTGCCAAGCCATTTTCCCTCCCAGACATCTATCACATTTTGAGCAGCCAGCCAGGCCTTCAAATCTTTGAGAATCGGGGAAAAAACCGCTTCCCCACGCCATGGGACGCCACGGGGAAAGAGGATGTATATTGCGGCCGTTTTCGCCTGGATCCAACAAGAAAAAATACTCTGGAATTTTGGGTAGTCGGAGACCAGCTTTTGAAAGGAGCCGCTTTAAACGCTGTTCAGATTGCAGAACGTTGCATGATGAACCAACCCGCTGCTAAAAAATAACCTACTTTGTAGGTACCTTCTTCATCGCGCACTCTAACCTATTTGCCCAGTCAGGCCTGATACCTAATCCCTGCATGATGGCTTCGTTGCCAGATTCTACGAATGGATCTTCTTGTAAACGGGCTAAAGCCAACTTTAAACTATCCACATTCGTTACAATAGAACACAACCGATTCTTCACAAGGATATCTTCATAAGTATGATGGCCTACCTGAATCGTGGGAATCCCAGCAAGAACAAATTGGGGCCCCATACTCGTCTGATAATAGAGCATTCCATCAGCAACCACTTGCGCATCATCAACATTCAATGCAGAGATGAAAAATGGCGGAGCTTTCTCTACATGTTGCTCTAGCCATTGTTGGACAAGTTTCCCATCGAGATTCTTTTCCTTTGCACCTGGATGCTGTTGCAATAAGACTACAAAACGAGAAAGATCCTCTTGTTGAGAAGCGCCCTGTAAAAATGTAAGAAAAACCGGTAGGGCCTTTGAAAAATATTCCTCATTATTTCCTCCTGCATATACCAGAACCTTTTGCCCTTGATCTGTTAAAGAATAGGTAGAAAAAAGTTGGGCGCGGATTGCACTTTGCTCTGATGCTCGTCTTTGAGCGATGTGTTCAGCTTGATGGATCGGATAATACCCCAGTCCAATTTTTTTTTGGGGAGGTAAATAAAATTCGCGGAAAGGTTCTTGATAAAGAGGTTCCTCTACAAGATTGGCATTGGCAAATAAAACTTTTTGGGCTGCACGCATTACCTGGGCCGCAACAGCGGAATACCCCCCAGGCACATAGCCTTCAGGATTGTCATAATAAGCGAACCGTAAAGACGTTGAATTGCTAGATTGAAGGGTTTTTTGAAGAATTACATCAAATACATGCCCTACATCTGTAATAATCACATTGGCACAAGAGCACTTCTTGGCAAGCTCAGTAGCCGCCTCTTGCTCAGAAATGTTCTCTAAGGAAAAAGGGACGACGTTCTGAATGCCTCGCTTCTGGCATTTCTTTAAGGCAGGTCCTGTCGCATAAATCTGCACATGATAACCCTTGCGAGTTAACTCCTCGGTGAAAGTGGAAAAATGATCGGCAGGACCGCCATGACAAGCAATGAAGCAAACTACTACAGAAAGAAACATCGGTAAAATCCCATAAAAAGAGAGCTATTTTACTGAACTGCTGTGAAATTCACAATCCCAAAATTTTTACAACATTTACATTCCAAGTTTATAGGCAAACGTGGTACCATTCGACTTTTCTTGCTTTTATCAGGGGTTTTTATGAAAAAATGGCTTTTCCTGTTTGCTATCTGCCTTGGCAGCTTCACCTTTGCGTCGCCTATCCAAGATCGTAAGATTGATCCTATTGCCCTATCTCAACTTTGGCGTGCCTTAGATCTTCCGCCAGATGCAGACATCGTTGTTGAAACGCAAAAACGTTGGTTGCGTAAACCCAATCAAGAACGATGGGAAATCGCCGAGCTTTCCTCAGATCAAAGACGTTTTGTACTGAACTGGGCTACAGATCAGGGATTCTTTGCTCCCTGGAAGCCTACCTCCCAGAGGTATGATAAAGCCTTAATCCTCGGCGCAACCACTTCTCGGATGCAGATGCGCCTTGACTATCTTAAACAGCTTTGGGACGAAGGTACGCGCTTTCATGAAATCGTATGGCTCACAGGCGATAGACCTCTCGATCAACGAGTCGATGGGCTCACAGATCGTTGCAATAATGAATCGGAGGCAGCCCACATTCTTTGGGAAGAAACCAACCTTCCTGAGGAAATGCGCTCTCTTCCCGTTGTTTTTGTTGCCGTCCCCATGAAAATAGAGGGCTCTTCTCAAAAACGCCCTAACACAGAAGATACCATCGTCGCCTGGCTTAAACTGTCTCCCGAACCTTGCAAAGCTCTCTTTGTCTCTGATCAACCCTTCTGCGGCTATCAATTTGCAGTCATAAAGACCAACCTACCCAAGGCATTCCTATTTGATCTTGTAGGTCAAGGAGTGGATGCAACCAGCCATCCTGCTGCTGCTGCCATTACTCTCGATTCCATTGCCCGATGGATCTATCAAGAAGATCTAATTGCAAAATCAGAAAGGTAAGGGGTCTTATGTACAAAACCAAACTCATTGGATTCACTCTCCTGCTATGGTTGTTTTTAGGAGTTGGCGCATATGCATATGCAAGGGATGACACCTCCTCTACAGCAACAGAGCAGCTACGGCCCGTTACTTCTTCTAGAATGAAGGGGGTGGACTGGGTGCATCTTTGTACAAGTCAATATCCAGAAATCCTTTGGCTAGCGGATGAAAATGTACGCAAAACAGAGGAAGGGAAAGACAGTTTGCAAGGCGCCTATTCGGAGCAATTGTTTGGAAAAAAATTCATTGAGTTCGATCGCACAATCATGACTCTTCACTGTCTTGGACTGATCCTTGATGGCAGTGATAAAGCTTATCAAGAATTCACTCAAGCACAACCTGAGGATGCCAAACTTTCCAGAAAAAGTTTCCATAAACTACATATACAAGGCGCCTCTTTATTACGATCCATGCCTCAGATGTCTGAATTAGAAGTGATCCAAGCGATGGAGGCTTCTCTTGTTTTAGGAGATATAGGAAAGAGTGAAAAAGCTAGAGAAATATTTAAACCCTATGGCGCAAAAGCCCCAGATCACGATGATTTCCATGAGGAAGTGATGCAGATTCTTCTCAAGCATCCCGAATTGTGTCCTACATTTAACCGACTCTCTTCCGCAGCAAAAAGACTCCTTAGTGAAGTGGATTTGATTCATTATGGACATGTCACTCACATGGAAGGGGGACCGCGCATGTTTTCAAAGCTAAAACAGAGCCATTTGCCTAATTCCTCTCCAGGTTCCTTGTTATTTGATTTTTTTGTTCATACTTGTGATGTAGCAGGTGCTTTAGGTCATGTAAATAACCAATCCTCTTTGGTTTATACAGAGTCGTCTCACCTTGCAATGCAAGGAGTATTGGAATCTTGTCAGGTGCTTGGCCACCCTCATAAGACAGAGATCGATGCATATAACGCATATTTGGCCATTAGAGCGGGCTGGCTTGGCTTAAATGCTGATGATCGAACAGATCGTGCATTAACAAGAATGGGAGCCATGCTTCGCTTATTCACCCCAGAAGAAGGCTCTATTTTGAAACAAGCCGTTTTAAAACTCTCCCCTGAGATACAAACGCAAATCATCGAACAACTGGACATTAGACAAGGTGAAGAGTTAATGCGAACTCCCACATACATGCCTGCGGTGCTGGTAAATTTGGCAAATAATCCTGACCTAGGCTCTTCCAAAGAGGAAAGAATTTCACAAGCAGTGATCCTAGGACTTCCCTTTATTGCGCGAGTGCTGAAAACACACAAGCAACACTTGGCTTCCTTGGAAGCTGATCCAGCGATTCCTCTCAATTTCAATCAGGCTGCAGGAGTCGCAAAAACAAATCCTTCTGCATTGAATGGACAATACACCATTGATTCTGAAGGAAACGTCAGGGCGGTTTTAAAAGCGCTTTGACGCACCCAGAAGCTATCAATAAAATTTTAAGCGACTATACCACCCCTGAACAAATATGTTTTTGTTACAGAAGATTAATTGTCCGATTGTTATACTAAATATGTGGAGTGATTCATGTATTTAGATGTAATTGACCGATTACTGTCCTATCCGCAAAGAGGTCAAGTAAAAGTAAATTTTGATTTAAATAGGCAGGTATTTCAGCTCTCAGTGCCCATCTTTGTCAATCCGAAAGGGGATGTAAAAACATATATTGCATCGAGAAACAATCGAACCTTCAAGCCTTATGCCACCTCTTTTCAGATGGAGGGAAAAAACGTTCTCCTTGTGCAAGAAATCCCTTTTTCCAAAGACTTTCAAGAGGCTTTACGTCAAGATGCTGATCAGTTTTGGAAGATGTCGCAATCCTGTCACAAGATGCTCCAGGAAATAGCTGTTGAAGAGCGATATCAAATGGCTTTCCTTGACTCTCAAACGTAGGAGTGAGAAGATGGAGCTATGGAATTTCGCGGTTCTTTTGTCCCGCTCGTCACCCCATTCGATCGCAAGGGAAGGGTCGATTCACATGCCTTAGAAAGGCTCATCGAGTGGCATATCGAAGAGGGCTCCGATGGCATTATTGTTTGTGCTACTACGGGAGAAGGGCCTACTCTCAGTGCTTTGGAAAAGAAAAAAATCACCCAAATCGCTTTACAGGCCGCCTCCGGCCATATTCCCATTCTATTATCGACAGGAACGAATGATACGCGTGAGAGCGTGCGCAACACGGCCGCTGCTTTAAAGCTCGGTGCTCAAGGATGTCTTGTAGTCACTCCCTACTACAATAAACCTTCTCAGGAGGGGTGTATCGCCCATTTTACCGAAATTTCTAAAGTAGGCCTTCCCATGATCCTCTATCATAATCCACCAAGAGCTGCCGTTCGTCTGGAAGCTAAAACCATTCGAATGCTCAGTGAGAATCCAACGATTGTCGCTATTAAAGAATCGAGCCATGACCTACAGCTCATTCGATCGATCATTTCAGATATCGCTGTGTTTTCTGGAGATGATGATCTTTGCTTTGAAATCATGCAGATGGGCGGGGTAGGTTCTATTGCAACCACCGCCAATCTCGTCCCTAAAGGCTGGAGAGCCATGATTCATGATTGCTTACAAGGAAATTGGGAAACAGCCTACCAAAGCGCGCAAACGTATCTTCCTTTAAGCCGAGCTATTTTTTCCGAAACGAATCCTCAAGGGGTGAAATATGCCCTTTCCCTGTTAGGAAAATGCCAAAGCGTGCTCCGCCTACCCATGCTCGAGCCCGTTCTCGCGACCAAACAAGACATTGAACAACAGCTCTTATCACTGTAATATAAAAAGATTTTTTTGACTTTTTTCAAAAGATTCATATAAACTCCTACCGAAAATTACTTTATAGGGTTTATGGACACAGGATCAGTAGCTCTTCTGAGAGATGACATCCCGCCATTAGGAGACGCAAATGCTGGTAATAGCGCAAAGTGGCGTAATAGACTCATTAGAATGGGACTGGCGGGAGGAGCGGCTGCCTCAGCCGTGATGGCTGCGCTAACGAGTCCTAGCCAGCGCGTAGTAGGAGCTCTCTGTTTTACAGCTACGGGCTTTTGTACCCTTTCTTCTGTCACTTGGCAAGTGAAAGCTCCGATCATTAAACAAGTCGCGCTTGCTACTCTTGGAATCCCTACTCTTTTTGCGCTGTCCCAGGGATATTATGCTAAGACAACGCAGCTAGAGTACATCAATGCCATCCTTTTTTTATTTGGGGGGAATGTAGCTGTAATGGCGAACTGGCTCCTAGAAACAGGGGGTGTATTGAGGGAAGAAGCAGATCTTTTACCACCAAGTGATAGGGCGGAAAGTGTTCCCAACCGCAGCTGTCTTCCTGATAAAGTTTCTACAGGACTCAAAGTAGGGGCTAGTATTGCGGCTACTGCTTTGAGCTTTTTCACACAGGACCCTGTTAAGCGGGGACTCGCTGGCTTTGCTGCAGCTTTTTGGGGGGCACAAGTTATAGCTAGATTTTCCTCTGACTACCTTTACAATAAGATAAAGCCGAGTCCTCCCCATTCTGATGGTTTGCACAAAAGCCCCTGGAGAACTATCTATACTGCTCTATATACACTAGGAAATATTGGGTATCCGCTCAGTTTTATTCCTTGGGATGCAGCGCCTGGTACCGAAAGAAGGCTCAGGCAATTGCCTATAGTGGGATTCTTTGCTGGTCTTTGCGCGGAAGTTTGTAGAAAAGTAGCGTATAGGCATATGCAGACGAAGGCTCTAACAGAGCTTGACGAGTTTACCCCGAGTCCGCCACCTCTTAATCGGTGTTTGGCCGTGGCCTGGCGCGTTTGGAAATATACGATGCCTGTATTATGGTGGATAGGAGCTTCTTATTTTACGGTGCATGAATGTCTGAAAAATAGCTCTACAGTCCCAGTGGGAGCACTTGTTTTGAATTATTTAGCCTATACCACGTCCTATGGTCTAGGAGAAATTCTCAAAAGGACGAGCCGTTCGCATCAGGCAAGTCAGAAGATGGACTGGCTGATGAGGAATTATCATCAGGGATTTCACCCTCTAGGTATCCCCGTCCTCTCGCTTTATCTTGCCATAGTCAACGCCGTACATTTGAACGGCGATAGTTTGAAAAAAGAAACCCACCCCCTCCCTATCTTCCTCGGGCTAACTGGATGGTTTTTCCATGGTTTGTCTTTAGGATCGGAAAGCCAGCGTGACCTGTCCGATTTTCCATTAAGTTTTCAAATGCGTATGCCCAATATGTTGTTGGTAGAGGCTGCAACTATGCTATACTTGTTACTCAAAGGGCGGATTTGAACCCAGTAACTAGAGATCCTCCTCCACTACCTCGAACACCACCAGATAAGTGGGATAAGTCTCAAAAGAGCACATATGTACTGGAGCTTCTTCGAGTTTTTGGATTCACCTACGCACGTTCGATTCAAAGCCAAGTACCCAAACAATTTCAGAACACTTTTGTCTTAATACATGATGCTATGGCTGAAATGCAAGCCAGCAAAAAAAAAGGCGCCAGCAATCAAGCGACGAAAGTGCAAGCCTTTATCCATTCCTTGCCTATGGGAATTTCTCCTTTCGAAGCAAAGCAGGTTCTAACACGATATTCTTACGAAGCTCTCCCCTTCCTTCAAAAAATTCTATTGGATACAAATCGTGAGGAAGACGTTTTTAATGCAATTACCAAAGAGCGAGAAGAGACATTTCAGCTCATTATGACAGCACTCATCAATCCTCAAGAGGAAAAAAAAGCGGAAAAGCCGCTTGTTTTTTCTCCAAAAGAGGAGCGCGCCATAATCCAGCTTTATTGTAGAGGTGTTTTAATTTTTAATGGAACAGTCTATACATTGGGTCAGCTGATTCAGGCTTGGGCGTGCTCTTCTCATGGGGCGACAGCAAAAAGTACGCGGTTTCTGAAACTACTTACGACTAGAGAGTGGATCGATACCAACTTTCAAACGCTTCCTGCATTTTCAAACATTTTTTCCCAGAGCTCTTTTCAAGAGTTTTTGATCCTCTCTTCTATTCAGTGTTTGAAACAGCAGTTAGGCATGCAGTTTAACGATGCGATGTTGAAATATTTTCAAGAACAATTTAAAAATGAAGAGATTCGCTCAGATGTTTGTTATTTTACAGCAGATAGCCACACCTTTCTTAAGATGGCTTTCAACTTTCAGAGGGACTCCCAGATACTCCTTGCCAATCTTCAGTTCTTTGTGTCTTTGGGGACAGATGTTTTGTCCCCAGAAGAGAAGAATGCGCTTCTTTTTATAGTTGTGCATCGCGATCCAGAGAAAGCCGAAAGCGGGCCACAAGCCCGGGCATTGCTAAAAACTTCTATGCAGCATTTGAACACGCTTATTTCCATCCTACACCGGGAGCCATTGAATCAGCCAGAATGGGCGACTCTTTTTGTCTTACTGAGACGATCAAAAAATGCCCAATCCTTGGTGTGTAGCCTGGAGCATCTCGCCGCTATGACCCCCATTCAAATGACCCTGCCTATTCTCTTGGAGTTTTGTCAAGCTTATGAGGGCGCCTCAGAAGGGCAGCTTGCGCTGTTGATGCACACTCATCAAGAGATTTTTGCTCAGCTCCCAGACATTGAGCATGGGGAAAAGCTATTTTTATCGCCTATCGCGAAGGTCTCAGAGACGCCCATTAGCATCCAGAATGCTCCTACGATGGCTCAACAATTCATTGAGACAATGCGCACGCTTAACCATCCAGTCGATCTCGGGTTACTTCGCCAATGTATATTTGCCCAGGCAGAGGATCTGTTAAAGGGCCTACTTGTTGCACAGCGGGCGGGACTTGTAATAACAGAAGATATTTTACGCGATGCTTTTAAAGATTATCAGCCTATTGGGAACCCAGCCAATATGAATGAAGAGATGGAGCAAGAATGGATCCAGATCTATCAGAATGTTCAGAGCCTCTATCATTTTAAAGAGGAGGAAGCCTTTGATCTTTTTGTAGAAATTGGCAGGCTGATCCTAGAAACAAAGATACCTGAACTGTCAAGAATGCTCACTGTAATCAGTGAATTTGAGCGCTTTGGCTGTTTCTTACGGCCTAAAACCATTCACTATCTCTTGAAACATCATCCTCCGTGGGATACGCAAATCTTTAGCGATCTAAAGAGCTTGCGTACGGAGTACGCAAAAGTTCCTTCACGCCATCGCATTTCACAGGAAATGATGAACAGAATCATGCAAAAGATCGAGGAAATTTCGGGCGCTCTTGCTTCCATGGACGAGGGTATTCAACAGCAGATTGCACTAGCGATTAGAAACGCCTTTTTCCCCCCCGACCAGGTATTGAGCGATGTGTTTCGTTTCAACAAAATCACTAAAGAAGGGGTTGAATGGGAAACTCCCGAGATGGCCACTCATGTTGGGCAGCTAAAACTCATCCCCGGATCGCCTGTAGGCATTTATCTCCACTGGCAGAAGCGCCCAACTTTGACCTTGTTCTGCTCCTTTTTTAACATAAAAACAAAAGAAGCGAGTTCAGGATCCGTTCCACTACGCATTTCACTGGATCAGGATCACACGGAGTTATGGTCGTTTTTAAAAAATAGAAGTCAGGAAATACTGACTTCTGAAAACTATGGGAGCCTCTCCATACAAGGAAAGCTACGGATTGCCGAGACATTTCTTGAAAACGTAAAGAATCTTTACCGAGAGTTACATCTGATAACGATGGGAGAACTTAGCTATCCTGTTTTGACAAAAGAAACAGAACTGCTCGTAGCGTCATTGGGACGGATTTATGTCGAGAGTTGGCCACGAGGTGCGCTACTTCCTGATTCTTATATGCTTCTAACGACGCAGCAGGAGGTTTTTATCCCTGATGCCCACGATGGCGTAGAAGGTTATAGGACCCTTTTTCAACGCACTTCTTCTAAGCAGCCCCTGGGACTCCAGTTAAACCTTCCTAAAGGAGAGCGACCTGTTGTGTCGTATCAAGTGGAGCTTCCAGAGGAAAGTGAAGAGAGAGAAGAAGAGATCCAGACGACTTATGTGACCTTGAGTATACCAAATGGTCCGGAAGTGAGACTGATGTATCCTGAGAAAGTGCTATTAGACTTGGAACTTTTCCAAACGTATTTTGATTTGCATAACCTTTTGTTAAAACGCGAAGTCTTGAAAAATTTTGTTAAATAGTCGTTTCAGGAATCGTAGCTGTGTTATTTTCATGCCGCTTTAAAAACGGAGAAAGTTCTTGTTCCAGAAATTCTCGCACTTGTTCTTTGGCCCTTCCTGAAAGGGCAGAGAGGCTGATGGTTTGCGGATCGATCTTGAGCTCTTTTGCAATGTGATCCATGGATTTTCCTGCGAGATTTCGAAGTGTTTCATGCACCTCCTGCCGATCTTTTCCTTCTTTTACCGCTTGCATCAAGATATTTTCCATTGCCAGATGGGGCAAGTTTTCTTCTAAATGTTGCTGGATCTTGCTTGGGTTGACAGAAAGATTGGTAACGAGATGCGCAAGCAAGTTCAGGATGGCATCAGCTCCCAAAAATGCCTCAGGGATGGCCAGGCGCTTATTGGACGAGTCATCTAACGAGCGCTCCAGCCACTGTACCGCTGTCGTGTAGGCGGGGTTTTGCGCTAAAGACATGACAAAACGGGCAATCCCACAAATTCTTTCTGAGTAGATCGGGTTATTTTTAAACGGCATCGCCGAAGAACCAATTTGGCTGGGGCTCTTAGTTTCGCTGAGTTCTTGATCGTGAGAAAGAAGCCGGATGTCAGTGGCCATTTTGTGGGCTGTTGCGGCAAAAGATTCCAGGCTATTGAGGAGATTGAGGTCCATCTTCCTTGTGTAGGTTTGCCCTGAAAGGGGAAGGACTTTGGAAAAACCAAAATCTTTTGCAATCAGTCTTTCTAACTCTTGAACTTTCCTGCCATCGCCATCAAAGAGGTGTAAGAAGGAGGCTTGTGTACCGGTTGCTCCTTTAGTCCCAAGAAAAGGCAGCGTCTCGATGTGCCTTTCTAGTTCCCTCGCATCAAAGAGAAGATCTTGCAACCAAAGGCAAGCCCTTTTGCCGACCGTTGTCGGTTGCGCCGGTTGATAGTGGGTATAGCCAAGAGTGTACGACGCAGCTTCTTGTCTCGCAAAAACGCTTAAAGAGCGGAGAATATGAAGGAGTTTTGAAAAAAGGAGCTTTAGCGCAGCTTTCAGTTGAATGAGATCTGTGTTGTCAGTTACATAAGAGGAGGTAGCTCCCCAATGAATGATCGGCTTGGCATGAGGACACTGATCGCCGAAAGCGTAAATATGCGCCATCACATCGTGCCGAAATTTCCTTTCATAAGCCAGGGCCAATTCAAAGTCGATCTTTTCTACGTTGTCTTCTAACTCTTTGACCTGTGTGTGAGTAATCGGAAGACCGAGCGCCTGCTCTGCCCTAGCAAGAGATGCCCAAAGCTTTCTAAACGTCGATATTTTAAATTGCTGCGAAAAGAGATACGACATTTCCTTGCTGCTGTAGCGAGCCGAAAAAGGAGATATGTAAGTTGTATGACGCGTACAAGACACTCTATTTTCCAATCAAACGAGTGATTTCTTCTATAAGAAGCTGAAGCTTTCCCTTCTCGTCCTCTTTTAGACTGCAATGTCGGTTTTTTAGCTGTTCTCTCGCTTTTTTGAGATACTGGATGGCATTGTGTCCGAAAAGGGGAAGTCTTTTATCGTCTTCTGGGAGAGGGAACTGGTGGCGGATGAGTTTTAAGAGTTCCTCTTTTGCTTGCCCTACATAGTTTTTAACGATTTCTTCTTTCAGCTCGATAGAACCCGACCGACTCGCCAGGCTATACACTGCTTGTCTTGGCATTTGATCCAGTTTTGCATGAAGCGATTGGGGCAAAAGAGTGTAAAACTCGTAGTACTGTAAAAAATTATAGGGAGTCTGCCGGTTGCCATAGGTCGAAAATAGCCAGGCTGTAAAGGCTCCCTCTCGATAGTTTTTTAAAATCTCTTGCGCTTTTTTAATCCTCTCTCCATGTAAAATCACAGCTTGGTTTGTGATCGCTTTCACCTCTGAGGTAATCGTCTTCAGCGCTTTAAAATCTTCGTCTACGTTGCCCGTTTCAGCTGTTTGGAAGCTGCGAAGGATGTTTTCCAGATCCTCTTTTTCCTTTTCATTGAGCTCAGCTACTCGAAATACTCCAGAAAAACTCGAAAGATTTCCCTTATTCGCTCGCTCAACGAGAGCTATCATTTTCTCTTGTTGCGGTTCTTTTTGCTTGAATCGTAAATGAAGCAGGTCATTGAATTTTGACATCATCAAATCCTCGTAAGTATTTCCGCCGTGAGAGCCATATAATCATTGGAAGCGCGAGCAGTCGGCGAAGTCTCAAAAATAGGCTTCCCATAAATCGTCGCCTCAGATACTGCAATATCGCGTCTCACTTTTGCTTGCAAGAGTTTTCCGGGAAAAGTCTGTTCAATCACCCTCAAAAAGGCTTCATTGCTTTTTCCCCTTTGGTTCCAAAAAGAAAGAGACACCCCTAAAACAGTCGTACCGTGTCTTTCTGAAATATTGTTAATAAATAAAGAGAGCCTCTGCAGACCCTTAACGCTATAAAACTCTGGCGTTGCACAGACAAGGGAAGAATGCGAAGCGATGAGAGAAGACTCAGTCAGCCAACAAAGAGAGGGCGGCGTGTCAATGATCACAACGTCGTAAGGAAGCTCACGCAAGATCTCTTTTAACCTTTCATGAGAATAGCGATCAGCGGCTAAAGCACCTGAAACTTCCACACGCTCCAACCAGGTGTCTGCCGGGATAATATGCATGTTTGGAATGCACGTTTCTAAAATTACGTCATGGATTGGCTTTTCCCCTTGCAAAACAGGCGCCATGCTGTCTTGTTCATCAGGGTCGAATCCAAGACCTGTTGTGAGGTTTGCTTGCGCGTCAAAATCGATGAGTAACACGCGCTTATGGTGGAAAAGGGCCAGGGCTGCTCCGACATGCAGCGTGGTGGATGTTTTTGCAGTTCCTCCCTTGAAACTGCTAATGGAGATCACCTTCATTTTTTCTCCTCGAGAAGGGGTTTAGACACCCGCTGAAAAGGGTGACATCAGCGCGCGTGCATCCCGTTCTTTTACGACTTTATCAAGAAAATCTGCAATGTCAATCTCGCCGTGTACCACATTATCGCGAGTGCGAAGCGCCACTGTTTTATTTTCTACCTCCTTATCGCCCACTGTCAGTAGGTAGTTCGTTTTGAGAAGCTGTGCATTGCGAACCTTTTTTGCCACCGACTCCTGCGAAGCGTCGATATCACATACGATGCCAAGCGCTTCGATGTTTTTTTGCAGCCTCTCTCCGTAAGGAATGTGTCGATCAGCCACCGTTGCGATTTTTACTTGATAGGGGCTAAGCCAAAAGGGAAATTTCCCAGCAAAGTGCTCGATCAAAATACCAAAAAAGCGCTCAATGGAACCAAAAAGCGCTCGATGGAGCATGATGGGTCTTGCATGCGTTCCAGTTGCAGTGACGTACTCAAGATCAAATTTTTCAGGAAGGGACATATCGAGTTGCACAGTGCCGCACTGCCAAAATCTTCCGAGAGCATCTCGAATATGGATATCAATTTTTGGCCCATAAAAGGCTCCATCCCCCTCATTAATCCGGTAAGAATGGCCCCAATCGTCCAGTGCTCCTTTGAGACCGCTTGTGGCATTGGCCCACTCTTCGTCCGTTCCAATGGTTTTAGATTTCTCAGGTCTTGTTGAAAGTTCCATCCGGTAGGGAAGGCCAAAGGTCCTGTAAATTTTGTCGGCCAGTTTGAGGATTTCATGGATTTCCTCTTGAATTTGATCGGGCCGCATGAAGAGGTGCGCATCGTCTTGGTGAAAGGCTCTCACTCTAAAGAGGCCATTTAAAGCGCCAGAAGGCTCGAAGCGGTGCACGTGGCCAATTTCTGCGATTCGTAAGGGGAGCTCACGGTAGCTGTGGGTTTTTGAACGATAGTAGAGCATACAGCCGGGGCAGTTCATGGGCTTGATGGCAAAGTCGCGCTCTTCCACATGGGACGTGAACATATTTTCACGGTAGTGAAACCAATGGCCCGACCGTTCCCAAAGTTCACGGCTCATCATCGTCGGCGTCTTAATTTCCTCATAGTTCGCTTCTTTTAAACATTCCCTCAAAAAAGCTAGGAGCTGATTCCAAATGGTGAGTCCTCTGGGGTGGATAAAAGGCATGCCTGGAGCTTCTTCTTTAAACGAAAAAAGATCGAGCGAAGGTCCTAGAGTCTTGTGGTCCCGTTTTTTTGCCTCCTCTAGGAGGGTGAGATAGTCTTTTAACTTTTTTCGGTCGGGGAACGAGATTCCATAGACGCGAGTGAGCATATCCTTTTCCGAGTCGCCCCGCCAATAGGCGCCAGAGGTTTTGAGGATTTTAAACGCTTTGATTTTGCTTAATGCCGCCAGGTGAGGTCCTCGGCAAAGATCGAAAAATTCCCCTTGCTTATAGGCAGAAATGGGAGTTTCTTCAAACCCTGCAATGAGTTCTAGTTTATAAGAATTTGTGGAAAAGGCCTCTTTTGCCTCCTCCTTATTTGCAAACTCCATCCTCTCCGTCGGGTGATTTTCTTGCAGAATGACTTCAATTTCTTGTTCAATTTTAGGAAAGTCTTCCTCAGAAATCGACAGGTTGCCAAAGTCATAGTAAAAACCCTGTTCTATAGGTGGGCCGATCGTCGGCTTTGCATTGGGCCAAAGCCGCAAAATGGCTTGGGCTAAAACATGCGCCGAAGTGTGCCAAAATACTTCTTTTCCTAGAGCATCGTCAAAGTTCCAAAAGATTACATGATCGCCTTCTTGCAACGGGCAGTTAAAATCTCTTAGCGTTCCATTCACACTGACGGTCACCGCTTGCTCAGGGGCCGTTAAGTGGAGCTTGCTCGCAATATCTTTAGGTGTGATTCCCTCAGGGAACTCGTAGATCTGGTCTTTGACTTTTAGTTTCATAAAAATTTTCAAATTTAAGTGCAATTCGGTATACCAGTGTACAGTATTCGAGGCGTCATGTAAAGCTTCTTAGAGAAATCATATGGATCGGTTTTACAATCTTTTTTTTGAGTCATTAAGAGGCCCCTTGGCTCATTTTCTCGACCTTCCAAAGGAGGCCCACACATCGATGTTGATGGAAGAGAGTCCACTTCAGGACTCGTTTCGATTCCGCGCGAGATTTTTGGGGTTGAAAATAGCGATTGCCCTCATTGATGAGACAGGAGAACTCGATCAGGAAAAACTTCTTTCTTTACACCGTTTGATCCAAGAAGAGCCCTTTCTCATCGGGCCTAAAAGAGAGGGCGATGCGCTTTTATACGGGCATCTTCAGAGATGTTTAAAGGCTCTTTTAGAAGATGAAAGGATTTGGAAAAGCATCCGAAAGTTTTTTTTACCGCTTTGCCACAGGAAAGCAGAGATAGTGATTCGAGAAACCCTTTTTCCAAGCGTAATAGTAAAAATAGAAGCGGTGCATATCAGAAGGGCCGCTCTTTGCGCATGGCTGACGTTCCTTAGACAGGCAACAGGATCTTGCTTTGCGACGGCTCCTGCCCTTTTGATTCAGCAGCAACACCCCCTCCGTTTTTTTAGCGATCTTCACGATCTTTTAGATACAGGGCAAATCAAAAGAGTTGTTATGGGGAAGGAGTATTCTATTCCCTTTGGTTTAAATCCGGGTGTCGGGGATCTTTTGCGAAAAGCGCCTTTTTTGGAAAACTCTTTAGGGATTGCGGCGAGCCTCAAAGAAGCTGGATTATTTTGGAGTCCAGCTCTTCAGCAAAACATTCGCGAGATGGGTCCTCAATCTCCAAAGACCCTGTTTCAAAAGCTGCTGCTCGATGATGAGGGGCTTACGGAGGAGGACTTACAAGAGGAAGAGTACCTAGCGAAAATGCGCATGACGCCCCTTTTGATTAGCCAATCTCCTGTGTACTATCAAGCACCCAGCCCAAGGGCCAAAAAAGTGGTGGATTGGAGTCAGAGGGTTGAAAAAGCTTGCCAAGTGTTCCGGGCCATTACCGACTGTGCTCTTTTGAGAACGTGGGAATATACGCTCGCTTCTTTTGCTGACTTAAAAACGGAGTTTACGCGCTGGAATTTGTACATCAGTTTAGGCATGCACCCGGAAGAAAAAGGGGGCATAGGAGAGTTTCTTTATAGAGAAATTGACGGGGAACTGCAAAACACCAACCAAAAGATCGAAGCGTTGAGCCGTGAGATGGAAGCGTGTCAAGGCTCGCTACAGGCTTTGGAAGTTATGTTTCAGGGGGCAATGGGGGCCACACAACGCAATCAAATCAAGTCTGAGTGGATGACCCAATCGCTGGCGGTAGAATCTTTGGGAAAATTTCGGGGAGAACTCGTGTCTAGAGGAGAGGCGCTTACACGAGTTTTTTCTTCTTTGATTGAACAGTATGACCAGAAGATGCAGGAATATTTTCAGGAGCTTTTTGACCCAGCTATCTCTGCTGAAGAAGCAGAGATTATAGATGATAGTGCGGCGGGATTCCGCCTTGTCTATAAACATGGAAGAAAAGATGCCTCTCAGTGGACGGCCATTGAAAATGCGGATCAATACATCGATTCTTTAAGGGATTTTTTCTCAACCGTTGAAAGGGATTTAGAAGTTCCAGAAGTTTTGGGAAGAGAATTTTTAACGGGCCTCTCTACACGTATGATTCAATTCATACAAAAACCTGCATTCCTTACCTCTTCTTTTGAACGAGCAAAAGCAAAGCAAAGAAGATCTCCGTGGGATTACGTTTCAGGGGGTACGTTACAGATACTACTTGCCTCCTACTCGAATCGGCAAAGGCCCTTTACGGAGGCAAAAATTTGCCCCGGTTCTTCTGCAGAATTATTGGATTTTTTACAAAAAGTGAAAAAGGGAAGAGCTCTTTTGATGCATTCTCCGACGCATGCCTTTATCTTGTATCCTGATCTTCTTACTGACAACCTGCATAAGAATTTGCGCAAGATGGAATGGGATGCATTCAGCCAGGAGCATATTGTTCACACTTTGAGCCATCGGATGATTGAGGAACACAAGGCGCTTTTTATCCACAGGTTCCGGCAGCTTCCAGCAGCTCAAACCAGCCTGGAGTTTCGGCTGAATCTCATTCATGCCCTGGATCCTACAATGAAACATAAAGAAACGGTCGTGGATTCTTGCCTTTATGAACAAATTCCTCTGTTACCAAGAGAAAAGGCTCAAGAAGCAATATACCAGATATGCGAGGTTTTAGGAGGATCCGGGTGGAGTGATTTAGTAGAAGAATGGTACGGTCCTTTGGATCTTTACAATGCTTTAAAATATGCCATTCTCCATTCCTCAAAAAACGCATTTTCTCATGAAGATTGGGATATGAAGATTGCGAAGGCCATGAGGGATCTTGGCTATCTTCCGACGCCCTATTTATTTGGAGACACCAATTGGTCGAGTTGGTTTTTTGGATTTCTGCATCATCCGATCACGCACGAGTTGGAGCTTTGGCGGCTGAACCGAACCGCAACTCAGGGAGCGCCGATGAGTGAGTGGAAGCAATGGCAGTCTCCCCAAAACTCTTCAGAGTGGGTAATTTTAATAGAGCCTAATGAGTATTTCTTTGAATTCTAACCGGATGCATTGGTATATCTGATCCGGAGAAATGGTAGAATGAGACATTTTTTTGGTTTGGTACTGTTATCTATTTTATTGAGCAGCCTTCCTGCTGCTCCGATTGGAAATACGGCAGCCCCTGCGTTGATTCAGCGAGGTTTTTTTTCTTCTTCTAGAGATTGGGTGGATGTTCGAGCTGGATATGAAGGAGATTTTGTGGCCGATGCCAAAATGGAACAGCGCATCCAGGGTCAGGGGCGCGTAGATACCTATGAAGAGTGGATCCAAGCAGGAACTTTGACACTCAATTTTCTAGACCGCCTAGATCTTTATGGTGTTTTTGGCATGTCTCAAACAGAGGCTGATTGGCGTTTTGAAGATATGTCTTTAGGGACAGTGACTCGGATCGAAGTCAAAACAGACGACCATTTCCTTTGGGCTATCGGAGGAAGAGCCGTATTATATCAGTGGTATAAAGTTTGCTTAGGAATGGGTGCCCGCTACAGCTCGTGCTGCTACCTTCCCTCTTCTTTACACTCCAACGGTGAGACACAAACGGTAGGAGGCTCCCGTTTTGATTGGAGACAGTGGCAAATCAATCTCGATTTTTCCTATAAGATCGATCTTTTTACTCCCTACATTGGCGTGAAGTACTTGCGCGCCACTACGGATCTACAAGATTTTTCAGTGCCCATTTCAGAAAGTCTTCAAGGGGTTAATACGTTTGAAAATCGGACCCCAGTAGGGTTTTATTTGGGCTGTACCTTATCTACAGGCAAATACTTTATGCTCAATCTAGAGGCGCGCCTAGTAGATGAAGAGGCAGTCACAGTTTCTGGAGACTTTAGGTTTTAGTCCACCTTTATCTCGACTTTTATGTAGGAAATCCTTACTCTTTACGCCTAATTTTTGGACTTAATAGAGGATTCTACAATCATGGCTGCTGTCAATCCGTTTGAACAGATACACTTCTCTAACTATTTGCAAGGGCAACAACAAAAAAATATAGCGGTTGTCTCCCGTTATGGAAATCAAAACATGTACCGAATAGGGGCAGTCGAAGCTTGCAATAAGGGTTATGAGTGGCTCAAGAACGCCGGTCGGGTTAAGGGGATTTTTCAAGGATTGCTGCACCAACTGCAACAAGCCAGAAAAACGCTGGCTGAGACCATGGGCAGTGAACACTGTGAAATGTTTGGAAAACCAAGACAAGACTCTCTAGGCATGTGCCATACAGGTCTTTTTTACCCTTATGACCAACAAGGAGAGAAATGCCGTGCATTTTTAGCTCGGCACCTAGAAAAAGTCTCTATTCCCGTGTCTGGTCCAGTCCAACCTTCTACAGTGATTTCCCCGAAAATAGACCCTCAAGCGCGTTTTTCATATCAGGTTCAGATTCTTTCTGCAAAAGACTATCAGAAAAAAGTAGAGAGTGCTACTACAGTTTGGGAGCAATTTGTTAAGGAAAAAAGAGTCGTCGAAAAGGACATACCCGATGTAGAGGTTCACGAATTTGCAAGACAATACCCAGAGGAGATGAGTTATCGCTCTGTGCTCCTCCTTACTAATCAGCTCGATTTCTCTTCTTATATAAAGCAAAAAGAGACTCAGCATGCACAGAAACACCCTGCACTCTACCTCTTTAACGGATTTAAACACGTATTCTGCATAACGAAGATTTTTGTGCGCGTACTGGGAAAACCAACCCCGCTAGGGGAGATTGTGACTTGGTCTTATCGGGATGGTTCGCGGCCGCCTCATACGATTCTTGCACAAGAGGGGCGCTCTTATGTGGTTCATCAACACTCTTGTCATATGCAAGATACAATGACAGAAATAGAGGATATTTTTCAGCGGATTCTTCAATGGAAACAAGAGGATCCCTTCGAGACGCTTCAGGAACAAATAGCTCAGCTTCGCTACTATTTTGCTTTCCTTATGCCCTCTTTCCGAGGTGACGGCGCCATTGGAGATTGGATAGAGGCGATCTGTTATTACAATCACGGTTATGGGGTCAACTTTCACGATACCTCTTTGCAATGTATGGAGCCATTTGCTCATTTCCACTTCCCCAATTATTTAAAGTGCTATAGAAAGACGCGGACATTCCTGCATCAAGGGCAAGAAGTGGAACAAAAAGTCTCATAGGGCTGTTGTCAATGCGTCAATGCCTGGGAGATGTCCGAATTCCAAAAACTCTAATGATGCGCCACCGCCCGTTGAAAGATGGTAGAACTGATCCGCAAGGCCCATTTGCTTAACTGCTGCAATAGAATTGCCTCCTCCCACACATGTTTTTGCTTTGAGTGTCGCAAGAAAAGAGGCAATGGCTTGGGTTCCTTTGGCAAAATGGGGCATTTCATACACGCCAAGAGGGCCATTCCAAAAAACGGTTTTTGCATCTTTTAACAAGCCTGTCCACTGAATGACTGTTTTGGGTCCGATATCCATCCCATACCAACCCTCAGGGATGCCATCGGCAATAGAAAGGGTCTGGACTCTCGCATCGTTTGAGAAAGCGTTGGCTACCACAAGATCAACAGGCAGGACTAGTTGATCCTTGGGAAGAGAGGCAACCGTATTGAGGTCTTCAGATAGCGATGCTCCGAGAGAGACACCTTGCGCTTTTAAGAAAGGAAATGCCATCGCACCGCCAACTAGCACGCTATCCACGAGAGTGGCTAATTTTTTTAAAACACCGATCTTGCTAGACGCTTTCGCCCCTCCGACAATAGCATAGAAAGGTTTTGGCGGATTTTTTAAAAGAAAAGAGAGCTTTTGTATTTCTGTTTCCATTAAAAATCCCATGGCAGATTGTTTAGGAAAATATTGTGTAATGAGGACTGTTGAAGCATGCGCTCGGTGGGCTGTGCCAAAGGCATCATTTACATACACATCGCCTAATTTAGCCAGCTCTTGTACAAAGTGGGGCTCTTCTAGCGGATTTTCCTCACCTGGATGAAATCGCAAATTTTCTAAGAGTAGAATCTCACCAGGTTTCAACGCATGGGCTATCTTTTCTACCTCAGACCCAACGCAATCCTTGGCCATTTGTACTGGTTTTTTCAGTATTTCAGACAGCCTTATAGCGATAGGTGTGAGCGAGGCAGCCGGATCGGGTTTCCCTTGGGGCCTTCCAAGATGGCTCATGAGGATCAAGGAGGCTCCTTGTTTTACAATGTATTCTATCGAAGGGATCGCTGCAAGTATGCGAGAGTCATCTTCAATGACACCATGAGCTAAGGGCACATTCACATCCACGCGCATTAAAACCCGTTTGTGCTTCAGTTGAAGATCTTTCAGATTCAATTTCCGATCCGACATAGTGCCTCCTCTTAAAGGTTTATCAAATCATGTGGAGGAAAATCTGTCGAGCGATTATATACCGAAAATAGACCTCTTGCATAACTCAGGTTCTACCAGAGGTCTAATAGGGGAAGAGGTGTTCTTTGAAGGGTAAGCATTCGTACTTTTTTATCTACATCGCGTGTATTGCGGCGATTTCAGGGATTCTTTTTGGGTATGATACGGGCGTCATCTCGGGCGCCATTTTATTTATCGAAAAGGAGTTTCAGCTGTCTCCTCAGATGAATGGAATCGTCGTCAGCAGTGTGTTAATCGGCGCTTTTTTGGGGGCTGTTTGCAGTGGCCGGCTGTCCGACTATTTTGGAAGGCGCAATCTCTTGATTGTCGACGCACTGATTTTTGGCATTGGCTCGATCGGATGTGCCCTTTCTCAAAATGTAGGCATGCTCATCGCTTTTAGGATGTTTGTGGGTCTTGCCATCGGAGTAGCCTCCTACGTTGCTCCTTTATATATCTCTGAAATCGCCCCGCCCAAATATCGGGGTGCTCTCGTCTCTTTGAATCAGCTCGCAATAGCCTTTGGGATTTTTGTCTCCTATATCGTCGATTATTATTTCGCTGGGATGGGCCAATGGAGAGGAATGTTTGCCGCTGGTGTAGTCCCAGCTATTTGCTTGCTGATAGGCATGATCTTTCTCCCCTATAGCCCCCGATGGATGGCAGCCCAAGGCAAAGAAGATAAAGCCTTGGAAATTTTACAAGCCATCCGAGGAGACGAAAACATTCAAGAAGAATATCAACGTATTTTGAAAAATTTAAAGGTCGAAAAAGGGGGATGGAAGCTTCTTTTTTCCAAGCATATCCGCGTATCCCTTTGGATCGGCATCGCTCTTGCTGTAGCCCAACAGGTCACAGGCATTAACACAATCATTTATTACGCTCCTACAATTTTTCAGATGGCAGGGTATGAAGAGGCCACAGCAGCTATTTTTGCAACCGTCGGAGTAGGCGCTGTGTTCTTTTTTTCCACCTTTATTGCCACCGCTTTTTTGGATAAATGGGGAAGAAGACCTCTTTTAATGACAGGACAGATTGGGATGGCTATCGGGCTTTTGGGACTCTCTTGGATGTTTTTCCACATGCAGCATGAGCTTTTCGGCGATATGGCCCTTATTTCTATGCTTCTTTACATCGCCTGCTTTGGCTTTAGCATGGGGCCCATCATGTGGCTGATGATTGCGGAGATCTATCCTTTAAGAGTGCGCGGTCTGGGATCCAGTGTCGCGACGTGCGCAAACTGGGGCAGCAACTGGCTGGTCACTTTTACTTTTTTAACCCTTGTGGAATTTGCCGGCTCCGGCACTACATTTCTCATTTATTTCTTCATCACCATTCTTTCGATTGTCTTTGTCTGGTTTTACATTCCAGAGACAAAAGGGGTGACTCTGGAAGAGATCGAAGAGAAACTCATGAAAGGCGTTGCTCCTCGCCACATAGGGAGCTAAGAATGTTTCTTGGCATCGATCTTGGGACATCGAGCCTTAAACTCGTCCTGATCGACGGGAATGAAAAGATCGTTGCAGAAAGCTCTCAAGAGTTGACAGTGTGGAGGCCCAAACCCCTTTATTCAGAACAGAACCCAGAAGATTGGTGGACTGGGCTTAATCAAGCCATGTTTAAGCTGCAAGGCCGGGAGCAAATACAAGCGATTGGACTGAGCGGGCAAATGCATGGAGCTGTCCTCTTAGACGCCTCAAACCATGTGCTGCGTCCGGCGATTCTTTGGAATGATGGAAGGTCTTTTGAAGAGTGTAAAGAGTTAGAACACAGGGTCCCCGGCTTTCAGCATCTAATCGGGACTCGTGTGATGCCAGGATTTACTGCGCCAAAGCTTCTTTGGGTCAAACGCAATGAGGCGCAGATTTTTGCGAACATTGCAAAAGTGCTCCTCCCCAAAGATTATTTGCGAATGAAGATGAGCGGCGACTTTGCGACTGATGTATCAGATGCGTCAGGCACGTGCTGGCTGGATGTCGGCAAAAGAAAGTGGTCAGAGGCGATGATCATAGCGACTGATTTAAGTATGCGACATCTTCCTAAGGTCTATGAGGGAACCGAAGTGACCTCAGAACTCAGCCGCGAATGCAAAGAGCGGTGGGGGATAAGGAACCGCGTAGAGATTGTCGCTGGAGGAGGGGATAATGCTGCAAGCGCCGTTGGCATAGGCGCGACTCAGCCAGGCCAAGCATTCCTCTCTCTTGGAACATCGGGGGTCTACTTTGTATCATCAAGCGAGTTTCGGCCTAATGTTCCCGACGGAATTCATACCTTTTGCCATTGCCTTCCCGGGCTGTGGCATCAGATGAGCGTACATTTAAGTGCAGCGGCGAACTTGCATTGGATCAAAGGGGTTTTAGGGATCGATACATTTGACACTCTCTATGCAATGGCAGATAAAACATCGACAAAACTCCTGTTTCTTCCCTATTTGTCAGGTATCCGAACGCCCTATAACGATCCTTATGCCCGGGGAGTGTTTTTTGGTCTGAATGCAGGAACAACGAAAGAGGAAATGGTCCGTTCTATTTTAGAGGGAGTAGCCTTTGATTTGGCAGATGGTCAAGAAGCGATTTTAAAGGGTGCGTCTATCCAGGAGGTTTCTGTTGTGGGCGGCGGGGCAAGAAGCTATTTGTGGGGGCGTATTTTAGCGACCATCCTGCAGCAAACGTTAACGTATCGCGAACATGCAGAATTGGGAGGAGCTTTAGGGGCCGCTCGCCTGGCGAGATTGTCTCAAGAAGCAAATCAAGACCCAGCCCAAATGCTTAAACCCCCAAAAGTTTTGAAAATTATTGAACCGGCAAAAGACGATTATGATAAGAAGAGAATGCTGTTTAAGCATCTTTATAGACAGCTAAAACCCTGTTTTCAAGAGGCATTATGAAAGAGTATTTTCCAAAACTTCATGCCATTCCGTATGAAGGGCCGAACAGCAAAAAACACTTAAGTTTTCGCTACTATGATGCGAAGAAGAAAATTCTTGGGAAAAGCATGGAAGAGCATCTTCGAATCGCTGTGTGTTTTTGGCATAGCTTCTCATGGCTGGGAAGCGACATGTTCGGCATGAATACTTTCGAAAGGCCTTGGATGAGAGAAAAAGATCCGATGAAGGCTGCGCTTCAAAAAATTGAGGCGGGATTTGAGTTTTTAGATAAATTAGGAGTCAAGTATTTTTGTTTTCATGACCGAGATGTAGCTCCTGAAGGGAAGACGTTTCGCGAGACCAAAAAGAATTTGGAACGGATCAAAGATAAGATGCAAGAGGAAATGGCCAGGACAAAAAAAGAGCTTCTTTGGGGAACAGCGAATCTCTTTAGCCATCCTCGCTACATGGCGGGAGCGTCTACGAACCCAGACCCGGAGGTATTTGCTTACGCAGCAGCGCAAGTCAAGCTTGCAATGGACGTAACACATGAGCTAAAAGGCCAGAATTACGTTTTTTGGGGAGGAAGAGAAGGCTATGATACGCTTCTGAATACAGATCTCGTTCGTGAGGAGAATCAGTTTGCGCGGTTTTTGCACATGGCGGCGGACTATAAAGAGAAAATCGGCTTTCAAGGAACGTTATTAATTGAGCCAAAGCCGAGAGAGCCCTCCACGCATCAGTATGACTACGACTCTGCAACCGTCTTTGCATTTTTGCAAAAATACGGCCTGGAAAAGAAGTTTAAGGTCAATATTGAAGGGAACCATGCCACTCTTGCAGGCCATAGTTTTGCCCATGAGATTGCCTACGCCATCGCGAATGGCATCTTTGGGAGTATTGATGCGAATCAGGGCGATCCACAACTGGGCTGGGACACCGATCAGTTTCCTCATAATTTGCAAGAGTTCACCTATGCAATCTACCTTATTTTAAAAGGGGGAGGATTCCGTACGGGTGGTTTGAATTTAGACACAAAACTTCGCAGACAAAGCATAGACTTGGAAGATTTGTTTCACGCCCACATTTGTGGGATCGATACTCTAGCCAGAGCACTCATCGCTGCCATAGAGCTCTATAAAAAAGACCCTTTTGGCAAATTCCAAAAGGCGCGATACGCAGATTGGAAAAGAAAATTGGGAAAATCTATTCTTTCGGGGAAGGTTGACTTTCCACATCTTTCTACAACTGTGATCAGTCGGAACATTGAGCCGAGAGGCGTTTCTGGCAAACAGGAGCTTTTGGAAAATATTTTGAACCAAGCGATTCAGTGAAAACGATTACTCTGAACAATCGGGCTGTCGACGGCTCTTTTCTGCAAGCCGTCTTTCTGCCTGAACGGGGCCTGAATTTAGTGAGCTATACAAAAGGTAAGCTCGAGGCCATCGACCCAAATACAAGGTCCGCCTTTGAAGCGACGTTTTCAGGGCTTGGGCCACTGATCGGTCCCCATTTTTACCGACAGAAAAAAGAGTGGATTGCCCGAAATTTTGATGAGTCTTTTTTCCCCCATATTGTGGAGATGCGAAAAAAGGGAAGCGAAGACCCTTTTCCTCATGGGATCGCTCGCTATGTGCCGTGGAAGTGCCAGGTGACGCAAAGCCAGATCCTCGCGAAGCTGTCAAGCCATGACACCTATAAGGGAGAGAAGCTCTCCACTTTTGAGGGCGTAGATTTCGAAATGGATTTTAGGGCAGAACTGTTACCAGAAGGTCTCGAAATCGAAATGAGTGTACAAAGTCCCCGAGTGTGCCTTGCAGGAATCCATTATTACTATGCGCTCCAGAATCGACACGGTAAGATTCGAGCGGTTGTTCAAGACGTGTATAATGACATGGGGATCTTTAAGCCAATGCCTAAAGAGTGGTGTAAAGCGGATTTACAGCATCTGGAATTTGATCTCTCCCATTTTGCAGACTATGGGTTTCTTCCCCTTAAGAATCACCAGGGGGAGATTCATTTTGAAACAGAAGGTCAGGGGTTAAACATTACGTATCAAGGGGATAATGAACAAATTTCCTGGCAACTCTACTCGCCCAAAGACGCGACTTTTGTTTGCATTGAACCGATGAGCGCTCGTAATCCGCGCGGACTCGAGGTAACACACAGTCATTTTATCGCGCGAATCGAAATTGTTTAAATTAGCCGTATTTACCCAGCCCCTGAAACCCGTGCAGCGAGGAAGGGTGGCGTAAAAATTTCGTTTGCGCTAAGATCTTGGGCTCACTTTATGACCCTGGAGTATTTCATGCAGAAAACTAGTATTATTTTTTCACTTGTGGGATCTTTTCTCTTTGCAGCAGAAAATGATCTTCTCAAAGGCGCACTCATCCTCAATGACGCAGCTAAGGTCAAAGAAGAACATATTGACCTCATTGAAGGAGTACAATTCGATGGTATCAGACCCTCTGAAGAGTTGGCTGCTATCCTCGAAGACTTTCCTTTAACTCAAAATGGAGCGGAAGGGCTTCGAGAAGCGATTGCTTCTTACTATGCCGATCATGAGTATCGGTTTAGTGTTATAGTTCCTCCGAACCAAGACACCTCTAATGGGGTGGTTCAATTGGTGGTCGCCCCAGAGCGCTTAGGCACTCTAAATGTGAAAGACAATGAATTTACCGATTCACGCGCTCTCACAAAATGGGTCCGACTCAAAGAAAATGATGCCATTCACAAACAAACTCTAGCAGAAGATATCGGTTGGCTGAACTCGAATCCCTTCCGGTCGATTACCGTGAACTATGAGTCTGGCGGGACACCTGGAGTGACTGATGTCGACCTCATTGTTACAGATAAAAAAAGTTGGAAAATCTCTACAGGCGTGGATAACAACGGGACCTTGCCGGTTGGAACGACCCGAATTTTCGGAACGATTGACGTCAATGATTTTATCTTCTCAGATCACACTTTGAAGTTAGAGACCACTCTGGCAGACCATATTGCTGAGTACCAGTCCTATGCTGCCACATATATCGCCCCTTTGCCATGGCGTAATACGTTAAAGCTCTCTGGATCATGGTCAGGCACGACTCCTAAAAGTGCAGATTTTCCACAAAAGAATCGACAAAACTACAAGGCAGGAATTCGCTATGCGATCCCTCAGTGGTTTGTAGAGAACTCGTGGATTGATCAGCTCACTTGGGAAACGGGATTTGATTTTAAAGGCGCTGACTCGAACCTCATCTATGAAGATGATCCAGCTCCTGTAGACAAAAAACTCGCTTATATAAGCCAATTTACAGGGAGCGTCAATGCAGCACGCAAGTCACAGACAAATACAATCACCGCAGGTATCGACCTCATCGGCTCACCAATGAGCTTGCTCCCTCACCAAACAGATGCAGATTTTGGGAACTTGCGAGAAGGAGCAACGGTGAGTTATGTATACTCAAAACTCGCCCTAGCTGTAGACCAAAGCTTATATGACTGGAAGTTTTCAGCCAAAGGTCGCGCGCAGGTATCTCCCTCTACCCTCCTTCCATCTGAACAGTTTTCTCTAGGCGGACATTCGACAGTCCGCGGGTATCAAGAGAAGGTGGTTGGCGGAGATAATTCTTTCTGCGGGAATTTTGAAATCAGCACTCCTACTATTGCTTCTGTAGGCATTTGGGTACCAAAATTTGACGACCATTTCACAATACTCGGCTTTGTAGATGCTGGTTACGCGTGGTTTAACGACTCAGTCGCTGACCGGCCTAAGCAAGAATCCCTTCTAGGTATTGGATCTGGCGTGAGGTATGCGGTTGCCTCGTATTTTACGAGTAGTTTAGATGTTGGCTTCCCCCTCAAAAAAGTCCAAAAGGACGATAGCGGGAAACCAAGAGTGCACTTTAGTGCTGCCCTCAGCTATTAATGACAAAAAAAGCCCGGCTGTAAAGCCGGGCTTTTTCCCTGTCTTTCTCCAGATGTCAAATGCGGGTATGAATGTTACTCCCCTTCAAGAAGATCGAGAAAGGCTTGAAGCTGTTTAGCCCTTGTGGGATGACGCATTTTGCGAAGAGCTTTGGCTTCGATTTGACGGACCCTTTCACGCGTTACTTTGAAACGAACACCCACTTCTTCCAAAGTCTTGGGTTTGCCATCCAGCAGTCCGAAGCGCTCAATTAAAACGGTTCTTTCGCGATCGGTCAAGGTCGCTAAAACCTCATTCATCTTATCTTTTAAAATCGCATACCCCGTCGCTTCCGCAGGCGACTCGATTCCCGTGTCTTCGAGGAAATCTCCAAATTGGCTCTCCCCACCATCGCCTACCTCTGCCTGAAGGGAAATGGGGTGCTGAGCGATTTTATAAATCTCTCGAACGCGCTCAGGCGTTAAACCTAGCTCAACGGCAAGCTCTTCTGGCGTCGGCTCACGGCCCGTTTCCATCATAAGCTTTTTAGCGCCCCGAAGCACTTTATTGATCGTCTCAATCATGTGCACAGGAATACGAATCGTTCGCGCCTGATCGGCAATGGCCCGGGTAACTGCCTGCCGAATCCACCAAGTGGCATATGTGGAAAACTTATATCCGCGTCGATACTCAAACTTCTCGACCGCCTTCATCAACCCCATATTCCCTTCTTGGATCAGATCAAGAAAGGAAAGCCCCCTATTGGTATATTTTTTCGCAATCGAGATGACCAGTCTTAAATTCGACTCCACCATCTCCCGCTTGGCTTCCTGACTCTTATCCATCCACCGCTGAAGCATCCGGACATCTTTTTTAAACTCGTCCAGATTACGTCCCGCAGCAAGCTCTCTTTTATAAAGCTTTCTTTTAGCCGCCGCAAGTTTGGCTGCCGCAAACTTATTTTTCTCGGCGCGAGGAGTCAGTTCCTGGATCTCTTTTTCCAACTGCAAAAATCGCTCATAGGCAGACAGGATGACTTCCCCAAAATCTTCGATAATGTTGTGTCTGCAGTGAAATCTACGAAGATATGCCTGGGAGCGAATCCGTCCTTTTTCAATATTTTCTAAAAGCGCAGCCCGAGCCTCTTTTTTTAAATCAGAGTCGCGACCTTCAATGAGCAGTTCTTCTAAAAGAAGATCCTCCTCCTTCATGAGTTCGCAAAGCTTTGGCAACAAATTGAGAAAGTGGGTTTTATCTGCCACCTCTTTTTCCGCTATGATCTTGTCAAAACGCTCTTTGCCTGGAATGAGATGAGCTGCTATGGAAATCGCTTCCCGTATCGAGTAGCGAAAGCGCATAATAATTTTTTCGATTTGTATCTGCGCCTTTTCAATCCTTTTGGAAATTTCCACTTCTTCTTCCCGAGTAAGAAGGGGAACAGAACCCATCTCTTTGAGATACATTCGAACAGGATCGTCAGAAGTTCCCTCTGAGCGCTTAGGCAACCCCTCCAGTTCTTTAGCTTCCCGTTTTCGTTCTTTTTGACGTTCGACCTCTGCTTGGTTTAAGACTTGGATATCCATTCCGCTTAAATAGATCAAAACTTGGTCAATCTGCTCAGGGGAATCGAAAGTCATAGGAAGGATTTCATTGATCTCTTCGTAGGTCAAATACCCTTGCTCTTTCGCTATACTCACCAATTCTTCAATTTTCTGCTGGTGCTGAGGATTGGTAAAAGACGTAGTGCCGGTCATGCGCTCCTAAATAGAAATGGGAAATGATCAATGCTATCAGAGAAACGAAAACATTCTGGGTGGAAAGCCCTCTTTCTGCCAACATTATACAACTCATTTAATTATTCGCAAGCACTCAAACCAAGCATTGGACTAAAATATTGTTTTGTAGTATAAGTTTCCCCCTTTTGGGGGGATCGTTCATGGCTCTTTACGCGCTGGACGAGAATGAGGCACTCATCTTTGCCAGTGAAGCAACGTCCCAAAAGATCTACTGGTGCATGAGCTGCAACTCGCCAGTAAAAAGAAAACACGGTAAAACAGGGCGACATCATCTCGACTTTGTACATTTTTTGGACAAAGCTGCTGAGAGAGGCAAAATTCAGCTTAAGAAATTTCACAGGAAGGGTAAAATATACCCTTCCGAGGAAATGTATTATGCTGGGTGCAACATCTCTCGACAGATGGGTTCAAAAAATGTACAAAGTCGAGATCATTTCTATCATCTTAAACAAGCGAAAGGATGCCGATTTTACACAAAAAAAGAGAACCATTTCCTCGCGCAATTTTATCTGGTCAAGCTTTTCGGCCACAGCGGAGTCGAATTGGAAAAGCCTTTCCTAGAGATCAACCGTATTGCCGATGCCTGTTTACACCGTAAAGGGCTAAAGATTGTGATCGAGGTGCAGTGCTCTCCCATGAGTGCAAAAGAAGCCGCGAAAAGGATCCGCGACTATGCTTCTCTTGGTTATGCAGTGATCTGGCTGCTCGATGATCAACGCTACAACAAAAAATTCCTTCGCCCTGAAGAAAAGTTCTTGCGCGAACATCTTTCTTATTACATGTCTATCCGAAAAGAAATCGTTTATGATCAGTTTGAAATACTAGATTCAAAAAAAAGAATCAAAAAAGGGAAACCACTTCCCATCGACCTTCGAAAAATCCAAAAAAAAATTTCCACTCCTCTGGGCTCTCCGCAGCAAATCACCGCTCTCAAAAGTCCCTATTTTTGTGTTAGCGACCGCTTTTTTTGTGCACTACGAAACCCTCTTGAATACTGGAAAGAGGCGGAAAGAAAATATGTAAGGAAGCCGGCACTGACAAAAAAATTTTTCCTCTGTTTGGTATCTCGGCTTTGTACATTAGACCTCTTGCATAATTCAGGTTCTGTCGCTTTTCTGGTTCTTTTGAACCGACTTTCGATTTTTTTTCGGAGGGTAATATCAACATTCGTATATTACCCCCCGAAAAAAAATCGAAAGTCGGTCAAAATAATCCCGAAAAGCGACGAACCCTGAATTATGCAAGAGGTCTATTTTTGAAAGGGCTAAGCGAGGCGATTAAAATAAAGATTGGGGTGAATCACAAATCCCAAAATCAGCCGTACAAAGCAGATCAAAACAGCAAAAGGTAAAAGAACCCAGTCTGCAAGGTCTTTTGCTAAAGCGGACATCCTATTGGTAAACATTTCTCGAATCCTTCCACAGCTGCCTAATGTGAACAGGATACAAGCCAGACTGAAAAAGACGCCAAGCACCCTAAAAATTGTTTTAGAAGCCTTATAGAGTAAGGCGAAAGGAAAAATCGCACATTTTTTTAAAAAATCTTTAACACAACAATAGCGCGCTACAAAACCGCTGCGTTGGGGAACAATCCTGGGAATTTCAAAAAATTCTGAAGAATCAGCATAATTCACAAAATACCAAAAATGTTTTAAAGTAATTATACATCAGAAACATTTTTAGTTAAATAAAAAAAATATATTCACATTCAGAGTGAACTACTTCCTGTGTGCATAAGAGGTCTCGTGTACTCTCTACGGCTTTTGAAGCGAGCACACCGCATCTTCTTTACGAATTTTGGTGAGGGGACTATAATGGCGAGTTCTTAACTAACCTTCAACGAGGAAAAATGGCTGAAATAGAGAAGAAAAAAGTAAGGCAACCTTCCGCTTTAAAAAGAAAGCTACAAAGCGATAAAAGAAAGACTCGCAATCGGTCTTATAAGGCGTCTGTACGCACATCGATTCGCTCACTGGAAAGCTCCATCCAAGACAAAGAGGCCCCTGAGGCGGTGAAAGCCAAGCTGAATCAAATTTATAGTTTGATGGATAAGGGCGTTAAACGAGGTATTTACAAACCCCAAAAAGCAGCCCGAACTAAATCCAGGTTGTCCGCTCGTCTTTCCAAGTAATATAGTCGTTTAAATTGTTCTTGATAGCTTCTGGATGCGTCAAAGCGCAAAATCTGGAAAAGTTCAGGCCACGCGTCGTGGCCTGAATGGGAAGCTGCCACACCCACTAGGTGATGAAAGTACCCGCCCTATACTGTGGCGCAAACATCCAGTTCACAAAATGAGCAGAAACCTTGGAAAAAAGAGCTGCCACCAATACTGCAACTGCCACGTCAGGCACTACTTCATCCACCTTGTAGTTTCTAGACAGATTATAAGCCTCTACGGCAATTACAGCAGTTGTGACAAGGAGTTGCCCTGCTATCTGTTTTTTAGAAACTGTTTTGGTAAAACATAAGGAAGAAAGAAAACAAGACGTCGAGAGACACGCAGACAAACTAGGGAACCGAGAAGAATCGACACCCCAAATCGGATTGTCCTTCTGCCATCCTAAAGAACCAGCTATCCACTGCATACTCTGGGTACAAGCTCCCGACATCACAAAAGCTATGACCATTTTTAAAGGACGTGTCATTTTTTGATGCTTTCCTCCTGTCGAGTCGTATTCGCCCTCAGAAACACTTCTCTCTCCTCGAAACTCCGTGTATAGAGCTCCTGGATCAGGTTCATACCTCTCCTGAGAGGAAGAGCTATCCCCACTGTTTACTAAAGGAAGCTCTACAGGGGATGATTTTGTACGGGCCGTAATACTGTGCACTTGCATTCCCAGGGAAGCAAGAGTTTGTGCGAATGTAGCCCAAGGGGGCAAAATACCTAAATTCATTGATTCCTCCTTAAAAAGAGCGAAGATTCTCGCTTATAAGAAGAATTTTTGTGAAGGATTTTTTTTAGACTCGATTTCGGACTTTTTGCATTTTTGAGGCAAGACAACAAACGAACCGTTCAGCACACTCGTAGACAATCCCAGCTCCTACAGCAAAGAGTATTCTTGCCGTCCAAGCCGCATACCATTGCACTGTCGGCATCAAAGCTCCCACTCCTATATAGCCAGAAAAATGCTTAATCACTCGAATCGCGACTTGATCGACTATGGCCATAAGCCCAAAGTCATAAGCCATTCCAAGGCCGTAATAGGCGCCAAGAGACACTGCAATAGCCCTTGGCGTCCATTGGATAAGGGCCTCAGCTGAAGGCAATAAAACACTCATACAAACCGCGCGCTAAAACCTGTTGTTCTTTGAGACCGTTTAACCATCATCTTCTCTACGACTTGGTGTTCTGCCATTATTTCCACGCTCTTTTTTGCCCTTGTTACAGCTGTGTAAAGCGCCTCTTTCCCAAAAAATTCACTCCCCATAGGAAAAAGAGCTAGCACAGATTGAAATTCACTGCCTTGCGACTTGTGAATAGAGAGACAAAATGCTATTTCAAAAGGAGGTAAATCCTTAAACAGCACTTTCTCCGGAAAATAGGCAATGCCCTCTTGGAGACGAATCCCTCCCCGGCTTTTGCCAATCAGCACGCCAGAACTTCCATTATAAAGATCCAGGCTCGGAGTATTTCTTGTAACCATAATGGGAATGGCCCACCATTGGCCTATAGCGATGCGGGAAGCCAATGCTAGAAAAAGAGCTTCATTGATGGTGTCACAACCGAAAGGACCCACCCTTAGCGCATTTACAATGCGAAATGCATCGAGCTTTTTAAGACACATGACTGGATCGGGTTCCTCATAAGCCAAGATAGGATCCAGTTTTTTCAAAAGCTCCCACGTTAGATCTTGAGGAAACGGCAAAAGGATTTCCGAAGGCATTTGGCCTCGATGAATATCGCTTGCCAAAGAATGTAGCGTTTGATTTTCCACTCGCATGGAAACATCAAGCTGAGAACCAAAAAGTTCTGACATCTCTCGAAATACACTCCCAGCCTCAATAGGAGGAAGCTGATCTGGATCTCCCATCAAAAGTAACCGCGTCCCCTCTCCCATGGACTCTAGTGTTTTGAAAAAAAGAGGCGCATCGAGCATCGACGCCTCATCAATAATGAGAAGATCTGCGTCGATTATTTTCTGCTCTTTGCGATTTTTCCCAGGCTGAACATTGAGTAGACGATGCAAAGTCATCGCCTGACACTTTTCTGAGCCGATGGCTAAATGAAGATGCGAAGCGGCCTTCCCTGTGGGCGCCGTAAGAAAAATTCTCAACGTTTTATTTCCAGAAGCCAAAAGACTTCTAACAAAACTTGCAGCGGTATATGTTTTCCCTGTTCCAGGCCCTCCGCAAATCAGGCTGATACGCTGTTTAAGAGCGTTTTTTATCGCAAGTGTTTGCTTGGGAAGAAGATTCTCCTTTTTCAAGGCATCTAAAAAGGACTGTTCATCACAAATAACAGGAGGGGGCGTTGTTAGAAGACGCTGGATCTCCTGAAGAAGATAGGTCTCATAGATCCAATTCTTGTGTAAATAAAACCTCCCTCCATTTCGAATGACAGGGGATGAAACTTCTAACCCCTTTCCCTCTTCAACCAGATGAGGAGGAAAAGCGGGGGGATTCGACTCCTCGATACAGAGGTGCCCCTCTCTCGATTCCTTCATGAGTCGACTGAAAAGAGCCCCCCTTTCCGGTGTGTAGTCTCCCTTCAATAAACGCTTTGCAAAAAACTGATCTAACCCGAACTTTTCACTCAATTTTTTTTCAATTCCAGCGTCATGTAAAACCCGCAGCGATTCCATCCAAAAAAAGAGGCAGCTAGATAGGCTAAAAATCTTGAAAACTTTGCTTTTACAAGTAGCCGGTCATGACTTGTTACCGTTGCTTTCATTTCAAGAATTTCTACAGGAAGCTCTTTCAACATGGCTCTTAGCTCTTTAAAAGTATAGCCTTTGGTCCCCAAGCTCTCCACATCATAAAAAAGAATGTTGCTAAAAGAGCGAAAGGGCCTTCCCCTAAAAAGAGCCGTTTTTAAGTATCTATAAAATACAACTAGCGATCTGCGGTTGTAGATCATGACCTTAAGAAGCCCTCCCGGCTTAGCTACTCTGACTAATTCACGCAAACACTCTTTGGTGTCCGGAGAGTGGTGAATAACTCCCCATGAGTAGACAAGATCAAAAGTATTCGTTTCGAAGGGGAGCTTTTCTGCATCGGCGTATACTACGTTCGCTTGCAGCCCATAGAGTTTTAATCGCCGCTCCACATGGTCGATCGATTCTTGCGTAAAATCCACTCCATAAGCGTCCGCACCCGCTCGAACCCACTGAAGAAAGTCCGTTCCCGCTCCAACACCCACCTCAAGCACTTTTTTCTGAAAAAATCGAGTGAATTGGGCAAAACTAAAAATTTCCGGTTCCGTTCGAAATCGGTGCGCTTCAGCCTCTTCAAAGTAAGCATGAGAAAACTTTTCCTCTTTGATGTGCTCTGTGCCGCAAGAAGCCTGATTCCAATACCTCGAGACCTCTGTCTTTAATTGTTCATCAAATAACATTCGGTATCAATGTAGAGAAAGCCTTGAAATTTCTCAACAAATAGAAACTTTTTCCCCGTAAAAAAAAATACAAAGCCCCCCCAAAAGGCAGGGTAAAATGCCTGAGGAGAGCCTCACGGTAGATCGCTGCCTGTAACTCATAGTCGTGCTCTCGGATAGCCTGTTCCATCTCTTGATACGTATAGTTTTCTAGCCAGTTTGTTTTCCAATCGAGAAAATAGACTTGGCCTCGATGAAAAAAGACGAGGTCGATAAAACCCTTCACAAAATCCCGTTGATGAGAAAAGACAAACTCCATCTCTGCCTGCACATTGCAAGGCTCTAAGTCCTGAAGACAAAACCCCGGCTCGATTTCAAGCGACAATACGCTCACTATCATCTCGTGAATCACACTATGCCAGGGCTCTAAAAGGGAGCCCTTGAGATCTTCAATAATAAGCCGCTTGATCCACTGAGAATCTCGCCAAAGCGGCTCCTTGGCACTAAACATCGCTTCCAATAAAGCGTGGATAAGAATCCCCGTCTCTTTCCCCTTAGGCATGGTTTGAAGACTAATCACATCTGTCTCTTCAGATAGACTTTTTAAAACGCTCGGTAAAGGCTTTGCTAGAGTAGTAAAAGAGGAAAGATAAAAAGGGGTGTAAGAAGGGGGAATCAACAACTTGTCTTTAACCCGCTCTTTTTGCAATAGAAACCGGGGCGTGTCAAGAACGATATTGTCTACAACAGGCTCGATGGTAATAGACTCTTGAGCCGCAAGAATAGTCAGTGCCTCCCACATAGATCCTTCAAAATGCTTCGCAAACAGCTCAATCGGCGAATGAGTCCCTGGAGCTGCGCTCCTATGGGATTCTGCAATCGGAATGTAGAGCCTTTTTTTTGCGCGTGTCAAAGTGACATAGAGTTGGCGCTGTTTTTCAGCATCCAACTCCTGGATTTCGTGAGAAGAAGGAGTGCGCGTTGCAAGTCCAAGCGCAAACACAACATCAAACTCAAGTCCCTTGGCAATATGCATAGTCATCACTTGGACAGCCTCGCCATCTACCTCCATACGACTCATGGGACCATCTTTTTCCTTCATGTCATAAAGGGCTCTTTTGATTCCCTCAAGCGAAAGCCCCTCCCTTTTTTCCCAGTGAAAAAGATGTTCAAAAACCTGCATTGCATCTGCGTCGAACGCAAACTGCTTTGCAAAAGCGACAAGACCTTCTTCTAACAACAAGCATTTGAGGTCGATAAAGGAAAGCCCGGGCCTGTAAAAAGGGCCCGCTATAGCCATTTTAACAAGGGATGAATCCTCAGGCGTGAAAGTCGCTAAAAAAAGCTCTAGAACCGCCTGAAAAGAGGAGGATTTCCACAACGGTCGATGGCTTTTAGATACAGCAGGAATACCCCTTTTTTTCAAAAAAGAAAGTGTTTTTTCAATCTGATATCGATCTTTGACCAAGATCGCTGTACCTTTCCAGCCATTGGCTTCCATTTCGCGCGCCGCTAAAGGGAGATATACTTCCTCAAAAACTGCACTAGAGTCTTTGGCAATGACAAAGAAATGGATCGCACCCTTTCCATCGTTGCAATCTGAGTCAACAAGCGCACCTGCTTTCACTGGTTGAAAAGGAAGACACTGTTGAATTTTGGGCAGATAAAGAAAATCGCGGCTAAATAGCGCGTTAAGAGCAGAAATAAGCTCTTTGGAAGAGCGGAAATTCGTGTCCAAGTAATAAAGATTTTCCCTGCCCACTACATCTTTTGCTTTGAGATAGGTGTACACGTCTGCCTTTCGAAAGCGGTAGATCGATTGCTTAGGATCTCCTACAAAATATAGCGTCTTGACCTCCAAAAAAAGACTCTGAAAAATATCCCACTGAAGAGCATCTGTGTCTTGAAATTCGTCAATCAGAACCGCTTGATATTTTTTTTGGACAAAATGCTTAAAACAAGGACGGCCAAGAGCCTCTTTCATCCGCCTTAAAACCCCATCTGGATCTAAATAATCTTCTGAGGCCGCCACTTTTTCAGCGATGGGATTCCAAGCAGCTTGGAGAATCGGCCAGACAGGAGCCTTCAAAAGGGGGCCTACTGTCGCACGCGCCCATGCAAAAAAACCAGGGTAAAAAAGCGGGCCTGATTCTTTCCTTTTCACCTTTAAATTCTCCGAAGAAAGAAAGTCAAAAAGAGTCCCTCCCTCCTTGAGAAGATAGGCAAAAGAGTGGGGATTATGAAGGCTTGCTAACGCTCTTACCTGAGCCCTAAAATTCCCCTTCATTTTTTTGTAATGGCCCGAAAGAGTCTCGAAATCTTGGAGCAAGTTTGCCTCTTCGATCGGTTGTTGCGAATGTAAAGCCGCTTTACAAGTGGCAAAGAGCTCGAAAAAAGTGCGATTTGGCAAAGGTTCTTCTCTTAAAAGAAGCCGCTGAATGATCTCCTCTTTCGAATCAAATTGCTTCATGAGTAAAGAAAACTGTTCCGGGCAGATCAAATGGCCATCTATACCATTTTCGATAAAATCCAACGCCGCCCATCGAAGGCTTTCGGGAACCTCTTCTCTCTCGCTAGGCCAGCCTACCTGAGCTTCAAAAGCAAATTCTTGAAGCATCCGATAGCAAAACCCATGGATCGTGAAGATTTGGCATTGATCAAAGTTGGCCAGGGCCTCTTCTAAAAAGCGTAATGGCTGCTCCGAGCCAAAATAGAGCGTCAGATAATCCCAAGCGGGATGTTTTTCACGAAGAAAAGCCGCAGCTTTTTCTACATTGCCTCGAATCCTCATTTTCAATTCTCTGGCAGCCGCACGGGTAAAGGTAACAGCGAGGATGCTTTCTAGCTCGCAAGACTCCAAAATAAGCCGAACAAAAATGTGCTCCATTGAAAAAGTCTTCCCCGTGCCGGCCGAGGCTTCTAGAAGATGAGGGCCAAATAAGGGAAGATGGCTGGAAAGACAATCAAACCGCTTCATCTCCCTCCCTAGACAGCTTCTTTGTAGTCGGGTAAAGGGCAATCAAGCCAGAAAAAGTCCTTTTACAAAGGACTTCCCAGTCTGAAAAGATCTCTTGAGACGTCGGTAGTTCTGTCCGAGAGACCACCCAATCATACACTGGGTCTTCTAGCGAAGGCCCCTGCAGCCGCGCCTTTTCAAGCGCTTCCATCCCTTTTCTCAAGATGGGATCGGTCCAATGTGAAAGCAAAGGGGAAGGGCATCTCAGAGCGATCAAGAAATATTCCAAAAGGGCGGCTAAATGTTTTTCAGGATTTTCTATAGACCTCACTCTGTCTTCTTTGAGAATACGTAGATGGGGGCAGCCAAAAAAGATCGATGAAATCAGCGCATCAGACCATACTTGAAGAGAACCTGCAATCGTATCGGGCCTAAAAGAGAGCATCCCTTCCCGAGAAGTTTGGTGAATCGTCCCTGTAAGGACAACGCTCCCCTTTTCCAAGGGTACTTCTAGCGGAGGGACAATGTAGCGATGATCCTCCCATTTAGGCTCTCTAGAACCTTCTCGAAGCTCCAAGGTCACAGGTGTACATTTCGCTAACAGCTCCTCTTTCTTCTCTAAAATGTCTATTTCAAGGGCTTTTCCTATCATTCCTGGGCCGAAATCAACAGGCCCCTCTAAACTTTGTTTCAAGAGTTTTGCTTTTTGGAGAGCGAAGGTCTCTTGCAACGTTCGGTCGAGATAGATACCATGAGCTTTTTGAAGATAAAACTGCCATGGGTGTTTGAGGAGTTGTCTGAGCTCTGAAAGCAAAACATGAACTCTTCCGACCGAAAAAGAGCTTGACGTAAAGCGAGGCCAGACGACGGTTTTTTTTAGCGGCTGCTGTTTTTTGGGAAAACGCTCTTCTTGTATTTCTTTCCCAGTAACGCTGAGGAGTTCTTGGACAAGAAGGGAAGCAGCAACCGGCTTACCCTCTTCTTCAGAAAGATGGCAGTAGCTAATTCGAAGCAGCTCCTCACAGGAAAAAACAGCGGCTAAAAATGCGTAGCGATCCCGATCTACTGAAGTCGGGATCGATTTTTTTCCCCTTGAGAGATCTAAAGAAGACACTACCCTCTTGGTGGGAAAACTTTCCTCATCCATTCCGATGCAAAAAAGAGCCTTTGCAGGAATTAAAGAAGCGTCTTGTAGACGGGAAAACTGCACCGCATGAAGATGGGCAGCATGAATGTGTCCAAAGCTGGGGCGCATCAGTAGGTATTGGATCCCATCCATGGAACAACAAACTTCCTCTTTAAAGTTTTTAAAACTCTTCAAAAGATGAGAAAAAGAGGCCATTTCCCCTTCATCTTCCGCGTCGATCTCAAAAAGCGCGCTTGCTTTTTCTAGGTACGCAGCCCAAAATGGTAAGGACTTTTTTTCAAAAACAGGGAACCACTTCAGCGTTTCAAAACAACCAATGAGCTCTTCAAAAAGATCAGACTCTAGCTCGATTTCTCGAATGTAGATCAACGTATCGAGCAAACGGTCCAGACCCCTTTCCCAAGAGCCATGATCGGTAAAGGGTTTGGAGCCAAGAGTTGCCTCCAACACTTCCTCTCGGTGCTTAGGGTCTATTCCCCAATCTATTCCCGCATACTCCAACCAAGCTCGAATGTTTTGTAAATCTCCCGAATTCCAGCCTTGCTTTTTTGAGAAAGAAGGGGTTTCGAAGAGAGTAAGAAGTGCCTCAACATCCCATCTGCCGTTCACAAAAGACAACAACCGGACCAACCCTTGGCGAAACGAGCTTGTAGGTCCCACACCAACACCAGAAATGCGATAAGGAATCTCCTCTCCAAACACATATTCGATCAGAGGAACATACGGCTCTATGTCGGGGGCCAATACAGAAATCTCATGATATAAAAGTCCTGTTTTTAGAATCTCTTCTCGCAAAACTTCGATCTCATGGAGTCTAGAGTTCCCTGTTAAAAAAAGCTTAATAGAATCGTCTATACCTGACGGAGCGCGGGATATTGTGGGATTTTTTGTATTCTCAAAATGGAGAAGATCAAATTGGACTTGCTTTAAAAGAGTGGTGGCCTGAGGGATCAAGTAGCACTCTTCCTCTTGATAGTCAAACGAGCGCAAAATTTTTAGCGTTTCTTTACCAAGCCTTCCCCAGTTGGCAAGGTTTCTCGGAGCCTCTGAAAGGTAGCGATCGAGTTCCAGGCACACCCTATCCTTCGCTCCCCGCCGCTTCCAGTGCCGATGAAGACTTTTTCTCTCCCAATCAGATTCTGTATCCTCCCAATAGTAAAGACAGGGAGAAAAAAGATACACCTGTAAAGCGGGCGAAGAAAAGAGAAACTTCCAATAAATTGGAGCTAAATAGTCGATCCCAAAACAGATGACTTCATGATCTATCTGGCATTCTCGTTCTAATGGGGGAGGATAGTGAAGAAAATATTTTTTGACGATTTCTTCTTGAAATCCTTGATCCTTCCTTTCCTGTTCATGTTCCCCATAGATAGTAACAAGACGGGAGAAAAGATCTGCGAGGTGAATGAGTCTTTTTTCTTTTCCTTGTAGATAATGCTGGAGCTCAAGATCGCTACTCTTTTCCAGAAGGCCATAAAGGGTCAAAAACGTTTCTGGAAAGCTAGTAAAGCTTGGGAAATAGCGTTCTGGCTCTACCATTTTTAAGCCTGCTGCAATGCCATTTCTTTTGGCAATTTCGAGATAAAGCCACCTCCCGATTTGCTGATTGGGGACGAGAATTGTATGCACTCTTCCCGAGCTTTTGACGTATTCTGCAAGCTTTCGGGCGAGTAGATCGAGGCGATTGCTGAAGAAAAACACCCTTTCCATTTTAACATATTCATCTCGCATGAGCAATCCCTCTTTTTCAGTTGCAAATAGGCTGAAGGAATAGATACTCTGGAGAAGGTTTTGTTGAGGAAATCTTTCATGCGTTCGATCTTTCGAAGTGACTTCCGCTCCTTTTATTTTCTCAATGCAACGCAATTTCTCGGTGCCTTGAACGACAATGTTTTTAAGCTCCTTGTTATTTATCTTTTGATCAATCTCAAAGGCCCCTCTGCGGCAAACTCTATTCTTTCTTTAGCTGGAGCGATTTTTGTAATCCCCTTTCTTCTTTTTTCGTCTGGAGCAGGAGTAGTGGCTGACCGCATCAGTAAAAGAACGATCATCGTTTTTACGAAAGCGTTCGAAGTGTGCATCATGCTCTTTGGCATGCTTGCGATCTCTTTAAGATGGGAAGTGGGCGTCTATACAGCGCTGTTTTTAATGGCGACGCAAAGCGCCATTTTCGGCCCTTCAAAATATGGTATTATCCCCGAGCTTGTTGAGACGAAAATGGTTTCGAAGGCCAACGGATCTTTGACCTCTTTTACCTATCTAGCGATTATTTTGGGGACGTTTCTCGCATCCTTTCTCACCGATATTTCGGGAAAGAATTTTGTGCTGGAAGCAAGTGTTTGCGTATTGATTGCAGGGATAGGCCTGATGGCAAGCTTTGGGATTAATCGAACGACCCCTCAAAATTCATCCAAGAAAGTGAATCCTGTATTTTTATATGAAATTTATCAAACGTTGAAATTCAGCTGGAAAATCCCTCACCTGCTTCCTATGATTTATGGATCTTCGTTTTTTCTTTTTATCGGCGCCTTTACTCAGCTTAACATCATCCCGTTTGCCATGCAATCTTTAGGCTTGAGTGAAGTGGGTGGAGGGTATCTCTTTCTTCCGACAGCCGTCGGAATTGCCATAGGCGCTGTTCTTTCTGGCCTTCTCTCAAAGGATCGCGTCGAGCCTGGGATTTCTTGTATTTGTGGCTTTTTCATTGCGCTGTTCTTTTTTCTTCTTTACTGCTTTGCCTGGTCTTTGACAATGACCCTTATCCTTCTGGGGCTTCTTGGCGTGTTTGGGGGGGCTTACCTCATCCCCTTTGATTCTTTTTTACAACTCAATAGTCCCAAGGAAAAAAGGGGACAAGTCATTGCTGCCGCCAATTTTTTTAGTTTCATCGGGGTCCTCATGGCCTCCTTTGCTCTTTATTTGATCAGTGAAAAGTTAGGATTTTCTGCTGCAAGCGGCTTTTTTTGGATGGCAATGATCACTTTTGTTTCCAATGTTGTGACGACCGGCCGACTCTCGGGACTTTTTTTCCCCTTCTTTGTCAATAAGATCCTTAAACGCTTCCGTAGACTAAAACTCACCTCAGAAGTCCCCCATCCATCGACGATTATTATCCTCGAAAGCAACTCTTGGTACGATGCTCTGCTTCTTTTTTCATGCCTACCGCGACTGAAACTTCTCATACCGGGCCGATACTTCCGAGTATTCCCTTGGTTTAACGGTCTTTTAGAATCGATTCAATTGGTTCCTCCCGAGCCTGACATGCGGTCTACCCTGAAAAACCTGTTTGGTCAGGCCAAAAGGTTTCAGGGGCAAAACTCGTCAGTGTGCCTTTTTTTTTACAAAAGAGAAGATAGTGCAACAATCATAGACGCCTATACAAAAATCTTTGGGAAATTGAACTTAGAGATACAGTTTGCTTATGGGAAAACCGAGAAAATAGAAAAACGGTTTTTGTTTTTCCGCTACTATCAAAAACAAATTATTTTGAGTTTTTCATAGCCTCTTAATACCAATCGCAACAAATAAATTCATATTTAAGCGCGTCAAAGCGCTTAAATATGAATTTATTTGTTGCGATTGGTATAAAACTCGAGTTAAAAAGCATAGATAAACTCCATCTCATATTGCTTAAAACGTAGATTAGGGCCTATCGTGTGATCCAAGGTCCATGAAGTGCGAAAATTTTGCAAAACAGTCAAATTATCCGTGAGGGCATACAATGCCTCAATCTCAAACCCTTTGTAATTGCCATTGCCCACGGCAGTTTGGGCTGTCGTTTCTCCACTGTCCGGGTTTCCGTTGCTGTTGTTGGTGTAGAATCCCACTCCCGCAGCATTCCCCCGACCGATACCGCTTGCATCAAAATCGGTGACAGCTTGAGCCTGTACCCACTGATAGTTCGCATTGATTGCAAAATCGTACTGCTTCTTCACAAGACCGATGGAAAAACCCGCATACCAAGCCCAGTTCTGCCTCTGATTGTGAGTTTGTGGAACGCCCCCAGCGAGATGGTTCGTAAGTCCAGCCGCATAAAACTTGAGAAGCCGCTTGCCCATCCACTTGGGGTAGTATTGATAAGAAATTTGAAGCTGGGAAATTAAAAACTTGTATCTAAGATCCATTAATAAATTAGCAGCAGGCTTATACCAATCGATGATTGAATATTTAATATTAAGCCCCACATCCGCAATTTGAAGAGCTCCCAGCTCGGCAACGCAAGAATAGTGGTTTGTTTGGTCGTCGACAAGAAGACCCCCTAAATTTAAGTAGAAAAGGCCGATAGACTCCCACACTTTGTTAAAACGAAAAAGAACCCCGTCAAAAATGGTAGAAAATTCAATCTGGGAATCAAAAACATTGAATAGATAGCGCCTACCAAGCTCTATATCCAAAGTAAAAGTATCTCCGGGAACCACACGACCTCCGCAATATCCCTTCTCTAAGCGAATGTGATTGACCGTCCCGCTGCTAACTCCCATGTCGTTATCGAATTCCACTTTAATAGCCGCCCAGGTTCGATCGGTACGGTAGTCAATCATCACATTGACTTCGTTATCCCAGGCGTACTGAGGTTTACGAGTCGCTGCGCCCTCCCCTCGTTGGCGCACCCCATTTTTAATCTCTACAGTATCTTGAAATTCTGTGCGAACCTCGCCACTTAAAGAAAGATCTCCTCCGATTTCTTTCACGGTCACTAGGCGCTTATCACGAATCCATCTGCGGAGCGCTTCCATATCATCCGCTTCCGGATCTCGTTTCTCTTCAAACTGTACATCTCCTTGGGCCACAGGAAGAACTACGAGCGGGGTTGGGGAAACCAGCTTGTCTTCCGTCGCTAAGGTCTCACTCCCCTCTCCGAAAAGAGAGACGAATGCAAAAAATAAAAAAAGAGCCCTTTGCCCCATATCGTTTAGCTCTCAACCCGTATAGGATTAGCCAATTTCCTGCTGGAGGTCTATTACGGGTATATTGAAAAGTCCCAAAAAAAGCAATATCCTGATATCAAGTTCCAAGTATCCAAGATTCAAGTGCCTAGAAACTTTAGCAGGGCCGTAACGCCGGTGTAGATGTCGGGGAGGTCTCTGGAGGCGACGGACAAGCAGGTTTTCAAGGAGAAATTCCCAACAATCAAAGGCTGCCCGAAAATCGTTTGTTTAACACGAGTGTAGGTGTCGAAACATCCGTTCCGTGCATGACCTTTTTGATATAGGCTATTCCCTGTTACTATGACCTCAAACAAAATAGCCACGATCATATCGCGTAAATCAGGAACCTGCCAATTTCCTAGGGGATGAAGAGACTGGACTAGAGCGTTCTGGGCTTTCCAAGACTGATTCCGACTGCCTGCTAATACATAGTTTGTATAAAACATCCAATAAGTAGAGTTAGCTTGGACATTTCCATATACCTGGCGGGTCTCATCCAAAGAATATTGGAGCCGAAGAGGATTGTTGTGTGCCGGATAGTATGTTTTACCGTAGCCTTTCAGATGGGCTTCCAATGCATCGATCGTTCCGAGTTCTTCAGGAACCAGTATGAGGGTGCACTTTTCTTCCAGTGTATAAGCCGTTTCTTTTGATTTTTTCTCGTTACAAATTGCTGGTGGACACGGTGATTGAAGAATAGTGGAAATATCAATAGGAAGGGGAGGGACGAACTTCGGAAGCAGGCCTATCTGTCTTAATACGGTATACCAATCAGCTCTAATCGCGTATTGAGCAACCAGATCCGCCACCGGAGGGATCAGTTGAGGCACCGCCGCAACCACGCCCTCAGAGATTGGACGGGCTAATTGTAAGAGCTGCATTTCTGGAGTGATCCAGTGCTGTTTATTGACTGTAGTGGCGGTCATGTGACAACTCCCTCATCTAAAATAGACCTGATGACTCATCACCTGGAGCACGACTTTTCCAGTAGTGTGCCCTTTTTTGATCTCCTCAATGGCTAGAGGGGCTTGATCGAGCGGCATTTGATGTACAATGGGCGGTTTTGCTTTACCCAATTCGAATAACTTGGTGATTGTTTGAAGTTGTTTCCCATTCGGAGACACGAAGAGATACTCTGCCCTAACTTTAAACTTTTGCGATAGGTCTAAATCGGGCTGTTCCCGAAGGCTGACGATTCGGCCTCCTGGTTTTAGAATTTCATAACTTTGTCTATAGACCGATCCGCCTATCGTATCCAAAACAACATCGATACCCGAAGGATAAGAGCACCTAATTTGATCGACAAAGTGATGTTTTTGGTAATCGATCATCTCGTCCGCTCCTAGCAATTTTACATATTCGAACTTAGGAGCACTTGCCGTTGTGATGATTGAAGAGCCGTGAAGCTTTGCCCATTGGATTCCAAAACTCCCAACCCCTCCTCCGCCTCCATGAATGAGAACCACTTCGCCTGGCTGAAGATTTGCTTTGTCAAAAAGAGCCTGCCAGGCGGTGAGCCCCGCAAGAGGGACTCCAGCAGCTTGAGCCATGGAAAGGTTTGTTGGGACAAGTGCCCCATGCTCTGCAGGAAAAGTCAGATACTCAGCCCAACTTCCCCATTGCAAAGTTGGTTTTCGGCAATAAACATACACTCTATCTCCCTTTTTCAACGAAGTTACGTCTTTGCCTACTGTGTGAACTGTACCCGATGCCTCCCAGCCTAAAATAAGAGGGAATTGATGAGGCACACGCGATTGGAACAGCCCCTCTGCGACTTTTGCATCAGCTGGATTTACACCTGCATAAGCAACGACAATGCCCACTTCCCCATCCCCGACCTTAGGACTAGGAACTTCACCTACTTTTATATTGCCATGGGAGGCAAAGGACTCTATATACACTGCTTTCATAAGCTCCTACATTAAACCTCTTGCTTGACCAAAGATTTTTTGAATTACATCTCGTTCTTTATCAGTTATTTATGAATCCTTTGCAAGGTTTGGCTGCACAATATTGCACAGTAAATTGCACAGCTGTGCTATCATAGTCGTATTCGGGGTGGCAATATTGATCCCGAAATTTAAATCAAAAATCGGCCAAAATAGTCCCAAAGATGACGAACCATTACTTTGTAGACACACTCTAAGGTGAGTTAGGAAAGAAGCTTAAATGGTATGAAACTTTACAACTTGTTGTCCACATTTGTTTCTACAGCTCTATATAATCGTTTCTCCCAATCTCCTGCGATGCAAAAATGTGCCGCCAACTTTGGATGCCTTATCCAGGGAACACGCTTACTACGCGATCCTAGTCCATCTTCCACTCCTTCCTTAATGAAAAAAATAGGACGCAAGACCGCTGGAATCGCTATCCTCGCAAGAGGAATAACTGGATTATATTATGAAGTACAAAGGCTGTATACAGCATCACCGGATTGGGTGAAGTTGGCGTTTTTCTTTGGAGAAAAGCCGCCTACTCCAATAGGAGAAGAAGATTTCTACGAACAAACTTTCAGAAATCCCCCATTTGAGCGAATTTGCTTACCCTCTGCAGCGAATGCCACTCATGTAGAGGCCTCCTACGCACGCGCTGTCCAAAACCAACCTGAGGTGCTTTACTTAGGGGCAGAAGAGAGTATCGACTATAACCGAGCGCTGAACCCCTCACGCTATAATTCCCTGCCCCGCTGCCTAGATCAAATCACCCAATTGACATACAAAACCGTTCACCATCCGCTGCAAATCTGTGAAGAAATCGAAGCAGCCTCTACAAAGGGGTTAGTGCAAGAACTCATCATTGGAGCGCATGGCTGCAGCCATAAAATAGAATTCAGCTCCACATCTCTTTTGCAAGTCCTTGATCCGCTTCCCTCCAACTGCTTTGATGGCCTTTCTTCTGGAGCAAGGATTTTTCTTGACTCATGTAGTACAGGAGAAAATTCTTTATGGCACCCAAATATGGCAGAATGGGTCTCGTGGATCTCCGGGAAAGAAGTGGTCGCAGCTACCGGCCTCTTGACAAGAACCACATGTAGAATAGATCAAGGTCGATTGCAGATCACGCTAGGAGTGCCTATGGATCTGACAGCCCATTTTCATACCTCTATTTCATGGTCAGAAACAGCTCTTTTTTTGATCAAAACAATCCTTCCAACCTTTTTGGGAGCGATGACTAACTGGCAAACTATGCGTTTAGGGGCTACTCTTTTAGAAGGAAGTGGTACGGCCGCTGGGTGGGTCGTTGATCAAAGTAAAGCCCCAATGGAAAGAGTCGCTAAAAAAATGGGACTGTACCATCAAGGTACCGCTCAAATGCTCTATAGAGTGACCAAAGACACAAGCGAAATTCTTCATGCGACAGGAAAAGCCACGCACCAAAAAATGGATCAGCTCATCCAACCCATCAGCCATTTGGGAAGCTTGATATTGGGGAAAAAGACAGCTGCCGCTTTCTTTCCTCTAGCTTGCCTCGCTTCCTTGGAAATCTGGAGTAGGCACGTTCCCAACTTTTTTATAAAATACTTATAGACCTCATTCCTCACCGTCTCGAATACGCGTACAAGTCGAGTGTATACTTTTATATTCTATTGCACTATTGAAAAGAAAAAGGCCTTGCAATGCATATTAAAAGATTTTTATTGCTTTTTTGCATTTGCTTTTTCTTGCACAGCTGCATTTCTTGTTCTCACTTAAATAGCGACCAGGAACCCATGACTGAAGTGACCCTTGAAGACTCTTTTGTCAAAGCCATGGATTCCCAAGAATTTGAGAAAGGCTCATGGCCTGACCCAGAGTGGTGGAACCTCTTTGATGACACGCAGCTCTCTTCGTTTGTAGAGATCGCCTTGACCCATAGTCCCACCATGCAAATGGCAGAAGCCAAAGTGAAAGAAATATACGCGCGGGCCAGGGGAACAAAGTCCTTTCTCTACCCCGATCTAGATGTGTACTTCAGCGATAACTGGGAGCATTTGTCCAAGGGCAGTCTCTTTCGGTTCCCCCCATCGCTCATTCCTTCCGCCATCAATCAACTCGATCTTTCTTTAAATTTTCGCTACGAATTCGATATTTGGGGAAAAAACCTCAATCTCTATCGCGCTGAACTCGGAATGGCAAGAGCTGAAATGGCAGAGGCGGCACAAGTCAGACTAGTGCTTAGCGTGCAAGTATGCAAAGAGTACTACAATGTCCAAATCAATGAAAAAAAACAAATGTTATATAACGAGCTTCTATCACTGAGATCCAAACGGTTCGAACTCATCCAGGAACGGTTTACTTATGGTCTAGATAGCCGTCTACAAATTCTTGTGATGGAAAGAGCCGTGCAAGAAGTACAACAAGAGCTCCAAGAAATTCAAAATGAAATCGCACAAAACCGACACTCTTTAAACGTTTTAATGGGAAATAGCCCCGATACACACCCGCTTCTCATGCTCCTCAAAAAGATCTCCTTTGATAAGCCCTTTCCTCTACCCGAAAATCTTTCTCTCGACCTCCTTTCAAGAAGAGCAGATATCAGCGCCGCAATCTGGAGACTAGAAGCCCAAGCCAAAAAAGTCGGCGCAGCCAAAGCTGCCTTTTACCCCAACATCAATCTCATGGCGCTTGCAGGATTTGAAAGCCTTTCCTGGGCCGACTTTCTCTCTCCTGCCAATTTCCAAGGGTTTTTAAACCCAGCCCTAAATCTTCCCATTTTCAAAGGAGGCAGGCTGCGGGCGCATCTCAAAGAGGCTCTTGCCACATTTGACGCTGCGGTAGGCGCCTATAATGCAACCGTTTTACAGGCAGCCAAAGAAGCGGCAGATTCTATTTCCTCTCTGATTCTCATCGACCGACAAGCCTTGATCCACTTCGAGTCCCTCCTCTCAGCCCTGAATACAGTATCGATCCACATCATGCGCTTTCAGCAAGGAGTCGATAACCGTTTAGTCGCTATTCAAGCGCAAGAAATGGCTCTTCAAGAGGAAATCTCTCAACTCGATCTGGAAAGACTCAAGATTTTTACCGTGTTAAAACTCATTCAGGCTTTGGGCGGCGGCTTCTACGCTCCTACAACTATCCCTATTAATCCACAGGACTCCCATGGAAAGTAATCCTTCTTCTCAAAGAAAAAAAATCATGGCCTACGTGATTGGTTCCTTCCTTCTGACAGGAGCCATTGTTTTCTCTTATTGGCTGTTTTGGGCCCGCTTTGAAGTGACCACAGAAGATGCGTACGTGCATGGCAATAAAATCAATCTCACCCCCCAAATCTCAGGATTTGTCTCCGCAGTGCACGTCAACGAAACGCAATCAGTCAAAGAAGGACAGCTTCTCATCAGCCTCGATACAAGTGATATGCAAATTGCTCTTGAAAAAAGTTTTTCGCAGCTTGCAGAAACAGTGAGAAATGTCTCCCAATTCTTTGAAAAGGTCGAAGTGTTAAAGGCCCAACTAGAGATGAGAAAAGCGAATCTTACCAAAGCGACAATAGAGTATGACGATCGAAAGTCCCTTGTCCTTTCAGGGAGCGTATCAAAAGAAGATTTCATCGACTCAGAAACACGCTATCTCTTCGCAAAGGCCGATGTGGATAATATAGAGTCGCAGCTCAAGCAAGCTTACGCAGCGGTTGCAGGCACTTGTGTCAGCACTCACCCACTCGTCGAATCCGCAAAAGAACATGCAAGACAAGCATGGCTGGATTTCAAAAGATGCAACATTGTCTCCCCAACGCACGGAATCATCGCTCAAAGAAGTGCACAAGTAGGAGAAGCCGTCAACCCCAACGATCCCCTGCTAGCCATCATCCCCATCGACCAAATCTGGGTCAACGCAAACTTTAAAGAAACACAGCTCAAACAATTAAGGATCGGCCAAAACGTCGAGTTGACCGCTGATATGTACGGCCATTTTGTAAAATATCGCGGTACTGTTGTTGGAATCGGAGCCGGTTCTGGATCGGTATTTTCGTTACTCCCCCCTCAAAATGCAACGGGCAATTGGATCAAAATTGTTCAAAGAATCCCTGTCAGAATCCGTCTCGATCCTCAGCAAGTTGCAGAATACCCGCTCTTTTTGGGTCTTTCAATGCAAGTAAAAGTTGATATCCAAAATACCTCAGGAACAAGAATCCCAGCTCCTCAATCAACGGAAACACCACTGTATACAACGCAAGTCTTCCGCAAACAAGAAGAGGGAATCGAGCCCATCCTGGTGGAAATCATCCAAAAAAACCAAATCCTTTTTTCCCGTGATTGGTGCAAAAACGATGTATGAACCCCTACAAGGCCTCCGCCAGATCTTAGTTTCCTTCTCCCTTTGCATTTCTACGTTCATGTACGTCCTCGATTATTCCATTGCCAACGTCGCGATCCCCCACATTGCAGGAGATCTTGCGGTCAGTGATGAACAAGGCACCTATGTCATTACCGCCTTTGCCGTAGGCAATGCCATCGCACTCCCTATGACTGGCTGGCTCTCAAAAAGATTCGGCGCCGTCAAAGTACATGTACTGGCCACTCTTCTTTTCACCTTTTTCTCTTGGATTTGCGGCATTTCACTAGCATATGAGATGCTCATCATCGGCCGCTTCTTGCAAGGTGTCGCTACAGGGCCCATCATCCCCCTTACACAAACACTCCTCCTCCAAAGTTACCCTCAAGGAAAAAAAGCGCTCGCCATGGCCGTTTTTGGAAACGTCGCCATCTTGGGCCCCGTGATTGGCCCCATTTTAGGCGGCTGGATTACCTTCGATTATCATTGGCCCTGGATTTTCTATATCAACATCCCTTTAGGAATTGCAAGCGGCGCCATCACTTGGGCTATCCTGAAAACAAGAGAAACTCTTATAGAAAAAATCCCTCTCGATAAAATCGGCTTTGTCCTTCTCGTAATAGGCATTACCTGTCTACAAATTTTCCTCGATAAAGGCCATCAACATGGCTGGTTTGAATCCAACCTCATTCGCACACTCGCAACCACCAGCTTCATTTGTTTAAGTCTCATGGTCATCTGGCAGTTTTTCATTGAACACCCCATTCTCGATTTTAGGCTCCTCAAAATCCACTCCTTCATGATCTCAAACATTATCTTAGTCATCATCTACGCAACCTACTTTGGCCTACTGATCCTCATTCCCCTATGGCTTCAGACCTACATGAATTATAATGCCATCTGGGCAGGCCTTGCCGTTGCTCCCATAGGTATTTTCTCTCTTTGCTTCACCAGTCAAATCCCCAAACTCATCCAACGATTTGGCGCTCTCATCTTACTCGGTGCATGTTTTGCCTCCTTTGCCATCGCCTGTTTTTTTACAGCCTTTTTCAATACAGACGTCTCATTCGGCCACGTCGCCTTCTCCCGATTCCTCTACGGTATAGGACTCTTCTTTTTTATGAGCCCTACCTTAACTATGAGCGTTCAAGATATTCCTCAAGAACATCTGCCCAGCTCTACAGGGCTTTTCCATTTTTTTAGAACCCTTTCAGCGGGCATTGGAACCTCTATCATCATCTCGTTATGGCTAAGACGAGGTATTTTTCACCATTTTAACCTTGCCTCCTGGGTCACCAGTTTTAATGACAATACCAAACCAATGCTCCAAGCCACTCAGCAACTCGGGTTCACCTCCATGCAATCTCTAGCCAACCTCAATGACATCGTAGATCAACAAGCCTATACCCTCGCTCAAAATGACATCTCTTATCTCATCGGCTGGATCTGCTTAAGTCTTATTGTCCTGCTACCCCTTGCAAGAAAAAAACGCTTTTCAACACCTAAAATATTTAAAAAACAAAATTTAATTACAAAAAATAATTAACTTTAAATATGCAACCATTCCCCATTTTATTAAATGTAGAGATATGTCATGCTGTGGACAGGAAAACACGGGTATGTTCAATCATGCAGGAAGATCCCCCAACTTCTTTTGGAAAATGGCGGTCTCTCTTCTGGCCCATCCACCGTTGGGAACTCAAAAAATTTCTCCCAATGTTCTTCATGTTTTTCTTAATTTCGTTTAATTACAACGCTTTACGTGCCTGCAAAGACTCTCTTGTCGTGACGGCTCCCCAATCAGGTGCAGAGGCTATCCCCTTTATTAAAGTCTGGGCGATTTTGCCCGGAGCCTTTTTGCTCACTTTTCTATTCACCCGTCTTGCAAACCGCTTTAGCTTGGAAAAAGTTTTTTACATCATGATGTGCCTCTTTTTGGGCTTTTTTATGTTGTTTACGTTTGCCCTCTTTCCTCTCCAGGAACACGTGCATCCAACCCTTCTTGCCGATAAACTACAAGCTATTTTACCAGAAGGACTTAAGGGACTTGTTGCCATGTTTCGCAACTGGACTTTTACCCTTTTTTACGTTATGAGCGAGCTTTGGGGAACAGCGATTTTGAGTGTGCTTTTTTGGGGTTTTGCCAATGAAGTGACCCGAGTGGGGGAGGCGAAGCGGTATTATGGACTATTGATGATTGGGGCCAATCTCGCAGGGATCTTATCGGGGCAAGCTTCTGTCTTTTTATCTGGGAACACGTTTTTCTCCTTTCTTCCTTATGGGAAGTGTAGCTGGGATCAATCGATTTTATTTTTGAATATCCTGATCATTGTGTCAGGAGTGATGACGATCGGCATTTTCCGTTGGCTCAACCACAATGTGATTCGGAATAGTGCCCAATACAAGCCGAAAGAAAAAATTAAAATGTCGATGCGCAAGAATTTTGCGTATCTTGCAAAATCAAAATATCTGCTACTGATTTCTCTTATCGTACTCACCTACAATATCGCTATCAATCTGATCGAAGTGGTTTGGAAAAACCAAATCAAAGAGCTCTATCCGAATCCAAGCGATTATAATATGTACATGGGCGAAGTGATGACTCTAATGGGCGTGATCGCAACGATGACAGCCGTTTTAACAGCTTTTGCAATCCGCCGCTTTTCTTGGACATTCAATGCAATGATTCCCGCTATTATGATGCTGATTACTGGAGTGGGATTTTTCCTCCTCGTCCTTTTCCCCCATTCAGGGCTGATATGGATTGCTGCCGCCTTTGGGGCGAGCCCTCTGATGCTAAGCGTAACCCTTGGAGGACTCCAAAATTGCATTGGCAGGGCAACAAAATATACCATTTTTGACGCGACGAAAGAAATTGCTTTTATTCCACTCAACGCAGAGTCGAAACTCAAAGGAAAAGCCGCTATCGATGGAGTGGGATCCAGAATTGGAAAGTCGGGCGGAGCGGTGATCCATCAAACTCTTTTACTTTTTTTCTCTACCGTCGCAGCCTGCACGCCCTTTGTCGCCGGCATCTTCATCATCGCTATTTTGATTTGGATTGTTTCTGCCGTTTCTTTAGGGAAGCGGTTTGATCAGTTAACCAGCCCGAACCTAGGAACTGTCTAGCGATAAATATGGACTCTATCATTCAGTTTTTATTTGAACATGCGCAATATGCTCATTGGATTGTATTTGGCGCGCTCATGCTCGCTGGCATCAATGTGCCGATCAGCGAAGACTTGATGATTATTTTTAGTGCCGTTCTTGCTGCCACAGTAGTCCCAGAAAATACCTTATCCCTCTTTGTGGCCGTCTTTTTGGGCTGCTATATTTCCGATTGGGTGTGCTATTGGATTGGGCGTGCGTTAGGCCCGAAACTTTGGCATATTTCTTGGTTTGCCAAAACGTTTGAAAAAAAACGGATCGCGCAGATCCAAAGCTACTATGAAAAATATGGATTTTGGACGCTTCTTGTCGGGCGCTTCATCCCGTTTGGAGTCAGAAATTGCCTCTTTTTAACAGCAGGGCTTGGCAAAATGCATTTTGGTAAGTTTTTGCTGAGCGACGGGATTGCCTGCATCCTATCAAACACCGTCCTCTTCAGCCTCGCTTATGTAGTAGGGAAAAACTATACTAGCCTCATCTCTTCTTTAAAAACGTTCAATATTTTTCTATTCAGCGCCTTTGTGGTCGCGATAATTGGGTATCTTTGGTATAAAAGAAAGAAAAATGCCGCCACTTAAGGCTTCTTGATTCAATGTTCAATGCGTCTAATAGTCTGTCCTTTGTTAGAGCCCCCCTTGCATTCTTGTTTTTGCAAGATAACTCTACGCTGCGCATTCTAGCCATCCTTTTAGCCATGATTACCGATTCCATCGACGGGTATTTGGCGAGAAAAAGCCAATCCGTCAGCCGCTTTGGAGCGATTCTCGACCCAGCGATGGATAAATTTTTTGTCTATTTCGCGATGGTGGTTTTGTTTATGGAAAGCAAGCTTACTTCCTGGGAAATGGCTGCCATGCTCTCTAGGGATTTCTTCTTGTGCCTCTACGGACTCTTAATGGTCGCATCAGGCAAGTGGAAATCGATTATCTTTAGAGCCATTCGGTGGGGTAAAGCCACAACGGCTCTACAGTTTGCCGTGCTGATCGGGCTAGTTTTGGGACTGAATTTCCCCGTTGTGATCTTCTTGGTCTTTATTGGCATGGGCTGTCTCGGATTTTTAGAGCTTCTACAGACCCGCCCCTCTATCGCTTAACCATTTGATGTAGAAGCTGTTCTAGATCCATTGTGGAAATCATAACCCTTTTATCGTCCTTCCCCCAAGCTACGTGAATCTTATTGCCTTCTCGAATGAATCCCCCTGGAAATACAACTTTTTTTGAACGATCTTTTTTTGAAGAAGTCTCCTCATAGTATTCAGCTAATCCGATCGGCGACGGTGTGTACGCTCGAATCGCAAAAGGAAAATAGGGATCAAAAGCATAGGCGCCCATAAAATAGACGCGCCGTTCATAAATGTCTGGGTTCTCAATACTGGAATGAAAGAAGGTTAAAAATTGATCATCCACCTTAAGAGCAGGGGTACCTCCTCGAATGATTCCATAATCCCAATCTAAATCCTCCAATCTCTCACTGATTCTTCGACAATAGCCTGTCGATGGATCGCATTCTAAAACCGTGTGAGGATCCTCCCCGTAAATCAAATACAATGAGGAATCGATACAAAAAGGAACCCAATTTTTTTCGATTCGATTCGATGGATCCAAAATCAATGGCAAGGCTCTTTTTTTGGGCACCCATCTACCTTTTTCACATGTGATTTCTCCTAGATAGAGACGACGTACGTATTCAGGCGAGGGGTTTGGAAAGTCATTAAAAAGAAGAAAGATGCGATTTTGAAAAATAAACAGCCTTGCATCTTCTGCATAAAGGGAAAAATTTTCGCTAAAAGTTTGAATCTCCAGTAACTGAACGGATTTTTTTTTGACCCGGAATTGCTTGTCCAAATGAGCAAGACCAATGAAAGAGGCTGCGGGAAGGTATCTAATATCATGAGACCACCCTGGCCAGTGACAAATGTAACGAAAAGAGAGTAAATATCCATCTTCACAGGGAATGATCGACGGATTGTGGGCATTCGGATAATCGGGAATCGAAATTTCGTATGTTTTACAGATCGATTCTCCTCTAAGAATATGCTTCCATTTGGGCTCATTACTGTACAAAGAGAAACCTAAAAAAAGAATCCTAAAAAATATAAAATAGGTTTGCAGCATACTGCGAAAATTGTTCAGCATTCCTTCCACAAAGAGAAAACCAGTTGCCGATCATGATACCTATTCCGGATGGACATTGGTAGCCTAAACTAGGCGCTAAACTCACTCTTTCCGAGGAAGGTTGGTGGGTATTGCAATAGGTCCCATAGAAACTCAAGCCTGGATGCCCATAGAAAGGAGACGCATCCATGTGCTCATACAATCCATCTAAAGAAAAGAACAGCGAATTTTTGTAAAAAATCTGCATATTTACAAGCGATTGCCACGAATGACCGACCCAAATTTTCCCGTTGGTGCCGAAACCTCCTCCATAGGAGTGCAATCCTTTCACAGAAACCCATGAATTGAATTGATACTGCATAGCAAGCGTTGTACTGAGTAACCAATTCGGAAAAAAGAGATATTGTTTATAGAGAAATAGTGCAAATTGCGTCGAAAAACATCCGGAACCCGTCTTTTCCATTTCTGCTCTTTTAGGATTAAAAAGCTGATAATGTCCTAAGGGAAATATTTCTCTTACGGCGAATTTAATACCGGGGAAAAAGAGATATCTGTCATCTTCAAGAAGCTGGAAATCAAGGCCTACAGTTAAATCCCCAACGTTACAATAGGCATATCGCCCCTGATTGTTAAAATAGAATTGGGAAAAAAGGCTGACATCAAAAAAATCATTCAGTCCAAAAAACCCCTGAAATTGGTACCGATAGGAATGGTAGGAATCCTTGCGAGAGGAGTTTTGCCAATGGCTCTCATAAATGCCTCTATGACCATCAAAAAACAAAAAATTACGGACAACAAAATGACGATAGGAAATCGCTGTAGGTGGATCGCTGAGCAAGCTTCCCATAGACTTCGCATTGTAAGCCTGTAAAGGGAAAGCAAAAGCCAACAAAAAAATGAGAACAACCTCGCGAAAGGCTGTCAGCACTTTTCCCATCTTTCCCTTATACCCTACTTTCCGCTATTGTATTCTTAACCCGCAATAAGAGGCAAACCCGATGGAAGTCCAACGAGAATCAATTTTTGTTTCCGCTCTTCGCTCCCTTTGCAATTGTTTTTTTGCAGTATGTGGCATTTTTTTCGCTTTGGTTGTCATCACTCTCATCTATAACGCCATCGCAGACACGGCGTCTATCCCCGATGAACCCAAAACAACCATTAAGTATCTTCCCGACGCAAATGGGCATCGCGACACCTCCTCTACTTCTGCTGTTATCCTGCAAATCAACGTTCACGGCATCATTGGAGATCCCCAAGGGATCGATAGGAAACGAGTAGAAAACATTCTCTTGGATTCTCGTACCGGCACGTTCAAAGGGGATCGAGTGAAAGGTATTCTCCTGCACATGAACACTCCTGGGGGAACCACAGTCGATTCTGACAACATCTACCGGATGTTAAAAACCTACAAAGAGCGTTACCATGTTCCCATTTTTGCGTATGTAGATGGGCTTTGTGCATCAGGGGGGGTGTATATTAGCTGCGCGGCCGATCAAGTCTTTGCGGGGCCCGCCAGCATCATCGGCTCTGTTGGGGTCATTATCGGTCCCTTTTTCAATCTCTATGACGCTCTAGGAAAAATAGGTGTTCAGTCAAAAACCATTACCGAAGGTCTTGATAAAGATATGATGAGCCCTTTTAGACCCTGGAAACCAGAAGAAAGCCAGTCGCTTCAAGCAATCACCACTTATTTCTACAACCAATTTGTCGATATCGTCGTCGCCTCCCACCCAAGGATGAGCCGAGACAATTTAGTGAACGTGTACGGTGCCAAAGTCTTTGATCCCATAACCGCTGAGCGGTATGGGTATATTGACGTCGCCAACGCTTCTCGGGATGAGACCCTTCTCGCACTTCTCAAAGAGGCTAATGTCGACCCCTCTACTACCTACCAAGTAGTAGAGCTCGAACCGAAATCAGAATGGCTGCAAAATCTTTTGAATTCGCAGGCCGCCTGGGTAACGGGAAAAATCGAACATACCATCGAAGGAGCTCCCCCTATTCGAGATCAGGTCGCCTATCTCTACCAACCCTGAGCAAGCCATGGAACGAGTATATATACTAGATGCAGTGAACTATCTCTTTCGATCTTACTACGCAATTGGACCCATGCTCAACCAAAAAGGGCAATCGACAAGTGCCCTTTTTGGATTTATTCGATCCATACAAAAACTCATAAAAGATTTTGCACCCACCCACCTCGTCTCTGTCTTTGACGGACCGGATAACAAAAAATCAAGACAAGCCATCTACGCTAATTACAAAATGCACCGAAAGGGTGCACCAGAAGATTTGTTCCCACAATTCGATTGGGCCTATCAATATTGCGCACTAGCCGGTATCCCGACCCTTTGCGTCGATGGAGTGGAAGCTGACGACACCATGAGCTCAGTCGCCCTTTGGGCAGAAAAAAAAGGCGCCAGCGTCTATTTATGCTCTAGCGATAAGGATCTCACGCAACTCATTAATGATCGGATCCTAATGCTGCAGCTTCATAAAAATAACCTAATCATTGACGCCAAAAAAGTAGAAGAGCTTTACGGAGTTCGGCCCGATCAAATCGTAGACCTTCTCGCCATTATGGGAGATGCCTCAGACAACATCCCTGGCCTTGAAGGGTTTGGACCAAAAACGGCTGCCACCCTTCTCCAAGAATTCGGGACGCTAGACAAGATCCTCGCGCATCCAGAGCGGGTGAAAGGGGAGAAAAAGCAGCACGTTCTTCGCACCCAACAGAAAGAGGCTTGGATGAGTAAAGAGCTGGCCACATTAAATACTCATGTCAAGATCCCCAAAGATACGCATTATTATCTAATTAAAGAAGCCAACCGAGAAAAACTTGCTGACTTTTTTCAGGAGATGAAATTTACCTCCCTTTTAAAAGAGATGGCCGCCCCTTCCAAAAGTAAAGCGGCTTTACCCTTCGATCGTAAGCAAGATTACCGCCTAGTCGACACCGAAAAAGAACTAGAAAATTTACTCCAGGAGCTATCCCACGCAGAGTCGATTGGTATCGATACGGAAACAACAAGCCTAGTCCCCCTGTTAGCGCATCTTGTTGGCATCGGTTTTGCCATCGAGCCGAGTATTGCCTGGTACCTCCCGCTCAACGGGAGCATCAGCAAAGAAAAAGTGCTACAAAAACTCAAACACTTCTTTTCCCATACATCCGCCTCATTTTTTGGACATAACTTGAAATACGATTACCATATTCTCCAAAACCTTGGTATTGAAATCAAAAACATCGATTTTGACACTCTTTTAGCTTCCTACCTCATCAATCCTCAAAATAGAAAACACAACTTGGACGATCTTTGTTTGGAAAAGTTTCAGTACGCAAAAATCCCCCTGGAGAGTTTGATTGGAAAGGGGAAAAACGAGATTTCCATGCGAGAAGTTCCGATCCCCTTAGTCAAAGATTACTGTTGTGAAGATATTGATTTCACGACTCGCTTAAAACAGCTGTTTGAAAAGGAACTGCAAGAGAACAAACTCGACTCTCTTCTCCACGAAATAGAACTACCGCTACTCCCCATCCTCGCTGGGATGGAAAGAGTGGGCATTTACCTCGATGTGGAAGAGCTTCGAAAAATCGGAAGCAAGCTTGTACAAGAGCTCCATCAAGTGAAGGAAATCATCTTTAAGATGGCCAAAGAAGAGTTCAATCTCAACTCTCCCAAACAACTCAGCGAAGTGCTATATAAAAAATTAGGCCTCAAAGCAGGAAGCACCTCAACCAGTGCTGAGATATTAGAAGAGCTAGCTAACAAACATCCTATTGCGCAACATATTTTGAACTATAGGACTCTGGAAAAGCTCCGTTCTACCTATATAGAGGCACTTCCCCACGCCATCAATCCTGTGACCGATAGAATCCACTGCACATTCCATCAATCTGTGGCAGCTACCGGCCGTCTTTCTTGCCAGAACCCCAACCTACAAAATATCCCTGTCCATTCAGAAATTCGATCCTGCTTTAAGGCAAAACGAGGCTGGAGCTTTTTGGGAGCGGACTACTCACAAATCGAACTACGCCTCCTTGCCCATTTTAGCGAAGACGAAAATCTTATCCACGTCTTTCAAGAAGGGGGGGATATTCACGCTTATACAGCCTCTTTGATTTTCAGCGTCCCGGAAAACGATGTGACAGAAGAGATGAGAAGAGTGGCGAAAACGGTCAATTTCGGAATCCTTTATGGTTTAAGCGCTTTTGGACTCTCCAAACAACTCAACATTCCCTACAAAGAAGCTGCGGAGTTCATTGCAAAGTACTTTGAAAGATATCCCCGCGTCTTAGACTATCTCGAAGACTCTAAAGAAAAAGCAAGGAAACTCGGCTACTCCCAAACACTCACCGGGAGAAGGCGACCGATTCCAGAAATGCACAACAAAAATCCGTCCATTCGCAACGCTGCCGAGCGGCTAGCCATCAACACACCCCTTCAAGGGACAGCGGCAGATCTGATTAAACTTGCGATGATCCACATTGATCGGGAGATTCGCCAAAAAAAGCTAGAGGGACGCATGATTCTGCAAATTCACGATGAGTTGATTTTTGAGATCCCCGAACCTGAGATTGTTGCGTTTCAAACTCTCGTGAAAAACCACATGGAGAACGTGATATCCCTAAAAGTCCCTATCGAAGTGAGCCTTGCTGTCGGGAAAAATTGGGCGGAATGTTGAGGCTAAAAAAAATTGCCGTGACCGGGGGTATTGCCAGCGGGAAGTCTACCGTCTGCCGCTACTTGAAAGAACTCGGCGCCTATACCCTAAGCGCCGATGCGATAGGTCATGAGCTTTTAAACACCCTTCTTTTTCAAACGCTCATCGATACTTTCGGAAAAGAAATTACGGAAAATGGAAAGATTAGCCGCACCCTCTTAGCCAACAAAGTTTTTCAAGATGAAAAGGCTCTACGAATGCTCGAAAAACTCATCCATCCGTTCATCTTGAAAGAAATTCAAGAACATTATGAGGCAATCTCTCAAGACTTTTCTTTTTCTGCCTTTGTCGTGGAGATGCCTTTATTATTTGAGATAGGAGCGGAGCCATTTTATGACATCACCATTACAGTGCTTAGAACCACTGAAGAGGCTAAAAAACAAGCTGCTTTGAACGGGTGCGAGTATGAAAATCGGATGAAATGGCAGCTTCCGATTGAAAAAAAAGCCGCGCTATCAGACGTGATCATCCCAAATTTCGGCAACCTACAAGATTTGCAGCGAGAGGTAACGAAATTTTTTGAAATTGGCAAAAATGTACCCTGATGGTAAAGTTGGGGAAAATTAAAGCCCCCCCTAGGATGGGGAGCCTTCGAATCCATAAAACGGTTCCTGGATAGCCTAGCCCTTCAATTTTGAGCCACCCAGCATTTGCTTTCTGGTACTGTTTTGATCTATGAAGTAGCAAAATGTCTTTACTGAAAATTTTTATCAACAATAGCCCGGAGTATACTTTTCCATGAACGAGCAGCAAGCTGAACCACAACATTCAGAAAAGCCTGAACCTTCTGCTGATTTTGAAAGCGTTACAAAAATTTCTGACCTTCAGAGAATGACCATCGACAAACTGCAAGCGTATGCGCGGAACATCGGTCTCAAACACACAGCTCCTCTTTCGAAATCTGCTGTGGTCTTTGAGATTGTCAAGACGATTTCAGAAAGACCAAATGAGGTTCTTTACGGAGAGGGTGTTTTAGAGGTTCTGCCTGACGGATTTGGCTTTTTGCGCTCGCCGTACTACAACTACCTTCCCTCTACAGAAGATATCTATGTCTCTCCGGCACAAATCAGAAGATTTGATCTGAGAAAGGGGGATTCTCTTTACGGGTCAATTCGCGCTCCCAAGGATAAAGAAAAATACTTTGCGATGCTCAAAGTGGAAAGGATCAACGGGAAAACGTTTGAAGAGACGAGAGATCGGGTTCTTTTTGAAACGCTGACTCCTCTTTATCCCAGTGAGCGCCTTGTGATGGAGACGACCCGAGAGCGGCTTTCGACTCGGGTGCTTGATCTTGCAGCCCCTATTGGGAAAGGACAGCGCGGGTTGATCGTTGCTCCTCCAAAGTCGGGGAAAACGATCTTGATGCAACATATTGCCAATGCGATTGAGATCAATAACCCAGAAGTGATTCTCATGGTCCTTCTTATTGACGAACGTCCTGAGGAAGTGACCGATATGATTCGGACAGTCAAAGGGGAGGTTATTGCCTCTACGTTTGACGAGCCGCCTGAAAGACACGTCCAAATTGCCGACATGGCCATCGAAAAAGCGAGAAGGCTGGTTGAGTGTGGCTATGATGTAGTGATTCTTCTTGATAATATGACAAGGCTTGCTCGGGCGTACAATACCGTGCAGCCCCACTCTGGCAAAATTTTAACGGGAGGCGTCGACGCAAATGCGCTTCACAAGCCGAAGAGATTCTTTGGAGCGGCTAGAAACGTGGAAGGTGGGGGCTCTTTAACCATCATCGCGACGGCGCTCATCGACACGGGATCTCGAATGGATGAGGTAATCTTTGAAGAGTTTAAAGGAACGGGTAATATGGAACTTGTTCTCGACCGAAGACTTGCAGATCGCCGTATTTGGCCTGCTATTAACTTCATCACGAGCGGAACAAGACAAGAGGAGCGTCTCTACCATCCGGATGAGCTAGACAAAATCTATCGCTTAAGACAGGGACTTGCAGATTTGACCCCCGTCGATGCAATGAATCTTCTGACAGCCCGTCTGAAGAAAACGGCGAGCAACGCAGAGTTCTTGCTTTCGATGAAAGAATAGCATAAAAGAGAGTTGGAGGCGGACTATGCGCGCAATCATCCTAACCCTCATGGCGCTTACTATTTTCAGCGGTGGCTATTGGACCTGGAATCATCAACCGAAAATCAGGACCCAGTTGGAAGACCTCATGAGTTCGTCTACCTTCCAAACGCTTGAAGTGCGTTATTCTGCTGAGAGCATTATGGATGCCCATCGGCGGGAGCTTTTACAAGACAGCGACCACGTATTTTTAGAGCCAGCTCTCAAATTTGTTCCTTATCTTCTCATGGAGGTAAAATACATTCGTACGCACGATAAAACAGGCGAAGGGGTGATCCTTTGGGGGCTTGTCGATGGAGAAATGGTCATTAATACGGGATCTTGGGAAAAGACCCATGGATTTACGGACTGTATTGCATCGAATGCGACACGGCAAGAATTTAAGATCATCAATGCACTAGCTGCCCGAGGAGGTTCTTGGGATCGAGATGGGCTGTCTCGTTTTTTAAATATTGAAAATAATGTTTTGGATACTTGGGTCGATAGCTGTAGAAAAAAAAGCTTGATTGTGCAAAGCGGCAATATCTATCGGCTGCACCTCCAAAACCCAAAACTCCAAGTAATCCCCGAGACAAAACTTGATCAATGGCTTGTGACCAAGCCAACTAAACATGCGAAAAAAGTGAAAAAACGTTATCGTTCCGGACAAATTGAACATATTGCTACGGCTGCATTTGGACCAGATTTTGCGATTCGCAAAACGACCGAAATATTTCTTCCGGTTTACAGTATCATTGTACAAAATCCTGATGGTTCTCAGATGACCACCTACTGGAACGCTCTGAACGGCAAAAGACTGCTATCCCCTCCGAATGAAATAGAGTAATACATATCATATGCAAGAGGTCTATTAAGATATACCCCATCCCCCTTTTTACTCTTGTGGGTCTGATCCTAGGGCTTGTATTTCATTTTTTTCTCAAAAGTGGAGTTGTGAGTCATTGGATTTGGTTTACAACCCTGATCATTGGAGGGCTTCCCATTGCTTTTCAAACGCTACGGGGGATGCTCAAGGGGCGGTTTGCTTCTGACATTGTGGCAATGCTAGCGATTCTGACGGCGATCATCATGAACGAAGCTTTTGCTGGAGCGGTTGTAGTTCTGATGCAATCGGGTGGGGAAGCATTAGAGAAATATGGACTCCGAAGAGCCTCTTCTTCTTTAGAGGCTCTTCTTGCGAGGGCGCCTCGTTTTGCCTTTCGGAAACATCAAGACACTCTCGAATGGATTGATGTGAAAGAGGTAAAAGTTGGAGACACCCTCATGGTTCGTCCTGGAGATCTTATTCCCGTTGATGGGATCATTATGAGTGGAGAAGCGGAGATTGACGAGTCGATGCTTACAGGCGAACCCTTAGCTCGGAGCAAACAAACAGGAGATTCTGTCTTTTCAGGCAGTATCGATGTCAATGGAGCCTTTGAAATGCGCGCCAACAAGACGAGCGCGGAAAGCCAGTATCAAAAAATTGTCGATCTTGTCACAAAGGCCCAAGAGGGAAAGGCTCCTATAGAGAGACTGGCAGACCGCTACGCCATTTTTTTTACACCCTTAACACTTTTGATGAGTCTCCTTGGATTTCTCATTACTCAAGAGCCTACGACGATCCTTGCCGTCCTTGTTGTGGCTACTCCCTGTCCTCTAATCCTTGCCACCCCTCTGGCCATTCTGTGCGGGATTAACCGAGCGGCAAAGACAAGCATCATTGTCAAAGGGGGAGCAGCATTAGAGCAAGTGGGCAGCATTAAGGCCGCTGTATTTGATAAAACGGGAACGATCACCTTTGGCACGCCCTTTGTGGAGGAAATCATCCCCCTAACCTGCCTTTCTCAGATTCCGGGGGTCACCCACATCAGCCAAGAAGAGCTGTTAACAGTAGCTGCCGCCCTGGAGCAGCTATCCGTTCACTCCATTGCAAAAGCAGTGGTTGAAAAAGCAAACACTCCTCTTCCGATCCCCACAAACTTTATGGAAACCCCAGGTTCCGGAGTGGAAGGAAACTTAGGCTCAAAGCACTACACCATCGGCTCCCATGCCTTTTTAACAAAAAAACTGACAGCAAACTGCTTTAAGCACTGCGAACAGGCGATTAAAACCTATGAAAAAAGAGGCAAATTGCTCATTTTTATTGCCGAAAACGAACTCTGCATCGGCATTCTCCTCATCAGCGATCAAATCCGTCCCAATGTCCCTTCTCTAATCCAAGATCTGAAAGCCCTCGGTGTGCAAGAAGTGGTCATGCTCACAGGGGATAATACGCAAAATGCTGCATCCATTGCCAGGCAAGCGGGCATCGAAACGGTCAAAGCAGACTTGCTTCCGGAGCAGAAGGTGGAAGTGATCCGTTCTTTAGAAATAACACACCACCCGACCGCTATGATTGGGGACGGCATTAACGATGCGCCTGCCCTTGCATCAGCCACAGTCGGGGTGGCGATGGGCGCCCACGGAAGTGCCATATCGGCAGAAGCGGCAGATATTGTCTTTCTTGCTGATGATTTAGCAAAACTCAAAGAAATTCTTTTGATCAGTAAAAGAACCATTCATATTGCCAAAGAAAGTATTCTGATAGGTATCGGGCTAAGCTTTGCCTTAATGTGCATAGCAGCTTTTGGCCTGATTGAGCCGGCCATCGGGGCGCTGTTGCAAGAAGTCATCGATGTGGCGGTGATTCTCAACGCTCTTCGCGTCTAGAAAAAAGAGGCGTTTCCTGGGAAGCGACTATACCTTGCTGAAAACAGGTGTCCTGTCGTAATATGGGGCCTTTCTTTCTTGGAAAGATGGCTGAGCGGCCTAAGGCACGTCCCTGCTAAGGACGAGTACTCGCAAGGGTACCGAGGGTTCAAATCCCTCTCTTTCCGCCAATTAAAGAACCTCTTTCGTTAAGGCCTGTTCTACCCTGTCTTACGATCCTCGATTTGTCGGCAGCTTTCACGCTGCTTAAATATGAATTTATTTGTTGCGATTGGTATTACCCCCCCGATTAAACTGGGCCTTAGCCATCGAAAAGTATATGCAAGAAAGATCTATATTGAAAACGCGGCATGCTATAGAAACAATCAATAATCCTAAAGCATAAACAAGCCTGCCCAAGAACTGACTGAATACTCGTACACCTTTACAACTCTTATCGCAAAAAGGCGTAGCATTTTATCCGTTGACGGCGAAAAACTTGGCCGTTTACGGCCGAGATGTAAGCCGCTCGGGCGCAGCTAATCTACAGGAGGGTATTGGTTTTCAATATATTGGCGTATCACTGATATCGGAGCTCCTCCGCATGAACTGGCAAAATAGCTCGGTGACCACAACTGGCTGCCCCACAAGGCTCTCTCGATCGAGAAGTGCTTCTTCTTCCGAATTAATCGAGAGGAAACCCCTTTCAGTGAGTTTACGAGTTTAGTGACAGAAAATTTTGGCGGGTAGTTAACCAAAAGATGTACGTGATCTCGTTCCCCCTCCACTTCTTCAAGAATAGCTCCAAAATCGTGGCAAACACTCGAAAAAATATCAGATAAATCCTTCAGGATTTCCTTGGTAAACACGCAACGTCGATATTTAGTAACAAAGACCAAATGCACATGCAATCCAAAAACACACGTTCTGCCATGTCTTAAATCAGTTGACTTTTTCATAGGCCAAGTCTAGCATGGCTCTATGCTTTTGAGAAAGGGATTTCGGTTTCGCCTTGACCCTACGGATAGCCAAAGACAGCTTTGCTCCCAGTTTGCCGGAGCCTCGCGGTTTTTGTATAACCGTGGTCTGGCTCAGCGAAAACAAGTGTACGAAGAGACGGGCAAAAGTGTTTCCTATTTCGAACAAAACAATGACCTTGTCCCTCTTAAAAAACAACAGCCTACCGCTTGGCTTAAGGACATTCACTCTCAAGTATTGCAACAAGCGCTCAAAAACTTGGATGCTGCATTTCAGAACTTTTTCCAAAATCTCAAGAAAGGAAAGAAACCTGGATTCCCTCGTTTTAAATGCAAAGGAATCAGAGATAGTTTTCGATACCCGCAAGGAGTCCATATCGAGAACTCCCAAGTCTATTTGCCGAAAATTGGGTATGTCCTCTTCCGTAAATCTCGAGAAATTGAAGGAACTCTAAAACAAACAACGATCCTCCGTGAAGGAAGCCATTGGTATGTCTCTTTTTCTTGCGAGATCGAGATAAACGATCCAGTCCCTGCCCCTATTGCAGAAGAAAAAGCAATCGGTATCGATATGGGGCTTAAATCATTTGCGGTGATGGCATCCGGTCCCAACAACACTGCTAAACGGATCGACAACCCCCGATTCTTTACTCAGGACCTCCCCAGGCTCAGGGTTCTCTCACGACGTCTTTGTAAAAAAGTCAAAGGGAGTAAAAATTGGCTTAGAGCCAAACTACAGCTTTCTAAGCTGCATGCCCGCATCCGACATTGCCGAGAAGATTTTGCCCATAAGCTCTCTACAGAGATTATCAAAAGCCACGATATCATCTGTGTAGAAAGCCTAGACATACCAAATCTTTTACAGACAGGGACGCGCAGTCTATCCAGAGCCATCGCTGATGCGAGCTGGCGCTTTTTTCTTGGATGCCTGAAATATAAGGCTAAAGAGAAAGGAAAACATTTTGTAGAGACAGGACAATATTTTCCCAGTACACAGACCTGCAACTCCTGCTGGCATAGACAGAAAATGGAACTGGGAGATCGTATATATCGCTGTATAGTCGCTTAAAATTTTATTGATAGCTTCTGGGTGCGTCAAAGCGCAAAAAATCGATCCTCGTAACTGGGTATGTATGAGCTGAATACTTACCCAGTTACGAGGATCGATTTATTTGCAGCTTTCACGCACCCAGAAGTTATCAAGAAAAATTTAAACGACTATAAAAATTGTTCGATGGAAATGGATAGAGACTTGAACAGCGCGATAGTAGAAAAGGCCGCCGGGATGTCGGTCTTAAAAGCTTGTGGAGCTAGTCCTTAAGGAGAGCATTGAAGCAAGAATCTCTCGCATTCAGGCGAGAGAGGTTCAATTGGACAGCTGAGCTATTTGTAATCACTGCCATGACAGGCATGGTAACCAAAAGGGACTTACAAAGTCGAGGGGTAATATACCGAACGGGACTCAAAATTTGAATCCCTTTGTGTATAAACCCATTTTTGCTATCTTGATCCTTTATGGCAGAAGCGGAAAAGAAGACGACAAGGGTTCCTCCCAACTCCAAAGAATCGGAGATGATGGTTCTCGGTTGCATGTTGACCAACATCAATGCCCTTAATATTTGCGCTGACAGCCTTCAGGAAGCAGATTTTTATTATCGAGAACACCAAATCATCTACTCCGCCTTGAAAGCGGCCTACCGAGCCGATAAGCCTGCAGACATCCATCTGGTTGGAGAGGATCTGAAGCGGCAAAACAAACTCGAACCAGTCGGCGGCATCAGCTATTTGACCTCTCTAGCACAATATGCAGGAACTTCTGCCTTCATCGAGGAGTATGCAGAACTGGTCAGAGAAAAATCGATCTTAAGACAAATGATTGCCTCTTCTCAGCGCATTGAAAAAACAGCTCTTGAAGAGCCAAACGATGTTTTACTAGCGCTAGACGACGCTCAAAAAGAATTTTTTCAAATTTCTCAGGAAAATCAAAGGCATGGCGGCGTCTCCATCAAGGATCTTATTTCAGGACTGAAAGCAGAGTCGAAACTCCCCTATCTAAAAGAACTTCAAGCAAGGCAAGAAAAGTTCCAAGAAAAGGGTCCTGACGAGCCCGGCATCACCGGCATTCCTACCCATTTTATCGACCTTGATAAAATGCTCAATGGCTTTAACAATTCAAACCTTATGATCCTTGCAGCAAGACCCGCCATGGGAAAGACTGCTTTGGCTGCGAATCTTGCAGAAAACATCTGCTTTCGCAACCATATTCCTGTCGGCGTTTTTTCTCTCGAGATGAGCGCGTCTCAAATTCTACATCGCATCATCTGCTCCCAATCAGAGGTGGAGTCTGAAAAAATCCAAACAGGCTCTTTATCGGGCTCCGAATATCAACGAATCGTTGCAGCGGTCAACAGAATGCAAAAAGCAACGATGATCATCGATGATCAACCTGGACTAAAAATCACAGACATCCGCGCTCGTGCCCGTAGAATGAAAGAGGCCTACAATATAGGCTTCATCATCATCGACTACCTACAGCTCATTTCTGGCTCCGGCTCGATGCGTTCTATAGAAAATCGGCAGACAGAAATTTCAGAAATCTCTCGCAATCTCAAGAATTTGGCAAGAGAGCTCAATATCCCCATTCTTTGCGCCGCCCAACTCTCAAGAAAAGTAGAGGAGAGGCAAGGACATCGCCCAATGCTTAGCGACCTTCGCGAAAGCGGATCGATCGAACAGGATAGCGACGTTGTCATGATGCTGTTTCGCAGGGATTATTATGACAAATACGACAAGCCCGGCATGGCAGACATTATCATCGCAAAAAATAGGCACGGCCCTGTAGGCGACGTGCAACTCACCTTTAGGAAGGAGATCGGCCAATTTGCCAATTACTCTCCAATCCATGCAGTAGCCCAGAAAAATGAAGACGCCTTTTCCGCATTTTCTCCAGAAGACCAGTAGTTTAAAAATTTTTTATATTTTCATAGCTCCGGCTTTTTACGACGGCGGTTATGCAAGAGGTCTATTTACTTTTAGCCCTTATTTGTTTAGAATGTCAGATTCTTTTAGAACGTAGGAAAAACATGGCCTCAGTAAAGAAAAAACGACGTGCAAAAATCGCCAAGCATAAGCGAAAAAAACGTAGACGCCGCGATCGCCATAAGAAAAAATAGTTGTCAGAGGGAATGGTAGACCAAATTTTACTGTTCCTTATTATTCTACTTCTATTTCAAAAGAATGAGATAGAGGTTCTTGTTTATGTGGAAGTATCCTAAAATTTTTGATGTCCTGGTCATTGGAGCAGGACACGCTGGCTGTGAAGCAGCCCATGCGGCCGCTCGCATGGGCGCATCCACGCTGCTTCTAACAATGAATCTCGATACCATTGCAAAAATGAGCTGCAACCCCTCTATCGGCGGGACAGCAAAAGGGCACATCGTCCGAGAAATTGATGCGTTGGGTGGGCTCATGGGAAAGATTGCAGACCGAAGAAGCATCCAATTTCGCATGTTGAACGCCTCAAAGGGCCCTGCCGTTCGATCTCCCCGTTCTCAAGCCGATCGAGCTTTGTATGCTCTGGAAATGAAGCACCGCCTAGAGCAAATGGAGCATTTAGAGATCCAGCAAGGGACATCCCAAACCTTAGTGGTAGCGAACGGGAAGATTCAAGGGGTTGAAACTCTAGAGGGAATTCTCTATCGATCTCGAACAGTGATCCTCTCTGCGGGGACTTTTATGAGAGGGCTGCTCCATATTGGAGCAACCCAATTTTCCGGAGGCAGGGGGGGCGACAAGGCGGCAGCGGGCCTTAGCCCATGCCTTGAATCGTTAGGCTTTCAGCTAGGAAGACTCAAAACAGGCACTCCCCCTAGAATCAATCGTAGAGGGATTGACTTTTCCAAATGTGAAATCCAGCCTGGGGACGAGGGGGTCAGATTTTCCTTTGACGCTCCCGAAGAGCGAATGGAGCAAGTTCCCTGCTACATTACCTATACAACGCCAGCCACTCATAGAATTATCCAACAGAATCTTCACCGCTCGCCCCTATATGGCACAAAGGGCATCCAAAGCGTAGGGCCGAGATATTGCCCCTCCATTGAAGACAAAATCGTCCGTTTTGCCGACAAAGAACGGCACCAGATCTTTTTAGAGCCGGAAGGACTCATGACTGAGGAGTTTTATGTGAATGGGATCTCCTCCTCTTTGCCGTTTGATGTACAATTGGATCTGATTCACACTTGCATCGGCCTAGAAAAAGCGGAAGTGATGAGAGCTGCTTACGCGATTGAGTATGATTATGTCAAAAGCGAACAGCTCTATCCTTCCCTAGAAACGAAACGCGTAGAAGGTCTTTTTCTTGCAGGTCAAGTGAATGGAACAACAGGATATGAAGAAGCGGCGGGACAGGGCCTGATGGCAGGAATTAATGCTGCCCTCAAATGCTCTCACAAAGAACCGTTCATCCTCCGGCGCTCAACAAGCTATATCGGCGTGATGATCGATGATCTCATCCGATTCGATCTCCATGAGCCCTACCGGATGTTTACTTCAAGAGCGGAGCATCGTCTGCTTTTACGGCAAGACAATGCAGATCTCCGATTAAGACCTTTTGCCTACGAGCTCGGCCTCCTCTCAAAAAAGCAGTACGACCATGTCATTTACAAGCAAAAGACCATCGATCAGGAAATAGAACGGCTGAAAAAAATCTTCAAAACCATCGAAGGAAAAAATACGAGCCTAGCCCAGTTTCTCTCAAGACCTGACGCTTCTTATACCAGCGCAAAAGAGATCTTTGTAGAGATTGAAGATTTTGGGGAAGAGATCAATACCCAAATTGAGCTTTTTCTCAAATACTCAGGCTACATCGAACGACAGCAAAAGGAAGTAAAAAAACTCGAGCATCTCGACCATGTCCGCGTTCCCAAAGAGTTTAACTACGCAAGTATCGCCTCACTAAGAACCGAAGCAAAACAAAAATTCATCCGCTACACCCCAGAAAACTTAGGGCAAGCCTCCAGAATCTCTGGAATTACGCCTGCCGATATTTCCATCTTGCTCATTGAACTGCAAAAAAGGTAAAACTAAGGGGTATGTCGAATCATCTCAAACTCCCTACGATCTTGATCGTTGCAGATAACCCATCGATCCGTTTTTGGTTAAAAAAGCACCTCGATGACCACTTCTTTGTCTTGAGTGCTGAAACTCCAAAAGAAGCGCTAGACGCCCTCTATTCCCCTTTGGATTTTATCATTATCGATGCTGAGTTTGAACGCTGCGACGCCCTCGAGCTATCAGAAAAAATGTATCAACAGGCAGCCAAAAGCGGTACCCCCATCTTCCTCATCACAGGCAAATTAAAAAAGTCTTTTCGAGAAAAAGCCAAAAAAGCTGGTATCACCGAATTTTTAAGCGCCAACCTCGATCTCGACGAACTTCTTTCTCGCATCGAATCCGGCAAGAAAAGAGCAGATGTCCGACAAAAGACAGAAGAAGCGATCCGAGCCGTCCGCATCCCCACTCCTTCAGGCAGCTCACTCAAGCACAAATTCGTCCTCAATGATGAAGCAGTTCGCCTCCTATCCCAGGCGAAAAAAAAGAATGTTCCCATAGCCCTTCTCTTCATGCAAATCGATGCTTTTGACACTTTAAACAAACCCGCTACCACCTTTCAAAACTTGGGAGAGTTCATCGGAGAACTGCTCCGAGAAGAAGACGTTCTCATCCCCTCTTCCGAAGGAAAATTCGTCCTTCTGCTGGCCAATACTAGTCCCACGAAAGCAAAAACCATCGCAGAAAGATTGCAAGCAAAAATTGAGCGGCAAAACTTTGATCTGACTGTATCCATCGCGATCTCATCTTTAGATGCGAGCGAAGAGGGGTTTCACAAAATGTTAAACTCCCTTATCAAATCGCTCAACACGCAAAAAAATACTAACCTCATCATCTCTTTCGACCCGGAAAACCCATGAAAACCTTTTGGATCTGTTTAAGTCTTGCTACCACCTCTTTTGCTGAGGAAAAACCCCAAGAGCCCGTTAAAGAATTAGAAGGAGCTGCCATCGCGATACACTCTCCAAACAGCAGCGTAATCATCATCGATCCCAAAGCGCGTGCAAAAGACATCGCCCAAGCGTTCAGCGCCCTGCGAAAAGAAAAGCCCACTACAAAAGTGATACTCCAAACAATGGATAGCTCCCTTTATGGAGTCACAGATATCAAACCAACAGAGGGTGGAACCTTGCTTTTTATTAAAGTCCTCTCCAATCAGGGGGCCACCATGCACATCGTGCCTGTAGAACAAGTGATGGAGATCCACTATTCGCCCTGATATTCATCTCATTATGTTAAAAGGAGCTCCGATCTTTGAACAGCTTCAACTCGAAGAAGCCCTCCTTCGAACGGAGTCGATAAATTTTTGTATCATCAATCAAGGGGCTCCTCCTGCCGTTGTGATGGGCATTTCAGGGAAACCAGAGGAGCTCCTCCATACGAAAAGGGTAAAAAAAACCAACATCCCCGTCATTAAACGGTTCAGTGGGGGGGGGACGGTGATCATAGACCATGACACGCTCCTCATCACCTTTATCATGGGAAAAAAAGATGTGCCCATTCACGCTTTCCCTGAGCCGATCCTTCAGTGGTCAGCCAAGCTTTACCAAGAAAGCTGGAAGATTCCCTATTTTCAGCTGATCGAAAATGACTACTGCATCGGCCATCAAAAATGCGGAGGCAACGCCCAGTACATTCAAAAAGATCGGTGGCTCCACCATACTTCCTTCCTTTGGGACTACTCTGACACATACATGAACCTCCTCAAAATGCCTGAAAAAAAACCCAAATACCGAGAAAACCGCTCCCATGTTGAATTCTTAACCCGGTTAAAAGACCACGCCCCCAATTATCACGATCTCATTGAGTCGCTGGTTCAACAGCTCAGTAAACGGGCAAACATAGTCAATTTTAATTTTAAAACTTGGGAAGAAAAGCCTCATAGAAAGTCGACTGAAAAAATAATTCTCTACTGAAAGGGGCCTGTATATACACGTGATTAGACATCTTGCGTAACCTGAAGAAATGCCGAGCGAATCTCGGCAAGAATGGCTTAGCGCCGGCAAAACAGTTTATGCGCTTTTGCCGAAGTTAATAGTGGGCAACTATTAACAAGGCAAACCCGAAGGGCTTGAGCGGATAAAATGTAAAGCCGCCGCAAGCCGGGCGATTTCTTCAGGTTACGCAAAATGTCTATTCAAGCATCTGGGAGGCCTATCAGGTCTTTTAGAGCCTGCTTTGTAGCTTCTCGTCCAATCAAAGAGAGGGATTCAGTCAGGGGGATGCCCTTGGGGCAGACGCGTACGCAGTTTTGCGCATTGCCGCAACCTGCAATGCCCTCTTGCCCCGTCGCCACTCTTAATCTTTCTGATTTTTCAAGCTTACCTGTCGGATTCGTATTAAAATAGCGGATCTGGCTCATGGCTGCCGGCCCCATAAACTCTGAGCGGTGATTGACCTGCGGACACGACTCTGAACAGCAGCCACACGTCATGCACGTGGACAGTACATACATGGCCTGTTGCACCTCTTGAGAAATCGGCTGGCCGAATTCTCCTTGGTCTTCCGTACCATCCACAGAGATCCATCCTCGAATTTTCACAAGCGCCTGAAACATAGAATCTCGATTGACGCAAAGATCGCGAATGAGGGGAAACTTCGTAAAGGGAGCCAGCGCTATCACATTCGACCCCGTGTCTCGAATATATTCTTCTATCAAGGCCGTGCAAGCCTGCCTCGGCTTACCATTGATAAGCATGGAACACGATCCGCATACTTCCTCAAGACACCCCTGTTCCCAAGCTACGGGAGTCGTGATTTCTCCCTTGCGATTGACCGGCCTTTTTTGAATCTCCATAAGAGCGGAAATCACGTTGGCTGAGTAGTTTCTTTTAAATTCAAATTGTTCCCAGTATTGCTTACCTGGAGTGCCGCGATAAATTTTGAGTACATAGGTCCCTGCATCCATGTTTTTCTTTTATCGGCTCTACTCGAGGCTGTCAAGAGGTCTAATGTTTTTTAGCGTGGGCTTTCCTTTTTTTGCTGTGGTATAGTCCCTTGGAATGGGATCGAGATGCCGCATGTCAATCGGCTCATAAGTGATGACCGGTTCATCTTGCGATGGATCATAGGTCGCAATCGTTGTTTTGAGCCAATTCTGATCATCTCTTTCAGGAAATTCTGGCTTAAAATGGGATCCCCTGAATTCATTGCGAAGAAGAGCCCCTTTTGCAATGACAAGAGCGATTTCTAGCATCGCTTGAAATTGGTGAGCAAAGACATACGTTTGGTTGAGCTCTTTGCCCCGATCTGTCATGCCAATATTTTCGTAGCGAGCACGAAGCTCTTTTAGTTTTTGGATGGCTCTTTTAAGATCCGGATTGTCCCTTTTTACACTGACAAACCGGACCATATAATTGGCCATCTCATCATGCAGCTGGTGCACATTTTCAGTGCCCTCTTTGGACAGCAGTTCTTTTTGCCTTTTTTCTTCTAGATCTTGGGCTGCCTTAAAGACTTCTTCAGGAAGATCCCGGGAGAACCCCTTTAGGTTTTCTATGTATCGAGGCACTTCCTGGCCCGCCACTAAACCGCTAAAAATACAGGAAAGAAGGGAATTGGCGCCCAGTCGGTTCGCCCCATGAAAAAGATAGTCCGACTCACCTATGTTAAAGCACCCCGGGATGTTGGTCATCTGCCTATATCGTACCCAGCGATCCTGATCATCAATCGCCGGCCAGTCTACCCAAGCGCCTCCCATGGTGTAGTGAACGCCTGGGCAAATTTTCATCGGGTTTTTGCGCGGATTATCTCCCGTGAATTTTTCATAAATTTCGAGAACTGAGGCCAACTTAGTGTGCACTTCAGAAGAAAGATGCGTCACGTCGAGAAAGACTTGTATTTTCCCATCCACTCCCAGCCCCTGCTCACAAATACGAAGCACTTCTCGAGAGGCGATATCCCTCGGAACCAAATTCCCAAAGGCCGGATACATCTCTTCTAAAAAATACCAAGGTTCTCCCGTTTTTCCGCAAGACCTGGTAGAACCATCAGGAAATTCGATGGTTTTCGACGAGTCTCCAAACACCCAAATCCTCCCCCCCTCTCCGCGCACGGATTCTGAGATGAGACGCATTTTATCATTGCCAGGAATGCAGGTTGGGTGAATCTGAATAAACTCTCCGTTGGCATATTTCATCCCTTGCATATAAAGGCGACCATTAGCAGCCCCGGTGCAGAACGTGGAGTTCGTCGACTGTTTGTAGATAAATCCCAAACCGCCTGTTGCGATAACAACAGCATCGGCCCTCAGGACATGGAGTTCAAGATTGAAAAGATCATGGATCACAATCCCTCGCGCGATGCCCTCGCCGTCGATCACAAGCCGTAAGAATTCGTGATGCTCATACTTTTCCACTAAACCCTTTGCCTCATATCTTCGCACCTGCTCATCTAATGCATAGAGCAGCTGCTGTCCAGTAGAAGCTCCGCAAAAAGCTGTGCGATGGTAAAGCGTTCCACCAAATCTTCGAAAGTCAACATGACCCTCTGGGGTGCGATTGAAGGGACACCCAATCCGATCCATCATTCTTAAAATAGCAGGGCCAGCCATGCACATCTCTACAATCGAAGGCTGATTAGCGAGAAAATCCCCCCCTTTGATCGTGTCATACGCGTGGATGATGGGAGAGTCGTCCTCTCCCTTTAAATTGATTGCAATATTGATACCGCCCTGAGCGCACACAGAATGGGATCTTCTCACTTTCGTGACTGACACGAGTTTGACATGGCAACCTTTTTCTGCGAGCTTCATGGCACAGGAAAGACCCGCTAGCCCCCCTCCAACGACAATGACTTCAGTTTTTCTGGTGTTCATCCTATTTCAAGCTCGAAGATTGACCCAATAGCTGCCCCAAATAGCAGCTAAACCTAAAAATGCTAAGACAGCCATACCAAACCAACAAATCGGTAAAACTGCCTTTTGCGAGCGATAAGAGAGCATAGCGCCCCAAGTGATGAGCGAAGTCCAAAACCCATTCAACGCGTGAAAGGCCGCAGCAATCACAAAAATGGAATAAAGAACGCACATCCAAAGGCTTTTAAACGTCTCGCGTACCATCATGAGCATCGCCTTTCCTGGTGTGGGAGCGACTGCCTCGATACGTTCCTTGTAAAGCAACTTTACACCCACTCGATCCGCAATGGATTTCAAGCCTGGATCTTCTGTCAGAGTCACGACATATTCAGCCTGAAATCCATCATGAATTTTTCTTGGCTGCTGAAGAAAGCGCATTTGTACTACGTGACCGATGATACCGATCAAAAGGATCCAAGAGGTAAGCCGTTGCCAAGTATAAGCTCGGCTGCGGCCATACTTCACTACTGGCCGGTTGCCTGCATTGGAAAAGGAATTAGGTTGTGCCTGAAATACACGATACAGCCCCCAATAGCCATGTAAAAAGATGGGAATGCCGATTAAGAAGACTTCCATGACTTGAAGGTAGGGAAGTCCTTCTAAAAGATTGACGAGCCGCACAAAGCCGATCCCATCATCGCCAAGCCAAAGAGCGGCCTGAGAGTTGATAATGAGGTGCTCGATTAAATAGATCACGAGCCAAAGCCCCATGAGAGAGTGAATTCTCCGCCAGGCAAAGGCGCCCAAAATCATTTCTGTTCGCGTGGCCATTCCCCTTTCTTTTCGAGAAAATTTCGAAACTTTATTTGCTTATCAAACCTTCCGATCGCTTATCTCTCAACCAATCCACAAAAGACGGATCGGTAATCTGTACGTACTCTCTAAACGTTTCTTCGTATGCAGATGAGAGATCCCATTTAGCGAGTAAGTGTTGGATATAGTTTTGCAAATCTACGCTGCGCAGCCTGACCGGGCTTTCGTCCTGAACATTTAGGACTCTAGAAAGATCTAACCGAAGACCGGACGAAGAAACAGACATAGTTACCTCCTTTTTGGAAAACAAGCTATCTCCTTCTTACCAAAACAAGCAAGCAGAAAAAATAAGCTCAAAAGAACTAGAAAATCAACTGAAGCGAAATCCATTAACAGTTTTTAAGGCCAAATAGCGACGAAGCATTCCGATGGGTATTAGCGGTCACTTCTTCCATGGAAAGACCTTTCATGTCCGCAATGCAAAGAAGAGTCTCTTGAAGGAAGGCCGGCTCATTCTGCTTCCCTCGATACCCTTGGGGCGCTAAGTAGGGTGTATCTGTCTCGACCAAGAGCTGATTAAGGGGGACTATTTTGGCCACCTCTCGAAGCTCTTCACTTTTTTTGAACGTTACAATACCGCTAAGCGAAAGATGCCAGCCACGATGCAATACTTTCTCTGCTTCCTCAAGAGATCCTGTAAAGCAGTGCAAAATAGCAGGGGCTCCTTTTGGATACTCCTGATCCGCAATCGCAAAAAGATCCAAAAAGGCTTCGCGACAATGAAAAATCACCGGCAGTCTAAAGTGAGCGGCTAGATGTAAATACCGAATGAAAAAACGTTTTTGAACCTCTCGATCGAGGTTTTGATAATGGTAATCCAGCCCTGTCTCCCCGACAGCTACAAGTTTGTTCTCCTCTACCGCTTTTTGAAAAATAAAAAATGCCTCTTCCCCCTCTTCTTCCACATCATGAGGAGGCGTCGCACCCGCATTTTTGATTTCTGAAAATCGCATCTCAAGGGCCAACCCTTCTTCAAGGGTTTTAGGATCGGTGCAGATATTCAAAATGTTTGTCACGTGGGCTTTTCTTGCACGCTCCATGATGACGGCTATTTCTGGTAGCACTGCAGCGCTGCTGAGATGGGCATGAGAGTCAAATAAGTTCATTCTGGATCTGTTTTCTAAAAAGATCTCGATCTTGTATTTTCAGCACATTTGGAAAGGGACCTTCGATGCTCTTTTGGGGAATGACTACCTCAAAAGGGTCAAAGTAAGGAGAAGATATCGTATGAAACGTGTGTTCCGTTCCAAAAATCCCCCGAATATCATCGGTAGAAAAGGCCTCCTCCACCAATCGATTCCAATCTTGCTCCTTGTGATGGGACCAAGTCCTTCCCTTAAGTAAACATTCTGATTTGGTTCTCACCCAGCTGTAATGATGAAACAAGGGCTTTCCATCCTCTCCAAGCACAGACTCTCTTTTGGGACCATTGTAAGACAAATAAGCGCCGAGCCGCTCAAGCCCATTAAAAAGAATTAAAGGAAAAAACCGCTTCCTTTGTACAAAAAACGGAAGGTTCACAAGGTGCTCTGCTTGAAGAGTCGGTTTCAAAGCATAGTAATAAGATCCCAGTCGCATCACTTCATACTGAATGTCAACCTCCGACTGAAGCCAAGATAAAACTCGCCCGCCTTCTGCAATCTCATCGCTATCTAAAAAAAAGACAGACGCAATATCAGGATCAAGATACTGAAATCCAATATAACGAGAAGTGGCAGCCCAATAAGCGGCCCAATCAGGGTCCTGCGGCTTCAAAAAGTGGTATTTACTATAAAGCCTATCCCGAAAGTAGGCAAACTCTATAAATTGACAATCAGAGTGAGCACGATACGTATGTTCGAGCAGCATCCGATTTTCAGGAGTCCCATCAAAAAAATGATCACAAACAACAATCACAACTTGCTGAGAAAAAACCTTCGCCTCTTCAACGCATTTCGAAATAAAGCGAAAATCATTCGTACAGTAAGTGATGACCGTCCCTACACCTGACGAAGCGCGGTATAACATTTACGCTCTTGACTTTTTGGGCGAATCTACCAGATTATCGTCTTATGTTTCTACTGGCAAGCTCAAATCCATTCATCCGCTCTTACGTGGAGGCCGATTGGTTTGGAAAGGCGATCTTTCTCAGCCTTTTTGCCCTTTCCATTCTTTGCTGGAGCCTCATTATTTATAAATATTGGGTCTATAGGCAAATAAAAAAAATATCACAAACGTTTGCTGAGCAGTTTTCAGAAAAAGAACTGTTAACTCTCCAATTTAAACCCTTACGAGGCCGTCTTTTAGAAGTGCCGAATCCCTTATTTGAAATCTACAAGGCTCTAAAAAACAAAGTACTGCAAATCATCGATCGCAACCACTATTTTGCCCCCAATGAAGAAGCTGTGCTAAGTGAAGCGGATTTGGAGCTGATCGAAAGAGAAATCCAAATGGCCATCTCTAAACAAACGACAGGATTGGAAAAAAACCTTTTTATCCTTTCCACTATTGTAACTCTCGGTCCTTTTTTAGGCCTGTTAGGCACCGTTTGGGGGATCTTAATGACCTTTTCCGACCTTCATACAAGAGGGGGAGCTATGGGCAATGCCGCCATGTTATCGGGCCTGTCTCTCGCTTTGACAACCACCGTCATCGGTCTGGTCATTGCGATACCGGCCGTCATCGGATACAACGTTTTAAAAAACGTGTCGCGCGACTTTAGAAGGGAAATGGAACATTTTTCTCAAACCCTTCTAGCGGCAACAGAACTTCAATACCGCAAGCCTAACCATGCACAAAAGATTCCAGTCTCCCCTTGATCAAGAGCCCATCGAAGAGCCGCTGATTAACTTAACTCCCCTCATCGACGTAGTGTTTGTCATCCTCATCTCTTTTATCTTAATCGCCCCTATTCTTGAAGTGGACTCTGTCGATCTTGCACGAGGAGGACCTGTCGAAAAAAAACAACTACAGTCCAACTCCCTCTCGATTTCTGTTCACAAAGACAATTCGATTTGGTACCAAAATACCCGAGTCTCGATCCAGGAATTAAGGGAAATTTTAAAAAAAGAAAAAAAGAAAAACCCCCACACAGTCCCCCAAATACTCCATGATCAAACAGCCGAATTTGGCACTTACCAGACCCTAAAAAACACCTTGGAGTCGGTTGGATTTGAACAGATGGATGTGATCTTAAAACCACGATGAAAATAGTCCATGCATTTCTCACGCTGCCAAAAAAGCACCAAATTGCGCTTTCCGTTCTTATCTCCCACCTTTTTTTTCTATTCGGAGCGCTCTTTCAGCACGGTTTCTCGTTAAGAAAAAAAGAGCTACGATCCATCCTTGTCAAAATGTACACTCCTGAGTCGCCAGCGCGTACTGTCCAAATAACACCCTTTTCATCATTGGGAAAAACCCCCTTAGCCAGCCCGTCTCACACAACCGAGAAAAAAGTTCCCAAAGTAAATGTTCCAGAGATTCGTAAGAAAAGCAGGTCAGGACACAAGCCAGCCCAACCCGAAGCACAAGCAGTGCTCAAAGAAATCTCCCAAAGCCTAGATGTCCTCAAATCGAAGCCGCATCCATCGCAAATCATTGAAATTCCCCAAAAAATTGCGTCGAAAAGTCAGCCTATGTCAACATCCACTGATCTCGGTGTAGAATATAGAGAGTTTTTAATTGCCTTTCTTCAAAACAACCTGGATCTTCCAGAGTATGGTAAAGTGAAAGCCAAACTCACAATCAACTCCTTTGGAACATTGGTCTTTTGTGAGATTTTGGAGACGGAGAGCGCCAAAAACGCCCTTTTTCTCCAACATGCACTGCAAACCCTCTCTTTTCCTCGACTCGATGCCTTTGGCCTCACAGACTCTACCTATTTTTTCACAATCACATTCCGTAACTTAGAAATTCAGTTGAAAGAGAGTACTGTATCAAGGTAAAATCGGAACATGAAAAAATATCTCTACGGTTTTTTTTTCCCTCTTCTTCTCTTTACTCAGGACTTAGAAGTTCGGCTCCCTACGCAGGGAAATCTTCCGCCCCTTTATTTAAGCTCTTTGGGAGGAGCGGAGGAAATGAGAGCTGTCTTGGAATTTGACCTCAGCGCAAGTGGCCGATGCATCGTCCTCCCCAGACAAGAAGATCTCGAGAAAAATGCGCTTTCCTTCTCATTGGCAAATTGGAAAAGAGCCCATATTCCTTACTGTGTAACGGGTCGGATGGAAGGGGGAAAACTAGAACTCACCGTTTATCAAATCGATCAGGGTACAGTCAAAAAATACCCGAACATCCCTTTAGAACGAAAAGCCGTTCACAAGCTAGCAGATCAATTACAAAAAGACCTCTTTGGACGCGATGGCATTGCCAGGTTTCAGCTTATCTATACGGAAAGAAGACGCAACCTTTCTAAAGAGGGCCTCGATTTTCTATCTGAAATCTGGATTGCAGACTACGATGGCGCAAACGCCAAGCAAGTCACTTCAGAAAATAGTTACTGCCTTTCGCCAGGATTTCTCCCCCATTCTTGCAGCGAATTCTACTATGCCTCTGAAAAAACGGGCCAAACTAAACTTTACAAAGCTTCCCTATCCCATCCTATCGGGGAACCTCTTTTAGACCTCAGGGGTAATCAAGCGCTTCCCTCCATTAGTAAGGACGGAAAGCAAATCGCCTTCATCTCCGACGTTGCAGGAAGACCCGATCTTTTTATTCAAGACCTCGAGAATGGAAAAATCAAAGGCAAAGCAAAGCAGCTATTCTCCTATCCAAGAGCAACCCAGGCAACGCCAACCTATAGTCCCGATGGCAAGCAAATCGCCTTTGTCTCAGATAAAGATGGCCCGCCGCGAATTTATGTCCTAGCAGTCTCTCAGAAAAAAAGCAAAACTCTCCCTCAACCCAAACTGCTCACAAAAAAAAATCGAGAAAATACCTCGCCTGCATGGTCTCCAGATGGCACGAAGCTCGCTTACAGCGCAAAAGTAGACAGTTTTCGGCAAATCTGGATTTATGATTTTCTTACAGGAGAGGAAATCGCTCTGACAACAGGCCCTGAAAATAAAGAAAACCCATCTTGGGCTCCTGATAGCTTTCACCTCATTTACAATACTGAAACAAACGATCATTCTGAACTCTATCTGATCCACTTGAATCGAAAAGAACCTATTTTGGTTGGTAAAAGCATCTATCAAAGGCGATTTGCTTCTTGGCAACTTTTCTAGTCAAGAAATCCCTCTTGAGGTAAATTGAACCTCGTAGCGATTATTGAAGGAAGTTATGGATCGTATATTAGATCTCTTTCGAAACTCAAGGTTCCTCAGGTTTTTGACCATTTTTTTAGCCGCTGGTTGTTCGCATACAACAGATACTTGGGAGAATATGAAGACGGCGGGACGCTATATGCAAAAAGGCGTCGATGATCTTTTGGGCAAGGATTTTGAATCGCGCATGCTAAGCTCTGATGATGAGTTTTATGGGCCGAACGACGACGATTTTATTCCGCTTAGCGATGCTGATCTTCATCAACAACTAGCCGATTACGCTCTCGTGCAGCCCAAAATAGATCCTGGCCAATTTGGGATTCCCAGCTTAGACCACTTCTATGCAGTTCCCGAAGGACTAAAGACGCTTTTTAGTTCGGTTCATTTTGAAACAGATCAGCATGCGATCCGAAGTACACAAGAAGTTTCTACGCTCATTCAGCTTGCAACCTACTTAAAGGAACACCCTAACCTTTATGTTGTGATCGAAGGACACTGCGATGAAAGAGCCTCCGCAAGTTACAATATGGCTCTTGGAATGAGACGATCCAACGCCGTCCGTTCATTTTTGGTTAAACACGGTGCAGATTTGCATCGCATTTATACAACCTCCAAGGGAAAGGAGCAACCTGTTGCCCTCGGCCATTCCTCAGAAGACTGGAAAGTGAACCGACGATCAGAGTTTAGGATGTTTCAAAAGTGAAATATACAAGGGTTGGTATCACACTGCTTTTCGGATGCTTGTTGCCAGGATGCTCTCCTTTAAAATCGTCTCCCAATGATGAAAAGCACCAGCTGGAACTCACTTTGCATGAAGTGCAGACAAATCTCGACGACTTAAGACACGATATCAACTGCTTCCAAACCGAGCTACAAATTTTGGATGGAAGAATTAAATACTACGAAAACACCCTCACCTCCTTAAAACATCAGGATCTTGAAAAACAACAAGCCAAAATCGATCAACTAGCAGTCCAAGTCCACAATTTGGAAAGGAAGTGGCTTGTCTTAGAAGAGAGTCAAAAAGACGATCTTCAGGAGCTAAAAAGCCTCTCTTCTCATGCCAATGAAACGACAGCAGCCCTCCTCCAATTTAGAAATCGAGTCGATGAATTAGAAAGCGAAATCCATTTACAAAATCGACGCTTTGATGAAGTGGCCAATCTCAAAACCAATATCGAAACGTTGGCAAAGGGGCTTTACGGTCAATATAAGACTTACAAAGTAAAGGCTGGAGATTCCTTGGATAAAATTGCCCGCATCCATCAAACCTCTATTGAAAAAATCAAAGAGCTGAATAACCTCAATCACGATTTAATTGTCATCGGCCAAGAACTGAAAATTCCTGTACCGTGATATATACCGAAAGTGTTGAGAGAAGAAAAATGCAGCGGCCAAACAAACAAGAACGCGCCGTTGGCTGTTTTGACTCAGGATTTGGTGGCCTAACCATCTTACGAGAGATCCAGCACCTTCTGCCGCAAGAAAATTTCATTTATCTGGGAGACACTGCGAATCTGCCTTATGGCAATAAGTCCCCTGAAATGATCCTCCGCTACTCCCTCGAGTGTGCGCGCTTTTTAATGCTCCAAAACATCAAACTCTTAATTATCGCTTGCCATACAGCGAGCTCCTACGCTCTATCCATCCTACAAAAAGAACTAGACATCCCCGTCATTGGCGTTGTCGAACCAGGCCTAGAAGCTCTACGAGGGGTCCAATCTGCGGCCATTTTGGCAACCCAAAGCACTATTGACTCCAACATCTATCAAAAGAACGCCCCGAAAGGGGTCACACTTTTCCCTCAAGCCTGCCCTCTTTTTGTTCCATTGATTGAAGAGGGCTTTCAAGATCATGAAGCAGCTAAACTGATCGCCAAAACCTACCTTCTCTCTTTGCAAGACAAAATCGATGCAGCCCTTCTAGCCTGTACCCATTATTCGCTCATGAAGGCAACGTTACAAGAGGTTCTCGGCCCTCGCGTCCTCCTTCTCGAGCCAGGACAGAGATGTGCGCAAATGGTACGAGAAGAATTAAAAGCTCGCGCTCTTCTGCATTTGCAAAATCCAAACCCTTCCCTCCAATTTTTCTCAACAGACGATCCTCAAAAATTTCAGCGGTTAGGGGCCATTTTTTGGGGCTCTCCCATCGAAAACGTTGGTAAAAAAACAAGATTTTATGAAATGATCCCCAGGTAGTATTTGCATTTCCAAAGGGATACGTCAATGAGCCAAAAAAAACGGATTTTATTAATCGAAGATGAGGAGGATATAGCAGCCCTCATTAAGCTCCAGGCAGAGCTTTCTGGCTACAAGCTTCACGTAGAGGTGGACGGCATCAATGGGTTTCGGGCCATTGAAAGAGAAAAACCCGATTTAGTAATTTTAGACATTATGCTTCCGGGTGAAAATGGCCTGGATGTCTGTAGAAAAATCAAAAACTCTTCAGAACTGAAAAACATCCCGGTTCTGATTCTTTCCGCAAAAGGCGAAGAACTAGATATCGTTCTAGGCCTAGAACTCGGCGCTGACGATTATATGCAAAAACCCTTTTCTCCCAAAGTTCTCTTCTCGAGAATCAAGGCGATCCTACGCCGAGGCAAAGAGCCAGAAAAAGCGTTGAGAACTGTGACCTTTGGAGATTTTCTTCTCGACGTGGAGCGCTATATCTTAAGAAAAGGGGAAAAAAACATCTCCCTCACTCTATCTGAATTTGGCATCCTTTGTCGGCTGGTAAACAATCGAGGAAAAGTGCTGACCCGTAACCAGCTCCTAGACGATATCAATAATGACGATGCCTTAATCGTCGATCGAAATATTGACGTTCATATTGCATCTTTGCGCAAAAAACTGGGAACTACCCCTGATTGGATCGAGACAGTCCGAGGAGTTGGATATCGGTTTCGCGAGGATCTCGCCCCGGCCGAAAAATAGCGGTATAGTCGTTTAAAATTCTTTTGTGTATAATTCTCACGCTCCCTATACACAAGAAATAGACATCTTGCGTAACCTGAAGAAATGCCGAGCGAAGCTCGGCAAGAATGGCTTAGCGCCGGCAAAACAGTTTATGCGCCTTTGCCGACGTGAATAGTGGACAACTATTAACAAGGCAAACCCGAAGGGCTTGAGCGGATAAAATGTAAAGCCGCCGCAAGCCAGGCGATTTCTTTAGGTTACGCAAGATGTCTAATAAGGAAACTCGACTTTGTAGACACTCTCTCATAGTCGATGGAGAGGCCATGCGAAATTTGATCCTACTATTCATACTTGCGGGTTGCACCACCAATACGATAACCGGAGCCTTTACCGGTGGACTCTTGGGAGGTGGCATTGGGTTTTTAGCGGATAGCAGTAAAGGCGGGGTGATCGCGAGCGCAGCGGGACTTGCTTTAGGGAGCATCGTTGGAACGGTTCTCGATGCGCAGGATCGTCTTGTCATACAAAAAAATAGTCCTCGCACTCTCGATAGGATGGATCGAAATGACCCCCTGACCATCAATGATGTCATTAAACTGAGCCAAAACGGCATTAGCGATGATGCCATCTTGCACTATCTACGTGAGACTCTTAGTTTTTATGCGTTGACTCAGATACAAATCAGACGTTTACAGGACTCAGGAGTCTCTCAGCGTGTGATTCACGCTATGCTCGAATTAGGAAGATGAAAAATGTTGATCAAAAAGACGAAAAATCGTACACCGTATGAATCAACGGGACTCTTTAAACTCATGTCTACTCAATTGAACGACCCAATTTTTGACAACGCTTATTTTCCACACAATCTCACTCAATACTACAGAGCGATCTTGTGCGACTTTAAACGAGTAGCCAAGTCTTTTGTAAATTTTCACCTCCTCTATCTTCTCCTTTTTACCTCAGAGATCACCCTCTTTTTTTGTTTTCTTCCCTTCCTGACCAAGTCAACCTTTTTTGCTTTTTCCTTGGGAGGCCTCTTTCTCACCTGTTTTTCCTATTTTGTGCTCCTTTTTTATTATCAGGCCAAAAAGCCTGAGCAATTGATTCAACTCCGAGATTCTTTTTTACGATCTTGCCGCCAGGCTTTGAGCACATCGCACGGTGCGGGAGAAGATCATTTGTCTCTTGCAGACGCCCTTGCCAAACTTGCCGCCTACCTTCAAGATTTTGAACTAAATGTTTATCAAACGCCCAAATTTCTCCAATCTCTCAGCGCGCGCCTTGCTGTGCGGTTTTATGGAGAGGATGTGTATAAAATGAAGCTCCTTCTTTTGCAAGCAGCGATTGATGAGCACTTAAAGCAAATTCGAATGGCTCCAACAGACTTAGAGGTTCATGCATCTTTAGCAGGAGCTTATATCGCCTTGGCAAAGGTGTACCAAGAAAAGGAAGAAGAGGGCAAATTTCGGATGAGCTCTCGACTTGCCATTGAAGAATTCCGTATTTTAAGCCACTACGCGCCCAATGATCCCTGGGTTCATGAACAGCTGGCTATCGGATATCGCGACCTTGGCATGCCTGAAGAGGAGATGAAAGAAGTAGAGACTCTTTGTAAGCTGCGATCTCAGGATAAAGAAACCCTCTTCCGTCTAGGCACTCTGTATTTCAAGCAGGGCATGAACGCAAAAGGCCTGCAAATTTATGAAAATTTACAAAAAGCAAATTTCCAAAAAGCAGAAACCTTGATTTCTTCCTATGGCTCTGTGGATTCAATAGTTTCTTGACTTCCGTACAAAAAAAATTTATATTCTTCCACTCACAATTTGAGGTATCTTATGCGGTGGGTGTTATTTTTTTGGGCTATGAGGGGCTTTGCCATCTTTAATCTTACTTGGGGGATGCCCGCTCTCAATCTAGATAGCAATCCACCTATTGGAGATACGGATAGTAATGCCAGTATCGCTCTCGATGCGAAAGGCAATGCGATCGCCTCATGGAGCCGCACGACAGAGGCTGCAGCCAGTGAAAAAATTTGGGTAACTCTCTACAATCACTCTTTAAGAACATGGACAGGAGCCGTACAAGTTTCTAAAGAGGGGGCAGCAGCAAACTCTCAGGTAGCAATGGATCCTTTAGGCAATGCAATGATTGTCTGGGAAGAAGGGTTTCCCTCTCGAATTAAATACCGCATCTTGAGTAAAGAGGGAGTCTGGACACCAGATTTATCCATGCCCGCCTGCGATGTCTATCCTTCCATTCATGCTCAAACATACCCTCAGATTGCAATCGACTCCAGCAATCGCACTATCGTGGTATGGATGGAGCTAATCCGTGGAAAAGAACAGGTGATGTCCTCAGTTAACTTTCAAGGCTCTCTCTGGGTTCACTTTGGGAACATCTCTTCAGGAGAAAAAAGCGCCCTTCTTATTCCGCAAAAATCCCTAGCTCTCAACAACTCATCTGGCATGGCCATGGCAGTATGGGAGGAGAGAGATAGAGAGACTTCAGAGATCCACGCAGCACAGTTTACAGGTGGCATTTGGATGCCTTCTTTTCCCGTCGCCAACATTCCGGGTGAAGAAGCGTGCTCCCCCTCTGTCGCCATTGATCATGAGGGTAATGTAGTGGTTGTGTGGAGCCAAAACCATCAGATTCGATCAAAAATCCTTCAAAATGGTCAGCTTTCCGAGGAGAACTCCACCCTTTCCCACCCGAACTATACAGCGATCCACCCGCACGTCGGAATCGACGGCAATGGGAATGCGATTGTCGTCTACGAACGTATGGATACAATGCATAAATTTATTAGCGGAGCCTTTCTTCCCAAAGGAGCAGCCAACTGGAGCCATCCTATAGACATTTCCTCTCCAAGTCCTATAGATGCCATGGTAGCTGGCTACCCAGTGCTCTCGGTCAATGAGATCGGAGATGCTGTCGTTATATGGAAAGAGTTTACCGACGGGCACATTGTCATTCAAGGGGCGGGCTACTCTTTAGGTACCTGGTCGAATACAAAAACCCTCTCCTCTTTAACGGGCAACTCTGGCTCAAAAATCCCTGCCTATGACAGCTCTGTTGTGTTAAATAATAACGGAACTATTCTCGCTATTTGGCCAGAAGACCCAGCGGGGACAGGCTCTTTTCAAATTAAATCAACAGCGGGAGTAGGGCTTGCTGCCATCGGCCCTCTTCCTCCAGTTGCGCATCCTGACACTTACATTCTTGGGGGGATCGCCTCAGGGAAACAGATTCGGCACCGATTCCCTGCGCATGAAGATTTGATTAACGTTCTCACTTGGACCTCTCCCGCTGAAGTCTACCGCTTTCATATTTATCGAGAAAACCTCTCCACGCTCATCGCCTCTGTTGACACGCATTTCTACGAAGACCACCAAAGAACCCCAAAGGAGCCAGTCAAATACCTGATTACTTCTGTGAATGCCTATGGCCAAGAAAGCTGCCCGATGACACTCGTGGTTCCCCCGCTTTGAACAGCCCATAAGGCCCCCTGTGTGCGTAAGGTGAGTTAGAAATGAAATCCAAGGCCGAGCCCGACCGTAAGCCCGCTGACATCGACGTCATTGTCAAGACTGCTGACTTCGTCTTCACTGATGCCTAGCTTCTTAAGCGAATAATCAGCAAAGATATCGAGGAAGAAATTTTCCCACGATGGGATAGGATAGATCCAAAAACCTGCATCGAACCCGCCTCCAATACCAACTTCATTGTCGTCGCTTCGAACAAAGGGGGAATCGTTGTGAAGGAGCATCAGAAAAATGCGTGGGCCCGCTCCGACATAAAGAGAAAAATAGTCATTGAAATCGTAAATGCCCTTGATCCCCAAGGAAAGAGTCGCAAGCCTGATCCGCAAACTTTCAGCACCACCAATCGCGCTGCCCTCTTTCTGAAAATAGCCGCCATCAAACCATACCATGAAATACTCGCAAAACCTGTAGCCCATCTCTCCTCTGAACGAGAACCCTCCATTATGAAAAAAATGGCGCATATCCTCATCAGTAAAGAAAAAATAACCTGGCTTGCATTCGAAATACCACCTGTCAATAGGGGCGCAGCAGTGATTATAGCGAAAGTGGGTACTAGAACTGGGTCCTTCTTCAACACAATGGGTCTTAAAAGGGCCTACAACAGATTCAGAAGATGCTTCAAGCTCGCTTTCACCTGACCCCTCTTCCACGTTAGCAAATCCATCTTCCTCAGCAGAAACCATCGTATCCTCCTGAGAATCTTCCTGCTTTTGAGAAAATCCTGAAAGTTCTTCGGCAATTCCTCCTTGAGGAATGTGGGCGATACATTCAGAAACGCCAAAGGCTAAAAAAAGGGAAGTAACCAATAAAGAAAGTGTCATTATCAAACCTCTTCTTTTCGAAGATAGATTTCTCCAGACAAATTTGTCAACTGCTCTCCACCTCATCTATGTACAAAGTCGTGATTGTAAAGAAATAAATTCTCAAAAAAAGAATAGTGGTTTAAAATGCGTGGCTCATCTTTAAACAATCGGAGGCATTATGTCATCCTTTACTCTCTCTGTAACTAACTGGCAAGAGAGACAATATCGTGCCATTTTTCAAGCGACATTACTACCAGTGGCCTTTATATTCCATGCGGAAGCTGTAACTAGGGCAGTGGCTATCTGTTTCCTCATGATTGGGCGAGTGCTTGCTATGATCAATGAGAAACATTTAGAAACGCAAAAAACAGCATGCGTAGTTGCCTATGGCAAGAGCTGGCAAAGCTTTTGGCACTTTTTTTTTCCAGAACACCGCCTGCCTCTCCCGGAAAAAAATATAGTACTACCTCTACCCCTGCCAGAAGAAACTCCCCGGGCAACGATCCCACTAGAGGAACCATCCCAGCAGAAAGCGGCTCTACCGCCGACACACAGGGAGACACCACCCACCATTCTCAGAGAGGTTGAGCCAGAATTTGAGGGGCCCACTATGGAATTGCCCTTCAATAGTGAGGAAGAGGATAAAGATGAGGAGATTGGAGTCGCACCTTTTAGACCGTTGTCGCCAGTTTCTACTAGTGGGAGTGATCAGGAGGAGTATGTTAAAGTAGAAACTTCTAGACCGGATTCGCCAGTTTCCATCAGTAGTGGAAGTGACGACAGGAATACTACAATATACAATCAGGAAGAAAAGTCCAATCTAGACACATGCATCCATGACAATTATTTGTCTGAGCAGCAGGAACCGCTCTCCGGTAGCTCGACCGATGGATGGACACTCGTGGATTTATCTAGTAGCGAATCATGTGAAAAAAAAAAGTAATTTCATATCCACCTCGTTTTCTATCATCATCTAAATTACTGGGATTGCAGATACAAGACTTAGTCAATAGCGTGACACAATTTGCCGATGGGCAAACCATTATTTCCTTCCATAAACTGCTCGTAGATTCTCAGGGATCTAAAATCACAATTCTCCCCAATGCCAACGGTGATGACGGGTCTCGGGCACGTGAAATATGTGAGGCCAGCTTGAGGAGTGCTGAATGGAAAAGTGAGGGGATGGAGCGAGCCCGTACATTACTCCAACACTTTCTGGATAAGAGCGATGAAAAACAATAAAAGTTCTAAGCTCGGGCTAAGGGACTGTTAACAGTCTCTAAGGCCCGCGCAAGTAGTCACAACAGCGCTATGATCAGAACGAGCAGTTTTTGTGTTGAGGTTTTCATCATAGCCCGGGACTAGATGAGAATCCAAAAGACGAATCCCCCTTTCAAGAACGGGAAGCGTCCTGCCATCAGAGAGGGTGCGTTTAAAGAAGGAAATAAAATCGCTCGACTCTTCAGCTCCATCAAAAATGGGAGCCCACTGGCTCCTCAGTGCGTCAGAATGGGTTGGCTCTTTTCCAAGATAGCTGTGATAAAGGTACTGTGATAGGAAAGATCCTTCATCTTGGCTATCTCGATTCATCCCTAAGCTGCCTACAAAAAGCGTGGGAAGACGGGTCGGTTGCACCGCCAGGCAATCCACAATCTCAGCCACTTGTTGCATACGGAGTTCCTTGTGCCCGCGTCCTGGAGTGAGCTGCGTGCTGATGATGCGGGCGCAAGAATGGGACGCTTCAGGATTGATTTTGATCTCAAAAGTATCAAAGCCTCGAACTCCAGTGTCCGTGTGTTCAAAGCTCGTATGCTCAAAATGGTCGACTGCACACTTTGCGATCACTAGACCGCCACTATCGCTCTTCCAAGGATTGGCTCCCAGATAAGCGAAGAAGTGGGCGTAAGAACCCTCTAATCTAGCAATAATCTCTTTAACAAGCGCTATATCATGGACATCTTGAAGCACAAGGATGTCAGGATCTTCCTTCGTAATATCTTCCAGAATCCGGTCGATGCGAGATTGCCAATGAGTCACACCATAAGTATAGTGCAATCCTCCGCCATACCCACGCATGTTCCACGTCAAAACCTTCGCTTGGCCATCTTCTAAAGATTTTTCGGGCGCCTTTCCCCGAATGTGCGTAAACCCATCTTTTTGAAAATAAAAGCCCACCGCCCTCAGCAATTTACTACCAGCGCCTAGTACCACGGCCGATAGCAAGATATAGGAACCCGCCAACCAAATGCTCGCAAGCCCACCTAGCACAATGAGCGCGCGCGTGGCCAGCTCTTGGATGATCGGCGCGTTGTCAAATTTCCCTTCATCCAAAGGGGAAACAAGGCGGTATCCCAACCTGCCGTAGGTGTTCGCAAAAATATCAGCCCCAAAGGAAGAAGCCGTTAAAAAAATACGATCTAAATCATAATCATCAAAACTGGACTCTTGCACCATAAAGCCTCTCCAATAAATTCGGAGCATGGTGTCATAAAAAAATTTTTATTGATACAAAAAAATTTCTACATTTCCTTTCCCCAAATGGTAGCAAGCCCCAATAATCTCGATCTTCTCTTCAGCCATTTGTTGTTTAAGAAACGGGGTACTGCGTAAATAACGAACCATTGCATGCACGTTCGCATTCACCGCAGACTGGATATCTTTTGCTTGAGCTAAAGAGGGCTGCATCAACGCCGCAATCTCCTCTATGTCCTTAATGTCTCCGTTAAATACCGCGGTAACAGCACCACATGACTCATGGCCGAGAACCAGGACAAGAGACGCCCCTAGATATCGAACAGCAAAATCAATACTGTCTCTTTCAATCGGACCGATCACATTTCCCGCCACGCGAATGGTAAAAAGATCCCCCAGGCCCTGATCAAAAATAATTTCGGGAGCTACCCTTGAGTCAGAGCAACCCACGATGATTGCCAGAGGGTTTTGCTGATGCTTGATCTCTTCTCGGCGAAATAAAGAACGGTTTGGGTGCTCTAGGCGATCATGGACGTAGCGTTGATTGCCCTCTATTAAACTCTGTAATACTTCCCGAGGTTTCATTCAGTGTTTAAAATCCAATGGCTGCTGCCACTCCTGTCCAGTCCACAGTTCCTAAAATAAGCCCAAAAACGCACACCTGACAAGCCCGCCAATTGACCTGTTCCTGATAAAGAGCTTGGCCCCATGCATTCGTCAAAACAATACCAATCACAGAAAAAATAGGAAAAATAACGGCATGCTCTAAGGGGCCCGCTTTTTCTGCAGCCAAAAGCAAAAAGAAGGTACAAAGCAAATTGGATAGCCCCCCAGCAAATCCATAGGAAACTTCACCGATAAGAGGAAGTCTTTTTTGAGAGCGGAGGTATACAAAAAATTGTATGACTACAGAAGTCAAAAACATAAATGGGGTAAAACACTCATTTTGCATCTTCTCAAGCGCAAAAAAGGGGAAGGCTCCTTTAGGGCGGTGATCGCTTAAAAGCATGCCTCGCCATTGATAAAGAGCGAGAAGAAGGATATGAAAAAAAAACATTAGGGAGGCAAAAAAAAGCCACTGTTTCCGATCCTTCATTCCGCCAAGCCCTTTCGCTCCTAAAAACAGCCCTACCAAAACCACAAGTGACCCTATAGCGTGCCAGAGCTTGTATTCGTAGCCAAAGCCAGCCCCTAAAAAAAGCGCCATGAGAAGCCCTGGCATCACCGTAGCAGAATTTAAGACGGCAAAAGTAAAGCCAGGAGGACCTTTTTCAACAGCACGGCCCACCGCAAATAACATGAAAGACAGAATGAATCCCGCGCCCACCCCCAAAAAAAGGGAGGGAAAAGACCAAGTAAAATGGCCTGTCCAAACGGGCCCTATGAGAAGCGCAAAAAGAAAAGAAGAGAGAGCCTGAAAAACAAAATAGCCTTTGCTCGTTCCTCCAATATCAATGCTTTTTCTTACCGTGAGATTGGTAAGGGGCATAAAAAGCCCTGCTAAAAGCGCAAAAAAAATTCCCATAAAATTTTCCTTTACAAACTGCACGGGAGTATATCAGATGGGCAATTTATTCGGTCAATTCGTATAATCCAAGCGAAGAAACAAAAGAGCAGATATGCGAGCACTGTGGCTGCTAGTCCTCATTACCCCCTTTCTCCATAGTGTAGAGACAGAGGAAGAGGGGCTGTTTTTACGAAGAATTGCAGATTTTTGGCAAGAAGGCGAGTACCAAATCGCCAAGAGCCAAATGGAAGAATTTATCGTTGAGTATCCAGAAAGCCCCTTTTCTGACGCCCTTTGCGCTGCCCTAGGAGATCTTTTTCTTCGAGAAAAAAATTTCTCTACGGCCCTTAACTACTACGCCCGAGTCGAATCACCAGAATTTTATCAACGCGTGTTTCTGAATCGAATGCAGTGTCTCTACGAGATGGGCTGGTATGCCACTTTGGCCGATGAGTGCGAAGCCTATCTCAAGCAGGGCTCCAACCTTCACGTCACCTACTTCCTTGCTATAGGCCTTTACCATCAGTGTATTAATGCTTCGAAAGAAACGGCAGGATTAAAACTCCTTGTAGAAAGAACTCTACCCTATTTTGAAGACCTCTACCAAGGAGAGCTGAGAGGGGAAGTCGCGCAAGGATACGCACATCTTTGCTGCCTCTCAAAAAATTACCAAAAAGCAAGCGCCATTTATCTCGATCTTGCAGGTAAAAATCCTTTACTCCAAGAGGAGATGCTCTTTCAAGTCGCGTTGCTCCAGTCAGAGTACGATCAAGAGCTTGCCTTTACAACGTTTGATCAAATTGTAAAATTGGGCCAAAAAAGGGCTTGCGATGCTGCCTATAACCGGATGATCCTCGCCTTTGATTTAGGCCGATACGACAGCCTGGTCGATGGCGATCTTTTACGCGAAGTCTCAGAAGATCGAGCAGGAACTGCCCGCCTGTTTTTAGGCCGAAGCTTACTCAACTTAAAACGGTATGACCAAGCTCTGGTAGAGTTAAAAGCCTATATTCAGGAAGCCCCTATCTCAGACAATCTCTATGCAGCCCTCTTAAGTCTCTTGGACGCTGCATTCCAGGCAGGAGATTTGCCTTCTTTGGATGCTGCCATCTCGAAGATCCAAGAGTGCTATCCTGAGAACCGAGAGCTACCTAAAGCCTACTTTTCAAGAGCACAAATACTCAAAAAAGGGGAACGGATCGAAGAGGCAAAAAAACAGCTCGAAGATCTATTGGCCCAACATCCTGAGTTTGAACAAAAACCTCAAGCCCTTTTTGAGCTCACCCACCTCGATTATAGAGCGAAAAACTGGACGGGCTGCTATGAAAGAGCAAAAGCGTTTTTGTCTCAGTTTCCTCAACATGAACTCGCGCCTTTTGTATGGAGGTACGCGGCTTCTTCTTCTGTAGAAATGAGTATTCATCTGCCCCAACACCTTCCGCAGTTGATCCTCGATCTCAAAGAATTCTTAACTCTTTCCTTAAATGAAATAGAGCGCAATGAATGGGAGCTCATGCTCGCAAAGACCTACTTTGAATTAAACGAATATGAACTTGCGATGCAGTCGCTAGAACACCAAAAAACGCCAAATGCTAAGCTCCTTCTTGCGCTCTGTGAGCGAGATGGCCATCGGGACGTTCCTCTCTTTTGCAGGCTTTCAGAAGAGGCCTTAGAAGAGGGCGCGAATCTCGTCGATCTAGGCCAGATGCATGCCTCTCTTTATAATGCCTACCTTAATCTGGGAAAAATAGATCAAAGCGCTGAACATCTTTTGCAAGCTTTCATGGCAAAAGTAGACATCAAACTCGAAAATTTGATTTGGCTAGGAGAACATTACTACGCCAAACTGCTGCTCGATGAGGGAAACTTTGTCCTGGCTGCAAGAGCCGCTTTTCTTCTCGACCAGTGCATCGGAGAACTGAAAAAGCAAAATATCTTTCCTCTAGAGTTGGTGGTTGCTAAACTAGCGAAGGTGTACTCGATTCTCGGGCGCATCGACGACGAAATCTCTTTTCTAGAAGAATTTTCCGATTCTGGGGATGAAACCAAGCTTCTTTTAGCTGAATGCTATTTGAAAAAGGGCCTTGTCCAAAAAGCCTCTACCCTGTTTGATGAGATTCTCTTACATACCTCTCGATCACCGATCCATGCATCGGCAGCACTGCAAAGTGCACAACTCAAGCTAGAAGAAAAAAACCCCAACTTAGCCGAAGTAGCTAAGCAGCTCAAAAATCTCGTTGTACAAAAACAATTCGAAGGAGAGCCCTATTACCTCGAAGCAGCCCTAGAATACATCCATCTGCAAGCGCCCAAAGATGTAAAAAAACGTCTTTCTCTTTTTAGAAAAACGCAGGAAGATTTTACCACAACGGAGGATCTTCTTTCCAAGGACTATCATGCGGCAAGAAAGCAAAATCCAGAAAAAGAAAAGCTCTATCACCACTATATGCTTTTTTTAGAAGCGAACATTTTAGCACTTGAGTCAAAACTCCATAGCGATCACAAGTTGAAACAAGAAGCGGAAGACCTTTTACACAAACTCCAAGAAGAACCCTCTTTAACGGCAGCTTTAAAAATGCGCGTGAAAAAGCTACTCAATGATGAAACGTAACAAAATTCTCATCGGCTGTTTTGCTCTTTCTCTTTTTACCCATTTCGCTCTACTGGTTCTTTTCCAACGTTATTCGCTTTGGTTTTCCGCTCCAGCCGCTACGCATTTACACACCGATTGGCTCAGTTTCATGGATAAAAAAGAACGCGATGAAATTTTACAAGCCGCTTTTGAGCCCGTAGAGGAAGAGCTTTTAGAGGTATTGAGTGTGGAGCCCCAGGAAGAGACTGTTTTAGCCCTGCCAACACACAGCAAAGAAAAAATGGATATCAATAAACCTTTGCTTTTTCAAAATACCTTTTCTTTTGCCCTAGATGAAGCTCTCATTCGTCCGCCCCTTCTTCCCACATTTACCATCCCATCAGGACCTTCTCTACATCTTCTGGATCACCTTCCGAAAGACCTCATCGTGCCCGCTTTTAAAAAAGATCCTCTGAAAACCTTTCTCCCGTTTCCCACACAATCGGGTCTTTGTCTTTCCAAAACCCCTCCTCCGGTCCCAGTAGAGACTGAAAAAACACAAGTTTTCCACTCAGCCGTACTCCGCTTCCATTTAACGGAGAGCCCTGAAGTGGCCAAACCGCCCAAAATGATCCCTCTACCTGATCTTCCCAAACTCCCGACACTCGATGAGCTGGAAACCTCTTCTTTTTCTGATTCTTTTGACGCCGATCTCGTGTTTTTACCCAAAAGCGAAGGGGATGGATATTTTTTTGCTCTAACCTTGGTTCCTGGGCCCAATCTCGCGCTGCCGAGACTGCGCCAGCACATCACATTCCTTCTCGACCGTTCCAATTCGGTCCAGCAAAACCGGCTAAACGCCACAAAATTAGCCCTGCAAAAAGCCTTTGACTTTTTAGAAAAAGAAGACACTTTCAACATGATTGCCTTCGACAGCAAAATGGAGAAAATGTCGCCCAATCCTCTTACCTGCACCCCGCAATCTTTTGCAGTGGGAGAGGAATTTTTAGACAAAATTCTTCTGGGGAGCTTTTTTTCAACCGCAGACCTTCATCATCCCCTTCTCCAAATAGTTCCAAAAAAGGTTGAAAAAGATGAAGTGCACACTACAATCCTCATCAGCAATGGAGAAAGCCTATCGAAAAAAGGAGCGGCTCGATCGCTGCTTTATGATTGGACCCGTTACAATGCTGGAAAGGTGTCTCTTTTTATCTTAGGAATGAACGATCCTAATACTTGCATTTTTGAAACTCTTACCGCTTTAAACCGAGGCAAAGTATTCACTTCTCACTCGTACCGAGGGCTTAAAAGAAAACTGTCAAAACTCTTGAAAACGATTCATAATCCGGTCGCAAAAAACATGGTCTGTCATGCGATTAGCAAATCTCCACAAGCTAAAGTGACCCTTTTCCCGCAAGGAATGCAAACGCCCTGCCTTTACCTAGAGCAACCTTACGTAATTTTAGGCGAGACCGATTCATTAGACGATTTTATTTTATTTGTGCAAGGAAGGTTGAAGGGGCGCTGGCTTAACATCAAAAAAACGATCTCTTTTTTAAACGCAAAGAAGGGGAGTAAAGCGTTAAGACAAGAACTCGCCCTTCAAAAAGCCTACCATCTCTGCGAACAGTTTGTTCTCGATCTGGATCCAAACCATCTTGTAGAAGCAGAAGCTCTTGTAAAACCCTTTGACCTTGAAGTAATTTTCCGATGACTCTTCGCATTATTGGCGGTTTTTTCAAAGGCCGTTCTCTCAAAACTCCTCCAAAAAGCGTCACGCGTCCCACTCTAGGGAGTCTAAGAGAAGCGGTGTTCAACATTGCGCAAAATGAAATACAAGGAGCGCGTGTTTTGGACCTTTTTGCAGGGAGCGGCGCAATGGGTCTTGAAGCTTTAAGTAGGGGAGCCTTCCATGCCACGTTTGTGGAACAACACCCCCAAGCGATCCGTTGCATCCGGGAAAATATCCACACTCTTGGCTTAGGCCAACAATCCCAAATCTATCCTATAAGCGTAGAAAAGGCGATTCGAAAAATGGGAGAGCTCAAGAGCCAGTTCGAGATTGTATATATCGATCCGCCCTATCAAATGGCCTTCGACCTCAAGGACATCGTTCCTCTTCTTTCTGAGCAGGCTGTAGTCTTTTTAGAAACTGCCCAAAACTACCCGCTAACCCATACTTCTCATATAGCCGAAAGAAAAGTGGAACCAATGGACGTCCAACAAATGCTGCCGCCACCGCTTGTCTTGCAGGATAGGAAAAAATTTGGGGGATCGTACCTCCATATCATTAGACTATAAGAAGAGGGTGTCTATAAAGTAATGGTTCTGCAATTATTTGCTGTATTTAGTACAAATAGCTTAGAATGCTCCGCCAAAAAGGAGTTTTTTTTATGTCAGTATCAAGCACCTCATACCAACTAATCCAGCCTCATACATACGACTGCCCAACCCAGATCTGCTCTCAATGCGAGAAATACAACCAATCCCTTCTGCGTTGTAAGCAGTGTTTGTCGACGCTCTACTGCGGTAAACAACATCAACGGCAACACTGGCCTACCCATAAACCAGTGTGCCAGCTTTCCTCTAAAGAGGCGTATCGAAACTTTTGGGAACGCTGGGATCAGCTCGCCAAAACATGTAATATAGAGCAATATACACCAGATCGGGCTTTGTATGAAGTAAACCAACGTTCTAGAGAAACCATAGTCCAATGGATAGAGCTCTACAAGAATGGATTGCCAGAAGTTGTCAAAGACTCTGGTCGCTATGCTCTACAACGAGCAAGCCAAACGCCTTTTCTACCGACAAAAGAACCTAGTTTGCTTGTTGCTCCACCAATGGGTGTAGATATTTTCTACGATCTCATTCCTCAATTATTAGGTGGGTTGAAAAACAAGCGACAAATAAAAATCTACGTACCACGCTTTACTGACACAAATCCCATGTACAATTTGGTTGCCCAGGCAATTGACTCTATCCGAAGAGTAGATCAAGACTTAGGGGCCAAAGTAACAGAGTATGCAAATCAAAACATTACTTACCTCTCAAAAGAAGAAGAGTTAGAACAAATTCCAGGATCATTTAGCCTGATCTCTTTTATTGAAGCATTGGAGTTTTTAGATCATGATCGAATGGCAAAAGTTCTAGGGGTCACATTACCACGCCTTACAGAAGATGGAAAGGTCGTTGTCGCAGCACGTAGCGTAGAACAGGTAGGCAGGTATGAGGCATATATTGCAGACGCAAAGCAACACCGCTACCGGCCTCTATTCCATTCATACCAACAGGTGCACCGCATCTTCTTGACACTGGGCTTTGCGTGTTTTCATCATTTACCGAATGAACGAGAGACTCGCAATTACCTAACAATGTGTATTGCTGTTTTAGAAAGAACCTTTGAGAAAAACGACGCAAAGTTCTCTTCCGGCATGCAGCATGTCTTTGGAGAAACTCCTAGACAGGAACAAAAGCAATAATAGACTTGCATAAATTCCAAAAAAAATTATTGACTGATCTTTGTTCTTGTCTTACGGTGCAAAAAAGAGACCAATACCGGGAATTCTCCATGAAATATGCTTTTTTCATTATATCCGTTTTACTGTTCTCTTCTTCTTGCGAACAGCAAAATAGCAGTCCATCTAGAGAGAGCAAGACACCTACAGAACAAGGTGACGACAGCTGCAAATCTTCAAACTGCCAAAAACCTTGCAAATGCCCAAGCTCTTGCCCCTGTAAGTAATACCAAATATCATAAATAACTTCGAGTGTGGCCGTGCCAAACTCGAAGTTATTTGTTGCGATTGGTATTAATGCACCGTCTTCAAGAGCTTGCCACCTTCATAAAGCGAGACTGTCATAGCGCCCTCTTTATTATATTTACGCTTTTCACCCTCTAGCTGATCCGCAACAAAAGTCTCCTCGAGAAGAAGCTTCCCGTCCTCATAATATTTACAGAATTTACCATGGCGAAGGCCATCTACATATTCCGCTTCAAAAACAAGAAAGCCCTTTTTATTCCAACTTTGTGCCAGTCCGTTGAGTTGATCATTTTCATAAGGAAAGACGGAAGCAAGATTCCCATTTTTATGATAGCTTCTCTCTTCTCCCTCCTTACGATCTTCAAAATAATAGGTCTCTCGATACAAAGCTCCATTGGGATAATATTCAATGGTCATCCCATTTCTTTTATCACCATAAAAGTCAATGGTTGTTAGAATCGTAGCTGTGCCGCCAAAAATTTTTGCCGTGCCCTCTTTCATTCCATGAACATACGGAGTTTCCACCACTTTTTGACCATTTTCTAAATACTCAATCACAACCCCCTCGAGGCGGTCATTTTGGTAGTTTGCCTCCAGAGCTTTGACCTTTTCCATCATGTTGTTCGGAGGATAGAAAATGCAATGAGGCCCATGTTTTAAATTTTTCTCGTAATAGGTAACCACTTCTTGCCCATCAGGCAGTTTTTGGAAAAATTTCCCCTTCAATTCTCCCCGATTGTAATTAGCCTCCTCCTTCAGAGTGCCATCAGGGTCAAAAATCTGTCGCTTCCCATCCATAAGGCCGTGGCAATAGCTGATCACAGCCTGCAACGACCCATCTGTATAAAATACTTTTTCCTCGCCATGCAGTTTGCCTTGCATATCGTAATGGAAAAGATGAGCTAACCTCTCCTGATTCGCCCCGTCTTTCGGAAAATAGAAACGATGCTCTCCCGTAGGAAGGCCCCCTTGAAAAAACTGGACGAGTTGCAAAGTCCCATCCGGATACCATGCTAGTCCTTCGCCTTCTTGAAGATCGTCCCGATAGCTTACAACTCTCTCTGGCTTACCATTCTTATAAAACCACTTATGAGTCCCTTGCTTTTTGCCCTTTTCAAAGAGAAAACTCGTTTTGACTTGATCCCGGTTCCACCATGTCAGCATCGTGCCATCCATGAGATCTTGATCAAAAAAGGTTTCAAAAAGAAGCTCCCCCCCTTCATTCCACTCCCGATGCCAGCCCTCTTTCAAACCAGAGGCAAATTCTGCACGCCTTTTCAGCTGCCCATCCTCAAACCACTCGCTTTGAACGCCGTCAGGACTATCTTTTTGAAAATAGGCGTCAATCTTGCTATTCCCATTCGAATACCACTCGCCCATTTGTCCATCTTTCAACCCGTAAGCAAAGTGCACACGGCGCGCTAACACCCCATTGTCATACCACTCTTCATGCAGGCCATGCCGCTTTTGATCCTTATAGAACGAAGAAACTTTCAACTGACCTGAAGGATAATATTCCTTTTGAGACCCCTCATATTCCCCCTCTTGATAAGAGTACTCCACCTTGGCTATCCCAGTATCATACCACTCGTAATAAGGCCCGTTGAACCGATCCCCCAGAACAAAAAACTCGCGCAGCTTCTGTCCGTCTTCATTATATTCCACAATCGGCTCGAGAAGGACTCCATCGCTGTTAAAATTTGCTTGGTACGCTAAAGCCCCGTTAAGATGCGTGCGCCAGTGCCTGTTTTTAGGGGCTCCATCCAAATATTCCCCCTCTCCCAACAAAGCACCCTGGTCATTAAAAAACTGCTCTTTCCCATCTTTTTTGCCGTTTTTATAAAAAAGACGGTACTTTTCTGCCCCGCTCGGATAGTAACAAACATGAAGTCCTGTCGGCTCGCCATTGCGAAAATCAAGCACCTCAATAATATTGCGTTCCTCATCATAGGCAATGAGAGCAGGATTTTTCCCATCTCCATGCAACTTTCCCCCCTTGAAAAGGCGCTCCATATTGAGAGCACCTGAAGGAAACCAGCTAAAAGCCATGCCATCCACCTGCCCCGCTTTGTGGGGAAAAATAGCAGCCTTGTTGCCGTTCTCATAGTACTGCACAACTTCTCCAGTCAGAAGCCCTTCATCATACTGCGCCTCCTCTTTGAGTTGGCCGCTTTCATAGTAAGACTTCGCTGCGCCACAGGGCTTCCCAGAAAGATATGCCTGTTCGCTCTGAAGCTGCCCGTTCCAATAGTACGAACGAACCTCCCCATGCAACACCCCATGCTCAAACTGAGCCGTCTTAACCAGCTTGCCATCGCTTGTAAAATCCACTCGCATTCCATGAGGAACAATAGGAGAATTCCACTCCCCAAAGGCCGCAGTGTCCTCATCAACCAAGACTACATCCATTTCCGACTGGATCTGCCCGTTTTCATAAAAATAAACCTGTTTTACTGGATGATCCCCTTCCATAGAAGGCTCATAGAAAACAATGGTTTGAGGACTGCCTTGAGGATATATCTTGACAGCGTCCATTCTCCAGTTCGGCTGGCGGGGTTTTAGCTTCCCCGTTATAGCCATCAAGTCTTCGGATACTCCAAATAAGGAGCTAACTGAAACGATGAGAGCAATAATGCTTTTTTTCATGACAGACATCTCTCTACTATTCTAATACTAGGGTTAAGACTAGGAGAAAAATCTTATTTTCTCAAGGATCTTTAGGAACTGTTCAAGAATCGGTTGAAAAAACAGCCTCCTCCCTGTTAACATGAGTGAAATTATGACAGTCTCCAATTGTACAGCCCCCAACTCTACCTATGATCCAGAGGCAGATCTCCTACAAAAATCTCCTGCTGGTTCTCTCGGTCTTGCTGGATTCCCAGACTCCATTCTTGCCTTCCCCAAAGCCCCAAAACCCAACTGCATGCAAAGATTTTGCATGGGAGCTAGCTTAGTACTCGTCCACTTTTTCTCCATAACGCTACAGTTCATTAACTGGTCTTTAAAAACCTTTTTTGGCATGGAAAGCCGTCAAAAAGTCCTATATCGTGAGCTTCATCTCCTTTCAAAAAAGAATTCTCCTGCCCATGTTGAGGAGTTTTTGATAGAAAATTCCACGGGACCCTTTGCTGCAAGCTACTTGTTTTCAGAATTTCTGGATCTCCCCGAAATACACCCGTTTTTACCCGAAATTCTTCAGGGAGCAAACATCTGCCTGGATCAGGATCGAGGTTTTTTTTACAGACGGTGGAGTGACCACCCCGATTCTTATAAAAGGCCCTCGTCTCATCAATACCAAAAAGATGAGTGCTATGCCTTGGGCCATTTTCTATTTTGGCTCGATCCTAACGGAAGCACTCGCTTTCAATTTGAAAATTCTCCTTTTAAGGGGTTGCTGAACTCAATCAACCACCTCATGGACTATCTTCGCTATCGAAGAGATAACGAACAGCAGGGAGTGGCTGGAACCTCCCCGTACACAGAAGAATGTTGCCTAAAAGTTCAGATAGATCCTCTCGAGTTTCTTACCCGAAAACTCAACTGATCCACCGCACCCTTCCCCTTCTGCAGGAAGATAAATTCCCCCTCAGGCTGAACCAGTCCCGTAGAAAAAAAAATAATCTCCATGTCCTGGATGTTTTTTTGATTAAACATAATGCAAGAGGAACCTAGAGGGATCTTCTTCATCTCTTGAACCCCTATCTCCATGCATTCTGCTACAAAAATCCACCCCCCGCGCTCCTGTTTTAGCTTCCCTTTCCAATCAGCTTGCATGACAAGTGCAAGTTTTTGAAGGACAGATACCTGCTCTTGGAATCTCATAACATCTGCCTGGAACCTTTTTTTAGCAGCAACTTGATGCATTTTGATCCCGATAACACCTGCAGATAGAGCCAGTAAAGCGCATGCAATTACGATCTCTATAAGAGTCAAGGCCCTTTTACTTTTTCTTGATCTGTTTATTGTAGGCATCTGACTCGATTTTAAATTTCCCCTTGTCATAGTGAATATTAAAATTTTTCCCCCATCCATCCTGAACCAGCTTTTCTGGATTTTTCGCAATCCCCGACTCCCTCAAATAAGCCACTGGATCATTTGCGATATGATCTCCAGAATCCAGCCCCCGTTCATCTAGGCAAATGAGAAGCAAATCCTCAAGCTGCTCCATAGCTTGCTCTGTGCGAAATTTTTTTCCCTTATCTAAAGCACCCTTCATGTTGTAGCCAATGGCGCCTGTCACAAGTGTGATAAGAAAAATCACAATCATAATTTCGATGAGGCTCAAAGCTCTTTTTTGCTTATTGCGATATACCGAACCTGATAAAGACGGAGGTAGTATAGAGCCGATACCCTCCCCCCTTCCATCAGGCGATTTGTAGGCAACTTTGACATGGGCTAAAAGATCGATTCTTAAATCATTTCCAGTATACATATTCCACCTCTTTTAAACGGGCAAAGCCCAGCTAAGTGGCAAAAGAGCTTACATCTGTCATTGGCAATAAAACAGATAAAAGAACAAAGCCAATAATCACTCCTAAAACCAACAGCAATACAGGTTGCGCTACAGTGGTAAAGTGTGTCAATGTTTTTTCTAGCTCTTCCTCGTAAATTTGAGCAATTTGCTTCATCATAAACGGAAGTTTTCCCCCCTCTTCCGCAATAGAAAGCATTCTTGGAATCAGAGGGGGAATCAGGGGGTGGTTTTCAAAGGGCGCGTGAATCGCCTCTCCTTGCGCAATCTGTTCAGCAGCCTTAGAAATGACACTTTCTAACTGCGGATGATTCATCACGCGCCTTGCTTGATCAAATGTCTCAATAATCGGCAACCCCCCCTCCAAAAGCGTCGCCGTCGCCCGTGCAAAGCGGACAAAGGCAACTTTCGCAAAAAGAGTCTTTACAAAGGGCGCCCTAAACTGAAGGGAAAATAACCTGGTTCTCAAAGTAGATGAAAAAAATGCGCTCACAGCAAAACTCAATCCCAAAGAAAAAATGCCCACTAAAACCCATTGGGAATAGCAAGCGCAATCGCTGACAAAAAATACAATTCTCGTAAAAGGGTGTAAAGAACGCCCATCGAATAGTTCCTTTAAGGAAGGAATCACAAAAAAAAGTAACGAAGATAGAACGATCAGACAAAAACTACAAAGGATCGCAGGATAAAGCAACGCCGCTGTGATCTGTTTACGAACCTCAAGCTGCTTAGCTAAAAGATCGCCCAACTCATCGAGCGCTCCAGCCAAAGAACCCGTTTTTTCCGCATTTCTGACCATCGAAATAAAGAGTAAATCAAATGTGTGGGGATGCTGAGCAAGCCCTTGTGAAAAAGTATAACCACTGCGCACTCTATCAGCCAAATTAAGAAGAATCCGATGAGGCCTTTGGCCTCGATACTTCTCCTCCAAAATAGAGAGCGCTTCAAAAAGGGGAAGACCAGCATGAAGCAGACGAGAAAGCTCGCGGGTTAAGTTCAAAAGCTCTTGCTTTTTGAGCAAATCCTTGAGCGGCTTTTCTCCGATCGACGAGATCCCCAAAACTGCGATCTGGCGCCGGATCAGTTTGAGTTTTGCATCCTGAAGGTTATCAGCATCAATCGCTGAACGAACTTTTTTTCCTTTTTTACCTATTGCGATATATTCAAAAAGAGGCATTACATTTCCCCCTGGTCAATCTTGGTAACCCTTAAAAGTTCAGCGCTCGTCGTCACCCCTCTTAAGACAAGCTGCACGCCTTGCTCAAAGAGGGTTTTCATCCCCTCCTTAATCGCAACCTTGCGGATTTCCCCTGCATCTTGGCTTTTTAGCACTTGAGCCTTAATCTTCGAAGAAATGGGCATTAGTTCATAGATCGCATGCCTCCCTCTATACCCACTAGAATAACACTGGCTGCAACTATCCCCTTTAAAAAAAGAACCATGAGATTCAAGCCCTAGCTCTTTTAGCTCGTTTTCAGAAGGAGCATACTCCCTTTTGCAAAAAGGACAGATTTGTCGCACAAGCCTTTGGGCAAGCACACCGAGAATAGAAGAGGCAAGTAAATAAGGCTCTATGCCCATATCAGCCAGACGGGTCAAAGCAGAGGGCGCATCATTCGTGTGCAAAGTGCTCAATACAAGATGGCCTGTAAGAGATGCTTGAATAGCAATTTCAGCTGTCTCCCGATCCCGGATTTCTCCAATCATGATGCGATCAGGATCTTGGCGTAGGATGTGGCGAAGCCCCTTGGCAAAATCCAGCTGAATCTTCGGATTCACATTCATCTGAGAAATGCCTGGTATTTTATATTCAACGGGATCTTCAATGGTAAGGATATTCGTTTCTTGATTGTTCATTTCTGCAATACCACTATAAAGAGTCGTCGTCTTTCCGCTGCCTGTAGGACCCGTCACAAGAACAATTCCTTCCGGCATTTGAATCAACTTTCGAAACTGCTGTAACATCTTTGTCCCCATGCCGATATGCTCCATCCCCATCAGCACATTGCCCTTATCCAAAATTCTAAGAACAATCCGCTCGCCATGGACTGTAGGAAGAGTGCTCACCCGAAAATCGATCTCCCTCCCGCCATGCCGCAGTTTGATCCGCCCATCTTGAGGAAGTCGGTGCTCTGCAATGTCTAATTTAGACATCACTTTTAGCCTGGTCAAAATCTGTACTTGGAAGCTCTGTGGAGGCATATGCCGGTTTTGCAGGCATCCGTCAATTCTATAACGCACTGAAAGCCCCTCATCTTTAGGCTCGAAGTGGATATCGGACGCGCCTTGCTGAATCCCCTCTAGTAGAATCGCATTCACTATTCGGATGACAGGATTTTGCTCTGATTGCTCGAGAAGATCATAGCTCTCTAGATCCTCTTTTCCCGTTTCGCTGACCCCTTTTTGAAGATCTCGAAACAACTGTTTTGTCTCACTTTCCTTTTGGTGATAACACTTTTCAATGGCCGACTCAATGATACTCAAAGGGCAATAGACAGGACAAACCGTCTTTTTCAAGAACAGGCGAAGCTCTTCAAGACCTTCTATATCGAGGGGATCGCTGATTGCAACAGTTACGCTATTTTCCTTCTCTTCAATAGGCAGCAGTTGCTTTTGCTTCGCGAAAAGATACGGAATAATGGCCTTTTGCTCTTGAACTAAGGGAAAACTCTGAATCTCTTCAAGAATTAAAAGCCCAAATTTTTCAGCAATAAACCGATTTTCATCCATTAGACCTCTTGCATCATTCAAAACTTGTCAAAAAGAAGGCGGAAGCTCTGCTTGAAAAGATACCTGCGTTCATATTCTTTTGCCTGATCGATTCGAACTAAAAACTCGGGGATATCCCCAGCTCTTTTCTGATACTCCTCCAACATGATGCAAGTGAGATCTTCCACAGGGTCTTTGATAATATGAGGCGTGATAAAAATAAACATCTCCGTACTAATATCTTTGGAACGGGCAGTCCCGAATAATTTCCCTATTCCAGGAATATCTCCCAGGAAGGGAATTTTTTCTCTGGTATTTTCTTCAATTTGTTGCCTGAGTCCTCCGAGAATGATCGTCTCCCCATCAGCGACCCGTACCTGGTTTTGAATGTTGCGGCGAGTGACAGGAGGACGATCATCTTGACTGATGATGGTTGTGGTATCAAATTCAAGATCTGTCTCCAAAGAGACAAAACCGGGCCCGCCTTCTTCATCGGGAAGGTGAATCGTCGGAATTAAATGAATCGTAATTCCATACTGGGCCCTAGTAAATGAGTCTTGGATCACAGTTCCCGTCGGTGAGTTAAAAGGGAAAGCTCCATTATTAATCGATATCTCTTCCACAATGGAGATTTGGGCCTCTGTCTGATTGATCGCCAAAATCGATGGATTGGCTTTAATGCGCACATCTTCTTGTGCTAAAAGAAAGTTGAATTTGACGTCGGCTGCAGGAAATTTGCCGCTCGGCCGGCTGAAAATAAAGGAAAAAAGACCATTTCCAAATAGCTCACTTTCTCCAGCTGCCGAGTAGGCCACCGCAGTCTCTTTTTTCCCGCTCGAATTGGTTCCCAATTGCAGCAGACTGAACCCGATTTCTCGGTTGTCCCTAAATTTTTTTTCAACAAGAAGAACATCCAACTGCACCATCCTCTTAGGGACGTCGAGTTTTTTTAGAAGCGCCTTGATTTTTGCCAGCTCTTCTTTTCGGATCACCATCAAAATAGAGGTCGTTTTTGTGTCGACAATAAAATTCCCAAATGCTGTTTTCTGATCCTTATCCATCATTCTGGGTTGGATAAAGGGAGCTGTAGCAGGCATCGCTGGATTATACCCTGGACCCGGACAAAGGTAAGGCAAAGGACAAGGGTTGTCTGGTGTAGGAGGAGGAGCAGTGATCTTTGAGTTCAAAGAAGGGGGGAGAACTGGGGGGGGTGAGGGCGCCTCGAAAGAAGAGGCCCCCTTTTCCATTCGAGACCCTACGAGGGAATCATAGACCTGTCCCAGAACCAGGGCAATATCTTCAGGATTTGAATGCTTGCAAGTATACCAATAGATGATGTTTTCCCCTGGATCGTCTAGTTGGGCCTCCATATCTACCAAAATTTTTTCCGCCCGTTCAACGGTTTCGCTCTCGCCTACTAACACAATGCCTTGCGGAAGTAGAAAAGTGGCAAGCTCTCCGGCATTCGTGGGATAATAGGCAGGACGGTTTTTTGCTGTCGCATTCGAAAAAACAGCTTCCAACAGTCTTTCCGCATCCTGCATGCCAATCTTCAGGAGGCTGACAAACCTCACAACCTTTCCCTGTCCTTGCTCCCAGATTGCATGATAAAGCCCAAGGAGCTTTTCCACTGTCATCTTGGAAGCAACCACCGCTATTTTTGTCCCAATGGCTTGGACAATAGCTTGCTTAGGATCAGAAAATCTCTCAAAAAACGACTGAACTGATTTCAGCTGCTCAGGCGGCGGAGAAAAAACGTAAAAAAGACGTGTCTGTGGAGCAAAAAGCTGAAGATCAGACTCTTTGGCAATCACTGCTTCGACCGCGGAAGGGTCGAGCTTGAAAATGTAAAGCTGCTTTACAAAAGGGTTAATGCGCTTGACCCCTATACCATTTTGGGCAAGAATCATCTCGATCATTTCTTCCCAGGACTCTTGAGGTAAAGGTATTCCTGAATACAAACTGATCTTCATACTGCTGAGTTCTTGCGGGATCACATAGAGAAAATCATTAGCCCCATACTCGATGACCAACTGAGAAAGAGAAGTCTCTCCTACATCCCACATCGCATAGGGCTCATCAGCGCGTGAGATTTCCCCGACGGCGGTTCGTCTCCAAGTTTCCTCTAAACAGCGGATCTTTTCTCGAATGGAAGACACCGCAACAATCAAATCCTTATACTCTTCCTCTGTAGCGCCACTTTCAGTAAGCGTATTGGCCCTACCAAACTGGGAAGAAAGCTCTTCTTTAAGCACGCTAAGACTTTGATTGAAAGTTTGAGCCCCTTCCACATCGGGATTCATTGGAGCGTCTGCCAAAAGAGAGCAAGCAAAAAGGAAAGAGAAGGCCCGTACCATCACGCCTTCCCTCTTCTATTCTTCAAACTTTTCCGATTCCCAGTTGCAATGAGTTCGAGATGAATAACTTGTGTACGGGGTGTATTAAAAAGACGTCCCTGAATCGTATTTTGCCCCTGTTTCTGAATGATCTTGTCTAAGATAAAAAGTTCTCCAACAAGGCCCCCGGCCACGCAAGCAGCTCTTTCTTCGCTTTTACGCAAAATCTTCCATCCAGAGCCATTTTTTAATACCCAGTCAGATACCTTTAACACCATGCATTGCTTCTCGAGCATACAGCTAACTTGCTTTTCTGAACGGACCCGAATCGCAGTCAAAAAATCGTCTGTTTTTACCTTAAACGGTGGGCCTGAAGACAAGCCAATCCCTAACCGCACATGCCCACTCTCATCCCACCCCTCTAAGACTAAGCTTTTGGGAGTGACCGACTCGATCCGTGCAATCGGCCCATTCGAATCTCCGAGCAGACTCTTTTCCCATTTCCCGTCTTTAAATACAAGCCATTCCTCTTTGCGCAGTTCTAATAGTTCATTGGGCGCACGTTCGAGTCGCTCTCCTGATTCTAAGGGGCAGAGTTGATCTTGCCCAAGCCACTTCATCTCGCCTAATATCTGAAATGGAGTATCGGGAGGAAACTCGTGAGCACTTTGAATGGGACTTCTGTCTACTCTCGAAACAAAACTGTAGGACGGTTCTTTCTCCTCTAAGATAAAAACATCGCTCTGAATCGATCCTTCCTTGACGGCAGAAAGTTCCATCCATAAAGGCGATCCCTCTGAACCAAACAGCAGCTCTATTCCTTCAAAACACAAAGGAAGTTGGCAGGGTAGATCCACCTTTTTTGTTGAACCTATCCCAGGAATTTTGACTATACAGCGCTGACTCACAGTCTCTCGATCTGGTCTAGGTGGGTCCAGTATAAAAATCAATCGATCCTCAAAGTGAGGCGCCGACAGCGGAAGAATCTCGCTCTTTAAGCCGAATGAAAAGTCCCCAATAGAAGGAGACTCCATTTCCACAAGGTTTCTTTTGTGGAGACAATGTATGAACCCTCTTCTCTCGATCCCGAAGATCAAGGAAGCTCCTAAACAAGTTCCCAGCACCAAAAGAGATAGACCGATCCAGGCAATACGTTCAGGGTAAAAGTGCAAACTACTCAGCCGATTCATATTCTGTAAAGATCTGTCTAAACAGATAAGTATGAAATGACCCTTCTTAAAAATCAACATAAGAAGAGATGTTGCAAATAATTATAACAAACTATTAAATATGGCTAAGAGGTTGTCTCTGTTTACGACCTCTAATAGCCTAGGGTAGGGGGCATTGCATGGCGAAAAAACTGATGGATAAAATCAAAGAGGGCGTATCAGTCCAAGAAGTGGAGGATTTTGCTCGCAAGTATACGACAGAAGTTTTTTCGGTTCTCGCGATTGTGATTGGTGCGATTTCGAGCATGTATGACTTCTTCACGGGGTCCAAGCTCACGATTGCATTTCTAGTGATCGGGATTATTCTTGGAGTATTTTTTCCAGCCCCTGTCGAAAGGGGGTTAAAGCAATTTTATAGCTTCTCTTTTAAGCAGGAAAAGACGACTCAGATGATTCTTGGTGTGGTAAAAATTGTGGTAGGCCTATTCATTCCTTTCCTGCTTTTTGGGTTTATTGGGCTTCTTGCAGGGACATCGTATCATTATTATACTCGCCAAGCACAAGTCATGAGCGAGAACAGGCCTTCAAGAACTCACCGCTCTTCTCCTGGAGAAGAGCACGATTAGACCGCCTGCAGAACCTGAGTTATGCTAGAGGTCTATGAAGGCTCAGTATCAAAAATCGTTATAGATACGGAGTCCTCTACAAGTTCCTTTCTCTGCAAGTACTCTCTCAAAGAAGTTCTCTCAGGCCCGAAGAAGTCTTCTCTCGCTTGATAGCCGAGAGACATCTTACGAAAAATTTCGATGAATCTTTGGTCGACAACGCCTTGCCTTCGTTGAGACTCAGCGTAAATATTCTCAAGCCCCTGAGCAACATCATTTGATACCGCAAAACCGCAGACTGTACCGTTAAACACTTCTATGGAAAGCCGCGTAATCCCTTCTTCCTTTCGAAGACTCAGGTAAACATACTGCCTGTTGCTGCCACTCTCCAGTGGGTAGTGGTCCGGTAATGGTTCGCTGCCAATCAGCTTTACGTACTGAGGCGAACCCTCGTAGTTCCTATTAAACACTGGTGTCATATATACCGAACTCCTCGTTACGACAGTTCTTGTTTTCTCTCCGCAATGTAATGGGCAAGATCCACATTGGAGAAGGAAAAATTCCCCAAAAAGACCCTGGCAAGTCTATTGTCTTTCTGAAGGAAATTCTCCAGCTCTTCCCATGCAACCTTTTCTCCAGGTCGATTGTGAAGAGCCCCCTGAAGGCAAGCGATCCGAAGAAGGTTGTGAAGATAGAGAAGGGATCCCCCCTTATCCTCGCAGCCGTAAGAACCTCCCATTTGTTCTTTCAAAGCAACTGCATTTTCAAGGGCTTGCTGAAACTTCCCCTGTTCAATCAACAAGCTTGATTCAGCAAAAATCACATGGTAGGGCGCCTCTTTTTTGACTCTTCCCAGAGCTCGGCTGGCCAGAACAAGAGCTTCCTCCATCCGATCTGTATTCAGGAGTTTTTGCGCAATGACGGCTTCGTATTTTTTTTCAATGGAAGGGACGATGCGGATGGCCTCTTTTAGGCTTTGGTAAAGCCGATCATCCAAGGGGGAAGACTTCCATTGAGCAAAGGCCAACTCCGCCTCTGCATAGTTGATGGGGGTTGGTCCTCTTCCCAAATAGCCAAAAAGAATAGCCGCCCCGGCAAGGCAAGACAAAGACCCTATGAGGATCTGCCTTTGTTTCTGCTGAAACCATTCAACGGCTTTCGCAGCATCTATCATCATTTTTTCTCCAAGAGGCCTATTTTATCCATGCGATCCTTTCCTGTATACACCGATCTGTTCCATTCGATCTAGGGTATGGTCCCAAGTAAATTTCTCTAAAACTAACCGATGAGCCTCTTTTCCAAACTGAGCTCTTAACGCAGGGTGATGTTTCATCCTGAGAACCGCCTTGGCCACGTGCTCTGGACTCAGCGGAGGGACAATAAGCCCTGTTTTTTCATGAAGGCACACTTCACATAACCCTCCCGTCGAAGTAGCCAGAAGGGGCCTTTCAAGGTAAGCTGCCTGGAGAATAGCTTGGGAGACCCCTTCATGAGCAGTGCTCAAAAGGGCAAAAAGGTCGAGAGCTCGAATGGCGGAATAAGGGGGATCCAAATGGCCTGCGAAGGTAACGATCGCATCCAGGTTGAGTTCTTGTGCCTTCTTTTGATGTCTTTCTGCATGACCTCCTCCAATGATCACCCATTTGAGATGGGATATATGCCTCAAGAGGTGAGCTGCCATGAGAAGATCATCAATGCCCTTCCAAGAGCGCATGACGCAAGCAGTTCCGACAAGAAAGTCCTCTTTTGCCGCACCGATTTTTTCCCGGAACTCCTCAAGCTCTCGGAGATTTGTGTGAATGTTCTTCGGGTTTACGCCGGTCGCAATCGAGACGATCCGTTCAAGGCTCTTGCCTGACTGTTTAGCAATCACAGGAACCATTGCCGCACAGGTAGTAACGACAAAATCGGCAAGCTTGCCATATAAAAGCCGGCTATTGACGCCCCCTTTAATCGGGGTCGAGAGATGCCTAGTGCGTAGGATCCACCTTCTTCCCAAGCGGGCAGCGATCCCTCCCAACCAGCTGTCCAACGACGAGTGCGTATTGACAATATCAATCTGATGCTTCCAGAGAATCCACAAGAGCTTCCAAAGAGAAATCAGCCAAAAAGATTTCCGAAAGTTAACTTCATAGACTAAAAAACCTTCTTTTCTGGCACGATATACCAGCTCTCCACCCGGCATAGCGGCCACAATAACAGTATGGCCTCGTTCCCGCATGCCAAGGGCTTCTAGAAGAATCCTGATTTCTTGCCCACCCCAACCCATCGAAGCCTCTAAATGCAGGATCTTCAAGCGCACCTCGTGAGTATAGAAAGCAGCCTACGATGGCCGGAGGAAAAAGGGAGGCTAGATAGAGCTGTCTTCTCTACCCACAAGTAGCCCTCCACCTCTTTTTCGACATCGAGAGCTAAACGAAAAGGAGTAAGCGCGGCTTGAAAGCGAGTGAAACTGTGAAAAACGCCTTGGAGCTGTTCGACAAACCTAACGTCCATCTGAAATGTTGTCCGGATGGTCTTCCGCACCTTCCCCCACGACCAAACGGCTCTTCCCATTTCAAAATAGGGAAACTCGTAAAGATCTGCCATAATCTTTCCTTTGTCCCCCTTTTTTAGCAACATTTTACTCCCCATTTCGATGAGGAGAACAGCTCGGTTGATGCGAGTGATCGCAGCAGGAGGATTTTTCACTGGAAGAGAAGGAGCAATCTCTTTTCCCAGACAGCTGTTTTCTAAGGGGCAGCTTTCGCAACGAGGCTTTACAGTGCAAAGAGTCGCCCCCAATTCAATCAAGGCCTCTACAGTAACCCAAGGCTCTTCCAGATCCAATAAAGCGTCCGCAGCCTCCTGGATTTTTCTTTTAGCGGAAGCCTTAGCAACATTTTCCTCGAGGCGTAAATAGCGCGCAAGGACCCGGGTAACATTCCCATCAATGGCCGCAGCGCGCCTTTTGTGTCCAAAACTTAAAATGGCACTCGCTGTGTAGGGGCCAAGACCTGGGATGGATTCAAGTTCGTATCTAGTTTTCGGTATTTCCCCCCCAAATTCGCCCACGATTAATTGGGCGCCTTTATGAAGATTTCGAGCCCGACTGTAATAGCCCAGTCCTTCCCACATTTTCATCACAAGCTCTAGCGGAGCTATGGCAAGGGCCTTGACATCGGGGAAGCGGGATATCCATCGTTCAAAATAAGGCACTACGGCAGTGGCTCTTGTCTGTTGGAGCATGACTTCAGAAATCCAAACCTTGTAGGGGGTTGGATCATCTCTCCAGGGGAAACTGCGTTTGTTTTTTTCAAACCAAAGATTCAGCTCTCGCATAGAAGCTACTGTTCCATCAGTATATCCTTCCTGTGAAATTTCTTCAGCTACATTTTGCTTCGTCCAAAAAAGGTTACATAAAATGGTATCTTTCACCTATCCTTTGGACTCCTATGTTAGCAGGCCTAATTTTTGACGAATCGCTCCATTACTTAGACCATTTAGCCCCGCTCTGTTCTCTGATGCAATGCCCGCTGATCATCTCTGAGCCCTCCATAGCAAAGTGGGCCGATGCATTGTATCCAGATCTAGAGATCCTTTCCATCAACGCACTGGATCTAAAACTTCCAGAATACACCCTTCTTTGCGACCCTAAGCCGCTCCTTCGCGCCGCCTTTCCTTTACAAACGACAAAGACTGTCTGGCTGCCCCATGGAAGGTCTGATAAAATCGCTTGTTTTGATCTACTAAAAGATGAGGATGTAGTTCTTGCCTACGGTCCTTCAATGAAGAAAATTTTCGAAGAAAAAAAGCTGAGAGCAAAGGTCATTGAAATCGGCAATTTTCGCCAGGAATACTATCTAAGACATCAAACGTTTTATCAACAAAAGATCCCTTTTCTTCCTGAAGGGGAAACATTTTTCTATGCCCCTACATGGGATGACTCTGAAAACAACGGCTCTTTCTGGAGCGCTTTTCCCTACCTTGCCAGGAACTTACCAAACAACGTACATCTTCTTGTAAAGCCGCACCCGAATACGGTGGCCAAATTCCCATTGGAAATAGAGCTTCTTTGCTCCCGTTTTCAACATAAAAATATCACGCTACTTTCAGAGTTTCCTCCCATCTACCCTCTTTTAGATGCTTCCCATGCCTATATCGGGGACATGTCCTCCATTGGCTACGATTTTCTCACATTCATGAAGCCGATGTTCTTTATCAACGCATCGTCCCATGCTTTGCATGGATGCGGCTACCCTATCGACCCAAAAACCTTTGACTTCCGAGGTATGAACCCTAATATCTCCGCTTGTGAAGAGCTCTATAACCGCACGTTCGGCCCCACGCCTTCCTATAGAGAATTAAAAGAACTGTGTATATGCGTGCATTAGCCTTAAATACAGGGATGGACATCCACCTTCTCGATCATATCGCGCCTTTGGCAGCGCTCTTGGACATTCCGCTTTGGACCACAGAAGAACCGAACTACCTGTTAGCCAGGCAATTTTATCCTCAGGTAAAAGTGGAGTATATGCCAGACCTGGAATACCGGCTTGGTGAGATTGCCCATTCTTATGACACGCTGTTTGAATGCAAATATTGGCAAGCCCATTTAAAGCAGCTTTTTAAAGACTTTTACCAAAAAGAAATGACTCTTGTTTTCTGTCCCCATGGCCAATCGGATAAGGGGTTTCAGTTTCCTCTTCTTGCCCCCTATAGCATCCAAGATGCAGTATTAGTGTATGGCCCCTTGATGCTGGAGATGCTCAATGAACTTCAAATCCCCCTGAAACAATCGATCATGGTGGGTAACTACCGGCTGAAATTCTACCGGACCCATCAAAGCTTTTATGACAACTTACTCAAAAAACGTCTGCCGCTGGATCCAAAAAAACGAACAATTCTCTATGCGCCGACGTGGAAAGATGCGGATGACACGGTCTCTTTTTTTCAATTTGGAAAAAAAGTTCTCGCTGAACTCCCTCAGGATTGGAACCTCATCCTCAAAGTCCACCCGCTTCTCAAAGAAAGAACCCCTGTAGAATACTATCGCACTCTTCTCTACGCCGAATCTAAGCATAACGTATTCGTACTAGAAGACTATCCACCCGTATATCCCGTTCTTGCTGCATCCGATATCTATTTGGGGGATTTTTCCTCCGTTGGGTATGATTTTCTCACCTTTGAAAAGCCTCTTTTCTTCCTGCCCACAGACCGTCCTACGCGACTCTATTCATGCGGCCAGATCTTAAACAGCAACGAAAACTTCTATACGCAAATGGAGAACCCAAAAAAGCTCGTGAATGAGCAAAGAAAATTAAGAAAATGGGCCTATTCAGAGGGTGTAGACACCTTCTCCATGGGAGGCAAAATAAAGACCGTTTGTAAGTCATTTAAGTGACTTACCAAAGGGCGCACCGAAATGTCGTAAGCAAAACTACCTCTTTTCAATGGAAGTACTTGGAGCACTGTACCGACAGAAAGTCCCACCGGGAAAACTCCGTCCAACCCAGAGGTTACAAGAAGATCTCCTTCCTTGATGATGGGAACGGATGAAGAAAGTCCGCGAGAGGGCCCTTCATCATCTGCATACTCATAGTTAAACCCAATGCCTTTTAGAAGAGGACTTCTAGACCTCCAAAAAGAGGTGCTGCTGCCATGGATTTCTCCTTTTGCCAAATATCCATCCTCCCACTCGGTCTCCAGTTTTTGCTGAAGATCAGCCAAGTTCTTTTCGCAGCATTCTTTTTCTACAATGGAGCTAAAAAGATCTTCCCTTTTTTCTATCTGGCGAAAGACCGCCTGTAGAAGACGAGCAAGCTCCCGATTTTGAGAGGCTCCCCGCGCGACTCTTACAGCAGGACGAAGGCCCGAATCGGTAATGAGCCGAATGCGGGACTGCTTTTTCCCCACACAATCGACAACGCCCACTAAAACACCATCAGCAAGAACCGGGCTATTTTTTGCGATCACATTTTCTTGTAGGGCCTGGTTGGTCTCTTGCCCGACATTCACCCAAAGGGTGCTGCTCCATAAACTAGGGTCTCTAAAAATCACAGTGGCTGGAACGGAAAGCAGTTCTTTTTCAACAAGAGCCCGCAGATATTCAGCCCTTTTTTTTAAAAAGGGCCTTACATCGGTTCCTTGTAGTATTTCTCGATCTTCGCAAATTTTCTGGTTCCAATGGAGCCACTCGTAGGCTTGGTACATTTGCGCTCGTAAACGGTTATTTTCGATCTCCAGTGCGGTGATTTTATTGCTTTTCCCTTCGATAGGGGGGCGAACAAAAGGCAATAGAGTCAAAAAGCGCAGACCGTCTACCATTTTTTGGGGGAGATTCACCCAAAAAAATAGAAAAATGGCAAGGATAAGGATAGGGTAGGAAATTTTTCTTTGCATAGACCTCTTGCATAATGATTTACCTCGAAGTAAGGATATCTACAAGACCGTGGACCACATAGTCTATGTTTTTTGTGGTAAGTCCTGATACATTCATCCGTCCGTTTCCTGCGAGGTAGATACCATATCGATCCATTAGAGCTTTCACATGAGAGGGATCCCAATCAATAAAGGAAAACATCCCTTTATGCTGTTTTAGACACTCAAAATCCGTTTGCCTAGCGCCACTTAAAAGGCGCTGAACAAAGCTTGCCCTCATTAAATTCAGTCGGTGGCGGACTTGTTCTAAGTCTTTTTCCCAAAGATGGCGAAGCTCTGAATGTTTCAATATTGTTTCAACGATTTTGGCCCCATGTGCAGGTGGATTGGAATAAAACCTGCGGATTATCCGCTTGATTTGAGAGCCAATGCGATGTTTAATAGACCCATTTTCTCCCACGATAAATAAGGCCCCCACTCTTTGGCAATACATGCTAAAATTTTTCGAACACGAGTAAGCGACGATCATCTCATGCCCTTCTTTTAAGAAAAAGCGGACCGACTCCGCATCCTGCTCAATGCCATCTCCCAATCCCTGATAAGCGCAGTCAAAGAAGGGGATGAGCCTCTTGTGTTTTAGGATCGATGAAATTTCTTTCCACTCCTTAGGCGTCGGATCGCAGCCTGTCGGATTGTGGCAAGAAACGTGCAGTACTACAATCGTCTTTTCTTTTTGTTGGGATAAAAAAGCGAGCATGGCCTCGCAATCAAATCCTTTTTTTTGGGAGCAGTAATAGGGATAAAGATCCACCTCAAATCCGGCGCTTTGAAATATCCAACGATGATTGGGCCAGGTGTAATTGGGGATGCACATTTTTTTTGATACAAATTGTGAAGCGAACTCTGCTCCTAGACAAAGAGCGCCCGTCCCGCCAACTGCCTGAGCTGAATAAATTCTTCCATATTGCTCCTTCCAGTCTTTGGAGCCAAAAAGAAGCTCTCCTATAGCCTCGCTAAATTCTTTTAAGCCATCAATGGCTAAGTAATTACCCATTACGTCTTGTTCAAAAACGAATTCCTTAGCCCGCCTTGCCGAATGGAAAATCTCCGATCGTAAGTGCTCATCCTGATAGACCCCGATCGATAAGTTAACCTTTTTTGTCCGAGGATCTTTTTTAAATGCCTCCAGGAGCCCAAAAATGGCATCTGGTTGAGCTTCTTCTACTTCCTGAAAGAACATTTTCCTCCCATTGCTAGAATCCCGATTTATCAAGGAGTGTACTACTTGAACCAAAATAGGGGAACCCTTTAAACTCGGGAGTCCCAAGACCTGGGGCGTTAGCTCAGTTGGTAGAGCGCAACAATGGCATTGTTGAGGCCAGCGGTTCGACCCCGCTACGCTCCATCTTTAGAACTCAGCTTCTCAATACTTAAGGAGATCATCAAAATCCCAAACAGCGTGGAACAGCTGATCATCCCCCAACCCAAAAGAAGTTTCGATAACGGCACCGCGGCGTCTGAAGTCATGCCTGAAGTGTATCCGTTTTTAACATTTCGATCTTTTGATAATAACGCATTAGATCGCGAGCTTTCGCTGCCTCTTCAAAGCGAAGCTCTTTTGCAGCCTTTCGCATTTCTGCTTCACACTCTTTAATCTTGCTCTCAAGATCGGCAATGTCCATTTCTTGTTTCTTCTCTGTTGATTCAGGCGGCGCTTCAGGGATACCAAACGTCTCCTCAAGCGAGGAAATATCGCCTCTCACGGCGGTTTTAGGAAGGATGCCATGCTTCTGATTGTAGGCGTCTTGATAAGCTCTTCTCTTTTTTGTCACTGCCATCGCATTTCGAATCGCAGCGGTCTCTTTATCTCCATATAAAATCACTCGTCCACGCACGTTACGAGCCGCCCTTCCACAAGTTTGAATGAGGGCTGTTTCAGAGCGAAGAAACCCTTCTTTGTCTGCATCTAAAATAACCACCAAAGTGACTTCAGGAAGATCCAGACCTTCTCGTAACAAATTGATCCCAACCAGGACATCAAAAGCCCCGAGCCTTAAAGATTTGATGATTTGCATCCTTTCTAAAGTGTCTATATCTGAGTGCAAATATTTTGCCTTTACGCCAATCTCGTTGAGGTATTTAGAAAGATCTTCTGCCAATTTTTTGGTCAAAGTCGTCACAAGAATCCTCCCCCCTTGCTCTGACTCTTTACGAATTTCTTCCAAAGAATCATCGACCTGACCTTGAGCCGGCCGCAGCTCCATTTCTGGATCGAGAAGGCCTGTAGGTCGGATCACCTGCTGAACTACATCTCCTGCTGCCTCTTCTATTTCCCAACGACCAGGGGTAGCAGATACGTAAATGACCTGATGGAGCTTTTCATAGGTCTCTTCAAATTTAAGCGGACGATTATCATAGGCTGAAGGGAGGCGGAAACCAAATTCAACAAGCGCCTGTTTCCTAGCACGATCCCCGTTATACATGGCATGAAGCTGGGGTAATGTCTGGTGCGATTCATCTATGAAAAAAAGAAAATCTTTGGGGAAATAATCGATTAAACACGCAGAAGGCTCTCCAGGTTTTCTTCGGCTAAAATGCCTGGAATAGTTTTCTACCCCCTTACAGTATCCAATTTCTCGGATCATCTCTAGATCATACTGCGTTCTCTCACGAATTCTTTGGGCTTCTATCAGTCTATTTTCCTTTTGGAAAAACTCTAAGCGCTCTTGTAACTCCTCTCGAATCGCTTGTATCGCTTCCCATCGGACACTTTCAGGCGTGACATAGTGAGATCCCGGAAATATCGTTACCTTTTCCAGTCTTTGACGAACCTTTCCCGTCAAAGGATCTATTTCACTCATCCTCTCAATTTCGTCTCCAAAAAACTCCACGCGATAGGCTAAATCATCTTCATAAGCTGGCACAATTTCTAATACATCGCCTCGCGCTCGAAAGGTCCCCCGGCTTACATCGTAATCACTTCTTTCGTAATGGAGTTCCACTAGGTGCAGGAGCACATCATCTCTTCTCACTTCTTTCCCTACTTCGAGTTTCAGAAGCATCTCTCGATAATATTCGGGGGACCCTAAACCGTAAATACAGGAAACTGAAGAAACAATGATGACATCTGGACGTTCGATTAAAGAGCGCGTTGCACTGAGACGCATTTTTTCAATTCGGTCATTGATGGCAAGATCTTTTTCAATATAGGTATCTGTACGCGCGATATAGGCTTCAGGTTGGTAATAATCGTAATAAGAGACAAAATATTCGACAGCATTGTTGGGGAAAAACCCTTTAAATTCTTGGTAGAGCTGCGCAGCTAATGTTTTATTATGTGCCAAAATCAGCGCGGGCTTGCTTGCCGCTTGGATGAGATTAGCCATGGTAAACGTTTTTCCAGAGCCCGTGACCCCAAGTAAGACTTGGGCTTTTTTCCGAGCTGCAATCCCCCTGATCAGTTTTTCAATAGCCTGAGGCTGATCGCCCATAGGCCTAAAAGTAGATTTTAAATCAAACATCCAAGACCTACCCAAAAAACAGTTTGAAAAGCTCGCACCCAATAACAAGGAGCGCGAAAAAAAATCCGATGATGAGGGAGGGCTTTCCTCCCGACACGTGATAGTGGGAGGCATGGCGATCGGTATAACGTCCGACCCACGCCATGCAAATCGGCAAAATTCCAAAAAGAATCATCGCACAAACGCCACCGGCAAAACTCAAGGCTGAGAAAAAAATGGTTGGATTGTAAAGGGCGAGCGCTAGAGGGGGAAGAAGCGCAAGCGAAGCTAGCCACCACACATTCGACCGTTTGGGTTGAAGCTTAAACCCATCTGCAAGAAAATGGGTCAGCGTCAACCCCTGTGCGAGAAATGAAGTGACAATGGCGAAAAAAGCAAATCCTTGTGCAAACTGGCTAATTCCAGTGGAGCCCAGCATCGATCGGAGAGGAATCGTAGCCTCCTCTCCCCTTAAATAACTATTGTGAATTTCCGCTGGAGCCACTACGCCAAGAACTAACATCGACCAGATGAGATAGACGAAAAGGGTGATCAGGCTCCCCCCAATAATGCTTGCCCTCACGCGTTTCAAATCGCCTTTCATATAGGCCGTTAAACTGGGAATCATATTTTGAAATCCAAAAGAGACGACTAAGACGGGAAGAGATAAAAGAGTGTATTGAGGCATTGAGTAGGCTAAAAGCCCAGGATCAATGCGCGATAAGCCCAGTCCTATCATACCGAGATAGGTGGCAATCAAACCAATCATCAAAAAGCGGTTCACAAGATCCACTGTCCTTGTACCAAGATATACTATGACCCCAAATAGGAAGGTAAAAAACATGGAGGCAACCCAAGGGGGAACGGCTACTTCAAGGAACGACTCGAGGATGGCGGCAAAAACTTTGCCGCTTGCAGCAGTATAGGCAACGAGAAGGGAGTAAAAGAGAAAAAGATAAGAGAGCCACGCAAGGATGCGCCCACTTCTTCCCAAAGACTCTTGAGTCATGGAAATGAGGTTGACTTGCTGCTTGAACCAACCATTCACTTCAATGAGAAGAAGCCCTGTAAAGGTCATAAATGACCAAGCGACGACCATGACGATTAAAGAGGGATAAAACCCTGCAAGGCCTGTCAGAATGGGAAGAGCCAGCATGCCCGCACCAACACAGCTGCCGGCGACTAACAACATGCCCCCTAAAACACTACCTTGTTTGTAATTCACGTCCGAGCTTTTTGTTTTTCTTCTTGGCGGATTTCAGCTCCTAACCTGCCGAGCTCATATCCTTCGAAGTCAACAAATCTAAAGAAGCGCTCAAAAGAAGGCAAGGCGACACTCACTTGGCGAGCCATTTCTTGAGCAATAAGACGATACGTCGGGTGGCCCGCTGCTTGAGAACGGAGTTCAGTAAGCCACTGAAGAGAACGCAAGTTAGCGTGGAAATACCAATGGACGTTGTAGGCCATAGGAACTACATATTGCGCTTCTTCTGGAAGCTCCCGAGCGATCGTATCGTAAGCAACTTTTGCCTGTTCCATCGCGTCTCTATACTCCTTTTCCATATCCGTTCCGATCATTTCAGGCGGCGTATAGTACCCGAAATGACAAGAAAGAAGCTGCCTTTCTTGCGTGAGCATGCGATGCCGATGAAGGTCTCGATAGACTCCAAAGTCGGCAAGAATTTCAAAAGTGAAGCTTGCATGCTCTAACGCTCTAGGAGATTTGTGTCTTCGGTTATCCCTCGGGGAACAGGCGATTTCCAAAAGGCGGTTTAGATCCTCTTCTGGAAGCTTGCGGCAATATTCTTGTAGCTCATAAAGTCCTCCCGAAGTCACCGCAAAAAGAAGGGCTCCAGCCACTTTTGCCGGACCGTCCTTGTCAAAATCAATAAGCTTGACCCCCGCTTTTGTAAACGACTCTACTTCAGAAACATGAAGCTCGGCGAACTGATGCAAATCACTTTGCATCGTTTCCGTAAATTGGGCAAATGCTTGATAGTGCTTATGGTTCGGATCTGACCTGCGCACAAAAGAAGGGATCACTTTAGCTAGTTCTTGATGCGATTTTTTTCCGATCTCTTGCATTTCCGCAAGATTGTGAGCGTTCAGCTTCTGCAACAGTGTCTCGAAAAAGCGACCATTCCCATAGACACCCATATTGGTCATGGAGCTAGCTGGAAGAAGCCCCCTTAGGCAATCGAGAACCTTAGCCCTTAGCGCTGCCGTGTAAGCGGCTTTAGAAATGTTAGGATCTTTGGGGAACCCCTGTTCCATGAGAGTGGTTAAAGGCGGGATGAGCTTGCTATAGGCCTCAAATAGATGATTGCACGTATCGAGATAAAGTTCCCGATAAGCGGAAGTCATGAGTACAGGTTCTTGGTAAAAGAGATACTGCCCATTGACTTTTTGATCGAAATAGATATAGCGGGTGGACTTTTCTAAAGGCGAGCCGCCAATCCGTCCGTCCTCAATCGCCTTAGCCGCCAACATCGAGACATTTTCAATGGCAAGATGCGCGCCGCCAAGCTCCCCAATCGAATCATCTCCATAGCCGTCTAGAATTCGATCATAAAAATTTTGCGCTTTTTGAATAGCGACCATTTGCGCATTATTTTCCGCTCCGATCTTGCCGACAATGGAAACAAAAGCTGTATCTTCGTTGAGAATAAATTCTTTCAAAAGAAGGGCTCTTAACCCAAGAGTAGAGCGGGAATACCGAGAAAAAAGAGCTCCTTTGATCACTTCAGGCAGGTTTCTTAAAACAAAGATATTACTTGAAACGCTTGTAACGAAATGCCCGAGAATCTTAACTTGATCTTCAGTGAATTCTTCTTCCAGCATTGAACCTCCAAAAAATGAGTGACGAAAATTTCCCAAAGAACAGCTTGCCAGATTATCGTTGTCGGATCAAGGTCTGTTTTGCTAAGCTCGGTTCGAGCTGAACTCCAACAAGCTATGTACTTTTTTTTTCTATCCCTGACTCTTGCTCTTTTTTCTTCAGAGATAGAGCTTTTCTGCGACTACGACTCGGAGGCCAAAGGGCAACAGAACTTTCCTCTTCTCGAAGGCGTACGCAATGAGGAGATCCCGATGCCTTGTCTTCTTCGAAGAAGGCTGTTAGAAAATGGGCATGACCTAAGAAGTTGGGAAATAGAAAAATACCGCCCTTGGCTTCTCACCTTTGAATGGATCAGAAGTTTTTCAGATCTGAAACATTGGTGCGGAATAGGGCTTCCGAGAAAAAGCCCTCTTCCCGCAACTACCCGATACTGGATGTTTTGGAATCTGGGCCCAACAGTCAGTACATTAGACTTTTCAAAAGTGCCTAAAGAGCATTTGATCCTCGTGATGTGGGAACCCCCCACAGTGCAAGAAGTTCTCTACAAGCCTAAAATCCACTCCTATTTTGGTAAAATTTTTACTTGGGATGATGACTTAGTCGATAATAAAAAATATTTTAAAATCCACTACCCTGCGCTTAAACCGTTGATCCCCAACTTGCCTTCCTTTGATGAGAAAAAATTTTGCACAATGATTTGCCGGCGCTTAACAAGCCACCATCCCAAAGAGCTATACTCCAAAAGAAAAAAAATGATCCAGTTCTTTGAAACAAAACCTGATGGCGAATTTGATCTCTATGGACATTGGTGGAAAGCGACAAAATATAAAAATTACAAAGGATCTATCCAAGACAAGTTGGAGACGTTGAAACACTATAAGTTTTGCATCTGTTATGAAAATATGCGGGATGTCAAAGGGTATATTACAGAAAAAATTTTTGACTGCTTTGCTGCAGGCGTTGTTCCCGTTTATTGGGGAGCGAGCAATGTGACAGACTTCATCCCAGAAAAATGTTTCATCGATCGGAGAAAATTTTGCGATGAAGAGGAGCTTTACTGTTTTCTCAAAAAGATCCCCAAAGAGGACTACCAAACCTACTTGGACGCAGCTCAAAAGTTCTTACAAAGCGACTCAGCTAAAGTGTTTACAAGTGAAGCTTTTATCCATGTGATCCTACCTCATCTTGTATATCTGAAATGATTTTTGAATCCCTTTCTCAACTCAGGAAGATACTGCAAAATAAGGGTATCGGTTACCTGATCCAGCGAGTCTAAAAGAAGTGGGTGGGTTTCTTTAGAGATTTTTCTTTTCGACTGGCAGCACTCGGCTGTTCTAGTCCAATAATGGTTCAGCTGTACTAACTGGGGTTTAAAAGTCGTACAGCCAAAGCCTGGCTTTAGCTTATCTGCTATGTGAATTAGGCAAAATTCTATCGCTTCTGGGCGGTGGATACTTTTCACAGTTTTATTGCACTCTGCATTGTCCTTTGAACGCCTGAGCATTTTTTCTGTGAGAAGCTCGTTCCCTTCTAGCTTCTGAACACCTGACGTTCCAAACATGCGCCAAGGAATAGAAACAGTGCCTTTTTTTTTCTTTTCCGCTTGCTCTAAAAGTTTGTGAAACGCTCTAGCCCCTTGTGCAGGAACAATGAATTCATCCACGTCAATCATCGCAACCCATTTAGCCACCCCCAAGGCTTTCTTTTTTAAACAGTCATTGTAAGCACCTAGCTGAGCGGCGTTCCAGGGCGCATCCATAAAAGCACCGTAGGCTAAATGTTCCGGGGTTTTAGAATCCCAATCCAACAGTTCGACGAGACCTTTTTTGATAAAAGGCTCCAACACTTCTGCAAAATGGTCAGAACTTTCATTGTTATACAGATAAAAATGTTCCACGCCGAGAATGTTGTGGTGATACACAATCCACTCCTTGAGCCAAGGAGCCTCATTTTTAAAAATTGCACAAATGGCCAGCTTATACGAATGCGTTGGCGTTTTGGAACAACCAATCAAAAAAATAAAAAGAAAAAAGAGCCGCCTTCCCATTCCTTCATTGCTTTGATTGACAGGAATGCCGATTCTATCACAATCTCTTCTTGAATTTCAATAGCACCTCAGTTTGTACATTTTTTGGGAATAAAGAGTGAAAAATGACGCAAATCCTTCAAAACAAATTCCACCTTCCCTTACGAATGCGGCGCAACCGCAAGTCTGAAGCGATTAGAAATCTGGTTCGGGAGACAAAACTTTCCGTCCATGATTTGGTTGCACCGATTTTCATGATCGATGGCATACAAAAAAAAGAGCTCATTCCAAGCATGCCTACGATTGAAAGATTGTCCATCGACCTTGCCATTCAAGAGGCCAAGGAATACCAAAACTTAGGAGTGCAATCCATCGCCCTTTTCCCTGTGATAGCTCCCCACTTAAAAAGCGATGCGGCAGAGGAAGCTTGGAATGAGGATGGGCTGCTTTTTCGGGCAATTTCTGAAATAAAACTCGCCGTCCCTGATCTTTGTCTCATCTCCGACGTTGCTCTGGACCCTTTTACCTCGCACGGACATGATGGCCTGGTTGACAAAACGGGGGAAATTCTCAATGATGAAACGATGGATTGTCTTATAAAAATGGCTCTCATGCAAGCAAGAGCTGGAGTCGATATCGTCGCGCCGAGCGATATGATGGATGGACGCATAGGAGCGATTCGAAAAGCTCTCGATGAAGAGGGATTTATACAGGTCAGTATCTTGGCGTATAGTGCAAAATACGCATCTTCTCTTTATAGACCTTTTAGAGACGCCGTGACGTCGCGATTGCAATTTGGCAATAAAAAGACTTATCAGATGGACCCGGCGAATCATAGAGAGGCCCTTTTGGAGGCAATTCTTGATGAAGAAGAGGGCGCCGACATCCTCATGGTCAAGCCTGCAAGCTTGTACTTAGACATTATAACCAAGCTGAGGGAGGCAACAAGGCGCCCCATCGCCGCCTACCACGTCAGCGGAGAATTTTCGATGGTCATGGCTGCCCACCAGGCAGGCTGGCTGAATGCCCCTGAAGTCTTTTACGAAACCCTTCTGGGCATCAAAAGAGCGGGCGCCGATATGATTTTCACCTACGCTATTAAGTGGATTTTACAGTTCCTTAGTAAAACGTAGGCCGATCATTATAGCGATCCCAGAAAAGAGTCGGGTACAGCGTTCTTCCCGTTGCGCTGATCGCGCCGCAATCCCGAAGCCACGCACTCATGGCATACCCAATCCGTGTCCGACTAGATTTATTTAAGAAAAGATCGAAGGGGACTGAGATGGAAAACCCCTTGTCATAATAACGATCTCCATTGACATGATCTGCTGCATTGGTCAAGGTGTACCAAAGCCCGACACGCAGCCCACTTGCAAAGGTTCTTCCCCCTTCCACGCGAATTCCCTTATCCCTAGCGAGGAACTGTCCTACCTTAATGTTAAAATCGAGATTGAGAGGCTTGAGTTGATAATGGAAGTTCACAAAATATTGCAGGCCTGTATAGGGAAAAAACACAAAGCCATCGTCTGTATACTGGCGCGCTTTTCTCTCAAAGCCGATGCCGTAGTAGCTTCTCTTCAAAAGGGTGGCGATCTCAAAACCCACGGCCCAATTCGTTCTGACTGGATAATAGAGCGTCTCAAGGGCAGCTCCTGCGTAAGCCTGTTCGAAGTACCCAAAAGCCAATCGGCTAAACCAGCCCAGCCCGAGATTCCAACTCTTTTGCAAAAAAGCTTGCGTTAAGTGAATCGAGTTTGACTGGCTATAAAGAATGGAGTCGGTGCGTACATTGATGATCCGAGAAGGGTTTAGAATATCTTGGCTCATTAGGTGGACAGTACTCGACTTAGCGGTATAGGCTCCGGTGATATTGTAATAGATTTGATCCAAGAGATATCCTTCTTGATTTAAGAGAAACCCCACTTCATATTTAAACTTACCCCTACTAGATCCGAGATAGGATTGAAACCAAGGACGGAACGTGAATACCCACATCGGTTTTTTTCTCTGATACAACTGAGCCGCGTCGTAGTCATTCGGCGTTTTAGACACTTCTTCAGGAGGTGCAATCACTAAAAACTCATCCGCTCCCAAACGTCCTGAAGCAAAACGCCTTAAATCTTCCAGCCTAAAGCGATACTCTTGCACAGGAATACCGTCCGATTCTGTAACTACCGTGATCCTTGCAATATTTGACGGCGCTAAATGAGCGAGGACGTACTCAATACGCTCTCTTACTTTTTCTTCTTCTCGGTAACGCAAGTTGACAACTTTCAGCCAAAGCTGATCCTTCCCGCCCTCTTCTGGGATGAGATAGAGCCTATAAAGATCAAAGCCCTGCTCTTGAAACGCATAAGCTAAATCACAGGCGAGCTCTTGACGTGAACGAATGGGTCCAATAGGCTGGGTGTCGGTAGGAAACGAGTAGGGAGCTGGATCATAGATTTTTGGGATGAACCCTCGTGTATTCCCAAGATCGTAAGAAAGAGCTAAGCTTCCTGCGAGTTGATTTCCCCTAAGAGTCGAGCCAGAAAATCGGAACAAATTCCAAAGGGTGTACTGAGCTCCTACGTTGATTCGGCTGTCGACTTTGCGCCCACCAGGATGTTCATGAACGTGGCGCTTATAGTCATTCGCGTCATACTCGGCCACCAGAGTCAATGCTTGAAGGAAAGTATTGTATTTTCGAAAGGGCGTCCAGGCAAGCCCTCCATAAAACCCCTTCATTCTTCCCGTTCCCCATCCAAGTGTCGCTTCTAGGTCATAGGTTAAAAACTCTTGAGTGGCTACAGCATAAAAAGATCTAAATCTCTGGCTGCCCAAAAAATCATTCCAGCCAATGGCAAAATCGGGCATGAAAGGAAAGCCATCCTCCTTTCTCAAAAAAATCAACTTGATGTTGGCTGCCCTATCTGCCGAATCTCCAAACCCCATATGTCCAAAAACAGGATCCATTACCCCATTGAAAACCCAATAGTTGCCCACCGTCTCCAAATGGTTAAAGAATTGAAAGGCCTGGCTCCAAATATGATAAGGAGGCACATAAGAAAATCCCAAGCCGAAGAGCCCTGCATCGAAGGTGCGCGCGGAAGGCATAGTGAAATACCCCCCTTGCGTTTGGTAGTTGATCACAAGCGGGAGGTGGTCCTTGATTTCGTCATCGATTTTTTTGACTATTTCCAAATCGGAAAAAAGTTGTCTTGTGGGGCAATCCCCAAAAGCGCGCAACGCAAAAGAAAAAAAAAGAATCCATCTGATGAGGCAAAACGCAAAATTATTGTTCATTGGGCGCCTTCCAAGTGGAACGAGTATACCCTTCTTGTAAAATTTCTTAAGCTGGATTCTGCATCTCTCGGTAAATAACTCACCTTACGCACACAGGAGGCCTTATGGGCGTAAGGTGAGTAAATAAGAGGGAATTGAAGATTATTTGTGTACTTTCTATACTGACTTCCCTAAAATTTTAAAGAAAAAGAGCACATGGCATATTTAAAAGATTTTCGCGAACGCATTCAAAATAACGATTACCCCGGATTTTTAAAAATCTGGGAAGAATACTGCTACGGTGATCAGCCTGACGGTTTAGAGATGGTCGCTGTATTAGAGAGCGTAAAAGATTCCGATCTAGCGTACCATTTTGGAAAGCATGTTGAGCGAATTCTCCCTCTCTGGAGGGAGCTACAAGATATAAAGCTTGCCCATGACGTGTTAAGATTGGTTTTTGATTTGCAAACGACAAATAGCGAAGAACTGGCCGATCTTGCAACGGAGCATCTCAAGGCAAAATATGAAAATGACCCCCTTCTTTTTGAAAAGCTCCGCCTTGTAGGTCTGAGAAATCGGGAGACTTTTCAATCAGCTATCCGAAATTTTGAACTCCTTTCTCACATGAAGCCCAAAAATTTTGTCTTCCACACAGGGGGTTGGGGAACAGGGGAAATTACGGAAGTCTCTCTTGTTCGAGAAGAGCTAACCCTAGAGTTTGAATTTGTTATTGGCCCCAAACAGTTTTCTTTTGAAAAGGCCTTTAAAGTGCTCACTCCTCTTGGCTCAGAGCACTTTTTTGCCAAAAGATTTGGCAATCCCGACCTGCTTGAAAAAGAGGCGAGAGAGAACTCCAATGAAGTCATTCGGATGCTGCTAAAGGATCTGGGACCAAAGACCGCCTTTGAAATCAAAGAAGAGCTCTGTGATTTAGTCGTTCCAGCAGAAGACTGGAATCGCTGGTGGCAAACAACTCGTTCAAAACTTAAAAAAGACACAAAAATTGAATGCCCGAAAGAATTAAAACTTCCATTCAAACTCCTGGAAAAAGAAGTCCCCCATGAAGTCGCGCTTCACAAAGCTTTAGAGACTAAACCAAACGTCGATGCAACTATCCAAATGATCTATACATTCCTTCGCGATTTTCCAGAAACATTGAAAGACGTTGAATTTAAGGCCTCTTTGGAAGCACGTTTTAACCATCTTCTTCAAGAAGAACCCCTTGGAGACCACCAAAAACTTCAAGTCTTTTTCCTCTTAGAAGACTTGCGCTCTCCCAACATAGAAAAACAAATTCAGTCCTTGATGCAGGCGGTGCACAATACTCCTGAAATCATCCGCAAGATCAACCTGATCGGATTTCAAAAACGGGCCCTTTCCTTCATTCGATCACTAAAAAAAGACTGGCTCGACATCTTTCTTGACCTCTTTTTTACCGTAGACTCCAATCTTTTAAGAGATTTCCTCTTGATAGAACTCTTGCCTTCTGAAGAACTGTTGAAAAAAAAACTCAGTACTCTTTTAATTCATCCCCTCTCCTTTCCCGAAGTATTCCTGTGGTACTTTCAGAAAATTATCGAAAAAAAATCCACTCTACCCTTTGCCACCCCTGATGGGAAAAATCGCTTTTTCGAAGGGCTTTTCATCCTATTAGACTTTTTGGAAAAAAAACCGCAGCATAGAGACCTTACAAAAAAAATCATTTCTCTAATCACTGCAGATCGCTACAAACTAGTTCGCGACATCCTATCGCATTCCAGTGTTCAGGAAGTAAAAGAGTATCTACTATTATCGACTAAGTGCTCCTCTCTGACAGATCACGATATCAAAATCCTGCACTCTCTTGGAGCAGTAGCCCACCCGTCGATCGGGAAAATGCGCAAAGACAAAGAGACCTCTTCTTCTGAAGAGCTCATCTGGTCAACACAGGAAGGATTCCAAAAAACACAAGCACGCATACAAGAAATTGCTACTATAGAAACAGTGAGTAATGCAAAAGAGATCGAGGTGGCAAGAGCACATGGAGATTTAAGGGAAAACGCCGAATTTAAAGCAGCCTTAGAAAAGCGAGAACGACTACAATCTGAACTCAAATTTCTCTCCGATCAAATCCATAGAGCAAGAATTCTCACTCCAAATGATGTGATCATAGATGAAGTCAATGTCGGATGCGTGGTTCGATGCACGGACTCCAAAGGAGAACATCTACGCTACACCCTACTAGGCCCCTGGGATGCAGATCCAGAAAATCGGATCCTGTCTTTCCAGTCCAAATTTGCCCAAGCCATGAAAGGAAAAACAGTGGGAGCAAGTTTTGACTTCCAGGGAGAGCGGTTTACCATTACCGATATTAATAATTACTTTGATCAAAAACAATAGATCGATTACGCTGAGCCGCATTGGAAGTTGTCATGTCATCCCCTCCGCACTCTCCTATGTCCATTGAGATAGTCATTGCAAGTAAAAATGGCCATAAAGTCAGAGAGCTCCGAGAAATTCTCAAAATAGTTCCCCATTTGGATGTGCTTGGCCTTTGCGATTTTCCCGACTATCAGCCCCCAGAAGAAACAGGGGCGAACTTCGAAGAAAATGCCCAAATCAAAGCGGAACACGCGGCAAAAAGCCTGCAGCGCTGGGTAATTGCCGATGATTCAGGCATTGTTGTGCCAGCTTTAGGCGGTGCTCCTGGCGTCCTGTCTTCTCGTTACGCAGGTAATAACGCGACTGATTTTGAGAATCGGAAAAAACTGCTCGAAGACATGAAACATCTCATGGATGACGATAGGCAGGCTTTTTTCGAGTGTTGTATCGTTCTAGCCGCCCCTTCTGGCATGAAAAAATGTGTAAAAGGGACCTGTGAAGGAACCCTTGCCATGAAAGATAGAGGCGGTGGCGGCTTTGGCTATGATCCTCTTTTTATCAAACATGGCTACAATAAGACATTTGCCGAACTGGGCGAATCGGTAAAAAACCGGATTTCTCATCGACGAAAGGCAATTGACAAAATTCTCTTTTCTCTTGAATCATTCCTCCGCAACACACCTGAAAACAATTAAAAAAATTTGTATTTTATTATTGATGGCTACAATCTGATCTTCAGCTTGATGGAATCGAAAAAGAGCCTACAAGCTTTGAGACAGGAGATCATTGCCTATCTGCAAAAGGAATTTGCCAAAAAAAAAATCAAAGGAACCTTGGTCTTCGATGGAGCTCACCGAAGAGATGAAGAAAGCGGTCTTTCTTATCCGAACCCCTTAACCGTTGCCTACGCGCCTAAAGGACAAAGCGCGGATGAGTATATTGTGGAAAGGCTAGAGCTTTCTAAAAACCGGAAAATCATCACAGTAATCACCAATGATCGGGGATTAGCCCTCCATGCAAAAAGCCTCGGTGCAAAAGTACAAGCAAATAGCAGCTTTATCTGTTGGCTAAAGAAAAAAAAATCTTCTAAAACAATCAAAGAACCGCAAGACTCTCCACAAAATATCGACAGGCTAGAGAACATCTTTAAACGACGATTCGAAGAAAGTTAACCCAAGTCCATTGGTGCAGCAAATAACGATTCAGAAATCGGCTCTGCCGGCTCCCAGGAGAAGGCTTCGAGGTAAGCAAATACTTCTGAGCTGGATTCTGCTCGATTGATCTGCATGCGCAGCTCTTTAACATTCGTTAATCGTTTTAAATACCAGCAGCCAACCCTTCGCATATCAAGAAGAGCCTGCCTTTCTGGCCGGTAATCAAGGATATGGCCAAAATGTTCGTAAAGAGCCGCCTTCAAATCCCCCACACTTCTTTTTAAGGGAGACTCTCCGAGAAGAGCCCTTTGAACATCTTCTGCAATCCAAGGCTGCCCCATCGTTCCCCTCGCAATTAAAACCGCATCGCACCCAGTATAAGAAAACATGCGAAGCGCGGATTCTGCATCAAATAGATCGCCATTCCCAATCACTTGGATATCCTTAGCAACCTCTTTGCACTCCTTAATATAGTCCCAATTTGCGTTACCTTTATAGGCTTGCTGCCTAGTCCTTCCGTGAATAGCGATGGCTTTTGCCCCAGCTTCTTCTGCAATCTTTGTGATTTGTCTTGTCACAATATGTTGATCATCCCATCCCGCCCGTATTTTAATAGTCACAGGGATTTTGACAGCCCCGACGATCGCTGCTAACACTTCTCCTATGAGTTCTGGTGTTTTGAGCATTCCAGAACCGCTACCATCCTTAGTAACCTTGTCGACAGGACAACCACAATTGAGATCGATCACATCAAATCCGAGCCCCTCAACCATTCTAGCAGCCTCTGCGGCTATTTGCGGTTTCGAACCGCACAGCTGAGCCCCTATGGGGTGCATACCCAACTCATAATCAAGCATCCGAAATGTATGGGGATCGTTCCGAACAAGAGCGTCAATTTTCACCATCTCACAATAGACAATTCCTGGTAAGTACTTGCAACTCATTTTCCGAAATGGCAAGTCAGAGCAACCGGCAAGAGGAGCATAAAGCACTTTGTTGCGAAACATCATGTCAACAACCCTAAGAGCATCATTTCCATGAGGCGCAAGGTAAAAAATGCCAAAATCGGGCTAATGTCTAACACTCCTCCCAGCGGCGGCAAAATTCTACGAAAAAGATTTAGGTAGGGATCTGTGTAAAACGCAACAAAGCGCATGAGATGGTGGCCTTGCCAAGCGGGAAACCAGGAGCTAATCACCCTTACAAAAAGAAAAATTGTATAGGTAGTAAAAAGAATATTGATCACGTAAGCAACTGTCATGGCTCTACATATTAAAGGATATTTCCTATTTTCGTCATGTCCTGGTAGTATGGTTTCCTCATGCAGGTTATAGGGGTCCATTTAGATTTTCCTCTTTTGCGCCTCTCTTTCATTTCAAAAAGAGGCAAAGAGAGCCGTTTGCTTGGAACACTAGCCATTTCTTTAGAGACAAATGACGATAGAAATCAAAAAACTACGCCCCAAGAAGCGATCAAAAATTTTTTCAAGGGCTTTTCAGGGAAAATAGCAAGCGGCCTTTTATTAAAAGATTTTTTCCTTCGGTCCATCCCGATTTCGAAGCTTTCCTCCAAGCACATTGAAGAGACGATTCGATTCCAATCTGAAGCAACCAGCCACTTCAAACCAGAAGAGATCCTCTCCGTTCCCTTTTTTTCAGTAAACGCCCCTCAGGCCCTACTCTATACGGTTCTTCGTGAACGTCTCAAAACCCATCTGCTAGATTTGGCTTCGCTTCAGATCGACCCAGACTCTTTGAGCACCATCTCCAATGCACTGGTTCATTTTATCCTCTGGAAATTTCCCTCCCTACAAGAGGCCTTCATCATCGATTTGGGCTCTAATGAAATTTCTTGCGTCTTTTTAGAGAAGGGGAAATTAAAAAAATCCCATGCTGTTTCCGGCGGGGTTCTCTCCCTTCTTCAAGCCCTTTTAGAAGATCGAAAAAAAATTCTTTTGAAAAAAGAAATTGAAAGTGCTGCAAAACAAGTGGATCTTCTCCTTCTAAAACCCATCCTCACTCCGAATCTCGCTTCTCTTCTTAAAGCGACTCGTTTAACAATAGAACAACTCTTTTACTCTTGTACCCGCGGCGTTCCGGTTCCCGTTATTTTCACCGGTTTCTCAGACACTTTTTTGCACTTAAGAGAATACTTAATGGATTTTTCTTTAGAGCATCCGCTCTCCATCGAGGAGCAGCACTTCGCCGTTGCGACAGGCCTTGCCATCGAACAGACCTCAAAAGAACCTCTACAGCTTCGAAAAGAGGAATTTTTTCCTAAAAAAAATTGGGTCAGAATGGGCATTTACTCGCTCATTTTATGCTCCCTTTCCCTTTTCTTAAGTACTGGCCTAATGATTTGGGGGCAAAAGAAAAAAAAGCTCCTGACTCAAGAGATCTACTACGCGCGGCCGGAAACAAGGGACAAGCAAATAGATACGTGGATCGCTGCCATTGAAGAAAATAGCAAGGAATTTCCTTACATTTTACAAGCTCCCCGCGCGACTGTTTTTCTCGACTGGCTCTCAAAACATCCGCTGCTTCAGGAGTTGAAAGCGGAACAAGATCCCATTGACATTCGATCCATCCGATATCTACTGGAAAGCTATCCCAAAACCAATGCTCCAAAGGAGCCATTTTTAGCCAAGGTAGAGCTCGAATTTAACTTCCAGAACGCCCTGAATGCAAGGCGCTTTCACGATGCACTTCAAGCGGGAGATAAAAAGATCGATACAAGCCGGGAGATTTCTTGGGAAGTAGACCATGACTGCTATAGAACAAGTTTTTATCTAAACAATGAGAGGCCTCATGTTCCTTGAAAAGTGTGGAAAATTCTTTTTTCTCTACATGCACCCCCGCTTTTTCTTCCTATTGCTCCTCCTCCCTCTTTTAGGTGCGAGCCTATTTCTATTTTCTGCAAGAACAAAATGGCAAGATTTACAAAGCCGTTTTGAAAGCGCTTTGAGAAAAGAAAAACTCGCACTAGATCGAAAGGCTGCAAAGGAGGCTTTTTTAGCGCGCTATTCCCATGCTGATCCTTACTTTTTATACCGGGAAATTGAATCTTTCGCCCTTTTAGAAAGGGAAAAGCAGCAACTGCAAACCCTGCAATGCAACCCCGCCTATCCACAGTCGCCTAAAATTCTTGAGCGCCTCAAGTACATCCAAGAAAATCGCCTGGTTTTCAGCGAAGAGAAAAATTCGAACGAACCCCACATGAAAGAAACAGAAGAAAGACAACGCTTTGCAGTGGAAATGGACGAATATGATCTAAAACAACTCCTCTCTATCATTGAAGATATCGATCCAGATCCCATGGAGAAAAGACCGCAAATTCTCGTTAAGGAATGCAAGTTAAACAAGACAAACACTTCCCTTGAAAAGGAAGTCTTTACCGTAAAAATGGACTTATTAAAGCGAGAATTTAATCAATGAAACATGTATTTTTTTTCAGCTTTCTACTCTTAGCTGGGTGCTACCAGGCAAGTATCCAGGAGTCCTTGTCGCTCATTCAAATTCAAGACAGAAATGGTCTTACGGAAACGATCAGCAACCCAGAAAGACTCGCCTCTCATAAAACCACAAATTTTTTAGCTGCCCAGCCCTACAAAAAAGTCCTTCGAGTTTATAAAAGTGAAAAGAACAATTCCTCCATCATAACGACCTATTATCCCAATGGCACGCTCAAGCAGTATCTCGAAGCAAAAAAAATGCGCGCGCATGGGGCTTATCGAGAGTGGTTCCCAAATGGCGTGCAGAAAGTCGAAGCGACAGTCATTGGTGGTACAGCTGATTTAATAGACGGCTCCCAGGATGATTGGCTTTTTGATGGCAACAATTTGGTCTGGGACGACAAAGGCAACCTGACAGCGAATATTGTCTATTACAAAGGGGCTCTTCAGGGAACCAGTACTTATTATTTTCCGTCTGGAAACATCCAAAGAGAATTGAATTACGATAAAAACCAACTCCATGGCCTCTGCTTCGAGTACACAAACGAAGGGAATCTCAAGGGTAAATTCACTTATAAGCAGGGCGTCCAAGAGGGAGAAAGCCTTGGTTTTTTTCAAAATGGTGCACTGCCTGCCTGGATCGAAGAGTACAAAGAGGGCCGTCTATTGGAAGGGATGTACTATGATGTGAATGGAGAGATCGTCGCTACCATTCACAATGGGGGAGGGTTTCAGGCGCGATATGACAACAGTCTTGCGCTTCGAGTGATTGAGCATGAAGTGGGTCTTCCTAAAGGGATGGTCAAGGAATTTACTCCATCTGGCAAAATACTGAGGACTTTCTTTACAAAAGAGGGGTGTAAGAATGGGGAAGAGATCGAATATTACCTCACAAGCCTAGACCGTCCGAAACTCTCTATTCAGTGGAAAGACAACATGATTCATGGCCCCGTAAAGACGTGGTATGACAACGGGCAACTCCAAAGTGAAAGGGAATACTCTTTCAATCAAAAATCTGGGCCTTCTTTGGCCTGGTATCGGAATGGAAATCTCATGTGCTATGAAGAATATGAGAAGGGGCGCCTATGGAAGGGACAATATTACAAGATGCAACAAAATGAACCTATTTCCTGCATCCACAATGGTTCTGGCACTGCAACCCTATTTGATGAGGAAGGCTCATTACTCAGAAAGGTGGTATATCTAAATGGAAGACCTATCGACCCAGAAGACTAGATGGCGTAAACTGCTTCTTGAGAAAAGAAAGAAGATTCCGGAAGAAAGAAGAAGGCAAGCGTCTTCGTTGATTTTGGAAGCGTTAAAAAATAGAGGTGCCCTGCTTTCTTTTTCTCCCATGGGATCTGAAATTGACATCAGCTCCCTGAACGCTCATTTGGCCACAAAGGGACGTCTTTACCTGGTTCCCTATGACCTGAACTCTTTCAACAATGTGCCGTTAGAGAAAATCGACTGGATTTTAGTTCCCGCTTTAGGATTTGATCGAGAAGGATACCGCATTGGTTATGGAAAGGGCTATTATGACCGGTTTCTTGCCAATACTGACACCCCAACCATTGGGGTAGGCTTTCTAGAACAGCTCTCCCAAGAACCCATTCCAAAAGAACCATGGGACATTCCTGTGCAGGAGCTTTTATTAGTTTGATTGGTATTATACCCCACGTTACCCAGCCCTAATTTATGAATTTATTTCTCGCAAATGGTATTACTGGACTTTTTGTAAATGGGAAGCGGGAGCCTTTTTTTCTATTTTTTTCTTAGGCGCACAAAAATGGGTTCCCTTTTCGCAAATCGTCGCTTTGACATAGGCCCCAGGAGACACATTCGTGCAAAGAGAGAAGATCCCCTCGGAAGGGCACTGCCAAGTCACAGTGTAAGGGGTTAACGAAATATTCGGAGTTCCCGGAACCTCATAGTGGGTGTTATACATGTTTGTAATAAAATTTCTCTGTTGGCCGGGTTGAATGGAAAATTGCCCTAAAAAAGAACCGTCGGAAGCTTGCACTACGGCCGTAAGGATCATCGTTGTGTCATTGTGAAGCAAAATCGACCCATCATTAGGACCTCCCTGTACAAGAAAAGGAAGAAGAAAAAGAAAAAAAAATTTCATCATTTTATACCACTATCCGTCAGATTTCGTCAGAAAAATACGCCCAGCGAAAATCCATCTGTCCCATAGAAGAAAGAACGACATCTTCTAAAAGATCGTTCTTTAAATAGTTCATGGAAAAATGGTAAATCGGAATAATGGGCATCTCTTCCATCAATATCTTCTCCGCTTCCCGCAAAAGTTCCTTTCTTTCCTTACTATCTCTACATACGGAAGAGCGGTTTAAAAGATCAATGTATTTAGGATGTTCCCAATTCGTGTTATTCGTACTTGCAGATTGATACTTAAACACCTCAAGAAAATTCATCGGATCATTGAAGTCCGCTACCCAAGATCCCGCAGCTAACTGAAACTCCCGATGAGACACTTTCTGAAAATATACCTTGGGCTCAACAGCTTCGAGCTGAATGGGAATGCCAAGGCCCTCTTGCCATTGGTGCTGAAGTGCTTGGGCAATTGCCGCATTTCGAGCATTGCTGCTGTAACTCACCACAATGGGAGCGAACGTTTCTAGCTCCATCTCCCGCTTCGCCTCTTGTAAAAGTTCGCGACCCCGCTCTATTGAATCATCGCAAAAATACCCCCTTTCTGAAAGTCCCATTTCAGGGGGAACAATGGCTGTTGCCGGCGTTTGCCCTCCCTGTAGAAAATGTTCTGTAATTGCAGAGCGGTTAACGCTCAATGCAAGAGCTTTGCGAAAATTCGCATTGGCAAGAGGATTTTTCCTACCCTGTATCATAGCTACTGTGTTCACTCGAAAAAAGTACGTTGCCGCAAAAGGAGCCATCTTGAGCACTTGACTTTCTTTAAGAAAACAAATCGTTTCTGTAGGGATCAAGGAAAGCGGAGATCCCGCCCAATCGAGCTTGCTTTCTTGAAACATTTGCATTTCTGTATCGGGAGAGAGCATGAGAAGTTCGATCGAACTAATCTTCACATCACTTACTTGCCAATATTTTGGATTCTTCACCATTTCGATTTGATCACCACGCCTCCACGATTGGATCACAAAAGGTCCATTACCAACATGCACTTTAGGGTCATGCTCCCAATCAGTGCGCAACTTCGCCATGTTGGAAGGAACGGGAAGAAAGGAAGACATGGAAACAATCTCGAGAAAATAGGGAAGCGGCGTTTCTAAATCGATGATCAACGTCTGTGCATCAGGTGTACTAATTCCCAACTGATCTAAACTTACTTCTCCCCCTTTTACCTTTTTTGCATTTTTAATCCCGTAAAGCTGATAGGCAACGTCAGATGGAAAGCTGGGGTCTAAAAGAGATTTCCAAGAATCTGCGAAATCAAAAGATGTCACCGGTTCCCCATTTGACCAATAAGAATTGCGTAAAGAAAAAGTATACCGCAGGCCATCGTCAGACCGCTTGACATCTGTTGCTAGTGCTAGCTCCACTGCTCCATCTTTTGCCACTCGGGTTAGCCCCTCAAAAAGCATCCGCATCAGAGTAATCGTATGTAAGTCTCTCGCTTTTCTAGGATCTAGCGTCAAAGGGTCTTGAAAGAGATTGATGCGAAGCACGCGATCTTCTTTTGGAGAAGATGTAGACCCTCCACAAGCTCCTAGAAGTAGCAGAAAAAGCAAAAAACAAACACGGAACACCCAAAACCTCAAACACGATTATTCGCGGAGATTAACATAGTACACAAATTGTGAGAAGAGTGAGGCAAAGTCCCGTCCCAAGAAACGACTTTTGAATCATTCCCGGTATATCAACTCTCTATGGTAGAAAGAAATGTTGGCCATTTTTCTTGCTTTAATTTTCATTTTAAGTTTAACATCACAAATGTATAACTTGAGTCATGGGAAGAACTTGGTTTCTTCCATGGTGGTTCAAATAGCTTTCGCTAAGAATAGCGCTTAGCAAAAGCTAACAACGACAAAACTATTGGTCCAAATAATGGAGAGCAAAATGCTAAACTTACTGACTAAAACGAAGCCATGGATGGTAGCCTCACTACTTGTTGCTACTTCAATCTTTGGTCAAAATGCATGCGCAAAGCCATGCCCACCTAAGCCTTGCCCACCTAAACCTTGTCCGCAGCCTTGCCCACAGCCTTGCCCACCCACTCAAATGTGTGATCAAGATCCATGCTGTCCAGCTTGGCCCACACCTGTGCTCAATGCGGCCTATAACTATCCTGCAAGAATCCAGACCCGATGCCCTTGGGACTTTTTCGCTTATGGAAGCTTCCTCTACTGGCAGCCGATTCAAGAGAATATGGACCTTGCATTTCGCACTGTTGCGAGTGATGATCCTGAAGTTTTTGTGGTTGATGGCTCATACATAAATATGGATTTCTCCTATAAGCCTGGCTTTAAGGTTGGAATCGGCATGGATTTCGCTCACGATAATTGGGATTCCAGCTTAGAGTATACTTGGTTTCATAGTTCACATTCTCAAAGCGCAAGCGTCGGCCTTACTGAGCATTTATTGGCTCTAAGAGGCAATCCAACTACACTGGCTACCGCATGGAACTCCATTAGCCAAAAGTGGCGCTTGAATATGGACTTCCTTGATCTAGATCTAGGGAGAACCTATTACGTTGGCACGAAGCTTACGTTCCGCTCTGCATTCGGTGCAAGAGGAACGTGGATTCGCCAGAGATTGTACTCTTCCTTTGCTAATTCAGTGAACCTAACAGAAGCTTCTGCAACGCAAAAATCCAATGCTTGGGCCGTCGGTCCAAGAGCTAGTTTGAAAACAAACTGGAATATTGGAGAGGGATTTAGAGCCTATGGAAATGGTGCACTAGATATTCTCTACACACGGTACACAAAACTCACCGACAACACTTCTATGGGTTTTGTCAATGCAGCAACGCCTATTGAAGTGACCAATTTTTCTCAGAGCAAGTTAGGCTACTTGAGACCCCATACAGAGCTCGTTCTCGGTATAGGTTGGGGAACTTATTTAGACTGTAATAACTGGTACATGGACTTTTCTGCTGATTATGGCTTCCAAGTGTTCTGGAATCAAAATATGTTCAGACACCTTACTGGCCTAGTAGCAGGTTTAGTTCCGACCGGAGATCTATTTGTTCATGGTCTAACCGCTACATTCAGATTAGACTTCTAATTGATTCCTTAAATTTTCAAAGTGCTAGCGGGCTAGAATTTTCTAGCCCGTTTTTTATTTGTTGCGTTTGGTATAGTTAGCAGCCCCTAACAAGGCTGTATTTTCATTTAAAATCACCCAAACGGGAATCTTTTTTAAAAAATCCTTAAACCTTCCCTTATCGATAAAGGAATCGAAAAAATAGCCTTTTTGAAAATTCTGAATCATATGAGGGGCTATTCCTCCTCCTAAATACAAACCTCCAATAGAAAAAAAATGAAGAGCAGTATCGCCTGCACAGGCTCCATAAATGGAAGAGAACCAATCAACAGCTCGAACACAGGCTGGATCCTTTTCTACTCTGGCCCATTCAGCAATGAGTTGGGGAGGATCCTCTTGCGCCATCAGCGTTTTGAGCTGAGGATTCCCTTTTTCTTCCCCTGTATTCACTAAAAATTCGTATAAATTGTAAAGGCCTGGCCCGGAGAGGACTCGTTCGTAGGAGACATGCCCTCCATATTTTTGCCTCAAATACTCCCAAAGCTTACCTTCTAATGCATGCACTGGCGCAAAGGAGGCGTGTCCTCCTTCGCTTGCAAAGGGGTGATGTTTCTTCCCGTCCCAAACCAAAGCTGCCTCACCCAACCCAGTTCCAGCCGAAAGCAATGCTTTATTTCCTGCTACTTCTTCTCCCTCATGTAAAAGAAAAAGATCCTGCTTTTCTAACACTTCGATTCCGTAAGCATTGGCCTCTAAATCGTTTAATAGATGTACGTAGGGAATAGCAAGCTCCTGAGCCAAAGAAGATGCTTCCAATATCCAAGGAAGATTCGTAATTTTTGCCTTTCCTCCATAGACAGGCCCTGCAACGCCAAAGCATGCCTTTGAGACTTTTTTCGTTCCTAAAAACTCTTTGACAATATCTTTTAAACTCGAGTATCGATGGCTAGGAAAGCTTTTTTTTTCTCCCACTATTTTGCCCTTTTCGAAAAGAGCTAAACGAGTGTGAGTACCTCCAATATCACCCGCTAAAATCATGCTGCCCCCTTATTCCCGCATTCAACCACAAGAGATCTTTTTTTTCTTCTCTTGAAGATAAGATAAAGAGATTTCATGCTATACTTTGTTCTGTTAGGTTTGGTGAATAGGGACGCTCCGGTTAAAACCATAGCCAGCCACGCTTCATCGAACCTGATAAAGCGCGATATATAGATAAACGAATGCACAAGGAAAGGTCTCTCATGACACAGCAACCTGATTCAGGCAAAAAAAAAGCCCTCGAGCTTGCTATTGCTCACATTCAAAAGCAATATGGCGAGGGAGCCATCATGGCACTCGGCAAACATTCTGCCACTCACGGCCTCAGCGTAATTAAAACAGGTGCTATCGCGCTCGACATTGCACTGGGTATAGGAGGCGTTCCGCGAGGTCGCATTGTAGAAATTTTTGGCCCAGAATCTTCAGGCAAATCCACTTTAGCCACACATATTGTCGCAAACGCGCAAAAAAATGGAGGTCTAGCCGCATATATTGACGCAGAACACGCGCTCGACCCTGCATATGCAACAAAAATAGGGGTAAATATCGATGAATTGATGATTTCTCAGCCAGACAATGGGGAGGAAGCCCTCAATATTGCCGAAATGCTTGCCCGCTCCAATGCTGTGGATGTCATCGTAATCGACTCAGTAGCGGCCCTTGTTCCGAAATCAGAACTAGACGGAGAAATCGGAGATCAATTCATGGGTCTACAAGCACGCATGATGTCTCAAGCTCTTCGCAAACTAACAGCGACCTTAGCTCGCAGCAATACATGTGCGATCTTTATCAACCAAATCAGAGAAAAAATTGGAATCATGTTTGGCAATCCTGAAACGACAACAGGTGGACGCGCTCTAAAGTTCTACGCATCTATCCGAATGGATATTCGAAGAATCGGGGGGATTAAATCCAGTGATAACACCAATGAAATCGGCTCTCGGGTAAAAGTCAAAGTGGTTAAAAATAAATGCGCTCCCCCTTTTCAAACAGCGGAATTCGATGTCCTTTTCAACGAAGGATTCTCCCATAGCGGATCTCTTGTCGATGTGGGAGTAGATTTCGGAGTGATCGAGAAAAAAGGGACCTGGTTTAGCTACGGAAATCTCAGACTTGGACAAGGGCGAGAAGCGGCTAAAGAAGAAGTGCGAAAAAAACCAGAGCTTGCCAAGGAAATAGAAGAGAAAATTTACGAAAAAATCAATAAAAAACCCCAGGAGGTCCCTGCTATTGCCTAGTATCTGCAAGCGCTTTTCGGTTGGCTCCAGATGAGGTCTAATGTACAAAGTCATTCTACAATGCGAGCCCCTTTGGATGAGATATCATGGTTCTTTTATCCATCAGAAATCGAAGCGATCTCCTCTCGGATGTGTAATCCAGAGGCAGAACGTTTCTCTTGCATAATTCAGGTTCTTTCGCTTTTAGAATACTCTTCTAGCCACGAGACAACGGTCTGGAAGAGCCCGTTCCAAAGCCCTAAGTTTTTCAAACAAAGCGAAAAATCTCGTATTTGTCCTTCGAAAAACTGCAACGCAGCATCCGTTCCTAAGACCTTGGCAATATTGGTAGAAACATCTGCCGTCTCATCTAAAAGATCGTCTGCTATTTGAAAGGCCATCCCCAGATGATAAGCGCACCTTTTCACCTCCTCCAATCGGTTCATCTCTCCGCCCCCAAAAAGCCAGCCATAAATAAAGGAAACCTCAAATAGAGTCACCGTTTTTTGATAAATGATCTTTTGGGCCGTTTCAAAGGATGCATCTGGTGGATAAAGGTCGAGAAATTGCCCATTTGTAGCCCCTTTAATGCCCGCGCAGCGAGTTGCCGCCTCCAGACAGGGAATGGCCAAATGAGGCCTATTTTGGGCGTTTCTATAGATTCCACCATACCCCTCTGCGATCAGCGCATAACTGGTGAGAATGGCAATGTCTTCTCCAAATGCGATATGTAAGGAGGGGCGCTTTCTTCTTTCTTGATCATCATCCATACAGGGAAGATCATCCGCAATCAAAGAGGCTGTATGAAAAAATTCCACGCTAAGGGCGGAAGGCATAACGGAAACTCCTTTTCCCAAACTCTCACCGATCATCAACACTAAAATAGGGCGAAACCGCTTGCCTCCGTTCAGAAGTGCGTACTCACAGGCGTCCCGAAGCCGATTCTTTCCGCCCATCTGCTCGATGAATTGCTGTAGTTCGCCTTCTATTTGTTTTCGATAGGCATCAATCCACATAACAACTTCTCCAACATGTTTTTTTGTAAAGTGTGAATGCCTTTTTCGCTGATTTGACTACCTGGAGGAACATATCCTCCAATATTCATCATCGCATAAGAAAAAGAATTTCTGCCAATTAACGTCCCCGGATTAAGCACCGAATTACACCCGATTTGAACATGGTCGCCGACAACAGCCCCGAACTTCCTTAAACCCGTCAACACTCTCTTCCCTTCTATAACAATAGAGACTTCTTCTCGATCTAACCGCAAGTTGGCGCACTTGACTCCTGCACCTAGGTTCGTCCGATTACCCAAAATAGAATCCCCTAAATAGACAAAATGAGTGGCAGCAGCATGATTCAAGAGAATAGAACCCTTGACCTCCGTGCTATGGCCAATATGACAATAATCGCCCATAACAACGTCACCCCGAATGTAAGCCCCGTGACGGATCACGCAATGTTTACCAATGATACAGGGTCCTTGGATTAGTACGGATGGCTCGATCACCGATCCCTCTCCAATCGAAATCATAGAAGCGTTTTGCAAAAACACACCGGAAGGGATGTCTATCTCGATCCGGCAAGGATTGTTTTGACGCAAATATTCCTTTAAAACAAGAAGAGCCGCCCATATGGGTTTTCCTGATTGCCAGAGCGCTTGATGCGCAAATCCTTCAAGGGTTAGGAATGGTTCGAATTCTTGCATGCACTTGTGTAGTGTAACCTAAGTTTCCACATTTAGAAAGTAAGAATATTTATCTATAGATAAAGTATTCCTCTTCTTTTGTTTTTGTGGAAATGTTGATAACTCGAATGTCTACATTTTTGGGGCAAGAGGAGTATCTACTGAACGTGATTCAAAAAAAGCTGTTCAAAACTTGTTAGCGGCTTGTTGAAAACACTTCTCTTTTCAACAAAAAAAAGATGTGCACAAATTGTTGACAGCTTGTAAACAAAGTTATCAACAGATCAACCTTGGCGCAAAAAAGAAGAAATTTGTTTTTTGAGATTCTTAAGATTATGAATTTTTTTAGGAGCCAAAAAGATCGTATCGTCACCCGCTATGGATCCTAAAATATCATCAGAAAAGGGACTATAGTCCAGCATACGGGCAATCATAGAAGCGGAGCCTGGGCTTGTCAAGATGATGACGAGGGTTTCGTTGATGTCGATACTTATAATCAAATTCCGTATCGGAGCATCGAGAAAAGGAGGAGACGGTTCTCGAGGGAGAAGGTAAGTTATTTTTCCCGACTGGTTGATCGTTTTTACAGCGCCCACTTTTCTCAAAAGACGGGATATCCTGGTTTGATTCACTGAGTAGCCCAATTTTTCTAGCTCAGCACAAATCCCTTCTTGGCTTGTGGCCTTTCTTTCTAGAAGAAGGGTTCGGAGAGCCTCAATCAAAGGGTCAGTTTTTTTTCCCATACTCTTGGAGGGTGTCTACAAAGTAAAATTCTGTCAATTAAAATAGTCCCAAAGATTGACGAACCACTTCTTTGCAGATACCCTCTGATTATCAGAAAAGCGATTTATAGTCGCTTAAAATTTTATTGATAACTTCTGGCTGCGTCAAAGCGCAAAAAATATCGGCTTTGTATATACTCCTCCAAGTATTGGAGAAATATCCAGTGAAACCAGATTTGTGGACAGACTCGCAAAGCGTCGGAGCGACCCTTCTCATGGGTGGATCTGGGGTTCGCTTTGGCTGCGAAGTTCCCAAACAGTTCTTGCTGCTTTGCGGGAAAAAGGTGTTTTACCACCCCCTTGAGACTTTTATTCAATCAGGATTTTTTGAAGAGATTGTGCTCGTTTGCCATCCTGAATGGGTGAACATTCCCGATCTTCCTGATTTTGTACGAGTCGTTTCTGGTGGGAAAACTCGACAAGACTCCTCTTTGATAGGCCTGCAATCCTTCACAAAAAAGCCTGATATCGTTCTCATTCATGATGCTGTGCGTCCCTTTGTCACAGAGGAAATTCTACGGCAAAATATTTTAGGGGCTATGCAGTATGGGGCGGTGAATACTTGCGTTTCATCGGTAGATACCCTTGTCCATTCATCGGATGGGGAAACCATTGACTCGATTCCTCCTAGAACGGCACTGCTCAGGGGACAAACACCTCAAACCTTCTCTTACGCTCTCATTCTCGAAGCGCATAAAAAAGCGCAAGAAAAAAAAATTGCAAATGCAAGCGATGACTGCCAGCTTGTATTAGCGTTAGGGCAAAGGGTTTTCTTCGTCCAGGGAGATGAAAAAAATATAAAAATCACGACGGAACTCGACCTTCAAATAGCTGAAACGATCCATTCAAGAACAATTTTTGAGATATAATTTTACTTCCACCGCCGCTATACTGGTATTTTTTAGGAGAACGTCTGATGGCGTCGACTGTTTCTGATTCGAGAAAGCACCACAATAAAGCTACTTTGGGCATCCTGATGATGATGGGTGGGCTTGCACTTTATGTGCTATCTGATGCGTTTTTAAAACAACTGATGGGGACATATAGCGTTCCCCAAACGACCTTTTTAAGGGCGTTGACCCGCCTGATTCCCTTGCTCATTGCTGTCTTGGTACAAGGGGGGGCAAGGGAGATTTTTCATACAGAGCACCCCCAAAGGCATTTGGTTCGTCTGGCGGTCAATCTTGCGTATACTTATTGTTTTATGTGGGCTTTTAGCCGAGCTTCATTGACCACTATTTACACCCTGGCTTATACCTCTTCTTTTTTTATGATCCTTTTGAGCGCGGTGATTTTGAAGGAGCGGGTCGTTTTAGAAAAGTGGATTGCTATGGGGATTGGGATGGTCGGTGTTATGGTTGCGATGCGTCCCAGTAGCGGTGTGTTGGAAACGGCAGGGTTAATTGTCCTTTTGGGGACATTTTTGGGGAGCCTGAATAAGATTCTCATGAGGCGTTTAGCGGCTACTGAACATAGTCTTGCCATCGCTATCTACCCCAATATCATGATGATCCTCGTCACTTTTCCCCTTTTGCTAGGGATGTGGCCATGGCAGTCTGTGTCTTGGCATGACTGGGGATTTTTTGCTGTAGTTGGCGCCATTACAGCAGCCGGGCAATACCTCATTGCTCATTCTCTTCGCTTTGCGCAAGGATCGACCCTGGCTTCGATGGACTATTCGACTTTTTTTTGGGTTGTCGCTTTGGATTATTTGTGGTGGGATCGCGCCCCAGAAAGCCATAAGCTCGTTGGAGCTGCAGTTATTGTGGGGAGTAATCTGTACATCTTATATCGCTCCAAAAAAGAACAACGAGCCGCAGCCTAAGAAACTGTTGGGTCAGCTGACCCACGTGGTTCGCCTCTTGCTCTAAAGTTCTTCTTTCGGTAGATGTGACTTCGATCTAACTTTAATCTTTTCTTTTTTCCCAGTTTGCAGATCTGCAGCTGTTACTTCTAACATACCATCTCCGTTGATACAGAAAGTTACTTTAATCTTAGGTACACCTTGAGGAGCGGGCATCACATCTAATAGCAATGTTCCGATTTTTTTATTCTCCTGAGCTCTCGGTTTTTCCCCCTGGAAAACTTGGAGTTCTACTTTGGATTGATTATCTGTTGTCGTGCTAAAAATCATCGATTTTTGAACGGGGATGGAGGTGTTTCTATTGATGAGGGGTGTTAAGAGGCCTCCTTGTACTTCAATGCCTAAAGTAAGAGGGGTGACATCTATGAGGACTACATTGTCTATATCTCCTCCGATCACCGCCCCTTGAATGGCCGCGCCAATGGCTACAGCTTCATCGGGATTTACATGGATGCTTGGAGATCTATCAAAAAAATCTTTGACAGCTCCTTGAATGGCTGGCATTCTGGTCATTCCTCCGACTAGAATGACTTGATCGATATCCGTTGGTAAGAGCTTGGCGTCAGCTAACGCTTTGCGGCAAGGTTCTAAGGTGCGTTCAATCAGGGTTCGACAAATCTCTTCGAGTTTGTTTCTAGAGAGTGTAAGGGAAAGATTTTTAGGCCCATTTGAGTCAGTTATAATAGAGGAAAGATCAATGTGGGTAGTATCAAAGTTTGAAAGTTCAATCTTAGCTTTCACAGCTGCATCTCTCAGTCTTTCCATTGCAACTTTATTTAGGGAAAGATCCACTTGCTTGTGTTTTTTGAACTCTGTAACCATCCAATGAACGATGGCATGGTCAAAATCATCTCCTCCCAGGTGAGTATCTCCATTCGTCGAGCGTACTTCAAAAATCCCATCAGCGATATTCAGAATGGACACGTCCAATGTTCCTCCGCCAAGATCATAGACGACAACATTCTGGTCTTTGCTTGTTTTATCGATTCCATAGGCAAGTGAAGCTGCCGTTGGTTCTGTGATCATTTTCAAAACGTCCAGTCCAGCTATTTGACCTGCTTTACGGGTCGCTTGGCGTTGTGCATCATTAAAATAGGCTGGAACAGTAATGACTGCCTGCCTCACCTCTTCGCCAAGGTATTTTCCTGCGATGCTTTTTATTTTAGCAAGGATTTGCGCTCCAGCGGCTTCTGGAGTAATGATTTGTCCATTGATTTCAAAAACAGGTTCGTCGTTTTCATTTTTGATCACCTTGTATGCTTGCCCTGAAGCTTCCGTAGCTACTTCCTCATATTTGCGGCCCATAAATCGCTTTGTCGAATAGAGAGTAGAGGATGGATTTTTCTCAGCCTGTGCTTTTGCTTGCGCACCAACAAGCCTTTGATCACCCTTATAGGCAATTATTGAGGGGATTGTTCGATCCCCTTCTTCAGAAGGAATCACCTCAACCACCCCATTTTTCACAATCGCAACGCAGGAATTTGTGGTGCCTAAATCGATGCCTATGATGTTTCTACCTTTTTTTCTGATAGGGGGTAAATTTTCTGCCTTTGAAGTCTGGTTGATTGGAGCGGGAAATCTTTTAAAAAGAGCATTATCAAAAAAAGAAAAGAGGTATTCAAAAATTCCGACAATGACATGAACTATTCTACCTTTCCATTCTGCCGTTTCAGAGGCCGCTTTAAAATATTCTTTGGCAAGCGGGAATGGATAAAATAATTTATTTAATTTAATAGAATTCATAAAACATACTATATTAATAAATATATTATAAATTATGAATTTATTTCTCGCAAATGGTATTACAGCACAAGGCAGGTTACCGCTCGAAATTTGGCTCAAAAGAACCGAAAAATCGACTGAAACTAATTCCGTTAACAGTCTTTGAGTGATGCAAGTTTATTGTTTAATTCAGTATCTACTCTTTGTTTTAAACGAGGTAGCATGGCGGGGGCCTTTTCTTGGAGCCATTCTTGAATGGGGTCTATCGAGTCTTGAATGGACTTTTGGTAGACAGCTGTTTCTTCTAATTGGTCATTGGTAAAAAAGCTGCCAATATCTATTTGATAGGCTTGTCTTCCATCATAGCCATAATTTCGAAGGAAGGAACGGTCTCGATTCAAAATGCCCTGCTTTGCTCTCATCACGATCACATCGATGAGTGCATCGAGAATTTTTTGAGCCCCTTCTTGATCTCCTTTTTCAAGGGCTTTGGAAAAGGCTGGGATCAATAGAGGGTATTTAAATTGTAAGACAAAGGAGGTTTTATAAAGAGGAAACCTATGGGTTGACCCAGCAGCATCAACCACAGTGAGCATTCTAGAGTCTTTTTCAGTTTGCCCCAGATGCACAGCGATGAGACCTGTCTCTTCTTGTAAGAAGTGAAAAGAGAGCTGAAAGCTATTTCTTAACAAACGTTCCCGCTCTTTGTGGGCGCTTTCTAGGCGAGTTCGGTACGTTGGCACGGGAAGGACACGAGCCCAAAATGGAGTGGAATAAATGTCTGTTCTCGGAAACTTGAGAACGTACTTTCCGTCTTCACTTGCAAAGGCAAAGCATTGCCTTCCTCGTCCCAAATAATAAAATGTCTGGGATAGGGCATTGTGGACGGAGTCATCCAAACCTAAGTCATCTTGTCGTGTCAAGCTATGGATACGCCGAAAAGAAAAACCATCTTTAAGCCAGTAGACACTTTTGCCTAAGCTCAAGGAGAAAAAAAAGAGCGCTAAAAGAATGAGAACTTTTTTCATTGTTAAGAGATCTAGTGTACTGCCTTTCTCTTTTTTTGATATTGTTCAAAAAATATGTTGAATTTTGTATGCTTACTTCGGTACTTTGCAGGTTCGGGTAGGAGGTATATGATGTTAAAAAAAGTTTGTTGTGTTCTTGCATTATTCTGTCTTTCAGGACAAAGCCCCAGGAAGGATATTGCTGAAGGGAATGTGGTTCACCCGTTCGAAACGGAACGGAAGCTAGAGGCGCCCGCTCCTCAAAAACGTGAGGAGCGCAAAAGTGCAGCCAAACGGTCCATGGAGAATAGCGAGCAAGTGACGAAGAGCGCTGCCAAGCGGGCCATGGAAGCAGAGAATTATTTGTAGACACCCTTAAAGAGGCGGCCTCTCTTTGGGATTGGGAATTTCGAAGGTTTCTCGGATCTTTTCTGGTTTCTTTTTGAGAATGTAGGTCAAAGTACCGCCGGTAATGATCAGGATGGTTCCGATGAGGGAACGCACACCTGGGGCCACTCCAAAAACTAGCCAGCTGCTGATGCCGGCATAAATCACCGTTGCATAGGCAAGAGGCGAAAGGAAGGAAGCTGTTCCATACCGGTATGCGACAGTCAGAAGCATTTGTGCAATCACCGTAGAAAACCCAACTCCCGCGATCTTTGCCCACTGAAGAGGTGTTGGGCTCACCCAGTAAATGGTTGCAAAAGGGGCTGAAAGGAGTGTACCAAAAAGAAAAAAATAAAAAAGCGTTCGGCTCATAGGCTCCTTTTTTAGATTCAACACCCGAATTGCAGTAAGGCTTACAGCTGAGAGCATCCCAGCAATGAGGCCAAAGATAAATCCTTCTTGTAAGATCTGCTTTGTCGGATTGAGAATCACCGCAACCCCCATAAAGCCTATAATAATAGACCACCAAACATGAAGATTGATTTTTTCCCTCATCCAAATCCACCAAATAATGGGAACAAAAAACGGAGCGGTATAGTTTAACGTCGTTGCGTCGGTGAGGTTTAAGTAGCGGATCGCTACAAAATAAAGAAAATAGCTGAGCATCCCCGCAATATCCCGCAAAAGATGGATCGGAAAGTGATTCGTCTTGAGATGCTTAATCCCTTTTCTAAGAGCAACTGGGGAAATGCTCAGCAAGCTGATTAAGCTAAGAAAAAAAATAATCTGGATGGTAGGGAACTGCTTTTTAAAGCTCCACACAATGGAGCTTGCAATAACAAAAAAAATGTAAGCAACAAGAGCTATGGTAATTCCAAGGCCAAGACGAGAAGGGTTTTCTTCGTGTTTCATGAATATTCTATATTATATCAATTCTAAATTTGTTATACCGAAAATGGTACGAGTGTGGTTCGTTGAACTTTTCCCATTCTAAACGGGCGAACCATTCTCATGCAAGTAGGGGGGGGTGTATGGAATTTGATAAAGCAAAAATCGAGTGGTTGGAGTTTGATCTGCTTCAACCCTTTCCCCACATAAAGCATGGGGTTTTTTTACGGCACGGAGGCTTGAGTCAAGGAAAATGTGCCACCTTGAATGTGGGATACGGGACAAGTGATTCACACGAAAGTGTTCTGGCAAACCGCGAGTTGATTCGAAAAACAATCGATACGTTAAAACTAATTTTTCCAAGTCAGACTCACGGAACTACTGCCGTAAGGGTGACAGCTAAAAACCAGGATAAAACTTTTCAAGCCGACGCTCTTTTTACGACTGAGAAGAACCTGGCTTTAGGAGTGACTCACGCAGATTGCCAAGCTGCGATCTTTTACGATCCAGTCCATGAAGCCATCGCTGTGATCCATGCTGGCTGGCGAGGCCTTGTACAAAATATCTATGCAAGGACTCTTGAAGCGATGCAACGCGAAATAGGAACGCAACCCCAGAATCTCATTGTCTGTATCGCCCCCTCTTTGGGACCTGATCACGCCGAATATAAAAACTACAAACAAGATTTTCCTCAAGAGTTTTGGGACTTTCAAAAGGAGCCCAACTATTTTAACTTTTGGGATCTCAGCCGTTTTCAGCTTAGCTCTTTGGGGATCTTAGACAAAAATATTGAAATTGTAGAGACATGTACCGCGTGCCATCTGAAAGATTATTTCTCCTACAGAAGGGAAAAAGATACGGGTCGGCATGGAACAGTCGTTGCATTGAAAGGCTAATTCCTGAAAAATAGCTCCGATGCAAATATTGGATTTAGAGCTGAAGGGGCTGAAACTCATTACCCCGCGCCTTTTCGAAGATGCAAGGGGAATTTTTTTTGAGTCTTACCGAGATTCTTTTTTTAGAGCTCAGGGGATCGACGTCACCTTTGTGCAAGATAATCAATCTCTCTCTAAGCAAGGCACCCTTCGGGGGTTGCATTTTCAGTCTTCCCCAGGTCAGGATAAGCTTGTTTCTTGTATCGAGGGAGAAATTTGGGATGTGGCCGTGGATCTTCGTCCTTTTTCTGAGACATATCTTTCGTGGAAGGCAGTCGTATTAAAGGATGGAAAACAGCTTTTTATTCCCAAAGGGTTTGCTCACGGCTTCTGCGTTCTTAGCAACTGGGCTCGTGTTCATTATAAAGTCAGCGATTACTACAACCCAGAAACGGAAGCGTCTATTCGCTGGAACGACCCTGACTTAAACATTCGTTGGCCGGTTGATCAACCTATTCTTTCCTTTCGCGATCAAACTAGTCCATTTTTGAGGGAGGTGAACCGTGTTACTGTGGATTACAGGTAAAGGTCTTTTAGGTTCAGCGCTTGTTCATGAATGCAACGGAAGTTTGCCGGTTCTTCACACTGGAAGAGAGGTCGATGTGGCCGACCGGGAAAAAGTATTCCCATTTGCTGAGCAGCATCCAGGGATTACCCATATTGTGAATTGCGCTGCCTTTTCTGAAGTTGATAAAGCTGAATTGATGAAAGAAGAAGCTTATCGCGCTAATGCAGAGGGACCTAAGAATCTCGCTCAGCTAGCCTGCCAAATGGGAGCCAAGCTTATTCACATATCTACCGATTATGTCTTCCCAGGAACTTCTAGGCGCCTTTTGACGGAACAAGATAGGGTTAACCCCTGCAATTATTATGGATGGACCAAGCTTAGAGGGGAAGAAAACGTTCTAGCTCACTCTATGTGCGTGATCCGAACGTCGTGGCTTTTTGGCGCCAAGGGGAAAAATTTTGTATCAAAACTCTTAAAACTGCTTTTATCTCAAAAAGAGGTTCGGCTGACAGATGATCAATGGGGGAGGTTTACCTACGCGCCAGATCTGGCTAAGGCGATTCTCAAAATGTTGCATCATACAGGGCTTTATCAATATGCTAATGCAGGAGTGGCGACTCGATATGAATTTGGCCTCGCCATGCGTGAGGAAGCTTTTTTCATGGGCTATCCTATTCTCACAGAAGCGGTAATCCCCGTGCCGGGGGCTGCGTTTCCCACACCCTGTCCAAGGCCTGAATACTCGGCTTTTGATACAGAAAAAATTGAACCTTATGTAAAAATTCGCCACTGGAGAGAGGCTTTAAGGGATTTTTTATGCGCCCAACTTCCAGTCTACTTGTAACAGGTGGAGCGGGCTTTATCGGCTCCGCATTGATTCGATATCTTCTGAAGACGAAAGAATTCAACGGAAAAATTCTCAATTATGATGCGTTGACTTATGCAGGAAATCTCGAAAACTTGCGGGGGTTTCAGAATCATCCGCGATACCGATTTGTGCAAGGAGATATCCGGAACCAAACGCTCGTAGAGTCGCTCATTCTTGAGCACGAAATTGATACCATCGTTCATTTTGCGGCAGAAAGCCATGTTGATCGAAGTATTGATCACGCATTTCCCTTTTTTGAAACCAATGTGCTTGGCACATTAGCCCTTCTGGAAGGGGTAAGAAAGTATCCTCATGTCCACTTTCACCACATCTCCACAGATGAAGTCTATGGCTCTTTAGGAGAAAGTGGAACTTTTACTGAGCGGTCTAATTACCGTCCCAATTCACCTTACGCTGCTTCCAAAGCCTCCTCAGATCATATCGTTCGTTCCTTTGCCAATACCTACGGAATTTCCACCACTCTTTCCCATTCTTCGAACAACTACGGGCCATGCCAATATCCGGAAAAGTTTATCCCTCTGATGATCCTAAACTCTTTAAAACGAAAACCGCTTCCCATTTACGGACGAGGAACCCATATCCGCGATTGGCTCTATGTCGATGATCATGCGGCAGCTTTGTGGTGTATCCTGCAAAAGGGAAAAGTTGGGCAAACCTATGATATCGGAGGAAAATCAGAAATTTCCAATCTCGATTTGCTCCACGTGATACTGGAGCTTCTCAATAAGGAAAGACCTGGCGACTATACTTCCCTCATCCGTTGTATCCAAGATCGGCCGGGTCACGATTTTCGCTATGCAATCGATACGACAAAGATGGAGAAAGAGCTGTATTGGAAACCAAAAACTTCTCTAAAAAATGGTTTAATAAAAACGATTCGCTGGTATGTCGAACATGATCCTTAATCAGATGGTTCCACCCTTTAAAAAAAAACCTAAATCCTCCATCAGCTGATCTGCCGCCTTGCCTACTTCTGGAGTCACATTATGATCAGGATCATAGGCATACTGAAAATGGATCTGTTCTGAAAACATGAGCACATCTGCCTGAATCTTCTCATCTAAGAATAAAGAACGGATTTTCAGGTCATCAATCAGGGGATCAGCTAGCCCCCGTTTTCCTGCCTGAAGATAGCAAATGATTTGAACAATATGACGCAGCATGGCCAATTTAGATCGAATGGGGATCTCTAAGGCAGGGTGTTTATTCATAAAGGTCCTTCATTCTCAATTATATTATTTATTTTTGTAATAAACAAATTCTCTTCTTAATTGGTTGACGCTGAAAAGGGTGGTCGAGTAACATGGCCCCTATTCTTATGAGTACAGATTACAAGTATGGCTTTGTCACTAATATAGAGTCAGAAGTTTTTCCTAAGGGGTTAAGCGAAGAGACGATTCGCGCCATTTCTGCCCGCAAGGAAGAACCTGAGTTTTTGTTAAAATTTAGACTGAAAGCTTTTCACAAGTGGCAGGAGATGGAGGAGCCGACATGGCCTAACGTCGACTATCCCCCAATCAATTATCAAGAAATGTCTTACTATGCCGAGCCAAAGGGCAAACCTAAGCTCGAGAGTCTAGACCAGGTCGATCCTGAAATTTTAAGAACTTTTGAGAAATTGGGGATTCCATTAGAAGAGCAAAAACGACTGACCAATGTCGCTGTCGACATTGTCTTTGATTCTGTTTCCCTGGGGACGACGTTTCAGAAGACCCTTCAGGAGGCCGGAGTTGTCTTGTGTTCGATGTCAGAAGCTGTGAAGAAGTACCCGGAGTTAGTGGAAAAGTACTTAGGAACGGTTGTGCCGATTGGCGATAATTTTTTTGCAGCACTGAATTCTGCAGTTTTTTCCGACGGATCTTTTGTCTATGTGCCCAAAGGAGTGAAGTGTCCCATTGAGCTTTCTACTTACTTCAGAATCAATGAAAAAGAGACGGGTCAATTCGAGCGAACACTGATCCTCGCAGAAGAGGGCTCGTTTGTCAGTTACTTAGAGGGGTGCACGGCCCCGGCTTATAATACGAACCAGCTTCATGCTGCCGTTGTGGAACTGATCGCCATGGACCGATCTGAAATCAAGTACTCTACCGTTCAAAACTGGTATGCAGGAGATCCTAAGACGGGCAAGGGGGGGATTTATAACTTTGTGACCAAGCGGGGGCTTGCACATACGGAGGCCAAAATTTCTTGGACTCAGGTAGAGGTGGGTGCTGCGATCACATGGAAGTATCCAAGCTGTATTTTAAAAGGAGATCGGAGCGTAGGCGAGTTCTACTCAGTGGCTTTGACGAATGGAAAGATGCAGGCAGATACCGGTACCAAGATGATTCATATAGGAGAGGGGACCAAATCAACGATCCTTTCGAAGGGCATTGCAGCGGATGAATCCCATAATAGCTATCGTGGCCTTGTCAAGATGATCCCCAAGGCAAAACATGCCAGAAACTACACGCAGTGCGACTCGATGTTGGTTGGGAACCGCTGCTCTGCGAATACCTTCCCATACATTGAAGCAGGTAACTGTACGGCGACCATCGAGCATGAGGCTTCGACATCGAGGATGAATGAGGAGCAGATTTTTTATCTTCAAACCAGAGGGATCTCGAAAGAGGATGCGATCTCCTTAATCGTCAATGGGTTTTGCAAGGATGTAATCAAAGAGCTTCCTTTGGAATTTGCGCAAGAGGCGCAAAAACTACTCTCATTAAAATTAGAAAATTCAGTGGGCTAATATGTTGGAAATCATCGATCTCTCTGCATCTGTAAAGGGATCGCCTATTTTAAATGGGCTCAACCTCATTATTCGCAAAGGCAAAGTACATGTTCTAATGGGGCCTAATGGCGCAGGGAAATCGACACTTGCCAATATCCTGGCAGGTCATCCCGCTTATGAAGTGACTGGCGGCGAAGTGTGGTTTAAAGGGCAAAACCTTCTCGAGCTAGAGCCAGAAGAGCGGGCCTGTCTCGGGCTTTTTATGAGTTTTCAGTATCCGATCGAGATTCCTGGCGTGACGAATCGGCAATTTTTGGAAGACGCGATGAAGGCTTTGGGGAAACAAGGAAATATCGAAAAGAGCATGGAAGCGTTAAAAATTCGCAAAGAATTTTTGGACCGCAGTATCAATGAAGGTTTTTCTGGAGGAGAGAAAAAACGAAATGAAATCTTACAAATGTCTCTTTTTCAGCCTGATCTTGCCATTTTGGATGAAACGGACTCTGGCTTAGACATCGATGCTATGCGTATTGTAGCCGAGGGCGTGAATGCGATGCGAACCCCGGAGAACGCACTTCTTCTGATCACTCACTACCAAAGGCTGTTAGACTATATATCCCCGGACTACATCCATGTAATGAGAGAGGGGAGAATAATTCAGACGGGAGGGGCAGAACTCGCTGCTATTTTAGAAGAGAAGGGATATGCTTGATACTCACTGGGCTGAATGTTTTGATCTTAAAGATCCGCTGATCCACACTCGTAAAAAAGCTTGGGATCGCTTTGAACAGATTGGACTTCCTCGTTCCAAACAAGAAGCTTTTCAGTATGTTCGGAAAGAGTTTTGCTATCCCAAACCAGCTTCTCAGAAACGGGTCTCCCAAAAATCTGAAGAAGGACTGGTCTTTGTCGATGGTTTTTTTGATGAGGCGTCGTCGACGATCCCTGGCCCACTTATTGTCTTGCCGATTGAGAAGGCGATGAAGTCTTATGGACTTTTTCTTCAGAGCCGTATGCAAAAAGTGATTCAAGAAGAGATGGATCCTTTTGCTGCTTTAAACGGGGCCTTTCAAGGGTCGGGTGCTTTTTTGTACGTGCCCCCCAAATGTAAAGCTGCTTTACAAATTGTCCATGTGTTGACTCAAGATGGAATGGCCAGCCCCCGGCTTCACATTTATTTGGGAAGGGGGGCACGTCTTGAGTTGGAACAAATCTCTCAAGGAAAAAGCGAATTTAGCAATGCTTTTCTGGATTGTGTTTTAGATCAAGATGCGACGATGAAATGGGTGGATAGAAGTGAGGGGGATTTTGTTGCCGTCCGTGCCCTTCTTAAAAAGAGCTCTAAACTTACAACGGTCTCCTTGGGAAAACTGTTTAGGACTTCTTTAAAAGTAGAACTAGCTGAGGAAGAAGCGGAGGCAGAGCTTTACGGCCTTGCTGAGGTTGGGGGGAATACTCAGACGCATTTTCATGCGCTTGTGGAGCACATCGCTCCCAGAACTAAATCTCGTCAGCATTTTAAAAGCGTTTTAAAAGAGAGCTCACGTTTTTCTTTTGAGGGAAAAATTTATGTGCATTCAGAAGCCCAAAAAACGGAAGCTTATCAGCTCAATAATAATATGGTTTTAAGCGACGATGCGGCGGCTCACGCAAAACCAAACCTAGAAATTTTTGCAGACGATGTCAAAGCATCGCACGGGGCAACTGTGGGGGGGCTGAACGAGGAGCAGCTGTTTTATCTACGTACTCGGGGGCTTTCACAGGCAATGGCTACAGATTGGTTGATTCGGGGATTTTGTCAGGAGATCTTGGATCATGCGTGAGGAATTTCCGATTTTCCAAGCGCATCCCGAGCTCATTTATTTAGATAGTGCGGCTACAGCGCAAAAACCGCGTTGTGTCATCGACGCGTTAACGAAATTTTATTCTGAAGAGTATGCGACGGTTCATCGAGCGATCTATCGGCATGCGGTTCATGCTGGGCAGGCTTACCACGATGCAAGAGAGGCTGCGGCGCGTTTTCTCAATGCCGATTGGGATGAGATTGTCTTTACGCGTGGTACGACGGATGGGATCAACCTTGTGGCCAAGAGCTATGGTCGAACGCATCTTCAGGAAGGGGATGAAATTCTCATTTCTGAAATGGAGCACCATTCTAATTTAGTTCCTTGGCAAATCCTTGCGAAAAAAACAGGGGCTATTTTGCGCTATATTCCTATGAATGAGCAGGGGGTTCTTGAGTGGGAAGGCACTATTCGTCCAAGAACAAAGATTGTCGCAGTTGTCCATATCTCGAACGTTACAGGGACCATTAATCCCATTCAAGAAATCGCTGAAGAGGCGCATAGATACGGCGCAGTCATTGTTGTGGACGGGGCGCAGGCAGCGCCTCACATTCCTATCGACGTACGGCGGCTCGATGTCGACTTCTACGCCTTTTCTGGGCATAAGTGTTATGGTCCTACGGGAGTGGGCGTGCTGTTTGGCAAAAAAGAACTGTTAGAAGAGATGCCTCCTATTGATGGGGGGGGGGATATGATTGATCAGGTGACGTACGGGGCAACAACCTACCAGAAGCCACCGCTTCGCTTTGAAGCAGGCACTCCCATCATCGCGTCTGTCATTGCTCTCAAACCGGCATTAGAATTTGTGCAAAGAAACCGGAGTTTTGGGGTTCTTTTGAAGCATTGTACAGAAAGGCTGAACGCAATTTCCCACTTAAAAATTCTTGGAAAGGCTAGAGAAAAAGGCCCCGTTATCACCTTTCATATTGAGGGAGTTCATCCACTCGACCTTGCGACGCTTCTGGATGTAAAGAATATAGCCATCCGCTCAGGGCATTTATGCGCACAGCCTCTTTTAGCCAAGTTTGGTTTAACGCATGCTGCAAGAGCCTCTTTTGGCGTGTATAACACGATTAGCGAAGTGGATCTTTTTGCTGATGAAATAGATAGAATTGTAAAAAAATTGCGATAGGAGATCATTTTATGAACATTCAACGACCGGAACCACAGCTACAGGAAGATCGGGCGCTTTATTTTCTTGGAGTCGGTACGGTTCTCGCGACAGCTCATGCGTTAATGAGCACAGTGCCATCTACCATTTCTTTATCCTTGTGGGGTCTTGGAGTATATGCTTTATGGCGGAACCCCCCGACAATCTTGAAAGAAGTAACCGTCCTGGTAGGAGCTTTTGTGGGCGCCTCATACGGCCTATCTTTAAGCACCAAAGCGCCTCTCGACGTCAAGATTGTATCTGTTGGACTCAGAGCAATTGCAGGGGCGACTGTTGGATTTTGGACGCCCGAATTGTACCGGTGGTGCTGCGGAGATTTTCGCTAAAACGCCTATTCTACAAGGTGTTTTATTATTTGTATGAAATGAATCAATTGATGTATAATCTCTCGCAGAAACAAATGGTTTATAATGACAGTCTCCTTATCCACGAATTCAAGTGATTTTGTATCGAATTTATTTCGCATGCCTCGCGAGGTACAAAGTAACATAAGAAGCTTCTTGACAACGAAAGATAGGGGATTTTTGGCTCAGGTGAATAAAAGAGCGAGAGACGCTAGTCGGATAAGTAAAATATATGAGGATAAGGTGATAGATGAGGTACATCGCAAGAGGCTGGGGGCTAAACCTTATTGGTGCCTTTTCTCGGGAGTCGTATCTGAAATTCTTCTCCTCCCCCGTAGCCTTATTAAAGCGATGGGTGAACCCGACCCTTGGGGAGGTTTTGGAGTAACAAAAAAGGACACATTTCAAGCGGTGTATATTCCTGCAGTTATCACGATTCCAGTGAATAAAGATTTACAATTGAGACTGGAGAATGGCCGACTGGTAAAAGGTGTAAGCGCAGTAAAAGACCTTCACGTACCCGTAACCTTGAACAATATCATGCTGCTTCTCGAAACGTACGAACAGAAAAACGGACTTCCATTCTTCTTCTCCCTGCCTTCCTACAGTTTATCCGTTCAGGAACAACATGGAAATACACCTGTTGAGAGCCACTGGAGTTATCAGAGAATAAACCCTATTGCTCTAGGTTGGGATTATGGTCGACAGATAGGGATGCTTAAATCTCATCGTCTTGAGGGTGTGCCGCTGGTAGATAGACTTTTATTTTCTTTGTGGGTAAATCCATCTGATAAGAACTACGAAGAGCGTACCTCTACGCTTGTCGAGACTCGCTTTGATGAATTACCGAGACCAGCGGCTGTTAAACGGGAAAATTGTTTTGGCCAGATCAGTATCATCGACGGCAGTGGTCCATCAAGAGATGGGCGCCCCGTTGGCATTGCGGTACAGAAGGTTCTCTAGAGTTTGTTCGATCTTTTCATCAAGAGGGCATCAGCAAGAACGCACGCTGTCATCGCTTCGATAATGGGTACCGCGCGGATCGCAACACAAGGGTCATGTCTTGAGCCTTTCGGTAGCTTAAAGGACTTTTTCTCCCCTTTTATATTCACTGTATTTTGCGTTTTTTTGATGCTCGAAGTGGGTTTAAAGGCGACTCTAAAAGTCAGTGGAAGTCCAGTGGAAATCCCCCCAAGAAGTCCTCCAGCGCAGTTTGTCTTGGTCGTGATGCACCCCTTTTCATCGATATCAAACGCATCATTGTGCTCAGAACCTTTCATTCTGGCTGCCGCAAAGCCAGAACCGATCTCAAAACCTTTCGTCGCTGGAAGAGAAAGCATAGCGGAGGCTAAAAGGGCTTCTAATTTTGCATACACAGGGTCACCAAGACCGGGAGGTAAGTTCATTACAGCCGCCTGGAGAATTCCTCCTAAAGAATCTCCCTCTTCTTTTGCCTCAAGGATCGCTTTCATCATTTTCTCTGCCTGTTTTTCATCTGGACAGAAGATCGGATTGGCCAACACCTTTTTTTTCAGTTTTACAAGGGAGTCAAAGTGGGGTTCTCGGATCGCTATCCCTCCAATTTCTGCAACAAAGGCGCAGATTTCTATCTTAAAGAAGGCCAGAAGCTTTTTAGCGATGGCTCCTGCTGCCACGCGAGCTGCTGTTTCTCTTGCAGAAGATCTGCCCCCGCCACGGTAGTCAAAAATTCCATACTTTTGAAGGTAGGTAAAATTCGCATGGCCAGGCCTTAGCAGGTTCTTAATGGATTCATATTTGCTCGAGTCCGCATCCTTGTTCCAAATCAAGATAGAAATGGGCGCTCCCGTTGTCTCCCCTCGAAACACTCCGGATAGAATCTCTGCCTGATCTGATTCCCCACGGGGAGATGTATAGGGGCTCTTGCCAGGTTGGCGATGGGCCAGCTCTTGATTGACCTCGCTTTCCGTAATCTTTAAACCAGCAGGGCAGCCATCTATGACAACACCAATCGCTTTGCCATGAGATTCGCCAAACGTTGTAATACGGAAGAGCTGGCCAAAAAAATTAGAAGCCATTGGGGGGTTCCTCTAATAGCAATATAGAACGTAAAGCCGCTAATACGCCAGCTTCATCTAAAATATCCGTATCCACAACACGGGCTGGAATAGAACGATAGATCGGATCCCTTTCTTTTAGGACTTGATCAAAAGACCCCTCAGGGTCTAGGGGATCAAGAAAAGAGGGAATGCCTTTGGCAAAAATTCGCTTTTTTAGTGTTTGGGGAGAAGTTTTGAGAAAAACCATCGCGCCAATCGATTGGAGAAATTGCACATTGCTTGGTTTCAATATGGTTCCCCCTCCAAGCGCAATAATGAGATTTTTTCCCTTTTCGAGTCCATGAAGTGCCCGACTCTCTAACTCTCTAAATCTTTCCTTTCCCAATGCTTGATACATTTCGCGGATTGTTTTCTCTTCTCCATATTCTTTTTTGTACAAATCGAGCAGCAGATCGTCGGTATCAAGAAATGTGCGGCGCATGTTTTGGGCTAGCATTCTCCCGAAGTGCGTTTTCCCTGAGCCACTATAACCAAACAAAATGAGGTTCATGAGATTTTGGCGCCGATGTTCACAAAGTCTTCAAAAAAACTTGGGTAGCTTTTGGCGATGCAGCGCACCCCGTGGATAACGCTTTCGCCTTCGGCATTCATTGCAGCGACTATTAAAGCCATAGCCAGACGGTGGTCGTGGTGCGCTTCTAAATCCCCAACCCCCTGCAGTCTCGATTTTCGAATCAGAAGACCGTCCGGTTTTTCCTCAATGTTTGCTCCCATCTTCTTTAATTCCTTAGCAATGCATGCGATACGGTCCGATTCTTTATTTCTCGCAATTTTTGCATTGACAATCTCCGTAGTCCCTTCAGCAAAACAGCCAATCACCGCCAGAATAGGCAGCGCATCGATAAAATCGTTGACATCGATTGTAATGCCTTTGAGATGCGCACTTTTTTTCACGTGGAGTCTTGTCCCATCCATTTCAAATAAGGCCCCCATAGACTCCAAAGTCGGGATGATTTTTTTGTCTCCTTGTACGTCTTGAAGATCGATGTTCTCCAAGATGAGCTCTGAGCCGGAAAGAACCGCTGCGGCTAAAGAAAATGCCGCAGAACTTAAATCCCCCGGGACTCGGTAATGAAAACCATCAATTTTTGCCCCCCCCTTCATCTTATAGCGCTCGAAATGGTGGTTTTCATAAGGGATATTCAGTCGTTTAAACCAATCGAGAGTTAGCGCAACCCAGGGCTGCTCCCCTGGGTTTGTCACTTCAAGCTCCAGCGCATGAAAAGCTCCAAGCATAAGAAGCCCAGAGATGGGCTGAGAATCAAATCCCGCTATTTTTGCTTTTCCCCCTCTAATCGGACCTTTAATCAAAAGAGGGGCGTATCCATCCAACCTTGTCGATGTCGCAAAGGCTCCGAGCTGCGTGAGGCCATCGATAAGAGGCAAGACAGGACGGTTATGGCGAATCGATGGGTCGCCTGTTAAAACCGTATAGGACTCGGAAAGCGCTGAGATGGCTCCGACAAAGCGGAGCACTTGTCCCGAATTGCCGCATTGAATGACATCCTCTGCTGGATGAGGCCTACCTGATACTCCATCGATGATCAGAGCCCCCTCTTCCATGTCGATTTTTGCTCCCAAGTGTCTTGTCGCATCGATCATAGCCATGGTGTCTGGAGAAGGAAGAGGATTTTCTATACGGCTTTTCCCCTTAGCTAAAAAAGCAAAGAGAATCGAGCGGAGCGTGTGCGATTTCGAAGGTGGAATCTGAATGGTCCCCTGTAATTTCCCAGGAAGAACTTTAACGCTGACCATGTTGCATCCACTGGGTGAGCTCTTCCAGATCCTTGACAGCAGCTGTGCGACAATACTCTCCATCAAAGGGCACGGCATGGCCAATCGCATCGATCATGACAAAGCGCGGCACGCCATTTTTTGTTTTTTTGTCCATTTGTAGAGCCTGAAGAAAAGCAGGTGTATCTAACTCTTTAAAAGCATAGCCTAACTTTTGGTACAATATTAAAATTTCGTGGAGGGACTCTTCGGGAAGATAGCCTAGGAGATGGCTCAAAAAGCTTTCTGCCATGCAACCCAATGCTACGGCTTCTCCATGTCCCATTTGGTAGTGGGAAATCAGCTCAAGTGCATGGCCCACTGTGTGCCCAAAATTCAGAATCCGGCGGAGACCCCCTTTTTCTTCATAATCTTTTTGAACAATGTCCACCTTGCATTGGATCGACTGCTCAATCAAAGAAGAGATTTCTTGCTGCCAGTTCCCTTGACAAGTTTTCCAAATCGAGCTCTTTTGGATGAGCCCATATTTTAATATTTCGCTGAGGCCATTTTTCATCTCTTTTTCAGGAAGTGTTTTGAGAAAATCTATTTCAATGAAAATTGCTTTAGGGAGATAAAATGAGCCGATAAGATTTTTGCCAAAAGGTGTGTCTACACCCGTTTTGCCTCCAATAGCCGCATCGACCATCGCTAAAAGCGTAGTGGGTAGCAGCACAAGAGGAAGTCCACGGAGATAGGTGGACGCCATAAATCCGACAAGATCCGTTGTTACCCCACCTCCCATCGCTACGATAGTGGAATCTCGGCCCATTTTGCGTTTGCTCAACTCATCTTCTAGCGTCTCTTTCACTTTCCGCGTTTTGTTTTTTTCTCCGCTCGGCACCTCAATGAGCTCGTAGTGAAGCTGCTTTTGGATTGCTTTTCCATGTGAGTGGGTAATAGCGCTATCTACTAATATGACGCCTTGCTTTGTCGAGCAGCTCTCCAAAAGAGCGTGTAGACCAAAGAAAATATCTGTTTTAGGAGGGGTAATGAGGGGTTTTAACAAGATTTGTTTCATCAAGAAGCTCCCGGTCCATACAACAAACCAGAGCGCCGAATCATTTCGACAAGAGTTTCCATCCATCGGATAGATTCTTTGCCTAAAACTTTTAAAATCAGCACCCATGCCGCGGCAAGCATTGCAATACCCACCCAGGATTTCAGAGAAATCCCTAAAAAGACGATCTGCACTTGAGGAGCAAGGCGATTGGCAATGCCTAGAAACATATCTGTTAGTAAAATTCCAATGAGGGCTGGTGCTGCTAACTGTATGGATAAGCTCATCATCAGTTGAAAGAGGTTTACAATCTGGTTCCAAAAGGGAACATTTTCGGTAAAGAACTGGATGTTGAGAAGTCCATCGACAGGAATGAGTTCATAAGAGCTTGCAATGCCATTGAAAAAAAGAAAGGGACCATTTAAGCCGAAAAAAAGGGCGATCAGTACATAATTGTACAAAATTCCGATGGGACCCGTTTGCGTCTTGGTTGTCGGATCTGTAACTTGGAGCGATGCGGATCCGCGTTGGTGGTCGATCAAACCTCCAGACATTTGTGCGATGTAAAAAGGAATCGCTGCGAGAAAACCTAGGACAAAGCCGATCACGAGTTCTTTGACCATATACAAGATAAATGTGAGGTTATAGGGAAGCTGTCCTTGAGCCTGCATTAAGTTTTGGGGCAAAAAAATCGCAACTAGAGCAATCCCAAACATCATCCGAATGACTCTAGGCATGTTGGTTGCTCCTAAAAAAGGGGCTATAGAGACAATAGGAAGTAGGCGGGCCAGCGTGAGGAGAAAAATGGAAAGAACCGTAGAAGGCTCTAACTGGGAAAGAGATAGAATCAGTGAGAGATAATCGTCTGTTCCAATAGGCATCATCCTGCGCCAGATTTCGAAATTGTGCTGAAGATGATGTTGGTAAATTGCAAAAGAGTGGCCCCTAACCACCCGCCAAGAAAGATGATGGTGAAAATTACAGCAAACAGCTTGACTGTGAAAGAAAGCGTCTGTTCTTGGATTTGCGTAGCGGCTTGAAAGATCGCAACAATGAGACCCAAAACTGTGCTGATGATAATCGGCGGTCCGGAGAGGAGGAGAATCAGGATCAGCGCTTGGTAGGTAAATGCGTAAATTTCATTGGCAAACATCGGCTACCTAAATGAGAGGGCTAAGCCCTGTATCAATATTGTCCATCCATCAATCATCACCAGTAAAAGAAGTTTAATAGGAAGGGCGATGGTGAGAGGGGAAAGCATCATCATACCCATCGCAAGGAGAATGTTCGAGACGACGAGGTCAATGACAAAAAATGGGAGATAAATGAGTACTCCAATTTCAAAAGCAGTTTTTAATTGGCTCGTGATAAAAGAGGGAATAATTACGATAAAATCTTGTGATTTGAGAGACTGCTTAAAAGGCTCCGGGAAAATCCTATAGGCAAGGGCATAGAAGCTGTTTATGTGTTTAGGTGAGGTGTTGTTGACCAAAAATTGCCTTAAGGGTTCTTTTGCCTTGTCGATGACATCGATGACAAAAACAGCGGACTGATCTGAAAGCACGGCAGTAGGTGGGTTTTTAAATTCTCTTTCAGCTGCCTTATACATTGCAAGTCCCGTAGGAAACATGATGTACATTGTGATTAAAAGCGCGATCCCATTGAGTACTTGGTTCGGCGGCGTCTGCTGGATGCCGAGGGCATTTCGAAGAAGGGAGAGCACAATGACGATTTTCATAAAAGAGGTGAGCAGCATGATGGCAAATGGTAAAAGAGCAAGTCCGGCAAGGACGGCAAGTTTCGTGACCATTGTCGGGTTGTTGCTGGCTGGAAGTTCTCCATTAGGAGCAGCAGTGAGGCCAGGCTGTCCTTGAGCCACAGGAATAGGCCCCGCTTGGGCGATCGTGGGCGATCCAACCAAAAGAAAGAAAGCAAAAATGAGTTTCCACATATTTGGTATAACTACTTTTTCATAAACGCTTCAAACGCTGACTCTAGTGCACGCCACTGATTTTCCAGTTGAGCATTGATGATACCTGCTTCGGTTTCTATCATGCAACCCCCTGGTTCAATATCATCTCTTTCTTGGATAGATAAGTTCTCTAAGTTTTCGAAAAGTTTTTTTATTTTCCCTTTATTTTCCTCAATGACTGGAAGATCGTTTTTATTAACGTAAATCACGATCCGTCGGTGCTGTGTGACCGGTTTTAAGGAGGTGAGTACGATGTCGGCAATGCGATCCGGATGCGTTTTTAGTTCTTCTCCCATGATTTTTCTTGCTGCTTTTAAAGCCAGGGGAAGGATTTTATTTTGAATGTCTTGTCTTAGATTTTTGAGTTCTTTATCGAGAGCGAAAAGGTGCTTATTGAGAGAGGTTAACCCTTCCTGAAATCCCTCTTTAAACGCCTCTTCTTTGATTTTTTCAGCTTCGAGAGACATTTCCTTTTTGTAAACTACGGCTTCCGCCTTGACAGTTTTTAAGATTTCATTAGCGTCCATCAAGGTGGCAAATTCACTTTCTGGAATGCTAATTTGCCCTGGTTTCAATCGGACTTCAGCGCCTTGGATCAGGGAAAAGAATTTTTTCATAACAGTTCTTCTATCTGTTTAAACACAACTGGAGTGATGTTTGGAATGGGCTCTTTGGTGCATGCCTTGTTAAGAGCTGTTCCTCTGCCTATATCCAATTGGTGGCAAATATACCAAATAAAATCGGGGTGCTGTCCTGACAAGCCAACGCCCAATCTTTGCAGGCCTCGTCGATGGAGCAGCAGACGGAGGGATTCTTCGGAACCATCCCATCTGTCCAGTCCTAGTTTTCCTAGAGTAAAGGAATCTTTCGTTCCGCTAGCCAGTTTGAGCAGTTTTTTCTCTTCGTCTGTTAGAAAAATGTAAATTTTTTTCAGCATTTTTGTCTCTACAATTTGTCGAAGTTCTACTGCGAGGTCCTGGATGGAGAGATGGTCGATCAGTTCTGTCAGCTCTTTTTTTGTCACATACAAAAGCGGATCTAGAGAGGAGGCGGGAAGACAGGAAATAGGCAAGATGCTCATTTCGGGTCCTAACAGGCTGTCGAGAAGCAATTTTCTTAAATAGCTTCTTGCGACTTCCGTGAGATCTCGGCCATTTAGGGAAAGGGTCAAAGTTCTTGCTAAATTTTTACCGGCATATGGGTTTAAGGAGGACACAAACAGCTTTTGTTCCATGACAGAATAGCTCTTTAAAGTGGGTAAAAACCAAGACCAGTGTACTTTTTCTAAGATGCTGCTTAGGTTGATCTCATCAAAATTGGGAGGCAACAGCGGGGATGGAAGATTGTCTAAGGCGAGTCTTTTTTCTTCGGGAAGATAACGTTCCAGCTCTTGTCTTCTTTCCGGCGTTAACTTACTCAAAATCGCCTTGAGTACAAGTTCTTTTCGAGCGCTATTGGACGTACCCAAATTTTAGGATCCTGGTGGCGGAGGGATTTCTGATTCGAGGCCTTCTTTTTTCTTCATTCGCATAAGAGGATAAAACTTATAGACCACCCACCCCACTAAACCGAGGATTAAAAGAATGATGAGAATGAGCGCGAAAAAAATAAACCGAAAGCGGGCTAAAGAGCCCTTTGTTAAGGTTACGCCCCAAATTTTTACATAAGTTTGCTGCATGGATTTCGCTCCAATGAGCTCTTTTCCTGGCGTTAATTGGATGTCTGCCAAAATGGCTCGATCAGAAATCACTGTGACGTCTTCAAATTTGAGTCCGTTGACGCTGCCAGCCATGAGGCGTTTAATTTTCACTTCCATATGGGAGTTTGGGTCATCCATAATGCCTTGGTGTTTGACATACACTGCTGCTGTGATTTTGGGTTTTGTTTCACCGGGAGAAAGCGATTCTGTTGGAGGAAAAGAGATCTGGACGTCAGCATCGAGTACGCCGTCCATTTTGAGGATCGTATTTTGGAGCTCCTCGGCTAGGCCTGCCTGGTAGCGAATTTCCTCTTCGCGATCTGAAGAGACGAGTCCCCCTTTAGCAAAGAGGGTCAGAAGGTTCGTCCCATATCTTCTGGGCAACCCGTATTGGTTCAAAAGAGCCATAGCTTCGGTGGATTGATCTTCTGCTACCTGGATGTTGTACATGGCAACGGAAGTGCCTGCTGCTGCTGCACCAGATACAGTGGCTTGCACTTTCATTGCCGGGATTCCTTTGGATGCGAGAAAAACAACAATTTCATTCGCTTCTTTTTCATCGATGTTGTTGACAATCGCCGAATCACTCGTGCATCCACCCATGATCAAAAGCAAAACGGATCCCAATATTAGACCTCTTGCATAACTCAAGTTCTGCAAGAGGTCTATTCTACGAAAGACCTTTTTCATCATTTTCTGCACCCTAAGACAGTTATACACTGAAGGCGTCTGGTTTTTCAATAAGAGACTGTGGATCTATACGAAAAAATTCTAGCGGGAATGATTGTGCGAAGTTTCTTTGACAAGCCAATGTGGACAATTGCCGAACGATCCTCTCCAGTAATCAAAAATGCCCCTGCATCCTGCACGATATCTTCGGATCTCCTCTCTTTTCTTCTCTTGTCGGTCAAAGACAAAAAGGATAGACTTAATCAAAAAATAGCGCGCCATTTTGATGGCTTGAGGCACAATGATCTGGCGATAAAGCGCCCTTTTTTCTTCTATGGAACAATTTCTTGCCATCCAAAGCAGGCGGCTTCTCCACCAAAAGTAGTGCATATGGGGTTTGCCTCCGATAAAAGAAGAGGAAACTTTATGCCAAATTTTTGCTTTTGGCGCTGTCCATACCTCCCATCCTGCCCTTTGAGCTCGGTAGCAAAAATCTGTCTCTTCCCAGAAAAGAAAAAACCTGGGTTCCAAAAACCCCACCCTTTCCAAGCATTCTTTTCGGATCAGCATGCAGGCTCCGCATACATAGTCGGCAGCTTCCATTTCAAAGTAAGGGTGGTCTTGAGAGCCTGTGTGTGCGCTGAAAAATTCCCCCTTTTTTTCGTCCCAATAGCCGCCTAAATGATCGATCACATCCGTTTGGTACCTGAGGATTTTTCCTCCTAAAACGCCAGCCAGAGGCTTCTCCTTTGCAGCAGCCATCAAATGCTCTAAAAAGTCGGGGGCTACCACGGTATCATTGTTGAGAAGGAGCACCCATTCAGCATGGTGGTCTAGCGCCCACTCAATGCCTGGGTTATTTCCGCCCGCAAATCCGTGGTTTTGGTCCATTTCCAGGATAGGTATTTTTGGAAAAGCCTCCCGAATTTTTTGTACAGAGTCGTTACTCGACCCATTGTCGACGACGACGATGCCATAATTTGGATAGCTGATTTTATCGAGAGAATGAAGGCACTCTAAAGTATCTGTATACCCATTCCAATTCAAGACTACAATCATGATTTTAGCGGGCGGCATGTGAATATAGCCTTTTCCTGCAAAGGATATTCTACCTCAAACTATTCTTCTATGGGTTTTTTTTTTGATTTTTTAACTATCTCCTGTTAGAAGGTAAGAAGATGTCTACAATACAACGTTCTATTGCATATCTATGAAGAAATGGCTTCTTTTCTTGACGATTCTAAATATGCCCTTTTTGTGTGCAGCAGTAGACTTACTGGTCAATGTTGCAGGAGATACGAGTTCCGCAACAGTGGGAAATTTCACGTTAGGAGCTCCTCATTCTGGGGATTTACGGGGCTGCTTGAATTACATTAACGTGCAAGGAGCCGTAGCAGAGACTTTTAATATTACCTTTAGCTTGTCTGCGGGCAATGAAACCATCACACTGGGCGCCCAATTACCTATTTTAAACCTCGCTGTTGCGAATATCATCAATCTTAATGGGGATAATTCGGCAGGCAGTGGAGTGGCCATCACTTTGAATGGAAGCAATACCCGCCGAGGATTTTTTATCCGGCAAGGAACAGTTCTTATTGAAAATCTCACGTTTCAGTCCATGAGGGCAACCGCTGGAAGCAGCGGGACTACGAATGGTGCTGGAGGTCTCGGTGCCGGTGGGGCCATCTTCAATGATGCTGCAAATGTTACTTTATCGAATATCACATTGAGTAGCTGTTCTGTTGTTGGGGGCAATGGATCTGGTGGAGCGCCAGATGCAAACGGTGGCGGTGGCGGTGGCGGCTTAGGAGCGAATGGGGGGAATAGAGGAAGTGCGTCGTCCTTAAACTGCGGGG